>LAHS01000063.1_pt1 | contig 429712 bp, 354 predicted proteins | sample 329651 | NCBI WGS metagenome assembly LAHS01 (sample SAMN03275699, study PRJNA271635) | activated sludge metagenome | isolation source: sample C-1 Sludge from hydrolytic chamber (first chamber) of Anaerobic...
CAGCGGCGAGGAGCCCGCCGACGTATCAGGCACATCCGGCGCGGGAGACGGCGGCGCCTGCGTCGTATGGCGCTGCGGCGGCGTGGGGGCCTTGGGCGGCGTGCGCGTGACATGCTGCATCGGCGGCTTCGGCGGCGGCGGCGTCTCGATCTTCGGCGGCGGAATATAGGGCGGCGGCGGTACCGTCATCACCGGCGGCGGAGGAGGTGGGGGCGGAGGCGGCGGCGGCGGCGGGGGCGGCGGAAGAATGCGCGTCTCAATCGGCGCATGGCGCACAGGCGCTAAATCCCCTCCTCCCATGCCTTTAATTAATCCCCAGACACCCAAGACATGCAAAATCACGACGACGCACAGAACGCCAACGCCCAACGCACCTCCGGCTTTCATCGCATAACGTCTCGTGCTGTCAGATACAGCAGAACTGTCCCGCACCAGGCTACTCCTCTTCATTCAGTCGACGCGGCATCTGTAAGGAAAAACCTTCATGTTTTCCTATTACTCGCCTTAATCTTTCAGCCGACAGGACAGACATTTGCGTCATCGGCAAAAGCTAGCTCATTGCCTGCGTTCGCACAAAAACAAAAAAAGCACTGTTTCATTGCCTAATAGAGAACGTATCGCCATCATCTCATTCTGGTTTTTACGCCGGGAGTCCATTCTCTGCTCCCTCCATGCGCTTCGAAGAAGACCGGCACATGGTCGCCCCTCCCGGTCTCAAGGCTGGAAGCAGGCATTACTATGGAACCACGCCCAGATCCGTAGCACCACCCAACACTCCTGGGCGTGGTCAGGCCGAACAAGTGTAGCCCGCAGAGGAACACTCAACTTACGAGCGCTTACGGAACTCTATGTCATATCCGGGGTCACTTGCTACGCTCCGGGCTAGGCATCTTGCGTCCGCCCACCTCAACCGCCATGACTTGTCTCAAGCCATCAGGAAGCCTCAGCCTGCCGGAGTTCACATGCCCCCAGCCTTTCCGTTTGCCACGCTTCATAGTCGCCGCGCCTTTATACGGAACGGTCTTGCGCTAGGTAGCCTCGGGACTGGTGCCCGGCTCCTATGGCCTCAGGCCCATGCAGCCTCCCCGTCTGATGCATTCCGTCCTGTCGCGTATCTGTGCCAGAATGCCGTGGAAGCCGGGCTTGTGCCCGGCATGGTCGCTGCCGTAGGCCATCAGGGACAGGTCGTATGGCGTGGCGTATTCGGCCAAAGCGCACTGCTGCCGGCCCCGGCGCCCATGCTATGGTCCACCCAGTTCGATATGGCCTCTCTCACAAAGGTTCTCGTCACGGCTCCTGCCGTCATGCAACTGCAGGAACGCGGGCTGCTAAATCTGGACACCCCAGCTTGGCGCTATCTGCCGGGCTTTGAGGCACAGGGCAAACAGGCTATCACCCTGAGGCTCTTGCTCACCCATTATTCCGGCCTGCCCCCTGACTTACCGTTGGATACCCCCTGGCAAGGACGCGAACAGGCCATCGGTCTGGTCATGGAGACCCGCCCCACCACCACACCGGGGGAACGATTTGTCTATAGCGACATCAACTACATCGTACTGGGGCTGATTGTTGAAAGACTCAGCGGACTCTCGTTATCCGCCTATGCCAAACGGCATATTTTTGCGCCGCTAGGCCTGCGGCACACCACCTTTTCGCCCCGCCCGGAAGCCGCCCCCACCATAGCGCCCACACAGTACGATGAAAACGGACACATGCTTCAAGGGGTTGTCCATGACCAGACTGCGCGCCGCATGGGCGGCGTCGCAGGACATGCCGGACTATTTTCCTGTGCGCAGGACATGATCCTCTACACACAGGCCATGCTGGATAAACGTGCTGGCCTTCAAAGCTTTTTTCCATTACAGACACGGACAATCCGCCTGATGTCCACCCCGCAGCAGCCACCGGGCAAGACAGACCTGCGCGGGCTGGGCTGGGACATTGCCACGCACTACTCGACTCCGCGCGGAGACTATTTTCCAAAAACTTCATTTGGACACACAGGATTTACTGGAACATCCCTATGGGCAATTCCAGATACGCGCAGTTTTGTCCTGATCCTGAGCAATCGGGTACACCCGCGTGGCGGGCAGTCTATTGTTGCCTTGCGTCACGACATAGCCACAGCCGCAGCCCTGGCACTGCGCGATACGACAGCGTCCTCCCTTCCCTTTTTGCAGAACTCGCACACAGATTTGTCGCAAAAATAACAAACCCTACAATCTGTCGCGCAATTCATTACACGAGGAAAATATAAGCAATTTACCGGTCAACAGCATTTTATCCGTCTGTTGTGTTGGCCTCCAAGCGGCCTCTGTGTTCTCCTAGCATGCAGCGTGCCAAGTCTTTCAACACGCATCCACTCTACGCTGAAATATTGCTAAAAAATTTTCAATATTTCATAAATCAGAAGAAATTTCTGAGATTTATTTCTAAAAAACTATTTTTATATAATGAGAAAGTTAAAATTCCCATCAAAAGAAATTTTCAAGGCCAGAGACAACCGCACCATCACAGGCAACAAAACGCCTTGCATCGCACAAAACCCATTATTAGTGTGAAAAAATGCTTTAATTCTGCAAGCTATTCACGAACACAAAGCAAGTGTGTTATTCCTGCACCACTTTGCATCCACATTCACTCATATGCAGGTTTATGCACCAACAGATATAGACAAGCCCGCCAGCAACCCGGCAGAAGAAGCACATCATCACATTTCATAGGCGAACCCATCATGTCTATGCCCAGCCGCCACCATATTCTTTTTGTATCCGCAACATTTAGCACGTTCCTTGTCACAACATCATTGCAGGCTGCAACATCGACACAGCAAACTGCCACTGGTACGCAGCCCACGGCAAAAAATGCAGCCACCAAGAAAACCACAGCAAAAAACACTACTTCCCAGACACCCGCCACCGCACCTATTGCCGGCATTCTCGACGGCTCAAACGGGGAAACCATCAATGTTCATGGTCACCACGCGGCAGACGGCACTAGTGCAAAATACATGAACAAGATTGTCTATCTCGGCCCTTTAGGTAACCGGGATACGCTGGATACGCCCTACTCTGTCATGGGGGTTCCGCATGACGTCATAGTCAACCAGCAACTCCGCAACATCAATGATATGGCGCAGTACCTCCCCTCCGTGCAGCTTGAAATCCGTGGCGACCCCAATACGTCGCGCCCACAGTCACGCGGGTTCGAAGCAGACGTCGTGGCTAACTCCCGTCTGGATGGGCTGAATGTTGTGTCCACCACACCCTACCCGGCGGAATGGGTAGATAACCTGCAGGTCCTCAATGGGCTGGCAGGGGCCATGTACGGGCCACAGAATCCGGCGGGCGTGTTTGAATACACGCTCAAACGCCCGACAAACCGTCGTACTGAACGCCTGTCAGTCGGGGTGGATTCCATCGGCACCCCCACAGTCAATGGCGACATTTCAGGCCGCATCGGCAAAAACGGCTGGTTCGGTTATCGCCTGAACATGCTCCATGCCGATGGCACGGCCTATACAGAAGGAAGCTGGATCCGCCGGGAAATGGTAAGCGCGGATTTTGACATCCATCTGGACGACAAAACCGTTATCGAACTTGATGCCAGCCATTACACCTACGCCGCCCGCGGGCTGGCTCCGGGCTTTGGTATTCCCAGCGGTAGCGCAAGCGACCTGACGGGTATCGGCGGACAGCTACCTCAGGCTCCTGACCTCGGTAACAGGCTGGCTCCCGACTGGAGCGGCTACAATATGGAAACCAATACATTCCTGGCCAAAATCAAGCACCAGATCAACAAGGACTGGAGCTTTACTCTGGGGGGGCTGTATCAGGATGCCATGCGCCAATCCTTCGGTGTAACCGACACCCTATGCAGCAGCACAAACTGTCCCCAAGGCAACGGCAGTGAAGGCTGGTACACTTCAACTGCAAAAGCAACAACTACAGCAAACGACTTTCGTGTTGGCAGTAACATGGCCTATTTCAATGGCCGTGTTTACACGGGGCCGATCAAACACGATCTGGTCATTGGCACCAATGGCTACATGATGGGAAACTACAACCCAACCACTGCAGTGACCGGCACACAGGCTCTGGGCAACTATAATCTGTACGGTATTGCGCCGTCCAGCGGCACACAGCCTTATTATCAAGGTCGCTACCAGTCCAGCCGTGTAACCGTCCAATCCTTTATCGTAGGTGACACGCTCACACTCAACAGACACTGGTCCATCATGGGAACATTGGCCTGGAGCTGGATCTCACAGGAAAATGCGAACAGTAGCACACATGTCTTAAGCAAGGCATCCGATGTATCAGCCGCGTTCAGTCCAACAGCGAGCCTCCTCTACAAACCAACGGAAAATCAGACATTTTACTTTACTTACGGTCGTTCCGTTGAGGCTGGTCCGGTTACATCCAACAACGCAAACTACACCAACTCCAACATGGCGTTGCCCATTGCCCGCTCAGAGGAATACGAAGTAGGCTATAAGCTGCGTTATCAGAAAATGCAGTTCAATATTGCCGGTTTCCGTATGACCGCGCCCTATGCCATGTATGTCTCCGCAGCCGACAACTCATGCTCCACTGGTTCGAAATGCCAGACCTACACTTATGGTGGGACACAACGCAATTATGGCTTAGAAGCCCAGATTTCGGGCGAAGTCCTGCCCAATCTTTCCGTTCTTGCCGGCATGACATGGCTGGATGCTGAACTGGTAGACAGTCAGACTGCCCAATATAACAACAAGGAGATTGTCGGGGTTGCCCCCTTGCAGGCCAACCTGCTGCTGGACTATCGCCTTCCAACATCGCTTGGCTCTTTTGCTTCCGGCTGGGCTTTCAATGCCAATGTTCATTACATGGGCAACCGGGCGGCGAATGTCACCAACACGCTACATACTGGCTCATACACAACTCTGGATCTGGGTACGCGTTACGCTTTCCATGTCGCCCACTTTCCCTGGGTTCTACGCTTTGGCGTAAGTAATGCCACCAATGAGCATTACTGGGCTTCGGTCTATACTGGTGCGCCTAGCGGCACTTCAGGCGCGGGCTCAACGCTCTATGCCGGTCTGCCCCGCATCTACCACTTTACGTTTTCAGCGGAATTTTGATCATCGCGGCAGGGCGAGCCCTTGCGTTCGCCCTGCCCATCCCTACTGATGGACATTGCTCCTATGCAGAATGAACGATAAATGTCGTTACTAGACAAAACGTCTGTTTCTCTTTTGAACGTGTTTTCGCTAAAACGCTGATCCGTCAGAGGTTCTCTGCCTTGACGCGGCTGTCTCCAGCGCCCAAGGAGAAAGCCGCATCTGATAAAACGTTCGGCACGCACAGATCAGGACTGGCAGACATGGTAAGCAGAACAACCGGGCAGAATCTTCCAGTAGCCCAAAAACGGCGCAAACGCCGTGCGCCCGAAGAATCCATTGCCCTGCTGACGACCGAATCCCTAGACCTGTTCGCCCGCAACAATTACTCCTCTGTCACGATCAAAGATATATCGCGGTCAACCGGAATCAATTCCGGTCTGATCTATTATTATTTCAACAACAAGTCCGACCTGTTCCTGAAAACGGTCGAAAAAGCCACACAGGAAGCGCTCAGAACTTTTGAAGAAGCCAGCGGCAACAACCAGACCCCGGCTGACACCATCACCGGGTGGATACGGATACACGCCACCCACTACGTCATGCTACAGAAGCTGGCCAAGGTCAGCCTCGACTATGCCACCACGCATGAGCGTGAAGACAGGCTGGATCAGGCCATCCAGCGCTTTTACCAGAAAGAATTCGAGATATTGGACAATGCGATCCTAGCTGGCATCAACAGCGGAGAATTTCGTCCGGTTGAGCCGCACCGGATTTCCACCTTCATATCCACCTTCCTGGACGGCTGTCTGTTCCGTTCCTTCATGCTGCCTGACTTTGACTATAAAGAATCCATTAATGATCTGGTGGACATTGTCCTCAGCCACCTCAAAGCCTGAAAGGACGCAGGCGGTCAGATAAAAGCAAACGGCGTGCACCCTATAGCGCACGCCGCCCGTTAAGCGCTGGCAGGCAGCGCCCAGTCTGAAAAGCGCCTCAGAACATTGAAGCGTAGCGTTCTATCTCCCAAGGCGAGATGCTCAGGTGGTAGCTGTTCCATTCCTCCAGCTTGTAGCGGATGAATTCCGCTTTAAGGTCCGCCCCCAGAACACTTTCCACAAACGGGTCTGCCTGAAACGCTGCCACAGCTTCCTGAAGGGTCTGTGGCAGGAACTCAATGCCCCGCTCCGCACGTTCCTGTTCGGAGATTTCGTACAGGTTATCCTCATTCGGGGCCCCCGGATCGAGCTTCTCGCGAATACCTTCCAAGCCCGCCGCGAGCACCAGAGCCGCCGCCAGATACGGGTTAACCGCGCCATCCGCATTTCGGGACTCACACCGTCCGCCGCCCGCCGGCACACGCACCGAGTTCGTGCGGTTATTCGAGCCGTAGGAGTTAAACACCGGCGCCCATGAGAAATAGCTCATGGCCCCACGTCGTACCAGACGCTTATAGCTGTTGACCGTAGGCGCGAAGGCTGCACACAAGGCACGCCCATGCTTGAGAATACCACCGATGAAGTAGTAGCCAAGCTGGGTCAAACCGATCCCGCGCGGGTCTTCCTCAGGGCTGCACTGGAAGAGATTCTGCCCGGTTTTGACATCCGCCAGCGACATGTTGAAATGGGCACCGTTGCCGGTTTTGTCTGCAAAGGGCTTGGGCATCATGGTCGCGATCAGCCCTTCTTCCTGAGCGTAGTGCTTGGCCATGAAGCGGAAGAAGGTCAGTCTATCGCAGGTCGTCAGGGCATCGGCATAGTTGAAGTCAAACTCGAACTGGCCGTTGGCATCTTCGTGGTCGAAGGAGTACAGGTCCCAGCCCAGATCGTTGATGCAGGAAGCCACCTTATTGAGCCAGCCGAAACTGTTCACAAAGCCCTGCACATCGTAACAGGGTTTTACAAGATTATCCGTAGAGTCAGACGGCGCCAGAGACCCATCCGCCTGCTGTTTAAGCAGGAAGACCTCGCACTCAATCCCGAGATTGAACTCAAAGCCCATGCTACGCGCAATATCGATCTGGTTTTTCAGCGCAACGCGTGTACTGAGCGGGTACGGTTTGCCCTTGAAAGACAGATCTGCCGGAATCCAGGCCAGCGCGGGTTCCCATGGCAGTTGCACGATATGGGAAAGATCGGGAATGGATACCAGTTCGTCCTCATTGGGCTTCTGGCCCAGACCGTCCAGCGCATAACCTGTGTAGCGTTCGGAACCAGCCGCCATGTGCGCCAGATGATCCACCGGCACAACCTTACCCTTCTGCACCCCGTGAATATCGACATACGCGCCGATGCAGTATTTGATACCGCGTTCGGACATGTCGGCCATCAGGTCTTTGATGTCCTGACCGCTGGACTCCACCATCCATTGCTTTGACACTGTCTTTGCTCCGTTGTTGTGCCGTCCTGCTGCTGCGCGGACTGCTGTTTCTGGTTCCTGCATATCAATTAATTGAACATTTAATCAATAACAAACCACCCTTCATGCGCAGAAACTTCCAGAACGTTGTTCCAAAAGCGTTTTTTTAGCCCTCGGCCACATCCACACCTGCAAGCTCCCCTTCCAACAGGGCCATAACAGCACGGGCCAACGGCAGTGTAGCCTCAGCAAACCGCCCTGGTGCACCCGCACAATGGCCATAACGGGTAATCAGGGGCCACACATCTGCCTGAGCAATCCAGGCCGCTTCCATCCGAACTTCAGATTCAATGAAATACGCATCATTAACCGAAGGCAGAAGCAGCACCCGGGCGGTAATATCAGCCAGGTCCAGCACGTTATCTCCCGGCCCATGCCGGAAAGATGAGGTTTTCCACGTGCGCAGAACCGCAAGAAGATCAGCGGCATCCTGCTGAAGGTGATCATCTTCCCAATAGCGCAGGAAACTTTCCAGCGTATGGTAACCCAATTCCCGATAGCCATGTGTTCGGAAAAAATCCGGCGAATAGGCCCAGCCGCAATAACTGCGTGCAAAGGCTTTCACTGTCGCAACAGGTGGCGCAGCAAACGCGCCATCCGCATAGCCTGCATCCGCCATCAGAATGCTTTCCATCCCTTCAAGGAAAACCCTGTTCTGAGGCCAGCAGTTTGCCGTGGCACAGGTTGCCAGGACCCGCCTGACTGCCTGCGGGTACATGGCCGCCCAGTACAGGGCCTGCATACCGCCCAAAGACCACCCAGCCACCAAAGGCAGGCTTTCAATCCCGAACTGCTCGCGCAGCATCCGGTGCTGACAGCGCACATTGTCCCGCATATCCACCAGCGGAAAAACACCCCGGCTATAAGTGCTGGGGGATGTGGACTCACCAGCTCCCAGCAATCCGGGCGTGATCACACAATACCGATCCGTGTCGAACACATTCCCCGGCCCGACCAATGGTGCATAGGAGGCGGTGCTGCCACCATAGTAGGCGGGTATCAGAATGCAGTTATCCGCTCTGTCGGACAGCGTGCCCCACATCCGCCAGGCCAGCCGCGTATCATGCAGGATGTCCCCACTCACAAGCCTGACATCGCCACAGGAAAAATATCCGCTCTGCATTCTTCCCCGTTCTCCCGGCCTTGCGTGCTGCATTGTCTGAATGCGCCTGATATTCAGCTTCGTGAGGAGAAAAGGTCAATTATTAATTGTTTAATTAATGACTTTTCGTGATGCTCCTGTCCGCAGCGACAATAGAAAAAGGCGGGGCCAAATGACCCCGCCCCTTTCAATCAACCCTGGAAACAGCAGGCTTATTTGGCAAGTTCGTGAATCAGCGCAGGGTCGATGTAAGTATCGATGTTCTGCGCGGCCTTGTAGACCTCGTATTTCACGTTGAAGTTATCGGCATTCTGGGTTGAACCGTAAATGGAAGCCAGCGTGTCGTTGCGTTCATAAACCTTCTGGTTATCTTCCAGCGTGAGCAGATGCGTGCCCTTGAGCAGCTTCTTATAGCTGGCAGGTTCAAGCCCCACGCGGCGGGACATGATCTCCAGCGCCTCGCCCTGTGTATTCGGGTCTTCAATAAACGCCACAACGCGCTTCCACACGCCCACGACCTTCTTCCAGTCATCCGGGTGGGCCTTGAGGCTTGCCGGATCAACCGCAAGCACATCGTAAATCAGGCCGGGAGCGTCATGCGACGTATAGATAGGACGGGAACCCGGAACCTGCCGCAGCGCCTGCCCGGCACTGGGCTGCCACGCGCCAATGGCCGCCACATCGCCCGAAGCCAGAACCTGCGGTGTTTCGTTGGTCTTGGTATCAACCAGCGTAATATCGGTTTCCTTCATCCCCGCGGCCTGCAGGGCATTGAGCAGCAGCAGGTGATCCACCAACCCGCGTTCAACACCAACCTTCTTGCCCTTGAGGTCTTTGATACTGGTCACGCCCGGCGCACCGATGATCATGTCGTTGCCATTGGAATAATCGTTCACCAGAACGATCATACCCTTATGGCCGCCCGAACCTGTTACCAGCACATCGCCATTGGTCGCGGTCACGGCATCGAGCTTGCCTGAGGCAAAGGCATCGAGCGAGGCGGAATAGTCAAACCACTGGAAGGAAACATCCACTCCCGCTTCCTTGAACCAGCCCTTGTCCAGCGCAACCTGCCAGGCTACCCAGCCGGGCCAGTCGCTATAGCCAACCTGGAGCGGCGCCGCCTCGGCCTGCGCCAGACTGCCTGCCACGCCACCTACCGCGACAAGGCAGCAGGTCATGAGAAAGTTGCGAAACCTGGATCCCATGGTCTTGGTCTTCATCTGCATGACTCTCCTTCAATGTTATTCCGTAACAGGAACAATGTAGACACACGATTCCCCCACGCAGGCCTGTTGGCCTGCTCAGGAAAAACCCATTCTCCATGGCGGCCTGTCGCCATCATGGAGCAATTCACCCCAGCAAGGAAAGCGCCGCCTGTGCCCGAAACGCTTTTCCCCGCTGTGGGGCATCAACTCACTGGTGCCGTATGCGCCCTTATCCGACCTGCACAGTTTGCAGGTAAGCCTTCCACCCGCCCAGCTCCGTAATATCCTGCCCCTTGCTGGCAAAAGCCTCGGCGCACAGAAAACTGTCCACCTCCTGCCCGTCGGCAAGGGTAATGCGCCCGATGGCCATAGGCTGCGGAACCGAGGCGACAAAACGCCCGAACCCGGCGGCTGAAAGTTCGTAAATTTCTACTTCCAGACCAGGGCCATCAAAATCGGGCTGCCTGAACAGGCCCGGCTTGGGCGGCACGGACGCTGGCAGAGCGAACAATCTGTAATCCGGTGCGGTGCGGGTTGTTTGCACCAGCACCGCATTTTCCTGCTCAAGCTGATAATGCAGCGGCAACCCTTTGAGATGCGCCCCCACAACAGCCAACCGCAGCGCACCTTGCGCCGCCGGACGGAGCGCGCCTTCCACCGGCCCGACGGCGACCCGCGCCAGCCCTGCCCCCGTCGGGCTGGCCGCGTGGAAACGCCCGGCCAGCAGACCCAGATCATGATCGGCAAAAGCCGGAGCCACAAATGTAACCCCAAAAGGCAGCCCATCATCGCGGAAAGCCGAAGGCACCGCACAGGCCGACATGTCCAACAGGTTGACGAAGTTGGTGTACACTCCATGCAGGCTGTTGGCCGTCACCGGCTGCGCCGCCACTTCCTCCCGGCTGACAATCCTCGGCATAGTGGGCAGCAGCATGACATCGAACTGCTGCCACATCTGCGCCGCCACCTGCCGCAGTTCATGCTGGCGATAAATCGCCCGGAACACATCCGCGCCACTGTAACGTCTGCCCGAACGGATGATACCCGCAACCGTTGGGTCCATCGCCGCTTCGTGCGCAGTGAAGAAAGGCTCTATGGCTGCCAGACGCTCAACCACGAATGCACCGCCATAAAGCAGCTCCGCCGTTTCGCGCAGGGGGGTGCAATCCAGCTCTACCGCTATCCCGCCCAACGCCTCGCACCGACGAATCGCCTGCTCGTACAGGGCCGCATTCTGCGCGTCGCCGTCAAAAAAACGGTCTTTTTCAGCCAGAATACCGAAGCGGAATGTCTGCTGCGGCAAGGCATGATGCGCCATCGGACGCGAGTAGGGGGCCGCCGCATCCCACGCCGCGGCCTGTGCTTCCACCTTCAACGCATCCGCCACCGTGGTTGCGAAAATGGAAACGCAGTCCAGTGAAAGACAGGCCGGCACCACCCCGCTCGTGCTGAGCGCCCCGCGTGTAGGCTTGAGCCCGACAATATTGTTGATAGCCGCCGGCACCCGTCCGGAGCCCGCGGTGTCCGTCCCCAGCGAGAACGAGACAAGCCCGGCGGCCACGGCAACCCCCGAACCGGAACTGGAACCTCCTGAAACATACCGCGCATCGAACACACAATGCGGCTGTCCGTAAGGAGAGCGTGTGCCCACCAGCCCGGTCGCAAACTGATCGAGATTGGTCTTGCCAATCATGATGCCACCAGCGGCCTCCAGCCTGGCTACTACCTCGGCGCTGGCCTGCGGCACATAGGCAAAGTCAGGACAGGCAGCCGTGGTAGGATATCCTGCGACGTCGATATTGTCCTTGACCGCAAAGGGAATGCCATACAGCGGCAGGCTATCCACCGGCTGAGTTTCAAGAAAAGCCGCACGGGCCATAAGGTCTTCACGCCCCGCACGGGTAATCCATACGGCGGGGTCCGTGAGAGCATAGGCGTCAGCCCGCTCCAGCACCTGTGCAACCAGCGCGGTCGGACGCAGCGCGCCAGAACGGTACGCGGCAAGGATTTCATCAATCTGTAGCATGGCCGGCAAAGTCATGATGCTCTCTCCTGATTTCCTGTCCACCATGCCGCAGCCAGCCGCCGCGCCATGGCACCTGTGCTAGTTGTCCGTGCGGATCACCATGACGCGTTCACCCCCGCGCACCTCGCGCCCCTTGCGGCACAGGATTTCCACCACCTCCCCCGCAACCGGAGAAACCACTTTCATTTCCGTCTTCATGGATTCGATGATGACAACCGCATCCCCCACGTCCACCCGGTCACCCACGACCACGGGAATCTGCCACACGCTGCCCGGCACTGGGCTGTCCACGGCGGCATGGCCTTCAGGCAGGGCGCTTTCCTCGGCCTGAGGGGTGGATGCCTCCTCTTCGAACGTATCCAGCCCCTTGGTAATCCAGTCCTGTCGCTCTGCCTCGTACGCCGCCTGCTGGCGATCCTTGGCGATACGGATTTCTGCGTCATGCTCGTTCAGGAACGCGCGATAATCCTTGAGGCTGAAAGTCGTTTCCTCGATCTGCACGGGAAAACGCCCATGCGGGAAGGCCGCGCGCGCCTCCATCAACTCATCATGCGAGACAGGGTAGAAGCGGATCTGGTCAAAGAACCGCAACAGCCAAGGACGGCCCGGCTCGAACACGTCCGTGCTGCGCCAGGTGTTCCACACCTGTATGGTACGGCCAAAAAGCTGATACCCGCCCGGCCCTTCCATACCGTAAATGCACATATAGCTGCCGCCAATGCCCACCACGTTATCGGGTGTCCAGGTCCGCGCCGGGTTGTATTTGGTGGTCACCAGCCTGTGCCGGGGGTCAACTGGCGTTGCGACCGGCGCACCCAGATAGACATCGCCCAACCCCATGACCAGATAGGAGGCGTTGAAGATGATATCTTTCACATCCTCGATGGAGGACAATCCGTTAATCCGACGGATAAACTCGATATTGGACGGGCACCACGGCGCATTGGGCCGTACCAGTTCCTGATAACGCTGCATGGCCAGCCGCGCCTGCTCGTCATCCCACGACAGCGGCAAGGTGACGATCCGGCTAGGTACCGTAATGTCATCATCATTCTCGGGCAGTGCCTGCTCGATCTCGTGCAGAAGGGTCATGAGCACAGGCAGGGGCAGTACATCGGGGTTGTAATGCACCTGCAGGGAGCGAATGCCCGGCGTCAGGTCCACAATGCCCTGTATGTTCTTTGCGCGCAGGGCTTCCAGCATGAGTTGCACACGCAAACGCAGGGGAATGTCGAGAACCGGCTCGCCAAATTCCAGCAACAGGTACTGCTCGCCCGCGCGGCGGTACACAACCGGCACCGTCCCTTCCGAACGATGCAGTACAGGGTCATCCCCGCCAACCGGCGCAGACAGGAACGGCAAAGACAGCGCCTGCGGCATCACCCTGCGGAAACGCACCTTATCGCCTGGATGCAACTGGCCCAGCTTCCACAGCTCGTCACGCACGACCACGGCAGGGCAGACAAATCCACCCAGGCTCGGCCCGTCGGGCCCAAGGAGGATCGGCATATCTCCGGTGAAGTCGATCGCACCAATGGCATAGGCGTTATCGTGAATATTAGACGGGTGAAGCCCGGCCTCGCCCCCGTCCGTCCGCGCCCAACGCGGTTTGGGTCCGATCAGGCGTACACCCGTGCGCGCACTGTTGAAATGCACCTCGTACGTGCTCGAAAACAGGTCGGCAATATCGTCAGGCTGGAAGAAGTCCGGCGCACCATGCGGGCCGTACAGTACCCCGATTTCCCACTCGCCTGTCAGAACCGGGCGTTCGCCCGCCGGCACCATATCACAGACCGGCGGCGAGGAAGGCCTATGGAAGCGCAGCACATCGCCCGTGCGAAGCTGCCCTGTAGCGTGTCCGCCAAACTGACCCAGCATGAATGTAGCACTGGAGCCAAGATACTGCGGTGCATCCAGCCCGCCCGCAACCGCAAGGTAGGTTCTATGGCCGGCCCCCTTGATCTGGCCCAGAGCCAGCACCTGCCCTGCCCGTATGTGCACAGGCAGCCAGTACGGCACGGGTTCACCATCCAGCGTCGCGGGCATGAACGCGCCTGCCAGGGCAATGGTAGCGGAAGCATTGAAGCGCAGCACCGGGCCGGAAACCGTCAACTCCAGAGCGGGTGCGCCCTGCGGGTTCCCCACAATCCTGTTGGCCAGACGGAAACTACGATCATCCATCGGCCCATTGGGTGGTACGCCCACATCCCAGTAACCCACGCGGCCGGGCCAGTCCTGCACGGTAGATTGCAGGCCCGGAGCCAGCACTTCCATCGTGCTGGGCGTATAAGGAAAGACATTGAGGAACCCGGTGGTGACATTCCCCTCCATCACCTGCGGGTGCGCCGTGATGGCGCGCAGATAGTCAAGGTTGCTTTCCAGCCCATCCAACCGCGTGGCGCACAGCGCTGTGTGCAGGTTGCGCAGCGCCTCGGTACGATCCGCGCCCGTTGCAATCACCTTGGCCAGCATCGGGTCGTAATGCGGGGTGATTTCCGTACCGGTTTCAACCCAGCCGTCCACCCGCACCCCAGCGGGGAAGGCAACCTGTGTCAGACGACCGGTAGATGGACGGAAGTTTTCCGCTGGATTTTCCGCGTAAATACGCGCTTCCACCGCTGCCCCGACAGGCACAAGACTCCCCTGCTCAGGCAGAACAAAAGAACCATCCGCCTGACGGATCATCCATTCAACCAGATCGACACCAAAAGTCTCTTCGGTAACGCAGTGCTCCACCTGCAGGCGGGTGTTGACCTCAAGGAAGTAGAAACACCCTGTCTGGGTATCGTAAATGAATTCGACCGTTCCGGCTGATTCATACTGCACCGCGCCACACAGTGCCTTTGCGGCACGCCGCAGGGCCTGACGCGTTGTCTCGTCCAGCCCCGGCGCCGGAGTTTCCTCAATCACCTTCTGGTTACGCCGTTGCAGGGAGCAGTCGCGTTCACCCAGTGTCAGAATACCGCCACGGCCATCACCAAAAATCTGCACTTCGATATGCCGTGCGCTGGCAATGAATTTTTCCAGAAAAACGCGCGCATCGCCAAAATTATTGCCACCCAGGCGTGACACCGCCTCAAAGCAGGTGCGCAGCGCAGCCTCATCCTGACAGACCTGCATACCGATACCGCCGCCGCCCGCCGTGCTTTTGAGCATGACCGGATAACCGATCCGGGCGGCCTCGCGCGCCGCCTCATCCGCCGTGGACAGGATATCCGTACCCGGCAGCAGTGGCACACCGTTTTCCTGCGCCAGAGCGCGAGCGGTATGTTTCAGACCAAACGCCCGCATATGCTCGGGCCGCGGACCAATAAAGCGAATACCCTCCGCTGCCAGACGTTCAGCAAACTCCGCGCGTTCGCTCAGAAAGCCATACCCCGGATGCACGGCCTGCGCGCCAGTCTGGCGGCAGGCCTGCAGGATGGCATCCATGTTCAGGTAGCTCTGAGCAACTGCCGTCGGCCCAATCAGCACGGCTTCATCCGCTTCAAGAACCGGGGGGGCGAAACGATCCGCTTCGGAGCAGACAGCAACCGAGCTGATCCCCATCCGGCGCAGGGTGCGGCCGATACGCCGGACGGTTTCACCACGGTTCGCAATCAGAACTTTCGAGAACATGTCAGGTCTTTCCAACAAACTTTACACGCCGGAGCCACGGCAGTTTCAGGCCGGAACGGCTTCGCTGATGATCACGCGGATCGGCGTGGGCACAAAGCCGTTACAGGGGTTGTTGACCTGCGGGCAATTGGACAGCACCACCAGCGTGTCCATTTCAGCCAGAAGATCAACATACCCGCCGGGGTCGGACAGGCCATCGTCAATCACCAGCTCGCCGTTTTCCAGAACAGGCACGTTCATGAAAAAATTGACATTGCCGACGATATCGCGCTTGCCCATGCCGTATTTTCCCACCTCAAGCAGGAAATTCTCGCGGCAGGCGTGCATGTATTTCGTCTCGTGCCCGAAGCGCACGGTGTTGGATTCACAGCTACAGGCGCCAGCCAGTGTATCGTGCCGCCCGCAGGTATCTTCCACCAGCGTCATCAGCACGCGCCCTTCATTGGAAAAGAGCCGCGTACCCTTGCCAATATAGGCGGAACCCTGACTAATCAGCGTTTCCTGTGCGCTGTAGCGCTCTGAATAGGCATGGGCGTTATAAAAAAGTGCATCCACCGCCTGCTGGCTTTCCAGATCAATGATCCGCAGTGTCTGGCCTTTTTTCACCACCGCCGACCAGGGAGCCCGCGCGGGCACAACCTGATCGAGCACGACGGAAGAAGAAGCATTGCTCATGATTGCGTGCCTTTCGAATATCAGGCGAAAAGGGGATCGGTGTTCTCGAAGCCGCGCTGTGCTTCTTCGCAGAACGTACGACACAGATCATCCGCCGCAGGAGCCGAAGCCTGCCAACGCACCACGTCGATGGGGCCGGGCTCGAAAGTGCTGTCCGGGCTGAACGGATGCGGGCAGTTCGACACCCCGACAAGAAGGTTCATTTCCGCACGCAGATCCACCACCCCGCCGGGCTGAACGCTGCCGTCCACCCAGGACAGGCCGCCATCCGCACCCACGCTCACATGAGAAAAGAACGAAATGCAGGCAGGAACATCGCGCACATCCAGACCATGCTTACCCGCGATCAGACGCATGTTGTTGCGGGTATTCCGCAGCGCGGCATTGCCAAAATTACGTTCGTTGGATGACGGAGTGCTGCCCCCCATGATGGTGTCAGACGTGCCGCAGGTATCGTTGATGATGGACGCAAGCACGCGCCCCATATCGGAAAACAGAACGCGGCCCGTGCTCAGGCGGGTTGTCCATTGCAGTTTGAGCGTATCCCCGGCGTTGAAGCGCTCGCTCAGGTCATCAGCGTTCCACAACATGACGGACACGCCCTTGTTGCCTGCGGTATTGATCAGGCGCAGGGCCTGACCGCGCGGCACGAATGTGCTCCAGTACCACCCACCCGGCACGGTTTCGCGTTGCAGGACAGCCCCCTCTTCCATGGCGATAAACCCCTGCCCGGTACGCTCCGCGCGCTCTTCCCCCAAAGCACGGTCACGCAACTGGTTGTACCGGGCCCGGTACCATTCCGGACTTTGCTGATCAATCTGCATGGTTCTGTCCTTTTTTATCCGAAAAGAATGCCGTGCCCACAGCGGGTTTTGCTCCACGGCACCACCATGAATTATACGTCCCCCACATCCACCAGAGCCTCGCGTCCGGCCTCCTGCAGGGGCGGAATAAGGGAGGCGATCAGGTGCATACGCCCGGATATGACACCCGGAAGGGTCGAAAACCTGTTAGCTATCTCACGCAGCTTGGCGACACGCCCCTGCACCAGAACGACTTCGAGCGTCTGTCTCCTGATCAGGTTGACATGCAGGGAGCTGATGACTTCCGCCAGGTTCTCGTACTGCATATCGGCCAATTTCTGCTGCAGACCAGTAGTAGAATTATTGTAAAACAACACGATTACACCAGCCATGATCTCATTATCATCTTCCTGACGGCAATCGATCAGGGCTTCGTGCAGAATATGCTGTATGGCCTGCGAACGGCTGACATAGCCCTTGTCCGCCACCATGCCATCCAGTTCGCGCAGAATATGCGGCGGAAGGGAGACGCTAATACGGCTGACCTGCTCTTCTACTTTCTTGCGCGCCATCTGCCTGCTCCCTTTTATTCCACTACATCCGTCACGAGAGTCAGAAGCGGCACTTCCGTTCCCTCAAACTCGTCCGCGGTTTCCTCTGCCGGAGTGTGAATGAGCGATTCAAGATGCGCCTTGGTCGCCTGAAATTCGGCGCTGGTCATCTGCTCCGCCCGGCGCGGGCGCGAAAGCGGTACTTCTATGACCTCTTCCATACGACCTGGATGCGCCTTGAGAACCAGAATCCGGTCCGCGAGATAAATGGCCTCGTCCAGATCGTGGGTAATGAAAACAATGGTGATGTCGATCTTGCGCCAGATTTCCATCAGATGGGTCTGCATCCGCACGCGGGTCTGGGCATCCAGCGCGCTGAAAGGCTCATCCATCAGCAACACACGCGGCTGGGCCGCCAAAGCACGGGCAATGGCCACACGCTGCTGCATACCACCCGAAAGCTGGTGCGGCAGGGAGTCCGCAAAGCGTTCCAGCCCGATGGCCTGAAGCCACTGCATGGCCTGCCTCCGGCTTTCATCCTTGCTGATCCCGGCCATCTCCAGCCCGAACATGACGTTCTGACATACGGTCCGCCACGGAAAGAGCGTGTATTTCTGGAACACCATGCCCCGGTCAGGGCCGGGGCCATCGACCGGCTTGTCGTCAACCAGGATACGCCCTGAAGAGGCCTGCTCCAGACCGGCCAGAATCCGCACCAGCGTCGACTTACCGCACCCTGAAGGCCCAACCACGCAAACGAATTCGCGACGATGGACATTCATGTTGATGTCCTCAAGCGCTACTGTCTCACGGCCGCGCTGCGCAAAAACCTTGCCAAGGTTCTCGACCCGCAACACCACATCACGGCTCTTGATGCGGGCCATACGCTCCGCCACATCAGGAGGCAGCACGCGATAGTCGACTGTCATACCGTTGCCTGCATCCATCACTCAGTCTCCTGCTTCCAGCGGAACAGAAAGCGCGCGGCAAAGCCGAGCAGCATGTCCGTACCCAGACCGACGATCCCAATCAGCGCCATCGCTGCGTAAACATTGGCAAAATGCTGATAGCGCGCCTGCTGGGTTATGAACCACGTAATGCCCGACGATGTACCAATCAGTTCCGCCACGATCAGATAGGTCCATGCCCAGCCCAGCAGAATACGCTGGTCACGATAGAGATCAGGCAGGATACCGGGTACCACCACGCTGAACATCAGCCGCTTGCCGCGTGCGCCCAACGTGCGGGCCGCTTCCATCAGGCCGAAATCGAGCTTGCGCGTGGTATTGGCAATCACCAAAATCTGCTGGAACAGCGTGCCTATGACGATAATAGCGATCTTGGGTGCGTCATAGATACCCAGAATGGCCACCATAAGCGCCCCGAAAGCCGGTGCGGGCAGATAGCGCAGGAAGTCCACCGAGGGCTCGACAAGCCGCGAAAGCGCGGGCAGCGCCCCACACAGAACGCCCAGTGGCACCCCGATAACGGAGGAGATGACAAAGCCCCAGAAAATGATCTGGATACTGTGCCAGAACGCCTGCAGGATGGATTTCTCCGGCCCATGTGAATCAGGCTGGACGAACGCCTGCACGAAGGCGGAAAACACACCGCCGGGTGAAGGCAGATAAACCGGGTTAACCGGCACCCCTTCGGGCGCTTTCTGGCCCGCCGTGTGCATCTCCTGCACGGCGCGCTCGAAATCGGCACGCTTCATGCGCATACCTTCTTCCAGATAGTCCTCACCACCCGGATCAGTCACCAGAACCTGAGGGTGCCAGATAAACGGCACATAACTGACCGCGCTCCAGATTAGCAGCGGCAACAGGATGGAAAGCCCACCCAGCACCACGCGGCTTTTCCGGCCGACCTTTCCGTATAGTGCCCATCCGGACATGCGTGACATCGCCCGCTCTCCCGTCCTGTCCGCTACCGTCTGTGCCAACAGGCCCAGTGGCGCAATGTCATTTCCCGGCGCCGGTTCGAGACCGAAATTCCTGTCGCAGAAGACCTTTTCATCCCTCTGCTTTTCGCCCTTACGCCACCAAGGATATGCTCAATGAGTAATACCGAGTCAACAAATCGTATTACGCATTAGCGCAGAAACGCCCCCGATTGCCAGCAAAAACGTTCTGAGAAAGGAATAACATGAGGCCACGGCCTCCCCTCTCCGACTTTCCTGTCGCGGTTTTCTTGGAAAAAAGGAAATGGCCCTACCTGAAAAAATCCCCCTCCATGCCGTGCCCAGGCCGCGCGTGATCGACATGCCAACAAAAAACCCCTTCCGAATCCAATGTCGGAAGGGGTTGCTCACAAACAGGGACGAAACGAGCCACCACAGGGCGCTGGCTTGATATAGCCTGCCCGACTTGCGGGCTGTTGCTAGCTCGCCCGATGGAAACGAATAATACTGCGCGACATCTGGCCACCGCCCCAGTTGGGCATCAGGCGCCAGGGGGTAATGACGTCAGCGGTATTGCCATCCACGGTCACGGTACGACGCTGCTGGGTGCCCACCCATTCGGGCGCCCACGCGGTTTCCACCTGCGTGATCCACTGGTTGTCCTCAATATGATAGCGCCCGATATAGGCCACGAGCGTCTGCATGAGGCGGGCGCGGTCGTCATCTGTCTTGGCGGGGGTACGGCCCGTTCCCTCAAGGTTGAAGGCCACCCAGTCATCCTGCGTAAAAATCACACGCCCGCGCGGATGATCCCCCATGGCGTCAATCAGCGCGCCGCTTTCCTCTTCCTCAACTTTATAGGAGATGAGTTCCCATGTTCCCACCAGGGCGGCTTTCAGCGCGGCGCCGGTCAGGGGGGTGCTGGTCGAGGGCGTAATGGTCTGGCTATGGTTTGACATGATCTCTCCGCGGACATGCTGTGCCGCCATACATGTGGCGACATCGTTTTTATGTGCTTCTTCGCTTTAGCGTCCGGCTATCCACTGCGTTCCCTTATCCATGCTCCAGCGCTATCGTTGCTGGCACACCAGAAACCGGGCTCGCCACAGAATGGCCTTTACGCTCGATCACTATGTCTTGAAGACGCATGGCCCCGGTAGCCATAAAACCGGAAAAACGCTTTTGCGTATGATGCAAAGATGGAGCATTTCATGGCTTACGACGAGATCAGTGACCTGCGCTTCTTTACGGTGCTGGTCGAAGCGGGCAGTATTTCCGCCACAGCCCGCAGCATGGGCACCTCGCCAGCCGTAGTTTCGCGCCGTCTGTCCCGGCTGGAGGAACGGCTGGGCGCGAGCCTTATTGTCCGCACCACACGCCATTTCCGCCCCAGTGAGACAGGCCGGGTTCTGTATGAACGCGGCGTGCAGATCATCGCTGATATTGACCAGCTTCAGAACGATCTGTCCATCGCAAATACCGTACCACAGGGCACGCTGAGCATTGGCGCCCCTGTGGAACTGGGCCGCAGGCAGATCGCCCCCTTTATAGCCAGCTTTGGTGAACGCTACCCGCAACTCAAGATCAGTCTGGCACTGGCGGGCGAAGGACTGCACGACTTCAGCGACTGCCTTGATGTCATCCTGCGTCTGGGTATGCCCGACACGCAGGGCGCGACCGTAACCCTGCTGGCCACAACCCGGCGCGTACTCTGCGCCTCACCCGCCTATATCGCCCGCAAGACGCTGCCGCGCACCCCGCAGGAACTGATCCACCATGACTGTCTGTGCTTGCGCCGCCACAAGACCATGACCGTATTGAACCGTTGGGCCATTGGAGATGACGAGAAACGCGATGTCATCACCGTTCCTTCCCGCCTCTCCACAACCAGTTGCGAAATCATCCATGACTGGGCGCTGGCCGGACAGGGTATTGCCTACAAGCTGCTCTGTGATGTGTCGCAGGATATAGAAAGCGGCAAGCTGATCCGCATATTCCCTGATCTGTACGGCGAAAAAACGGATCTTTACGCCGTCATGCCCCCGCGCCACAACGCCAGCGCCAATGTCCGCACCTTCCTGCACGCCCTGCGTGAATTCCTCCACAGTTCAGGAGGGTTCTAACGCAAGACTGTCCCGGCAAGGCACAGCATAGCATAGCATAGCATAGCGCACTGCACCCATCAAAGATCAGCCGTGACCGAGAATTTAAATGTTTCAGGATCGCCCATGATCAGATTGCTTTGATAGACAGAAGCCCAGTACCGCTGGTTGCCAATATTATCGACTTCAAAACGCGTGGTAAGCGCCTTACCCCGCACAAGGAACGTATAACGCGCGCCCAGATCGAACCGTGACCATGCGGGCAGGTGTGTGGTGTTGGCGTTGTTGAACTGCTGTTTGCCCGTGCTGATGACACGCCCCACCAACGTCAGTCCTTCGACGAAAGGCACATCGTATTCAAGATTGCCGTTGATGGTGTAATTGGGAACACCGATAACGGTTTTCCCATTGTTCGCATCATCGGCCGCGCGCATCTGTTTGGCGTCAATCAGGGTCAGACCACCGTTAAAGCGCAGCCCACGCAGGATTTCCCCGTTAAAGGTCAGTTCCATACCCCGGTTTCGTTCCCGACCGTTCTGGGTATAGATCAACTGGCTCGTACTACCATCGGTCTCCACCACCCCGTACGGCATGGAGGTCTGATAAAACGCAACACCTGCAGAAAAGCGGCCAACATCATATTTGGCCCCTACCTCGTACTGCGTGCTTTCGTAAGGCGCAAAAACCTGCCCGGCATTGACGTAGCCGGCACCCACCGTCGTACCTGCGGACAGCGCCTGAATACGGTTAAAATACACGGCAAAATGTTTAATCGGATGCACCACCAGACCAATAACCGGCGAGAACGCAGCGGACTCATAATGCGTCAGCTTCTCTCCACTTCCATAGTTGTAGGAATTGGAGAGGATATCCTGATACCGAAAACCACCTGTCAGAGCGATGCGGTCATGCCAGAAGGTCATCGTATCCGACAGGAACAGACTGTACAGCTTGTTCCATGAGACGCGCCCCGGATTATTCATGTTGCCTCGGGCGTAAGTTTCATTCGGGATAAACTGCGTCGGATTGTAGATGTTACCGGGTACGCCAGGCACGCTCATAGCGTAGGCCGAATCGGCCTCCTCCCAGATTGCCGATCCCCCGGCATTAATTTCATGCTTGATGAAACCCGTCGTCACATGGGCACGCACACCGGCCTGCGTCGCTTCGTTCATGACGTTATAGGCCGTTGCCATCGCTCCGACACTGCCGTCTCCCGTGCGGGAATTGGTCAGGGTCGTGGTGGCATAATTCCCCATTTCGTTGCCACTCTGCGCGCCGAACTTTCCGTAAACGGTCATATGTCTCCCAAAGTCATGCTCTATGCCCATCGTGCCGAACAGATAGGAGAGGTCTGTATAGGCCCAGCGCTGACCCCAGTTTTTTGAAGGAGATGTCGGGATTGGCACAGGCATGTCCGTCGCAAGACTGGAAACGATGATGGCGCTCCGTCCACCAAAAACCTGCTGTTTCTGATAATTCATATTCATATTGATGCGGGTATCATCATTATGCCAGTCAAATGCGCCACCCAGAGCAATATCGGCACGGCGTTCGCCATGAATCGGGGTTTCGCCATCCATCCCGGCCGCATTAAAGCGGAAACCGTATGCCCGATCCTGACCGAACCTGCGACTGATATCGACCGCCCCGCCACCCTGAGCACTACTGGTATAATCGCCCGTAACCCGGGTTATGTCGGTTGCCGTTGCCCGTTTGGAAACAAGATTGACGTTCCCGCCAATGGCGGACCCACCGGGAGCCGCCCCATTCAGGAACGCGCTCGCGCCATTGAGCACCTGCACCGATTCATAAAGCTGGGGAGAAACAAGCTGGCGGGGCGTGACACCGTACAGCCCATCAATGGCGATATCGTCACCATACAGGGTAAAACCGCGGATCTGGAAAAGCTGGGCATAATTGCCGTAACCCGTCGTTGTTCTGACAGTCGGGTCATTCAGCAGTACGTCCCCCAATGTCTGGGACTGCTGGTTCAGGATAAGACTGGCGTTGTAGCTGCGGATATTGAAAGGCACATCAAGCCCTTTCTTCACTCCCAGCGCGCCCAGATCCCCTCCGCTTGAAACATACATGCGGTTGTTACGCGCAGCCCGGACAACCAGATCCTCTTCCTTTGCCGCCGCTACAGGCGATGCGCCAACCGCAGGTTTGGAAGCGAGACTAGCCGTCTGTTTCTGCTTTTCAGCGCTCTGTGCCGTCACCACACGGTGCGATGCGTTCTGCTCCGCACGGGCCGAAGAAAGCGCAAGAAACCTAACAGGCCCTACTCCCGACAACAAAGCGGACACGCATAATGTGTTCAGGCAAAGGGCACGAAAACTCATAATTCAGCCTCACGATGGAAAACCTCGTGAGGCTTCGCCTAGTTAAGAATAATTGTCAATATCATTTACAAATCGCGTCCGCCCGGCCAGAGCCATGGCGCGACGTCCATTCCATGGCACCCAATGATGGACGCCTCACGCCATTACGCTGCCTGCCGACTGTCATGATTCTGATTGTGCATCCTGAAAAGCAGATAGGCTTTAACCGCCAAAGCTCCACAGCATGGCCAGAACAACTCCCCCCATCATGACCGTCGCGACCCACCCCAACCACTTCAGCGGCCCACGAATGACAAACTGCCCCATAATGTCCGAACGGCTGGCCACAATCATCATGACAACCATGACGGGCACAGCCACCACGCCGTTCAGCACAGCACTCCAGAACAGCGCCTTGATCGGATCAATGGGAGCGAAATTCAGGATCATCCCCACTAATGTCGCCAGCACTAGCGTTGCATAAAAAGCCTGCGCCTCCTTGGGACGCCGCTCAAGACCAGTCGGCCACTGGCGGGCCTCGCCCACAGCGTAGGCAGCCGAACCAGCCAGAACCGGCACAGCCAGAAGACCCGTGCCCACAACCCCCAGCGTAAAAATAAGCGAGGCAAAACGCCCGGCAATCGGCCGCAGGGCCTCGGCCGCCTCGGCCGATGTCTGGATATCCGTTACACCATGCACATTGAGGGTGGCTGCAGTCGTAACCAGAATCGCCAGCGCCACAAGGTTTGAAAACGCCATCCCCACCAAAGTATCAACCCTGATGCGCCGCAGGGCGTTCTTACCCTGTACAGGAGCATCAACCAGATTAACCCGACGCGGATAGACGTGCATGTCCTCCACTTCTTCGGAAGCCTGCCAGAAAAACAGGTACGGACTGATGGTCGTACCCAGAATGGCAACAAGCGCCGTCCAGTAGCCGGCAGTATGGGTGCCTTTCCAGTCCGGCCAGACCAGTTGCCGGGCCAGTGCCCACCAATCCACCCGTACGCAGGCCAATGCCGCAAAATACGCAAAAAGCGCAAGCGTCAGCCATTTCAACACAGCTACGTAGCGCGTGTATTGTAAGAACAACTGCATGGAAATAGCCACGGCAGCAAACAGCAGCACGTACAGCACCCGAGCGCTGGGCAGAAGTAGATCCAGCGCATCCGCCATGGCGCCAAGGTCAGCCCCCAGATTGACGATATTCGCCACCAGAAGCAGCATGACTACGCCACTCAGTAGCCAGGATGGGCAATAAAGCCGCAACACACCGGCAAGCCCATGTCCGGTTGTCCGACCCAGCCGCGCGCTGATCATCTGCATTGCGACCATAAGCGGATAGGTCACCACCAGAGACCACGCCAACCCGTAGCCGAACTGCGCCCCTACCTGCGAGTAGGTGGCGATGCCGCTTGGGTCATCATCCGATGCACCGGTGACAAGCCCCGGCCCGAGCACCCGGAACAGGCGAGGACGACTCGGCCCCACAACCGAACTGGGCCACTCTGGGTCACTATCTTCCTGCACCGGGGGCGTATGGTCTTCCCCTTCAGGCAGGAATGGAGGCTCAGCCATATCCGGCCTGTCTTTATTCATCCGTCACTCCCGCTATGCCCCCTTCACCCGGCAGCGTATAGCTTTCCCAGACACCGCAAATCATGACGGAGCCCCCCTCTACGGGGTAATTTATAGTAAAATTCCGCACCGGAAGCGTATGACATTACCATGAGCGCGTACTCGTTACACAGCTTGTACGACGCTACAAAGAACAGAACGTTAAAAATCCAGCGCGCGCGTATCCGCCACGGTTTTCAGGGTGAAAAAGGTACGTGTCTGGCGGACAGAGGGCAGGGTTATGAGCTTTGTTGCATGAAGGCGGTTGAATTCCGCCATGTCACGCACCCGAATCTTGAGAAAATAATCAAAATCGCCCGCCACAAGATAACAGTCCAGAATAGAAGAAATCTGGCTAACCGCTCCCTCAAACTCGGCAAAACTGTCAGGTGTCGAACGATCCAGCACGACACCCACCAGCACAAGCGTACCCAGATCGACTTTCTCAGCGTTGATCATGCCCCGTACATTTTTGACGTAGCCTTCATCAAACAGACGCTGAAGACGCCGATGACACGTAGCCGGACTGATATTGACCTCTTCAGCCAGATCCGCATTGGAAATACGCCCGTTACCCTGAAGAAGACGCAGAATCTTCCGGTCGGTTCTATCCAGCACATCCCCCATGATCAAATCTTCCGCATTTGCGCATGTATCCGCATGATTATTCCGAACTTTTTAAAAAACCTCGTTTAATATACTCAAACTTGAACAAAAAACGGAAGCACATTCCATTGCATTTCCGGTATGGTTTCGTCTGTTTTCCATTACAGAAGCTCCTGCACAAACATGCCAGATTGTCCTGCTTCCGGTCATCCGGTTCCTCCCTCTCACACAAGGCAGCCCGTTACAAGACCGGCAGACAGAAGCACGGCGCATACCACCACGCCAAACACAGCACGCGCGCCCCGGCTGATCTGTCAAGGGTTGGTCGCGTCCGCGCTGTTCTCCACCACGTTCGTGCTGAACCGCGCCATCAGCCTACAGGGCGGGCCGTGGGCATGGAGCGCCGCGCTCCGTTATATTGAAACCGCGCTACTGCTTACACTCTGGCTACTGCTCAGCAAAGGCCAGGCTTATCTGGCGATGCTAGGCCGTCTTTTCCTGCATAGAGCCGGGTTCTGGCTGGGGGCTGGCAGTGTAGGATATGGTGTATTCTACGCATGTTGCTGTTTTGCCGCGAACCATGCACCAGGCTGGATCGTAGCAGCTACATGGCAGGGTACTCTTCTCGCCACCCCCATCGTGCTGCGATTTTTTGGAGAAAAAGTACCACTGCGTGGGCTCGTATTTCTCGGTCTGATTTGTGCGGGAATCATAGGCCTCAATGCTAACCGGCTGCTGGACGGTGTGCCGCTGGAGCAGGTTCTGGCGGGTGTAGTGCCGCTGGCCATTGCAGCTTTCTGTTATCCTGTGGGCAACCAGTTGCTCAACCGTCTGCGCCACAATACAACGCCGCTCTATCGCCCCCTGCAAGACCCACTGGCCGCCGTGCTGCTGATGACACTGGGCGCCCTGCCCTTTCTCATCGGGCTGGTTGTCGTGATCCGCCCTCCCGCACCCGACGTTCAGCAAATCGCCAGTACTGGCATTATTGCTTTGGTCGCAGGCTGCCTCGCTACGCCATTGTTCATTCATGCGCGCAATACATCTTCAAACCCGTATCTCATCGCGGCTGTTGACGCGACTCAAGCGGGAGAAGTCGCCTTTACCTTGCTGGGAGAAACCCTCTTGACCGGCCACCTTGCGCTTGGTCTGGCCGACTATGCCGGACTGGCGGCTGTCATGGGGGGACTGACAGGCTTTGCACTGAGCGAGGAAAATGCCGCGCACCGCCTCGAACAGGCACCCTCAGGGGAAACAGAGGCGCTCCCCAGTCCCCCTGAAGACGAAAAACCCTTTAGTAAAGAGCATTAAAAGCAAACTGGGGTGAAACTACGCGCTCCGTATTATGCCCCGCATAATAAACGGATACACCGGCAATGATACCGTAACGGGGGCTCCAGTTATATTCGACCGCAGGAGCGATCTGCCAGTCTCCCGAAGGCGTACCCGTCTGCGAAATCGTCTGCTGCGTACTCGTATAAGTGCCGTGTAGCTTCGTGCCGTTGGACCAGTCACGCGCGACATCCAAAGCCAGAACCCAGCGCTGGGTCACCCCGTATTCAAGGGAAAACCCTGCCCCGCCGTACATGCCGGGCTGCGCCCGCCCCTGGAATCCCTGCGTTGTTCCGTAACTGGTCACATCGTGCAGATGCGCCGTTGTCAGAGCGCGCCGAAACGTCGCCCAGACGCGCAGACGCAGTTCGTGGTTGTTGGGCAAGGTATAGGTGGACTGCTCGGTCAACGCCACACGGTAGGTGTAGACGCCGCTCCCCACACCATCCTGCGCCCGCCCCAGACTGGAATAATCCCCCGTAGGAAAGGAAACGCCCGTAATCAGGTTGAGCGTCGGGATGTAACGAGCGGGGTCGGCCGTCAGGTAACGCCACATCAGATCCACGGGCACATCACCCAGCTTCAGGCCACTGCTGGTGTTGTCGCCATGCTTCCAGCGGTAGGCTATGGTCGGTTCAGTCTGAATACTAATCGTGTCTGTCACGGCATATCGGTAGATTGTCAGATTGGTCACCGACTGTTGCCGGGGTGAGCTCATGGGAACGGCGTCATTGTTCGGGCCGATCATACCCGAAGGCACCGCGTAGTACATGTAGGGCTCCAGCAGGAACATGCCCTTTTTTGACAATGGCCCTGAGGGAGAAATAAGAGAGCCTGTGTACCACTGCTCCGCCATAGCCTGTTGGCTCTGCACCGCAACACCGCCAAATGCCACGACCATGCCTGTCAGGTACGCTCTTTTCACACGGCCCCAAACATCTATCTTCCTGCTCATGGCGCGTGCTCCCCATCCGTATCCGACCGGGGCGGAGCGGCATCTGTCAGAATGGCTGAAAACTGTGTCTGGGGCTCCACAGGCAAAGGACGGCCGCCCATCATTTTCCACCCGGCCACAAGCAGAAGCGCCAGAACGGGGACCGCCGCAATCGAATAGGTGCCCGTGGGATAGTCAAACACCATCAGGGCAAGGATACCCAGAAAGAAAATCAGTGTCGCCCATGTGGTATAAGGCGCGCCCGGCATGGCAAAACTGGTGGGGACAATCCGTCCGGCAACAATAGCCTGCCGCAGTTTCATCTGGCACACCAGAATGAAACACCACGTACTGATAACACCCAGCGAGGCCATATTGAGCACGATTTCAAAAATCTGTGCTGGCAGAAGATAATTCAGCCCCACCCCGACCAGATAAATCGCCACAGTCGTCAGAATGGCGGCGGAAGGAACCGACTGCCTGTTCATGCGGGCCAGGTAGCGCGGCGCCGCACCATCCAGCGCCATGGTGCGCAGGACACGTCCCGTGGAATACAGGCCGGAATTCAGGCTCGACAGTGCTGCCGTCAGCACCACAAGATTCATGACCCCGCCCATGCCCGGCACACCCAGACGGGAAAAAAACGTAACAAACGGGCTGACACCGGCCTGATAGGAAGACCAAGGCAGCAACAACACCAGCAACGTAACCGTACCAACATAGAAAATCGCGATGCGCCAGATAACATTATTGATGGCAGCCGGCACGACCTCACGCGGGTTCTGGCATTCGCCCGCCGCCGTGCCTATCATTTCTATGCCAAAATAGGCGAACACCACCCCTTGCATCAGGGTCAGGGCCGGCATGACACCATGCGGGAAAAGCCCGCCATGTTCGCTCACCAGTGAAAAACCCGGCGTAACGCCCGCCACTGGCGAGTGCATACCCAGAACCACCGACCCAACGGCAAAAAACACAATCAGTGCCGCTACCTTGATCAACGAGAACCAGAACTCCATCTCGCCGAACCACTTCACCCCCACAAGATTCATGGACGTAATGACCACGAGCGCCATCAACGCCATGACCCATTGCGGCACGGCAGCAAAAACACCCCAGTAATGCATGTACAGGGCCACGGCGGTGATATCGACAATGCCCGTCATCGCCCAACTAAAAAAAGACAGCGCCCCCGCCACATAAGACGCCCGCGGCCCCAGGAACTCCTGTGCGTAAGAAACAAAACTACCGCTGGTGGGACGATACATCACCAGCTCGCCCAGGGCACGCAGCATCAGAAATGCAAACACGCCGCAGACAAGGTACACCACAGCCAACGCAGGCCCGACAGCCTGCAGCCTACTTCCCGCTCCTAGAAAAAGCCCGGTACCAATCGCTCCGCCAATTGAGATCATTTGGATCTGTCGTCTGTCCAACGCCAGATGATATCCTTCCGCACTTTTGTGCGCTGGGTATTTCTGCACTGGTTCTTTAAAGAAGCTCAAGTTTTCTTCTCCATATTGCATGTACCGCGCACCAAATGGCGTATTCGTTACATTATCAACACTAACAGAATTTATATGATGTGTATTTTCAAAGTAATGGCGTAAATTTTTATCATATTTTACAAATTGCCACAGATATGAATTACTATTTCATCACTGACCTTATGAATGAAATTTATACTCATATCGTAACATTCTATTTTAGAAATCGTTTTATACGATAATATATTTTCCAGAATTTGTCGTAATATCGAAAAAATTGTCCCACGGAGAAAGCGAGACCACAAGCCGTATTCGCGTCAGAAGAGACCTTGCAACCCGCACATGGATGCACCCGCAAGACAGATGCCACCCCGACAAATTACCCTTGCACGCGGCGCACACCGTGATGGAACCGCCCATGCCCAGAACGAGCGCACCCTCGTGCGCTTTGGTGACCGTCAGTTTCACAATTCATTGTGAGCAGACTGGCGCGCAGTAGACGACTGGTCTATTCTTCGTTAAGAGGGTATCAATTCTCGCATCAGACGCCAAGAGCAACGGCAAGGAGAAAAGAGTAATGAAAGTAGCAAGCCTGTCCGCACCCGGCGGCATTGACCGGATCGTATTCCGCGACGTTGCCGACCCCGGCCAGCCCGGACCGGGCCAAATTCGCGTTGCGCTCCACGCGACGTCGCTGAATTATCATGATCTTCTGGTTGCCAATGGGGGCATTCCCGCCGCAGACGGACGCATCCTTATGTCTGATGGCGCCGGTATCGTCGAAGCCGTAGGTGAAGGCGTAGTAGAGTTTCAGCCCGGAGATCGGGTGGTTTCATGCTTTTTCCCGCAATGGCAGGACGGACTGCCGTCCGATGCTGTAGACAGTTTTGCGGGCACACCCGGTGACGGCATCAACGGCTTTGCCGCCGAATATGCCGTCTGCGCAGCAACAGCCTTCACCCATGCGCCACGTGGCTGGAGCGACGCTGAAGCGGCAACGATTACAACGGCCGGGCTTACTGCATGGCGCGCCCTCGTCGTGAATGGCCAGCTTAAGGCGGGCGATACTGTCCTCGTGCTCGGCACAGGGGGCGTTTCCATCGCGGCTTTGCAGATCGCCAAGGCAATGGGCGCCACTGTCATTGCCACCTCCTCCTCAGACGAGAAACTCGAGAAGGTGCGCGCCCTTGGTGCCGATCACGTCATCAATTACCGCCAGCACCCCGACTGGGGCAAGCAGGTGTCTTCATTAACGGGCGCAGGCGTGGATCATGTCGTCGAAGTTGGCGGCCCAGGAACCCTTGCTGAATCCATCACGGCAGTTCGTGTCGGTGGGCATATTGCCCTGATCGGGGTTTTGACTGGCCGCCAGGGAGACGTTCCAACAATGGCGCTGATGGCAAAACAGGCGCGCCTACAGGGGCTTGTGGTCGGCAACAGGCGTCAGCAGCAGGATTATATTGCAGCGCTCAACCAGAATGGAATGCGTCCGATCATCGATCGCCGTTTTGCTCTGGACCAACTGCCGGAGGCGTTCGCTTATCAGGCAAGCGGCGCGCATTTCGGAAAAATCTGTATCGAATGGTAATGTTTGCTTCTTGTATCCGAGGCTTTTCTCTTCATTTCATAGAAAATCCAGCCGATACGGACTGAGCCGTCCAGCCGCATCGCTCATGATTTTTACACGTCCCGTCTATTATTGCCATTTAACGCAATAATGGATGGGACAGTCAGAGGAAATAAGAATGTACCATAAAATTCTTTTCCAGAAATCTCGTCTTGGGCCTTATGCATTGCGCAACAGAATCGTGCTGCCGCCGCTCACACGTTCGCGCAGTTCGCAGCCGGGCGATATTCCCAACGAATTGATGGCAACCTATTACCGCCAGCGCGCAGGCGCAGGCTTTATGGTAACGGAAGGCACACAGATCGAACCGCGAGGGCAAGGTTATGCCTGGACACCAGGCATTTACAGCGCGGAACAAATCGCCGGGTGGCGCAAGGTAACCGAGGCTGCACATGCTGCCGGTGGCATCATCTTCGCCCAGCTATGGCATGTGGGGCGCGTCTCACACACAGCATTGCAGCCCAACAACGCTGCCCCCGTTGCTCCGTCCGCCATTCAGGCCAAAGGTGTCAGTGTATTTATCGAAACTGGCCCCGGCACCGGAGAACTGGCGGAACCTTCCATGCCGCGCGCCCTGACAACGGCAGAAGTCAAAGAGCTGGTTCAGCTATATGCTCAGGCCGCGCGTAATGCCTTGGCAGCAGGGTTTGACGGCGTTGAACTCCATGCAGCCAATGGCTACCTGATCAACCAGTTCATTTCCGAGCATAGCAACCAGCGCACTGATGAATATGGCGGCAGCCTTCATAATCGCCTCAGATTTTTGCGTGAAGTTGTCGCAGCCGTTGCCGAAGTTGTCGGAAAAGACCGGATGGGCGTTCGATTTGCGCCTCTCTTTACCAGCACAGATGAAGCCAGGGTTTATCTCGGTCTGGTCGAATCCAACCCCCATGAAACCTACATAGAAGCCATCAAGGTTCTTGAGGATGCAGGCATTGCCTATCTTTCAATTGCCGAGGCGGACTGGGACAACGCACCCGATCTTCCGGAGAATTTCCGTGATGATGTCCGCAACACATTCTCAGGCCGGATCATCTATGCAGGTCGCTACACGGCAAGCCGTGCGGATAAGGTTGTCGGAGCCGGATGGGGAGACCTGATTGGTTTTGGTCGACCCTTTATTGCCAATCCCGATCTCCCGGCGCGGATCGCACATGACTGGCCACTGAATCCGCTTGATGCAGCCACCATGTATGGTGGTGGCGAACATGGATATACGGACTACCCTACGTACAAAGAGAAGTGATCTTTTGTAATCATCCTGTGATTGGCAGGTACTGCTTGCCAATCACAGTTTTTACGCTGGACGATTAGTCTGGCATTCCGTATATGCGATTGACCATGCCCACACAGCACACGCCCCCTACCCGCGACACCAGGCAGGATATTCTTGATGCCGCCCAAATCATAATCAGCGGGAAAGGTTTTGCTGCGGTTGGCCTTAATGAAATTCTCTCTGCCGCGGGTGTTCCCAAGGGGTCTTTCTACCATTACTTCCAGTCTAAAGATGCCTTCGGGGAGGCACTGCTGGAAAGTTACTTTGAGGCCTATCTGAAGGCTCTGGACACCTTACTGCAAACGCCCGGCCTGACTGAAGGTGAGCGGCTGATGCTCTATTGGCGCAAATGGGTCGATACCCAAACAAATGGCGACCCTGAGGGCAAGTGCCTTGCCGTGAAATTGGGCGCCGAAGTATCTGACCTGTCCGAACCCATGCGGAAAGTGCTCCTCCGGGGCACCTCCGCCGTCATAGAACGACTTTCAGGGGCTATGAAAAATGGTATTGCCGACGGCTCCGTAAAGATCGCCGGAGAACCGGGGCAGATCGCCGAGATGCTTTATCAGACATGGCTCGGCGCGAGTTTGCTCGCCAAAATCGCGCGTGATGCTCAACCGCTTTTAAGCGCTCTGGCCACAACAAAGCGGATACTTGGGGAAACCCGGTGAATAGCTCTTGAAGACAATCTGTCTCGTTGCGTTCTTTCCACCTCAGCAAATAATGAGCGGACACCCAGCACTCAAATAGGAAGCGTTTGTGAATCTTCAAAGCTGCTAAAAAAATAGTAGCTATAGCGATTCCAAAATCGCCGGATCTAGAAATGGGGTGAAGCTGCGAATTCGATAAAACTCTCCAGATACTGAACCTCTTCGTCTGTCTCACGACGACCAAGAAAAATCTGTTTTGCAATGCCATTTTTCCCAAGCTTTATGGGATAAAGCTCGAAACGTGACGCATATTCTTCTACCAACCAGCGCGGCAGTGCAGCAACGCCCCTGCCGTGCGTGACCATCACCAGCATGATATCTGTCGTTTCTATCTGCTTCTGCTGCCGTGGCGCGATCCCCGCTGGCTGTAGAAACTGCGTATAGATATCAAGTCGCTCGGACGGAACAGGGTAGGTTATCAGCGTTTCCGCCATAAGCTGCTCTGGCAAAACAAATTCCGCCTCGCGCAAAGGGTGCTGGGCGCCAACAACCAGAACGAGTTCATAATCAAAAACCGGTGTGAAATTCAGGCCCGGTTTGTAAAGTGGGTCTGGCGTGACCAGAATATCAATCTCGTTGCTGAATAACGCACCAATTCCGCCGAACTGAAACTTCTGCCTTACATCAACATCTACTTTCGGCCACTGTTCCAGATACGACGAAACGATTTTGAGAAGCCACTGATAGCAGGGGTGACATTCCATCCCGATACGCAGTGTACCGCGCTCGCCATTTCCAAATTGCTGAAGCCGTGTCTCTGCCAGCTCAAACTGTGGGAGCAGACGGTCCGCCAGCGACAGTAACCACTCCCCTGCCTGAGTGAGTACAAGTGACCGCCCTTCCCGCCGCCATACCTTGACGCCCAACTGGTTTTCAATCTTGCGGATGGCATGACTGAGCGCCGGCTGGGTCAAATTCAGGCGCAGTCCTGCGGCCGTCAACGAACCCTCGCGCGCCACTTCCTGAATGATTGTCAAATGACTGCGTTCAAGGATGCCCATGTCCCGCCCTATAATGCATAGAATTTATATATTCATGAAAACATATCATTTCCGCTCATTTTATTGAACCCCTATCGTCACGCACCTTCACGATTTAACGGGGTATTTCTCCATGGTCACAACCCACAATCTTGGCTTTCCTCGTATCGGGTTCAAACGTGAACTGAAATTCGCGCTTGAATCTTACTGGAAAGGGCAATCATCGCGTGATGATCTCCAGCAGGTCGGCATCGCGCTGCGTGGACGGCACTGGCAGGAACAGAGTGAACTCGACCTGACCCCTGTTGGGGACTTCGCATTTTACGATCAGGTGCTGGACATGAGCTTCACGCTCGGCAACCTGCCATCGCGTGTGCGCCACTTTGATGACGATGCACTGGACAATTATTTCCGCGTTGCGCGCGGTCGCTCCGCCACTGGCATCAAAGGGCATGTTGCTGCGGGTGAAATGACCAAGTGGTTCGACACCAACTACCACTACATCGTGCCGGAATTCGACGCCGCGACTGAATTCACGCTTGATGCGACACGACTTCAGACACAGCTTGCCGAAGCAAAGGCCCGAGGCGTAAAGGCCAAGCCTGTCATTATCGGCCCTGTCACCTACCTTGCGCTCGGCAAAGCGAAGGACGGCTCCGAAAAACTCGCGCTGCTGCCCCGCCTTCTCGCGGTCTACAGTGAATTGCTGACAACACTGGCCAACGCTGGCGTCGAGTGGGTGCAGATTGATGAGCCGATCCTGGTCACTGAACTCGAAGCCGACTGGCAGAACGCCTTCATACGGGCCTATCAGGCGCTTGATACCGGCAGGGTGAAGCTGCTTCTGGCCACCTATTTCGGCCAGTTGCGTGAAAATCTGGCCCTGGTCGCAGGACTGCCCGTCGCCGGAGTGCATCTTGACGCAATCAATGCCCGCGACGAGGTCGCTGAATTGGTGGCATCCAGCCCTGCGGATCGCGTTATCTCGCTCGGCATCGTCAATGGCCGCAACATCTGGAAAACAGATCTGGAAGCCACACTCGACTGGCTGGAGCCTATCGCAAAAACATTGGGCGAACGGCTGTGGATCGCACCCTCCTGCTCGCTCCTACACGTTCCCGTCGATCTCGCGGGCGAAGAAAAAATGGACCGCGAAATTCGCTCCTGGCTGGCTTTCGCCGTGCAAAAACTCACGGAGATCAAGGTTCTGGCAACGGCGCTTCGTCAGGGGCGTGCCGCTGTAGTTACGGAGCTTGCCGCCAACCGGGCGGCTCTTGACTCTCGCCGCAAATCGGCCCGCGTGAATAATCCTGCGGTCAAGGCAGCCGTCGCAGCAATCACGAAAACCCTCGGCCACCGCAAGAGCGCGTTCGCGGATCGGGCCAGAAAGCAGGCCAACATTCTGCAACTGCCGCTCTACCCCACGACAACAATCGGTTCCTTCCCCCAGACTACGGAAATCCGTTTAGCACGCAGCGGCTTCAAATCCGGCAAGCTGGATGAACGCACCTACAATGAAACCATGCGCCGTGAAATTGAACATGCCATACAGGAGCAGGAAAAGCTCGGTCTGGACGTGCTGGTACATGGCGAAGCTGAACGTAACGACATGGTGGAATATTTTGGCGAGCAGCTCGACGGTTACGTATTCAGTCAGAATGGATGGGTGCAATCCTATGGCTCACGTTGCGTAAAACCACCGATCCTGTTCGGCGATATCAGCCGCCAAAAGCCGATGACCGTCGAGTGGATCAGCTACGCCGCATCGCTGACCGACAAGCCTATGAAAGGTATGCTGACCGGCCCGGTCACAATCCTCAACTGGTCGTTCGTGCGGGACGATCAGCCCCGCTCCATTTCCTGCTTCCAGCTCGCACTAGCCATCCGGGACGAAGTGCTCGATCTGGAAAAAGCCGGCATCAGAATCATCCAGATTGACGAAGCCGCCCTACGTGAAGGTCTGCCACTCCGCAAGTCGCAGTGGCAGGATTACCTCACCTGGGCCATTGAGGCCTTCCGTATCACGGCGAATGGTGTGGAAGATGAAACCCAGATCCACACCCACATGTGCTATTCCGAGTTCAATGACATCATCGCTGCCATCGCAGAGATGGACGCCGATGTCATTACAATCGAAACATCACGTTCCGACATGGAACTCCTCGATGTGTTCGAGACATTCAGCTACCCGAACCAGATCGGGCCGGGCGTGTACGACATCCATTCGCCCAACATCCCGACTGCAACACAGATGGTCGCATTGATCCATAAAGCGGCAGAACGTATTCCGCCCGAGCGCCTGTGGGTAAACCCGGATTGTGGCCTCAAGACCCGCCAGTGGAGCGAGGTCATTCCCGCTCTGACCAATATGGTCGATGCAGCACGGAAATTACGCGAGACCGCCGCCTGAACAGACCGAAAACATCAGACTCGATACAGGGCGTAGCAGCCGCTACGCCCTTAACCAGATCACGCTCAAACGGCGCAACCTGAGGCGCCAATCAACATTCCGGCGATGAACCAGCCCCTCAAACCCATCAGGCTTGTCTGCCTTCCGTAAGCATTGTGGCAATGACCGGGCTTGAAAAGCCTGACAGCCCCCGCACCGAGAGAGGCTCCCCCACCAATCTGACACATGTCCTTGTGCTCCAGCACATCAGAACACGGACTGTCAGACCTGTACCCAAGAAACCGGGCAGGCGCAGAAGGGGCGCGGTGACTAATCTGCCGTCTCAGGAAGGTTTTGCGAAAACTGCTCGAAAGCCATGATCGCGTCGGCTGCATACATGAGCGAAGGGCCGCCCCCCATATAAACCGCTACGCCCAGCACTTCCTCAAGCTCTTCACGTGTAACGCCGAGTTTAACCAGAGCTTCAACATGAAAGCCAATACAGCCGTCGCATCTCTGGGAAACGCCGATAGCCAGCGCGATCAACTCCTTGGTTTTTGTGTCAACAGCACCGCCCTTGGTCGCGGCTGCCGCCAGCGCCGAAAAACCTTGCATGGTTGCGGCAATGTCCTTGCGCAGGACTTTCATATTGGCAGATATGCGCTTGGTTATTTCAGGGTAGGACTTGGACATGAGAACCTCACCTAACGACCTTCTGAATTAGACCTTGCTAAAATAGAATCTCCCGATAAGATGTCAATGTGAAAAAACAGAATCCCCCTTCCCCTCCCGTTGAGGCCATGCAACAGCACGCAGCCAAAGCGGAAGCATTGCTTAAGGAACTCGCCAACGCCAACCGGTTGATGGTGCTCTGCCACCTTGTTTCGGGTGAAAAAACCGTCAGCAACATTGCCGATACTGTTGGATTATCACAGTCAGCGCTTTCCCAGCACCTGGCTCGGCTGAAGGAAGCCGGTCTGGTAGAGTCCGAAAAGCGCGGGCTGATGGTCTATTACCGGCTTTGCAGCGTTGAAGTGCAGGCGCTGCTTGCCGTGCTCCATCTGATTTTTTGTCGTGAACCCACACTTGATTAGAGGACGCTTATAAAATGGTCATACAATCTGTTGACGCGAAAACCTTGAATAACTGGCTCGAACACAACGAAGCCGTGCTGGTTGACGTACGGGAGCCCGCGGAGTTCGCATCAGAATCCATCCCCGGCGCCACTCTTGTGCCGCTTAGCACGGTCAAAATATCGACGCTGCCGCCTCATGAAGGCAAGAAACTGGTTATCTACTGTCGCAAAGGCGGCCGCGGCGGTTCAGCATGTCAGAAACTCCTTGCCGAAATGCCCAACCTTGATCTCTACAACCTCACAGGTGGTATCGAGGCATGGATGGCCGCGCGGATGCCAGTGACACGCTCCGGCCGGAAAGTTCTGCCGCTTGACCGTCAGGTACAACTGGCCATCGGCACACTCGTTCTTATCGGCGTCCTGCTCGGATTTTTTGTAAATCCGGCTTATTTCCTACTGAGCGGGTTCTTCGGCGTCGGCCTGATCATCGCTGGTTTGAGCGGATTTTGTGGCATGGCACGGATAATGGCCCTGATGCCATGGAACCGCTAACCCCCTGCGACCAAACAGCCATCATGACATGACTGCCAGCAGCGATAGCCGAAATCACGCAGCAGTCACTTCCCATACCACATGGGACATTCACCAAACTCGACACAGTAAGTTGGCCTAAAGTTAACCGGCCAATGGAGACATGATGGATCACGCAAGCCAATGGAATACCCGCTTTGCCACTGATGACTATGTTTTCGGCAAAGCACCAAATGTTTTCCTGACCCAGCAGGCCTATCGTCTGCCAGCGGGCGCTAAAATACTCAGTGTGGCGGATGGCGAAGGGCGCAACGGCGTTTGGCTCGCAGGACAAGGGCACAACGTCACGGCTATCGACATTGCCGAAGCTGGTCTGCTCAAAGCACGCAAGCTGGCGCAGGAATGCAATGTACATATTGATCTGCAACAGATTGATCTTGATAGCTGGGTATGGCCGACAGCTGATTTTGATGCGGTCGTGGCCATCTTCATTCAGTTTGCTGATCCCGAATTTCGCACCAGAATCTTTGCCGGTATGCAGCAGGCCACAAAGCCGGGTGGGTTGATCCTGTTGCAGGGCTATCGTCCTGAGCAAATCGCCTATGGCACTGGTGGACCACCGACACCGGAAAATCTCTATACCGAAACTCTGCTGCGCGAAGCTTTTGCCGGGTGGACCATTGAGCATCTGGCCAGCCGTGACAGCGTGATTGAGGAGGGCGCGGGGCATAGCGGCCTGTCAGCCCTCATCGATTTGGTCGCACGCAAGCCCATTTGAGGCGGGTGCAGAAATACGCTCATAAACCAGCATAATACTATCGACATCGGTGAGAAGCCGAACAAGGAAATATATTGATGACACTCTATGATGCCATTGGCGGCGAACCTGTTGTGCGTGAACTCACAAAACGTTTCTATGCACTTATGGATGCCCTTCCCGAAGCCAAAGCCTGCCGCGACATTCACCCACAAGACATGACACGCAGCCAGGAGAAGCTATTTGAATACCTCTCGGGCTGGCTCGGCGGCCCGCCGCTTTTTACCGATAAATACGGCCACCCGATGTTAAGGTATCGCCATCTGCCAGCTAAAATCGGCACAGAAGAAGCCGCCGGCTGGTTATTATGCTTCCGTCAGGCCCTGGATGAAGTAGTGGAAGACAAGGCTGTGGCTGACATGATCTGGCCGAAGGTTGAAGCGCTTGGCCAGCATATGATCAATGTTTGACGCTATCTGAAAACAAGATAGAGATCGAATAAGGGCTAAAAGATACTTCCACTTGATGTTTTTCGTACTGCTGTTGTGGGGAGTGCTTTCTTTGGACACGCCCCACGCTCAAGCTCTAGAAACCGGGCGCTCTCTTTTTGATTGGCAACAGAAAAGGAGTGCACATCAGATTGCAGATTAACCGAATTGTGCTCCAGACGTTCTTCAGTGACTGAATTCACAAACACGATCACGTCCCGAACGCTTTGCATCATACAAGGCCGAATCTGCCTCCTGTATCAGCATGTCTATACGCTTACCCGGCTCATAAGAAGAAAAGCCGCAGCTAATTGTTATATTTATTTTTTTATCTTTACTTATTTCAAATGCTTCTAATCGAACGCGATCAACAACCCTCTGCAATATAGCTTTTGTCGTGCTTTTGTCACTTAAGGTAGCTATAACGAATTCGTCTCCACCAAATCTTGAAACAATATCTGATTCTCTCATTTCAGACAGAAGTATATTTGACAGCTTTCCAAGCATAAGGTCTCCAACCTCATGCCCATAGGTGTCATTGATTGATTTAAAATGATCTATATCTATATAAGTTACACAAAATACAGGCTCTGAGAGGCATGTAAATTCTTTTATTCCTTCATAAAATCCAAACCTGTTGAACAAATGTGTTAATTGATCCCTTTCCGCACGTTCCTCTGCTTCATCAACTTTTTCGGCTTCCACAGTAATATCATGTATGGTCACAATCGCTCCTGCGGTGATGCCCTCTACAATCAATTTCCTCAAACTTACACTCAGAATGAGTGGAGTTCTACACCGTGAATTAAAAGAAAAGTTGTTTAAATCAGTCGAATCGTCAGAAAAGAACGACCGCATTTTTGCATTGTCTGCGGCATTACACCCTAAAATTTCTATTATACTTTCACCAACAATATCAGAGGAGCTTTTCCCTAGTAACTCTAGACATGCACCGCCACCCCAGCGACACAAACCATTCCGATCAACACTTACAACGCAATCTGTAGCATTTGATAGAATCAGATCAAGCATCTGCTCTCTTGCCGAAATACTCCGAACAAGATTTTCGTTTCTCATAAAAATTATAGATACGGCACGTTCTGTAAAAACCATGAAGCTCAGGTAAACTTGCAATACCACCGTATGACCAAGATGGCCTGTCGGCATTAAAGAAATACGCCCATAGTCTTCAAATGTAAGCACTATCGCAATTATTGATAATATCATGACAGTGGTAGATCCAAATATCTCTCCACAGAGCAATGAATTTCCAATAACAAGAGCATTTGGTATAAAAAGAAATGGATATTGATCCTGATAAAATACAAAAAAAGATACAGATATTGTAAACAAAATAGAGACAATAAATATCGATGCGTTAAACTTTTCTGCAAAAACGGACTTACATTTCCTCCATGTCTCTCCCGTCAAAAGGTACGTAAACGGCCGTGTAAAGGCGATATTTCCTAAGGAAAGACTAAAAAACCAGCCAGAAAAATTTGCGATAGAGAAAATCCCCGATTGCGTTGCGTTAGCAACTGTCCCAAGCAATGCACACACCGAGGGAAAAATAATTCCAGAACTTAAATTGAATAATAAAATTGACCTATAACTTGAAAAAACAACCCCCTTAGGAATATACTTTTTAAAAGCATAAAAAGATAATAGTATTTGGAAAGCATGAATAGATGCATAAAAAATGCTCAAAAAACTGTAGCGACCACATAAAATGTGAACAAATAAATCAGAGACAAATGTCAGGGATGTTGCTGTCTTTATACTTTTTATTTTTCCGGAAAATATTGACGCGAGCATCAACGCGTCTGCCGGCCAGATAGTGGCGTGATCAGATTGGTAAGACGTAAATTTTATCGCAAAAAAGGCTATAAAGACGTATGATATTGAGAATATCATACCCACCACGAAAGAATTACTCTCCTTGTTTTTCATTTGTATAGTACTCATAGCCGATTCGCGAAAATTTTTGACTCTCTATCACGGCGCAACGACTACGATAATAGAATTATCTAAATAAATTAATCCTATTTCATATAAAAATGGTACATTTTATTAGAAATTTAAATAATTAATGATGTCATCCGATCGCAGCGGCACCCGATTTTCGGACAGGGGCGTAAGCTATCATCCAGCCTGAGGGAGGAGGCGTCTTATGAGCAAAGTTACATGCAAGAGGCACGCGGTGGAGTTCAAATCGAAGGTCGCCCTGGAGGCGATCCGGGGTGAACTGAGGCTGACGGACCTGACGTGAAACATGCCGTGCGTCAGACGGTGATCGCCCAATGAAAACGGTGGATGATCAAGGGAATGGCGACATAACGACAACTGGGCATAACTTATTCAAATTCAAAACTGGGCGAAAAAAATCGATAGTTGTGCAGTGAAAAATTCGATTTAGTCGTGCATGTAGCTCATGCCGATCATGGATTCTCAAGAATGGTGGGATATCCAACAAATTACTCGGACCAAGTTCCAAAACGCCTGGATGAACACGACCGCACGATTGCGGATTCCGTCTCTCCGCAGTCAATGGCAGGATTGCGGATCGGAAGTGGAGGCTCCGTGCGCCTCCTCCCCGTCCCGCCCCAGTGCGACGAGCCCTGCTCCGTCATATTTATTGCCGGGATTCCACAACATCCAGCCATCCGAACCGAAATCCATCGCCGCGCTAATCTGCGCCTTTACTTCCGCCGCCCCAAAGGCACGACGATCGAAGGCGTAGTCGCGGAAAGCCTGTAGCCACGGTCGGAACCGTTTTGGTGACACGCCCAGACGGGCGCGGGCCGTCTCCAGAGACCGGTACACGATCTCGTAAGGATGACTGACAGGATCGCGAAAACCCGGGATGCCGAACTGGAAACCGGACGGATAGAGCATCGGAGAGAGGTAATCCACGTTCTGCACGACAGTATCCAGACGCTGGCCAATGCCGCTATCGTCGCTGTTCCAGCAGACATAGCCGAAGATATCCGCGGCCAGGTACACGTTCCATGGACGCAGAGCCTGGCGTGCCTCGTCAAGAAAGCTGGAGATCGCCGCCACGCGCTCGTCAGGGCCGACCGCCTCCGAGAAGCGGAGACGCTGCGGCGAGTCCGGAAAACGCAGGTAATCAAACTGAATTTCGTCAAAACCAGCCGCCGCAGCTTCGACAGCAATGGCGATGTTGTAGCGCCTCACCTCAGGACGAAGCGGGTCTGTCCAAGACAGCCCCTCCCGGTCATGGAACACCCCGCCGCTCGCATCCCTGACCGCGAGATCGGGGCGGAGGGCGGCAAGCGGCTGATCCTTGAAGGTAACAATGCGTGCGATGAGGTAAATCCCACACGCGTGCAATGTACGCACCAGCGTGGGAAGATCAGGAATGGTGGTGAGTTGCCGCGCGCCGCCCGCGTTCACCAGAGCGATGCCGCTTGGATAAGGAACGAGGCCCCTGTCGCCCTTGACGTCGATTACCAGTGCATTCGCGCCTCCGTCTCGGATCAGGTTCAGGGCCGCACCGCGCAGAACGTTGGAGCCGATACCGTAGACAGTAAGGTAGAGCGCCCTAGGCGTGAACGGATCAAGGCGCTGGGTCGCGATGTCTGGCGTCGTGTTTCCAGGCGTAACTTCCACAGTTGCGGCGCGGTAGCCGGGCGCACGAAGGAAGACAGACCCGGCTGCGCCGTCGAGATGAAAACGGCCAGAAGTGTCGGTCACAACCTGCTGGTTTCCCAGAATCGCCGTTCCATCACTGATTGGAGCGCCGGTCACTGAATCAACCATTCGTCCGTCATAGGCGGCGGCGCGATGACCGGACAGAAACACGGCGGCGAGCAGCATCCAGCAAAGCCAGCGAGAGATCATGCCGCGTATTCCAGATGTGAAGGATGTCGGTGTAAAAGCGTGAGACGTCCCGGACACGCAGACCGGAAAATATCCGTCAGATAAAATCATTTCTCTGATGTGGCCTCTGTGAGAAGTCCGGCGAAGAGTGACCTGGGCATCTGGTTGGCAACGGGAATACGGGGAATGGCAAAGGCATCGGCTCCGGGCCGCGCGAGACCGCCCGAGAAGGCGAAACCGGCGATGTAACCCGCCCGGGCGGCGGCTGCCTCCAGTTCGGGATCGACAATGCCATAGGGCCAGGCCAGCATTTCGACCGGCTTGCCAAGCCGCTTTTCCAGCACGGCACGCGAGCGGGAAAGCTGCGTGTCAACGAAAGCGCGATAGTCCTGCGGCGTGCGGTGCGCGCGCTCCTTGCGGAAATCGGGATGCCAGAAGGTATGAGACTGAATATCGACCAGTCCCGAATTCTCCATCTCCGCCAGTTGCTCCCAGGTCAGTGCGTACGGGGCATTGGAGATCGCCGAGGGGTAGATGAACAGCGTCACCGGCAGATGCCGCTGGCGGATAATGGGATAAAGGTAAGTGTAGACTGATTCATGGCCGTCATCGACCGTCAGCACGGCCTCACGACCGGACACCGCCGGGCCACGCCCCTGCCAGCCCTCGACCAGATCACGCAACCGCACGATTGTGTATCCATGCGCCGCGAGCCAATCGAGCTGATGTTCGAAGACGGGCACTGTCGTTGTCGTCGGACCAGCCCGCGCGGGATCGAAGCGATGATAGGCAAGGATGGGAACGCCCTCCCCAAGCGCACGCAACGGCGCAAAGAGCAGAAGCAGCAGAACAAAGCAGGAAGCGACCTTGTGCCGGGTCGCCGTGAGGAGAGCTGCCGTCATGTCGCGGTACGCGCCTCCGCCAGGAGCTGCCGCACCTCGGCATCCTCGACCTGCCGGAAATCGGCATAATGGACCCCCACCGCCCGGAAGTCAGACGGCGCAACGAGGCACACAAGGTCGTCACACTCCGCCGCAAGATCGGCCAACGCTTCAGGCGGCGCCACGGGCACGGCGAGCACGACCCGCGTGGCGCCGCCATGACGTACCGCCCGGAGTGCAGCGCGCATTGTGCCGCCCGTGGCAATTCCGTCATCGACCACCACCACCAGCCGCCCGGTGATTGCCGGGGCCACGCCATCATACGCCGCCTGCTGCCGGGCGATTTCCGCGCGCTGCCGCTGCACCACAGGCGTAAGCGCCTCCCGTGTGACGCCGACCTGCCGCATCAAGGCCTCGTTCAACACCGGTTCCGCACTGCCGTCACCCGCGACCGCGATGGCGGCGAGGCCGACCTCCTCCACACCGGGCACACCGATCTTGCGCGCGAACAGCAGCCCGAGCGGTGCGCGGAGGCGGCGCGCGACCTCGAACGCCACCGGCACCCCGCCGCGCGGCAAGGCCAGCACCACCGGATGCGCCGGGGCCAGCGGGACGAGTGCTGTCGCAAGCCGCTGCCCGGCCTCGCGCCGGTCGCGAAATTCCGGCGGACCGGAGGCGACAAGCGCCGACGCAATCATAGGCCGAACGGCCAGGTTTCAGGCGCGCCGTGCGGCCGCTCCTCGCCCAGCGGCGTGACAGCGCCCGTCCGCGAGAACCAGACCCAGGCATCGAACTGTTCAGCCAGCGAGGCCTCGAAATAATGGCTCTGCAACTCGGTTTCCGGCCGGTAGACCACGCCGATCGCCCGCTCGCGCGCCAGTGAGGCTTGTAGCATCCGGGCCAGCGGGCCTTTGCGATTGCGCCATTCGGTGAGCGAGCGATCATGACCTGCGCGGAGGAACGCGTGCTCGTAGCTATCAGGCCGGGCCGGGCGGACGGTTTTGACCTCCATCGGCGCATCCCAGTCGCTGGCTGCGGCCACTGTGCCGGTGTCGGTGCCGAAGCCAATCAGCACGGCTTCGTCACCGTGGGCCATGCGACACAGTTCGCCGATATTGAACTGGCCTTCCCAGCCCATCGCTGTCGCGGCCGCGTTGCCAACATGCGAGTTGTGCGCCCAGACAACCGCCTTCGCGCCATCTCCGCGATGGGCGAGCACCGCTTGCAAGGTGGAAAACATATGCCGGTCGCGGAGATTCCAGCTCTCGGTCGAGCCTTGGTACATCACACGGTAGTAGCTTTCGGCGGCTCGGACGACACGGGCATTCTGCACTGCATCGAACCATGCCTCGCCATCGTTGCGCATATACTCGAGCCGGTGGACAAGCAGATCGCGAAGCTGGGCCACCACCGCATCCTCGCACCCATCGCGCCCGTGGACGACAACCTCGCGGCCATAGGCGGCGGGCTGGTCCTGCCAAGGTGTAAGGCGGGCATAACGTCGGCGCGCGGCAGCGGCGGCCTCGGGATTCACCCGGTCCAGATAGGTCAGCACGGCATGGATCGACTCGCCAAGGCTGTATATGTCGAGGCCATGGAACGAAACCCTCTCGGCGGCTGCGTGGGCCTCGTTATGGCCGCGTAGCCAGTCCGCAAACCCTGCGACCTCGGCGTTGCGCCACATCCATGTGGGAAAACGCGTGAAAGCTGGCCCGCGCCACGGGCGGGCTGCATGGTGACGAACATAGTCATCAATACGAGCGGCGTCCGGCCAGTCGGCTTCGACCGCAACGATAGTGAAAGCGTGGCGCTCGATCAGTCGCCGGGTGATAGCGGCACGGGCGCGGTAGAATTCCGACGTGCCATGCGTCGCCTCGCCGAGCAGCACGACGCGCGCATCGCCAAAGCGATCGAAGAAGGCACCGAACGCTTCATCGTCTTCCGGCGAGGGAAGTGGTTCGGCGTGGCGGGCAAGGGCCGCGACGAGTTCCGGTGTGATGTCACGGCGATGAGCCGTTGCGTTCGTGGGCATAGGCACAACCTTTCTCTGCGGGCCATTTCCGGTACGATGACCAATTAGCCGCAAAAGCACTCCGAACCACCTTGATCCAACGCAAGACGATAGCCGCTCGACTATGGTATAATGCAACAGTTTTTGAACATATCTCCGCCTGACAGTTAAAATCTGAACCGATGGAGTGCATTGATGCCTTATTCATCCGTTAACGATCTGCCGGATCGGGTTCGTCTACACCTGCCACACCATGCCCAGGAAATCTTTCGGGCAGCGTTCAACAACGCGTGGGTTGAATACGGCGCAAAAGGAGAAGACCCGGAAGAGGCCGCCAATCGCGTCGCATGGGCAGCGGTGAAGCGCAAATACGTCAAAAACGGCGACGTCTGGGTGGAACGCGACCGCGCTTGACGGGCAACCCGCCCGCGCCAACGCTGGAGCGACGGAGGTGAGCCGGTGTGCGTGCGTCCGATTTTTTACGCGCATTTACCTGAGGGAGACGTCCCGGTCTCGTCTCTTCGCAGACATACAATCCCTGCATCGGGCTTTCTGCGTAACGAACATACTTTAGTGGCCTGCTCTCTACAAATAAAATATATAAAAAGCCTTATTGAAGCTTTCTCTATGTATAAAAATGTCGATATTTAGAACCGTCATATGCCCCTGAGGGGTGGGCTAACTGGCCGTCTTGTCCGCTCCCGCTAGCTCACGCAGGGCTGCCAACCCCACATCAGAAACAGCAGCTTGACGTTAGAAAATTCTTCTTAACGCTCTGAAAAGGCACGTAAAAACCGACATTCTCTACCTCAGAATAGCGAGTATATTTGGAAAAGATATTCTACTTGATAATCCACATGTAATATACTTGAAAATGATCTTCCTCGCACTCAAAATAGCCTTTATTGACGAGCCTAGCCCGGATTTTAGAAACACCAAAAATTCTTTCAGGATCTTGTATATTCAATGTCGCGGTTGGATCATGCATCCAATCTCGATACATTTTGGTATATTCTTCTGAAAACATAATATTTCCTCTATCATCCTTAATGCAACAACCGTGAAATCGTAATCCCTTGGCTCTTTGAAGCAACTGAAACTCTTCTTTCGTGACTGAAAAAAATTCGGCACTCCCGGTAACACGGTCTATATGAGCTTCATTGATCACGGCAGCTAGTTTGAGCTTACTATGCGTCTGTTCCAAGCACGTGATAAACTCCTGTGTCGTGAGGCCGAAATCTAAAAATGCCCAGTAGGTCAGAAGCAATGCGATCTTTGATTCAGCGCGGATCACGACAGCAAGCTGTTCCTGCTTTAAGCCATGGTCATCTCCATGTGCGACGCTGTTACGAACTTTCTTGATCAGTGAGAACTCATGCTTCGACAGATTGATGATTTTCGTAATATCGGCATCCGTCTCTTCAATTGCCAGTCTATACTTGCTTTCGAAATTTAACTCGGTTGACGCAAATGCCTTATTGGCGATCTCGACGATCTTATCTAACTCATCAGAGAGTATGGCTGGAAGTTTTTTCGCAAGCTCTTGGCGGAATTTTCTTATTTTCTTCGAGGAGGGCGGTAAAGATTCAGAGAGGGAGACTCTATCAAACCTAATGTTCAGGTAGCTATCTAGGAGACTGACATAACCCAGCGCTTTGTATTCCCAGAATCCTTCGTATCTCTGCATGCCCGATAAACGTACCCAACAAACCTTTCTGTACTTAGATTGATAATAGTGGTCGAAGATCGACTGCCACCGTCCGTCTAGAGCAGGCTGTTGGATAAAGCACCGAATCCAAAAGCTACTATCATCTTTGGCCCGTTCGGGTCGTTCAAACGTGGGAAAATAGATCCGATAGGAGCGACCAGTTCCCTGTGAAACAGCAACGCTTATAATGGTGGCTGGATAAGCTAGCAAAATAGAAAGTAAGCATGAGAGTTCATGGGCCTTTGCCCTCACATCTGCAAGGCTGAACTTGCTCGCCTTCGCCGAAAAAATGAACTCCACATGCTCATGTAGTACGAGATCCTCCCCCAATTGGCTATGAGAGCTACAATACGCGCTTCGTAGATCGAAGTACTCATCATCTGTTTCGATGCTGACATTGATATCCTTCGGGATTCGTGTCCAGTTGAGCGTTTTACCAATTGAACCGTCAACCGTTCGCCAGTGGAGAAACCATTCTGATACGTCACTATAACGCACTGAAATTGAGTCAACCGCCGCTTCTTTTAAATCGCCGTCGATCACATAGTCTGCGTAAAGACCAATACCTCTGACCTTGCAGTCACAGAGACAAAACGTGCGTCCTTCGTTCGTTACCGCCTTGACGAGGTCAAATTTTGCGCCGTCCATGCGTAACTCTAGTGAGTTGTCTGAGATTAGGCGATTGACGTAAGCCCATTGATTACCTCCAAAAGATAAAACCCCAGACCCTAATCGTCCGAGTTGATCGTGATATAGTTCGACGTCAAAATTCTTTCGCTCTGGATTATGGCCATTTTTTCGCACGTCGTATCCTCATCGAGAATTAGGTAGGTTTATTTCCCATGTCGGAGATGAAGCTGATCCATTCATTCGTTATTATTATCATGATACTTTCGGGTGGTAGTGTGCGGTGGTGAGAGTGTCGCCTCAGAGCGAAAGCAAGTGGCGCTTAAAACACCAAGTATCCAATAGCAATGTCAATTGACACCATCTCGGAAAAACCTGGTTCCGAGTTGCATCACTCGCTCCAGTACGTATGTCAGGATGCTAAGCATAGTGGTTCCTAGCAGCCATAAACGCGCCTGAAATATTCTCCGACGTATGCCATCCATCTATCACGTGGATGGCGGCCTGTCTCTTCACCCTTAGAAGCAGACATTCCACTTCCCCCATAGCCGACGGTATCCACACGCATATCAGGTTATAAATCTGGTTCGCCAGAGCTGTTCTGGATTAATCTGATTCACAGCGAACAGTGATAAGGAAGTTGGCGCAGTTGGTTGACGTGAAGAGATCGAGAATCGACCCGAGAGCGTGCAACAAAGCAGCGAGGGTAGGTTCGCATGAACCTGTCCGATCTAACGAAAGGCCGGTACCGTTCGCCTGCGCTGGTCGTTCAAGCGCCTGTGTCAGCGATCGGGGCGGACGTGGACTGTGACCCCCACTTCCCGAGGGACAGCCTCGGGTCGCGGGTCGCTATGGACAGAGATAGATCAGGCGGCTGATTGGTTCGCCACAGCCGGCCTCACTGAGGGAGGTTTACCGGAAGTTTGACCCTGAATATCTGAGGGAAATTGCCGGGATATTGGATTTCTGATGTCGCCAATGCTCAGATGAACACATACGAAATTTTCAGTGAATTGAAAAACCCAGCCAAATCAATGGCGTCCCGTACGGGATTCGAACCCGTGTTGTCGCCGTGAGAGGGCGATGTCCTAGGCCTCTAGACGAACGGGACAAGCTGAGGCATGGCGCTTCTTAAGGAAAAAACGACCCGTGCACAAGTTTTATTATTGAATGTGAAACGCCACGGGTATCCGCCCGGTCAGAGGAGGATGGGCCGGCGGCGTGCACCGGATGGAACGCGCGGTTAGTACGGCCTGTTCATCCAGATCATCGTAGCCCGTGCTGCGAACGAGGTGCGCCTCCACCACCATGCCGCCTGCGTCCAGCACCACCTGTACCAATGCCTCCCCTTCTTCCTTCAACTGACGGGCCATAACCGGGTAATGCGCGTGCACGGGCGAGCATGACAGGTTTTCAGCGCCTTCAGGCTGCGCCTCAGCGGACCGCCGGGAAAACACAGGCACTGCTGCCTGCGTCGCAGCACTCCGGGCCACAGGAGGCGCAGCCACCGGCACGCGTGATGCAGACAATTTGCGCGGGAGAAGCGTAGATGGCAGTTCGCCGTCCTCCTCTGGCACGGTTGGCGGAGCCACACTCTGCGGCAATTTATCGCTCAGCACTGTATTTTGTTCCGGCAACGGTACGGGGCGGAGCACGGGAGGAACAGGCGGCTCAAAAACCATGGCGACCGTAGCATTTTGCCCTCCTACGGGACGCTCATGCGGCCAGAATAGCAATCCGCCAGCCACAAGCGCATGAACCGCCAGCACGCCGAGAACAAGACAGCCCAACCGCCCATAGGCGCGCGGGGCGTAATCACCCTCAGCCCCGCCATCAGGCGGGATCAGCCGCTGCCGCATCTGGCTGGAAAACCATATATCCGCATTGGGGGCTGTTCTTGCGTCATCCATCGCGTTTCAACCTGCCTTCCAGCATGAAGTCATGCCATAGGACACGAATGTTTGACAGAGACCCGGTAACTGACGCACAACCGGGACGCCGCAGCCCGTAGGTTCGCGGCCCAGTTGCAGCCAACCGGATTGCCCGATGCCTGTCCGCCACCTCATGCTCAGAAAGCTGTTGCTTTGGCCGCTCCTGCTGCTGACGCTGAGTGGCTTTACGGGCTTGCAGGCCATACGGGCGCTCTCTCTCCCTAACGAACTCCCGCGCGCAACCCTGATCCGCGTTGCGGGGATCGATATTGCCCCCCATCAGACCGCGGCGCCTATCCATCAGGCCATGCCGGTCGACATGGATATGGGCGCAACCGCGCAGGATACCCGCACGGTATCGGCTGACAGGCGCACGGCTCTTCACCACCGGGCAGGCATGGCCCCACCGGGTCAGGCACCACCTGCGAACTGCCCGGTACACAACCACGATAACGGCGGCTGTCCGCTCTGTTCCTTCCTGACGCTAACTGCGGCGGTTCCTTCCGTCGTTGCCGTGCTGCCTACCCTGCTGCTGGTCTGGCACCGGCCTGTCCTGACGGCCCCACGCCTGCGGCATTATCCGGCCACCAGCCTCGGCCTGCCCCCCGCCTGTGGCCCTCCTGCCTTCCTCGCAGAGCTTCTGTAGCCCGGTCATGCACCTGCCGCTTTAAGCATCCTGAACCGGATGCCACCAGGGCAAGGCAATCCGGCCAGCAGCGCGACACACTGCACCTGCGCTTTTCCCGCTCCGCACCTGCTGGCGGGCACGAGCAGCGCAAGCGCACGCGAGCACTGTCGCGTTGAAGGCCGGGGCATGGCCCCCTGAGGATTCCAGTTTCAGGATCATTTGAGTATGTCCCACCTCCAGAACAACCGTATCGTTTACGGTTGCCCTTGGGTCGTTGCGTTTTTTAGCGTGATTCAGCCTGCCTTTGCCGGAACCATCGTCACCCTGCCCCGCGTGGATATTTCTACTACGCACGCCGACAGCACGCAGGATGAACCCTCTCTTGCCGATGCACCGCTTTCCGCCTCCAGCCCCGATCAGGGAAGCCTGCGGATGTCGCGCCTTTCCAGCCCGGATGCGGCTTCGCTGCTGCGAAACCTGCCCGGCGTTTCCACTTACAGCGGCGGCCGCCTGGCCGACCTGCCCGTGCTGAACGGCATGGCGGATGATCGCGTGGCGACCGTGGTCGACGGGGTGCGCATAGCCCCCGCGTGCCCCAACCACATGAACCCCGCTCTATCGTATATAGACCCCGACAGCGTGCAGACCGTCACCGCCACAGCGGGTCTGACGCCCGTCAGCAACGGCGGCGACAGTCTGGGTGGCACCATCAACGTGGAAAGAGCCGACCCGCGCTTTGCCCGCCACGGCAAAATTCTGGTGACGGGGCGGGCACGCGGCACCTATCGCAGCAATGGCGCTGCCTATTCCGCCGCAGGCAGCATGACCGTCGCCAATGACATACTGAGCCTGCGCTACAGCGCATCATACGATGAATCAGGCGATTATGACGCCGGCGGCGGGCTGGGCCGTGTCCTGTCCACCGAATATCTGCGCTACACGCATGATGTCACGCTGGGCATACACAAACGCAATCACCTCTTTGTGCTGACATTCAGCCAGCAGGATGCCCCGCGCGAAGGTTTTCCCAACCAGTTCATGGATATGACCAACAACCGCTCTACCGGCGTGAACGGCAAATACGTGGGCACATTCAACTGGGGCACGCTGGAAGCCCGTGGCTACTGGCAGCATGTCACACACGCCATGAACATGCTGCCCGACAAAACCGGCAACATGCCAATGAACGATGATTCCCGCACCGCCGGATACGCGCTCAAGGCCACCATTCCGCTTGGGCTGGCCCATACGCTACGCCTTGGCAGTTCGTTCGACCATGAAGGGCTGAACGACTGGTGGCCCCCCGTCACGGGCAGCATGATGATGGGGCCGGATACGTTCCACGCCATCAACAATGGCCATCGTGACCGGCTGGGACATTTTGCCGAATGGGAGGCCCACTGGACGAGCCGCCTGTCTACCCTGCTGGGCTTGCGGAACGATCTGATCATGATGGATACCGGCAATGTCGCGCCCTATTCATGGACCGGCATGATGAATGCAACCGATGCGCAGGCGGCAAAAGCCTTCAACGCCCGTAGCCATGGCCGTACGGACGTCAATTTCGATGTCACGGCCATGGCGCGCTACCGTGTGCTCGACAGTCTGGATGTCGAGGCCGGTTACGCCCGCAAATCCCGCGCGCCCAACCTGTACGAACGCTACGCCTGGGGACAAAGCAACATGGCGTCAACCATGATCGGCTGGTTTGGTGACGGCAACGGTTATGTCGGCAATCTCGATCTGAAGTCAGAAGTCGGCCATACGGCCAGCGTTACATTCCGCTGGCACGACCCCTCGGCGCAAAATCGCTGGGAGCTGAAAGTACAGCCCTATTACACGTACGTTCATAACTACATCAACGTTCAGGTCCTGCGCTCGCTATCCAGCAGCAAGAGCAAGCTGAACGGATCGCTCCTGCAATTTGTCAATCATGACGCCCAGATGTACGGCATCAACTCGTCAGGCCATTACACGGTGTGGAACACACACGCCTACGGCAAGGGCGAACTGACCGGCTCACTCAGCTGGGTTCGGGGGCAGGATATGGTCAGCCATTCAGGTCTGTACCAGCAGATGCCGCTCCACGGCACGCTGGCCCTGAACGAAACCATCGGCCCATGGACAGGACGGGTAGAGCTTGAGCTGATCAAATCAAAGACCACAGTTGATCAAATCCGCCTTGAGCCTCGCACACCGGGTTATGCCCTGCTCAATCTCGGAGGCAGCTACACCTGGCGGATGATGACACTGAGTGCTGGAATCGATAACATTTTCGACCAGCGCTACTATATGCCCCTGGGCGGCATTCTGGTGGAAACTGAAAAAAGCACCGGCCAGCACATTGCAGTACCCGGCATGGGCCGGTCCTTCAATGTCAGCCTTGCGGCGTCGTTCTGAATACTGAACAGGCCCCGGTATAGACCGGGGCCGCCCTTACCGTAGCCCTATCCCTCCAGCGCGGACAGGCTACGCTCGATCTGCCCCAGTTCCTCCGCACTAAAGACGGGCTGCTTGAGGGCATCGAGCGTTTCATCAAGCTGGGCGACTGTGCGCGCGCCTACAATGGCGGATGTCACCCGCCTGTCGCGCAGGGTCCAGGCAATGGCCATCTGCGCGAGGCTCTGGCCCCGTGTCCGGGCAAGATCGTTGAGCGCCCGCACGACGGTCAGCAGAGCGGGTGTTAGCGTGGCTTTGTCCAGAAAACGGCTTTTCACCGCGCGGGATTCCTCGGGCACACCGTTGAGATATTTGTCTGTCAGCAGGCCCTGCGCCAAGGGTGAAAACACGACACAGCCCGCGCCAATCTGTTCAAGTGCATCCAGCAGCCCCTTCTCGATCTCACGATTGAGCAGGGAATAAACCGGCTGATGCACCAGCAGGGGCACGCCCTCGCGCTGTAAAATTTCGGCGGCTTTCAGCGTACCGGGCACATCGTAAGAGGAAATGCCCACATAAAGCGCCTTACCCTGCCGGTACGCGTGCACCAGCGCGCCGAGCGTCTCTTCCAACGGCACATCGGGGGTCGGGCGGTGCGAATAGAAAATATCCACATATTCAAGCCCCATGCGCTTAAGGCTTTGATCCAACGATGCCAGCAGATATTTGCGTGAGCCGCCCTGCCCATATGGCCCCGGCCACATATCCCATCCGGCCTTGGTAGTAATGACCAGTTCATCACGATGGGCCTGAAAATCTCGTCTGAGAATCTCGCCAAAATTCCGCTCGGCAGAGCCGTAAGGGGTTCCGTAGTTATTGGCCAGATCGAAATGGGTCACACCCCGGTCAAAAGCCCGCCGCACCACTGCACGGGCCGTGGCGAACACATCGGTATCGCCAAAATTATGCCAAAGCCCGAGAGACACAGGCGGCAGATCCAGACCGGACAAACCACAACGCCGGAAAGGTGCTGCTTCATACCGTGTGGGGGAGGGAGACCAGTTCATATAATAATCCTGTCAGAAAACAAAAAATACCAACAAAAAAATAGAACATTTCAGTGGCCATGCACAACGGCCGGCACCATGCCATCCACCGGCGCGCGGGCGGCATTCCACTCCTGGCGGGATAATCCCGTTTGTGCTCCGCCGCCCTGTCCGGGAGCGCCCAAGACGCGCTCAAGCCAGTCAGGAGAGGCCCAGACCCACAACACCCCCCATGCGACCAGATAGGACAGGCTGCAGAGCCCCAGAACGAACGGCATGGGCGCCCGCCCCGTCAGCCACAGCAGTCCGGCTCCGCCCAGATTGCCGCAAAACGCGCCTATTCCCATGATCCGGCCAACTAAAAAACCCGGTGCCCACTCTGTCATGAGCGCAAAAAGATTGGTCGCAAAAACCTGATGAGCCATCAGCGCCAGCGCAAACACACCCATGCTGACAAAAACCGTGTGGCTATCATAGACAAACAGCATGGGCACCACACAGAGCGCCGCCCCTCCCATCACCAGACGCCGTGCATGTTCACGCGAACGCAGGATAGTCTGGAACAGATTCGGCAGCAGTCCTCCGGCAAATGCCCCCAGACCGGCCCCCAGATACACTCCACCAGATACCACGCCCACACCTCGCAGGCTCAGACCCAGATGCGTGTGCAGGATATCAGGCAGCCAGTACAGCAGAACCCACCATGTGGCGTCGGACAGCACCTTGCACAGCGCAAACACGGCAACAAAACGTCCCACGCCCTCCTGCATGAAACCGGCTGTCTGGCCCAGCACTTTTCCCGCGCTCTCAACAGAGACCGATTGCGACTGTTCGTCCTGCACGCCCGAAGGCACAGCGCCCCACGGCCCTGCCTGATCACGCCACCAGAAACCCGCCAGTAGCAGGCCAACCAAGCCCAGCGCCACCACCAGGGCTTTCCAACCGATCCACGGTAGCAGAAGCCCCGCCAGAACCGGCGTAACGACGGCAGCACCATTCGGTACGGCGTTCACCAGCCCGATAACGCGCGCACGTTCAGCACGCGGCACGCGCGTTGCGATAAGCTTCATCAGGCTGGGCATACCTGCCCCTTCCAGCGCGCCCAGTGTGGCGCGCACAAGCACGAACGCCCGTACTGACGTCACCACTGCATGTAGAATGGTCATCAGGCTCCAGCCAGCAAGAGCCGCGCCCAGCACCCTGCGTGAGCCCAGCCTGTCCACCAGCCAGCCCGATATGAGCAGGCTGCAGGCCGAAGCAACCTGCGTCCAGAAAGAAATCCGGGCATAGTCCCGCACGCTCCAGCCAAAAGTCTGATCCAGCACGGGCTTGATCAGAGCAATGATCTGCCGGTCCGCCGTGGAGACCACGATAATCAGACACAGCAGCAGCATTGCCCCCCAGGAAAAAGCCCTTTCCTTGCGCGGCGCGTGCGACATGGCTCAGAAATCCTTGCGCAGGATAAAGCCGCCATACCGCCCGTAATCACGCGGGATAGAGTCCATCGTACCGCCCACGGCCCCGTAGCTGATATAGGAAGCATAATGGGTGTTGATCGCATTGCGCATAACCAGCGACAGTTGCAGCCGAAGCTTGCTGTCACGCAGGGTCGTGCTCATATTCCAGATCCCGTAGGCCTTCTGCACCGTATCGGGTGTTTCCGTCAGAGCGAACTGGGTGCGGCTCTGCCATGTGTAATCGCTATCGACTGAGAGCACATAACGATCGCTCAGCGCATGAGTGTAATCCGCGTTAAGGACAAACTTCCAGCGCGGTGCAAAAGGCAGTGGCTGGCCGTTGACATTGCACGAGGCAGGCGCACCGGCAGGGCAGTTGAAATGATCCACCACGGCATAATCATAAGTGAAATTCCCGCCCAACGTGACATCATGCAGAACATGAGCTGAAATATCCGCCTCCACCCCTTTGGAGGAAACCGACCCGGCATTGATCATGCGATAGACGGTGCCACCGTTGACGGAATCGAGAAAATTGGCCTGAAAATTAGAAAAGTCTTCAATGAATGCGGCAAGATTCGCCGTCACCCGACGGTGCCAGAACTGGGATTTCAACCCGATTTCATACGTATTGTTCTGTTCGGGCTTGAGCACCTTCGCATCGGTGGACTGCATATTGAAGAATGTGTTGTACGCTGGCCCCTTATACCCGTGCGAATAGGTAAAGTAGGCGTGCACATCAGGCGTAATATCGTATTGAAGACCTATGCGATCCACGTAGCCATTCTGTGATGTCGAACCGTTCGAGGCATAGGACGGACGAATACCCAGGACCGGATTAGACGCCGTCGCTGTCGAATTGCGCGCCATCGTATAGGACAAATCGTCACGCAGCAGACGCAGGCCAAGAATGGCCCGAAAACGCTTTGTAAAATTCAGGTTTCCTTCGGCAAAAATGGCGTAATTATTGTTATTCACTCCGTAATTTGAAACACCGCGGCCCGGATTCGGACTGGCGGCACTCCCTGTCACCACGTTGCGCCTATAGACCTCCGAGTCCACACTATGGAGGTAGTAGAACCCCGCCACGTAATCAAAAAAATGCCCGCGTGGCGAGGCAATCCGCAGCTCTTCGGAAGCCTGCCAGAAATTAAGCTGCCCGTGGTCACGCACATCGGTCACACCCGCCGGGGTGGAACCAAGGCCGTCGTAGTCCTGATCCTGAATGTTCTGCCACCGCCGGTAAGCGGAAATGGACGTCAACCGATACCCCCGCCCCAGATCACGATCGACCGTAACCGCAGCGCCACCGGTATGATCAACCGAGCGGCTCTGCACGTTGTTGTTGACCTGCGTGTTATTGCGCGAAGGGGTGATACCCTGCGCATTCAGCGTTGCTGCCAGCACCCTGTTGGGCGTCGTTACATTCGTGGGAAACGCGACCTGCGAGGTGGAGGAGTACACGCCCGTCGGCACAAGGTCGTTCTGATACATATAGTCCAGAGCGAGCGTTACCTTTGTTTCGTCATCCGGTGTCCAGAGGAATTTCGAGCGCACGCCGCGATGCTCGTATCCGTTCACCGTGGTATTGTTGGCAATGTTGGTGACGTTGCCATCGAATCCGCCCACCAGAAAATCCGCGTTGGCGACCAGTTTTGACGGCACGAGCGTACCGGATACACCGCCTGTCAGACGGTATTCGTTACCCGAAAAATATCCGCCCTCCATATAGGCATGAAAATCCGCCGTGGGCCTGTTGGTGGTAATGTTCACCGCACCAGCCGAGGCATTCTTGCCAAACAGTGTGCCCTGCGGACCGCGCATGACTTCCACCTGGCTCAGCCCCACGATATCGGTCGTAGCCATACCGGGACGGGCCATCACCACGCCATCAATCACGGTGGAAACTGACGGTTCCACCCCCGGCGACGTGGAAATAGTGCCGATCCCGCGGATGAACACTGCCCGATCCTTGGATGAGGCATTGGCCCGGAAGTTGGCCGAAGGAATGAATTCAAAAATTCCCTGAAGATCATGGACGTTATCCCGCCGTGCCTGACTGGCGGTATAAACCGAGGTTGCCACAGGCACTTTCTGTAATGGCTCGCTGCGCCGACGCACGCTGACCGTTACTTCCTCCGCACTGGCTGCTGGCTGTGATGCACCTGCCGCATGGGCTATCCCCCCGTTCAGGCCACCGCCAAAACCGCAGCCGAGCGATGTCGCTGACATAGTCCAAACAATTCGTCGCACACCTGCTGACATGACTGACATCGCTAATTTCACCACAAAAAAGTGTTTTTCTGTAAGTCCGATAACGAATCGTTTTATTGGTCATAAATTAACTAGAAGTCAATGTTGTTATTTTCTAATTTCAGATTATATTCACGACTCGAGGGGGTGATTCGCTCCGCACGGTGTCGCACCATACGGAAAAAAGCTCCTGCTCCGCCTTTCCGGCAGCGGAAGACATTCAATAAGTGACTGTTCTTAAACGGTTTTATTGGATGTAAGCTCAATGCTCCCTGGCGGGGAACAATTAACGTTTGATATTCGTTATTTATGGGGATTTGCTCTGATGTCACTCAGCCCGCTTGCAGCACCCGCCCAACCCACCCTGACCAGACTGGGAGGGAATATCGGCGCCGAAATTCACGGCATTACGCTTTCACCCGACCTGCCCGAGCAGGATATCGACTTCATTTACAAGGCGATGCTCGAATACAAGGTCGTCTTCTTCCGTCGCCAGACGCTCGACAGTGCCCAGCAGGAACAGCTTGGCGCGCGCTTTGGCACGCTGGTTTCGCACCCGACCGTTGCCAGCGCCAAAGGCACCAACCACATTTTTGAGCTCAAGGCGCGTAAAGGCCGCGCGGCCAACACCTGGCACGCCGACATGACCTTCATGGCATCCTATCCCAAGGCTTCCATCCTGCGCTGCATTCAGCCTGCGCCCTACGGTGGCGCAACGCTGTGGGCCAATACCGTCGCCGCCTATCAGGCGCTGCCCAAGCCCCTACAGGAACTGGCCGACAGGCTATGGGCCATCCATACCAATGATGATTACGACCACACGGATCTGATCGCCGAGCGGGACTGGGAGTTTGTGCAGTGGTCGGCCAATGTGTTCGCAGCACGTATTTTCGAAACACGGCATCCGCTGGTTCGGGTTCACCCCGAAACGGGTGAGAAAAGCCTGATTCTGGGCAATTTCATCAAACGTCTGGCTGATTTCAACCTGCCCGACTCCCGCACCCTGCTGGAACTGTTTCTGTCCCATGCCACCCGGCCGGAAAATACGCTGACATGGCACTGGCAGGCAGGCGACATCGCCATGTGGGACAACCGCGCTACTCTGCACCGCGCCGTTGCTGATTTTGGTGATTTCCCGCGCCTGCTCCAGCGCGTTACGCTTGTGGGTGACGCCCCCGTCAGCACCGATGGACGTGCGAGCGAGCAGATCGTCAATGACCAGCCCAACCCGCGCGTACTGCTGGAAACGCCGCACCAATGGGCAGAGCGCGCGCAGGCCTGAACGACTTTACTAATAGAGAGCCCCTCCGCCCGCAGCCGGGCAGAGGGGTACCCGCGCTCAGAACGGCGCGGGAACGTGCTGGCTGCTCACCAGTTTGATGATGGTGTGCGCCTTCAGGGCATCCGGCCCACCTTCCGTACCGTAGCCGGAATCCTTCATCCCGCCGAAGGGCGCTTCAGGCGCGCCGATACCATGGTGGTTCACGGCCACCATGCCCGCTTCCAGCGCCTCGCCCAGCAGGCGTTCGGTCCGCTCATTACGGGTATAGACATAGGCGGCCAGCCCGTACGGCAAGCGGTTGGCTTCACGCACCGCATCGGCCAGTTCGGTAAACTCGTCCACAATCACGATGGGGCCGAAGGGCTCCTCGTTCATCAGACGCATGGCCAACGTAGGCTTGCTGACCAGAGTGGGCGGGAAGAAAAAGCCTGTATTGGGCAGCGGCGTATCAGGCTGCCACAGCTCGGCGCCTTTCTCCCGGGCGTCCTCCACCAGTTCGGTCAGGGCTTTCACGCGCCGTTCGCTGACAAGCGGCCCCATGGTCACGCCATCCTGCAGACCGCTACCGATCTTGAGCGCGCTGACCTGCGCCTTGAACTTTTCAAGGAAGGACGAAGCGATATCCCGATGCAGCAGGAAGCGCGTGGGAGCAATGCACACCTGACCGGCGTTACGGAACTTGGCACCCGCCAGCCGTTCGGCAGCAGCGTCCAGATCCGCATCGGGGCAGATAATGACGGGGCCATGCCCGCCCAGTTCCATGGTGACAGGCTTCATCTGCGCACCCGCCAGAGCCGCCAGATGCTTGCCGACTGGCGTGGAACCCGTGAACGAGATCTTGCGCACCACCGGATGAGCGATCAGATATTCCGAAATCTCGGCCGGATTACCGTAAACAAGGGTCACAGCCCCGGCGGGCATACCGGCATCGCAGAAGCAGCGGATCAGCTCGGCGGGCGAGGCAGGGGTATCTTCCGGTGCCTTGACAATAACGGCACACCCGGCCCCGAGTGCGGCGCCCAGCTTGCGGGCGATCTGGTTGATGGGGAAGTTCCACGGCGTGAAGGCCGCCACAACCCCCACCGGGCGGCGCAGAACACGCTGCTCCACATCACGCACGCGGGCGGGCACCAGCTCGTCATTCAGACGGCGGCCTTCCTCGCCGAAATATTCAATGACATCGGCCGCAACCATGATTTCGATCACCGCCTGCGCCACAGGTTTACCCTGCTCGCGGGTCATGATCCGCCCGATGTCCTGCGCGCGTTCACGCAGCAGGGCGGCCGCCTTGCGCATAACCCCGAAGCGCTCCCACGCGCTCATGCTGCGCCACACCTCAAAACCGGCGGCAGCGCCAAGGGCGGCCTGCTCCAGATCCGACTTGTCCGCATGAGCGACATGACCAATGACTTCCGCCGTGGCCGGGTCCAGCACGTCAATCGTGCGGCCACCCGTCGCGTCACGCCATACGCCGCCGATCAGAAGCTGCGTGTTCAACAATTTTTCAGCCATAAAGCCCTCTCAAGCAGATAGGACGGGAACAGGCCCGCCTTTTGCCGGTTCTTTTAACAGCAGGCTGGCCTCGCCTCAAACCCCCATACCGCACATAAGAGCGCCGGGGTGTCAGGCAGGTTTCTGATCTTTGAGGATCATGGGCAGCCCCGCCGCCACAAACACAACCCGAGCGGCCTGCGCCGCCAGCCTCTGGTGCAGGCGTCCTGCTTCATCTCGAAAGCGACGGGCCAGCGCATTATCCGGCACGATACCGAGCCCTACCTCGTTTCCCACCAGTACCGTAGGAGCCAGACGGACGGACAGACTTTGCAACAGGCGCACACTTTCCGCCTCCACGTCGTGCTCGTCCAGCAAAAGGTTGGTCAGCCACAGGGTCAGGCAGTCTAACAGGGCGGGCGTACTGGCGTGGCGTTCCAGAATGCCCGGCACATCCAGCGGTTCCTCTACTGTCTGCCAGCCCGCATGGGCACGCTCTGCCTTATGATGCGCAATCCGCGCACGCATTTCCTCATCCCATGCGCGGCCCGTGGCAACATAAAGCCGGGGGCCGGGCAGCGCTGTCAGGCAGGCCTCCGCCAGACGGCTTTTGCCTGAGCGCGCGCCGCCCAGCACCAGTACGGTTCCGGCCAGCCCCGTATCGGAAAGGTTGAGCATAACGCCACTCATGCGATAATCCGCCCTTTCAGGGGATCACGTCCCCGCCCAGTTTGTGGGCAGCCGCACCATACGGGCGCGGACCGCCCTGCCGTTTTTGCCACCGCACAGGACATTCCGCCATGCCGTCCGCGCCGCTGCCAGCCCCTCATCCGTTGTCCAGTGCCCCTGCGCCGTCAAGACCGGACGCTCCGGCGGCCCCTGAGTCCCTCCAGGCGCTTGCGGGTCTGTGCACCAACCTGCCCGGCCCCGACTCCACGGCGCAGGAACGGATCGCCCAGCGCGAGGCGCAACTGACCAAACCCCCCGGCAGCCTTGGCAGGCTTGAAGAACTCACACGCTGGCTGGGCAGCTGGCAGGGCCGCGCCACACCCCGGCTGGAACGGGTGCAGGTGATTATCTTCGCGGGCAATCACGGCGTGACAGCTCAGGGCGTTTCCCCCTGGCCGCAGGAAGTCACCGCTCAGATGGTCAGCAACTTCGAGCGCGGCGGAGCTGCCATCAACCAGCTTGCCCGCACGGCAGATGCGGCGCTGGCGGTCGTATGCGTCAATGACCTGCGCTCGACGGCGGACTTTACCGCACAACCCGCCATGAGCGAGCAGGCGTTCATGCAGGCCGTAGCAACAGGCTACAATGCCGTGCCAACAGACTGCGACCTGCTGTGTCTGGGTGAAATGGGTATCGGCAACACCACAGCCGCCGCCGCCATGGCCGCCGCCGTGGCTGGCGGTTCCGGCACGGACTGGGCGGGCGCTGGCACCGGGCTGGATGAAAACGGCATGGCCCACAAGGCCACCGTAGTACAGGCCGCCCTGCACCACCATGGCGGACATCTTGCCGACCCGCTGGAAGCCGCCCGCCGTGTAGGCGGATTTGAACTGGCCGCCATGCTGGGGGCGACTCTGGCCGCACGTCATCTCGGCGTGCCCGTGCTGCTTGACGGTTTTGTCTGCCTCGCGGCTGTTGCCCCGCTGGCGCGCCTGCACCCGCAAGGGCTGGCGCATACCTGCCTTTCGCATTGTGCCACCCCGCAGGGCCGGACACACCGTCTGGCGCACTATCTGGGCATGGAACCGCTGCTGGGCCTTGGCCTGCGGCTGGGTGAAGGCTCCGGCGCGGCCCTTGCGGTATCTATCCTGCGTGGGGCGCTGGCCTGCCATACCGGCATGGCTACCTTTGCCGAAGCCGCCGTCTCCCGCTCGGAAACACTTTGACACCCATGCCCGCCCTCCGGCCCACACTGGACACGCTACGCCTGCACCTTGCCTGCGGCCTTGGCCTGCTGACGCGCCTGCCCATTACCCGGCTGGTGCCCGCGCCATACCGCAACACCACAACCGTATGGCCCATGGCGCGCTCACTCTGGTGCTGGCCGCTGATCGGTGCGGGTATCGGCCTGTTTTCCGGGACCGTCCTGCTACTGACCCGCCTGATACATATGCCCCCGCTCGTTGCCGCCTGTCTGGCGTTGACAGCACAGACCATCCTGAGCGGCGGCCTGCATGAAGATGGACTGGCCGACATGGCCGATGGCTGCGGCGGGGCCACGCCCGCGCGCAGGCTGGAGATCATGCGTGACAGCCGGGTGGGCAGCTATGGTGTCATGGCGCTGTGTCTCTCCTTTGGCCTGCGTGCGGCGAGCCTGGCCAGTCTGCCCCTGCCCGCCATTCTGCCCGGCTGCATCGTGGCGGCGTGTCTCGCGCGCGCGTCTATGCTCATCCTGCCCGCCACCCTGCCCCCGGCCCGACCGGACGGGCTGGCGCGCATGTTACGCCCCATACCCCGCCGCCCCTTTGCGCTCGCCATGCTCTCCGCTCTGCTCTGCGTACTGGGGGCTGCGCTGCTAGGCTGGATCGCGCACCCCAACCTCGCCGCCAGCCTGGCGGCCATGCTGGGCGCGCTCCTGATTGCCACACTCACCGCGGCAGTCATGACCAGAGCCGCGCTGAAAATGCTGGGCGGCTATACGGGGGATGTACTGGGCGCCTGCGCCGTGCTGACAGACTCGCTAGTGCTGGCCACCCTCGCCACAGTGGCGCAGATTCCGGGTTTTTTCTGACCGCACACCCGCCCCCTTAAGCCCCACCCACAAACCCGGCTTGCGGGAAGTCGCGCCACCCCGCATGATGGGGCATGACTGCACCTGTTTTTTCGGCCGCAGCGCAGCATGATTGGGAAACCCTCCTGACATGGCGGCGCGATGTCCGGCATTTTCTCACACAGCCCCTCCCCGAGGGCGTGCTTGAGACCCTGCTCCATGCCACCTGTCTGGCTCCCTCCGTCGGGCTGAGCGAACCATGGCGATTTGTGCGCATAAACACGCCCGAACGCCGCGCCGCCATCAGGCAGAACTTCATCCGCTGCAACAGCCGCGATCTGGAGGGGCGCAGCGGAGAAGACGCGCATCGCTACGCGACCCTCAAGCTTTCGGGTCTGGACGAAGCGCCCCATCATATTGCGGTCTTCTGCGACAAAGCGCCTGCGCAGGGGCGTGGGCTGGGGCGCGCCACCATGCCCGAAACCACCACATGGTCGGCCATGATGGCCATCCATACCTTCTGGCTGACTGCGACGGTGCATGGCGTGGGGGTGGGCTGGGTTTCCATTCTGGACCCGGCTGAAGTCACCGCATCGCTCAGCATCGACCCGAACTGGCAGTTTCTTGCCTATCTGTGTGTCGGCTACGCGCGCGAGCCGGCTTCAACCCCCGAACTGGAACGCCGCGGATGGGAGCGCCGCAACCCCGCCCGCCGCCGCTGGATTGAACGCTAGATCACGGAGCCTGTCACGGGTTCGCTTCGGCCAGAAGCGTCCGCCTGCTCCTGCAACGAAGCATCCTGCGAGATCTCCCACAACCGGGCAGAGCCCTGCGGCATGGAGGGGCGCAGCAGATCGGGGCCACGGCCTTCGGCCAGCGCCGTCAATACCCGCAGGGGGCCGCCGTGGGAAACAACGCAGGCTGCCTTGCCCGCATGGCATACATCGCGCCAGAAAGCCCGTACCCGATGCCGCAGGGCCTGCCCGCTTTCACCACCCGGCGGAGCAAAACGCTCTGGACTGGCCGCCCAGTCATCCAGAGCCACCCTGTCTATCTCCTGCCAGTGCCTGCCTTCCCACTGCCCGAAATCAAGCTCGGCCAGCCGCTCATCGATCTGCAGTTCCATGCCGGTGGCCGCGGCAAGACGCTTGGCCATCTCCACGCAACGCTGCGCGGGTGAGGTATGAACCACCCGCCCCTCTACCCCTCGCGCCAGTACCGACAGGCCTGAAACAATTCTTTCCCAGCCGGGACGCAACGCCACATCCATACGACCGTAACAGACCCCCTGAGGCACCTGCACACGGGCATGCCTGACCAGCAACAGGGAAAAAGACCGCATGTTTCATCCTTCCTGAGCACCGGACTCGAACAAAGCACGTCTTGCGGAGCATGGGCATTCAAAACGTCCTGATCAGATCGGCCCGGAGTTGCTGCCGTGCTCCACTACCCTTCTCTCTTGTGTGAAACACCGACAGATTGACCGGAACTGGAGGCTGGCTATATATTATAATTAAATATTTTCCATATCAAATATGTTCATACTAACTCTCAGGGACCAACATGACTGAAACGCGCATCAGCATCACGTTGGACGAGACCCGTTTTCCAGACATGGAACTGACCCTGCGTATCATGCGGCTGGCCACGTTATGGCGCACCCGGCTTGATCGCGCCCTGCGCCCACATGGCATGACCATGGCCCTGATGCGGCCGCTTGCCTATCTGACCATGCTGCCCAACGGCTCAACCCAGAGCGATCTTGCCTGCGCCATGAATGTAGATAGCTCGGCACTGGTGCGGGTGCTGGACATGCTTGAAAAACAGGGGCTGGTCTCCCGCCATCCGGACAGGCAGGACCGCCGGGCCAAACGCCTTGTCCTGACACAGGCCGGACAGGCACAATGCGCCCTGTTTCACCAGATCGCCACCAGACTGGAACATGAAAACCGCGCCGTTCTGCCGCCTGAGAACATCACTGCCCTGATTACGGGCCTGACAACCCTCCTGGCCAGCCCCGATATACCGCCCGAAACCCCAGCCGACACAGGTTCCGCCTGTCCTGATCAGGAGCCCACTCATGCGCCCTGATCCACAGGCCACATCGCGTAGCTTACCCGCACCTGCCGACTGGTCCGGCCTGTCCGCAACCTTTTCACGCCTGCTGGGCATGACCCCTTTTGGCAACGAAGCCCGCTGGAAAGCTTTCCTGGCCACCAGCGCCTATGCAGGACGGGTTTTCCTGTCCATCGGCATTGCGGTGTTTCTGGCCTTCATGTTCCAGCTTCAATCCCCCATCAGTGCCGCTACAACGGTCATGATCGTGGCCAATCCCACCGTGGGGGCCATGGTTTCAAAAAGTCTGTGGCGTATTATCGGCACGCTGATCGGCGCCACCATCAGCGTCGGCATCATGGCGGTCTTTGTCCAGTCCCCGGTGCTTTATTTCATGGCTCTGGCAGTCTTTGTCGGCATCGCCTGTGCCGTGGCCACCTTCCTGCGTTACTTCCGGGCCTATGCCGCCGTTCTGACGGGCTATACCATCGTCATTATTGCCTCTCCCGCCTTTGCGGAGCCAGAAGGTATCTTCCTGTCCGCCATGAGCCGACTTTCAGCCGTTACAGTGGGGGTCGTGGTGACGGCCTTCGTCTTTATGGTCACCTCTCCTCGCAAGCCGGGCAGCATCATGACCAGTCTGGGCGGCGCTTTTCGCGATACAGTACGCCACGCCTGGCTGTTCCACTCCGCCGAAAGCAGCCGCACGGCCTCTGTCCCCGACGATGCGCTGAAGCAGCTTGAAAACGCCGAACGCACGGCCAGCATAATGAGCTTCCGCACCCTGCCGCAGCCCATTTATGACAGCCGCGGCAAGCTGCTGGCCCACATGGCCGGGCTGGCCCCTGCCGTAGAATACGCCGCCACCGACGACCCGGACATGTTCGCGCGCGTACACAACCTGCGCCTGGCGCTCAGCCGCCTGACCGGGCTGATTGTCAGTTACCATCCTTACTGGCTCAGTCTGGAAGAAGCCGGACAGGAAACCCATGCCATTCACGCCCAGATGGCCGACACCCTGGCCCGGCTGCTGGAACTGACCGAAAGCCCCACATGGCTTGAAGACCCGACCGCGCTCGCCGCCTGCCTGCGTGAAGCGCTACACGCGCTTGAACGGCTGGCCCATGAGCCCCAGTCTCCCGCCGTGCTAGCCGCACTCGACAACACGCGCGATACGCTGGTGCAGATGGATCTGGCCCTGCATAACCTGACAAGCCGTGCTCCCATCCGATACAAGGCGGACATCCTGCCCTATCTCGACTGGTTTACCGCCCTGCGCAACGGCGCACGCGCCACAGTTATTGCCATGCTGGCCGGGCTGTTGTGGTACGTTTTCCACTGGAACACCGGCCCCCTGCTGCTTGTCTATCTTGTCGCGGCCTCCAGCCTGTTGTCCACGGCGCCGTCCGCCGCCAAGGCCAGCCCGATGATGGCCGCCGGCACCGCGCTTGCCATCCCCATGGGGTTTCTGTGCCACACGCTAGCCCTGCCCCGGATAGACGGCTACCCGTTGCTGTGGCTGGTACTGTGCCTGTTCCTGCTGCCCGGCGTATGGCTCCAGTTCCATCCGCGCTACAGTCTGGCGGCCTTTGGTTACGCCGTGTTCTTTACGATGATGCTCTCCGTCAACAACCCCATTGTGTATGACGATCTGAGCCTGACCAATAACTGGACGACCATGTGTGCGGCCTGCGCCCTGCTGGCCGTGGTGTTCCGGGTTATCCTGCCCTCAGACCACCGGCTGGATGCGGCCCGTCTTGTGTCGTCGCTTGTCCGCGCGGTTCAGCATCTGGCCAATGCGCCCACACGTGGCGGCACGCAATGGGTTGCGTGGGAGGGGATGCAGCTTCAGAAAATCTCGCGCCTCATGATGCGGCTTTCCTTCGTTCCCACGGGATTGGACCGTCAGGGCTACACGGATGCTGCCTTTACCGTGCTCTCGCTCGGGCGGCTGATCGTGAGGCTACGCTGGACCGTAGCCCATGCGGGACTGGACCCGCAGGCCCGCACGGCGCTGAAAAGCGCCATGCAGGCTTTTTCCGGCCTACACAGAAACCCTGCAGCCACCGCACAGGCGCTCCGACAGGCGGCCACCCAGATCAAGGCCATGACCACGGAAGAAAAAGGGCTGATCATCAACCGCGACCGTGTCGTATCCTGTCTGGAACAGGCGGCCAGCATCATTATGGCCGTGCCGGGCTTCTTCCATCGTCACGGCCCCATCCACACCGTGGCGGACCCCACCTCTGCCCAGCCCGCCATTCCGGTAACCGTAATGCCCCGCTAACGAATGCACGTTCGAAACGATGTGGTCGTTTCCTGAACTTTTACAGAGGACTATACAAATCGAGAAAGGTTCCAAAAGAATATAGGCGGGCCAATGAATTTAATTTTATCGGCTTAAAGCCGTTTTTAAAGAACTGGAACGCCCTCACGCTTTTATAGATATGTCATAGAAACAATTATCAAGAAGACATATCATGGCGCATTCAGGTGACTCCGCTCCCAAAAAAGCCAATCCTGCCCCGCTCGGGCTTATCGGGTTCGGCCTGACCACGATCCTTCTCAATCTGCATAATTCCGGCCTTCTGCCCATGGGCTCGGCCATTCTGGCCATGGGCCTTGTTGTGGGCGGTGCCGCCCAGATTTTGGCAGGCCTGCTTGAATACCCCTCGGGCAACACCTTCGGGCTGACAGCCTTTGTCTCCTACGGCGCTTTCTGGATTTCACTCGTCGCGCTCATCGCCCTGCCGCATACCGGCATCGTCCCGGCCAGCACACCGGCCATGGTCGGCAGCTACCTGCTGCTCTGGGGGTTGTTCTCGCTGTTCATGTTTGTGGGCACGCTGCGGGCTACCCGCGCGCATCAGGTCATTTTTGGCTCGCTCGTCATTCTGTTCGCCCTGCTGGGTTTTGCAGAGCTGCTTGAGCTGCCCGGACTGGGCATCATCGCCGGGTATGAAGGCCTGTTCTGCGGTTTCTCCGCCGTCTATCTGGCCGCCGCCGAAGTGCTTGAAGCCCAGTTCGGCTATGATGTTCTGCCGGTTGGCCGCCCTGCCCCGGCCCCGCTGGCCTATACGACCGCCGCTGCCTGATCAGACCGGCGAACGGTCTACCCCATCAAGCTACGGCCCTCCTGATCTCTCCCGTGGCTTGTGCTCCCCCGGCCGGTTTTTCCGCCGGGGGAGGCCGAAACGCCGCAGTTCATGCGCGCTCGGCTCCTTTCTTTTCTTTACCTTACAGCGCACGCACACCCTGCAACGCAGGGGCTGGAATATCCTCCAGCCGGGCAGGCTGCCAGACCGGCGCGTTGTCCCGGTCAACAAGGCGGGCACGAATACCCTCGGCAATGTCCGGACGCTCCAGTACAAGCTGCACAAGCCGGCGTTCCACCTCAAAGGCCGCATCAAGCGTATCCATCTCACGGGCACGATGCCAGCCATGCCAGGCGGCCTCCAGCGAGAACGGGCTTGCGCGCGCCATGTCTTCCAGATCCTGTCGGGCTTCCGGCAGGTCGCATGCCTTTAACCGTTCAATGACCTCTGCCACCGTCGCGGCCGTGTAGCACTGCTCCAGTTCAGGCGGGAGCGCCACACCCGCTCCAGCCGTGCCCTCAGCCTGCATGGACGCAAAAACCTGCTCAGGCAGGGTATGGGCCAGAGCTGCCCGCAGATTATCCAGCTCTTCCGAGGGCGCATGGATATCCGCAAACCCCATGGCCACGGCCTGCCGCGCATCCATACGGCCACCTGTCAGAGCCAGGCGCAACCCGGCAAGCCCCTGCGCGCGCGAAAGCAGCCACGACCCACCCGCATCTGGCACAAGCCCGATGCCGGTTTCTGGCATGGCCAGAACAGAGCGTTCCGTCACCACGCGCCACGACACATGGCACCCCAGTCCCACGCCGCCGCCCATAGTAATACCGTCGAGAAAGGACACAACAGGCTTGGGATACGCCGCCAGTTGCCGCATGGTGTCATACGCCCGATCCATCAGCGTGAAAGCCCGCTGCGGGCCTTCGGCCAGCAGGGCCTCACGGATAGCCCTCAGGTCTCCCCCCGCGCAGAATGCCCGGGCACTGCTGCTTTCAATCAGCACCACCTGCACACTGTCATCGTCCCGCCAGGCATCCAGCGCCTGACTGATGCCCTGCGCCAGCCCCGCATCCAGCGCGTTGAGTTTCCTGGGGCGGTCCAGCACCAGCCGTCCCATGTGGCCGGCGCGCGAGACCGTCAGGCCTTCCACCTCCGAAAGAACAGCTTCCGTCATTGCTTTCCTCCTTATTTCATGCACAAACAACACGGATAATGGGCATATAACCTAATGTAATGAGGAGAGCAGATGTCGGCTCCACAGACCAGCGCCTATCGTGACGCCATGGCCAGGCTTGGCGCCGCTGTGAACGTGATCACGACCGGCACTCTGGAAAACCCCGTGGGCTTTACTGCCTCGGCCGTCTGTTCCGTTACGGACACCCCGCCCACCCTGCTGGTCTGCCTGAACCGCGCCAGCCGGGTACGCGAGTTCTTCCATGTTGGCGCACCCCTGTGCGTAAACGTACTGTCCGCCAGTCAGGAAGAGCTTTCCGGCCATTTCGCCAGCGCCAACAGCATGGAAGAACGCTTCGCCCTCGGCCACTGGGATACACTGTCCACAGGTGCGCCCGCCCTGAAGGAAGCCGTTGCTACCTTTGACTGTCTTATCAGCCAGATTGTGGAAGTCGGTACCCATAGTGTGCTGTTCGGCACTGTACAGGCCCTACGTTCCAACGACGAGGCCGACGGTCTGGCCTATTTCAGACGCGCCTACCACACTCTCAAAAGCATTCTGCCCTGAACGGCAGCCTCTTCAGAAACACCGCCCATAAAAGGGGCCATCAGGCCCCTTTTCCGCCGCTTATTCCAGCTCCAGCGCGCCGCTCAGCCTTCGGCACCCGCCAGCAGCCAAGGGGCGACCGGCAGATTTTTCTCCTGCAGGAAAGCCGGGTTAAACAGCTTGGACTCGTACCGTGCCCCGCCATCAGCCAGAATAGTAACAATCCGGTGCCCCGGCCCAAGCCTGCGCGCCGTACGGATGGCTGCGGCAACATTGATGCCCGAAGACCCCCCGACCGAAAGCCCTTCCTCACCCAAAAGGCCGTAAATCACGTCCAGCGCCTCGGGGTCGGGAATACGCTCCGCATCGTCAATGGGTGCGCCTTCAAGGTTGCCTGTCACACGTGACTGGCCGATGCCTTCGGTAATGGAAGAGCCCTCCACCGACAGATCACCGTTCTTGACCCAGCCGTAGAGGCCGGAACCTTCGGGGTCCGCCAGCACGATACGCGGGGCCTTAACCCCATCGCGCGCCGCCGCATCATGCAGGCCCAGCGCCGTACCCGCCAGCGTGCCACCCGTACCGCACGCACAGGTAAAGGCGTCAATCCGCCCCTCCATCTGCTGCCAGATTTCCTGCGCGGTGGTGGCGCGATGCCCCTCACGATTAGCCAGATTATCGAACTGATTGGCCCAGACCCAGCCATTTTCCTCCGCCAGCCTACGCGAAACATGCACGTAATTGCCCGGATCGCGATACGGCTTGGCGGGAACCAGCCGCAGATCAGCCCCGATCATGCGCAGAAAGCCAATTTTCTCGCGGCTCTGCGTCTCAGGCATGACAATCACGCAGCGATAGCCCCGCGCATTGGCCACCAGAGTCAGTCCGATGCCGGTATTCCCGGCCGTACCTTCCACCAGCGTGCCGCCCGGCTTGAGAATACCACGCTTTTCCGCATCTTCGATAATGGCCAGCGCGGCGCGGTCTTTAACCGAACCACCCGGATTCATGAACTCGGCCTTACCGTATATCTCACAGCCCGTGTCCTCTGACGCGCGGCGCAGGAGCACCAGCGGCGTCCCCCCCACGGCGGCAGGCATATCAGCGGAAAGGGTTTTCCAGCCGGGATGGGAGGGAGAAACGGCACGGTTGGTCATCTGCTCTGCCTTGAAAATACTGTCTTTTCGTGCGGGCCAAACGGCACCCGGATTACTGGCCTGCGTCGGGTTCCTGCTCGGCGTCGTATACCACCTCCAGCACCGCGCACCAAGGATAGCGCGGGTCGTAACTGCCTGAAGGGGAAGCCAGCAGCCCGTTACTGTCCACGGGCACGTGGGTCAGGGCGACGGCGTCATCTATATTGCCGCCGACAATGCTGATCTGCTGGCCAAATGGCTGCCCGTGCAGCCCTGTCGCCACGACATAGCCGCAGTGCGCAGGAAACCCGTAAGCGGTCGGCAGGCTGGAAAACCGTACCGTCGCCCGGCTGGCGCCACGCGCCACACACACCAGATCTCCGGGCCGAGGAGCATACTGGGCCGGGTCACGCGCACGCAGAATAGGCGACTGCCCGGCAGCAGCGGCATTAATATAGGTGGCGTGATTGGGCGAATACGGAAAGCGGTCATTCGCTCCCGCCACGCGCATGACATAAGAAATGAACGCCGCCGACCACGCGTAGCTGCCATCCTGCTCGAAATTGAACAGGTCGCCGCGTCCATCATGCTTTCCGGTCCAGTAGGTCTCTTTCATGTCCGGCCCCATGCCGGTCCACCAGTATTCCCCCACACGCTGCCACAGGCCGGGCGCGCGCTCGGGCTTAACGGCGGCGGTCTCGGGCTCGGGGCGATCCAGCGGATCGTCGTCATTCACCGGACTCCCGAACAGCCGCCATTCGCGCATGGCAATGGCTACAACATCCTGTCGATTGAAAGGCTCATAATTCCGGGTAGCAAAATCAGGCACGTGACCGCCGTAGTTTGAAGAGGCGGCACCTGGCCAGTGTCCGTGCGTGTACACATGCCCATGCCCAACCGGGGCTGAAGGAGTGGTTGCACAGGCGACGAAGCACAGAGGAGCCAGAAGAACGGCGTAAGGCGCACGCGACATCGTTTTTCCTACCAGATTCAGTAGCCTTGGGAGGGTTTGCTCGGCACGGCCCGCCCTATAGAGCAGAAGCGACAGGAAGACACGCGCCTTCCCATCCCTTCACGCTACCATGAAACATCTGCCTCGGCATGTCCATTGAACACCGACGCTCAGCCCGGCGGTATGCTGATTTCCGCAAGAACACCCTGCACACAACGCACCGCGTCCTCTGGAGAAAGCTCCACCACCAGCCCACGTCCACCACCGTTGATATACAGCCTGTCCAGACCGGTCAGGCTGGCATCAAATACGACCGGTAGGCTGGCGCGCCCGCCGAAAGGGCTGATCCCGCCGACCTGGAAGCCGGTCAGGGCTTCGGCCCGATCCGGCGGCAGCATCCGAGCCTTCGTACCGCCAAACACGGCGGCCAGCCGGTTCAGGTCTACCCGATGGTGAACAGGGATAGCCGCAAAGACGACCTGTTTTTTATCAATCTCCGCCAGCAGGGTCTTGAACACATGCCCCTGATCCATACCGATACCAGCGGCCGCATGGAGCCCGACCTTGCCCGGTTCTGAAACATACTCGTAATCGTGCATGACATAAGAAATGCCATGCGCGTCCAAAAACCGGGTGGAAGGCGTATCAAAACGGCTGGACGCCGGATCGTTCCGGGTTCGGCTGTCGTTCAAATACCCTGCTCCTGCTGGCCGAATTCAGGAAAGAGCGAAAGCAGGCCAGCCTGCGTTGCGGGGCAGCAGCCCTTTTCTGTAATCAACCCCGTCACCAGCCGCGCGGGCGTGACATCAAAGGCCGGGTTGGCCGCCCTGCTACCATCCGGGGTGATCTGCACACGGGCGATATTGCCAGCATCATCCCGCCCGCCGACATGAGTCACCTCCGATGCGGCGCGCTCCTCAATCGGAATTTCCCTGATTCCGTCAGACACCGTCCAGTCTATGGTGGTGGAAGGCAGCGCCACCCAGAAAGGCACATCATTATCACGCGCGGCCAGCGCCTTGAGATAGGTGCCGATCTTGTTGGCCACATCGCCCGAGCGGGTCACACGGTCCGTACCGACAATGACAATATCCACCTGCCCGTGCTGCATCAGATGGCCGCCGGCGTTATCCGCGATAACGGTATGCGGCACGCCGTGGCTCCCCAGTTCCCACGCCGTCAGCGCCGCACCCTGATTACGCGGGCGGGTTTCATCAACCCAGACATGGACATCCAGCCCTTCGTCATGCGCCATATAAATCGGGGCAAGCGCCGTGCCCCAGTCCACAGTGGCAATCCAGCCTGCATTGCAGTGCGTAAGGATATTAACGCGCCTGCCCCCTGCCGCCAGCGCGCGCAGCAGTTCAAGCCCATGACGGCCGATGGCTTCATTCTGGGCGGCATCTTCATCACAGATCAGTCCGGCCTCGGCGTAGGCCGCGGCAGCGCGCTCGACAGGAGCCAACGGGCGCAGACGGGTCAGCATTCTTTCAATCGCCCAGCGCAGGTTTATCGCCGTGGGACGCGTAGCCGCCAGCATAGCCGCCGTCTGCTCCAGCGTCATGTCATTGGCGCTGGAACGCAGGGCCAACGCCAGGCCGTACGCCGCCACAGCCCCGATCAGAGGCGCACCGCGCACCTGCATTGTGCAAATGGCATGAGCTACCTCTTCCGGCGTGACCAGCGTGAGAATATCCAGCGCGAACGGTAGCCGGGTCTGGTCGAAAATGTGAATGCTCCAGCCGTCTTTTTCATCGACCCAGACACTGCGGTAAGGGGTGCCATTGATTTTCATGGAATTACTCTCAAGCCCCGAAGGCAAAACATGAAGAAAACGGAAGCCCCGATCATAAAGCCACAACCCATTACGGGCAACACTCCGCCACTAACGGGAACAGTCAGTGAACAGACAACAGCATGACCATACTCTGAGCTGGCATTTATTCATGCCCTCTGTACAGTATTTTTTTGCATTTCCTGTGGTTTTTGTTATGTAGAGCCGGAACAGCCCAAACATCTGCCGCGGCGCGTCCTCGCGGGTAAGGGTTCTAATTTTTTATTTATAAGAAAAACCATGACATGTTCTTGAATATTCAAAAACATGCCGACAAGGAAGATTAACAATGAGTGAAACCCGCAAACGCCGCAAGACAACCGCCGCCGCTCCCGAAGCCACACCGGCCCCTGCTCCCAAAAAACGCACGCCGCGGGCAAAGGTGATCGCAACCGACAGCATTGCGGCCCCCGCCACCCCGGCCGAGCCCGTCGCCACCCGCAAGAGCCGCACGGTAAAAGCCGTGAAGGCCGCGCCAGCTTCACGCCCTGCCAAGGCCACCGCTGCCCCCAAGGCAGCCCCGAAAGCCGAGCGTAAGACTGCCGCCAAAGCTCCGGCAAAGCCTGCTGCCAAAACCGAAACCAAGGGCCGGGCAAAAACTGCCGCCCGCACCGCTCCAGTGCAGAAAGCCGCCCCCCAGCCCGTTGCTGTTCCGGCCAAGACCGCACGCAAGGCAGCCACCAAAGCTCCGGCAAAGACCGTTGCCGCCCCCGCGCCCAAGGCCACACGCGCCAGCGTAAAAGCTGCGAAGCCCGCACCGAAGGCAACCACCAGCACGCGCCGCGCACCGGAAACCGTTGTGGCCAGCAAGGCCATTTCCGCCGTGGAAAAACTGCGTCTCGTTCAGGATCGCCGCCGCCGCAAGCGTTATGAGCGTCTGGCCGCCGAAGCCGCTGAGCAGGCAGCGCCCGCCCGTGGCAAGCGCAAAGCAACCGCGGCCAAGCGTCCCCGTTCGAATAAAGGCTGACCTATCAAAAACGCACCGGCGGCAGAGGGCTTTTCTCTGCCGCCGGCGTCAGCGTCCTCGTCAGACTGAATTCTTCCTGATTTCAACTTGAGCTTTCAGGTAGACATACGCCCGCCAGATCAGACGATGCACGCAATTCACTCACCGGCTGACCATTCCAGTTAAACAATGTCCGGCGCATGTAATGACGTAGCACCGGGCTGTCCTCTTTCCCGAAGCGGGCAATCAGAGCAGCAGCCGCAGCTTCTGCCGCCCGAACGCCACCATCGCGACATTTGATGGCAATCCCCAGCCCCTGCGCTGGCAAGGCCACAACCATCACCCCTTCCGCCCCCATCTTGGTCAGCACGCGCGGAGCCAGTGCTTCCATGACCCGGGTATCGAACTGGCCGGTTCCTGCAATCATGAAAGGATTGGCCGCAATAGCCGCGCGCAGCCGCGCCGCAGCCGCCGCACGGGCCTCTCCCAATCCTTGCCCTGTAGCGAAACGCGCGAACGCCAGCGCCAGTGAGTCCAACGGCACGGCCCATGTGGGAATGGCACACCCATCCGTGCCCTGATTCTCCCGTGTGTGGGCAATGCCTGTTACAGCGGCCAGCACACGCGATACAGTCTGCATGACCGGATGTTCCGCGCCCACATAACCCGCTGGGTCATGCCCTCCGGCGCAGGACAGGCAGACAAAACCTGCATGTTTGCCCGAGCAGCAGTTATGCAGGGCACGGGCAGGCAAGCCACCAGCCGCCAGCGCACGGGCCGCCACGCTATCGAGCGGCCAATGAACTCCGCATTCCAGGGCACCATCGTCATAGCCCGCGCGGGCCAGCATATCGGTAGCCACGGCCACATGCTCGGGCTCCCCCTGATGCGAGGCACAAGCCAGCGCCAGAGCCGTATCCGGCAGGGCATAACGCTCCGCCGCCCCCTCCGTCAGCAAAGGCAGGGCCTGCAACGCCTTGACGGTGGAGCGCGGGAAAATCGCCGTTGCGACATCTCCCGCCGCAAAAACCGTTCGCCCCATGGCATCAACCACCGCCACAGCCCCGTAATGGCGAGATTCCACCCGGCCGCCACGTGTTACGTCCGCCAGCAGGACATCTCCCGCATGTGCATCCGCCGGGGAAGCTGAAAAGGGCATATTCTGGTTCACAGGCATGGCTCCATCGACTGTCAGGGACTCTTGATGGACGGCAGCATAGAACCACGCACCAATCCGACAAGAACCCTCAGGCGCCGCTCAGCCAGTAGCAGGAGGCTGAAAACGCCGCCGTATGATCCGGATCGGGCTCCAGCGCCTCCGCCACCATGGCCCGGCGCAAGCGCAGCACTGCCCCGGCCTCGGTGTCCGGTTCCTCGGATCGGGTGTCATTCAGCCAGGCGAGCCACGGCACCACGCCACCCCGTTCGGTCAGCATCAGTGGAGCGCGACGGCTCAACGGCAAGCCGTGTTCCAGCAGCCGCGCCGCCCGGCCTTGCGTCACCACCAGATACAGAAAGCCATCCTCGCCAGCGTGCCCACCCAGCGACGCTACAGCCACCGCACTCAGGCGCACTTCCTCAGGCAGAAACACAGTGCGCGGCAACGGGGGCAAGGGAAGGGAAAACAAATCCGCCTGACATACGGCTACCAGAGCCCCCCTCGCTCCGGCTGGGCCAGCACATTTTCGTCCAGGCCCCGCCATGGCCTCCGCAGGCCCACTCCCCGCCCGGGTTGCGCGCGCGCGGCCCGCGCCTTGCGGCAGCCCCACGCGGTCGAAACCGGCAAAACCCGTCTGTTCAGGAATGAAACCCGGTTTTCTGGCCATTCATTGTTCCGTTCCGGCCTTCCGCGCGCCATCCACTGGCTGCCGCGCGGCACAGGCCGCGCACAGCCCTTCCACCTCGACCGAAGCACTCTGCATGGTAAACGCCTTCTCCCGGCACACAGTCCGGAGCATGTCCAGAATACGGGGAGTATCGGCAATTTCCGTTACTCCGCCACAGGCACGGCAGATCAGAAACTGAGCCGCGTGCACCCCATAAGCCGCGTGTTCATGCCCACAGGCTGAAACCGCATGGCCAGCCGGCGCAGGCTGAGGCACAGGCGCACAAGGGGCGTTGGCGTCTTCCTCATGCGAGAGGTGGGTGCAGGGCACAAAGGCGGACAGCCGCTCGATGCGGTGGATCAGGCCGTGCTCAAGCAGAAAATCCAGCGCCCTGTAGACCGTGGGAGGAGCTGGCCTGCGATCGGAAACGCGAAGCTGCTCCAGCAGGTCATACGCCCCCACGGGGGCCTCAGCCTGCAGGATAAGGCCCAGCACATCACGGCGCTGCGGCGTCATCCGCCCCCCCTGCCGGGCGCACAATGTCGCCGCACACTCCAACAGGCCGCGCGTGTGCTCGGAAAAACCGTACGGATCACTCGCCTGCCCCACAGACTCGCTCCCGGTAGAGACGGGCGCGCCTTCGGTGGCAGCCGGTGGCTGATTACGCGAGCGGGCAGGGTGCAGGGTGCGGGACATGTTCATCTTCCGTTCTCATTCCTTGGTAGCCTAACCGAGCTTCCAATGGAAGACCAGACATGAACACACGAGAGGGAGGTGACGAAAGGACGAAATGAATGTAATATTATTACATTCTATGCAGGGAACCAGCACAAGACATGCCCATATGACACGCCAGCCGGGCAAATACCCAGACCCGCGCCCTCTCAGGCCCCGTGCGTACTGCCGCCAGACCCATCCATTCCGTACCGGCCTGCTGTGGCTGCTTCTGCTGGCTCCGATCCTGACCGCCAGCAATGTAGCCGCCCGCAGCGCCCTGAAGGTGGTGGCGGTGGAAAACACGTGGGGTGATCTGGCCGCCCAGATTGCCGAGCCGGACATGGCAGTTACCTCCCTGCTGGCTTCTCCCGTGGTGGACCCGCATCTCTACGCCCCCAGCCCGGACGATGCCCGCCATCTAGCTGACGCCACACTGGTTGTCGTGAACGGCGCAGGATACGACACCTGGGCCAGCAAGCTGACCGATGCTGCCGGTCTGCCAGCAGAGCGAATCATCCGCGCTGATTCATGGCCCGGCTGGCACACGGGCGATAACCCGCATCTGTGGTTTAACACGCGCGCGGTGGCCGATTTTGTCACGCGAATGCAGGCAGCCTGCGCACAGGCCGACCCCGCCCATGCCAACGCCTATGCCCAGCGTGCCCACACGCTGCTGGACGCCATAGCGCAAGTTGACTCGCTCCTGGCCTCGGTGCGCACCCACGTAGCGGGACGCGCTGTGGCCGCAACCGAGCCCCTGTTCGACCCACTAGCCGAACAGATGGGGCTGGACATGAAGGAAAAGGATTTCCAGACCGCTATCATGAACGGTGTGGAACCCGCCCCCGCCGACATTGCCCGGTTTGAAAACGACCTGACCACACACAAGCTGCATCTGCTGGCCTACAACCAGCAGATGATAGAACCAGCCGTCGTGCCGCTGCTGGAACTGGCCGACAGTTCAGGCACGCCCTCCCTTCCCCTGACGGAAGCCCTGCCACCAACGCTGCCCGGCACAGCCCGACCTCCCCACTGGCAGGACTGGGTTAGTTCCATTGCCCGGCAGACGGAGCATCTGCTGGAACACCAGCCATGACATGGCAGGCCAACGCCCCTCCGCCTATTCTTGAAGCCTGCGACCTGAGTATCGTCCGGGATGGACGGCGAATACTGGATTCCGTCAGCTTCAGTATTCCCACCGGCGGTTTTGTTGCCGTGCTGGGAGGCAACGGCGCTGGAAAAACAACGCTGTTCCGCGCCATCCTCGGGCTGGATGCCCCCTCTCATGGTGGCGTGCGTGTCGCTGGCCATCCCACCCGACCGGGACAATCCGCCATCGGCTACATGCCGCAGTCACGGCAGATGGTGGCGGGGCAGATCAGCGGCTGGCACATGGTGGCCTCGGCCCTGCGCGGCCAGCGCTGGGGCCTGCCTTGGCACATGCCGCAGGCCCGCGCGCAGGTTAACGCAGCACTGGCGGCGGTGGATGCGCAGGCACTGGCCACCCGCCCGGTGGCCAGTCTTTCCGGCGGGGAGCGCCAGCGCCTGCTGCTGGCGCAGTCACTGCTGGATTCCCCCCGCCTGCTGCTGCTTGATGAGCCACTCGCCAGCCTCGATCCCGCCCGTATGCGCCAGACAGCCCGCCGCATCCATGATCTGGCCCGCCAGCGCGGCCTGACAGTGCTGATTTCCACTCACGACATCAACCCGCTGGAGGGTTTCATGGACAGCGTGCTGTATCTCGCCCATGGCAAAGCCCTGCTGGGCTCGGTGGACGAAGTCATGACCACACCGGCCCTGAGCGCCCTTTACGGCGCGCCGGTTGAGGTGGTGCGTGCACAGGGGCGTCTGTTTGTCGTGGCGGAAGGCGGTGGCGACACGCTGCACGCCTGCGACTGCACGGGACACGCCCACTGATGCTCGCCTACGAATTCATGCGCACGGCCTTCATGGCCGCTTTTCTGGTTTCGCTCGTCTGCGGGCCGGTGGGGTGGTTTCTGGTGCTGCGCGGCCAGAGCTTCGCCAGCCATGCACTGGCTCATGTCGGATTTGCCGGGGCCGCCGCGGCCCTGCTGGCAGACCTGCCCGCTCTGGCGGGATTTGGGGGCGGTGCTGTGCTGGGCGGCGTGGCCATGGGCCTTGCCGGACAACGCGCACTAGGGCGCGATGTCGTCATCGGGCTTGTGCTGTCTCTGGCATTGGGCGTCGGGGCTCTGTGCCTGCATTTCCTGACCCGCTCCGCCGGGGCCGCCACATCGCTCCTGTTTGGCGATATTCTGGGCATCAGCCCCGCCACTCTCTGGGGGCTGGCCGGGCTGAGTCTGCTCTGCCTGTCCGGCCTGGCTGTGCTGGCGCGCCCGCTGCTGTTCGCCTCGCTGCAACCCGATGTGGCGGAAGCGCGTGGCATCCCGCTGCGCCTGCTGGATGTGCTATTTCTTTCGCTTGTCGCGCTGGCCACGGCCGAATGCGCGCAGATTACCGGGGTGCTGCTCCTCTTCACCCTTATGATCGCCCCGGCGGCGGCAAGCCTGCGGCTGGGTTTCGGCCCCATGACGGGCATGGCCGCCGCCGCTGTGCTGGCGTTGGCTGAGGCCTGGGCCGGACTGGCCCTGTCCTGGCAGACAGGATGGCCCGCCGTCTTCTGGATTGCCGCACTGGGATGCGCCGCCTTTGCCGCATCCAGCCTGCTCTCACGCCTGTACGCGGGCCGGGATGCGGTATTCCTCCGCACGCCCTGAACTCTCAACACATTCGCCCTCTCTTACTCCCCGCTTGCGGCAGCAAGCGAGGGCATGAATGCCGCGCCCACAAAACGGTTGTGTTGTCATTGCGTATATAAAGATATCGTTATATAGAATTGGCCATGCCGTCACTTCTTGCGATCTTTCAGGCACTGGCTGACCAGACCCGCCTACGTATTCTGGCCCTGCTGAGGGATATGGAACTCTCCGTAGGGGAGCTGGCGCAGGTGCTTGGCCAAAGCCAGCCCGGCGTATCCCGCCATGTAAAAATTCTGGTGCAGGCCGGGTTGGTCACACGGCGCAAGGAAGGCAACTGGGTTTTTCTCGCACTGGCCAATCCTGAGAAAACCGCCCCTCTCTACGCCATGATAGAGCAATGGCCAGCCGACCCTGAACTAGCGGCCGATGCACACCGGCTTGGCAGCGTACGCGCCGCCCGCACAGCCGAGGCGGAAGAATATTTCGAGGCCCATGCCGCCCAGTGGGACGCAATCCGTTCGCTCCACGTGGCGGAACAGGATGTGGAAAACGCAATCCGCCGCCTGATCGGCCCGCAGAGCATCACACATCTGGTCGATATCGGCACCGGCACGGGCCGTATGCTCGAATTGCTGGCCCCACAGGCCGAAACCATGGCCGGATTTGACCGCAGCCCCGCCATGCTCCGCGTCGCGCGGGCAAAGCTGACTTCGGCTGGACTGGAGCGCGCGACCCTGCGTCAGGGGGATCTGTACGCCCTGCCGCTGCCCGCAGGCACTGCGGATCTGGCCATCATGCATCAGGTCTTACATGCGGTACAGCACCCCGCCGCCGCCATCGCTGAGGCGGCGCGCATCCTGTGTCCCGGTGGCCGCCTGCTGATTGTGGATTTTGCGCCCCACGCCCGCGAAACCCTGCGTGATGCCCACGCCCATGTGCATCCTGGTTTCAGCGATACCCAGATCAGGGGCTGGTTCCATGATGCTGGCCTGGCCTGTGCGCAGACTGTCCGACTGGAAGGGCCACTGACTGTCCGGCTCTGGATGGGCCGCCACCCCTGATCGCACCGCGCCCCCGACTACATGCAACCCATGCCAAAAACGACTTCCACCAACGGAGCCAGAACCACCATGCCGTTCCTGCCGGGTGCCGGACTTTCCGCCGAACTGCTTAACCTTGGCCCCCTCGGCCCTGACCTGTCCACGCGTGGGCCGGAAGGCGATGTGGCGGTTTCCTTTGAGTTCTTTCCGCCAAAAACCGATAAAATGGCCGCGGCCCTGCATCAGGCCGCGCAGGACCTCGCCCCGCTGAAACCGCGCTTCGTATCCGTCACCTACGGGGCGGGTGGGTCAACGCGTGAACGCACACTGGCCGCCACAGCCGTTCTCGCGCGTGAAGCCGGCGTACCCGTGGCGGGCCACCTGACCTGCGTCAATGCCACCCGCGCGCAGGTGGACGACGTTGCCCGCGCGTACTGGGCGCAGGGCGTACGACATATCGTGGCCCTGCGCGGCGACCCACCGGGGCAGGCCGGACAGGCACCCGGTGGGCGCTTTACGCCCACGCCGGGCGGGTATGACAATGCTGCTGCGCTTGTGCGCGGCCTGCGCCAGATCGCCCCCTTCGAGATTTCAGTCGCGGCCTACCCGGAAAACCATCCTGAAGCGACCAGCGCGCAGGCCGATCTGGACAACCTGAAAGCCAAGCTGGATGCGGGGGCCACACGCGCCATCACGCAGTTCTTTTTTGAAGCGGGCACATTCCTGCGCTTCCGCGACAGGGCGGCGGCGGCAGGTATTACGGCAGAAATCGTGCCCGGCATCCTGCCCATAGCCAATATCGAACAGGCCTACACCTTCGCGGCCCAGTGCGGCACGCATATCCCTCTCTGGATGCGCCGTATGTTCGATGGGCTGGATGCCCAGCCGGAAACCCGCGCGCTGGTCACGACCGCCGTGGCGGGCGAACTGTGCCGCCAACTACGGGCGGAAGGGGTTACACAGTTTCATTTCTATACGCTGAACAAAAGTGCCCCCAGTGCCGCACTGTGCCGCCTCCTGGGCAGGCACCCCATCCTGGAAAACGTAGCAGCCTGAAAAAACGGCGGGCAGGGACGAGGCGCCTGACAGGCATATGGGGTTTACCCCTGCCCCGCCCTTTCGTGCCCGCCTCTGAGCCACAGCCTTACACGCCGGGCAGAGGCCGCAGGGTATGCAGTTCGAGCGGGGCGGCCAGCTTGCCTTCAAGTCGCGCCGCCATGGCCTTGAAATGCGGTGTTTCCATATGCTCGGCCAGAGCCTGAGGGCTGGCCCATTTCTCGGTGAACACGAAAGTCTGGGGGTTTCCGAGATCCTGATGAGGAATGTACTGGCTGTTGGATGCCTCCGCTCGGGAGGGAGCCACGCACTCCGTTATCGCCTGCGCCACCTCGGCCTCATACCCCGGCTTAACCTTAACAATGGCCACGACTGTAATGACATCGCTCATGAAAATTTATCTCCACAGGGATCGACAGCGGCTATAGTAGGTAAGCCCGTTCGCTCTGGCTACACGCCGGCAGGCGGATTTGCCGTCTTGGAGCCTGTATGGTCTGCCTTTATAGTGTGCTCCCATGATCATCATTACGGGTGGGGCCGGGTTCATCGGCTCATGCCTGCAGGCGGCCCTGGTCGCACGCGGGCACGAAACGGTTATCGTCGATTGGCTGGGGACTGAAGGAAAGTGGCGCAATATTGCGAATCATCCACCAACCCGGCTGATTACGCCGGACGAGCTGCCTGCCTTCCTTGAAACCGAGAGCCGGGTGGAAGCCATCTTCCACATGGGCGCCATCAGCGAGACCACCGCACGCGATGGTGATGCGGTGTGGCGTACCAATGTCGAACTGTCGCGCATGTTGTGGCGATGGTGCACACAGGCACGGGTGCGCTTTTTCTACGCGTCCTCCGCCGCGACCTATGGCGGGGTCGATACACCCGAGCACTTTTCCGACGACCCGCGGCGGCTCGACCAGCTTGAGCCGCTCAATCTCTACGGTTGGTCCAAGCATGTTTTCGACCAGCAGGTGTTGCGCGCTGTAGAGCGCGGTGAACCCACGCCCCCGCAATGGGCGGGGCTGAAGTTCTTCAATGTTTACGGCCCAAACGAGTACCATAAAGGCCGCATGGTTTCGGTGGTGAAGGTCAAATACGACGAACTCCGCGCAGGCAACCCCATGCAGTTATTCCGCTCCAACAAGGCAGATCTGGACCACGGTATGCAGGCGCGGGACTTCATCTGGGTGGGGGACACCGTCAAGATCATGATGTGGTTGTATGATACACCCTCCGTCAACGGGCTGTTCAACTGCGGCACGGGTCAGGCCCGCACGTATCTGGACATGGCGTACGCAGTCTGTGACGCAGCAGGCATGGAACGACGTATCAGCTTTGTAGACATGCCAGACAGTCTCAAGAACCAGTACCAGTTCTACACGCAGGCTGACCTGACGCGCCTGCGCGCCGCTGGCTATACTGAGGCGTTTACCCCGCTGGAAGAGGGCGTGCGGCATTACATACAGGACTATCTGGCTACGCCGCAGCCCTATCTCTGACACTTCCGGCCCTGACAGGGCCGGGCCAGCGCTCAGGGGCTGGTGCCATACCGTTTCGTGTTCATGGGCCTGCCTGCCGGGCCTGCCATTTTCTCCGGCCCTGCCATCGTAGGCCCACTCAACAATCGGATCGCTTGCATGTTGCCTGTTCTGATGTTCCCGCAGTTTGATCCCGTTCTGGTGCATTTCGGGCCACTGGCCGTGCGCTGGTACGCCCTGTCCTATATTCTGGGCATCGTCCTGGGCATCACGCTGCTGCGCCGTCTGGTACTGCTGGCCCCGCGCGCTGCCACCACCGAGCAGGCCGATGACTTCCTGACATGGGTCACACTGGGCGTACTGCTTGGCGGGCGGCTGGGCTATATCCTGTTCTACCAGCCTTCGTATTATCTCACCCACCCACTGGCCATGCTTGAAGTCTGGCACGGCGGCATGTCCTTCCATGGCGGGGCAATCGGGGTTGTAGCCGCCATGGCGCTGTTTACATGGCGCTATGGCCTAAGCTTTCTGGCCTTCGCGGACCGGGTGACCGTAGCCGTACCCATCGGGCTTGGACTGGGCCGCGTGGCCAATTTCATCAATGGCGAGCTGTGGGGACGTGAAGCCCCTGCCAGCCTGCCGTGGGCCATGATCTTTCCCGACGGAGGGCCAATCCCGCGCCATCCCTCCCAGCTTTATGAGGCACTGACGGAAGGCCTGCTCCTGTTCACGGTGCTGTTCGTGGCCTCGCGCCGGCGCAGTATCCGCGAGCGGCCGGGCTTTCTGGCCGGGCTGTTTCTTGCGGGATATGCCTGCGCACGCTCGTTCTGTGAGTTCTTCCGCGAGCCTGATGCGTTTCTGGGCTATCTGGCCGGCGGGATTACCATGGGGCAGCTCCTGTGCATTCCCATGCTGGCAGCCGGAATCGGGCTGATGGTTTACGCACGCCGCCACCCGCCTTACGCGGGCCTGCCCGTGACAGACGCACAAACCAGCCCGGACGCGGCCCCTCCGGCACAGCGCTAGAGCCGGGCCATGAACGCGCGCGCGCTTCCCCCTGATGCCGAGCGGCTTGACCACTTCATGGCGCGCGCCAACGCCCGGTATTACGCGACCACCCCACTCCTGTCAGACTTCATTACCGCGCCGGAAATCAGTCAGGTCTTTGGAGAACTGCTGGGAGCCTGGGCTGCCATGGTCTGGCAGGGCATGGGGAGCCCGACCTCGTTCATTCTGGCCGAAGCCGGGCCGGGACGCGGCACGCTCATGGCCGATGCGCTGCGCCTGATTACGCGCATATGCCCCCCCATGGCGCAGGCCATGCACGTGCATCTGGTCGAAACCTCGCCCCTCATGCGCGCCGAACAGGCCAAAGCCCTGAGCGCCAGCATTCCTGCCCCGCCGCACTGGCATGACCGACTGGAAACCCTACCAGACGGCCCGCTGATCCTGCTGGCCAACGAGTTTCTTGATGCCCTGCCTATCCGCCAGTTCGTGCATACGCCCAGTGGCTGGCATGAGCGCCATGTGGCGGAGGGACGCTTTCACCTCGTCCCCAGCCCGGCCCCCGTGTTACCTGATGCCCGCGCACTGGAGCCCGATACGCTTGTGGAACTGTGCGAACCCGCGCTGGCTATCGCCTCCTGGCTGGGCCAGCGCCTTGCCCGCGCACCGGGGGCCGCCCTGTTCATTGACTACGGGCACGCCTCAACCCTGACAGGGGATTCGCTTCAGGCGCTGCGCCATGCCCGTCCTGCTGCACCGCTTGAAGCCGCCGGTCAGGCCGACCTGACCGCCCATGTGGATTTCACGGCCTTTGGTGCTGCCGCCCGACAGGCCGGAGCCAGCGTCTATGGCACTCTTACCCAAGGGACTTTCCTGCGCAGGCTGGGGCTTATGGAACGCACGGCGCAACTGGCCGCCGCTGTCCCCCAGCAGGCGCAGGCTCTTATGAGCGGGGCGGAACGACTGGCCGCGCCGGAAAAAATGGGGCACCTGTTCCGGGTTATGGCGCTGCTTTCCCCCGGCCTGCCCGTTCCCCCGGGTTTTGAAGAAGGATTACCCGCATGACATCCGGCGTGGACACTCCCCGACTTTCTCCCCTGACCAGCCCGCTTCTCGGGCAGGCGCGGCACGGCTTCTTCACGCGTGAGGGGGGTGTGTCCACCGGGCCATACGCCAGCCTGAACTGTTCCATGCGCTCAGGCGATACGCCTGAAAACCTGATGGAAAACCGCCGCCGGGTCGCCGGGCATTTTGGCGTGCTCCCGGATAACCTTCTGGGGGTCACGCAGGTGCACGGGGCCGAGGTTATCAACGCTCAGGCCGCATGGCCGCCGGGCAGCGGCGCACAGGCCGATGCACTGGTCACAGACCGGCCTGAACTCGCCATCAGCGTCATTACAGCCGACTGCGCGCCCGTCCTGTTCAGCACCGCTGATGGTGCGATCGTGGGCGCGGCCCATGCAGGCTGGCGTGGGGCACTGGCAGGCGTGCTGGAGGCCACCCTGGCCGCCATGCTTCATATGGGAGCCGAAGCCAGCAGCGTCCACGCCGTGGTAGGGCCGTGTATCGCACAGGAAAGCTACGAAACAGCCGAGGACATGCACAGCACCATTCTGGCGGGCGACAGGCAGGCCGCAACCTTCTTTACCCCCGGCCATCGGGTTGGCCACTACCAGTTCGATCTGGCGGGCTGGTGCGTATTCCGCCTCCAGCGGGCAGGCATCGGACGGGCCGTGACACTGGGCATGGACACCCTGCCCGACACCCAGCGTTTTTTCAGCCACCGCCGCCGCACACTGGCCGGAGGCGGACCGATCGGCCATCAGATTTCCGCCATCGCCCCGCGACAGACGGCCTAACATGCTCCAAGCTGCCCTGCCGCGCATCAGGCCGTGCGCGGTACCTACACTACTGCTAGCCCTGCTGGGACTAGGGGGCTGCGTGAGCGCCTCCAACGCCCCGCCCCGCCCGGCCTCTCCCGCCCGGCTTGACATTCCCGCCCCGACCACGGCCGGGCTTGACCCCGCCACGGCGCAACTCTGGGCAACGGACATGGCTAAGGCGCTGCAAGGGCAGAGCGTTCCGGCTACCGCCCGGCCCGCAACAGCGGGAGCATGGTGGCTCAGGCTCCAGACGCGGCAGGTGGGTGGGCAGATCATTCCGGTCTATACCGTCATGAGTCCGGCCAACGCCCCACGTGCCAGTCAGGAAGGTGTGGGCATTGCCCAGCCCTTGTGGCAGCCCGCCAGTGGCCCGGTCAGCCCTGCCGTCCTGTCCGGTGCGGCGCAGGATGCAGCACCGCGCATCGCCACCCTGCTGACAGGCATTCAGGCGGCCGCCATGGAAAAAGACCCCAACAGTCTGAAACACCGGCCCGCGCGCATTTTCTTCAGCGGTGTCACGGGCGCGCCTGGCAAGGGGAATGACGCACTGACCACCGCCTTCCGGGCGGCTTTCCCCGACAGCCACGATATACTGACACGCCACCGCACGCAGGCCGACTATATCCTGAACTGCACCGTACGTGTAAGCGACGCCGCCCCCGACACCAACGGGCAGGCCCGCCAACATCTGGACATCCTCTGGACACTCCATGACACCGCCGGACAGGAAGCAGGCGGGATCACGCAGTTGCATGACATCTACGCCCACGCGCTCGATGGAGACTGGAAAGAAACCGCGCCCGACACTGCGCGCGAGGCCGCCGCGGCCGCGCGGCAGATCATCGACCGGTATTCAGGCCGCACCAACACGCCGCTACCTCCCCTTTCACAGACGGCACCGCAGACGCACGCCACTGGCGCGGCAGCACCGACCTGGAAACGGCGGGACTGACACGGCTGAAAAGGCCGTGAATACGAGCCCGAACGCCTATTCCAGACTGGCTACTGCGTCATCTGCCAGCTTCGATGCCGCCGTTACGGGCCGACCGAACCCATACGGGTTCAACCACGCCGAACAGAACTGACAGGAGATGGAGTGCAGGGGGCTGACCTTAGCCCTGCTGATAGTCGCAACACAGCAAACACCAGCGCGACAAAAAGCCTTTTGCCAGACGGATGCAGAGTCTGCATGTCTGGCAAAAGCGTTCAATTTTTTCAGGAAAAATTGTGGTGCACCCGAAGAGACTCGAACTCCTAACCCCCAGATTCGTAGTCTGGTGCTCTATCCAGTTGAGCTACGGGTGCGCTGTGAGGCGGTTTCTAGCTGAGCATGGCCGCCTCGACAAGCCTGAAAATGCAGTTTTTTTAATTTTTTTTACACGCCCCTGAAAAACCCGCGCCAAACCTTACTTTCCCGGTCTTTTCAACGTGATATGAGCCCGGCAGTCCGCTGCGCCGTAGACGCCTTCGAACGTATCGCCCACGGGGTGAGCCTCAAACACCAGCACCACGGGATGGTTCTTGTTACCTGGCAAGATAAGCTGTGCATGATAATGCTGCTTCTTCCTGTCAGGCACACCACGCAGGACCAGTGTTCCTGTCTCTGGCGAGAACAGCATATGCCCCGGCATGATCTGCATCAGCGATTCTTCCTTGGTCGGGCAGTTGCTGCCTTTGTCGCGCACCAACATGCCAACCCAGTCCCCATAGGGGTCTTTTGCCGCGCTGGCTGCGTGCGCCACCGGAGCAAGAGCCGGTGCGCCAGCCGCTGCACAGCCCCCCAGAATGACCGCAAGGCCCGCCACGGGACCACAGGCTTTCCGTGGAACGGAGCGCACCAACAGCGTGCGCAGGAGAGAACGAAGCATGGCAATACCCTTCAGGCCAGAAAACGGGACAGCAATCCGCGCCAGACTGTGCGGCCCTTCGATGTTGCGGGCAAGCCATGACCGTGCCCCTGTCCGGCCCACCGGTGGTTTTTGTGGGTGACGCACGGATGGCATGGCTTTATACCCGGCCCTGTCGAAGCGAAGTAACCCGTAAACCCGCCATGGCTGGTTGATGCGCGGGAACCACCCTTGTAGATGAAGCAGGGTAACCCGGTTCCGAACCATCACCCAAGCCGCCTGGAAAGACAAGCAAGCCCATGTCCGCTGCCCCCACCGCGCCTGTTTCCTCTGTCACACTGGATGAAACCCTGCATCAGGACCGTATCCTGATTCTGGATTTTGGTAGCCAGGTGACACAGCTGATTGCCCGCCGTGTGCGCGAGAGCGGAGTGTATTGCGAAATCTGGCCGTTCACCACCGACCCGGCACGCATCAAGGCCTTCGCCCCGCGTGGGATCATTCTCTCCGGCGGCCCCGCCAGCGTGAATGGGCCGGATGCCCCGCGCATTCCTGAGATCGTATTCGACATGGCCGTGCCTGTGCTGGGCATCTGCTACGGGCAGCAGGCCCTGTGCAAGCAGCTCGGCGGTGAAGTGGAAAGCGGCGACCACCGTGAGTTCGGGCGCGCTTTTGTCGATATCGTCGAGGATTGCGCCCTGTTCCGGGGGGCATGGGCACGCGGCGGCCGCGAACAGGTGTGGATGAGCCACGGCGACCGTGTAACCGCCATGCCACCGGGCTTCCGCACTGTGGCGGTCAGCGAAGGTGCACCCTTCGCCGTGATCGCGGATGAAGGCCGCAGGCTGTATGGCGTGCAGTTCCACCCCGAAGTGGTGCACACACCCCACGGCGCCGCGCTGCTGCGTAACTTCACGCATAATGTGGCGGGCTGCTCCGGCACATGGACGATGGCCGGCTTCCGTGAAATGGAAATCGCCCGGATTCGTGAGCAGGTCGGTAAGGGCCATGTTATCTGCGGCCTGTCGGGCGGGGTGGATTCCTCCGTGGCGGCCGTGCTGATCCATGAAGCCATTGGCGAGCAGCTTACCTGCATTTTCGTCGATCACGGTATGCTCCGCGCGGGCGAAGCCGAAGAAGTTGTCAGCACATTTCAGGGCCAGTTCAATATCCGCCTTGTCCACCGCGATGCGTCGGACATCTTCCTGTCGGCCCTCGATGGCGTGACCGATCCCGAGATCAAGCGCAAGACCATCGGCCGCCTGTTTGTTGAAGTGTTCGAAGAAGAGGCGACAAAGCTCGGTGGCGCGCAGTTCCTCGCGCAGGGCACACTTTACCCCGACGTCATCGAGAGCGTCAGCTTTACCGGTGGCCCGTCCGTTACCATCAAGTCGCATCACAATGTGGGCGGCCTGCCTGAACGCATGAACATGAAGCTGGTGGAGCCACTGCGCGAACTGTTCAAGGACGAAGTCCGTGACCTCGGGCGTGAACTGGGGATTCCTGAAAACATTGTCGGGCGTCACCCCTTCCCCGGCCCCGGTCTGTCCATCCGTATTCCCGGTGCGATCACGCGCGAAAAGCTCGACCTGCTGCGTAAGGTGGACACCGTTTTTCTGGAAGAAATCCGCGCCGCCGGGCTTTACGATGCCATCTGGCAGGCCTTCGCCGTACTGCTGCCCGTGCGCACCGTGGGGGTTATGGGCGATGGCCGCACCTACGATCAGGCCTGCGCCCTGCGCGCCGTCACCAGCACGGACGGCATGACCGCCGATGTCTACCCGTTCGACATGGGCTTTCTGAACCGTGTGGCCGGACGCATTGTCAACGAAGTACGCGGCATCAACCGCGTTACATACGACATCACCTCCAAGCCCCCCGGCACCATCGAGTGGGAATAATTCAGAAATATAAGTGATTATTTTACTATATGAAGTTCTGAAAAATAATCACTTATCCTGCATCATCAATAGTATTTCTCATGGTATCGGTATCGCGGCAATTGAATCCGCAGCTGATACCATGACAGGGTGTCTGACCTCATCATGGTATCGGATTGCTGACTACAGTCATCGACACTTTAGTAAATAACTGAAAATAAAGTTTGCGCTTACCTGTGCCTAAGGCAGCTATGGGCCAATGCGAGCATGACATTTCGGATGTCTTAACGCATCGGACGGCCTCATCGTAACATCCCTCCCAGCACTCCTCTATCTCCGAAAGGACACGCCTTAGGCGCATCGATGTATTCCGAACATTGCGGAATGGCAGAGGAGACTTGGTCTGTAGACAGTCGGGTTACGAGTTCGCCACTTTTGGGTGTAGAAGTAGCGTTTCGGGCGTTATTGCCTCTTTCGACAAAGGCGTGTGGCCAGAGAGGATGTCCCTAAATGCGTCCCAAGCTTCCGCCGGCCTCAACCGCGCACCTTGTTCAGCCAATGTACCGACGCTCCGTGATGATACTGAGCGAACGAGATCACCGAACGTAAGCATAGTGTGGGGCAGCCTAATCGGCATTTTGCGAAATATGACCGTCGCCAATAAGGCGGACAGGATGGCAATCCACCCGCTCAGATCTAGAATCACGACGGCCACCGGAAGTGCGAAGATCGCCAGCAATGCGATAGCCCCCCAAACGGAGATATATCGCACCGGAGGACGCAGCCCACATTCTTCCTTTATGATACGGTGCAACTCTTTCACGCGAAGAGTTGAAAGCGCGGAAATCGACGTTCCAGGTCGTAATGCGATGCCTATCCGGGGCTGGATGGCGCGGCGCAGCCGATAGAAGGTCATAGCTGTCGCACAATTCCCCTTGAGACCACTGGTTGGTAGACGGGCCTCAACAAGCTCAAATAAATCACCAACAGTCCGGCAATGATTGAGCTCACAATCAGACAATCGGAAGCCAAAAGCTTCTTCAACATCTTCGATCAATGCCAAGTCGTCTGAATCGCCTAGCAAGCCCAGAGATGATGACATCGACTGCCCTTTCGGTTCAAAGATTTGATAAAACTACGAAAAAATATAAAAATTTATGATCGAAAAAAAGAATACCCCACCTCTAATCCCGAGGAAACAGACCGGGCACGACGCATTCGCCGTGCCCGGCTTTTTTATGGCCTCAGCCGCGCAGGCGGGTGGCGACTTCCGCTACACGAACAGCGTACAGCTTGACAGTTTCCAAGTCGCCTGTGGGGATTTCGTCCACGCCTGCATCCGAGGGGCTCTGGACAAGCGCGCCCACAGAGCCGCCAAGGTTGTTGACGTCAGAACGGGTGGCGGCCTTGGTGTTGGCCGGGGGCAGACCAAGGCTGACCCAGATCCCGCCATGCTGCGAGGCAAGAGTCTGCAGGAAAATCAGGGTTACCTGCTTGTCGCCATTCAGGCTCGCGCTATTGGTGAAGCCGCCGAACACCTTGTCCTGCCAGGCGCGGGTAAACCATTTTTTGGACGTGGCATCGGCGAATTTCTTAAACTGCCAGGGCACCGAACCCATATAGGTCGGCGCGCCGAAAATGATTGCATCGGCCGCATCCAGCGTGGCCCACCCAGCTTCGGACACGTTGCCTTCGGCATCAACCTCGACCAGTTCCGCCCCGCTGGCCTGCGCCGCTGTTGTCGCGATCTGTTTCGTATGGCCGTAGCCCGAAAAATACACAATGACCGTTTTCGCCATGATCGTTCCTGCCTTTGTTAGGCGTATCGACGGATACGCGGCCCGCATGGTATAATTTTGAAACCAGCCCAACAAGAAGTTACCTTTGGGTAACCGTCCCGGAAAGAAAACAGCGTGTCCGCCAGCGCCAGAACCGTCCTCAAACCTGCCGAGCATTACAATGTCTGTGCAAAAGACTGCCCGGCCAGACTGGTGTTCGAACGGCTGGCTGATAAATGGACATTGCTGATCATCCGAGTGTTGCGGCAAGGGCCGGGCCGATTCAACCAGTTGCGTCGTGAAATCGAGGGAATTTCGCAAAAAGCCCTCAGCCAGACCTTACGCAAGCTGGAGCGCGACGGTCTTGTAAGCCGCACAGCTTTCCCCACGGTGCCTGTCACTGTGGAATACGCCCTGACCGCGCTGGGAGACACCCTTTCAAACCGGATCACCCCCCTGCTTTCATGGGCGGAAGATCAAATCCAGCATGTGCTGGAAGCCCAACGCCAATACGACAGCCGCCAGTAAAAAAACTGTAATGCTCCGGGCTTTTGCCCGTACGCTCATGCCAAGATTTTGAAGCGGGCATCGGCGGATTGGCTCGCTTCCCTCCTGGACCAACCGCCAGCAAGGCCATCAGAAGATGGTCAAAGGCTCTCAGGCAAGTAATACGAGGGGCCAAGGCGAAACTGCCCTGCCCCCGCTGCCAGCGGGCACGAACACTGTCGTGCCCACCAGACAGTTTTTAAAGCGGCAGATTAGCGCAGCACAAACTGCTGGAACACAACCACAATGCCAATGCTGACTGTCAACACAAGACTGTGGCGGAACGTGCGCGCCAGAACCACGCCTTCCTGACCCTTGAGAGACGTGACCGAAACGCCGGTGGTGATGTTCTGGGGCGAGATCATCTTGCCCATGACACCACCGGAAGAATTGGCCGAGGCAAACAGAACAGGATCAAGCGAAAGCTGATGCGCCGCCGCCACCTGCAGGTTGCCAAACAGCGCATTGCCAGACGTATCGCTGCCGGTCAGGAACACCGCAATCCAGCCCAGGAACACCGAGACCAGCGGGAACAGCATACCGGCGGACGAAATGCCGTAGCCCAGAGTATAGGTCATGCCGGAATAGTTCATGAGATAGGCAAGCCCGATTGTCAGCGCCACGGTCACAACGGCAAGCCAGCCCTGACGCAGCGTTGTCAGCAGCGCCGCGCCAAACTGGGCCAGCGTTGTACGGGTCAGCAGGGCCGTAATCAGTGTGGCCACCAGAATGGCCGTGCCCGTGCCCAGAGGCTCGAACTTCCAGACCGCGGCATAGGGCGCATTGTACAGCGAAATATACACCGCCTTATCCAGCCCCGGCCAGTGAATGGGCATGGCGCCAATACGCGCAACGTGCAGAGCGTCCCACGCGATCACCACCACAATAACCGTCACCCACGGAATCCAGCCCTGCCACAGCGGCACGGCGGATGCGGTCTTCTCCTGCTGTTCCACAGTGCTGAGGTCGATTGCATGGGCCGCGTCGGGCTCGGGCTTCCAGAGCTTCAGGAACAGGATGGTCACAACCAGCGACACGCTGGAGGACAGCACATTGCTAAGGCTGTACAGCCCGGCCCCGGAGACCAGCAGCAATGTCAGGGCAAAGCTGCCCCCGGCCACCAGGAGAACCGGCCATGTCTGCCGGATGGAGCGCCAGCCACCGTACAGGGCCATGACGTAAAACGGAATCAGACAGGCAAAGGGGGTAAGCTGGCGACCAATCGTTGCCCCCAGCACATCGGCAGGCAGGCCAGTGATAGAACCCAGCACCGTTACGGGAATACCAAGCCCACCGAACGCCACAGGAGCCGAGTTGAAAATCAGCACATAGGTCAGCGCATCAAGGGCGGGAAAGCCCAGCATGATCAGCAATGCGCTGGTAATGGCAACCGGCGTGCCAAACCCGGCCACCCCTTCAAGTGCTGCACTGAAGCAGAAGCCCAGCACCACCAGCATGATGCGGCGATCATTGGGGACATGCCGCAGAATCCAGCCACGGAAAGCATCAAAACGGCCATTTTTCATGGCTACGTTGAACAGGAACAGCGCCGAAAGGGCGATCCACATGACCGGCAGCACGGAAAAAACCACGCCGTTGCTGATACTGGCGGCTGCCAGCCCCACAGGCAGCCCCCATACGCCAACTGCCATAGCCAGCCCGATCAGCAGGCCGCCCAGCGTGGCCTGCCACGCCGGACGACGCAACACCCCCATGACAAACAGCGTCACAAGAATAGGAGAAGCAGCCAGCAGGAAAGAAAGAAAAAGGCTATGCCCGACAGGCACCAGAGGCTGGATGAACATACTCTTATCCCAAACAAGATGCTCACCGAGGCTGGTGCGCATTGCTGGAAATGCTAAAAAGCCTACTGACCGTATTGTGCAAGAAAAAATCGCGTTATAACACCCGACCTCTGGAGCCGTCCGCTACCGCCTCAGGATCTGGAGCCCGGTGAAATCACCACGCAACCGCTCAGCTTGCGGCAGGCATCCTGCGCCTGAATATGGGACAGGTTGACCAGTCGTGCCCGGTAGAGCTTGCCGCCATGACCCGAAATGGGGGCCACCTGCGGGCGAGCCTGCGCCAGAATCGCCTGCGCGTGCTGGCGCGCCTGCCCAGTGGCCTGCTGAGCCTGCGCAGCGCTTCCAAATGCCCCCACCTGAATCGCCCAGTTCCGCACACCGCTATCACGCGCCTGCCGGGTCATGAGTGGCACAGGTTCAGCCTGCGCGGCGGGAAACAGCCCAAAATGCAGCGTATGCCCCACTCCGCCGGAAGATGAACTGCTCGCTGCGGCGCTCTCGTTGGCTGCGCTGGCCTCAGCCACAGTATCATCCTGCGAAACAGTCTGGTCAGCCGCACTGTCAGAGCCCGTGAGCTGCGCCACCTGCGCTGGAGCGGAAGCACTCCCCTGTGACGATGCCAGACGGTTGGCCCAGGCAGCCCGCACGGCCGCAGCACTATCAGGTGCCGTACTGCTGGCGGCCTCATCAGCCGCGGAGTCATTACCGATCACGTCAGCCACCCGCACGGGTTCTTCCACCATGTCCTTGTGGCTCCAGGCCGTCTGCACGGCGCTGATTTCATGCGTGCTCTCTGGCCCCGCCGCACGGGCAGCAGCGGCACGGGCCATAGGATCATGACTGGCGACCAGCAGATCAGCCTGCGAGCGGTTGGTGGGGGAAATCCCAACAATGCGCCGGCCGATAGAGGCGACATAATTGCGCGTCTCGCGCGGGAGGGTACGGTTGCGGGTCAGAAAATCCTCCAGCCGCCCCGGCCCGGCATTATAGGCCGCGAGAAAACCCGGAGAGCCATAAATATCGTAAAGCTGACGGATATACCCCGTGCCCGCCATGATGTTGTCATGGGGTTCATAGGCATCGTCGCCCAGACCGTAGGTGGCACGCATTTCATCATAGGTAGGCGGCATAAGCTGCATCAGCCCCATGGCGCCGGGGCCGGATGTCACAAGTTGACCATTATGGAATAACCTGCCGCCCGATTCCTGCACGATAACGGCGCGCACCCATGTCTCGGGCACGTCAAAACGCTGCGAAGCCTCATGTATATAAGGCCCCCACGGATCTTCCGGCGGGCCGGGCGGTGCGTAGTAGGCACGGGCATGGGCACGGTAGCGGGCAGCCTCTTCCTCCACCGGCATGGATACGGTTTCACCTGGATGGCCTGCACAGGCGGCCAGCACGGACAGAAGGCCAAGCGCCATAAACGCACGCGCGAACCTGCCACCTACTGCGCGTTCCACCCCGTATGGCCTGTCCATTTTCTGCTTCTTCCGCACCTGTTTGCGGCATTGGCTGGCTGCCATGCTGCTGATCCATCCTTCGCATGAAACTGACTAGGCCACGACGACATGGCTCACCAGAAACCGTGCGCACACGCCGGACACCTACCTCACCGGATCGGTCACACCTGACGGGCACTATACCCCGCCCCTGACAGGGCGCAAGAAAAGCCGCACGCCCTGCGTGCTACACCATAATTTTGGTCTTTGCATGGCAGCGTGAGCCATACGCCACACCGTCTGCCAACAGAGAAGACACGCAATGACGTCAGGGCGGTTACATTAGAATCGTGTCATCTACCGCGACTGGGCCGCCCTTAGAGCAGCTTGGTCATTTTCAGCACAAGCCATGTGCCAAGCATGATCAGGAAGCACAGGCCGCCTGCTTCAATCGTGCCCCAACTGCCGGAAGACAGGAACATGCCACCCGTGTTCATGCCGAAAAAACCTGTCACGAACGTCGCGGGCAGCATCAATGTCGTGCCCACGGACACGATATACAGGCGTCGGTTGGTTTCTTCCGCCTGATTGGAAGTCAGTTCATCCTGGAGCGCGCGCGCGCGATCCTGCAAGGCCAGAAGGTCATCCAGGGCGGCATGAACCTGCCGCTGCGACCGGTCGCTCAGATCATCCTCGGCCCACTCAGGCAGTTCGAGTTCTTCACCCCGAAACAGCCGGTCAACGGGAGCCAGCACGCGACGCAGTTCAGTAGAGCGGCGACGTACGATACCCAGAAGGCTGCTCACCCGCCCCAGATCGGTATCACGGGAGAGATCCAGCAGCACATCTTCCGTACGGTCGAGCAGGTCATCCAGCCGGGCGAAGTCACGCCGCAGGGTATCGGCAAATTCGAGCAGCGCACGATCGACCACCTTGGCGGGCGAACGCGGCACAAGCCCGCGCTGGAGTTCATGATAGACTATTCCGAGCGCCGGAATAGGATGGCGGCGGGTTGTCAGCAGCAGATCCGATTCCAGCACGAAGCGCCATGTGCTTACGCTGCGTTCATCATCGGTGGACGTATCATCAAAAGCGGGCAGGGCCCCAAATACGATGTCGCCATCGCTATCCAGCCGAGTGCTGCGCTCCACATTTGTCAGCACCTGCCGCACATCCTCGGGAAGCGACGGGATGGTTTCGATCTGAGTGCGCGAGAGCGTATGCACAATGTCGAAATGGAACCACGCCCAGCCGTCCTGCCCGTCAAAACCGGGCGGGAAAGAGCCAGTCATCAGCCGGTGGCGTACCACCTCACGCTCAAGCTCCACGGGTTCCTGTCCGAAACGACAGAAAATACCCCATACAAGCCCGTCACGGGGTGAAATACCGGCCTCGCCCTGGTCCAGAGCCAAGGCATTACCGGGAGGCAGAGCGGACCGCGCGGCAAAATCCACCACTGTTCTGCCTGCCCCGGATCGGGAGGATGAGGAGATTCCAACCATCACTACGCTCCCGCCTGCTGCCTTACAGCCTGCGCCACACCATCCCGGCGTGGCCCCTCATACGTGCCTCTTTACCATGCACCCTGAACACACGCAAAAAACGCCGCGTGCCGCCTTAGCGCCAGTTAGGGCCTGAGCGCACCGGCGTCAGCCCGGACAGATCATGAGCGGCACGCAGGCCACCACCGGCCCGACGGCCACCGCGCGCACCACTCCGGTTTTCCCCTGCCGCACCAGCACCACGGCCGGTGCCGCCACGGGCCTCGGCCGTTTTCTCGGCCCCTGCCTTCAGGGCCGGTGCTGCCGCCAGTTCCGCTTCAAGCTGGGCAATGCGCTTGCGCACGCTTTCACGCAAGGTAGGCGCAGTATGAGACTTCATGGAAGCAAGCGTTTCCTTCAACTCACGCAACTGCTTCTGCTTTTCCGCCAGGGAGCGGCGAATGGGCTGATTGTCGGACATCTGACCATGAAACGCACGCATCGTTTTTTCTCTCTTCACACCATACAGAGGCCGCGCGCCTGTGTTCCGCACGGCAGATTATTGAAAAATACCGGGTTTCCCCACCCCTTCATGCAAAGGCGGAACAGCCATACAATCGCGCACCCCGCCGGTACAGAACCGGCGGCTTTGCACGGCAGGCAGCCGTTTTATGAATTTCGGTGCAGGATCTCCCGCAGCGCATCCAGCAGTGCCTGGCACTGCCCGTCCGTTCCGACCGTGACACGAAGCCACGCTTCGGTGCGCTCACCCTTCAGGTGCCGGACGATGATCGCTTTCTCCCTCAGTCGGGCGGCCAGTTCCGCCGCCTCGCGGTTCGGGTGACGAGTGTACACAAAATTCGCACAGGACGGCAAGACATCAAACCCAAGTGCCTCAAGCCCGGCACTCAGCCGCGTACGGCTGGCAATAACCTGCTCCACACACTGGGCCAGCCACGCTTCATCCTCAACCGAGGCTAGTGCCCCGGCCTGTGCCAGACGGTCCAGAGGGTAAGAATTGAAACTGTCCTTGATGCGTGTCAGTCCTTCAATCAGCTCAGGCTGGCCGTAGGCAAACCCGACCCGCAGCCCCGCCAGCGCACGGGACTTGGAAAATGTCTGCACCACCAGCAGGTTGGGATAGTCATGCACAAGGCCCACCGCACTCTGCGCCCCGAAATCTACATAGGCCTCATCCACCAGCACAACCCGGTCCGGGTGGCGCTCGAGCAGGAGCCGGATGGTGTCAAGATCAAGCGCCATACCTGTGGGCGCATTAGGATTGGCCAGCACGATGCCACTGCATGGGCCAACATAGTCATCCACGACCACGCGCATACCATCGTCAAGCGGCACCAGACGGTAGGGCAGGTTGTACAGGCCGCAATATACCTTGTAGAAGCTGTAGGTCACATCAGCGAACAGCACCGGCTCGCCATGGCTGAAAAATGCCTGAAAAGCATGGGCCAGCACCTCGTCCGAGCCGTTGCCTACAAAGACATGCCCTGCGTCCAGCCCCACACGCTGGCCCAGCGCCGTACGCAGGGCCAGAGCTTCTGGGTCAGGATAAAGGCGCAACGTATCATCCGCCGCCTCCCGCAGGGCCGCCAGCGCGCGGGGCGAAGGGCCATACGGCAGTTCATTCGTGTTCAGCTTGATCAGATTGGCAATACGAGGCTGCTCACCCGGCACATAGGGTGTCAGGCGATGAACGAGAGGGCTCCAGAAACGACTCATATCCGACGCAATCCAGCAGAAGACGACACACAGTTAACCAGCCGGGCAGCACACTGCCCCAGCCGATCATGACCACAAAAAGAAAATGAACCCGGCTTCAGGGGTTCCCCTGCTCCTGAGCCAGCACCTGCGCCAAGGCGGCACCTCCCTGACGGTGGGCCAGCTCAATGGCGTTCAGGCCCTCACCATCCCGACGGTACGGGTCAGCGCCTGCCGCCAGCAGCAGACGGACCATATCCTCCCGCCCGAACATAACGGCAAACATCAGCGGCGTGCGGCCCACGGCATTGGCAACATCGACCCCGGCACCCGCCTCCAGCAGCAGACGCGCCAGAGCCAGATCGCCCTTGAACGCAACACCGGCCAGAGCGGTAGCGCCTTTTTCATCCTGCGCATTCACATCGGCACCATGGGCCAGCAATACGCGCGCCGCTTCAAGGTGGCCGTTGTAAGTAGCCAGAATCAGAGGCGTATAGCCCTTGTCCGAGCGCAGATCAGCCTCCATGCCGGCATCGAGAAAACGAGCCAGCAATTCCGCTTCGCCCTCACGCGCGGCATTCATAAACAGGGCTTCCACCTGCGCGCGGGTAAAGCCGGGGGCACCCCCGCTCTGACCTTGGCCCGTGCTGTCGGACCCGTGCGGAGTCCGGGCAGACTCTTGCGTCATCATTGATCTCCGGCAAACATGAGTGAAGGACAGACGGAAAAACCATCCATGGTTATCCAGCATATCCTGCGCAGAGCCAGACGGCAAACGTGGCCGCAAACGCCCACCATCACGGCCTCCGCACGCTCGCATACACCGCGCACGCCTGCTTATCACGCATCAAAGCAGCGCTCATGACTTGCCCAGAAACCCTGAACCATGGAAATGTGCGCCGCATGTTGTGGGGCTGCCAGCAGACCCTCTATGTTTATGGGCGTCACAAAGGTGAAACTCAGGTGAAGGACAGGTCTGTCATGCGCGTTTCTCTCCCCTCCCCCGCTTACGCACCGGAAGGTGTTTCCTCAGGGGCCGCGCGCAACGCCACGCTGGACACGACGTGCATCAACACCATGCGCACGCTGGTGATGGACGCCGTACAGAAAGCCAATTCCGGGCACCCCGGTGCGGCCATGTCCATGGCGCCGGTAGCCTACACGCTGTGGCAGAACGTGCTGCGTTACGACCCTGCCGACCCGCTGTGGCCCAACCGCGATCGCTTTGTGCTGTCCATCGGCCATGCGTCCATGCTGCTGTACACCCTGATCCATCTGGCAGGCATCCGGCAGGTGCGCGACGGCAAGGTCACGGCCGAGCCCGCGCTGAGCGTGGCCGACCTTGAGCAGTTCCGCCAGCTTGGCTCGAAAACCCCCGGCCACCCGGAATACGGTCACACCACGGGCGTTGAAACCACCACCGGCCCGCTGGGCGCAGGCTGCGCCACCTCCGCTGGCATGGCCATGGCAGAAAAATGGCTGGCCGCGCGCTACAATCGCCCCGGTTTCGAACTGTTCAACCACGCCGTCTACACCCTGTGCGGCGATGGCGACATGATGGAAGGCGTGACCAGTGAAGCCGCGTCCCTGGCAGGGCATCTGAAGCTGGGCAACCTGATCTGGATTTATGATTCGAACCGGATTTCGATCGAAGGCTCGACCGATGTGGCCTTTACCGAAAACGTGGCCGAGCGCTTTGCCGCCTATGGCTGGCAGGTGCTGGACCTGCCCGATGCGAACGACACCGCCACCCTGCAGACCCTGCTGACACAGGCCCGCGCCGAAACCGGCCGCCCTACGCTGATCATCGCCCACTCCGTCATTGCATGGGGCGCGCCCCACAAGGCGGGCAAAGCCTCCGCCCATGGCGAACCGCTGGGCGTCGAGGAAGTGCGCGAGACCAAAAAGGCCCTTGGCTGGCCGGAAGACAGCCAGTTTCTGGTGCCTGATGGCGTGCTGGACCATATGCAGGCGGGTATTGGCACGCGCGGCGGGGCTGAACGGGCACGCTGGTACGCGCTGTTCGACGCCTACCGCGCGGCCCACCCGGATGAAGCAGCCGAACTGGATGCAATCTTCGCCAGAACCCTGCCCACCGGGTGGGATGAGGCCCTGCCCGTCTACCCCGCCAGCGCCAAAGGCACGGCCAGCCGCGCTAGCTCGGGTGAGACACTGAACGCGCTAGCCACCCGCCTGCCCTGGCTGCTGGGCGGCTCGGCTGACCTTGCTCCCTCCACCAAAACACTGCTGAACGGGCAGGACAGCTTCCAGCCGCCGCAGTGGGGCGGGCAGTACAGCGGACGCAACTTCCATTTTGGTGTCCGTGAACACGCCATGGGCTCCATGGCCAACGGCATGGCGCTGTATGGGCTGCGTTCCTATGCCGCGGGCTTCCTGATCTTTTCCGACTACATGAAGGCGCCTATCCGCCTTTCCGCCCTCATGGGGCTGCCGGTGACCTATGTGTTCACGCACGACTCCATCGGCGTGGGAGAAGACGGGCCGACGCACCAGCCGGTGGAACAGCTTGTCCAGCTCCGCGCAACGCCCGGTCTGACCACCCTGCGCCCCGCCGACGCCAACGAAGTAGTGGAAGCCTGGCGCTTTGTGGCTACCCATGCCAATGGCCCTGTGGCGCTGGCGCTGAGCCGCCAGAACCTGCCCACACTCGACCGCACGCAGTATGCCCCCGCCAGCGGCGTAGCAAAGGGCGGCTACGTACTGGGCGGCACCGAGGCACGGCCTGCCGTGATCCTGATTGCATCGGGCAGCGAAGTAGAGCTGGCCGTCAGCGCCTACGAAACCCTGCGGGCCGAAGGCATCGCAGCCCGCGTGGTGTCCTTGCCGAGCTGGGAACTGTTCGAAGCCCAGCCACAATCCTACCGTGATACGGTGCTACCGCCTGACGTAACCGCAAGGGTAGTGGTGGAAGCCGCCTCCCCCATTGGCTGGGACCGCTACGCGGGTGCCAAAGGCGAAATCATTGCCATGCGCGGCTTTGGTGCGTCGGCTCCGGCGGGCCAACTGGCCGAGAAGTTCGGCTTTACGGTTGAAGCCGTACTGACCGCCGCCCGCCGCCAGCTCGCGCACGCGGGCTGAACCAGCCCGACACGGATCGCACGGCACGGCGCGCCCGTGTCGGATGGCCACAGGAAAATAGAAGACCCCGCCCGCCCCCCGGCAGGCCAGGCAACGGCACGCCGGGCGGGATTATGGGAACGGATGATAATCAAGGACAGGTGCATGACAGCCTCCGCCACTTCTGTCGCCAACCCGCTGCAGGGTCTGGCGACATTCCAGCAATCCCCCTGGCTGGACTTCATCCGACGCGGTTTTGTGCAGGACGGCTCGCTTGAGCGTCTGGTGCAGGCGGGCGATATCCGGGGCGTAACCTCCAACCCGGCTATTTTCCAGAAAGCCATGGGTGAAGGCACGGAATACGACGCGCAGATGCGCGACGTGCTGGCCCACGCCACCCCCACGCCGGGCGACCTGTACGAGCAGCTTGCCATCCGCGACATTCAGGCAGCGGCCCATGTGCTGGAGCCCGTATACGCGGCCAGCGCCGGGCGCGATGGTTTTGTCAGCCTCGAGGTTTCGCCCTATCTCGCCCGCGATGAAGACGCGACCGCCGAAGAAGCGGCCCGCCTGTGGGCGGCGGTGGACAAAACCAACCTGATGGTGAAAATCCCCGCGACCCCGCAGAGCATTCCCGCCATCCGGCGCAGCATCGCGGCGGGGATCAATGTCAACGTCACGCTCATTTTCTCACTCGCCGCTTACCGCGATGTGGTGGAAGCCTGGCTGAACGGGCTGGAAGAACTGCACGCACGCGGGGGCGATCTGTCACGCGTGGCCTCGGTCGCCTCGTTCTTCGTCAGCCGCATTGACGCCAAGCTGGATGCGGAAATCAACCGCCGCGTGAAAGCGGGTGACAAGGAGGCCGACGCCCTGCGCGCCCTGCGTGGTCAGGTCGCCATTGCCAATGCCAAAATGGCGTATGCCTACTGGCAGCAGATCATGCAGACCCCCCGGTGGAAAGCGCTGGAAGCCGCGGGCGCTCAGACGCAGCGCCTGCTCTGGGCTTCCACCGGCACCAAAGACCCCGCTTACAGCGATGTGCTGTACGTGGAAACGCTGATTGGCCCGCACACGGTCAACACCCTGCCCCCCGCAACCATGGACGCCTTCCGCGACCACGGCACCCCACGTGAAACCCTGACAGCCGACGTGGATCAGGCCCGCCATGTCATGGCGGAAGCCGACAGGCTCGGCCTTGACCTGGACGGCGTGACAGCAACCCTGCTGGATGAAGGCGTCAGCGCGTTCGAAGATGCGTTCGATGCGCTGCTGGGCTCTGTGGCGGCCAAGCAGGTCGCCCTGATGGGCAACAGCGTGACGACCATGAAAACCTCCCTGCCCACGGAGCTGGACGCCACCGTAGCCAAGGGTCTGGAAGAATGGCGGCGCAGCGGGGCTATCCGCCGTCTGTGGGCGCATGACGCCAGCGTGTGGACCAACGGCCCGGAAGCGGGCTGGCTCAACTGGCTGGGCGCCGTGGATGCCGGGCTGAAGAACCTTGATGGGCTTGAGGCATTCCAGGCGGACGTTAAAGCGCGCGGATTCCGGCATGTGCTGCTCATGGGCATGGGCGGCTCCAGCCTTGGGCCGGAAGTGCTGGGCATGACCTTCGGCAAGCATGACGGTTTTGGCCATCTCTTCGTGCTCGACAGCACCGACCCCCAACAGGTCGCGCATTATGCTGGTGAGATCGACCCGGCGCATACGCTGTTCATTGTAGCTTCCAAGTCCGGCACCACGCTTGAGCCCAATATCATGCTGGCCTATTTCCTTGATCTGGCGCGCAAGGCGCTGGGCGACGCAGCGGGCGCGCAGTTCGTGGCCATTACCGACCCCGGCTCAAAGCTGGAAAAACTGGCGCAGGCAGAAGGGTTCTGGAAAATCTTCCCCGGCGACCCGCAGATCGGCGGGCGCTATTCCATCCTGTCCAATTTCGGGCTGGTGCCGGCGGCGGCCATCGGCGTACCACTGCGCCTGTTCCTGCACGATGCCCAGCGGGGTGCGCATCTGTGCGATGCCTCGGCTCCGCCCTCCGTCAACCCCGGCGTGCGTCTGGGCGCCATTCTGGGGCTGGCCGCACGGGAATACGGACGCGACAAGCTGACCGTTATCGCCACCCCAGAAATCGCGGATTTTGGTGCCTGGCTGGAACAGCTCGTGGCCGAATCAACCGGCAAGCAGGGGCGTGGCATCATCCCGCTGGATAACGAAACCCCCGGCGGGCTGAAACACTACGGCAAGGACAGGCTGTTCCTGTATCTGCGTCTGGCGCCCTCGCACCGCCATGAGCAGGACGAAACCGTAGCCGCACTGATGGAAGCCGGTCAGCCGGTTATCACCATCACGCTGCATGAGCGCCGCCAGATCGCGCAGGAATTCTTCCGCTGGGAAATCGCGACCGCCGTGGCGGGCGCGTTCCTTGGCATAGACCCGTTTGATCAGCCGGATGTGGAATCCAACAAGGTCGAAACCCGCAAGCTGACGGAAGCGTTCGAAAAAACCGGCGCGCTCCCGCCGGAAGCTCCGTTCGCCCGTTTTGGCGCTCTGTCCTTCCTGGCCGACACGGCCAACACCGAAGTGCTGACAAGCAACGCCCCGGACAGTGCTGCCGCTGTGCTGCACGCACATTTCAAGCGTCTGCGCGCGGGTGACTATGCCGCCCTGCTGGCCTTCATTGTCCGCAACCGCCGCACCATGGAATGGATGCAGCATAACCGCCTGCATGTGCGCGATGTCTGCAATGTCGCCACTACCGCGCAGTTCGGGCCGCGCTTCCTGCACTCCACCGGGCAGGCTTACAAGGGCGGGCCGGATACGGGTGTCTTCCTCCAGATTACGGCGGATGATGCGCACGACCTGCCCGTGCCCGGCACGCGCTATACGTTCGGCGTGGTGAAAGCCGCACAGGCACGGGGGGACTTCGACGTTCTGGCCGAGCGCAAACGCCGCGCGCTGCGGGTGCATATCCATGGCGATCTGCATGAAGGGCTTGCAGCACTGGCCTCGGCGCTGCATGACGCGCTGCAGGCAATAGCAGCGGAGAAATAGGAATGCGGATCGGCATTGTCGGACTGGGCCGGATGGGAGGCAATATCGCCGTCCGCCTGACACGCCACGGGCACGAGGTTGTGGTGCACGACCGGGACACGGCAACGGTAGAAAAAACCGTGGCCCGCGCAGAAGCTGGACTGGCCACCCCGGCCGCAAGCCTTGCGGAACTGGTGACGCTGCTGGGCGAAGGCAGCACGGACGGTACCCGTCGTGTGGTGTGGTCCATGCTGCCAGCGGGTGAGATCACGGAACAGACGGTTCTGTCTCTCGCCGGGCTGATGAGCCGGGGCGATATCATCATTGACGGTGGCAACACCTACTACAAGGATGACATCCGCCGCGCCCGCACGCTGGCCGAAAAAGGCATCGACTATCTCGATATCGGCACGTCCGGCGGAGTATGGGGGCTGGAACGCGGCTACTGCATGATGTACGGCGGCGACAGGCAGGCGGCCGATTATATCGACCCCGTCCTGTCCGCTCTGGCACCCGGCAAGGGGGATATTCCCCCCACGCGCGGCCGTGAGCGCGACGGGCTCGACCCCCGGGCCGAGCAGGGCTACCTGTATTGCGGGCCTGCGGGCTCGGGCCATTTTGTCAAAATGGTTCATAACGGCATTGAATACGGCATGATGCAGGCCTTTGCGGAAGGCTTTGACGTCATGCACCGCAAGGATTCACCTCTGGTGGCCGAGGGCGAACGCTTCTCGCTGAACATGGCCGATATTGCCGAAGTATGGCGGCGCGGCAGTGTCGTGTCTTCCTGGCTGCTTGACCTGACCGCCGAAGCCCTCGCCCGCACCGGGGATCTGTCCGAATTCAGTGGCGAAGTGTCCGATTCCGGCGAAGGCCGCTGGACGATCGAAGCCGCGATTGAAGAAGCCGTGCCGGTGCCGGTCATGACGGCGGCCCTGTTCACGCGCTTCCGCTCACGCAGCGGCAACACCTTTGCTGAAAAAATCCTGTCCGCCATGCGTTTCGGTTTTGGCGGACATGTGGAAAGCAAGGACTGAACGGAGTGTCCGCACACCCTACCGCCGCGACCGGCGCGCTGAAGGTTTTCCCCGATCGGGAGCACCTGGTACACGCGCTGGCGGAGCATCTGCTGGCGTTGGCAGAGCGCACGCTGGCGGAAGGGGGAGCGGATCACCCCTTCCGCATCGCCCTGAGTGGCGGTTCCACGCCTCAGGCGCTGTACGCACTCATGGCGGCCCCGGATTATGCCCGCCGCTTTCCATGGGCCCGAACGCAGTTCTTCATGGTGGATGACCGTTTCGTGCCGCACAGCCACGCGGACAGCAACGGCGGCATGTTGCAGCGCCTGCTGTTCGACCGCGTGCCGGTGCCCAAGAGCAATATCTTCCTCATGCCCGACAGCGGCACGCCAGCCGAGGCCGCCCGGCACTACGAGGCCACCCTGCGCCGGGTCACGGGTCTGAACACGCTGCCCACAACAGCCGATACAACGGCCCCGCCCCTGCTCGATGTCTGCCTGCTGGGCATGGGCACGGACGGACACACAGCCTCGCTATTTCCAGGGCAGGACGTGCTGAGCAACCACACGGACTGGGTAGCGTCCTGCACCCCCGCCACAGCGCCGCACACCCGCCTTACCCTGACCTACCCGGCCATTGCCGCCAGCCGTCACGTTATCTTTCTGGTGGCCGGGGCGGACAAACAGGCCATGCTGGCACGTGTACGTGCGCAGGACACCAGCCTGCCCGCTACCGCCATAAGCGGTCTATGCGATGTTACATGGTATATGGATCAGGCAGCGATGCCACCCACCGCCTGATACTATTGCGGTATCAGTACAATATTATTTGTCACCACTCTCTGGTGTCCCGCCACATGGAACGGTATCGTACGCGCTATCGGAAGTAATACTGGCATCCTTGCTCAAAAAATAACCGACTCATCATATCCTTGGCACAATCGAATCAGGACAGGCCCGCATGACCGCCACACACCCCGACCCCGTTGCCGCCTTCAAGGAACAGGCCGCCATCGCCGCCGCAGCTCTGGTGCAGGATGGCATGGCCGTGGGGCTGGGCACGGGTTCCACGGCACGGTTCGTCGTGGCGGAGCTGGGTCGCCGCGTACGTGAGGAGGGTCTGAGGATCAAAGCGATCCCCACCTCCAGCGTGACAGAAAAACAGGCGCGGGAAGTCGGCATTCCGCTCACTACCTTCGCAGAGACCCCGGCACTCGATATTGCCATTGACGGCGCGGACGAAATCGAGCCCCGCACGCTCAACCTGATCAAAGGTCTGGGCGGGGCCTTGCTGTGGGAAAAAATCGTGGCATCCGCCGCCTCGCGTTTCGTAATTGTGGCCGATGCGTCGAAATACGTCGATCATCTGGGCGCGCACTGCCCCCTGCCGGTAGAGGTCATCCCGTTCGGATGGGAAAACGTGGCTCACAAGCTGGCTGCACTGGGCGCGCAGGCCACGCCACGACGCCAGCGCGACGGCAGCTTCTTCCTGACCGATGAAAAAAATCTGATCCTGGACTGCGTGTTCGGCCCCATCATGAACCCCGATACCCTGAGTACGGCTCTGGCAGAAACAGTGGGCGTGGTGGAGCATGGGCTATTCCTGCACATGGCCACGCAGACCATTACCGCAGGCCCCGAAGGCCTGCGCGTGCTGGAGCCGCAAAAAAGCTGATTCTACCAACAGGAAAACCGCAATAAGGGGCCACGCCAATGCCGCAGAATGCCTCCACCACACCCCCCGACCATAGCCTGCCCACTCAACCGGCCGCGTGGGGCATTGCTCCACGGCTGGTCGTCGTCATGGGGGTTGCGGGGGCAGGCAAAACCACCGTGGCCGAGGGCCTGCACAATGAACTGGGCTGGCCCTGGCAGGATGCAGACGCGCTGCATAGCCCTGAAAGTCGCGCGCTCATGGCAGCCGGCTCGCCGCTGGGCGACACCCATCGCGTGGACTGGCTGACCCGTTGCCACGCCTGGCTGGCCGAACAGGCCCGGCACGGGCAGGGCGCTATTCTGGCGTGCTCTGCCCTGCGCCGCGTCTATCGTGACAGGTTGCGGGCGGGTGGGCTTCGCCCGCTCTTCATCGCACTGGAGGCCGATCCGGTCAGCCTGAAGCATCGGCTTGAAAGCCGGTCTGGCCATTTCATGCCTGCCAGCCTGCTTCCCAGCCAGCTTGCCGCACTGGAACCACTGGCCCCCGATGAAGACGGCGTGACGCTCCAGAGCCTGACACAGCCGGCAGAAACCATAGCCATGGCCCTGCACGCACTGAAAGCCGCAAATGGAGCCTGACAAACGAGCAGGGGAAACACGACATGGGCCATAATTACGCCAGACCGCTGACACCCGGTCAGAAGCTTGAACGCTTGCTGGAGCGCATTCCCCCTTCCTGGCATATCAGAATAGAACGTCAGGCAGGCGAAGCAGACTGGCGCGCCCTTGCTCATGCGCCGGGTCAGGAAGGACAGTGGAGCGACCCAGCCGCCGACCCGGCAGATGCGCTGGAAGACACCTGGCGACGCAACCGCACGCTACTGGCCTGAGCGTATGAGCCGCTCCCACACCACCTGCGCCCGGCCACATCGCCCATTCTCCATAGGTCAGGGCCGTTCGCGCCCGACCCTGCGGCATGGACTCGCCACCTTGATTGCCGGAATGCTGGCAATGTCTGCCCTCCCCGCGCGCGCTGACATACGGCCACCGCGCATGATTACAGACATGGGCGGGGCGGTCGTCAGTATTCCGCAGGATAACGGGCCGATTGCCGATCTGTGGTACGCTCATAACGAGATCACCATCATGCTAGGCGGGGGTGGACGCATTGCCGTCAGTGCCGAAAGCCCTGCGGACAGCCCTTGGCTATTCCACTTTTTCCCCGCCCTAAAGCGTGCCCATACGGGCGTCCGTCCCGATACCGCCAGCGCAGAAGACCTGCTTGCCCGCCATATTGCCCTTGTCTTCGTCTCATCCCGGGCCAAAGCGGAAGAACTGCGCGGCGCGGGCCTACCTGCCCTGAGCGCCGAATACGCAACACAGGCCGATTTATTACGCTCGCTCGACATGACGGCACAGGCGCTCGGTACGGATGAAGCAGCCCGCACCGCCGCCCTGTTCCATCAGAAAATGGCAGAAGCCCTCAGCCTGCTACAGACACGGCTTGCCACCCTGCCTGAGCAGAACCGCCCCCGGGTGCTGCATATTGCCCGGCTTGACCCCTTGCAGGTCGACGGCAGCAATACGCTGGTAGACGCCTGGATTACAGCGGCAGGCGGACGGAATGTCGCCACGGTTTCTGGCAACCACCGCCCCGTTTCCGCCGAACAGATTCTGGTATGGAATCCCGATATCGTCATTGTGGACGCCTCCGCTGGTGCGGTACCGGCCACATCTCCCCTGACGGCCCTCCCCGCCCTGCAAACTGGGCGGTGGTGGCGGAACCCGCGCGGCATTTTTGCTTGGGATCGCTACGGCTGCGAGGATCTGCTTCAACTCTACTGGGCGGCCACGCGCATACAACCGAAACTGTTCAGTGATATAAACATCCGTGCGCTCACCGTTACATTTTACCAGACATTTTTTCATGTCAGCCTGACAGACGATGAAGTGACACGCATCCTGTCAGGCAATCCCCCTGCACGGCAGGCTTCTGATAATGTACAGGCAAAAAAAGAAAAAAACCTGTAACCTGTCATCATCTCCTCATGGAACGGGCGTATAAGGTTGTTGCCAGACCATAAGGCAGGAAACCTGTGGTCAGCGTACGACCTTATGTTCCATACGTTGTTTTTATTTATAAACGACCTCCTCCTTCATCATCAAAACATCACGGATCATAAAAAATAATGACTGCTTCAAACTCATTTTCAGATTCGTCCTCAGAACAGGCCCTGAACGAAACAAAGCTGCTCCTCGATTTCTTTCAGTTGGACGAGAACCAGTGTCGCGCCATCCGTTCAATGCGCGATGTCATTGATCAGGCGCTTCCCAGCGCTTTGAACAAATTTTACGATAAAGTTAAAATTACAGAACAGTTAAAACATTTTTTTTCATCTGATGAGCACATGCGGCACGCCCGTAATGCCCAGATCGCGCACTGGAAAAACATATCCAATGCCGACTTTGGCGAAGACTACAACAAAAAGGTACGCGCCATTGGCACCGTACATGCCCGTATCGGACTGGAACCGCGCTGGTATCTGGGCGGCTACGCCATTGTACTGGACTCACTGATCCGTGCCGCGCTGGAAAAAGGCAACCACCGACGGGGCCTGTTTGGCAAGAAGGTGGACGACACCTTCGCCACCGGGCTGGCCGGTCTGTGCAAGGCGGTGCTGTTCGATATCGATCTGGCCATTTCCGTCTATCTGGAAGAACTGGAAAAAGAGCGTGAAAAAGCCCGCGCTGAAGCGCAGGCCCGCCAGAACAGCCAGGAAGCGCTGATCGAGAATCTCAAGGCTGGGCTCCTCGCTCTTTCCAGAGGGGATCTGGGCTTCCGCTTCGAAAGCCGTTTCGATCCCGAGTTCGAAGAATTACGTGAGAACTTCAACGCGGCAGCGGGCGCGCTGTCCGGTGCGCTGGGCCAGGTTTCCGAGGCTGTAACCCAGCTTGAAACCGGAGTGGATGAAATTGCCATCGCCGCGGAAGACCTCGCCCACAGGACAGAACGGCAGGCCGCCAATCTGAGCCACGCCGCCGCCTCGGTTCGTACGGTTTCCACCGGGGTGGAACAGACGGCCGAGATCACGCTCGCGGCTTCCCAAGCCGCAACCAGCGCGTGTGAAGCTGGCCAGAAGTCCAACGCCGTAACACAGGAAACCATTGCCGCCATGCGCGACATTGCCGCTTCCTCGGAAAAAATGTCCTCCATTGTCGATCTGATTGACCAGATATCGTTCCAGACCAGCATTCTTTCGCTCAATGCCGGAGTGGAAGCCGCCCGCGCGGGTGAGGCCGGACGGGGCTTTGCCGTTGTCGCAACCGAAGTCCGTGTTCTGGCCGAACGCTCGGCCCAGTCCGCCAAGGAAATCCGTAAGCTGATCAGTTCGGCAGGCCAGCAGGTGAACCACGGAGTGCGCCTTGTCGGCGACGCCAGCACCACACTGGCCGACATGTCACGACAGGTGGAAGACATTGCTGGTTTTGTAGGCCGGATTAGCGCCCTTGCCCATGAACAAGTTTCGACCCTGAACGAAATCAACAAATCCGTTGCGGAAATCGACCAAAGCACGCAGCAAAATGCGGCCATGGTCGAGCAGTCAAGCGCGGCAACCCATACCCTGCGCAACGAAACGCAGTCTCTCACCCGCACGATCAGCCATTTCAGACTGGACGGGCAGACTACCAATGTGCCCGCACAGCTTGGCAACGCGAAATCCAGCGCATACACTCGCTCGAAACTGATTGCGAATAACTGCTAGACGGGGCAGGAATGAATACGCACCAAACCCAAGCGGCATCAGGGACAGGATGACACAATCAGCTCTGACGATTGTCAACGTGGGTGATTTTCCTACGGGGCTCCGCGCTAACGTTCAGTATTCCATTCAAATCAAGCTTTCCAACGGCTTTACGCGCCTTGGCCATCTCGTGCTCAATTTTGCCGACAGGGATATGGCACGCGCGCAGTCATGGTTCAAAAACCGCAAGCTCGGACGCCGGGCAGTCAACGCAACATTGATTGAGTTCTGTCGTCACCACCGGCCTGACCTGATGTTCCTCGGCCATGCGGACATGATCAATCCGCAGACTCTGGCCATCATCCGTGAAAGCCTGCCCCATCTGCGAATTGCGCAGTGGAACGCCGACCCTCTGTTCGAGCCCGACAATATCAGGCGTATTCGCGCCAAACTGGATCAGGTAGACGCCACCTTCATCACGACGGCGGGTGAACCACTGGCCCGTATGCGTGAAGGCGGCCGATACGCCATGAGTTTCATGCCTAACCCGGTCGATCCCTCTATAGAACGCGGGCGAGCCGATCTGGTGCGTGATCTGCCCTATGACCTGTTCTACGCCTGTGGCAATCCGCGCGTACCGCTCCGTACCATCTGCGGTACAGCGTGGGACATGGATCGTTTTATCACCTCGCTGGCTGCACACCTGCCTCAGCTACGTATGAAGCTGGCAGGACTACAGGGCATGCCTCACCTGAAATCCACTGATTACATGAAAAATGTTGCAGCCTCCGCCATCGGGCTCAACATCTCGCGCCGGGCCGACCATTTCCTTTACAGTTCCGACAGGATCGCCCAACTGGCGGGCAATGGCACTCTGGTAGCCATAGAGCGCCAGACTGGCTACGATACCTATTTCGAAGAAGACGAAATGCTGTTCTTTGCTTCGCAGGAAGAACTGGAAGAAAAGCTGGCCCGCCTTAAGGCCGAACCAGCAACACGTATGCGAATGGCCACAGCAGGCCGTGCGCGTTATTTCGCCCGTTTCAACGAACGAGCTGTAGCCGCACATATGATCGCAGTTTTGACGCAGCAGTGCTCCCCAGAAGATATGCCATGGTAAATGTTGCACCGAGAAAATCAGTGTACACCGGCATGAACAGTCTGATTACCTCTGTCCGGCATCTATGGATCGATTTTGCAACCCAGTGGCGCGACACCCCCCGTACTCAGTTACACCGCGTCACGCTGCTCGTGCTTGCTGCCGGGTTTATTCTGTCCCCGGAACCGGTCTGGGCAGACTTGTTCTACGTTCTCATGCTGCCGCTCGCCTTTCGCGCCCTGTGGCACGAACAGGCCAAACTACGGCTGACACTCCCCCCCCAAAAAACAGGCACGGCTATCTGGGGTGCCCTGATCGCTTGCTACTGGCGCAGTCTTTCCCTGCCGCTACGACTGGCGATAGCCATTATTGTATGGTTTACGGCTTCCCTGGCATGGGATGCGAAAATCCCTTCTTCCCCTGGGCTGCTGGCCCTGTGGTCCCTGAATGTAATCTGCACGCTGGCTTTCGTTCTCAGTCTGGCCGATGGGCTGTACCACGGCCAGAACTTTCGCGAACGCCTGGTGTGTGTCCTCATCAGCGCTGGGATGCTTAATCTAATCATAGCATTTGCCCGCCTCCCCTTCCTGCTTTCAACATTCTGGGCAGACGGACAGTTACGTATGGCTGGCTGGGCGGCTTCACGCCACCAGATCGTCGGGGCGATCATCATCGGCCTTGTCGTGCTGCTGGCCTTTGACCGACTATGCCGCCACCCTTTTCCCGCGCGCAAGCGGGGCGTATTACCCGCAGACCGCGGCCTCTGCATGATAGTTTGCTGCATAGGATGCGCATTCATGGTCATGACAGGCAGCCGTGGTCCTGTAGGCAGCATGATGGTTGCCGCGCCGCTTCTGGCCTTCTGGCTCAGGCCACGTTTGGCCATGCAACTAACAGTCGTGGTTGTGCTGCTTGCCGCCATAGCAATGCTGCTCGCTTTCCCGTCCTTGCAACACTGCTGGCAGGTAGCGATGCAACGCGGAGACTCCTCCCGACTCGCCATCTGGCGGACGTCGTGGGAGGCTATCAAGCAGCATCCCTGGTTAGGCTACGGCCCAACCTATCATCTTCCCCGGATTCACCGTGAAGCTTTCCCGCACAATCTGTTCCTGTCGGCCTGGGTTTACAACGGCGCAGTCGGGCTGGGACTGCTCATAGCCTTCATGCTCTCAGCCCTGCACGCCGCGCTGGCAGCCACCACGATAGAGCGCCCGCTGGCGGTCGTTCTGCTGCTGTTCATCACACTTTGCGCCATGACAGATATGAGCCAGATCGTCCGTGGCCCCAGTATGATGTGGTACCAGTTCTGGTTGCCGTTACTTTTCTCCGCTTCAGCGCCTGTCCGCACAGAAACCCGCAACCTACCACCAGAACGCGCCACCGGTTGAACCCATGGTGGCCCTGCTGGTAAGACTGGCAGCATGACAGCCCTGCTGGAGCACCTGCGGAGTCACCACACCCCCACACGCCTGCTGGCCGCCCTGCGCGCGCTGGTTCGTACGGATTTCCTGTGGCTGGTTTTCCTAGCAGCCATATCTGGCGTGCTGGCAGGGCTATGTGTGGCCGCCATGACGCAGGCGACCCTGCTCGCCCACCGCCTGATCGCGCCTGGTGCCGGACGGCTTTCCGGGCTTTCCACCGTCAGTCCGTGGCGCGTACTCTGCGTACCGGCTGTCGGCGGGCTGCTGCTGGGCTGGTGGCAAGCGCATCTCAGTCAGCATCATCGCCGCCGTCCGGTTGACCCTATCGAAGCCAATGCCCTGCATGGCGGGCGTATGTCTCTGGCCGATAGCCTTGTAGTCGCGGGACAGACAATTCTGTCCAACGGCTGTGGCGCATCCATTGGGCTGGAAGCTGGCTTGAGTCAGATGGGCGCGGCCTTTGCTTCGCGCATAGGCCGTATCCTGCGGCTGCACCGGGCGGATGTGCGCCTCCTAGTCGGGTGCGGGGCGGCGGGAGCTATCGGCGCCGCGTTCGATGCCCCGCTTGCAGGCGCATTCTACGCGTTTGAACTGATTATCGGCTCCTATGCCTTCACACTGCTTGCCCCGGTCGCCAGCGCGACACTCTGCGCCCTTGTGGTGGTGCGACTAACCAACACATCTCTTCCCGCAGTAACAGTCGCCTCTTCAGACACGATCCCGCTCCTGGCATGGCCTTTGCTGATCATTCTGGGCGTGGCCTGCGCCTATATCGGTATCATATTGATGAAAAGCGCCGCCCGGGCCGAGCAGTTGTTCCACCATATTCTCAAGCAGGAGTGGCTCCGTCCGGCACTGGGCGGGCTGCTGGTAGGAGGGCTGGCGCTGATTTCTCCTTCAGTGCTTTCATCGGGGCACATGGCCATGCGTGCACGGCTGGTCAATCCACCAGAGATGGAACTGGCGATGGAACTGCTGGGCCTGAAAGCGCTGGCTACTGTTGTTTCCATCGGGGCAGGTTTCCGGGGCGGGCTGTTTTTTGCTTCGCTCTATCTCGGCGTTCTGGCGGGGGCGGTGTTCGCAGGTCTTATAGCGCCGTTTGCGCCCCTGCCGCTGGCCCTCTGCACGGTGGCCGGCATGGGAGCACTCGCCACCGCCGTCATCGGCGCACCGTTGACCATGATCCTGCTCGCCCTTGAAACCACCCACAGCGCGGGCATGACAGCCAGCGTGGCGTTGACCGCCGTGGCCGCGTCCCTCACCGTCCGGCGGTCGTTCGGTTACACCTTCGCCACATGGCGCTTTCATCTGCGTGGCGAGAACATCCGCTCGGGCGTGGATGTAGGCTGGCTGCGCGCCCTGACTGTGGCGCAGATGATGCGCCCGGAGACGGACTCCCTGCCCGCTGATGAACTGGTGGAAACCGCCCGTGCCGCTCTGGCTGAGCGTATGCCGCGCCACATTGTCCTGCATGATGCGTACAACCACTATCAGGGCATGGTAGACACCACGCGCCTGATGTCCATTCAGGCCGCGCCGGAACGGCCCCTGTCCTCACTGGCCGAGGCCCGCTTCGAAACCCTCAGTCCCGAGACCTGCATGGCCGATGCCGTGGCCGCGTTTGAACGCACGGGACGCCCGGCTCTGGCCGTGGTGGACAAGACCAACCGCGTTCTGGGCCTGCTGAGCGAACGCTATGTCCTGCGCCGCTATGCGGAGGAACTTGAGCGTGTCCGTCGTGATCTGGCGGGGGAAAAACATATCCGCTTCACGCCAGCCCCTCCACGCGGGCACTGACCGGGGCGCCTAGCACGGACGTGAACACGCCAGCTCTTGTCCGGAAACGGGGCCGGGGTTCATAGTCGCGCTCCGTCTTTTTGCGGGATGCAGGCAGGTCATGACAACACACCCCACCATTCCCCCTTCCATGAAGGCGGTCTGTTTCAATGAACCCGGTGGACCGGACGTTCTGCACGTTGAATCCATTGCCGTGCCCACGCCGGGCCGGGGCGAGGTACTGATTCGTGTGATGGCGGCGGGCGTAAACCGCCCGGACCTGATCCAACGGCAGGGCCTGTACCCGCCACCGCCCGGTGCCAACCCCCGTCTGGGCCTTGAAATCGCGGGGGAGGTGGTGGCCTGTGGCGCACCGCTGGAAGATTCGACCATGCCCGCCATTGGCAGTCGTGTCTGCGCCCTGACCAATGGCGGCGGCTATGCCGAGTATTGTCTGGCCCCTGTGGGACAATGCCTACCCTGGCCCGATGGATTTGATGCCTTACAGGCCGCAGCCCTGCCCGAGACATATTTTACGGTCTGGTCCAACCTGTTCATGCCCGCCCTGCCGCCCGCAGGCACGCGCGTGCTGATCCATGGCGGCACCAGCGGCATAGGCACCACCGCTATTCAGCTCGTGCGCGCCTTTGGCGGCGAGGCCTTCGCTACGGCAGGCTCGGCTGAAAAATGCGCCCTGTGCGAAACCCTTGGTGCACGCGCCATCAACTACCGGGAAGAAGATTTTCTGGCCCGCATCCGCGCGATGACACAGGATGAAGGGGTCAACACCATTCTGGACATGATTGGCGGGGCGTATTTCAACCGTAACCTCAAGTCGCTCGCACCGGAGGGACGGCTGGTCATCATCGCGTTGCAGGGCGGAGCCAAGGCGGAGCAGGCTGACCTTGCCCGGATCATGACGCGCAGGCTGATCGTCACGGGCAGCAACCTGCGCCCGCGTGATGCTGCAACCAAGGCGCGCATTGCACGCGGGCTGCAAACACATGTCTGGCCCCTGCTGGCAAAGGGGGTTATCCGCCCGCTGATCTATGCCACTTTCCCGCTGGAACAGGCGGCTGATGCGCAGTCAGCCATGGAAACGGGAGAACACTCAGGCAAGATTATCCTGCGTGTTGCAAGCGACTAAACGGCTCGTACGCCCGGTGGCTTGCTCCGGCCTCTTGACCCAGCCCCGCTCTTGAAGAATTGTACGGGTTTAAGAAACGGTGGTGTGTCATGGAACCCTCTGTTGTCATCCGGCCCGCAATAAGTGGCTCAGCCGCAGTGCCTCATGGTGCGACGGCTGGTTCACACACCATTGCCGACAGACTGCGCGCCATCCGCACGCGCATGGATCAAGCAGCCATACAGGCCAGCCGCGATCCGGCGGAAGTGACACTGGTGGCAGTCTCGAAATTTCACCCGCAGACCAGCGTACGCGCCGCTATGGACGCGGGACAGCATGTGTTTGGCGAAAACCGCGTGCAGGAAGCTGCCGCAAAATTCCCCCCCCTGCGGGCTGACAACCCGGATTTGCGGCTGCACCTGATTGGCGGATTACAGACCAACAAGGCCCGCGATGCCGTACGCCTGGCCGACATGATAGAAAGCCTGGATCGTCCGGCCCTTGCTGACGCGCTTGACCGCGCAGCTCAGGCAGAAGGCCGCCTGCCTGACCTGCTGGTGGAGGTTAACACCGGCGATGAACCGCAGAAATTCGGCGTCCCACGGGAACAGGCCGATGCGCTGATCCGCGCGTGCCGCCAACGCTTTGGCGAAAAACTGCGCGGGCTGATGTGTATCCCCCCCGCCCATGAAGACCCTCGCCCGCACTTTCGCCTGCTGCGTGCCGTGGCACATACGCATGGGCTACCGGTGCTGTCCATGGGCATGTCGGCCGACTTCGAACAGGCCATAGCCGAAGGCGCCACGCTGGTACGGGTCGGCAGCGCCATTTTCGGCCCACGTCCTGCGCCTGAAAGCGCTCTTACACCCTGAGTGGCATTGCCCTGCCCCATGCAGGCAGCGGGTATGCCTTGCCTCCGACCTTTGTCTAACTCTATGCAGACTTCGGGGATCGCGCCCCACCCCTGACACAAAGCCAGAGGCACCATGACCGACCCTACCCTCCCCACAGGCCCGGCCACCCCTAGCACGGCACAGCCCACGAACAGCCGGGCCACGGCCAGCCGGGATGTAGTCCCGAGACACATTGCCGAGTTTGGTGCTGACCAACCTCAGCATACACTGGCGCCGGTGGGCATGGCGGCCCTGTTGGGTGTGCTGGGTGTCGTCTATGGCGACATCGGTACCAGCCCGCTTTACGCCTTCCGCTCCACGGTCGAGATCATCTCCGGCCATCACGCGGCGGAGCCATGGGAAATCATGGGGGTGGCGAGCCTGATCTTCTGGACGCTGATCCTGGTCGTGACGCTCAAATACGTCATGCTGATCATGCGGGCCGACCACAACGGCGAAGGCGGCATTCTGGCCATCATGTCACTGGCCCAGCGTGTTTCAACACAGGCACGCACGCGCACCATTCTGGCTCTTGTGGGCATCGTTGGGGCGTGCCTGTTCTTTGGGGATGGTATCATCACCCCTGCGATTTCGGTGCTATCGGCCATCGAAGGGGTGGAAGTCAGTGTCCCTGCGGCGCGTGAGCTCGTGATTCCCGTCGCCATTATCGTCATTATCAGCCTGTTCAGCGTGCAATGGATTGGCACTGGGCGGGTGGGCAGCATTTTCGGCCCTATCATGCTGCTCTGGTTCGGCACCATCGGGGCACTGGGGCTAGTCCAGATCCTGCATCACCCGCATATCCTGCTGGCCCTTTCGCCCACCTATGCGATGGAATTTGTATTCTATCACGGCAGGCTGTCGTTTCTGGCACTCGGCGCGGTGGTACTGTGCGTGACCGGCGCTGAAGCCCTGTATGCCGATATGGGGCACTTCGGCCGTGCTCCTATCCGCTATGCATGGCTGTTTTTTGTGCTACCTATGTTGGTGCTGAATTATTTCGGACAGGCGGCGCTGGTGATCGCAGACCCCCAGAGTCTGGCCAACCCCTTCTTTCTGATGTGCCCGCACTGGATGCGTGGCCTGATGGTGCTGCTCTCCACGCTTGCCACGGTCATTGCCAGCCAGGCCGGTATTTCAGGCGGGTTTTCACTGTGCCGTCAGCTTATCCAGCTCGGCTACATGCCGCGCCTGCGCATTACCCACACCAATGCCGAGGAAGAAGGGCAGATCTACCTGCCCGACTTCAACCGTTTTCTGGCCATCGGTTCGGTGCTGCTGGTGCTGGCCTTCCGCAGTTCCGACGCTCTGGCCTCGGCCTACGGCATTGCCGTAACGGGCACGTTCATCTGCACATCCATTCTGGCTGTGGCTGTCTTCCGGCAGCATTTCCACTGGCCCGCGTGGCGGGTCGGACTTGTATTCGGCAGTTTTCTGCTGCTTGACGGCATATTCTTTCTGGCGAACGCGCTCAAAATCCCCGACGGCGGCTGGGTGCCGGTGCTGTTGGGCTGCGCGCTGACCCTGATGATGACCACCTGGAAAAAAGGACGCGGGCTGCTCATCAGCCGCCAGCGGCAGGACAGCCTGCCCATGGGCAGCTTCATTGCCCGCCTGCCACAGTCGCGCACCATCCGCGTGCCCGGCATGGCGGTGTTCATGACCAGCACGCCCGATTTCGTGCCGCCCTGCCTGCTGCACAACCTGCGTCATAACAAGATCCTGCATGACCACGTTCTGTTCGTAACCGTGCAGAACCTCGACCAGCCCGAGGCCGACCGGGGCCACCGCGTGACCGTGGAAGAACTGGCACCCGACATCTACCGGGTTATCCTGCGTTACGGCTTCATGGAAATGCCCAACATTCCCCGCGCGCTGGAAGAACTGAAAACCAACGGCGTGGATTTTGACGCCCTTCAGGCTTCCTACTTCACCTCGCGCGAACTCATCACCCGTTCCTCTGTGCCGCGCATGTCGCGTTGGCGGATGTCTATCTTCATGTTCATGGTGCGCAACTCCACCTCCAGCATGGAATTCTTCCGGATTCCGCCTGACCGCGTGGTGGAACTGGGCGTGAAGGTGGCGATCTGACCGTACTTCTTTCCGGAATGGCCCCGGCATCGGCTGCGCGCCAGCCCGCGCCGGAAGCTGCCCTCCCGCCTGTGGGAGGCACCGCTGGCACCGAGCCGCTCGCGCTTTATATCCACTGGCCATTCTGTCTGGCCAAATGCCCGTACTGCGATTTCAACTCCCACGTACGCGCTCCCGTGCCACAGGCCCGCTTTGGCGCAGCTCTTGAGCGCGAACTGATCCATGAAGCCGCACAACTGGGTCGCCGCCGCCTGACCTCCATCTTTTTTGGTGGCGGCACACCCTCGCTCATGGCCCCCGAGACTGTGGCAAGCCTGATTGCCCGCGCCACAACGCTGTTCGACCCGGCTCCCGACCTTGAAATCACACTGGAAGCCAACCCCACCAGCGTGGAGGCTGCCCGACTGCGGGACTTCGCACAGGCGGGGGTCAACCGTATTTCGCTTGGCATTCAGGCGCTGGATGATGATGCGCTGCGTTTTCTGGGCCGGGAACACTCGGCCGCACAGGCACTGGCAGCCCTTGAATGCGCACGCACCCTGTTCCCACGCATGACGTTCGACCTCATTTACGCCCGCCCCGGCCAGAGCCAGAGCGCATGGGAGCGCGAACTGCACACCGCCCTGGCACTGGCGGCCGACCACCTGTCGCTTTACCAGCTCACGATCGAGCCCGGCACAAAGTTCGAGGCCCTCTACCGCACCGGCGCGTTCACCCTGCCAGATGAAGACACCGCCGCCGCCCTGTATGACAGCACGGACAGGATTACCCGCGCTCATGGGCTGGATGCCTACGAGGTTTCCAACTACGCGCGCCCCGGCAGCGAGAGCCGCCACAACCTGACCTACTGGCGCTATGGTGACTATCTGGGCCTTGGCCCCGGCGCGCATGGCCGCATAACGCAGGCAGGCGCGCTGTACGCGACCCGCCGCCACCGCGCGCCGGAACCATGGGCCGAACGCGTGGAACAGCACGGCACTGGCGAAACCTCACGTGACGCCCTGAGCCGCGCTGAGCGCGCGCGTGAAATGCTCCTGATGGGCCTGCGCGTGCGTGAAGGGATAAACCCCGTACGCTTTGCCGCACGCACCGGCCTGCCGTTACAGGACGCACTGAACCCCACCATCCTGGCGGCAGCCGTGGAAGAGGGCTACCTGATCGACACTCCCGAGAGCCTGCGCGCCACACCGGAAGGTCGGCTCCGGCTTGAGGCCCTTCTGGGCGCACTGGTTCTATAAGCCCCGTCTTGCGCAACCGGGCACAGCCCCCATGTCTGGAACCATGCTGAACCTGATCAAACTGGCCGTGGGCGTAAGCAGTCTGGAAGACCTCGCCTTCCGGCAGGCCCAGCCGGACAACACCCGCTCCCTGCCCGGCCACACTACCCCCCTGCCGGTGGTTCACACCCGCTCGTTTCCACGCCGGAAAGACGAAATCCTGCCCGGCGGCTCGCTCTACCGGGTCATGAGCGGGCTGATCCTCTGCCGTCAGGAAATTCTGGCCATTGAAACCATTACCCGGACAGACGGCACGTCCGGCACGCTGCTTTTTCTCAGCCCCATCATCATCAGGGTGCAGGCCTGCCCCATGCGCCCCTTTCAAGGATGGCGCTACCTCGCGGTCCCGGACAGTCCCCCCGATCTGGCCGATCTTGAGACAGCATCACAGGCTGAACAGCCCGGTATCGACACCTGCCGGCAAGCAGAACCGGACGCGCTCCCCCTGCCGCTTCTGCGTGAACTGGCCCTGCTGGGGCTGTAGTGCCCCTCATGTCAGGCTTTCCAGAGCGGCTTCTATCTTTTTATAAAAAAAGCAAAAAAAGAGCCTCTTACCCGCTTGACGCTCCGCTCAAACACCATTAAACCACGCTTCAACAACGCGCCTCTGTCCCGTTCGTCTAGAGGCCTAGGACACCGCCCTTTCACGGCGGCAACACGGGTTCGAATCCCGTACGGGACGCCATTTAAAAAATGGCCTTAAGCGTCAATCAAAAAAATACATACTCCCTGCGCGGGAAAAAGGTTCTGGAAAAACAGCCTTAATTCTTGCTGTTGAGTTCTGTCGCAAAGCGACACAACGCTTAGCCACCTGCCCCTCATTCCAGTTTCCTCTGGGTATAAACCAAGCCCGCTTTAAGCAGGGCAGAGGGTCATGAAGAGTCTGGCTGACCACGTTGGAGCAAAGCCCCAGATTTTGTTGCGCCTGAACCGTTAGCATCAACATGCTGTGGTCGTGCGGGCACGACTTCCCAGACAAACAGAACCGAACCCAATTGATCCCGAAATTTATCCACAGGAAAAATCGTGTGGTAAAAAAAACGGGGGGTTAAAAAAAGCACTAAACCGACGTTTTTTCAGGATTCGACGCCGATCCTCATAAGAGATTAAGATTTTCCACATAGTTATCCCCAAGGGAATGAGCGCCTGTCCGACAGGGCCTGGGGATGTTTTATGCTTAGTACCGGAACAGGCAGGCCGTTGCTTCAGACAGGTCCGACAAGGTCAGAGCGGACGCCACATTGTGGCCAAGAGCAACCAGAACCGTTCCCGCCACCAGAATCATGGTTGCGCCTTCCCGTAACCGCTGTGCCATTTTACCGCACTCCCATTCTGAATCATCCTGACGCGACGACATAACCCGCACGGTTTGTGGGGACATACCGGGCAATCAAAATTTTAACGATTAATTTTACAACGATACCGTAAAGCACGATAGCGTATATGTAGTCAATATAAACACATATATGTCTGTGTTTATATGAGCAGCTCTCTATTCTCACGATAGATTAATCGGAATTATATTATTAAATATCAATAAGTTACGTTTATCACTTTTTTGGGTCGTTTTTTGTAAAAAATCCGCCTGCGTCATCTCACGGGCGGATTCTTTCCAATCGGACCTTCGTGCTCTGCTGAACGAAACGGGTCAGCCCATTTTACGATCAACCGCCAGTCCGGCGGAGGCCTGACAGACCGGCATCATTTCGATGTAATTCACATTGACATGCGCAGGCAGACCAACAATCCACGAAACGGTTTCGGCAATATCATCGGGGGTTAGCGGCTGCGTGCCGTCATAGACTGCTGCGGCCTGCCCGGCATCGCGCAGGCGCACCAGACTGAACTCGCTGCCACCGCAAAGACCAGGTGCCACGTTGGTCACGCGCACAGCATGGCCCAACAGGTCGCTGCGCAGGTTTTGTGTAAACTGCTCCACAAAAGCCTTGGTACCACCATAAACATTCGCGCCAGGATATGGGTAACGCCCTGCCGTACTGCCAAGCATAATGACATGCCCACGGTTGCGTTCCACCATGCCAGGCAGCAGGGCACGGGTCATTTCCACCATGCCGCTGATATTGGTGGCAATCATGGTCTCCCAGTCATCAGCACTGGTCTGCCACGCTTTATCCAAACCCAATGCAAGCCCGGCATTGTTCACCAGCACATCTACCGCGCGCCAGCCTGCGGGCAGACTGTCCGGCAGAGCCCGCACAGCAGACCTGTCGGTTACATCCAGCTCCACGGGCAGCAGGGCATCACCCAATTCCGCCGCCAGATCGTTCAGCCGTGCCAGCCTGCGGCCGGTCGCGATAACATGGTACCCATCACGCACAAGCCTACGGGCAATAGATGCGCCAAACCCCGCCGTGGCCCCCGTTACCAGAGCAATCGGCCGCTCTGCGGTGCCAGCGGCGCGCAAAAGGGTGGCATGGGCCGGAATTTCATTCATGATCTTGTCCACCTGAGCTGTTTTCAAACACAGACCCAGTTGGCCCGCCCGGCCCCCCAATGGCAACCCCTTCCCCGCCCACCGGCGTACCTCACATGTCATTCATGACCTGTGAGGTGAATCCAACCCATGAACAAGAAAGGCGCTGACAGGTTCAGACCGTGGTTTCAATCACGCCGTACCAGCCAAGCCCCTTATAGGTTTCATAGCCGGGGGTGAGAGCGTAGGCGATCAGCTTGTCGCCCTGACAGTAGAAGCCGCGCGGCCCGTCCGCCCGAAAATTAAATGTCTCGGACAGAATACCTGCATCATTGGACGACGCCAGAACGCGGCGATTGGCGTCCACCAGCATCACGCGGGTATGCGCCTTTTCGTTTTCCGCCAGCCGCACGCCTTTAACAATGCCTTCAGCCTGAGGCGCCCAGTCGAAAGCAATGCCCAGTACCCCGAGCGCCTGCCCCTGTTCCTGCCCGCCAGCACGGATGGCCGTGCTGTAAATTGCCACGGGCGTTTCATCCAGAGCGGGAAAGCGGCGTACATCCGCCACGGCGTATTCGTCGCCATTGCGGGTGCGCATGGCGTTTACAAACCAGTCTTCCCGCGACATATCGCGTCCCATCAGACCGGGATGGCGTTCAGGGCGACCGCATACCACCACCTTGCCATTGGCATCGGCAATGAACAAATCCGTATAAACAGTATAAGATTTCAGAATCGTCGCCAGCCGTTCCCGTGCATGGCGATATGCATCGGGCGTGGCCTCTTCCAGCGCCTGCACCACGGCGCTGTCCGTCGCCCACCACCGCACATCGCAGGAACGTTCGTATAAATTACGGTCGATCAGATCAACGGCATTCAGAGCAAGATCGGTCATCCGCTCCCCGCGGGAGTTGAGCAGAAGATCGCTGCCTGCATCACGCAGTTTCTTGGTACTGGCATCCGTTGCTGTGCGCAGTTCGTTGGAAATTTGAATAATACGGCTTGAAATCCGGCCCATTTCATCGGCCAGAAGCCCGAATGCAACACCTGCCTGCCCGGCTCTGGCTGCTTCTATTCTGGTATTGATCGCAAGAAAACGGGCCTCGCTCATAACAGAGGCAATCAGGTGAATTTTGTCGCGTGTAACGTGAGACACTTCATAAGCAAGTTGGAGAATGTCATCCTGCATTCGGGCGGTTTTCCTGTCAGGAGATCATGATGATATCCTGCCGCTCACGACATTTCGAGAACGAAACAGGAATAGCAGATCATCAAATCGTTACGAAATAGAAATTTATTGGAAGAAACTTTCTTAAATCCGCCATACCTGTCAAGGAAAATCACCGCATGACAGCCCACCAACAAACACGCATCTAGCTAAAAAACATTTTGTACCAATCGTAAAATTCCGCAGGCGGGACAGGCTTGCCAAACAGGTAGCCCTGCACCACATCACACCCCATATTCAGCAGCTTTTCGTTCTGGATCGCGGTTTCCACGCCTTCAGTCACCACGGTAATGCCCAGCCTCTTGCCGATATTGATAGCGGCCTCGGTCACGACAAAAGCGCCTACATCTTCCTCAAAATTTGCAACAAAACTGCGGTCGATCTTGATTTCGGTCAAAGGTAGATCAGCCAGACGCGACAGGGATGAAAAACCTGTACCGAAATCATCAAGCGACAAACCAACCCCGATCGCACGGATGGCGGCGATTGTCGCCATGGTTTCGGCGTTCTGGCGCATCATCACCCCTTCAGTGATCTCAATCGTCAGACGCTGGGGGGCCAGACCATATTCATCAAGCAGGCCGACAATCTGGCGAGGCAGGCCAGCGGAGCAGAAATGCGTAGCAGAAATATTCACCGCCACCACAGGCACATGCAGGCCCATCGCATCCCATTGCACAAGCTGGCGGCAAACTTCTATGAGCGACCAGCGCCCCAGTTCCTCGATCTGCCCGGTTTCCTCAGCAATGGGAATAAAGCGTGAAGGCGGCACGGACCCCAGTACTGGGTGAGTCCAACGGGCAAGGGCTTCCACCCCGTACAAAGTGCGCTGGGCGGCGTTGATTTGCGGTTGATAAAACAGCCTCATCTGCCCCTGACGGGCAGCATCGCGCAAGGCGGAACCTATGATTAGCCGCTGCTCCATCCCCTTATGCTCGAACCCGCCGAAAAACCGGTAACTGCCTCGCGCGGCGGTCTTGGCATCACGCATGGCTGTCTCGGCTCGGCCCAGCATATGCTCAACATCTGTCCCATCATCGGGATACAGGCTGATCCCAATGCTGAAGGACAGCACCAGCTCGCGGCCCCTGACTTCCAGCGGAACGCGCATGACATCGGCCAGACTGTCCGCAAAGGCCCCAGCCCCCTCGCGATCCCCTCCGGGGATGACGACCACAAAATCATCCCCACCCAGACGTCCAATCACAAAATTGCTGCGGCAATGCGCAGCAAGCCTGCGCGCGACGGTCTGGAGCAGGACATCGCCCTGATCGTAGCCCAGCACGTTGTTCACATCCTGAAACAGATCGAGGTCGAGCATAAGCAGGGCAAAAGGCAGCGGGGAGGCCCCGCCTGTCATTTCCCGAAGAACCGTGGCGATAGACGAGCGATTGAGCAAACCTGTCAGGGCATCGTAACGGTCAAGGTGGTTCAGACGCTGGCGTGTCTTGCCCTGTTCGATAATGGCCGCACAGGACGGTACGCAGCCTGTCACGATTTTTTGCGGCCAGTCGGTCATTTTTTCACGATTGCGTGAATACAGCGCAAAAATACCGATCAGTTCCCCCGCTCCATTGCGCACGGCGCTGGCCCAGCAATCGAACAGTTCGGCTTCCTGCCCATCAGCCCCGAGCATTTCGCGCCACACGATGGAGCGGGCCGATTTTGGCTGTGCGCACAGGTTACTCACATCCTCATCGCTGAGGGAGACATGGGCCAGCATGGTTACCCACCGCCGGGGCAAACCTTCACCCGAGAGCACCTCCAGCCAGCGTTCGGGTGTAACCTGCAAAAGGGCCGCAATACTGTTCGGCACGAGTTGCTCCGCCTCGGCACAGAGCATGTCCGCCACATCCTGCGCGGTACTGTCCGCCGCCAGAACGGTAAATACCTGGCCCTGCAGGTCCAACAGCTTACGATGGTGGTTTTCTTCCGTCACACCTTTGACGACAGCCATGTAGTAGCGCCGCTGATCTGGCCCAACCAGCGCGCTGGAAATAGACATTTCGGCGGCGACATAATCGCCATTACTCCGCACAAAAGTGACCTCGCGCGAGGTGCCGACAATACGGCGCTGGCCTGTTTCGCGGTTCCGGTTGACGTAGCCGTCATGCCGTGCGCGATGTTCGATAGGCACCAGATGCTTGACGTTTCGCCCTAGAACTTCTCCTGCGGTACACCCCCACAACCGCTCGGCCGCCGTGTTGAAAAAAACAACTCGGTTCGTCTCATCAATAATGATGACGCCATCAGTTGCCTGAGCCAACATATCTGCAAAAAAAGACATCCGATTAGGTGGGCTGTACTGTATGGGCTGAGATGCAAGCATTGTCACAACCTTGCGGCGAGACACCGCTACTGAAGAAATTCAAAAACACTAAGGCCACCTGCCTGATCTGGCGGTTTTCCACTTGCTTAGCCCTTACCCTCCCATAATGCTTCCTTGCACACAGACGGGACACACTCATAAAAAACGCCCCCTCTCCCCTCACGGAAATGGGGCTGCACTTGTCCAGTTCTGGCTCGGTCTCGGGGTAGGACTCCGCTCGATTCAAGTCGATAGACTCAGCAACAGAAAACTCTCAAAACACAGAACCTGAAAAAACGCCGCCTGCACGGTCTTTATATTTATTCTGATATTCTAGTTTAAATCGTTAAAAGAAAGTTTCCAACTCCCGGCAAACACAGGAAAATTATAATATTCTGTTAATATCTCTGCGGCTCCCAAACCCAACCCGTAGCACGGCACCCGTTGCGCGCAGGCTACAGGTGTCGTGCATCATCCGGCGGGTAACCGCCCTCTTCAATTCTCCCTAATTACTGGGCGGTGTAGCCGCCATCTATCACCAGTTCGCTGCCTGTCATGAACTTGGATTCGTCGGAAGCCAGATACAGGATGCCATAGGCAATATCGTCTGGCTCTCCCAGATGGCCGATAGGATGCAAATCCACCAGCCTCTGGCGCGCTGCCGCGTCCTCTTCGGTCAGGCCCTTCACCATGGGTGTCCAGATATAGCCCGGATGCACGGAATTAATACGAATCCCGTATCGCGACTGCGCACAATGGAGCGCCGCCGATTTGGTGAAGAGCCTCACCCCGCCTTTGCTCGCGTTATAGGCGGCAAGCGTCGGATCACCGATCAGCCCTTCAATAGAGGACAAGTTGATGATGGACCCGGCCTTGTGCACCTTCATCAGTTCAATCGCGTATTTCGTGCCCAGAAACACCCCATCGAGATTGATGGACTGCACCCGCCGCCAGTGTTCAAGGTCGGTGCTCTCCACGGTGCCGTTATAGGCAATACCGGCATTGTTCACCGCAATATCGAGTCGCCCGGCCTGTTCGCGCACGGCGGCCAGCACGGTCTGCCAGTTCTTTTCATCGGCGGTATCCAGCCGCAGAAAGGACGCCTGCCCACCAGCCTGCACAATCTCCTGCACAACCTGCGCGCCTTCCTGCTCCTTCAGATCGGTTACAAAAACCCTGGCACCTTCACGCGCCAGCAACAGGGCCGTAGCCCTGCCAATACCGTTGGCCGCACCTGTGACCAGCGCAACTTTACCTGCGACACGTCCCATAACCGTTTCCTCCTGGTGTTGTGGCCGTCTTCAGGCCGCCTGCACACAACGGAGCCGGGCCTAACGCCCTACCCCGACGACACAGACTGTACTAGAGTGGCGTGCACGGCCACCCCTGTCGTTGACGCATATCAACGCAGTACTCCTGAAAAAACCAGCCTGGATATAAACAGACCTTGACCCCACAATACCCTGTCGGATACCCGGCGGGGACGGCAGAACACGGACAGACAAAGCGGGATGAACGCAGCATGACTTCACGCCGGGGTTTCACACCCGATTTGCACGCCTGCCGTGACTGGCCGCAGCGCATCCTTCACACTGTAAGCACGGGCCTGCTTGCTGCTGCCTTGTCCTTTGCCCCGCTAACGGGCTCCGTCCGGGCGGAAGATCTGTTCACCGCAGTCGGCACGCCCTCCAATCCCGCCGTTGTCTCTCCCCAGCCAGGGGCCACCGCACGGCTGAACGGATTCCGCTCTGCCCGTTTCGGCATGGATGAAGACGGCGTGCGGCAGGCAATCAGCACGGATTTCGGGCTGGAAGGACATGCCGTGCATGTCTCGGAAAACCCGGAGCAGCGCACTCCGGTGCTGACCATCGTGGTGCAGCATCTGGCCAGCGGCAAGTCTGACGGCCGGGCGGCGGTACATTACGTGTTCGGCTATCGCAGCCATCTGCTGAGCGCCGTGCACATTACGTGGGAAACCGCGCAGGACCCCGCCAACACGCCCTCCACCCTGCTGGAAACAGGATCGCTGCTACAGGCCTATTTCGAGCGGCTTAGCTTTCCTTCCGGCCGGACTGCCACAAACGCCGTCATGACCGATGGCTCGGTTATTCTCTTTCGGGGAATGGACCCGCAGGGCCATACGGTGGCGCTGCTTATTACGGGGCAGGTCGGCCGCCCGGACGGCGCGCAGGTCGAACGTATGACTCCCAGCGCCCTGATTCTGGCCTATACTGAAAACCCTGAACGGCCTGACATCTTCCGACCATGAAAACCAGCAGGGCAAAACGCATGGATCGTCGCGGTGTGGTAGCAATCATCACCGCTATTGTCCTGCCGGTTTTCCTGCTACTGGCCGCCATGGGGCTTGATCTGTCACGCGGCTACATTGTCAAGCAGCGTCTCCAGACAGGAGCCGACGCCATGAGCAGCCTTGTGGCAGCACAGATTCGGATGCGGGGGCCGAACACCCTGCCAGATGCCGCCTGCGCCAGGAGCGAGCGCCTGTTCGCCGCCAATTTCAACACCAAAACCCTTTTTCACGCCGTGCCAGCGCCGCCGCTCTGCGTGTATGACGCCACCCGTCAGCAGATCATCATCACCACGTCCGCCAGCGTGCCGCTGGTTTTCGGTCAACTTCTGCACCGCGATACACTTACTCTCGTCGCCCGGGCCTACGTGCCGCTTGCCGCTGCCCAGCCTGACGCATTGCCGGGCGGCTGATGGTCAGCGCGCAGGCGGGGCGGTCAGGTTGGTGTCACCCGCGTGGGGTGTACCATCCACCCCGCCAACCGGCGCAGGAGCGCGCAGGTTCCCATACTGCAACGGGCCAAACGGACGGATAGCCCCCTCCGCAGGCAGGGCAGTGCGCGACCACCCGCCGCCCAGCGCCGTAATGAGCGCGACCGAAGCCTGATGCTGGCGCGTATCCACCTGCACAAGAGTTATGCGCGCACTGAGCGCCGCCTGCTGCGCCACCACCACATCCAGATAATTGGTCAGCCCGCCGGTATACAGCGCCATCGTCATGTTCTGCGTCCGCAGGGCGGCTTCCACCGCCTGCCGAGCCTGACTGGTTTCGGTACGCAGGCGGTTGACGTTGGTCAGCCCGTCCTCCACCTCGGCAAAGGCATCAAGCACCGTGCTGCGATAACGATCCTCCGCCTGACGGTACTGCGACCACGCCCGCTGCAGTTCCGCCCGGCGCACACCGCCCTGGAACAACGGCAACACGGCCTGCGCCCCGAACTGGTACATGGAGTTGGACAGCGAGGCGAGGTCAAACCCGTTATCCATAAACCCCGTCATGGCGTTAAAGGTCACATGGGGGTAGAAAGCCGCGCGCGACACCCCGATCGCCCGGTTGGCCTGCGCCATGGCCCGCTCGGCGGCTGCAATATCGGGCCTGCGTTCCAGCAGGGTGGACGGCAGCCCGGCTGAAGGCTGCACATCCGTCAGGTCAATGCGGTCTCGTGGGGCGATATGAAAGGACGCTGGCGCCTGATTGACCAGAATGGCCAGCGCATGTTCCATCACATCGCGGCTGGCATGAATATCGGTTTCGAGCGCCTGCGTGGAAGCAAGCTGGGTTTCGGCACGGGAAACATCCAGCCCGGCGGCAATGGCTCCAGCCAGACGCAGCCGCGTTATATGCACGGCCAGGGTATAATAACGGATGGAATCCCGATAAACCGCGTCCTGCGCATCAAACCCGCGCAACGCTATGTAATCCCGCGCGACCTCGGCCTCCAGCGCCAGACGCGCCACGGCATAATCCGCTGCCTTCTGCTGGGCGGACTGCTCGGCCATGCGTTTGCGGTTCCGGATAGCGGACCAGAAATCCGGCTCCCATGTCGCCGATGCCTGATATTGCTCGGATGACATATAGGCAGGCCCCGTCGCCCCCGCGCCGCGCCACAGCCTGTGGTGCGAGGATTTGTAGCGCTCACCGCCCGCCATGCCTTCGATCTGCGGATAGAGATGCGCCGCCACCTGAGCTGCCACATCCCGCGCCTGAGTGAAAGATTCGGCGGTTGCCTGTAAATCTGGATTAGCGGCCAGCGCCTGCTGCTCCAGCCGGTTGAGTTCAGGATCACCAAAGGCGGTCCACCAGTCCGCGCGCGAAGCAGCGTCATCCGGGTGGCCATAGGCAATCACGCCCTGCCCCTCCCAGTCGGGCGGGTAAACCAGCCGTGCGGGGTGGTAAGCGGGCGCCATATCGCACCCACTGAGCGTCAGGGCCAACAGGGCAGCGCCACCAGCGGCGCGCGCGCGCCGCATGGGCCAGGAATACGACATTATCGCTGCCCGCCAGCTTCTGGCACGAAGCGTTCCTCCGGCATGGCGCGCACATTGTCACGCGGGCCGTCATGCGGGCCATGCCCCGGCGGGCCCGACAGGTGGCCATGCCGCAGGCCGGGGCCGGACATGGGCGGCACACCCGCGGGCCGCGCATCGCCCTGCCTGATGGGAGCAGAGGCCGGAACGACGGCAGACGGGGCCAGCAGTCCCGTGGTGGCGGGCGGGTAAACCGGGATATTATACCCCCGTGTGCCCGGCACAATCCGCACCTTGTCGCCGTTCAGCAACCCGGCGGGCGGATTGTTCACCACCCGGTCATCCGGCTTAAGCCCGGACAGGATTTCCATTGTGGTGCCATAGATCGTCCCGACCTGCACCGGCACGAGATGCACACGGTCGGTTGAATCCACCAAAGCCACCTGCGTACCCTGCGCACGGAAAATCACCGCCCCTTCCGGCAGAATCAGCACACCGGGGGTACCTGGCGCCTCAAAATGCGCAGTGGCGTATGAGTTTGGCCACAGTTCGCCGTCGGGATTATCTACTGTCAGCTCGGTATTAACCGTGCGGGTATTAGGGCTGAAAGCCGTGGCCGTCGCCAGATACCGCGCTTCGAAAACCCGCCGGGGGAACTGGGGCAGGGACAGGGTGGCGGTCAACCGTGGGGAAATCACATCCGCATAGTCCTGCGGCACCGCCACAAATACGCGCATGGCATGGACATCCGCCACGGAAAACAGTTCCGTGGCATTGCCGCTGGAGCCGACATCACCGCGGCCTGCATTCACGTAGTCACCCACATCAGCCATACGGGCGGTCACAATACCATCAAACGGCGCAACAATACGTTTGAAACCTTCCAGTGCCTTGAACCGCTCCATTTCGTGCCGGGCGGCCTCAACCTGCGCCTGTTCGGCCTCGGCATTGGCGGCCTGCACATCCACTTCCTGCTGGGAAACGGCCTGCGTGCCTTCAAGCGCCTTCCAGCGGCGCGCTGTAATCTGGGCCAGCTTATAACGTGCCAGCGCCACATCCAGATTGGCCGTAGCCGCCGCGTACTGCGCATCCAGACCGGGTGTGTCGATCTCGGCCAGCAGATCGCCCGCATGAACATGCGCGCCGATGTCCTTGTACCACATCTTCACGTAGCCCGAGACCTGCGCATAGATCGGGGCCTGATACCATGCGGCAATATTGGCAGGCAGATCGAGCTTTCGGGTCTCGGGGCCGGGGGCTGGCGTAATCACCTGCACATGCGGCAGGGCAGCCTCGGCGGTGGCACGAACCACCTTATCGTAGTTGATATGCCGCCATGCGATACCACCACAGGCCAACGCCAACGCGCCGCCCACAAGCAAGGTCAGGATCAGGCGCACCTTGGTAGAAACATGACCGCGGCCCGGTGCCACCGGCGCTTCATCCGCCTGGCCGTTCTGCGCGTCCTGCTTCGGGGGGGCCGGTCTGTGGTCGTTCATGCTGGCTCTCCCGCCTGATTATGTTTCCCCGCTTTGCGCCTGCGACCATGCAGCAGAGCAAATACACACGGCACAAACAACAGCGTGGCAAGCGTTGCCACCGTCAACCCGCCGATAACGGCACGACCCAGCGGCGCGTTCTGCGAGTTGCTGACAGACATGGGCAACATGCCCACGATCATGGCCGAAGCCGTCATAAGCACCGGCCGGATACGCTCGAACCCGGCATCCAGCGCCGCTTTCACGGCGTTGCCGTGTCGGGCCAGTTCATCCCGCGCGAAGGACACCACCAGAATGGAGTTGGCTGTCGCTGTGCCCATACACATGATGGCCCCGGTCAATGCGGGAACAGACAGGGCCGTACCAGTCAGGAACAGCGCCCAGGCAATCCCCCCCAACGCGCCGGGCAGCGCCGTGATGATAATAAACGGATCAAGCCAGGACTGAAAATTGACAACCGCAATCAGGTAGACAAGCAGGATGGACATGGCCAGCCCGCCCAGCAGTTCGGCGTAGGCCCAGTTCATGGTCACGCCCTGACCAGACACGGTCATAGAGGAAGAACGTGGCAGATTGGTACGTTCCTCATCCACCACCCGCGCCACCTGACGCGCCACCGTGCCCAAATCCACCCCTTGATTAGAGGCGTAGATGTTGATCGCGGGCATGATGTTATAGTGCGAAATCTCGGCCGGGGTGCCAGTAGCCGTAATCTGGCTCAACCCGCCCAGCAATGCGGGAGGCGCGCCCCCTATATTACCGCCTTCGTGGTCAACCGGCAGCAGTTCGAGGCTGTTGAGTGTCTGAAGGTAGGGAGCGGGGGTCTGGATATCAATCAGGTGCGAAACCCCGGTGGCGGGGTCCAGCCAGTACACCTGCCCCACCTGCGAGCTGCCCGACAGAGCCACCAGCATGTTGTTGGCCACATCGGCTTCCGTAATCCCCGTGCCCAGCGCGTAGCGGCGGCGGGTGTGGATATGCAGGGTCGGCTGCGTCATCGGTTCCTGCACGCTCACATCCACCACACCGGGAATACGCCGCAGCCGCGCCGCCACACGGTTGGCGAAGGCGAAGTTATCCTTGAGCGCACGCCCCACAACCTGCACATCCAACGGCGCGGGTGAGCCGAAATTGAGGATTTTCGCCGTCAGATCCGCTGGCTGAAAGGTTATTTCCGTGCCGGGAAATGCCCTCGCCAGCCCCCTGCGCAGGATCTCGCGGTACTGGGCCACGGGAGATTCCGGGTTTCTGAGCGAGATCGTCAGATCGCAGTCCTGTGCGCCTACCGTGGGGGTGGGAATATAGGACTGGTTGAGCGGGCTGAACGGCAGGCCACAATTATCGACGATGGAAACAACCTGACCGGGCAGCAAACGCTCGATTTCGGCATTAACCAGTTGCGATATCTTGCCCGTTTCCTCCAGCCGGGTGCCGATCGGCGCGCGCATATGCATGGCCAGCACATCGGAATTGATTTCAGGAAAGAAATCCTGCCCGACAAAGAACAGCAACCCCAGAGACGCCACCGCCATCACCAGAAACGCGCCCACAAAACGTCCGCCAAGCCCGATCAGTGTATCCAGCAAGGCCTTGTAGCCATGCCGGAAACGCTCGAAACCGCGCTCGAACCCAAGCTGGAAACGCACAAGCAAACCGCGCACACCCGCCCGTGAGCCGTAGAGCGCACCCTGCTCGGCCCCATGCTGGCTCTCCTGCCCGGCCAGCATGTATTTGGCCATGGTGGGCACCAGCGTACGCGAGAGGATGAACGACGCGACCATGGCAAAAATAATGGCCTCGGCCATGGGGGTAAACAGCCAGCCTGTCACCCCGGTTAGCTGAAAAAGCGGCATCCACACGATACAGATACACAGTGTGGAAACAAATGTGGGCACCACAATCTGGTTGGCAGCATCAATAATGGCCTGCTCCAGATCCTTCTGCTGCGCCAGATGCGTGTCGATATTCTCGATCATGACGGTCGCATCATCCACAAGGATACCGACGGCCAGCGCCAAGCCGCCCAGCGTCATGACATTAATGGTCTGCCCCGCCCAGTTCAGCCCGATAATGGAGCACAGCATGGCCAGCGGAATCGAGGTGGCGATAATGACGGTGGAACGCCAAGACCCCAGAAACAACAGCACCACGAGCCCGGTCAGCACGGCAGCGGTGACCATTTCCTGCACCACGTCGCGCACGGATTCCTTCACAAAAGTGGAGGCATCGCTAATCACGTCAATCCGCACGCCATCGGGCAGGGTTTTGACAATACCGGGCAGCAGTTGCTTGATACCCGCCACCACATTCAGCGTGGAGGCATTACCTGCTTTCATGACGACGATCAGAACACCCTGCTGCCCCTTGACCAGAACAAGGTTGGTCTGGGGTGGCCCACCCCGATGCACCCACGCCACGTCGCGCAGATGAATGACTGAATTGCCCATCTGCTTGATGGGCAGGTCGTTAAACGCCTCAAGCTCGGTGGGCGAGGCATTGGTCTGCACCATCCAGTCAAAAGCGCCGATACGCTGGTCGCCCGCTGGCAGCACAATATTCTGCTTGGACAGCGCAGCCGTGACATCGGTAGCCGACAGCTTGTGGGCCAGGAGTTTGGTGGGATCGAGATCCACCATGACATTGCCCGGCTCCCCCCCGTACGGGTTGGGAATAGCCGCCCCCGCCACCGACACCAGCGCCGGACGCACCAGATTGGACGCCATGTCGTAGATTTCCGATGCCGTCATGTGATCTGACGAGACCTGCAACGTCAGAACCGGAACGGAAGACGCATCCATGGCCATGATCAGGGGCGGTGTGCTGCCTGTCGGCATCTGCTTGATAACGGTCTGCGAAACGGCCGTGACCTGGGCCTGCGCCACCGCCGTATCCGTGCCCGGCTGGAAGAAAATCTTTACGATCCCGCGGCCGTAATAGGAGTGGCTTTCGATATGTTCGATATTGCCGACCGTGGCTGTCAGGGCACGTTCGTAATAATAGATGATCCGGCCCGACATATCCTCGGGCATCAGGCCGGTATAAGTCCATACTGCCGCCACGACAGGAATACGGATACTGGGGAAAACGTCCGTGGGTGTCCGCACAACCGCGCGGACACCAAACACCAGAATCAAAATCGACAGCACCACGAAGGTGTAAGGCCGTTTGAGCGCGACGAGAACAATCTGATTCATACGGCCATGCTCCTGTATCCGGCGCAGACCGCTGAGCGGCATAGGGTCGTCATAGGGTTCTTTTTAGTCCGGTTTTTTTCGAACAGCCAAGACGCATTAACCCACCGAGCCCCTGCAAACAGCAGAAAGCCGGGAATTTCCAATCGGCATAAAATTTTTATTACAGACCGTTAAGGCGCCTTCACGTCGCCTGCATGCATCGGAAATTCCAGCGCGAAAACGCTGCTGCTGTAGAGCGTAGGCAGCACGCCTCCACCCACAACCCGGCTGCCCTGAGCAGGCATACAGCCCTGCACCACGACAAATACTCCCACGACACCCGAGAGGGCAGGCAGCGCCGCAGCCGGATCATGCGGGGTGCAACGACCACCCGCTCCGGTATCGTAACGGGCGACGACGTTTATGCCAGAGGCACCCGCCAAAACCCTGACAATGCCGACCTGCAACACGGCCCCGTCCCGCGCGAGAACCGGCAGGGCCTGCTCAGTGCTCAGAATGGTCTGGATGAAGGAGCCGGACGGATGCTCCGAACGCGCCACCATCTGCCCGACATGATCCGTCAAAGCAGAAAGCTGGTACCAACGCCGCAGCGCCTGCCCCACTTCCACCATGCCCGCCAGCAGCACAGCGCACAGCGAAAGGACTAGAGCGGCTTCGATAGCCACATTACCGCTACGCGGGCGCGCAGGCTTTTGGCGCTGTATCATGGATCAGAACCCTGACAGAATGCCGCATGGCGGCCTGCCCCACCAACATGCTCATCCATGGTGTAAAATAAACCTGCGTGTAGCTGAAAGTATAAAAGGCCGTGCTGTCCGGTCGGGGCTCCGCACTGACATGCACCTGCGCCGCGCGCAGGATACCACCCGAACTTCCCGCCACAAGATCCGGTAGAGAAGCACAGGTACCGCCGCTGGCGGTATGGCCGGTTTCGACAAAACGGGCAGCATCCTCGGCACCGTTCTGCAACACCATAACGGTGAGCAACTGCCAGCCGGTTTCCATGAACCCGACCAGAAAAACGATCATGACCGGCAGGATCAGGGCAGCTTCAAGCGCCGCCACACCGCGCCGCGCGCGCCACAGCCGAAGCCCTATGCCACACGCCACGCACGCTCCCGCTCCCTGCCTGCCCGCCACACAGTCTCCTGACCGGGCCCACCAAAGGCCCATGCGCCACGCCGTCTGTCCTTACAATAAGACCCGCCGACCGGCCCTGTATAGCCGCCAGCGCGCCACAAAGCCGGACAGAGCGGCGCGACACGGGCAGGAAAAAAGCGGAAACGGACGCGTCAGGCCTTGGAAGGTGCTGCCTGCCGGCTGGCGGCGTCTATTTCCAGCGCCCGACGGGCCATGGCCAAAGCACCTTCGCGGCTGGTCGCACCGCAGATAAAGCGCGCGGGATGGGCGAACACCGCATCGGCAATACCCGAAGCCTCGGCCAGAGCCTGACCATCCAGCCCCGCCCAAGCGTCCGGCAGGGACACACGCTGCCCGAACTCGCCACGTGCCGGCGGCACGGCCTTGATGTTCCACTGCCCACTTGGCGCGGGAGACACCACATACACCACCGGCAGGTCGTGTTCGAAAATGACCTTTTCGGTCGGCATCCCGGTTTCCATCAGCAGGATGCGCTTGTCCTCGGCCTGCTCAAAAGCCTCCAGCACACGGGTCACTGCCTTCTGGCTGGCGCGCACGCGCTCTACCGCGTTGACCAGATGCGCCGCAACAGCAGCAGCGGCATTGGCAAAGCCTTCCGTCTCGCGCCGGGCGGCTTCCTCCGCGCCAAACAGTTCAACGGCATCCCAGGTCGGACCACAGGCAGACACGACCTCGGCCAGAGACAGGCGCCCCATCTTGGTCACACCGTTATCATCAAGGTCGATGGGCAGCACCAGCCCCTTGTCCACACCCTGCCAGATCGCGTTCAGCCGTGCTTCGTCCAAAGGCGCACCTTCCGCCGCCATGGTGGCGGACAGGATATTGCGGACAGCCGCCCGGCCGTAATCGGCCCAGAGCAGGCCCGCCGCGCTGTAGGGTGTGCCATCCTCACGCAGGGGCTTGTCGCGCATGTGGTGATCATACCGGCCTGCGGGCGGGTCATAAACACCACCGACATCGAACACGATATCCGCCGCCCCAATCCGGGCCTTGTCGCGGCTGCGTTCGAACACGAGCCTGTCAGGCGCTGCCGTACCCAGCACGCGGCCACGCAGGTCTCCCTCCGGGGCCAGTGCGTAATGCAGCACGACATAACCCAGTGTTTCATCAACATGAAAATTGCCCGAATGGGTCAGCGCCCGCACGGGCGCTGTTGCGGTATCCAGACCAATGGGCGTGTGCTGTGCCATAAACAAACCTGCTGACTACGTGAAATAAAAAAGGAAAAAACCATCAGCACCGGCCAGGAGCGTTTGAAACGACCGCACTGAGGCGCTGAAACAAAAACGGGGGAAACAGGCTCAGGCCCGCGCGGGCTCCAACACCCGTTCCGCCAGCACGCCATAACCCAGCCCCAAGGCGGCCCACAGTACAAGCTGCATACCCAGAGCGGATTCCCTGAAACGCCACAGCACCTGAGCCGGAAAATCCGCCGGGACTTCGGACACATCGGGCAACAGGGCTGACAGCCCGGCTACCAGCGCACCATAGAGCAACACGCCAAGCACGTTGGCGTTCCAGTTACCCAGACGGGGCGCGTAATGCCGCGCGATCACCAGACCGATCATGGCCGAGCAGAACGATAGGCCCAGCATGATGAAATATGCCGCCGTGCGCACGCCGATCGTCTCGGGGTTGCCCACCGCAGGCGGGTTAGGCGGGTATTTAAGGCCGGGAACAATAACCGCCACCACGCAGCACGCGGCGGCCAGCCACAGGGCGAGCGACCGCGCGCCAAGCCGTGAAAACCGTCCATACACACAACTGAACACGATGGCGAACACGCCACCATAGGCTGCGCCATACAGGACTGTGGCCGTCAGCAGCCCCCATCCCGCCTGCACGCCCCGGCTGACCAGTTCGGGCTCGGGCGGCTCATTGGCCAGAGCTGCCTGCGCCGCCTCATAGGCAATGGCAAGATTGACCTGCGGCTCAGCAAAAACACGCGCGAAAACAAAGGCCAGCAGGGCTGCGAAAACACCCGCCAGCATCCCCCGCGACAGAAGGCGCCCCATCATCATGGCGCGGCCACGCTATACAAACCGGGCAGCATCAGTGCACGCTGGATCAATGGCAAGGAAAGCCCAGAAGATGGCGACCGTCATGCACAAATTCATGCACCGCATGGCCGGAAACCAACGCCGTCGCACCCTGCTCGGCACCGACAAAATACAGCACCACGATAAACAGCAACACACCGAACACAGCCCACGGCACCACGGCCTTGAGCGGAACAGGCACGGGAGCAACTGCCACTGCGGGTTTCAGGGTTGCCGTAGCCATGGACTTGGTCTCCTTTTGTCATCATCCCGCCTCTGGCGCGCTCGCACCGGTAAGGGACATGCAACACCCGGCCCGCCTCCCCCGACAGGAGCACCGCAGAACCGGAAGCAGGGTTCACAAACACGAATCACGCGCGCCTTGTCAACACAACAGACCGCAACCCGCCCCCTGCCTTTTCTTACAGGAGCCTGACCCGCCAGCGCACATGACGGGTCAGGGCCAGCCATGCTCCAGCGGCCATGTCCAGAGCAGGCAAGGCAGTCGCCTCAGGGGCAATAACACCCTGCATCAACCCCACCAGAACAGATGGCGCGGCCATAACCAGCGCCTGTGTGCCGTCCGGCAGTTCGGTCTCCAGCCAGTGCATCAACCGGGCCGTGAACTGCCGCCAGCTTTCCCCTTCCGGCGGTGCAAAATCGACATCCTGGGTCAGCGCCTGCACGGCATCTGCAGGCAGGGCAGACAGAGCGGCCCCGGTCCACCGGCCAAAATCACGGGCACGCAGGGCGGAACAGCCACGAATGCCCCCTCCACCAGCACAATCAGCCTGCCCTCTGTCAGCCAGAAGGGTGGCAATGGTGGGAGCATCGTCCAGCGCACAGAAAACCGGCAGGCTCCGTGGGCACAGGGCCTCAATACGCGGCGGCGGCACGCAACAGCCCGGCACCGACAGATCCACCCCCGGCGCAATGACACCCCGCACGGTCTCCACCGCAGGCGGCAATGCCAGACAGAAAAGCCGGATAGCCATCAGCCCACCCGTCGGCTGGACTGCTTCACCCTGCATCCACCGTGGACATAACCGGGCAGGGCCTCCCCCGCCGCCAGATCAACATCGCGCACATGCAGGTCCTGCCTGCTCAGAGCCGCGAACAGCCTGACCTTGTAGCCATTACCTGAGAACGGGCAGGTATAGAGAATCATGACCGGGCTCCCTTCTTCATCCCATGCACGCGATGAACAGCACGATGCTTTACACAGGCTCGGGCGGATGAAACAAAGATACGCGCTCCTGCCCGCTTCCTGACCAAGCTGGATCATACTGGTGAACGAAACACAACCAACCGCTTCCCCGACGGACAGAAACGCGCCAGCCGCAGGCACACCAGACACCAGCAGAACAAACCGGCTGGCACATCGACTGGCGGGGGGACTGCGCAAACCTCTGTTCTGGGTCGTACTGCTGGCGGTCGTGCTGCGCCTGCCCGGACTGGGCTGGGGGCTGCCGGCCTCGGACGGATGGGATGATGACGGGGTAGCCCCGCGCAATTTTCTGGTCGGACTGGCACAGACCTACGTGCCAGGAGCGTTTTTCACCTACCCGCCCCTGCACATGATCTGGCTGACACTGCTCAACCTGCCCGTGGTGAGCATAGCACTTGTCCATGCGCCCGCTTACACGCAGCAGGCGGTTATCGGCACGTTCATTCATGTGCCTTACATGACCAGTTTCGCCTTTACGGCCCGCGTGCTCAGCGTGCTCATGGCGGTTGGCACGCTGCTGCTGATCAACCGCCTGACCGCGCTTGTAGCGGGGCGAGTGGCGGGGCTGTGCGCGGCGGCGGCCTGCGCGCTTAACGGTGGCATGGTCTATTACGGGCAGGTCACCAATCTGGATGGGCCATACCTGTTCTGGGCGGCGCTGAGCCTGTGGGCGTGGATGCGTTTTCTGGTCGCGGGGGACCTCCGCAGCCTACGCTGGGCCGCCCTGTCTGCCGCTGCTGCCATCGCCACCAAGGATCAGGCCTATGCGGTTTTCCTCCTGACCCTGCCGGCTTCTTTCCTGCTGTCGCTCATGCTTGACCCAGCGGCCCGACGACGCGCTCCGACCCTTGTCATGCCCATGCTGCGCTGGGCGGCCATCAGTCTGGGCCTGCTGCTGCTGGTGGACGGCGCCATAACCAATCCGTCCGGCTTTGCGCGCCGCATGGCGTTTCTGCACGGCCCGGCCAGTCAGGATTTCATGGCCTATACGGCCGACATAACCGGGCGCCTGCGACTGGTTGCGGACATGATCGGAGATTTTCCACGTTTCTACCCAGCCGCCACAGCCCTGCTGGCCGTAGCCGGACTGGTGCTGATGTGGCGCACCACGCGCGCGCGGCCCGCCCTGCGGGTGGCCGGACTGGTGCCCGTTCTGGCGGCGCTATCCTTCACGCTGTTTTTCAATGCGCTTACGTTACGCACGGATAACCGCTTCTTACTGCCGCAATCGCTTTTCATCGCCCCGTATATCGGACTGGCCTGCGCCCGGCTTCTGGCATTGAAACAGGCGCCCCTGTACCAGGCGGCCCGTGTGGGGCTGGCCGGACTGGCGGCCATAGCCCTGTGGCGCTGCGCGGGACTGGACGCCGCCATGCTGAATGACCCGCGTTACGATGCCGAACGCTGGATGGCTACGCACGTTCAGCCCGGCGATACGCTTGAGGCGTACGGCCGCAATGCCTTCCTGCCCCGCTTGCCTCAGGCCGCGCACCTGACCCGACTAGACACCATCGCACTGAAACGCCGCAACCCGCTGCCCGGTGTAACGGAGTCCATAGCCCCGTTCTCGCAGATAGAGGAACGCAAGCCCCGCTTTCTGGTTGTGCCTGATTTTTGGGCACGCGATTTCCTGCCACATCCGGCCCCCACAGGAAGCCAGTGGGGCATCAGAACACCTCGTGTCTTAGAAAATTCTCGGAACAGCACGCAGGAAAGCGCCTTCCTCAGCGCTTTGTTCGACAACAGGCTGCCCTACCGGCTGGCGCTCGAAGCACGCTACACGTCCTTCCTGCCAGCGCCTGAAGGGTATGAAAGTCTGGGACAAACCATATTCATTTTCGAACGCGTTCCAGACCAGCCTTCACAGAAAGCGGACTGAAAATCAGGAACCCACATATGTGGCGCACGGATTTTCCAGAACGGTTTCGATACCCGACAGGGCAAGCAGGGCAGCGCCTCATCGCCAGCAGACCCTGGACTCTGACAAAATGCCCAGCTTACCAGGCGACTTTACATACCGTGTCGGGTCACCATCCGTTCTCGCCGCCCAACTTCCCTGATTACGCCAGGCCACAGGGCGTAATCAGACCTGCCGAGCACGCCGCAGGATAACAAGCATCAGAAGGTTTGCGATACTACGCGTCAGAATCGTCAGACTATGGAAAGGCTTGTCGTTGGAATAGTTGCTCCACTGTGACCAGGCATCGCTACGCCCGAAAATCATTTCGATAATGGCCGTCTCGTCCTGTGTGTCGCGGCTCATCCATTCAAGCCTGACCAGGACATCGCGCTGATTGACGATGCGCGCCGGAACGCACGTGGTAATCTTGTCACGCTTGTTGATGTATTCGACCTCCACCACCTGCACACCCTGTGGAAGCGGGCCGAGCATCGTGACCGACAGGCCACCTTTCGAAAGATCCTGTGTCTGTGCGGGATAACGCTTGCCCTGTTCGGGATCGCGCAGAACAATATCAAGCTGCGCCGAAATGCGCGGAGCGCGGCGCACCTGCCTGCGCTCATAACCGACAGTAACAGCCGCCAGCACAATCAGAAGATTAGCCGTCGTCCAAAGCAGGTTCATGCCGTACGTCTGGAACAGGACAGGCGTCGCCCGGTGGTCAATCATGCCCTGTACGCCAAAAAACGACGCTATAACCAGCAGGCAGCCAATAACGATATTAGGTCTGACCATACGGGTATCGAGATAGTCCTTTGTAATAAGGCCACCTTTTGCCGTTACATTGAACGTCCCGCGCCTGGGAGCAAAAAACGCCACCACCACGACAGGCGCCAAAAAAGTGGCGATCGCGGTTTCATAAACATAATTCCAGATGGAGTAACGCCACCGCCCCTGCATACGCGACTGCGTCAACACAGACTGGAGCAGATGCGGTACAACATAGGTCATGACCGCCAGAGGCGTGGCATAAATGATATTCTCCCCGAAGAACAGAAAGGCCATTGGAGCCAGAAGGAAAATAATACGGGGAATGGGAAAGAAAAAATGCAGCATGGCTGACAGGTAGCAAAAGCGCTGCCCCAGACTGAGACCCCGCCCCAGCAAAGGATTATCGGTACGGAAAATCTGCACCATCCCGCGTGCCCACCGGATGCGCTGCCCAACATGCAACGCCAGACTTTCGGTGGCGAGGCCGCCGGCCAGGGTTTCTCTCAGATAGGCGGACTCCCAGCCCTTGCGCTGCATTCTCAACGATGTGTGGGCGTCTTCCGTAACGGTTTCAACAGCAAAGCCATCTATGCTGACCAGAGCCGTGCGGCGCAGAACGGCACAGGAACCGCAAAATAGCGTTGCGTTCCAGAAATCATTGCCCGGCTGCACAAGACCGTAGAAGAGATTGCTTTCGGGCGGAATATGCTCAGAAATGTCGAGATTTCTTTGAAACGGATCGAGAGAATAGAAATGCTGCGGCGTTTGAATCAATGAAATGTCCCGGTTCTGCACCATCCACCCGACAGTACGGATCAGGAAGCTTTTGACCGGAATATGATCACAGTCGAAAACCGCGATCAGTTCGCTGCTCGTATGCGCCAGCGCATGGTTGAGATTGCCCGCCTTGGCGTGCTCGTTATTGGCGCGGATGACGTAATTGACCCCGACCTCATCAGCAAAATTACGGAATTCCGGCCTGCGCCCATCATCAAGCAGATACACGTGCAGCCTGTCAGCAGGCCAGTCCATGGCCATGGCCGCCAGAACGGTATTTCTGACAACAGTCAGGTCTTCATTATAGGTCGGAATAAAAACATCGACACTAGGCCAGAGACTTTCATCATCCGGCAGCGGACATTCCTTTCTGTTAAGCGGCCATACAAGCTGCATGTAACCCAGAAACAGAATGATCCATGAATAGACCTCTGCAAAGAGCAGTGTCAGCATCAGGCTTGTCTGAAACCAGTTCTCGAACTCAAGCGTGTAGGACAGCCGCCAGAAAATATAACGCAGCGATATGAAGGTAGAAAGGCCCATCATCAGCAGTCGCGCAAGATGCCCCGGCCTGCGACGGATGACCAGCGTGCAGAGCAAAATAGCGATGCTCAGATAAGCCTGTGCTGCAAGCGAGATCATGGCCTGGCTCGCGGTCAGCACAAGCAGGGTGCCCAGCAGAATCAGGATATATGGCGTCGCTCTGCCTATTCTTTCCGAGGGGGACATCATGGAACCGGACACCGCCTTAGTGGCCAAAGCTGTCAAAGGTGTAATGCGCCATAAGAAAGGCTGTCAGCTCCGACCAGTTACCGGCACGGCTGTAGCCGACCTGCAAGCCCAGACGCAGCGCGGGTGTAGCCTGATAGACGACCTTGCCCATCACATTGCCCGCAGCGCCGCTGGCTGACTGACGCCCTTGCGTCGCCGGGGAAACGGCGCTCTTCTGCAATCCGTCGTTCAGTGGGAAATAATCAGAGCCGTTACTGCGATAATGCTGGAAACCACCTTCACCACGCAGCAGCCATGTCCACATGTCCCGATGGCCAGACCACTCCAGCGGAACCATGATGGCGTAGTATTCCTGCGGTGAGAAATACCCCCCCTGTCCCCAGGTAAACAGATCGCTGTTCCGTCTATAACCATAATAGGAAAAATCGAGCCCGGCACGGACACGCTGGCGTTCCTGATCGTTCCATATCGTGGCGATGCCTCCGGCATGGGCATCCACTTCCGTATTGGAAACAACATGCGTGCCATCCAGATACGCAAAGCCGGCGCCAGCATACAAACTCCACGCCCGGCGTACCCATTCAAACATGCCCTCGCCGTATTCGCGTGTAACGGCACCCCATGTCCGCCCTGAAACCGGGTCTTTCATGCCGGCATAAGACAATTCGCTATTCGTCACCATCTGCCGCCCGCCGCTCAGACGCAGCACCAGGTCGCGCGTCAGATGCGGGGCGAATTCGATATCGCCCAGGATATTGGCAATGGGGAAACCAAGTGGAGATGAGCCGATATCCGCGCTGAACCAATGATTGACGTAATTGATATTCAGCCCCACGCCCTGCACGTTATAATTATGCCCCGACCCGCTGCAGCGGCCCGTACTGATAATTGTCGCGCATTGCCCGAACTGATGGTTGGACGACGTATTGGCCAGCGGATTGCCCGTAAACAGGAATGTCGGGGCAATGGAAAACGATATCCGGTGATTCCAGGATTCAAACGGCAGGGTGCCTGTGATCGGCACCGCCAGTTCGGTCAACTGCCCTAGCCCGCCATCACCCGTGCGGTTACGCACGTAAAAATTCCCGTCAAGCTGAGAAGACAGGGAGTCATGCAGGTACACGATGGAACGGTTATTGGCCTCGGACGCGGTATCAGCCGGCAGTTCATGATAGGCGGCTGGCAGGGTAGCGCCCCGCAGATCCTGATACCCGGATTCAATCAGCGGCCAGCGGTAGTCTGGCTTGAGCACGTCGTGCCGGTCGCAGGCATCGCCATTGTCGCTTTCGCATTCAATACTCTGGACGTGCTCCATGGCGGCAAGCTGGCTGCGCGTATCATCATGAGCCTGTGCGTTTTCCGCCACGGCGGACCATGTTTCAGGCGCTTCCGGCGCTAGGGTCTGAAGCTTCTGTGTCAGGCTTGCCGCTGTTGCCGCATCATCCGCCATGGTGGCCTCGTGCACTGCGGCGCGCAGGATACGAGGGTCGTCCGGGCGGCTTTTCAACGCGTCCATATCTTCGGCCAGAGCCTGTGCCGGCTTATTCTTGGCCTCATACACGCGGGCCAGCGCCAGCCGGGACTGTACGGCATCAGGATGGGTTGCCGTATAGGGCTGCACCAGCCGCAGCGCGTCATCAGGCCAGCCATTCTTGACGAGTGCATCAGCCTGAATGGCCATCAGCCCGTCTTCGACCTGATTTCTGGTTTGTGTTTCGTGTTCAGTCGGCTCCTGCCCCGGTTCCTGTATCCCGGCATCATAGGCGTTCAGATTGGCCAACACATCCCGCTGCGCCTGTTTCTGGAGCGCCGCGGAATCCGACAGGGCCATGACATGCAGGTAAAGCCCGGCGTAGCTCAGCCTCTGGGACGGCGAAACACCACTGGCCTGCGCCTCTCCCTTTTTCAACACGTCATAGGCGGCCTGCGCTTCATCATGCCGGAGCAGCGCGCTTGCCACCAACAGCGCCCTCTGGCCCGAGGGATCGGGGCGGTCTGCCAGCGCTTTCAGCCCCGTAACGGCCGAAGAGCCAAGACGTTCAGCCGCACTGATATCGGATTCAGCCTGCGCGCGCTCCATCACCCGGTGCATGTCCTGCGTCAGCGCCGCAGGCGGAAGCCGCCGGATCAGGGCTTCGGAGGTTGCGAAATCATTCTGCCCGTCCGCGTAGAGAGCGGCGGCTGTCAGCGCCTCCCGAGAGGGGTGGGGCTGATCCGTCAGGACAGCCATGATGGCGCGCCCCTGGTCGGCATGATGGGTCGCAGCAAGGGCCTGCGCCAGTTTCAGCCGCACCCACGGATCATTGGGCGTGGTTTCCACGGCTTCGTTCAGCAGGGAAACCCGCTCGTCATCATCCGTTGTCTGCCCGGCCTGCTGCACAAGCCGCGCGCTATGCACCCGTGCCGCAAGTGCCGAACTGGTATAGCCGCTTTCCTGAATGAGTCTTTCAGCATCCTCTATCCGGCCATCCTGTAGCAGCATGTTCACCAGCATGGCGACAGCACCGGAATTACGGGGCATACGTAAGACGACACCACGATACGCCTCTTCCGCTTCGGCCCTGTGGCCCAGCTTCGTTTCAAGCTGGGCGCGGAATAACAGCGCCACTGTCTGCTGACCGGGTATCTGCGCCAGACGTGTAATGTCGCGCCGGGCATCATCATACCGGCGGGTGGCGAGCGCCCGCGCGATCTGGGCGGGCAGCGGGCTGTTACCCGCCATGCCCTGACGGACACCAGCCAGTGCAGCACTCCACTGACCCGCCGTTGCGGGGTCGGCCTCCATAGCCAGCTTGAAATTCTGTTCGGCCCGCTGCCAGTCATGCTGGCGTTCCGCCACAAGCCCCACGCCGCCCAGTGCTGCCGCATCCTTGGCATTATAGGCCAATGCCTGCTGGAAGCCTTTTTCGGCTTCATCGACATGGCCCGCATTAAGCTGGCTGAACGCATCAATCCGGGCCGTATCGGCGTCGATGCGCTTCTGCTCTTCCCGCGCCTTTTCCAGCCTGTCGGCAATTTCGGCATCTTTGGGATGCTGAGTCAGCCATTCGTAATAGAGCGGAATGGACGAACCTCGGACGGCCAGCCACAGCAGTGTCTGACGCCACGCATCGTAAGCCTGACGTCGAATACGCGGCGAAACATCGGCCAGCGCCAGTTTCTTGACCCCATCCAGCCCCAGAAGGCGCGAGGTCTCACGGTAGGTCAGGATACGGTAATAAAGAAGCTGCGCATCAAGGTCTGCTGGGTTGCGTTTCAGCCATTCCCGCAGGCGCGTTACTGCTTCCTGATAACCGAGAATGGTTGAGCCCAGAACCGTGTAATATTCCAGCGCAAGATCCTGCGGGGGCGGTGCGTTCCCGAACAGGGCTTTGTACGCCATGGCGGCCTGCAGCATTTTGCCCGCAGCCGCCAGTGCCCGAGCCTGCGCAAGGCGCTCGGGATCGACCGGGTTGGCGGCAATCACATCGCGCAGGGCCGCGCGCATATCCAACGATGCGCCCACACTTTCCATACGGGCCAGCGTATTTTCGGCCCCGGCCAGATCGCCCAGCCCTTTCTGCGCACTCCCGAGCAAAAGCAGCGCCTGCGCGTTCTGCGGCGCTATGTCCAGTGCACGGTTAGCCGTATCCTGCGCATGTTTGAACTGATGCTGGGCCAGCCAGTATTCAGTTTCGGAAATCAGGCGGTTCAGCAATGCGCTATCCTGTGCGCTCGCGTCGTTGGCCGACTGAAGCGCCAGCCTGACAGGCACATCCTGCACCGGCGACAAAGCCGTTGTAGCTGCCAGACCGCCGGGGTCGCCAATCACCCCCTGCGCCAGACCGGAAGACAGGGTGCCACCCCACAGCGTGCCCACCGCGCCAAGCCACACCAGACGCCGACCAGCACGCGACACCACAGCCTGCGGCATCGCTTTAAGAACTATCAGGCGGGAACGTTCCATGATTGGGCCGGGCACGGTCTTTACCATTGGCTGTGTCAATGCACACGTGAGACGGCGGAAAGGCCCGCCAGCGCCATGGCAACCATAGCACATAACGCGATCAGAATGATAACACCCTGTCTGGCCGCGCCAGAGGTGGCGCGATTTTCGTAGGTGAGCATGGGGCGCTCCACACCAACATAACTCAGCACCGCCGCAAGGGTTGCCCCACCCAGCACAAGCCCCATTGTCAGGTTGTCAGCCGGAGACGGCAGCAGATAGGCCGCCAGAACGATAGCAGGCCAGTGCCACAGATACAGCGAATAGGAAATGACCCCGACCGGCGAAAGCGGTTCGACAAACCCGCGACTGACGGCCTGCGGCTGCATGATAATGAGCATGGTCGCCACGCAGGGCACCAGCGCCGTGAGCGAGGGACAGGCATTGCCCAGATCATAAAAAACGGCACAGAGTAACAAGGTGAGAATGGCACCGCCATAAGACAGGGCCGCAAACAGGCGCGATTGAGGCAGTGCGGGCAGCACCCATATGACCGTGCCGAGCAGGAACTCCCATAACCGCGCAGAAAGGCTGTAATAGGCAGCGTGATCGCCTGTATGAAAAGCGTAGGCGCTGTAAGCGAATGATGCCGCAAGCATGACATACAGCAGCATCCGCCGATGATGGAGCAGCGGCAACAGCAGCGCCATCAGAAAAATGACGCCGTAAAACTGCATTTCAAGCGACAGCGACCATGTATGCAAAAAGGGATAGGCTATGCTCTGCCCTTCAAAATACCCCACATGATGACTGGCCCAGATATTGGAAAGATAGACCAGTGCATAAGCCCCGTTCAGGGCAATATCCGAACGATCACTTTGCAATACCCACCACAGCATGGCGGCTGAAACAACCGAGATCATGACCAGCAGGGCAGGCACCAGCCTGTAAAGACGCCGCAGGACAAAACGCTCGGGGCGGAAAGGATGTTGCATGAAGGCCGAGCGGCCCATGAAATACCCGGAGATAACGATAAAGATATCGACCCCGATAAAGCCGCCGCTAATCCAGCCCGCATGAAAAAGCATGACAAGCAGAACGGCCAGCCCGCGCAGACCGTCAACGTCACGGCGCCGCCCTGACGGAAAAAATACCGCCCCAAGGCTACTTTTCCATGTCTGTGGCGCCGTGAAAGGCTGCATCTGCTTGATCACCATGTTTCTACGGCCATGCGGCCATAGTGAGAAAGAAACACCTTACGGCTTACGGAGTTTTTCCAGAACTGGCATGGTCTGCTGCACGATGCCAGCAGCCCAGACCTTGTAGCTTTCGCCTGTCAGATGCACGCCATCAATGGTTTTGGCACTACCTGGCTGCATAAGCTGGGTGCCATCTATATAGGTGCAGGGCGCGACCTCGCTTTTGAGGAATGTTGCCATTTCCTGTGCGCGCTTGTCGGTCTTGCCGTAACGGGGGCTGTATTCGCCCCATGTCGGGCCAATCCAGATACAGGCCGTATGACCCAGGGTCATGGTCAGGGTTTTGACCTGTTCATCCGCCCAGTTTGTCGAAATTTCCTTCTGGCCGTACGCGGCCATGGTGTCTCCCAGAACCACCATAACAACATCCGGGTGCCATTGCGCGATCAGCGACGTAATGGGCGGCGGCGCTGTGGGCGTCATGATTGCGCTGCCGACCGGGGCGATACCAATGCGCTGGTAGGCACCGCAACCGTTATTGCTGGTAGGCACCACCCAGTCTGCCGCCGTGGAGGAACACACGCCATAGGTGACAACCTTCGCACCTGCCTGCGTATAGGCCTCCGGCAGAATGGAAAGGAGGGAGTCCTTGAATGTAACGTGGCTGTCTCCAATAATCAGCAATGTTAATCCAGCCAGTAGAGCACTCATTATCCCGTCCTTGTAGCCTGTCTCTTTGTCAAATCAGCGACCTTGAAAAATCCTTCTCCCACGCCGCCTGCTGGTGGCGGCATGGGAAAGCCCGACAACCTCTGCAAATGCTCAGCTATCAAGTGGCTTGTCTTCTTCTGGCAAGTTTCGCCGCAACCGGCTCCGGGCGCGGTTTCTCAGCCATCTCGCCGCACCAACCACCAGCAGCACCGTGCCCAGAATGCTGGCAATGATGAGAAGCAGCACATATTTCTCAAGCACCATCTCAACACGAATCCACTGCGGCAGCGTACCGAGTGTATAGCGGTGTGCGTTACGATAATTGGTTATAGAAGAATCATTTTTTATAACCAGATCGCCCTGCACGGCAGGAATAGACTCCCGGTCACGCAGGCTTGCCACCATCTGCTGCACCTGCAGCGGATGATCACCCAGAATAGCCACAACCGAGCGGTGCGCGGCATAGGGAGATTCACCACCGATTAGCAACGAGGCATTGGCAATGGGAGCATTCAGCACCGGCTGAGCGTTATTGTGCTGGCCTGCGTCATCCTTATCCTGGAACAGATACCAGAAGCCGTCGAGCATGGTTTTCTGACCCAGCCGGATGGTCTGTCCGTTGATGTCGTACGCCGTGCGCGCCAGCAGCCCTCTGGCCGCGCCAAGCTGATCCAGCGTGGACAGAACCACAATATCCTTGGCCTGCGACAGCCCGGCCAGATTGGCGGTAGAGGCAAGGTCGATCCCCACAACCGGATACTGCGTGGAAGCACCAAAGAAGCCCATCAGATCAAGATAGGCGCCGGTAACAACCAGATCGGGCTGCGCGGGCAGCACAACGGCTGTCTGGGAATAATCCGCCAGTCTGGAGAAGGGAAAGGCCGCACCAGCAAAATACGCCAGATTGGGCAGCCGGGCGAAATGATAGCTCTTGCGGAAATCAAACGTGGAGTTTGCATCGACCTCCGCAATGAACTGGTCGTTCACGCGGCGGCAGGCTCCCCGGTCAATGGGCAACACGTTGAAATTGAAGGAAAGCTGATTACGCCCTCCAAACAGCAGCCACGGCGGCAGAGAACCATTGAACGCGACCGCGCTGCTCGGCCCGCCGGGCAGATAGGCTTCGGCTTTCTGCCACATCTGGTTAGAAGCAAGAGAAAAGCTCTGCACATAGTTGCTGTTGAGCAGCAGATCGAGCCGGGCTCCCTCACGATCGAACGCCACCGCAGCCGGAGTTCTGACCTGTATTTTGAGCGGGAAGGCGTGCTGTCGCCATGTAAACAGGTCAGGCGGCAGCCGGAACAGCAGGTCTATGCCCAACGGCGCACCGCCCTGATGCTGCAGGGCGGAGGCTGCAAAGAGTTCCCCAAACCGCACGACACGATCAGTCGGCACAAAAGCCGGGGCATCATAGGGCTTGCGGGGATCGAGTGCGATATCCCCCACGACACGGGCTGGCACATCGCCCAGCGTATCGGACGAAAAAGCAAGAACCCGCGCGGCAATTTCAACATCCTGCGGCGTGCGGCCCGTTACTACCAGAATGGTGCCCCAACGATCATTAGGATTGGGCATTTCAAACAGGGTCGGGCCGAACGGCGGGCTGCCATTGCTATCGACAGGAATATTCTCACCTATTTCCACCGCATTACCAGTTGCGGGAAAGGTGATGGACGCCGGGAAGGTGGCACCTCGGAAATCGGCCAGCTTGCCGAACCACGAGGCGACAATACCCGCCGCCTTCAGATTGTTCTGCCCGCTGTAATGCGGAAAGACAAACGGAACGCGCAGGGGATCGCGTACATTCTCGTCAAAAAATGGCGCTGGCAGGCGAGAGAGCTTGCGAACCGGCGGCAGCTTTATGGTGGTGATGATGATCTTTGAAAGATTGGAAACACGCGCCCACAGCACCCCGTTGTGCTGATCGTTGCAATCGCGCCGGTATTCCCCGGCAAACTGGAAATTCAGGTGATTGAGGCGCGTGAAGAAAATCGGGTCGATATCGAAAACCAGCGGGCCGAAATGGGCATTCTGCGGATCGACCTTGACTGTACCGACATACTGTTCGTTGAGCGTCACCGTCAGACTGCTGGCTTCAGGCAGCAGAGAGGGCGACATGGCACCGTCCAGAATAATCTGGGCACGGGTAACAACCTCATCAGCCGGAATGGCGATGTCCAGCCCCTGCAGGGGCGAAAACCCGCGCAGCGTCATTGGAACTGTCAGGCCAAGCGCACGCAGAGTAAGCGTCCGTGTTGTTTCGGGCTGGGTCAGCCCTACAGGAGCTACCATACCCGGCTGGCCCGCGCCCGCGTAACCCGCAGGCGACACATACCCAGCCGGCACACCCGGCGCGGCATAGGGTGCTGCAGGGGCGGCCGGTGCCGGAATACCGGGCGCACCCGGTGCCTGCGTGTAAAAAGGCTGGCCACCTAGCACAGGCTGCGGAGGCGGAGGCGGCGCGACAGGAGCCTGCATGGTCTCAGACGCGGGAATGCTGGGCGGCGGCAGATCGGAAGACTGCGCTCCACCTGCCGGAGCCACCGGATACGACCCGGCCACTGGTGGCGGAACAGGCGCGCCAGCTCCATCGGGGAAGACAGGCGTTACAGCCTGGGCGGGCCCTGCGGGAGGCACAGGAGGGGCAAACACTCCCTGCACAGACGCACCGGCAACAGGTGCCGCCGCAGGGTTCTGGTTGCGCGCATTAACAGACACATCGGACGGGGAAAGAGGTGCACTGGCCCGCTCCGGCGTTTCATACGGCGCAGACTCCTGCGGGGAGACATTCTGGGCGACAGCCACACCAGACAGAACCAGCGCACTTGCCGTACCATAAATACCAGCAAGCCGGATCAAGCGGGAACCTGCTTTGAGCACGAACGGTTTTTCCCTTGGATTGGACAAACAAAAAACCCGACTGAAAATCAGGCGGGGTACTCAAAACGCGCGCAAGCCCGGCACGCTCTCACGGATGGCCAGATTACGCGATCTCGTGTGGTCCACAGCATTCCGCAGATCACAAAAAAGATGCTTACGCAATTCCACATTTACAACGTCCCGTAATGATAGTGCTTACAGAGCGCCGCATCATCAAATTAAAATAACTTAATAAATAAATCGTTAACCGCTCTCTGCTCTTTAAATCCCCAGAACACCGCGCGCGTAACAAAACCAGACAGACCCACACGCTCCACCATAATTCTGCTTTTACGGAACAACCTCTTGCCAAATATCCCTTGGGAAATATTATTTTTCTTGCAGAAAGGCGAAGGATTTAGTTATGAGGGCAGATAAACGGGTTTTTATTCCATATAAAATTTTAATCCTTACTCGGTTTTTATTAAAAATCATCCCCCTGCAAAATGGAAAAGGAAAACTCATAGACAAAACTTTTTTGAGCCGCGTACAATTTAAAGAAAAAATACTCGCAGTCTCCACCCTTTACGGCGCCCGCATGGATGTATTACCCAATGACCATGTAGGACGACATGTTTTCTTTACAGGTACATTTGACCGTCCTGTTTTCGAATGCCTGCGCCTTTTCGCGGGCGATACCCCCGTATTGTGGGATATCGGCGCCAATATTGGGTATATGTCGGCAGAATTTTTAAACCTTCTGCCTGGCGCACATGTTCTCGCTATCGAGCCCCTGCCCGATATTTTCACAATACTCCAGCAGAACCTGCAAGAAATCAGCCCGCACCGCGCCCTCTGCCTCAACTGTGCCGTAAGCGATCATTCCGGCACAGCCAGAATGCAGCGAATTTCCAACAATTCGGGCGGTTCATTCATCTGCGGCGAGGGCGACGAAGTCACGATTGTTGCTGGCGATACATTGCTGGACCTGGCCCCCGCCCCGACTGTGATCAAAATTGACGTCGAGGGCCATGAGGCACAGGTTCTCCAAGGCCTCAAAAACGTTCTGTCTGGCGCAGAACTCCGCGCAGTGGTGTTTGAGCACCACACCCGCACGACCATGGCAGAAGAAGTCCGGGCCCCCTTGCACAAGGCCGGGTTTAAAATTTTCCGAATCTGGAAAAACGCCCTTACCTGGGGACTTTACGCTGCGGAACACCCGCGCGGCCCAACAGGCTACTACCCCACCGCCGATTTTGCCGCGATCCGTGACGGCATAACCCCTCCCGGCGTAAAATTCCTGCGCTAACGCACAGCAGCAATCCGTCAGAACGCAAAGGAACGCCGCTGCAGCATTGTATGTCTCTGTCAGGAAAATTGGTGAGCCGGGAGGGACTCGAACCCTCGACCATTCGATTACGTACCACTTCGGCTTTCGCCGCCCCGTAGGTTCGTGGTCTGGACTTTACCTTCACCGTGGGCCGAAGCCTGTAGGTGGACCCTGTCAAGTCTCTACACGTTCCATCTTACGATGGCTTCGCTCGGTATTGGCACGGCTTACCCAAGGGGTATAACCAGAGCGTTCACCGAATTTAAGGCCTGTTCCACAGCCAGTTTCCTGACTGGGCTCCCATTGAAAGTCGAATGCTCTACCGACTGAGCTACCGGCTCTCACCAATGCGGCCCCTCTTACATGAAAGCCCAACACAGAGCAAGCCTTTGCCTGCGCCTTATTTTCCACACCTGCTCATACCGGTACTCCGTCTCCATCCCCCTGCGCACGCAGGTTTTATTTTATGCTATAACAAGCCCCGTCCAGCACCGACCCGCTTCCGACTTTCGCCATCGGGCGTGCCCCTCCCCTGCTGTTTCCATCAACCTGCCGAGCCTATGAAAAGCCTCCCTCGTTCCCTGCTCCGCCTGAGCCGGAGACTACTCACTTTCCTGCCAACCAACATACTGCCGACCGCCCTCCTGCACTGGTTGGGCGCCAGAGCTATTGCTTTCGCCCCGGAGCAGATCGCCATACGCGAGGGTATGCGTGCAGGCGTCGCGGTCGGCTCGGTCATGCTGCTAGCCTGGTGGCTGAATGTACCTCTTATGGCATGGGCGGCTTTTGCCGCGTTCTGGACCTGTCTGGTTGACCCCGGCGGGCCACTCCGCCAGCGCCTGCACGCGCTCTGGCGCTTCGGCCTGTCTGGCACGCTCATAACCGGGCTGATTTCAGCCGCCGCCGGGCTAGGACTGGCACCCGGCTTTATCGCACTGGGTGTATGTATCGCGCTTTGCGGTCTCTCCCGCGCGGGTGGGGCGATTGCGACACAGATCAGCATTCTGGCGGCAATCGTCGCCGTTGTCGCAGTCTGCTATCCGCAACCCGCCCAAGGGGCCATGCAGCTCGCAGGCCTGTTCGCAGCGGGCGCGGCTTGGGCGGTGCTGATCTGTATTCTGGCCTGGCCAGTGGACCCTTTCGCCCCGCAAAAGCAGGCCTGTGCCGCTATTTTCCGCGAACTCGCCCATATGGCAGGCAGGCTGCCCCGTGCAACCATGGCCCGCGCCCCGGCTTCGGGCGCGCACCGCAGCGTCAGCGCATACCGGCGGGATATCCGCACGCGCATCGAACAGGCGCGCGCGGCTCTGGCCCTGCTCCCGGCCGGCACCCAACCCCGCATGACGCTCTCCGCCGCCCTCGACACCGCCGACCGTCTTTTTGCTGCTGTCATGGCTCTGGAGCACGCGGCTTTTTCACACGCGCCCACCCATACAGCCCGTCGCATCATCCGCCTGCTGAACCTGAGCCTTCAGCGCGTGGCACGCGAAATTACCGCCAATCCGCCCCGGCCTGAGCGGCTGACGCGCGACATCACCCCGCTTCGCCGCGTCGCCATGGATGAAGAGGACATACACATCCGCGCGGCCACGTTCTGTGCCGACGCCTTACAGGCCCTTCAGGCGGCATGGAGTACATCCACCCAGCCCCCTTCGCATCCGGCCCACGCACCACACGCCGTCGCTCCAGCAGCAGACATGGTGCAAAATGCCAAGGCAGACCACGCTGTTTCTCCAACGCCTAGCCTGCCCGCTGGCGCCGGAACCAAGGCTTCGGCGCATCAGGCATCACACTGGCCGGACAGGCTGGTCATCCGTCATGCCGCGCGGCTGGCCGTGGCAGTCCTGGCCGCCTATGCAATTTCGCTCGCTCTGAACCTGCCTTATGCCTACTGGGCCATGATGGCCGTTGTGGTCGTAACACAGCCCAGCGTCACCACCACCCTACCCCGCGCGATTGAGCGTGTGGCAGGCAGTATGGCCGGTGGGTTTGTCGCGGCACTTATGGGCGTCTTTCTCCCTGAATACGCTATTCTACTGCTCATCTTCCCTCTGGCGGCCGCCACCATTGCGCTCCGCAGCGTCAACTACGCGCTGTGTGTCATGTTCATGTCGGAACTGTTTGTGCTGGTTACTGATCTTGTCAGCGTGACCCATGGATGGGATGTGGCCCTGTCGCGCGCTGCCAACAACACAATCGGCAGTCTTGTCGGGCTCGTCGCCTGCGTGTTCCTGTGGCCGGGCAAACGCCCCGCTCCTTTGGTCGAGCTGGTCTCCCGCGCCTTTACAGCCAATCTGCGTTATGCCGCACTGGCCGCCTGCCCGCCCCGCGCAACCTGGCAGGCGCTCGAACCAGCCCGACGGGCGGCAGGCACCGCATCCAGCCGGGCAGAAATTCTCTACCAGCAAAAACGGCTGGAAGGCCTTCATGAATCCGAAACGGTGAAAGCCTGTGGCGAAATCCTGTTTCTTCTACGTCAGCTTGCCGGAGCCGCCAGCATATGGTGGTTGGAACAGCCGAGGGCCGACAATACCAGCCTCACCCCACCGCCGCGCGCAGCACTGCTGAGCACTCTGGCCGAGCGCTATGCGCAACCGCAAAGCCTTTCACCACGGGACATGCTGACGGCGCTCCAGCTACCCGAGCTGAAAGACACACAGGATTATCCCTGAAAGCAGGTTATTCGATGCAGGTGGCGCGCGCAGGCACTCCCTGCGGCTCTACCCGAAAGATACGCCACCCCTCACGCTCATGCCTGAGACGGACGCACAACAGAGCCTTACCGACCTGCACCTGCACAAGCGCACGGCTGGCCGTCTGCACAACAGGCATGACTTCAGACGGCATTTCCTGTCCGAACCCGACCCTGTTGGTGTGCAGAAAATAGGCTGAAACAGCCTCAAGCTTTTGCTTACAGTCTCCACGCCCGGCTTCACGCAAGCTGTCCAGAAGTTCCGGGCTGATAAAGCGGCCAACCACCGGGTCATCCAGAACCGAGCCACCCGCACCGCCCGAGCAAAGCCGGGCCGCGTGCAAAGCTGCGCGACTATACCACTGGTAAAAAAGTGCTGTTTGCTGCTGGGGGCCATCATACGTGGGCAGGACGGTCTGCGCCTGTCTGGCGCGCGCAGCTATGGACGGGAAACATCCGCCCAGTAGAAAGAAAATGACCAGCCATGAAAAAAACCGGCGGGCCATTTCCTTCACTCCCGTTTAGCGGCCAGTCAGAATACGTTCGACCAGTTGGCCGACAGTCGGCACAAAGCCGTTCGAGTAGAACGGGTCTGCCGCAAAACGCCACGCGTTGGTACCACCAAACATCAGCGTATTGTCCATGATCTTGTCCTGATCAGGGCCACTGGCATGAGCCGCCGCCTGCAAGGTCTTCTGGATACAGAAAGACCGCGGGTCGGCCTTATGGCCGTTGCTGTAATCCGGTGCACGCTGGCTCCAGTTGGAGAAACGGCATTCGGACAGACAGCCCATGCAGTCGGCCTGATCAGCCAGAATTTCACGCGCGCTGTCAGGGGTGACAAAAATCAATGTTGAATCGGGCGTGCGCATCGCTTCAACAAAACCCTGACGTTCCCATTCCTGCACGTGGGCCAGATCATCCGCCGCCAGGAAGACCTGCCGTTTGCGCGCGCCAACGCCATACGGCACCGTCAGAGCGCCAAGAGGCTCGGTCGAAAAGGCCACCTGCCGCTCGGAACGGGCTTTGAGATCCTGCAAAAAGCTGTTGTTGACAGCGGAAGAATAAAAACCCGTGGGCGAGAAGCGGTTCAGATGCACATCGCCTTTTTTCAATGTCATCAGCCGCTTTTTCCACGCCTGCGGAATCGGGCTCTCACGCGTCAGCAGCGGGCGGGTGCCGAACTGGAAAACAATCGGCCCCAGCTCGGGATTGTCGATCCAGTCCTGCCATTCCTCAAGCCACCACACACCACCGGCCATGATAATGGGCGTATCGTGCAGGCCAAAACTACGCATGGTCTGACGCAGGGCGAGTACACGAGGATAAGGGTCTTCGGGGTTGAGCGGGTCTTCCGTGTTGGACAGGCCGTTATGCCCGCCCGCACGCCACGGGTCTTCATACACAACGCCGCCCAGAAGATCAGCCGCCTTGCTATAGGAGCGTTTCCACAACGCGTTGAACGCACGGGCGGAACTTACGATCGGATAATAATGCACGCCAAAACGCACGGCGATATCCGCCAGCCTGTACGGCATGCCGGCACCGCAGGTCAGGCCATGAATCAGCCCGCTGGCTCCTTCCAGCACACCGGTAATAACCCGTTCGGCCGAGCCCATCTCCCACAGGATATTGGCATGAATGCGCCCGCGTCCGCCAGCCACCTCATGCGCGATCCGGGCCTGGGCAATCCCGCCGGCGATGGCGTACTGCACCAGTTCCTCATGCCGCTCACGCCGGGTGCGGCCCTTGTAGACCTGCGGCACGGGCTGGCCGTTTTCATCATAACTGTCTGCATTCACAATGGACACGGTGCCCGCACCGCCCGCCGCCGCCCACGCGCCAGCCGAGACGCCGTTGGAAACGGAAATCCCCTTGCCGCCCTCGACCAGGGGCAGGACATCCACCCCTCCCATGCGCAGCGTGTTGATCGCCTTCATGATCGTCCTATCGTTCCTGCAACTGCTCACAGACAGTACGGGCGAGCCTACCCGCCCGAAAAGGGTGGGCCATTATGGCCCAGCTTTTTATACCGAAAAACCGGCACCGGAGCAGACCTTGGCCCGCTCCGGCCCTGCCGGATGTTACTCCGCGTCCCGACGGGGAGCGCGGGCGGGCTTTTCGCCAACGGTTTCGGTAATGTCGGCACCGGTCGCCTGATCCACAACACGCATGGACAGCTTGACCTTGCCACGATCATCGAAACCAATGACCTTCACCTTCACGGCGTCGCCATCCTTCACCACGTCGGAGGTGCGGGCAACGCGACCCTGAGCCAGCTCAGAGATGTGGACCAACCCGTCACGCGCGCCAAGGAAGTTCACGAACGCGCCGAAATCGGCCGTCTTGACCACCTTGCCGTCGTAAATCCGGCCCAGTTCCGGCTCGGCCACAATCCCGTTGATCCGGTCCATGGCCTTCTTGGTCTGCTCTTCCGAGGTGGATGCGATGGTGATCGTGCCGTCGTCACCGATATCAACCTTGGCGCCGGAATATTCCACGATCTCGCGGATAACCTTGCCACCAGAGCCAATCACGTCACGGATCTTTTCACGCGGCACCTTCATGGTGGTGATGCGCGGCGCGGTGGAGGAAACGTCCGTGCGGGTTTCCGTCAGCGCGCGGGACATTTCGCCCAGAATGTGCATCCGGCCTTCGCGGGCCTGCCCCAGAGCGATCTTCATGATCTCGGGGGTGATCGAAGTGATCTTGATGTCCATCTGCAGGGCGGTCACGCCGGATTCCGTGCCAGCCACCTTGAAGTCCATGTCACCCAGATGATCTTCATCACCCAGAATGTCGGACAGAACGGCGAACTTCTCGCCTTCCTTGATCAGACCCATGGCAATGCCCGCCACAGGACGCTTGAGCGGAACGCCCGCATCCATCAGCGCCAGCGAACCGCCGCACACGCTCGCCATGGAGGAAGAGCCATTGCTTTCCGTGATTTCGGACACCACGCGCACAGTGTAGGGGAACTCCTTGCGCGAGGGCATCAGCGGGTGAATGGCGCGCCATGCCAGCTTGCCGTGCCCGACTTCACGACGACCGGGAGAACCGATACGCCCGCACTCACCCACCGAATAGGGAGGGAAGTTGTAGTGCAGCATGAAGTTGGTGCGGTATTCGCCTTCGAGCGCGTCGATCACCTGCTCGTCCTGACCGGTGCCGAGGGTGGTGACAACCAGCGCCTGCGTTTCACCACGGGTGAACAGGGCGGAACCATGCACGCGGGGCAGCACGCCCACTTCCGGCACGATGGGACGCACCGTTACCAGATCACGCCCGTCGATACGCTTGCCGGTCTTGAGCACGGAGGTGCGCACCACGTCGGCTTCCAGATCCTTGATGAAGGGCTTGGCAGCAGCCGCATCGGCTTCCGCCGCGACCAGCTTCTCGACAATGGCGGCGCGGGCAGATTCGAGCTTTTCGTAGCGAACCTGCTTCTGCTTTTCCTTGTAGGCATCGGCAATCAGCTTGCGGCCCAGCTTGTCCACCTGCTTGCGCAGGACGGCTTCTTCCTTGCTTTCTTCCGGCAGAGCCCAAGGCTCCTTGGCAGCGTGTTCGGCCAGGGAGATGATGGCGTCGAGCACGGGCTGGAAGGCATTGTGGCCAAAAGTCACGGCGTCGAGCATGACGTCTTCAGACAGTTCGGACGCCTCGGACTCAACCATCAGCACGCCTTCGGCGGTGCCGGCCACGACCAGATCAAGCGCGGCATCGGTCATCTGCTCACGCGTGGGGTTAAGAATGAACGCGCCATCCTTGAAGCCAACGCGGGCAGCGCCCACCGGGCCGAAGAACGGAATGCCCGACAGTGTCAGCGCAGCGGAGCAGCCAATCAGAGCGACGATATCGGGGCTGTTTTCCATATCGTGGGTCAGCACCGTGGCAATGACCTGCACTTCGTTACGGAAACCCTCGGGGAAGAGCGGGCGGATAGGACGGTCAATCAGACGCGAAACCAGCGTTTCGTTCTCGGAAGGACGGCCTTCACGCTTGAAGAAGCCACCGGGGATCTTGCCCGCGGCGTAGGCTTTTTCCTGATAGTTGACAGTCAGGGGGAAGAAGTCCTGACCGGCCTTGACATTGCGTGCGCCAACAGCGGTACACAGCACCACGGTCTCACCATAGGTAACCAGTACTGCGCCATCGGCCTGACGGGCAATCTTGCCGGTTTCAAGAACCAGCGGGCGACCGCCCCATTCGATTTCTTTACGGTAATAATTGAACATTCTGTTACTGCCTTACTCAAAAACAAAAAACGCCAAGGCAGACAGAACGGAACCGGCGGGCAGACAGCGCCTCGGACGGCATGGAGACTGACGGCAACACCGCCCAGACGCCATGTGGTCGGAAACGCCGTGGCCGAACCGGCGCGCATGGCATCCGCGCCTGACCTGTGGCTAGCCCAACATAAGGGGTTGTCGCACGCTTGACCAGTCCATCCGCTCAGGGCGGGGGCCCATGGCCGGCCAGCCAGCGTGCGCCCGGATCATAACAGCGCCCGAGGGGGCTGCCCCGTCTTCTCCTCCCACGCACGCGAGAAGAGAAGCGGACACACCCCCCGAACCCGAAGGTTCAGCGGCGCATGAAGATCAGCGACGCAGGCCCAGACGGGCGATCAGGCTTTCATAACGGGTCTGGCTCTTGCGACGCAGGTAGTCCAGCAGGCTGCGCCGACGGCCAACCAGGATGAGCAGACCGCGACGGGAATGGAAGTCCTTCGCGTGGGTCTTGAGGTGCTCGGTCAGGTTGTTGATACGCTCGGTCAGGATCGCAACCTGAACTTCCGGCGAACCGGTATCGCCCTGCGTGGTCTGGTATTCAGCAATCAGCGCCGTACGGCGTTCAGCGGTAATCGACATCACATGTCTCCATAAAAGATGGGATCTAGAGAATCCGCACCGGCTTCAGCCATCCATCTTCCAGACGGCCTATACCCAGCACGCGCTCCCCTTCCATGACACGGAGAGTCCCTTGCTCATCGGTGGGGGGTATGCGCCCCTCAAGCTCGAAAAGCCCGAGTTTCTGCCCGTGCCGCAGAAGAACCGCCTCGTCCGAGGTCAGGGCCAGCGCCGGGATGTCGGCCAGCGCGGTCTCAACCGGGCAGAGAAGGTCTGCGGAAGCAGGGGCGTTGTCGTCGTTTGGCGCCAATTTGTCCAGCATAATCGCATCGGCCTCAACAAAAGGCCCCACCCGCAGCCGCCTCAGCACGGTGATATGCCCGACCGTGCCCGCCGCCAGCGCCACGTCACGCGCAAGGGCACGCATGTACACACCCTTGCCGGACTCCACCTCAAACACGGCCGTATCCGCATCCGGACGATCGATCAGCTCAAAACGGTCCACTCTAGCGGGACGGGGCGGCAGTTCCGGCGGGCGGCCATCGCGCGCCATGTCATACGCCCGTTCCCCCGCAACCTTGAGCGCGGAAAAAACCGGCGGCACCTGCATGATATTGCCGGTCAGCGCGGGCAGGGCCGCGCGAAGCTGTGCATCGGTCGGACGCACTGCGGATGTCGCCACGGGATTGCCATCAGCGTCATCACTATCCCGCGCCTCGCCCAGCCGCAGGGTGAAGCGATAGACCTTGGTGCCATCCATCACATAAGGCACGGTTTTGGTGGCAGTGCCGAAGGCCAGCGGCAGCAATCCTGTCGCCAGCGGGTCGAGCGTGCCGCCATGGCCGACTTTCTGGGCATCGAACACCCGGCGCGCATACCCCACCACCTGTGTGGAGGTCATACCTGAGGGCTTATCTACAATAAGCCAGCCATTCAGCGGCCGACCACGTCTGCGTCGCATACGGAACTTCCTTTTTATCAGGCTGTGCCTCTACCGCTTCACACGCACGGGAGCAATGCTCCACTGCCCATGCCCCACCCCGCAAGGCTGGGCTGTCGAAACGGTCTGCCTCTCCCCTGCACGGGCCATATCCGCCGGTTTTCCGCCGCCAGGCGGTGCCTCCAACACGCTCGGCCGCCGTAGCAGACAGGTCTAGCCACTCCGGCCCGCTTGCCTTAGTGTTGCCACCACTTATGATAAAACTCCTTTCTCCTTCCGCCGCGCCACCGGACGCGGACACCCAGGCTCCGGTCTGGTCCATTGTCCCCACCGAACAGGGGGGGCGCCTTGTGCTGGAAGGAACATGGACAGTACCCAAAGGCGGGGTTCCGACCTTTGACGCTCAGGCACTCAAAGGCCTGAAAAGCGGGCAGAACCTGCTGGTGGACGCCAACGGCGTGAGTGAGTGGGATTCGGCGCTGATCTCCTTCCTGTGGGATGTCGAACAGGCCACAACCACCGCCGGGCTGACCTTTGATGTCTCCATCCTGCCCGACCCCACGCAGCGGCTGCTTGCCCTGCTGCCCCCCACGCCTCCGGCCGCAGCCCCTTCGCAGTTTGTCAGACAGAACCTGTTTGCCCGCACTGGGGAGGCCACGCTGAACGCGCTGGAAGAAACCGGCATTCTGACCGAAATGATGGCGCAGAGCACCCTTGGGGCCCTGCGCGCCATCACCGCCAAAAGCTTTATGCGCGGCAAGGATCTGCTGAACGACATCTGGCGTGCCGGGCCGAACGCGTTGCTGATCGTGGGCGTGGTCAATTTTCTGCTGGGCGCCATTCTGGCCTTTGTGGGGCTGGTGGAGCTGCGCCGCTTCGCCGCCGAAATCTATGTGACCGACCTTGTGGGCATTGCCTGCGCCCGTGAAATTTCTGCCATCATGACTGCCATCATCATGGCTGGGCGCACAGGCGGCGCCTATGCCGCGCGCATTTCAACCATGCTGGGCAACGAGGAAATAGACGCCCTGCAGGTCTTTGGCATTCCCATTTCCAGCTATATCCTGCTGCCTTCCATCATCTCGCTCTCGATCATGATGCCGCTGCTTTATCTTTACGGCACGCTCATCGGCATTTTTGGTGGTTTTGTCGTCTCCATGAGCATGATGGATGTTTCTCCCACAGGATACTGGATCTCCACCTTCAACGGGGTTGAACTCAAAGAATTCGTCTTCGGCTTCATCAAATCCTTTTTCTTTGCCGGTTTCATCGCTCTGGCTGCCTGCCGAGTCGGGCTTAAAGCCGGACGGAGTGCGGCTGATGTTGGTGTGGCCGCCACCCGCGCGGTGGTGATCGGCATTGTAGGCATCATCGCCATGGATGCGGTGTTTGCCGTGCTGGCCAACGCGCTGGGAATCTGAAACATGACCGAACCCACCGCCCAGTCCACCGATGACACGCTGATTGCCGTGCGCGATCTTACCCTGTCTTTCGGCCCCAAAATCATCCAGCAGAACGTGTCGTTCGATGTCAGGCGCGGCTCGATCTTTGCCGTCATGGGGGGCTCGGGCTGCGGCAAAAGCACCCTGCTCAAGAGCATGATCGGACTTTTGCGTCCTGCGACCGGCCAGATTCTCGTAAGCGGCGAAGACTACTGGGCGCAGAACGAGCGCCGCCGCACCGATATCAACCACCGCTTTGGCGTCTTGTTCCAGAGCGGGGCGCTATGGTCTTCCATGACGGTGGGTGAAAACGTGGCCCTGCCTATGGAAATGTTCACCGACCTCAAGCCGCCTGTCGTCCGCAGACTGGTGGAACTCAAGCTCGGGCTTGTGGGCATGGAACACGCCATAGACCTGTTTCCGTCGGAAATTTCGGGCGGAATGCGCAAGCGTGCCGGTCTTGCCCGCGCCATGGCGCTAGACCCTGACATCCTGTTTTTTGACGAGCCCTCCGCCGGTCTCGACCCCATTACGTCTGCCCGGTTGGACGACCTGATCCTGACCCTGCGCGACGGACTGGGGGCCACGATTGTTATCGTCAGCCATGAACTGCAAAGCCTGTTCACCATCGCGGATGACGGAATTTTTCTTGATGCCACGACCCACACCGCCATCGCGCATGGTGCGCCTCGTACCCTGCGTGACAGCAGCGACATTCCAGATGTGCGAGCTTTCATGAACCGTGTCTCCTCTCTTTCACCCCCCGCTAAAACGAAAGGCTGAACGGCAATGTCTGAAAGCACCAACCGCAAGACAGCGCTGGGCGTCTTCGTCATTTTTGGCGGGATGCTTGCGCTGTTCATTGTCATGGCCTTCGGTCACATGCGCCTGTTCGCCCCCTCGCGCGAGGCGGCTGTGGTGTTCCAGAACTCCATTACCGGGCTGGCCGTGGGCGCGCCGGTGAATTTCCGGGGCGTGAAAGTGGGTACGGTCAAAAGCATTTCCCTGCGTTTCGACCCGATGGACCGCAACGCGTATATTCCCGTGGTTCTGACACTCGACCCCGACCAGATTCATGTCGTGCGTAACGGGCCGGGCGGTACCAGCATCAGCATCCAACAACTGATCGCCAGCGGACTGACAGCGGAACTGAACCTGCAAAGCTTTGTGACCGGACAATCCAACATCGAACTGGATTTCGACAAGTCAGTAACGCCGCTGTTGCACCCCCGCATTACCGACCTGCCCGAAATTCCGGTGCGGCTATCCACCATGGAAAAACTGAAAGACTCGCTGGGGCAGATTCCAATCAAGGATATCAGCCGCCATGTGGACACAGCCCTGCTGTCCATTACCGATCTGAGCAACATCCTGCGGCATGACCTGCCGCCGCTGGTCGCCAGTATCAAGGCCACCTCGGATCAGTCGCGCGAAGCGGTGAACGCCGCCACGCAGGCCATTCACGTCCTGCAGGACAAGCTGGTGGTGACGCTCAACAAGACGGACACCATGCTTGATGCCGGTACTCACCAGCTCAACGCCCGTGGGGACGATCTGCACACTACGCTGGCCTCGGCCACCAAAACGCTGGATTCGCTTCAGAGTGTCCTGTCTCCGCGCTCCACTGACCGCGCCAATCTGGACGCCGCCCTACGCGACATAGCCGCCACCGCCGCCGCCCTGCGCGGCTTTGCCAGCGATGTTGAACGCAACCCGCAACTGCTGCTGATGGGACGCCGCCCATGATCCGCCTGCCCCTGTTCCACGCCTCCACCATGTCGGAGCGCGCCCGCCACCCTGCGCTGCGCGTCATGCTGCTTGCGGGACTGACAGCCGGCACGGCCTTTGGCCTTGCCGGATGCGCCGGCCCGCCCCTGCGCCTGTACACGCTGGGCATGCCCTCGGATCAACCTGCCCCCCAGTCCAGCCAGCCCCGCCTGTCCAGCCGGGCTGCAACGGTAGCTGTCAGCAATGTGGTCATTCCTGACTATCTGGATTCGCAGGATATGGTCGTGCGCCGGGGCGAGGAAATTGTCCGCAGCCCGCGCTCACGCTGGGCCACGCGCCTGTCCATCGGCATTACGGACCTGATCGCCAATGAAATGGCGAGCTTCCATCCCTCCATGCTGATTACGGACCAACCACTGGCCGATGCCGCCATGCTGCGTGTGCAGGTGGATATCTCGCGCTTTGACGTGGACATGAACGGTCAGGCCACGCTGGACGCCCACTGGGCCATTCTACCAGCCGACCCGCACAAACCGCTGATCCGCAACCGTACGCACCTGACCATGAGTGGCCCTGTCGCAACCGATGCGGACGTGGCGGCACTTATGCGCAAGATGGTGATCCAGCTGGCAGACAAGGTGAACGCTGACCTGCCTGTAGTCAGCGCCAGCCAGAACTGAACCAGCACGGGCGAGGTGGACGGTGCGGCGAGCGATCTCGGGACGGTTCCAGGCAAGAACCACAACGCAGCCCTGAAAACGGACAGACTATCGAGATCGGCACCAAGGCTCTTCCACCCGCTAACGCTCCATATGTAAGCGCCTCAGGCCGGAGGCTCCAGACTGTAAAAGCCCGCGAGCAGACCGGAGCCCTGCACCATCGCCCGAACCTGCTCCGCCGTGCCCGCCGGACACAGCACCAGCACGGCATGAAAGGCAGGGCCTGCGCCGCGCACATGCTCCTGCGCGCGGGCCAGCAGAAAACGGTCCAACCCGCCTGCCCCCGTGCAGCACGCGCATACGCTGCCGGGACTGCCGCTACCCAGACCAAGTTCCACACTGCCAGCGCGACCTACCGCCGACGGCAGGCTTTCGGCTACCAGACCGCGAGACCGTGACCCACCCGGCACCAGCCCGCGTCTGACGGGAGCAAAAGCAGCCGAACCCGGCGAAAGCGAGGCGGACGAAAACGGGGCGGGCGCACCAAAAGCCACATGACGCGGGGCCTGCCATGTCCAGACGCCCGCCCAGCCAGATGGCGTGTCATCCACCGCCATTTCCTCGTCCTGCGGCACCACGCGCACAAGCGCCACACCGCCCACCGCCGGCAGGGTGCGCGGAAGCTGATCCGTCACGCACAAAGACAGGCGACCGTCACGCCGGGGGACCAGGGGCAGGCCAACAGATTGCATCATACCGGGATGCTGGCCCGACGGGTGCGCGCTGTCCAGCCCCGCCGCTGCCCGCCGCGTTTGTGCCGCGCCAGTGCTGGACAGCCCTGCGTGTCTCTGAAATAAGAAGCGGCGTGACCCGGCAGGCCGCCATGGCCAGCCCGGTGTCCGGCCCCTTCAACGCTCTTTCTGTCAGGGCGTGTCCTTCTTCCTTCCTGTCTGGCTGCATGGTGCCCATGTCTTCTCGTCCGCCTCTTCTCGACGCCCTGCGTGAACACGTTCTGCTCTGTGACGGGGGGATGGGCTCACGTATCCAGATGCTCGATCTGGACGTGCAGCGCGACTACTGGGGACAGGAAAACTGCACTGAAGTGCTGACCCTCTCCCGGCCCGAGCTGATCCGCGAGATCCATCGCGGCTATTACGAAGCCGGGGCCGACATGGTGGAAACCAACACCTTCGGGGCCTCACCCATCACGCTGGGCGAATTCGGCCTGACCGACCGCGCGCGCGAGATCAACCGGGCCTCCGCCATTCTGGCCCGTGAAGCCGCGGACAGCTTTGCCGATGGCCGCCACCGCTATGTGGTGGGTTCCATGGGGCCGGGCACCAAGCTGCCCTCTCTGGGCAATATCGATTACGACACGCTGGAAGACGCCCTGACCGAGCAGACGCGCGGGCTGATCGAAGGCGGGGTGGATGCTGTCCTGATCGAAACCTGCCAGGACACGCTCCAGATCAAGGCGGCGGTCAACGGCGTCAAGCGCGCCCGCGCTGAAGCCGGCACGGCGCTGCCCATTTTCGTGCAGGTTACGGTAGAAACCACAGGCACCCTGCTGGTCGGCCCCGATATTGCAGCAGCCGCCACGGTCATTCACGCGCTGGAAGCCGATCTGATCGGGCTGAACTGCGCCACCGGCCCGCAGGAAATGGCTGAGCATGTCAAATGGCTGGCCGAAAACTGGCCGCGCCTGATTTCCGCCCAGCCCAACGCGGGCCTGCCCGAACTGGTGGACGGCAAAACCCATTACCCGCTCTCCCCGCAGGAAATGGCCACATGGGTCGAGCGCTTCATTACCGAGGACGGGCTTAACCTCATCGGCGGGTGCTGTGGTACCTCCACCCCCCATACGCAGGCGCTGGACGCCATGCTGCGCCGCCGCGCCGAAGGCACCGGCCACCACCGCCCCGCCCCCGTGCGGCGCATTTCGCACTGGGTGCCCTCGGTGGCCAGCCTGTACAGCCAGGTGCCCCTGCGGCAGGAAAATGCCTATTTCTCCATTGGTGAGCGCTGCAACGCCAACGGCTCCAAGAAATGGCGCGAACTGCAGGAAAGCCACGACTGGGATGGCTGCGTGGCCCTTGGCCGCGACCAGCTCCGCGAAGGCTCGAACGCGCTGGACATCTGCACGGCTTTCGTAGGCCGTAATGAGCGCGAGGAAATGGATGAAGTCATCACGCGCTTCACCTCCTCCGTCAACGCGCCGCTGGTGATCGATTCGACCGAAACCCCGGTGATCGAGGCCGCCCTCAAGCTGCATGGCGGCAAACCCATCATCAACTCCATCAACTTCGAAGATGGCGAAGGCCCGGCCCGTGACCGTCTGGTCCTTGCGCGGCGCTTCGGGGCTGCAGTGGTGGCGCTGACCATTGATGAAGTGGGCATGGCCCGCAAACCCGAGGACAAGCTACGCATCGCCTCAAGGCTGGTGGACTTTGCATGCAACACGCACGGCCTGCCCCAGTCTGACCTGATGATCGACCCGCTGACCTTCACCATCGCCACCGGCGCGGAAGACGACCGCAAGCTCGGCCAGTGGACGCTTGAAGGCATCCGCATGATCCGCGAGGCCTTCCCTGATATCCAGATCGTGCTGGGGCTGTCGAATATCTCCTTCGGGCTGAACCCGGCCGCACGTGCGGTGCTGAACTCGGTTTATCTCGACCACGCGGTGCGCGCGGGCATGACGGCGGCTATTGTGCATGTCTCGAAAATCCGCCCGCTGCACCTGATCGCCCCTGAGGAAGTCAAGGTGGCGGAAGACCTGATCTTCGACCGCCGCAGCGAAGGGTATGACCCGCTGGCCACCATGCTGGCCATGTTCGCGGATCGCAAGGCTTCCGAGGCCGTGGTGCGCCAGCGCGCTGAGACCGCAACCGGCCGCCTGAAAGACCGTATTGTGGACGGCGACCGCAAGGGGCTGGAAGCTGATCTGGAAGAAGCCATGCAGACCATGGCGCCGCTGGACATTATCAACACCGTGCTGCTGGACGGCATGAAGGTGGTGGGCGAACTGTTCGGCTCGGGCAAGATGCAGCTCCCCTTTGTGCTGCAATCAGCCGAAACCATGAAAGCCGCCGTAGCCTGGCTGGAACCGCACATGGAGCGGACGGAAGGCCAGAGCCGGGGCACCATCGTGCTGGCTACCGTCAAGGGCGATGTGCATGACATCGGCAAGAACCTTGTGGATATCATCCTGACCAATAACGGTTACCGGGTGGTCAATCTGGGTATCAAGGTGCCAGTGGCCGACATGATCGACGCCGCGCGTGAGCAGAAGGCCGATGCCATTGGCATGTCCGGCCTGCTGGTGAAATCCACCGTGATCATGCGCGAAAACCTTGAAGAAATCGCCCGCGCGGGGCTGGAAACGCCCGTGCTGCTGGGTGGGGCCGCCCTGACCCGCAACTATGTCGAGGAAGACTGCGTGGCCGCCTATGCCCCCACCGGGCGCGTGGCCTATGCGCGTGACGCCTTTGACGGGCTGACCCTCATGGATCAGGTCACCAGCGGGGGGTTCGATAGCTATCTGGCCGCCATACAGACCCGCCGCGCAGGCAAGGCAACCCGCACCCGCGCCCCCGAAACCGCCGAGACACGCGGCTATGGCCCGGTGGATGCCGAGGCCGCCCGTGCGCGCCGTGCCCGCCTGTGCGCGGATGAACCGCACAGCACGCCCCCCTTCTGGGGTGCGCGCGTGGTGGAAGCCACGCCCGAAGCCGTTCTGCCTTTCCTGAACGAGCGCGCGCTGTACCAGTTCCAATGGGGTTTCCGCAAACAGGGCCGTTCGCTGGATGACTTCCTTGTCTGGGCACGGCAGGAACTGCGCCCCATCCTGCACCGGATGCTCGAGCTTGCGGCAAAAGACAGTATCCTGCGCCCGCAGGCCTGCTACGGCTACTGGAAAGCGGCGGGCGATGGCAACGATCTGGTGCTGTTTGAAGAAGACGGCACGACCGAGGCCGCCCGCTTCAGCCTGCCCCGTCAGCCGCGTGAGGACGGTGAGTGCATCGCCGACTTCGTGCGCGACATTGCCGACCCCGTGCGCGATGTCGTGGGTCTACAGGTTGTAACCGTCGGGCAGAAGGCCTCTGATATCGCGCGCGACTGGTTTGCGGAAAACCGCTATCAGGATTACCTGTACCTGCATGGCCTGTCCGTGGAAATGGCTGAAGCCATGGCCGAATACACGCATAAGCGTATCCGGGCGGAACTGGGTTTCTCGGCGGAAGATGCGCGTGAAATGGATACCCTGCTGCAACAGGGCTATCGGGGCTCGCGCTATTCCTTCGGCTACCCTGCCTGCCCCCGGCTGGAAGATCAGGCACCGCTGCTGCGCCTGCTCGGAGCCCAACGCATTGGCGTGTCCCTGACCGATGGCGACCAGCTCCACCCCGAACAGTCCACCTCGGCCCTGGTCATTCTCAACCGCCACGCCAGGTATTTCACGGTCTGATCCACGCTCCACGCAGGGAGAAACCACACGGACAACGGTGAGCGACTTTGTCTTTGGCGACAAATTTGCCCACCGTGTCCGCTTACGCCCTCATAAGCGACATGGAGTGAGTCATGACGCCTTGCTGATAGCGGATAGTTCACGATGAGCACATTTATACTGCTTTAATAATGCCGATCGCAATTACTGCAACGCGGATACCAGATTGGAAAGAAATCTCATGGAGCAGGATTTCGATATCGGCTATCATGTCTGACGTTCCGTCTTCTATTTACAGCACTATTGGAAAAAACGTGATCTATTTTAAACAAAAGACATTTCTCCTGCCTCTGTGTGCCTTGTTCCTGCATATGCCTGATCTGGCATCCGCCTCATCGAGACAGGAGAATGATGGATGGGAAATTTACGCCAATGTCCGTTTCCAATATCAGATTTGCTACCCTTCCCGATTGTTAAAGCCACAAGGCGAATCCGATAATAGTGACGGGCAAAGATTTCTAGCCACTGACGGGGGTGAGCTGACTGTATTTGGAGGGTACAATGATGTTCTGCACTGGACGCTTGAATATACATTAAAGACATACAGTGCAGATCTTGTTGGTCAGAAAGGTAAAATTACTTACCAGGTTATAAAAAAGGATTGGGCTGTTTTTTCAGGAGACGATGGTGAAAGAACGGAATTTTACGGGAAAATCTTTATTCGGAATGATCAGTTTTACATATTTGAACTTACTTACAAAAAAGAATATAAAAATAAATACAGTAAAATTGTTGAAAGAATTTCAAAATGCTTCACTCCGGGAATATGAGTTAGTTTTTTATAAATTGTATCTATATAAAAAATTTTGTTTCATTATTGATTTAATCTTTGATCCATACTTTAAGTCTGATGCATAAGAGCCGGTTAAGGCATCTGCATAAGCATCAGGGGCATCCGTATGCTGTCGTGCCAGTTTATAGGCCGGGTGTGTCGCCAGTAAACGGCCGTGCTGATCGAAGGCTTCATTCATGGAGGAAAAGACACGGAATGGCGCTATAGTCGCAACCAGCTTATGATCTTTGGTTTCTTCATGTGTTCCGGCCATGACAAAACTCTGTCCACGTCCCGCCTTTATCCCAAAGGGATTATTGGAATGGAGAGGCATCCTTTTCCCAGAACCACTTTCCAGCATCCACTGGGCTATCGTGATGGATGCAGGTACCTTCCATTTTCTTTGTGCTGCTTGAGCTGCCTGAATAACAGCGGTTGGAATCGATGAGCTGGAAGTAGAAGATGTGGCGTTCCCCCCTGATGATGTTGTAACTCTATTCACACTGCTCGATAATTTCGACTCATTCAGCGCGCGCAAAGTAGGACCGCGCGGATCAATTCGGCCATCAGGTGAAGACATGCCGACAAGATTTTGTTGAATTTTACGGATAGCCTCAAAGGTACGAAGTCCACAAAGACCATCGACACGCAGGCGAGGGGTATATTTCGGAAGGTTGCTGTTAAGCAGTTCCTGAATGGCAAGAACATCCTCTCGCCGATTTGTGCCACCTTTACCAACAGAGGCAGTAATTCTCACGGGTCTGGATAAAGACATGATAGCTCCATCCCTATGCCATGAAGACATAGAGGCTCAAAGGTTTAAAAAAACATGGAATGATCCGCCAAAATCTAAAAAACACCCTCAAATTACTTAAAAGGATGAATGCCAGATTTTCTTATTATGGCAGATGAACAAAATAGATCTGTTATAAACACAGCCTGCTAGTGGATTTTGTGTCACTATGCTTATAGTGGCTGCAGCAAACCCATTGTTCCCTTTTTGTATCAAAATTTGCGCGCAATATCAAGATTATATTTTAAGGGTTTCTCCTGTAACCCACTTCGCAAACACTTGTTTAGAACAGTCTCTTCATTTTTTGTACGCTATCTTTCGCGCAATAATTCAAAAAGGCCGCCAAACAAGTCCTTGCTCATAGGCGGAAAAATGTCTGCCATGTACGAAATTAATTCCACGGCTGACAGTCCGTTCTCCCTCCGATTGTGTTGAAAAAGTCCCGCTGGAGCTTCCACTCAACATTTAGTTTCGATAGCATAACGTATAGCGCGCTACGAACATGGGGAATTTTCATTCCCAATTGCATACAAAATCCTGAGCGGACCCCTCAACCTGACTTTTTCAACACAATCCCTCCCACAACCGCCTGTCCGCCATGTGTTAGCCGGACAAGCTACAATCGCCGCATGTCGGACATTCGCGGGTGGCAAAAAATATCGGCCTGCGTGGCGAAGCGGCTAGGAAGTTCGCCCCGGATAATCAAAAAACCCCGTCAATCTGACGGACGATCAGCAAAAACGCCTTCTACAGGTCAATCTCCCGAACTATGAGGCGATCGTTCGTCGGGGCACCCATGTCTACCTGACACACAATGAGTTCAATGCCCTCGTCTCGCTCTTCCACAATTCAGGGAGAGGTTGGCCAGGCGTCCGTGCTGCTATAAACAGCGGCGACAAACGCAAGGCCGTCAGGATCATTGAGAAGCAGGTGAGCTCGAAAGGCAAGGTCTTGCATGGCCTGGTCAAGAGACGGCACGACGAGGCCATGCTTCTGCTGGAAGGACGATATTGATGCTCCGCACTATCCTGAGCCTGCTTTGCGCCGTCTGTATTGGCGGCACCGCACACGCGGGCACCAGGCCGGAGTCTTTGGAGGAACAGTCTTACAACGGCAATACGATGTTCAACGAGGAACTCGATGGAAAGGCGTTTCTCAATGGGCGGTTGATCGTGCGTGTCGAGCGTGTTTCGACCTGTGTGTCGGCGGTCTGGACCCGTAGCGGCGGCGGCGGATCGCCGCTGCGGCGCGACCTGCTGAAATGGAACAAAATGTTTAATGGTGATCCTCGGATCGAGGGTCAGTCTTACTATTTGACGTTCGTCTATGCTGACCATCGGCGCGACGATGTTGTGTCCATGCCTCTCACGGCGCATCCGGACCATTTTGAAGATACAGCCGGTGTCACCCTCCTGTCGTGCCAACCGAAACGGCGTCATCGCAGGTGACGATCTTTGCGCCGGGCGATCCCGCCGACAACATCACGCTCGGCGGGTTTGCCAGAGCAGAACCCACAGGAAAGCTCTCTCCCCTCTCATTTCTGTGATTGACCCGCCCGGTCAATACATCGCATCATGAGACAATGGTACGAATAGACCCCGCGCATCCTTCCTCTGCTTCCGGCAACACGCCGGCACCCGCCACCATGCGTGTGTGCCAGAAAGCCGGGCTGCACGCCGCAAATTGCACGGCGGCCTTTATTGCGGGGCGACGGCAGGACGTTATCCGCGAAAGTGCCCAGTTCATACGCTCGCTTGAAGAGATTTGGCGAGGGCAGGACGTCCCGCCCGAGGAAATCTGGACCGAACTGCTGCGCAGGCTGGAAGTGTCTGAACTGCTGCACCAACTGAACCAGCCCCCACACCGCTGCAAGGAACTCGGGCGGCGGGCGCGGGCCTGGCGCATCACCACCAGCAAGCTACCCTGATCCGCACGCGCCCGGCACAGGCTCTGGCAGACAAACCGCAAGGCTGAACGGCTGCGCGGGGCCGCACCGCGCAGGGCGTGTATCTGCCGCCTTGACAGGCTTCTTACGGCCCGCCACCAGAGTATCCATCATCCAGAACACGGTAGTCCCATGGCGGCCATAGACGGCATCGCGCTTGCACTCATCACCCTGTCGGTTCTGCACGGCCTGTGGCGTGGGCTGACGCGGGCCGCGCTCGGCATTGTGGTGTGGACACTCGCCGGGCTGGCGGCGCTCCGGTTCAATCCACCGCTGACGCATTGGGCACAGACTTACATTACCTCCCCCACCGGGGCACGGGCAGCGGCGTTCCTTGGCGTGCTGCTGGTAGCAGCTCTTGCGGGGGGGCTGCTCTCCGCGCGGATTGTTCAGGTCGTGCGCGCCACCCCACTGGATGGCCCGGACCGCCTGCTGGGCGGTGTGTTCGGGCTGGCGCGGGGCGCACTGATTGTGGTTCTCGGCTACATGCTGGCCCACTGGGTTCTGCAGCCGCAGGACATGCAGGCACTGGAAAAAGACAGCAGGCTCACCCCATATATACAGGCAGCCGCTCGGGGCCTTCAGACCTATATGGCCGATTTCAGCGCAAAAGGGGTTGCGCCTTCGCCATCAACAGGTCATGACGCGAACTTGTAATCCCCTACCGGCTCCTGCCAGCCCATTGCGGAGGCCCTGCGCATTCCATGCCCGTCCGTTCCAGCCTGCCTGACTCTTCCTGCGCCATCCTGCCTGAGCCCGGCTCCGCCCGGCCCGTACTGCCCACAGACCCGAGCACATCCGCCTGCGGCCTGGAAGACGACCACCTGCATGAGGAATGCGCCGTCTTTGGCATATGGAACGCCCGTGATGCCGCGCCTCTGACAACCCTCGGCCTGCACGCTCTCCAGCACCGTGGGCAGGAAGCCGCGGGCATTGTCTCCTTCGACCCCACGACCGAGCGCTTTCACTCGCATCGCGGGCTTGGCCTCGTGGGCGATGTTTTTGCGGACTCGCGCGTTCTGGCCACGCTGGAAGGCTCGCGCGCCATCGGCCACAACCGTTACGCCACCTCTGGCGCAACACTGCTGCGCAATGTGCAGCCGCTGTTTGCCGAATTCGCCTTCGGCGGGCTGGCGGTGGCCCATAACGGCAACCTGACCAACGCCAACATGCTGCGCCGCGAGTTGATCCGCCGGGGCTGCCTGTTCCAGTCCACCACGGACTCGGAAGTGTTCGTCCACCTGATCGCCATTTCGCTCTACGCGACGGTGGAAGACAGGCTGATTGACGCGCTCAAGCGGGTTGAAGGCGCTTACTCGCTGGTCGTGCTTTCGCAGGATGCGTTGATCGGCGTGCGCGACCCCATGGGCGTGCGCCCGCTCGTGCTGGGCCGGATGCCCAAGGACAGCGGCGATGCCAACGCCGGAGCCTGGGTTCTGGCCTCGGAAACCTGCGGTCTGGACATTATCGGCGCGGAATTCGTGCGCGATGTGGAGCCGGGCGAACTGGTCATCATCGACGATTCCGGCGTGCGCTCGCTCCGCCCCTTCGGGCAGACACAGCCGCATTTCTGCGTGTTTGAATACATCTATTTCGCCCGGCCCGACTCCGTACTCGAAGGGCTGCCGGTTTACGGCGTGCGCAAGCAGATTGGCCGTGAACTCGCCCACGAAAGCAGCGTGGAAGCCGACGTGGTTGTGCCCGTGCCCGATTCCGGCGTGCCTTCAGCCATCGGCTACGCGGAAGCCAGCGGCATTCCGTTTGAACTGGGCATTATCCGCAACCATTACGTGGGCCGCACCTTTATCGAACCCACCGATCAGGTACGGCATCTGGGCGTTAAAATGAAGCATTCGCCCAACCGGCAGATGCTCGACGGCAAGCGCGTGGTGCTGGTGGACGACTCCATCGTGCGTGGCACCACCTCACGCAAGATCGTGGACATGGTGCGCGCCGCCGGGGCCAGCGAAGTGCATATGCGCATTTCCTCCCCGCCCACCAAGCATTCATGCTTCTACGGCATTGATACACCCGAACGCAGCAAACTGCTGGCCGCCCAGCATGACCTGAAAACCATGGCCGAGCTGATCGGGGTGGACAGTCTGGCCTTTATCTCACTGGACGGGCTGTACCGCGCCATGGGTCATGAAAGCCGCACAGCCAGCCCCGGCCGTTACTGCGATGCCTGCTTTACCGGCGATTACCCCATTCCCCTGACCGACAACGACGCCGAAAACGGCCCCGGCAGCGCCTGAAGACCCACCCTGTGGCGGCAAAGACAAAACCCTGCCGCCACAGGACATTTTTTCTCCGATTTGCGGTTGCGCGCACCGGGCCTGCGTGATAGTCACCGCTTCGGAAATATTCCAAGCCCGCTTAGCTCAGTTGGTAGAGCACGTCATTCGTAATGATGGGGCCGGTGGTTCGAATCCGCCAGCGGGCACCATTTCCCTTTCCCCATAATCATGGCCTTACAGGCTTTTTCTCCCCAGAGCCGGTCGCTCGCTATCGCGCGCGCCAATCGCCTGTCATGTCTGCCGCGTATCCTCCCCGTCCAGCGGGGAGCGCCCCGCCATGCGGGAGACAATAGTGCGCGTCATGAGCGAAGCTGCCGTATCTTCTGGCGTATCCGTGCGGGTAATCATGTAAATCGAATAGCGCGGCAACACATCATCGGGCAGCAGAGGCACCAGCCTGCCTGCCGCAACATCTGGACTGGCGAAATCGACCGGCAGAAAGCCGATCCCCACCCCCAGCAGAACAAGACGTCTGGCCTCGCTCAGCGTATCCACCAGCCCGGATACGCTCTCACCCAGACCATACCGGGCGCGCAGGTCGCGGACGTCACGCGGTTCATCGCCCCCTGTCAGGATAAAACTCTCCGCCGTAAAGCAACGGGGGTCAAAACGTGCCTGCCCGGCAGAAACAGCCTGCCCGGACGCCGCCAGCCGCGCCAGCAGGGGGGCCTTATCCACACAGTAAAGCTGCTGTGTTTCCTGCCCTATGGGCACATAGCGCAGGCTCCCGCGCCGGATATCGTCACAGGTAATGCCAATATCCGCATCGCCCCGTTCCACGGCTTCTATGGTCTGCCGCCAGGGGGCAATGTCGATATGCAGCGAAACCGCCGGATAGGCGCTGTTGAACTGCATGATGGCCTCATCCACCGCTGGCACCGCCACATCGGGGATCATGCACAGCCGCAATGTGCCTTCCACCCGTCCGGCCGCCGCAGCGGCATGGAGCGGAATGGCCATGACACTGTCCGCCATGTCGTGACACAGGGCCAGCACGGCAGCCCCCATGGGGGTCAGCACAATCCCCCTGCTAGAGCGGTCACATAATGTGTAGCCTACATGCGCCTCAAACCGGCGCAGGGCAGCGCTCAGGCTTGGTTGCCGCCGCCCGGTAGCACGGGCCGCAGCCCCTACCCCGCCATATCGGGCAATCGCCAGAAAATCGCGGCATAGGTTCCAGTCCACCTTGCGCACAAAGGCCTGCAGGCTCTGGTCGGTCCACTCAGGGGCAGTCTCCCTTTTCATGAACCGCCTCCCTATGCGCACCCGCGTCTCTGACCATCCGCCGTACGATGGCTACTCCTTCAGAGCGGACAGTAATCCGCTATCGCGATATTTGGGCATAGGCTGGGCGGTCTTGTAAACGCTTTCCCTGATATTGAAGAGGTCCGCCTGACCTGCTTCCCTGCCATGTTGTTTTTCGGGCCGTGCACATACGGAACGGCAATGATCACATCATCACCACTGGAATACTCGTTTTACTGGATACTGACGCCCCTGCGCCCGTGCCGCGCCTCCTGACCGAAAACCGACAGGCCAACATGGCTTTCAGGCAGGCTGATCCGGCCTTCTGCCACGCGCTGTTTGAGGTAATTGAATGTCTGCATGGTCTGAGCCGCCAGATGCTCGCCCGCCACAAGGCTCTGAGCAGGCAGACCATCAGCCACCGGCACCACCGGCTGGACACGCACATGGTAGTCCAGCGAGAAGAACAGCGGAAAAGAGTAGCGTTCCTCTGCCACTTTGCGCACCCGGTGCGACGTGGCGATAAAACGTCCCCCGCTCAGCAGTTCCAGCATGTCGCCCGTATTCACCACAAAGGCGTTTTCAACCGGGGGAGCATCCACCCATTCGCCTTTCTGGTTCATGACTTCAAGCCCCGGCGCGGTTGAACGCAGGAGGGTAAAGCACTCGTAATCGGTATGCGCGCCAATGCCCGCCGCGTCATGCGCGCTGGGGTCGTACGGGTAGTGAATCAGGCGGAGTTGGCTGGGCGGGCGTGTCAGGCTGGACTCGAAGGCGTTTTCCTCCAGCCCGAGGGCAAGCGCAAACCCACCCATGAGCCTGCACCCGACTTGAAAAACCGCGTTGTAATACGCATTGACAACCTGCCTGAACGCCGCATCATCCGGCCACTGGTTAGGCCCCAGCAGAGGGTTGCCCGCGAGATATTCGGGGTCTGTCGCAGGCAGGTCGCGCGAAAGATCATAAGCCTCCTTGAGATCCTTGCTCCCCGCACTGAACACTTCCTCGCCCTGCGGCACATATCCGCGATGGTTGGTAGACTTGCCGATATAGACTTTCATTTTCTCGTCCAGCGTCTGATCGAAAAAACGTTTTGTCTGCGCCAGCAGGGCATCGAACAACGCCGGGTCGAGCCCGTGGCCCGTCACATGCATGAAACCCACATCCTGTGCGGCGGTGGCGAGGGCCTCCACCACAGTAGCCTTCTCTTCCGCTGTGCCGGAAAGGCCCGCGATATCGACAACGGGAATGGAGGTGAAATCCGTTTTCATGAACGCAATCCTTCTGTTTTCCGTCATGCCCTGTTCAGATCAGGCGGCGCTGGAGAGCGGGGAATGCACATCCCATAACTGGGCGCAAAGGCGACCATCCGCGTCCTGCCCCGGTGTGGCCAATGTCCCTTCGGCCATGCTGGAAAGATGAAAAGAACACCCGACCCGCCAGGGCAGGGTTGAACGCAGGATAACCGGCAGCCCGCCAGATCCCCGCAGATGCCCAAAGGAGATTTCACACGCGACAAGTGCTCGGGCGGCAGACAGCGTATCCGCACGTTCCACGGCTTCGGCCAGAGTGGAAGCGCCCTTGGCCCCTGCGGTAAAAGCCGCTGCCTGCGCGAACATGAAATACGGCCCCACGCGCAAGGCCATGGCGTTGCTCCGCGCGCCCCGCTCGCTCAGGCGCAGCAGAACACCGTCAGGAGCCTGCCAGCCATGCGGTTGCGCGAGGTCCATTCCCTCGTCAGAGGCCGTCGCCTCACGGTGCCAGTGTTCCACATAGGGCTGATGCCGCCCTGTCTCCACCAGCGTGGCGCCCTGCCACGCCAGAAAACCGGAATCCGGCGTGGGTTCGGCGGGCTGGTAATCCAGTTCGCGCTCCCACACGAACGCCGGCCCATCCTCACGCAGCGTACCTGCGAAACCCTGCTGGGCCGCCAGCGCCCGGCAATCATCCCATGTCAGGTCGTTCAGACAGCGTACGGAGGCAAAACCGGGCAGATCGGCAGGCTGACGCAGGTCTATGTAACCCGCCTTGCCCTGTAGCCAGACAACCTTGGTTGTCGTGTCCTGCCGCCCATCGGGCCAGGCAATCAACGAGCGGGTCCACAGTCCCTGCAGGTCAGCCAAACCAGGGGATGTCGTGCTGGAAACCACCTGCCCAGCATTCGGGCCCATACTGGCGGCGGGTGCAAAACCTGTCATGTCTCTGACTTTCCATTCGTCCTCTTACAGGACGAACTGTCTCACAGACCATGACGGATGCGGAACGTCCAAAAAACCGATGCAGAGCATAGATACAATCTATGAGCCCGCGCCAAGAGACCGGATTATGCGCTCAGGGAGCCGCGTCGGTCGTCGGTGGAACAGCCGATGCCACGGGGGCCAGTGTATAGAGGCTGATATCAAGCGTGCGCCCGTTGGAATAGTTCAGACCCTGCACGCGCCCATGGCCGCGCAGCCTGTTCTGCTGCCCGCCCAGCGCGTCAAGCAGCCGGGAGCGATCCCGGGTGGCAAGCAGCACGGCCGTACAGGCCGGGCTGGTCAGCAGCGCCTGAGCCGCCTCGGCCGGAGGCCCCAGCACCACCTGTCCACCCAGCAGAAAGACTAAGCTGGGTTCCGAAAAGGAAACAGAATAAACCCGCGTAACCGGACAGGGCTTTTCCTGCTCTACAAGCGCGGCCAGACGTGGCGCCAGCCAGATGGTGTTCAGGCGCGGTATGACAAACGTAAACAGTTCAGCATACAGCAGGGCTGCGGCCACAAGCGCGCACAACAGAGCGCGCTGCAGTTCCAGACGCCAGATCAGCACCATGGACAGGCCGATCAGCGGGAGCGCACCCCCTGCCAGCACCAGTGCCTGTAACGAAGCTTCATGCTCCAGCCGGTAGAGCAGCACGGGACCAGCCAGCGCCAGCAGACACCCCACCAGACACCACGCGACACCATACCCGCCCAGCAGCACCCGCCCCCAGCGGCGACGTGGCCCGTTGCGCCATGTCGCTCCGCCACGACCCAGCAGCCCCGCAACAAGTATGGCAATAGCCGGATAGGTCGGCAGCACGTAATGCGGCAGTTTGGTCGCGATGATCTCAAACACCAGCCAATGCGGCACAATCCAGCACAGCAGATACCGCACGGCCGGCGTGGCACGCTGCCGCCAGACCTCAGGCACCACCGCCGCTGCAAAATACGAACCCGGCCAGAAAGCCAGCAGAAATACCAAAAGATGGTAGCCCGGCGGCAGACCGTGCGCTTCCTGCCCGGACGCCACCTTGCCCAGAAAATTATGCCCAACCGCCCGGCGAAAAAACTCGCCATGGCTGACCAGACCAATCGCAATGCACCAGGGCAGCGCCACCACCACGGCAACAAGCCAACCGCAGCCTGGCCGCATCCTGCGCCACAGATCCGCCCGCCGTTCCACCAGAGCCAGGCCCAGCGGCGTGCCCAGTGCGGGCACCAGCACCACAGGCCCCTTGAGCATCAGCCCGCACCCTATGGCCCCCCAATACAGCAGCGCCACGCGCAGCGGGGTCGGGCGGTCGGCCTCGCGGTCTTTGAGAGCGCGGGTCAGGGCAAGCTGCACGAGCAGGATTGTCAATAACAGGCACGAATCAATGGTGGCCATCCGGCCTTCGGCCATGGTCAGCACACTGGCCAGCAGGATCAGCCCCGCCCAGAGCCCGGCCTGTTCGCCAAACAGTGCGCCACCAATAACGGCCGTCAGCACCACGGACGCCGTCATGGCCAGCAGCGAGGGAATACGATACGGCCATACGGCCCGTTCCTGCGAGCGACCCGTTATGGCGGAAGCCAGCGCCGTAGAAGCGGATTCCAGCCAGTAAATGCCCGCAGGCTGAAGATAACGCGGTGCATCCTGAAACCGCACGTCTATGAAGTCATGCGACCGCAACATCTGGGCCGAGGCTTCCATATACCGGGGCTCATCGCGGTCAAATGGCGGAATGGAGGCCCGGCCGAACAGCAGCATGATAAAAGCCGCAAGCCCGAGAAAAACCAGCCGGAGCAGGCGCGCGTGTTTTTTCAGCATTCCCGAACCGAGGCGGGCAGACGCGTACGATTGCGCAGCCACATGACACCCAACAGATCCCGAACGCCGACAACAGCCCGGTTAAAATTGGTGTATTTGGACTGTCCATGCAGCCGGGGCCGGTGAGAAACCGGATGGCACACCAGCGGCACCCCATAGGAGGCCAGCAAAGCGGGCAGAAAACGATGTAGCCCTTCAAATTGGGGAAGGGCCAGAAAGTCAGCGCGGCGGAAAATCTTAATCGGCGCGCCCGTATCCGGGCAATGATCCTGCAAGAGGCGCTGGCGCAGCCCATTGGCCAGCCGGGTGGCAACCCGGCGAGACCATCCATCCTTGCGGCGGGTGCGCACACCTACAACCAGCGGCGGGGTGCCTCTGGCGCCACGGGCCAGTTCAAACAGGGGTGCCAGTTCGCGCGGGTCGTCCTGTCCGTCACCATCAATCGTGGCGATCCACAGACCCTTTGCCGCCGTTATACCGGTGCGCAGCGCGCCTGATTTGCCGCACCGGCGGTCATGCCGCAGCACACGCAAATTCAGAATACCATCTGCCCGGATGCGCTGCAGCACATCGACCGTTGCATCGGTGCTGCCATCGTCAACGAAAACAACTTCAACCGAAGGCAGGACCGCACAGGCTTCTGCCAGTTCGCGGCAGACCTGTGGCAGGTTGTCCTGCTCATTCAGAACGGCAATGACGATACTCAGCATAGGCCGGGTATCGTCATCGGAAAGAAAGGGTGTCTGTGCCACCTGCGTCATGCTCAGGCAGGCCTTGTGGCGCGCGCTCTCAGGCGGCGTGCGCCGCCAGCGCCTTGGGCAGACCGGCCAGAGCCTGATCCACCAGAGCAGAGCCGGACTTGGTGTCGAGAGTCTGCGGAATGACATCGTGAGCCGCTTCAACCGCCACGTCGATGGCAAGCTGGCGCACTTCCTTCAGGGCAGCACGCTCAACAGCAGCAATGCGGTCGCGCGCCATCTGCTCATGACGCTTCACGGCGTCTTCAGCTTCCTGACGGGCCTTCAGGGCAATATCCTGCGCCTGCTTACGGGACTGCTCGATCAGGCTGCGGGCTTCAGCCAGAGCATGTTCACGCTCACGCGTGGCGTCCTCCAGCATCTGCTCGGCTTCACGACGCAGGTCGGCCGCTTCGTCCAGTTCCTTGCGGATACGATCCGCGCGGCTATCCAGAATGGCCGCAAGCGGCGTCCAGATCTTCTTGCCGACAAGCACGAAGAACAGAACGAACGAAACCGCGACCCAGAAACCCGCTTCGTGAAAAATGCCGGACATGACGTAAATTCTCCCCGAACCGGATCAGACAGCGCGGCGCGCTGAGGCGCCTTCAACCTTTTGGGCCACAAGCTGGGCATCGGGTGCAAGACCGGTCAGGCGCTGCACGAGAGCCTGTGTGGTATCATGCGCGATTTCCCTGAGCGCACCCAGAGCACGGGCTTTTTCAGCCGCGACACGCGCTTCGGCGTCCGCGATTTCCATGTCCAGACGGGCATTGATGTCGTGCATCTGCTTTTCAGCCGCCTGACGTTCTTCGTCGAGGGCGGCCTGCAGATTGGCCTGAGCCTCAGCCATGGCATCCTTGCGGGCCTGCTGGAGTTCGGCCACTGCCCTGTCCGCATCATGCTTGGCGGCGCGGGCCACTTCGAGATCACCCGAAATGCGATGCGCACGGTCTTCCAGCACACGGGACACACGCGGCAGCATGGCGCGTGAAAGGACAAGATAGAATACGAGAAAAATCACCGCCCCCCACATGACCTGACCGGTCACGAGAGGGTTGGCGAAATCAAGCTGAGGCATTCCCGTGGCGTATGCACCAGGTGCGGTGGCGGCCAGCAGGGAAACACCGCAAGCCGACATGAGCAGTCCAGCGCGAACTGTCTTTGTCATCATACGCACGGAAATGTCTCCTCCCTAAGTTCTGATCTGTCTCAGACGAAGAGGATCAGGAATGCGATCAGCAGGGCGAACAGCGCGATAGCTTCTGTCAGCGCGAAGCCGAGCATACCCAGGCCGAACACATGCGGGCGCGAAGCGGGGTTGCGCGCGATGCTGCTGACCAGCGTTGAAAAGATGTTGCCGAGGCCGATACCAACGCCGGCGAGGGCGATCACGGCGATACCTGCACCGATTTCCCGGGCTGCAGCGATGTCCATATCAGTCACTTCCTTGTTGCAAGACAGTTTGAAAAGAAACGGGCAAAGCAGCTCGTCAGTGAGCCACGGCCTCCCGCAGGTAGATGCACGTCAGAATGGCAAACACGTAGGCCTGCAACACACCAACAAGCAACTCAAGAGCCATGAGCGCCACGTTAATGGCGATAGGCCCAATCGCGAACACGTCACCCACCACGCCAAAACCGGCGAGCATGACAACGAAGCTTGCGAAAATATCGAACATGACATGCCCCGCCACCATGTTGGCGAAAAGTCGGATGGACAGGCTCACCGGACGGGACAGAAAGGACAGGATTTCAATCGGAATCAGCAGCGGCGCAAGAAAGGGGCTGGCGCCATCGGGCATGAAATGCGCGAAGAAACGCAGACCCTGAGACTTGAGCGACACCACCACGCTCAGCACGAACACCATCAGCGCCAGCGCGAACGTAACCGCGATATGGCTGGTGAAGGTGAAGGAGAAAGGCAGAAGCCCGATATAGTTACCCGCCAGGATGAAGAAGAACAGCGTGAACACGAAGGGGAAGAAAGCTGCCCCTTCGGCGCCGATCGTATCAACCGCCATGGTATGGATAAACTCGTAGCACACTTCCGCCGCCGCCTGCAGGCGACCGGGAACCACGGCAGCAGGCTTCATGCCCAGATACAGGAACGCCAGAACAAGGCAGACTGCCACCACCATGTAAATCGGAGACTGGCTCAGACGCAGCGCTTCGCCCAGACTCCCGAGAACGGGATGAAGCTCAAACTGCTCAAGTACGTTGATGCTGGAACCGCCCGCCACAACCGCTCTCCCAAACCCGACCCCGAATCGCCTGCGCCCGCGCGCATGGCCGATACCGGGCCTTCAGCTTCCTATGTTCTGTCTGTCGGCCTGACAAGGCGCCAGACATTGAGTACGCCCGCACAGCCACCAAGTAGCGCGAAGAGAACAAGAAAAAGTGCGCGCGTTCCAAGCCAGTGATCCAGCCCCCACCCGATGGCAACACCGACGACAAGCGCCGAGAGCATTTCGGTACCAGCCCGCAGGGCCAGCGAGGACAGGGCCTTGTCCGCCCCTTCAAGGGCAACCTGATCCGCTGTTTTTTCCTCCACCGTCAGACCGTTGCGGCGTTCCGCCGCCTTCAGCCTACTGGAAAAGGACTCGTCTTTTTTCCCATTCATTCTCCGCACCTCCCGAGGGGTGCAGGCGCTTGCTAACGGGGCAGGCATATCCTGTCAAGAAAGCATGACAGACCAGAACGCCAAAATATTGCCTTATCCCCGGCTACGCCGCATTCCGCGTCATTTCCGCCACGCACGCACCATGCGGCGTGGCCCCCTACTCCGCCGTGTTTTCCGCAGCGGCGGGCAGAACGCCCACCAGCCCACGCGCGTAGTCCACCGCCTCGAACGGCCGCAGATCCTCTGCCTGCTCGCCCACACCCACGGCATGAACCGGCAGACCAAACGTATCAGCCAGCGCCACCACAATGCCGCCGCGGGCGGAACCGTCGAGTTTGGTCACCACAAGACCGGTCACATTCACAAGTTCGCGAAACACCCTGACCTGCTCCACCGCATTCTGCCCGGTGGTGGCATCCAGCACCAGCAAAACGGAATGGGGGGCCGTCTCATCGAACTTACGCATGACGCGGATGATCTTGGCCAGTTCCTCCATCAGCGCGCTTTTATTGTGCAGCCGTCCCGCCGTATCGACAAACAGCAGGTTCGCGCCTTCCGCCGTGGCGCGTTGCAGGCCTTCAAACGCCAGCCCCGCCGCGTCGGCGCCGGGTGGCCCGGCCATAACCGGGCAGCCCGTGCGCTGCCCCCAGACCTGCAACTGTTCCACCGCCGCCGCGCGGAACGTATCGCCCGCCACCAGCATGACCTTGCGGCCCTGCTCGGTGAAAAAACGCGCCATCTTGCCGATGGTGGTGGTTTTGCCCACGCCATTCACCCCCACCACCAGCACCACATGCGGGCGGTGCGTGGGATCAGGCTCGAACGGTTTGGCCACGGGTTCGAGAATCCGCGCGATTTCGTCAGCCAGGGTCGTGCGGATTTCCTCATCCGTCACTTCCGCGCCAAAGCGGCTGGCGCGGAAGGATTCAATCACCCGTTCCGCCACCGCCGGGCCAAGATCCGCCGTAATCAGCAGGTCTTCCAGTTCTTCCAGCGCCGCATCATCCAGCTTGCGGCGCGTGAACAGGCCACTCAGCCCGCCGCCCAGCTTCTGGGTCGAACGCGACAGCCCCTGCTTGAGACGAGAGAAAAAACCAAGCGCCATCTCAGATCCTTTCGGCCACCAGCCCCACGCCGTCCACCGCCACGGGCATGAGGGTCACAATCTCTCCCACCCCGGCCTCGCCTTCGGCCAGCCGCACGGGCGCGAACTGCTCGCTATGTCCGGTGGTGGGGGTTTCCATCAGCACACGCAGGGGCCGGCCCAGCAGCCCGGCATGATAGCGCGCAGCAGCCTGTGCCCCCACATCGCGTAGAATAGCGGCGCGGGCACGACGCTCAGGCACAGGGACGGCCCGCATACGGGCTGCCGGTGTGCCCGGCCGTTCGCTGTAGGGAAATACATGCAAATACGGAAGCGCCTGTTCGGCCAGAAACCGGCGCGTTTCCTCAAAGAGCGCCTCGTCCTCAGTCGGGAAACCGGCGATCACGTCCGCCCCGATCCCAATATCGGGCCGCAGGGCACGGGCGCGGGCCACCACCGCCGCCGCATCCTGCGCCAGATGGCGGCGCTTCATCCGCTTGAGAATCATGTCCGACCCGGCCTGCAACGACAGATGCAGATACGGCATAAAGCGCGGCTCAAGCTCCAGAAGCTGCCATACATCCTCATCAATTTCCACCGGATCGACCGAGGACAGGCGCAGGCGTTCGAGTTCAGGCACCAGACGCAGCACCCGACGACAGAGTTGCCCAAGGGCTGGCCGCCCCGGCAGATCCGCCCCCCAGGAGGTCATGTCCACGCCTGTCAGCACCACCTCGCGGTAGCCGGACTGCACAAGGGCGCGCACCTGCTCCACCACCGCACCAACCGGCACCGAGCGCGAAGGCCCGCGCCCGAAGGGAATAATGCAGAAGGTGCAGCGATGGTCACACCCCTGCTGAACCTGCACGAAGGCGCGCGTGCGCCCGGCAAATTCCGTCACCAGATGCGCCGCCGTTTCCCGCGCGGCCATAATGTCCGACACGGCGCGCGGCTCCGCCATGGCGGCGGGAGACCAGCTTTCGGCCTTCAGCTTTTCCTCGTTCCCCAGCACGCGGGTCACACCCGGCAGGGCTGCCCAACGATCCGGGTCGATCTGGGCGGCGCAGCCTGTCACGACAATCCGTGCATCGGGGTTGCGGCGGTGTGCACGCCGGATGGCCTGCCGCGCCTGACGCTCGGCCTCACCCGTCACCGCACAGGTATTAACGATAATGACATCGCCCTGCGCCTGTTCGCCCAGCCCCTGCGCATGGGTGCGCATGACCTCGCTTTCCCATGTATTCAGCCGACAGCCGAATGTCAGGATTTCGGGGCCGGAAAGGCTTACGTTCTCCGAAGCCGCCGCCTCGGAGACTGCACTCTCTTCGGTAGAACCGTGATCCGGCACCGAATCGGGAACCCTGCTCATGATGGGTATGCGGCCAGGTCGACCACCCCTTCAAAACTGGCTGTGGCAGGACCGGTCATCAGGACATGATTGTTGGCCGCCCATTCGATCCGCAGCGCCCCGCCATCCAGCTCCACCGTGCACAGCCGCGCGCCCAGGCCCCGCCGCGCGGCGTTGACCACAGCCGCACACGCGCCCGAACCACAGGCCTCAGTCACGCCCGCGCCGCGTTCATGCACTTTCAGACGCATGTGATCAGGAGCCAGCATGATAGCCAGCCCGATATTCGCCCGTTCTGGAAAAAGCGGATCATTCTCGAGAGCCGCGCCCCGATCGAGCAGGCTGAAATCCTCGACAAAGAATGTCGCGTGCGGGTTGCCCATGGACAGAGCCGCAGGCGCGCCGGGCAGAGGCAGGCTGAGCGTATCCATGGCCGCGGCCAGCGGCACGTCGCGCCAATCCAGCCGGGGTTCGCCCATATCCACCGTAATCAGCCCGGAAGCCGCGTCCACCGTGGCGGGCAGCAAACCCGCGCGCGTTTGCAGCACCGGCGTATCCAGCCCCTGCTGACGGTACAGCAGATCCGCGACACAGCGCGAGGCATTGCCGCAGGCCCCGGCCTCCGACCCATCAGGATTGAAAAAGCGCACAAGCACATCCGCACCCGGCAGGGTGGGAGGGGCCAGCGTTACAAGCTGGTCGCACCCGATCCCGCGCCTGCGATGCGCCAGCGCTGCCACACGGGTGGGGGGCAGCGGCAGGGGGGCGGGGCGCTCATCAAGAATGACAAAGTCATTCCCGAGCCCGTGCATTTTATGGAAGGCTGTCAGCATGGGCGCAGATATAAGCGAATTTGCACGCCAGCACCATGCCCGCGTGCAAACCGTCAGGCGAAAGGCTCAGATAAAGCGGCCCGGCGCGCCGCGCTCAAGCACCTCGATCCGGTAGCCATCAGGGTCTGTCAGGAAAAAGAATGTGCCCACCACACGCGGGTTTTCTCCGCTGCCGTGGGTCATGGTCTTGACCGGCGTGACCGGATACCCTGCCGCGCTCAGGCGGTCGTGCTCGGCCTGCGCATCGGCCACGCTGACGGCCAGATGCCCATAGGCCGTGCCCAGATCATACGGCTCGGTGCGGCCGTGGTTGATGGTCAGTTCCAGTTCGAACGGCCCGTCCTCCCCTGCCAGATAAACCAGTGTGAACGTCTCAAACACCAGCCTGTCGACCACATGCAGGCCCAACGTTTCCTTATAAAAACGAATTGACCGTTCTTCTTCGAGAACGCGCAACATGCTGTGGATGAGCCGCGCCATGATTGAATATCCTTTCGCAATCCGGAAAATATTAAAAGTTTCGGCGTCCTTTAAAGCATAATCCGAGGTGCTGAAATTATTTTTTAAAGAGCTTTCCCTTTACGAGCCGCCCGCAGAAATGGTTCAAATTGAATATAGTTCCGTCATCCCAATACCTGAAACGTCGAGCGAATGTGCTATTCCAGTCCGAAGTCGTCCTCCATGACCCTACTTGTGAAAGTCGGCCTTTTCGCAGGGACGGTTCTGACGACAGCTCCGGTACTAAGCAGCCTGCCCAGCCTCGTCAGTCGGGCCAATGCCGCGGATCTGGACGCACTGGAAGAGCAGATCGCCAACATTCAGGCGCAGCAGCGCGCCCTGCAAAAAGCACTCGCTTCGGTGCAGCAGCAGATTGCGGCGCACCGGGCGGCCGTGGGAGGGCACCACGTGGCGGGACATGGCGCCAGCGGCACCGCAGCACATCATACCGCCCTGCAGGGTATTTCAGGCGTTGCCGATACAACGGACGGCATCGGGCTGGCCACGCCTGAACCGGCGGTCAGCCATCATCGTTATGCCGCCGGGCCGGATGCCCAGCCCGTGTTTTCCGGCGCGCGGGATGTGCCCGAGGTCGAATCTGTTATCGGCCACAGGGCGGAAGACGTGATTTCCCGGCTGGCAGAAAATAACGTCGGCCCCCATTCGCGTGAATCGGTGGGTGCGCAGGCCGCCGGTGCGCTGGGCGACCACGGCGTGTTCCACATGGGACCTGTCACGCTGATCCTCGGCGGCTTCCTTGATGCGTCGGCCGTAGAGGAAAACCGCCACACGGCCACCGGCACCTTCAACTACTGGCAGGATATCCCCTTCAAGAACCAGTCGCGTTACCACACGGACAATTTCGAAGGCAGCGCACGCTATAGCCGCCTCTCGCTCATGGCGCGCGGCAATGTGGATGCGCACTCCACCATTTCGGGCTTTTTTGAAATGGATTTCGGTGCGGGCGCCGCCACCACCGATGCCTACGAAAGCAACAGCTATTCCGTGCGGATGCGGCAGGCCTATCTTGCGTATGACAACAGCCAGTACAACTTCCACTTTCTGGCCGGACAGGCGTGGAGTATGCTTACCCCCGGTCGTATCGGCATTACGCCGCGTCAGGAAAGTCTGCCCGAAACCATCGAATCCTCCATGCTGGCGGGCCAGACCTGGGCGCGGCAGTTGCAGTTCCGTTTCGTCAAGGACTTCCTGAACCATCGGCTGTGGACGGGTCTTTCCATCGAAAACTCCGCCACGCTGTACAATCTGAGCAGTTTCGACAAGGGCGGCAGCGGCAGCGCCTGCAACAGCACGTCATCCCTGCCGGACGGGCAGGTTTACATGCCCAACTGTAACGTGGCCACGGTCGGATATGATGGCACAGGTCTGACCAACCCGGCCCTGTTCTCCAACGAAATCGCCCCCGATGTGATCGGCAAGATCGCCTGGGACCCGCACTGGGGCCATTACGAGGTCGAAGGCATCCTGCACTTCCCGCATGACCGCGTGACCACGCCGGGCGTGGGCGGACACAACAACACAGCGATTGCAGGCGGCGGCGGCGGTTCGATGATTCTGCCCGTCATCCCCCACAAGGTGGAAGTGCGCCTGAGCGGTCTGGCGGGCTACGGGATTGGCCGCTACGGCTCGGTTCTGCTACCTGATGCCACGCTCAACGCCAGCGGTGCGCCCTCGCCGCTCCTGTCAGTGCAGACCACGGGCGGCATTGTGGCGCACCCCACGCCCCTCATCGACGTGTATGGCTTCTTTGGCTATCAGTCCTCGGGCCGCAGCTATTTCGGTTCGCAGTACGGCTATGGCAACCCTAACGCGAACACAAGCGGCTGCTACACGGAAATGTCCAGCCTGGGCTGCACGCCCGACATCCACAGCGTGATGGAAGCCACTATGGGAGCGTGGTACCGCTTCTTCAAAGGCAAATACGGCACCGTGCAGGGTGGCCTCCAGCTTGCCTACTCGCGCGTGAACGCGTGGAGCGGCAATGGCGGCGCGCCCAACACGAGCCTGAGCGAAATCTTTATGGACTTCCGCTACCTGCCCTTCCAATAAGACTTTATGACGTCGCGTGTTGCGCCCGCACAAGACCCGCAAGCGGGCGCGGATGCAACACAGACGTAACTGAAAACGCGTGAAGAGAGACAAGATGCTGGTCTTTCAAGGCCAGAGGCTATAATGGCCTTGTTCTTCCGCTGTTGCCTGGACTTAATAAACGTATGCCCTTTCAGAACGCTCCCGCTCCCCTAGCACGTGCCCTGTCGGCGCGCGGGTTTGAAGCTCCCACCCCCGTGCAGGCTGCCGTTGTGGCCCCGGAGGCGTTGGGGCGTGACCTGCTCGTGTCGGCCCGCACCGGCTCAGGCAAGACGGTGGCGTTCGGTCTGGCGCTGGCGGATACACTCCTGGCGGGCGCGGAACGCTGCCCCCCTGCCCCCACGCCGCTCGCGCTGGTGATTGCTCCCACGCGTGAACTGGCCCTGCAGGTCAAGAACGAACTGGAATGGCTGTACGCCGAAACCGGCGCGCGGATCGTCTCATGTGTGGGTGGTATGGAACCCCGGCGCGAAGCCAGTGCGCTGGCCAGAGGCTGCCATATTGTCGTCGGCACGCCGGGCCGCCTGTGCGACCACCTGCGCCGTGGCAACCTTGATCTGACCGAACTGCGCGCTGTCGTACTGGACGAAGCCGACGAAATGCTGGATCTGGGTTTCCGCGAAGAGCTGGAAACCCTGCTGGACGCCGCCCCCAAAACCCGCCGCACGCTGCTGTTTTCCGCCACCATCGCACGCGAGATCGCGGCTCTTGCCCGCCGCTACCAGAACGATGCCCTGCGGCTGGACACCATCGGCGCCAATGCGCCCCATGCCGATATCACCTACCGCGCCGTGCTGGCCAACCAGCCGGACATGGCGGCGGCAGTGGTGAACGTCCTGCGGCTGGAAGAAGCCCGCACGGCCATCGTGTTCTGCCACACGCGTGAAGCGGTGCGCCAGTTGCAGGCCATCCTGACGGAACGGGGCTTTTCCTCTGTCGCCATCTCGGGTGATCTGGGCCAGAATGAACGCAGCCGGGCCATTGAAAGCCTGCGCCACGGTCAGGCCCGCGTATGCGTGGCAACGGACGTGGCCGCACGCGGGATCGACATTCCTGAACTCGGGCTTGTCATCCACGCCAGCCTGCCTTCCAACCCGGCCACCTTGCTGCACCGCTCTGGCCGTACCGGCCGCGCGGGTCGCAAGGGTACCTGCGTCCTGCTGGTGCCGCCCGCACGCAAGCGTGTGGCCGAACGCCTGCTGCAGGCCGCGAAGGTTGAAGCAGAATGGAGCGGTGCGCCCGACCGCGCCGCCATTACCCAGGCCGATGCCGAGCGCCTGCTGAACGCACCGTTCCTCAACGCTCCGGTAAAAGACGGGGTCGAAACAAGCCCGGCGGGCGACGATACGGCCACGGACAGCGCGGCTCCGGTTTCTGCCCGGCATGATACGTCTCTCTCACTGTTGGAACGTCTGGTTGCAACCCACGCTCCTGAGCAGCTCGCACAGGCACTGGTGGGGCTGTGGCAGAAGAGCCTGCCGGAACCCATGACGGTACGCGTCATCACCCCCGACACGCCCCGCTCCCGCCCCGTGCGGGACGATGCCGGATTTGAACGCGGCGAGCGCGCCCCGCGTGAGCGTGGCCCCGCCATGCAGGGCAACTGGTTCCGCCTGTCCGTCGGGCGGGCAGACCGGGCCGACCCCAAATGGCTGGTGCCGATGCTGTGCAAGCTGGGCGGTATCCGCAAGCAGGATATCGGCGCGATCCGCATCGCTGGCGATCATACACTGGTGGAAATCGCATCCGACAAGGCCGAACGCTTCGCAAGCTGCGCCTCCGCCACCGACCCGGATGAAATCAGCATCGAGCCCGCCCGCGCCCCGGCAGGCGGCGGCGGTGCCCATGGCGGCGGCGGCCGGGGCGGGCCGGGCGGCAAGCCCCCGCGCGGCCCCAACCGTGGCTTCGAGCGCAAGGGCGGATACCGCGAAGATGCGCCCTGGGGCAACGCAGAGCGCGGCGGAGCCGAGGCGGGCGAACGCAGGCCCTCCAAGCCCCGCCCGGCTGGCAAGGCTTCCAAAAGCCCGTCATCACGCAAGCGCAAGTCTCCCTGACTTACTTACCGGCCCGCAGGACACCAACCCTGCGGGCCGTTCTGACAAACAGGCGCCCCACCGATGGCCAGTGACGGCGCCAGTGGAGGAAAGAGCCTGTCATGACCCACCCCGCCCCCACACCTGAGCACGCCTCCACACACACCGCGCCGCAGGCTCCTCGCCCGGCATGGGGCGGCACGGCACGGCCACGGTCTATGCGGGTACGCCCTCTGGTAGCTGCAGCCCTCCTGCTCTGCGGCACGGCCCTACAGGTTGGCGGGGCGTGGGGTGGTCTGGCGCGACAGGCATGGGCCGGACCATCCCCTGCCCCCCTGCCCACGGCACCGAGTACCCCATCAGCGAGCACCAGCCAGCATGACAGCGCCGCTAAAAGTGGCGCCGACAGCTTTACCGACGCCGCAGCCCTGCTGCCGGCGGATGCCATCACCCACCATACCGGCCAGTTTGACGGCCACAAGATTGCCTACACCGCCCATGCGGGCACGCTGACCCTGCGTGATGACAGCGGCAAACCCACCGCACGCGTGTTCTACACGGCCTATACGCAGGACGATGCCGCGCCAGACCGTCGCCCTGTCGCCTATTTTTTCAATGGCGGGCCGGGAGCCGCCACGGCCTATCTGCATCTGGGTGCAGCCGGGCCGGAGATTCTAGCCTTCCCGGCGGGCAACCCTGTCGATGGCGCAAGCGCGAAGCTGCAGCCCAACGCCGATAGCTGGCTGGCCGCAGCCGATCTCGTGTTCATTGACGCGCCTGGTACGGGCTGGTCCACCCCGACAGACCCTGCCCACGCGGCGGAGACCTTCTACACGGTCAAAAAAGACGCCAGCGCCTTTGCCAAGGCCATCCAGCTCTGGGCCAGCGCCAACGGACGCCTTGAGGCCCCCCGTTACCTCGTAGGGGAAAGCTATGGTGGCCTGCGCGCCATTGAGGTGGCGGACGCACTGGCACAGGAGCAGAACTTCCTCGTCAACGGGATTGTCATGATCTCGCCCGCGCTGGACATGACCCTGCTGGACACCGCCAACGACACACTGGCGCAGGCTTTCGTGCTCCCCTCGCTTGAAATGGCCAGTCTGGCGCTCCAGCACAAGCTGACACCCGAGAATGCGGCTTCGCATCTCGAAAACGCCTATGCTTACGCTCTTGGCCCATATGCCAGCACGCTGATCGCAGCCCCCCCGGAAGGAGAGGCCCGCTCGGATTTCTACGATAGCGTCACCGCCCATACCGGCCTGCCGCGTGATGTGGTGGAACGCGAGCGCGGCCGCATTCAGCCTGAGGCCCATGATGTGCGCAGCCGGGCCGGGCGGCTGTACTCGCTCTATGACGCCACCCTGTCCATCGCAGACCCGTTCCCTGAAGGGGTGGACAACAGCGCCAGTCCTGATCCCGCGCTGGACGGTTTTACCCGCGCCTATGGCAGCGCCATGCAGCATTACGCTGCAACGACGCTGAACTTCCGCACACCGCTGAGCTACGACCTGCTGAACCTGAAGGTCAACGCGGCGTGGGACTACCGCAACGGTCAGGAACCGCTGGTGCGCCCCATCCCCACCCTGCGCCGTCTGCTTGCCCTTAACCCTACACTCAGGGTGTTTATTGCCAACGGCTATTACGATCTGGTGTGCCCGTATGCCTCATCGCGCTGGGTGGCGGAACAGATGCCCGTGGGCCGCAACCGGATTGGCCTGCATGTCTATGCAGGCGGGCATATGCTCTATACGCGCGCGGATAGCAGAACGGCCCTGTCGCGCGATGTCCGGGCTTTCCTGACCCCTTGAAAGCATAGTCCCCACCGATCCCGGCACGGTCGGTGGGCAGCCTCTCGCTCCTGCAAAAACCAACAAAAAAGGCGGATGCCCGATGGGCATCCGCCTTTCTGTCTGTACGAAAACGATCCGTTTCCGCCAGCCGCTCCACGGGGCCATAAGGCCCCGCCAGCCTCAGCGCTTGCTGAACTGGAAGGAACGACGAGCCTTGGCGCGACCGTATTTCTTGCGTTCGACCTGGCGCGAATCGCGCGTCAGGAAGCCAGCAGCCTTCAGGATGCTGCGCAGTTCGGGTTCGTAGTTGGTCAGTGCACGGCTGATGCCGTGGCGCACCGCGCCAGCCTGACCGGACAGACCACCGCCCGTAACCGTGCAGACCACATCAAACTGATTGTAGCGGTCAGACACGAGGAAGGGCTGGGTCAGCAGCATACGCAGCACGGGGCGGGCGAAATACTGGACAACCGGACGACCGTTCACGGTGATCTCACCCTTGCCGGGCTTGATCCACACGCGGGCAACCGCGTCCTTGCGACGACCCGTGGCGTAAGAGCGGCCCTGGGCATCGCGCTTGACTTCGTAAACCGGCGCACCGGAAACCGCCACCGGAGCCACGGTCTTCAGATCGGCCAGCGTGCCTGTACGTTCCTGAGTTTCAGACATAAGACTCAGCCTTTCTGAGCGTTAACGACGTTCTTGCGGTTCAGCGCCGCAACATCCAGAACCTGCGGGGTCTGGCCACCATGCGGGTGCTCGGTGCCGGCATAGACATGCAGGCTGCGCATCTGCTGGCGCTGGAGCGGCCCGCGGGTGATCATGCGTTCCACGGCCTTTTCAACCAGATGGCCAGGGTGCTTGCCCGTCAGGCGCTGGCGCACGGTGCGGGTCTTGATGCCGCCCGCATAACCGGTGTGGTAGTGGAACAGCTTCTGATCTGCCTTGCGGCCGGTCAGGGCAACCTTTTCCGCGTTGATGACGACGACATGGTCGCCGCAATCAACATGCGGGGTGAACTGGGGCTTGTGCTTGCCGCGCAGGCGCTGTGCGATGATGACGGCAAGACGACCCAGAGCGAGGCCTTCGGCATCGATCAGGATCCAGTTCTTCGTCACCTCCGCGGGCTTCAGCGAGAGGGTGGTCTTCATGGGACTGATTCCATATTTGGACAGTTACGCAATTTGGTGGTGCCTTATGGGAGCGGTATGGGACGCGCGTCAAGTATTTTTGCGTCAGGCACGTTATTTTCAGGCATTTTTTGTAAGGTAATATGTTACCGTGTTGCGACTTGCCCACCGCCCTCATCAGGGCTAGAACTTGCGGCCTGAGCTAAACTGTCAGGATCGTTCCCGCTTGAAGAAACACCTTCTTCTTATGGCTGGCGGCGCCGCCATACTGGGCAGCGTGGGCTGGTTTGCCACACGGCACGCTGAACACGTCATGCTGGAAACCAGCATAGACCATTTCAGACAGGCGCTCGGGCCGGACGCCACTTTCACCTTCGCCACGGCAAAACCCGGCATCCTCGGCCGCAGCGTGAACTTTACGAGCCTGACCCTGCGACAGGGGCCTGAAACCATCACCGCCGACAGGGCCGAACTGGAACGCCCCGGCCAGAGCGGGGGCGACATCACCCAGATCGGACGACTGTCCTTTCATGGCTTCCAGCTCACCGATCCGGCTATCAGCCTGCAGTCAGATCAACTCGACATTGAAGACCTGACGCTGCCCGTTCGCGCCGACTCCCCGGGTGATGCCGCGCAGCCATTGGGCATAGGTCATGCCCACGCCGTGCGTCTGCGGGCTTTTGTCAGCCCCGTCCAGACCGATATGGCCGCATCGGACGTCACACTGGATAATTTTGGCGAGGGCCTGACCTCCCGGCTTGAAGCCCACGACCTTGCTCTCAATACCGATTCGCCCCCCGATATGGGAACGGATGGCGGCCAACGCCATCTCCATGCGCTAGACATCAACGTGGACGGCATGGATCTGTCTGGCTTCTATACCAGCCTGTCCACCGGCGCGCCCTATCTGCCCCGCCCCGGCGTGCATGATATCACCGTCACCAATCTGGACGTGACCACCACCGCCCCGGTGGTACGGGCTGCGCGAATTCTTGCGCATACAAACCGTACCGACAGCAAGGAACAGGATGTCATCAGCATCCGCGGGCTGGAACTCTGGCCCGATGCGCCCAATCTGGGCTGGCTGCCCACGCTGGGCTACACGCATTTCGCCGGTGGGCTTGTCCTGAACGAAACCCGCGACCTGCAAACCAATACCCTGCATGTCGAGGAACTGGCGCTGGACGCCCCTGATATGGGCCGCCTGCACCTGAATGGCACCTTTATCCAGCCCGGTTCCGTCCAGCTCCTGTCTGCCCCCCGGCCAGACATGCCGGTTATTGTGATGGATCTGAGTTATCTGGATCACGGCATGGTGCCCCGCGCCCTTCAGGCTATTGCAGAAGCACGCGGCATGAGCCCCGCCATGCTTTTAAACACGCTGGCCACCCAGCAGCCGAGCACGCCCGAGGGCCGCGCCATTGTAGCGTTTCTGGCTCATCCGGGCCAAAAGCCGCTGCATCTGGTAATCCAGCCGCCCCAGCCGCAGCCACTTGCAGCCGTGCTGACAGGACTGGCCACGCTGGGCGCCATACCGCAGATCAACCAGCAGATGGGTCTGCACATCAAAACGCCCTGACGGCACAGCGAAAACATCACTTTACACACGGCGGACCATCCGCCCACATTGTCGTGGCAAGGCACCCCCTGTCTGGCGCCGACTGCCCCTGACAGGTCAGCCCCGCATCCCTTCCGGCTCCAGGCCAGCGGGCAGAACTGGCCGCGACCTTTCGTGCGCAGTGCCCGACAAGGATTTTTCATGCGGTTCATCCATACCTTTGACCTCCATAGCTTTGGCGACAGCGCGGCAAGCCTGCTGTCGGCATTTGTTTTTGGCGTACTGATCGGGGCGGAACGTCAGTACCGCCAGCGCACAGCTGGTATCCGCACCAATGCGCTGGTGGCGCTGGGCGGCGCTGCTTTTGTCGATCTGGCGCAGAGGCTGGCGGGGGATGTCGAATCCCTACGCGTCATAGCTTATGTGGTCTCGGGTATCGGGTTTCTGGGCGCGGGCGCCATCATCAAGGAAGGCGTGAGCGTACGGGGCATGAACACTGCGGCAACGCTGTGGTGCTCCGCCGCTGTCGGGGCGTGCTGCGGCAGCGATATGCTGGCTGAAGGCGCGCTCCTGACCTTTTTTGTCATTGCCGGAAACACGATCCTGCGTCCACTGGTGCGCACCGTGGACAGCCTGCCCGTCAGAAGCGAAGCCATAGAGGCCACCTACGCGCTCGACCTTGAAATCCGCTCCGGTACCACAGGCGAAATACTGGCGGATGCAGAGGACGCCCTGTCAGACGCTGGCTATACGATCCGGCGTATGACGGTGCTGAAAACCTCTGACAGCACAACCCGCGTCAGCTTCGCCCTTCTGCCGGGCGAACATGACCCGGATACGCTGCACAAAATTGCCGGCAGCCTTGCCGCAAAACCGGCTATCCTGTCGGTAAGCTGGTGCCTCAATAGCGAAAGCTGAGTCTCTGATTTGTCCGAGAGCGTATGAAACAGAGCGGGGCGCACCATGACGGCACGCCCCGTTCCCATTATGCGGCTGTATCCCTGATCGGGCTTTTTCAGCCGGGAATAGTCTTGGCGGCATCGCCCCCGCGCGGGCGTTCCGCAGGCAGCATGTCACCTGTTACCGCGTAGTAAATACGCTCGGCAATATTCGTCGCGTGGTCGCCAATCCGCTCGAGATTCTTGGCCATGAACAGCAGATGGATGCACGGCCCGATATTGCGCGGGTCTTCCATCATGTAAGTGACCAGTTCGCGGAACATGGAAGTATAGATTTCATCCACCTCCGTATCCGCGTTCCACACTTCCTTGGCACGGGTGGCGTCATTTTCCACCATGGCTTCCACGGCCTTGTGCAGGTTTTCCTGTACAAGACGACCCATGGCACGCAGCGCGGAAAAGGATAGCGCCCCTTCAAGCTGTTCGACCTTGAGCGCCCGCCGCGCGATGGACGAGGCATAATCACCGATGCGCTCAAGGTCGCCGCTCATTTTCAGCACGGCAACGATCTGGCGCAGGTCCACCGCCATGGGCGCACGCAGGGCAAGAATACGGATGGCAAGCTGCTCGGCCTCGCGTTCGAGCATATCCACCTCGGCATCAAGGCGCGGAGGTTCGCGGGCGGCCTCCTCATTCTGGTCCACCACGGCGGCAATGGCCTGCGCGGTCTGCCTTTCGACCAGCCCGCCCATGCGGGCCACAATGCCGCGCAGGCGTTCAAGTTCCTGATCGTAACGGGTTACGGTATGGGTAGGTTCGTTCATCATGATGCGGTGTCCTGATCAAGAACGGGCAGCAAATCAGCCAAAACGGCCGGTAATGTAGTCCTGCGTCTGTTTTTCACGCGGGGCGGTAAACATGCGCGGCGTGCTGTCCACTTCCACCAGACGGCCCATATAGAAGAACGCCACCTGATCCGCGCAGCGGGCAGCCTGCTGCATGTTGTGCGTCACAATGGCGATGGTGAATTCGCCCTTGAGTTCATCAAGCAGTTCTTCGATACGCGCGGTGGACACAGGATCGAGCGCGCTGGTCGGTTCATCAAGCAGGATGACTTCCGGCCGAACGGCAATGGTGCGCGCAATACACAGCCGCTGCTGCTGCCCACCAGACAACGCGGTAGCCGAACTGTGCAGCCTGTTCTGCACTTCAGACCACAGGGCCACACGCCGCAGGGAGTCCTCCACCCGGCCATCCATTTCCGAACGCGAAACGCGCTCATGCAGCCGGATTCCAAAGGCGATGTTATCGTAAATCGACATGGGGAAAGGTGTGGGCTTCTGGAACACCATACCCACGCGAGAACGCAGCACGTTCAGGTTCACGCCCGGAGCAAGAATGTTCTGATTATCGAACAGCACCTCACCCGTGGCGCGCTGGCCGGGGTACAGATCGTACATCCGGTTGAGCACGCGCAGCAGTGTGGACTTTCCACACCCCGAAGGCCCGATCATGCCCGTCACACTCCGCTCGGGAAAGCGGATGGAAATGTCGTGCAACGCATGGGACGTGCCGTAGTAGAAATTCAGACCGCGCACTTCCATTGCGGCAGGCCGCGCCAGTTGCTCGTCATGCTCGCTCATGGGCAGGGTCGCAACCTGTGCGACACCAACAGCCTCAGCACCGGAACGCACCGCCGCCTGCCCGCTCTCCTGCGAACCGCTCAGAGAAGCCTGCGTGCTTCCCGTGGCCTGGACGCCTGTATTCATGCTCGTCCTCCGCGGGTTCCGACCCGCACAACAATATTGATAATCAGAACCCCGAAAGTCACCAGCAGCGCGCCGCTCCAGGCCTGCTGCATCCAGTCCTGATAGGCCGAACCGGCATACTGGTAGATCGCGACAGGCAGGCTGGCCATAGGCCGCGACATGTCCAGAGACCATTCGGAATTACCCAGCGATGTAAACAGCAGCGGCGCGGTTTCGCCCGCAACACGCGCCACCGCCAGCAGGATGCCGGTCATGACCCCGCCACGCACAGCACGCAGACAGATAAACAGGATAACCCGCCATTTGGGCGCACCGAGCGCGATACCCGCCTCACGCATGGAAACCGGCACAAGACGCAGCATGTCCTCTGTGGTGCGCACCACGATGGGCATGGCCAGAATGGCGAGCGCCACGCTGCCCGAAAACCCCGAGAAATGCCCGACCGGCGCAACCATGATCATATAGATAAACAGGCCGATAAGGATCGAAGGGGCCGAAAGCAGCATGTCCGAAACAAAGCGCACCATACGTGCCAGCTTGCTGTTAACGCCATATTCCGCAAGGAAAATGCCGGTCAGCAGGCCCGCTGGCGCGCCCAGCAGAACGCCCAGCCCGGTTTGCAGGATATCGCCCACAATGGCGTTGGCCAGACCGCCATCCTGTCCGGGGGGCGCCATGGAGCGGGTGAAGAGATGCACGCTCAGACCGGGCAGGCCGTTACGCAGCAGCGTCCACAGAATGGAGCCGAGCATCCATACCACCACGGCCATGGCCACCCAGCCGAAACCCGTGGCCAGCCTGTCGGACAACTGGCGGCGCACCAATAGCGCCCTTGAACGGTCAGCCCGCATTAGAGAAGGAGAGGTGCTGCTCATACCCGGCGTCCCGTGCTTTCACCCCGCGCCAGCAACCAGCGGGAGAACCAGAGGGTTACAAAGGAAATCGCCATCAGAATGGCCCCCAGCGCCAGCAGCGAGGCCAGTTTGAGGCTGCCTGCCGGGCTTTCGGGAAATTCCAGCGCGATCAGCGAGGCAATGGTGTTGGCGGGAGCGAAAAGCGACCAGCCGATATGGTTGCTGTCACCGATCACGAATGTCACGGCCATGGTTTCGCCCATGGCGCGGCCCATACCCAGCACGATGCCGCCCACCAGCCCCTCACGCGACCAGGGCAGAACCACATGCCGCATAACCTCCCAGCGGGTGGCGCCCAGCCCGTAGCCGCTTTCACGCAGGACTGCGGGCATGGAGGCGAACACATCGCGCATGACGGCGGTGATTGACGGTGTGATCATAACCGCGAGGATAAAACCCGCTGTCAGCAGTCCGGTGCCAAATGGCGCGCCCGCCACCAGCACGGACAGCACAGGCACATGCCCGAACGTGTGATGCAGGAAGGGCTGCACGTAATGCGCGATAATCGGCACCACCACAAAAAAGCCCCACATGCCAAAGATGATTGAGGGCACAGCCGCAAGAAGCTGAACCGCCATGCCAATAACCGAAGCCACCTTGGGAGGGGCCAGAGCCGTCAACCAGAACGCGGTACCGAAGGCCAGCGGCACCGCCAGCAGCAACGCCAGCGCACTGCTGACAACTGTGCCAAAAACAGGGGCAGCCGCTCCGAAATGCTGTGTGACCGGGTTCCACGCGTCAGAAATCAGAAACGCCGGGCCGAAAGTGGCAAAAGCGTGCCACCCGCCGTTGACCATGACAGCAATAATAGCCCCCAGCACAACCAGAACGGCCACGCCGGTTATCGTCACAAGCAGGCGAAACGCAGGGTCTGCCGTCCGGCGGACCTTGCGTGCGGAGACAGCCTGATCCGGGCTGGCAGGCACGTTTTGCCTTGCAGGTATATCCATGTTCACTCCGTTCCGCCCACTTTCTCGGATCTAAGTCCGAGCAATACTGAACGCCCCGCACTCCTGCAACCGGCAGAAGTCGCCACCATCACGCAAACTGCCGCTTATCATAAAACTGTAGCATGTGCGCAGAACGCTCCGGCGCGCCTTTCCGGGGCTCGGCCCTCACGCCATTTCCGACGAATGAAAGCCCTGCGTTACCCCCACGCCACACCGGGCCACTACTGCCGTATCACACTGGCCTGACAGATGCGCCCATATGACGTATGGTGCGTGCCGCGCGCGGTCCCGCACCGCCTTTGATTCACGCCTCCTCATCCAAGCATGGGACCAGAACAGAGAGACCCCGATGCCCGGTTACAGATCCCGCACCACCACCCACGGGCGCAACATGGCAGGCGCACGCAGCCTGTGGCGCGCCACAGGCATGAAAGACAGCGATTTCGGCAAGCCCATCATCGCGGTAGCCAATTCTTTCACCCAGTTCGTACCGGGGCATGTCCACCTGAAAGATCTGGGCCAGCTTGTGTGCCGCGCCATTGAAGAAGCAGGCGGGATCGGACGCGAGTTCAACACCATCGCGGTGGATGACGGGATCGCCATGGGCCATGGCGGGATGCTGTACAGCCTGCCCTCGCGCGAGCTGATCGCCGATGCGGTGGAATACATGGTGAACGCCCACTGCGCGGATGCGCTGGTGTGCATTTCCAACTGTGACAAAATCACCCCTGGTATGCTGATGGCCGCCATGCGGCTGAACATTCCAGTCATTTTTGTCTCGGGCGGGCCGATGGAAGCCGGGCGTGTCACGCTGGCGGATATCGAACAGAAGGTGGACCTGGTGACCTCCATGGTCTCGGCCGCCAATCCGGGCGTGAGCGATGCGGATTCGCTAGCCATCGAACGCTCGGCCTGCCCGACCTGCGGCTCCTGCTCGGGCATGTTCACCGCCAATTCCATGAACTGCCTGACCGAAGCGCTGGGCCTGTCGCTGCCGGGCAACGGCAGTCTTGTGGCCACCCATGCCGGCCGCCGCGACCTGTTCGTGCAGGCCGGACAGCGGATCGTGGAACTGGCCCGCCGTTATTACGAGCAGGACGATGCCTCCGTCCTGCCGCGCTCCATTGCTTCCTTTGCGGCGTTTGAAAACGCCATGTCGGTCGATATCGCCATGGGCGGCTCCACCAACACGGTGCTGCACCTGCTTGCCGCAGCCCATGAGGGCGAAGTGCCTTTCACCATGAAGGACATCGACCGCCTCTCGCGCATGGTGCCGCATCTGTGCAAAGTCTCCCCCTCACGGGCGGACGTGCATATGGAAGATGTGCACCGCGCGGGTGGCGTACCCGCTATCATGGGCGAGCTTGACCGGCTGGGCCTGCTGCACCGCGACGTCCACATGGTGCACGCCCCCAACCTGCCGGAAGCCCTGGCGCAATGGGACATTCGCGGGGCCGCCCCCACCGAACGCGCGCAGGACTTCTTCCGCGCCTCGCCCGGCGGCGTTCGCACCACGGAAGCTTTCTCGCAGTCCAGCCAGTACCGTACGCTGGACACGGACGCGCAGGCCGGAGCCATCCGCGATGGCGCGCACGCCTATAATCAGGACGGCGGACTGGCAGTGCTGTACGGCAATCTGGCGGAAGACGGCGCGATTGTAAAAACCGCAGGCGTTGCCGCTGGCCTTGAGCTGTTCCGTGGCCCGGCGCGTATTTTTGAAAGTCAGGACGCCGCCGTGTCCGCCATTCTGGGCGACCGTATCAAGGCGGGTGACGTGGTGCTGATCCGCTACGAAGGGCCGCGCGGCGGGCCGGGGATGCAGGAGATGCTCTACCCCACCAGCTACCTGAAATCCAAAGGACTGGCCGAACACTGCGCCCTGATTACCGATGGTCGCTTTTCGGGCGGCAGCGCGGGCCTGTCCATCGGCCATATCTCACCTGAAGCAGCAGAAGGCGGCGTGATCGGACTGGTGGAGGAGGGCGATATGATCGAGATCGACATCCCCGCCCGCAGGCTCAGTGTCGCGGTCAGCGATGCCATCCTGTCAGACCGCCGCGCGCGCATGGAAGACCGCGGCGCCAGCGCCTGGCAGCCCAAGCGCGAGCGCGTTGTCTCCAGCGCGCTGCGCGCCTACGCAGCCCTAACCACCAGTGCGGCACGCGGAGCTGTGCGCGATGTTGACCAGTTGACCCGCCACACCCGGTAAACAGTACGGGCGGGCTGCCGTTACCGGCACGGCCCGCCCAAACGCCTGCGCCCACGCGCGCTCCATCCCGCGTGCTCCACGCTCCCGTCGCGCCATAATGTCATTTGGCACTGGGGATTTCGTGGCGTTTCATGGACAGTCCGGCGGCCCTGCCCGCACAAGAAGGACTCGTCCATGTCTCGTCTACCTCCTACCCGCCCTGCCGTCCTGCCCGCGCTCGGACTCGCAGTCCTCTTGGCCCTGCCCCTACCTGTCCAGGGGGCAGACTCCGCCGCGCCTAGCCGCACGAGCGTATCCGCACTGCTGCCTCCACCCCCGCCGCCCGGCTCCGCCCCCGACATGGCCGACCGCCAGATATTCGCCACCACCCGTGCCCTGCGCGACAGCCCGCGCTGGCGCATGGCCACCGAGGACGCGGATCTCGCCTTTCCCGCCATGCTGCATGACTTTTCCTGTGCGGCGGGTTTCACGCTCGATGCCAGCGTGCTTCCCCATGTGGTCGCGGCGCTGGCGGCCCTGCAGGCTGTAACCAAGCCCGCCGTCAAGGCACAGAAAGAACAGTACGGGCGTCCGCGCCCGTTCGAAGGCAATACGCTGCCTGTCTGCACCCCTAGCAAGAATCTGGGCTACGCTTATCCGTCCGGCCACACCGTGGCGGGCTGGACGACAGCCCTGCTCCTGGGCCGCCTGATGCCCGAGCGGGAAGACGCCTTCATGCAGCGCGCGCGGGTGTTCGGGGAAAGCCGGGTGATCTGCGGCGTGCACTGGGCCTCCGACGTATGGGCAGGCTACATGGACGGCAGCCTGTTGTTCGAACGGTTTGAAAACGCTCCTGGCCAGCAGGCCCTGCTGGCTGAAGCCCGGAACGAACTCGCCGAAGCGGCCCGCCACGCAGCCCCGCCGGACTCCGCCCGCTGCGCGCTTGAAACCGACGCAGCCCGACATTCGGTACTGGCGGGCGCGCCCTAGACATAGCCCTGATTCCCCCCCTCTCCAAAAGCCATCTCTTTTTCCGATGGTGTGCATTGGCATTATCTATTGGTTTGGCACCGAAACATATGTCAGGCTCGTAAACGATCGGAAAAACGGGGCTTGTCCCGCAGTGCGTCAGTGAGGTTTGCTTACAATGTTCACAAAGATGCTTTCTGGTGGCGCGTTTGTCGAAGGGGTCGGAGAAAACGAAATCATCTTCGCACCGGCCACAGGCGAAGTGATCATGGAACTGCCCGAAGCCTCGGCCGGGCAGGTCAATGATGCCGTGGCAGCGGCGGTGCAGGCCTTCCCCGCCTGGGCGCTGGCCACCCCGGCGGAACGCTCAAGCCGCCTGCTGAAAGTGGCTGACGCGATTGAAGCGGAGGCCGAAAATCTGGCCCGCATCGAATCCCTGAACACCGGCAAGCCCTATCACCTTGTTCTGGGTGATGAAATTCCCGCCATTGCGGATTGTTTCCGCTATTTTGCCGCCGCCGCGCGCAACCTGCACGGCCCCGTGGCCGGCGAGTATCTGGCAGGCCACACCTCCATGCTGCGCCGCGACCCCGTAGGTGTTGTGGCCGGAATCGCTCCGTGGAACTATCCGCTGATGATGGGGGCATGGAAGCTCGGCCCCGCTCTGGCCGCCGGCAACACCTGCGTGATCAAGCCTTCGGAAAACACGCCGCTGAGCCTGCTGGCGCTGGGGCGGATCATGGGCGAGATTTTCCCCGCCGGTGTCGTCAACATCGTGCTGGGCCGGGGCGCGACCGTGGGGCAGCAACTGCTCGACCACCCGGATATCGCCATGGTGTCGCTCACGGGTGATATCGCGACCGGGCGCAAGGTCATTGCGGCGGCGGCACGCTCGGTCAAGCGCACGCATCTGGAACTGGGCGGCAAGGCCCCGGTCATTGTCTATGACGATGCCGATATCAATGCCGTAGTGGAAGGCGTGCGCGGCTTTGGCTACTACAACGCCGGTCAGGACTGCACCGCGGCCTGCCGTATCTACGCGCATGAAAAAATCTACGACCGTCTGGTGGCCGACCTGAGTTCCGCCGTTTCGACCATTCGGTTCGGCCAGGCAGACGACGCGCAGAACGAAATGCCGCCGCTGATTTCCGCGCGCCAGCGTTCGCGGGTTGCGGCCTTTGTGGAACGTGCTGCCGAACTCAAGCACATCGAAATCACCACCGGCGGGAAGATGGGCCCCGGCAACGGTTATTTTTACGAACCGACTGTGGTGGCGGGCGCGCTGCCCACGGATGAAATCGTCGAGCGTGAAGTGTTCGGGCCGGTCGTGTCCGTCACGCGCTGCACCGACATGGATACGGTGATCGACAGCGTGAACGCCTCCGCCTACGGTCTGGCGTCCTCCGTATGGACCGGCAACATCCAGCGCGGCATGGCCGCCGCCGCCCGTCTGCGCTACGGCTGCACGTGGGTTAACACGCATTTCATGCTCACCAACGAAATGCCCCACGGCGGCTTCCGCCAGTCGGGCTACGGCAAAGACCTGAGCCTCGGCGCGGTGGAAGATTACACCGTGGCACGGCATGTCATGGTCAAATGGGGCTGAGGGCCGCGTCATGACCAACTCTTCCCCCACCCCGGCCGTACGTCTGCACGGGCTCACCAAGTCATATGGCCGTGGGGCCACGGTACTCCGGGGGATTGACCTTGAAATCGCCCAGGGAGAGTTTTTCACGCTCCTTGGGCCTTCGGGCTCGGGCAAGACGACCACATTGCGACTGATCGGCGGGTTTGAACTGCCCGATAGCGGCCGGATACATCTGGGCGAAACGGATGTCACCACCCTGCCGCCCTACCGCCGCAACGTGAACACCATGTTTCAGGACTATGCGCTGTTCCCGCACATGACGCTGCTGGACAACATAGCCTACGGCATGAAGGTGCGCGGCGTAGCCCGTGACGAACGGACGGAGCGGGCTCTGGCGGCGCTGGAGATGGTGCATCTGGGAAACGTGGCCGACCGCAGGCCCACACAGCTTTCCGGCGGCCAGCGCCAGCGCGTGGCGCTGGCCCGCGCTCTGGTGAACAAACCCGCCCTGATCCTGCTGGATGAGCCACTGGGCGCGCTTGACCTCAAGCTGCGACGTGAAATGCAGGTCGAACTCAAGCGTATCCAGAAACAGACGGGCATCACGTTCGTTTACGTCACGCATGATCAGGAAGAAGCCCTGAGCATGAGCGATCGTATTGCCGTGTTTTCTCACGGGGTGATTGAGCAGGTCGGCACACCGGCCGATCTGTATGAGCGCCCGTCCAGCGCGTTTGTGGCACGGTTTATCGGCTCGTCCAGCATCCTGCAGGAAAACGGGCGCGAAATCCTGCTCCGCCCGGAGGACGTACGACTGGAAGCGCCGGGCTACAGCCCAGCCCCACATGAGCAGACCATGGCCGGTACGATCTCTGAGGTTTCCTATCTGGGGCCGGTCACACGCTTTACGCTGTGCGGGCCTGACGACGAGGACGGCGTGACGGCAATCGTGCCTTCGCGTCATGCGCGGAGCTGGCGGGAAGGGATGAGCGTTGTGGCTGTCTGGCCGGAAGAGGCCGCCTACCCCCTGCCGCACAGACAGGACTAGGTGTCAGGCAGTCTGTTTTTTTTGACCGTCTGTTTTCGAAACCCCGTTTTCAAATGTGGAAAAGACGATGAACATGAAGGCTTACAGCACACTGCTTCTGGCGACCTGTAGCGCCATCCTGACAACGCAGCTCAGCACACCTGCCCATGCGCAGGCCCCGCTTTCCGCCATCGGCAAGGGCGAAGGCGATCTGAACGTGGTCGCATGGGAAGGCTATGCGGATGATGCCTGGGTCAAACCGTTTGAAGAAACGACCGGCTGCAAGGTACACCGTAAATATGTCGGCTCGTCCGATGAAATGGTGGCCCTGACCCGCATGGGCGGCGGCAAAGGCTTTGACGTGGTGTCCGCCTCAGGCGATGCCTCACTGCGGCTGATCTTTGGCAAGACGGTGCAGCCGGTGAACACGGCGCTCATCACCGCGTTTGATGATGTCATGCCCGAACTGAAGGCGCCGGAGTTCAACACCGTCAAAGACGTGCATTACGGCGTGTCCTATGAATGGGGCCCCAACGTGCTGATGTGGAACACGAAGGACATCACCACCGCGCCCACAAGCTGGTCGGTCATTTACGACAAGGCCTATGCGGGTGTGATTACCGTGCCGGATAACCCGATCCAGATTGCAGATGCGGCCCTCTATCTGTCGCACACCAAGCCGGAACTGGGCATTACCGACCCCTATGAACTGACCCAGACACAGATGGACGCGGTCGTGGCCCTGCTCAAGGAACAGCGTGCGCTCGTCAAAAAATACTGGGCGCTCGCCTCTGACGAGGTAGACCTGTTCAAGAGCGGCGATGCCCATGTGGGAGCGGCGTGGCCGTATCAGGCCAACACCCTGCGCGCGGCGGGCGTGCCGGTACAGGATACCATTCCCACCGAAGGCGCGACCGGCTGGGCCGATTCATGGATGGTCAGCGCTCATGCGCAGCACCCCAACTGCGCCTATCTGTGGATCAACCATGTCATGACGCCCAAGGTGCAGGCGCAACAGGCGCTCTCCTTTGGCGAAACCCCGGCCAACACCAAGGCCTGCGCAGAAATGGACGCCCTGCAGCCCGGCTCGTGCAAACAGTACCATGCCGATGCCTCGCCGGCCTATTTCTCCTCCATCAAGTTCTGGAAAACCCCCGTGCACCAGTGCGGAAACGGCCAGAATACCTGTCTTGACTACTCCGCCTGGCAGCGCGCCTGGCAGCAGGTCAAACAGTAATGACGCCGGGCCGGAAGCTGCTGGGGCACATAGCCCTGCTGGTGCCGCCTTTCGGGTGGCTTGGCGTGTTCTATCTGGGCAGCCTGTCAGTCCTGCTGCTTTCGGCCTTCTGGCAGGTTGATGCGATGTCGGGAGAGATCGTGCGGGACTGGACATGGGAAAATTTCCGTATCCTGTTCTCTGACACGACCTATACCGTCATCGCCCGCCGCACGACGGGGATCGCCATTCTGGTGACGATCACCGACATCATTCTGGCTTGGCCGCTGGCCTGGGTGATCGCCCGCAAGGTCGGCCCCCACCTGAAGCTGACGCTTCTGGTGCTGGTCGCGCTGCCCCTATGGTCAAGTATGCTGGCGCGCATTTACGCGTGGCGGCTCATCCTCGGTCATGACGGTGTGCTCAACTGGGGTCTGCGCCTTGTGGGCCTGCCTGACCAGAACGTGGCTTTTACCAATATCGCACTCTGGATCGTCTTTTCCTATCTGTGGCTGCCGTTCATGCTCATGCCGATGGTGGCCGCCCTTGAACGTATTCCCGCATCCCTGCTGGATGCGGCGGGCGATCAGGGCGCTACGCCCTGGCAGGTCTTCCGCACGGTTGTTTTCCCCCTTGCCATACCGGGGATGGCGGCAGGTTCTGTTTTCACCTTCGCAGTTACGCAGGGGGACTACGTGGCCCCCATGCTGGTGGGGGGAGCCGGGTCCGAATTCATTGGCAACGTGGTGTATTCCAACGTCGGCGTTTCGGGCAACGTCCCCTTTGCAGCGGCATTTTCACTTATTCTCCTGGCCATGGTGGCGGCTTACATGCTGCTGGCCCGCCGGTTTGGCGCGTTCGATGCCCAGTAAGGCCAACCATGCCTTTTCAGGCGGCGCTTCCTCACGAGGCAGGTGCCCGCCTGCCCGCAACCATCTCGCCATGGCCGAAAGGACAACGGCATGAAACACGCGCGTAACCCCGTTGCGGACATGGCCATATGGGCCGCCGCCATAGCGGTGCTTGGCTTTCTGCTGCTGCCGCTTGTTATTGTGCTGCTTTACGCCTTTGACGCCTCTTCCGTGCAGGTATGGCCTATTCGCGCCTTTTCGCTCCGGTGGTTCGCTGCCACATGGGCGGATGAGGAAGTCCGAAGCGCCCTGCTGATTTCTCTGGAAGTGGCGGGACTGGCAACGCTTTTCGCCACGGTACTCGGCACGCTGGCGGCGCTGGGCATGAATGGCCTGTCCACGCGCACCACGCAGGTAGGTTCATTTCTGCTGACACTGCCCATTGCCCTGCCTGGCGTACTGACAGGCATTGCCATGAACAGTTTCTTTACCCTGCTGGATATTCCCTTCAATCTCGTCACGCTGGTCATTGCGCATACCACGTTCTGCATGGTCATTATCTTCAACAACGTCATGGCCCGGCTGCGCAGGCTGCCCCCTTCCCTGCGTGAGGCCGCGCAGGATATGGGCGCCACGCCGTGGCACGGCTTTATCACCATCACGTTGCCGCTTCTGGCAGGATCGGTCATGTCGGGTATGCTGCTGGCCTTCGCCCTGTCATTTGATGAAGTCATTGTCTCGACCTTCACGGCAGGAAGCGAAACCACTCTGCCGCTGTGGATTTTTGGAGCGATCCGCCTTGGCCAGCATATGCCCGAGGTCAATGTGGTGGTGTTCGCGGTCATTGCCATTACCATCCTGCCCATTATCGCCGGGCAGAAACTCGCAGCCAGTGCGTCGCGTGAGCACTAAGATGCGCAATGGACACCCCGCCGCCAAAGATGCAACAAACAGACAGGACGGCTGTTTGCTGACAGGCGCCGGCCCACAATAACCAAGGAACAGCACGGCGTGGCGCTTACACTTCGACAGTTGCGGTATTTTGCCTCCGTCGCCGAAGTGGGCACCATTTCCGGGGCAGCCATGGTGTTGCTGGTCTCGCAGTCAACCGTCACTGAAGCCCTGCACGAACTTGAGGCGGAACTGGGCTTCCGGCTGTTCGACCGCCATGCCCGCGGTGTTATGCTGACACAGCAAGGCCAGCAGTTCTTTCAGCGCACCCAGCGTATCCTTAATGACGTAGCCAGCCTCAGCCGCATGAAAAACGAGGATACCGAGGCCCTGCACGGCACGCTCGTGCTGGGGGTCACCCCGGTTGTCGCCGGATATGTCATTCCCGACCTGCTCACGCGTTTTCGTGCCGCTTTCCCCGGCGTGAACGTAACACTGGTTGAAGACCAGACCGATTATCTGGACCATATGCTTATCGGTGGCGAGCTTGACCTGAGCATCATCCTACGCCCAGCCAGCACCGTGCCCCATGCCTGTGGGGCGCGGGTCATGGGGGTTTCGCCCCATTCCGTCTGGCTGCCACAAGGCCACCCGCTAACGGAGCAGCCGCAAATCAGCCTGCGCCAGCTCGAAAAAGAGCCCTTTATCACGCTGGTATCAGATGTTCTGGAAAGCCGTATGCTCGCCGCGTGGGAGCGGCTGTCCTTCCGGCCTTCCACTTATTTCCGCACAAGTTCAATCGAAGCGGTGCGCAGCCTTGTGGCCGCAGGGCACGGCATTGCGGTGCTGCCGCAGCTCATCTACCGCCCGTGGTCGCTGGAAGGCGAGAAAATCGAGCGCCGCCCGGTTCAGGAGGAGCTGCCCACGGCCGACCTGCTATTGATGTGGCGGCGGGGACTTTCGCTGGGCGTTCCGGCCCAGTATTTCATGGATATGGCGCTCCAGCGGAGCAACCGGCTGGCCCGCCCACCGGGGTGCACACCAGTGCGGCAGGCCGAAACGCGCCCGGCATCCAGAAAGAACGCAGGCTGAAAAGGGAGGGGCTGAAGCCGCCTCCCCTTATATACTCTTACGACAGGATATCGAGCGCGCTGGATGCCTGATCGCCCGAACTCTGGCTGTTGCTGGAAGCGGATTTGGTGCTGCCCGTGGTCGTCTGAGACACGATATTGCCGCTCGAATCCTTGACGATGATCGTGACCGAACCATCGGCATTATAAACGGTCGTGGTCGTGGTGGACGACGAAGAGGAAGAGCCCGAGGACGAGCCGGAAGAAGAAGAAGAAGACCCCGAAGCCGAAGAGGAGGACGTGTTGAACAGGCTTTCAACCACGCCAGAAGTGGCTGAACCGGAAACTGAAGAGGTCATGTTGAATCCCTTGCCGAATCATTATGTAAGCTGAAAAATACATCAACGCGAAAGCGGGCCAGCGGCGTACCGCGCCCCGTGAGAAATTTACCTTTTTAAAACTATTTTTCCATAAAATATTGGTCCTTAAACTTTAATTCATGATCCGTTCCTGTTTCCTTCCGGTTTGTGCGGTAGGACAGCCTTCCGCTTTGCCGCTGCCCGGATGCGTTCCACCAGCCAGTCGAGCAACAGTCGTGCATTTTCAGCCGCGTCCCGGCTGTAGCAGAGGTTCTCAAGCCAGGGCCACGCTTCCTGCCCCTCTTCACCCAGCGTCAGCAGCCAGCGCGCCATCACGCAGTCATCCATGTTGCCGGAGCCCCTGTACTGCCCGCCGCGCTGGATCAGCCAAACAAAGGCCAGTGCAGCCAGATCGCTATGGATTTCGTTCAGACTGGCAGACTGCTTTTTAAAGTCGACCTGGAACTGCGTGTACCAGTCAAACAGCCCTTCAGGAGCCATGGGACGGGCCAAACCAAAACCCTGCCCGTACTGACAGCCAAGCTGGCGCATGGCGTCAATGATATCCTCGGTCTCCAGCCCTTCCACCACCACCACATCATGAAAATCCGCGCCGATATCAAGCAGGGATCGCACGACCGAAAAAATCTGAAGCGGCATGGAGCGAATATGCCGAAGCAGTCCCTGATCAACCTTGATCACGTCAAATGGCAATGAAGACAGACGCAGCAAACTGCTATGGCCCGAACCGAGGTCATCGATAGCCATGCGTACGCCCATGGCTTTAAAGCGCTGGATAGCCTCATTCTGCGCAGCGGTATCGATCTCGTGGGTTTCCAGTACCTCTACGGTCAGGCGCTGAGGCGCGACGCCATGCCGTTTAAGCAGCGCATCCACCTGAGCGGGCCCGCGCGCATTGTGCAGATAGGTCGTTGGCATGTTGACCGACAAACCAATGACCAGCCCCTGTGCGTCCCACCGGCGGAGCCATTTCAGCCCTTCTTCCAGTCCCATATGGAAGAGCCGATCCATTTCGTCCTGCCCGAGCAGGGGCAGGAACACCCCCGGCGGCACGATCTCACCATTGACATCCCGCAGGCGCGCCAACGCCTCGGCCTTGAAGAGACGCCCGGAATTGAGATCCATGACAGGCTGGAAATACATGACCAGCCCGCCACTGAACAGGCGGTCACGCAGCTTGCGCGAACGCAAATCCGTCACCTCCTGTGTCTCCCGGGAGTGACTGCGCTGCCAGAGCTGTTCCCAGCGTTGCTGCAACCCGCTTGCGAACTGCTGCATCAACAGGGATTCAAACTGGTTGGGATAGGCCCCCAACACAGTCAGGGCGGCAGCCGTCTGCCCGCCGGGCTGGCGGAGCGGCAGGCTGAGAACGGAACGGACGCCGAATTTTTCCGCAATTTCATGCCAGACCTGAGTCTGCGGATCGAGCGCGTAGGAGGCACAGCTCTGCCGCTCACGCGTACGCCATGCCTTGGCGGTAATGGTCTGCCCAAGAGGCGAGAATACATCCACGCAGGGTTGCACGTCCGCCTGCCTGAGAGCCTGCGTAAGCGCCTGCGCCACCACGCCCGCGCAACAAACGACTTCCAGTTCTCCATCGCACCCCAGGCGATTAAGCAGAACGCCGCGTACCCCAGGCAGGCTGGCCAGTGCGTCAACCTCCAGAGCACTGGCAAGACCCCACGTCCGTGCCGCTGGACGCGGCGCGGACAGGCGCGACAGATAAGTCCGCTGCACGCCCTGACTGGCCCGCAACTGCGCGCGACGGTCATCCTGAATGCGGATCTCGGCAATGAGCAGAATACGGTGGCGCTCATCGTTGCGGATAATCGTATTTTCCAGCAGGTCGATCAGCCGCCTCAGATAAATGCTGTAGGCCTCAGTCAATTGCAGAGGGTCAACCCCGCACAGGGCATGTACGACGCCCAGCCGTTCTGCCGTTTGCAGCACATCAGCCTGCGTGGTCTTCGCCGTCAGCAGGAAGTCGATATGTTCAGCCTGAACTATCTTGAGGCGTTGCTGCTCGGCGGGGGTCAGAGTACTGAGAACCTGCGCGCTGTCATTAACCTCTTTCAGTCCCGCATAGAAACGATCGATAAAATCGCTCCTGATCCGGCCCAGCACGTCCGCCACCCGCGACATCAACGCGCTAGCCTCAGGACTGTAGGCATCAAAATGCGTTGTCTCGGAGGCGTCTTCCACCATCCGCCACCAGCGACTGCGCGTGGCGCGGGTCTGCTTGGCCTGATACATGGCTTCGTCGGCGCGCCGCAGGAGCAGGCGCGTTTTTTCACCGTCCGAAGGATAGAGCGCCACTCCCATGGTCATGGCCACGGCCACGGCCACTGAGATATCGGCCCGCACACTGAACGGCACTTCCACGGCCTTGTGCAGGCGATCCAGTGACTTGGTAATCTGTGGCACGGGCTGGCGGGCATCCAGCCCTTCCAGCACCACCACAAACTCATCTCCGCCCAGACGCACGACATAGCCGTTGGCCGGCAGTTCATTACGCAGGCGGCGGCCGAGCTCCTTGAGCAGAATATCCCCAGCCGCATGGCCGTGGACGTCATTGACAGACTTGAAGCCGTCCAGATCCATCATGCACACGGCCAACGCCTTGCCCCGCACCGCCGCACGCGCCAGCGCACCGGGCAGGAACTCGCTCAGCGCCAGACGGTTGGGCAGACCTGTCAGCGAATCCTCACGCGCGCGACGGGCCTCCTCCTTCTGGAGTGTTTCAAGCCGGTAATGAATGTCCATACGCTCCAGATCCAGGCCCAGAAACCCGGCTATCCGTTCGCACAGCGTAATACTCTCGGCGTCGAACACGTTCACATAGGGAGAAATGAAACTCATCACCCCCCAGAGCGTATCTCCGCGCCAAACAGGCGTGGCCAGAATGGCGCGCCAGTGCCGCGCACGCATTTCGTCGTATCTCTGTCTGGGTTCACAGTCGGCCAGAAGGTCGTTATCGTACACGCTGGCACGCGAGGCCCAGACCCGCCATGCCAGCGACCTCTGGCGTTGTTCCTGAGTAGCATGGAGCGGACTGGTCTCCAGATCCGTGGTTCCCGGCCCGGCGCAGGTCACGATCTGTAGGAGACCATCTTCATCCACGCGGGTCACGACAACACCGTTGTAGAACGTGTCCCGCACCAGCGCCTCGCATACACCGCGGGTCTTGTCCATTTCGCCTCGGCCCCGGCGCATGGCGTCACTCGCGCTGAGCAGCCCGCGATACAGCCTCTGGTTCATATCGCGTCGGGTTACATCCTCCACCGTCCACACCGAGGACTGGTCTTCCGCCCGGCCTAGCGGCACGCCGGTCAGGTCCGCGATCACCAGCGTGCCTTCCGCACGGGCCACCCGCACGGCTGCGACATTCACCCGGCCGTCGCGCCAGAGCTGTTCGTAGGCCGTTCTAACGCGCCTGAAGTCGTCATCGCTGGCATAAAAATCGCGGATTGAACGCCCCACCATTTCACCTTTGCCAACGCCGCAAAGCTGTTCAAGGCAGATGTTGTTTTTCTCCACCACGCCACCGCGCAGCACGGCGATGCCTACCGTAGCCTTATCCAGCAGGGCGTTGTTTATACGGCGGCTGTCGAGCCTTTCCAGCCCGCGCGATATGGCCTGCGCCGCCTCTTCCAGTATGACCTGCAGGCGTGAGTCGAATGTGCCCCGCTCCGCATCGCACACACTCAGCACCGCCCAGACCTTGCCATCACGAAAAATAGGCAGCGAGGCATTGGCGCGCAGGCCATATCTGCGTGCCAGTTCGCGCCACGGAGCCAGATACGACGTCTGGTCAAAAGACAGGCTGAAAACGGGCTTGCCACTATGCCACGCCCGTCCGGCGCTGCCGTGCAGTTCGGGATGGTCAACCGCAATCGTAGGGGTCTGTTGCTCTCCCCACCAGCGCGGTCCGCTCAGGGCAAGCCTTACAAAACGCTGGTCGTTACCCGGACGCAGGATATGGGCCACACGCAGATGCGCATAACGCACTGCCATATCGCACACCGCCTGCATAAGGATGGTTTCGTCCTGCGCGGTGTCCACGACCTGATAGATCTTGACGAGAAATGTATTAAAATCCGCCAGCCGCCGCAGCCGGGCTGCCTGCTCGCTCTGGCCACGTCCTGTCACGAACCGCACAACACGCCACGCCGGATGCTTCCGGTCTGTCAGAAGAAAGCGGAAAATACGCATGATCGTAGGCCCGGAACATCAGCACTGCCGAACAGACCGACACGCTGTACACGTTTACGTGTGTATTATAACCAAATCACTTCGCGCTAAATTATAACCGCCTGCACTGAATGCGCCCCGCACTTCAAACACTGAACCGGGCACCGGCTGGTGGGATACGCACTTTTCAGCAGTCTTTACAGCAAAAATCCGGACTGTTCAGCCCCATGTTAAGACATGTCCGGCTAAAAATTGAACAAACGACCGACACCACCCGTCACCAGCATGGCAGCCACCCCCCAGAACGTGACGCGCAGCGTGGCCCGCAGAGGATTGGCACCGCCGGCCAGGGCGCCGATACACCCCAGCACCGCCAGCAGCACGACCGACACGACGGATACCGCCCACGACACCTGCCGCTCTGGCAAAAGGGCGGCCACCATAACGGGAAAGAACGCCCCGGCGGAAAAGGCCACGGCCGAGGCAAAGGCCGCCTCAAGCGGACGGGCGGCGGTGGCCTCTGACAGGCCCAGTTCATCACGCGCATGGGCGCCCAGTGCGTCATGCTTCATCAACGCCACCGCCACCTCATGCGCAAGCGGCTCATCCAGACCGCGCTGGCGATACAGCCCCGCCAGCTCAGCCGTTTCAGCATCCCAGTCGGTGGCCAGTTCCTTTTTTTCACGCTCAAGATCGGCCCGTTCGGAGTCCGACTGCGAACTGACCGACACATATTCGCCCGCCGCCATGGACAGCGCCCCGGCCAGCAGGGCCGACAGCCCTGCCACCAGTATGCTCCCGCGTGAGGCATGGGAACTGGCCACCCCCACGATCAGGCTGCCGGTCGAAAGCGTGCCGTCATTAGCCCCCAGCACGGCAGCCCGCAGCCAGCCGAGCTTTTCCACCGCATGACGTTCAGAATGTAATCGCGACACGACCCTACCCCTTTCCAACCCGCAGACCCTGTGCATTATGCACGGAACCACCGCCAGACAAGATGTAATTTTTCCTGACCGTGCAAGTGGTTTTCATTATCATACCCACAGACAGCCAAACAGGTGCGACCTTCAGGTTTGTGTCAGCAAACCATGTCAGGCTATCCATTTCGTATAATGATGCCTGAAGGCCCTCTCCCCGGCCCCGAACCCGCGAGCCAGACCATGTCCACCACCCCGCAAGAGCACGCCACACGCTACGACAACCCGACCATTATCATGCACTGGCTCAGCGCCTTTCTGATCGTGTTCCAGTTCGTTCTGGGGGAAACCTGGCACTGGCCACCCCGCCCCGTGCATCATCTCATGGTCGTGGCGCACCTGACGGTCGGCGTGATCCTGACGGTGCTGATCCCCTTTCGCCTGTGGTGGCGGCTGACGCAGGGCCGGCACTTTACGGCGCAGCTTGCGCCACTGGACCGTTTCTTTACCGTGGCCATGGAAAGCACGCTTTATGGCCTGATCGGGGTTGAAATCGTTCTGGGTTACGCCTGGCGCTGGGGGGCCGGACAGGCCATCAGCTTCTTCGGGCTGCTGATTCACGCACCTTTCGCGCCACTGCCACACGAGACCGTGCTGTTTTTCAAAACCCTGCATTCATGGACCGCGTGGCTGATCATCGGGCTGGCCTGCGGCCATGCGCTCGCGGCACTGGTGCACCAGCATGTTCTTAAAGACAGCGTGCTGGCACGGATGCTGCCGCGCCGCACCCCAACCACAGCCCCCTGAGCCCTGCCGGGAAAACCCAGCGCGCGCCATCAGCCCTGTGGAGGAAAGGCCAGCGTGACCAGCACGCCCCGCGTGCGCCCCGGAACGGGCGACAGCAGGGACATTTCGGCATGGAAAAGCCGTGAAATCTGCCGCGCGATGCCAAGGCCAAGGCCGCTGCCTTCCGCCTCGGTCTGCCCACGCACGAACGGTTTTTCCAGCGTGGCCAGCAAGGCCGGGTCTATGGCCGCGCAGTCATTGGCAATCAGCACCCGGCGGTCCTGCGTGACCGTAACCTGCACCGGCTGATCCGCGGCCCCGTGCACCAGCGCATTTTCCAGCAGGTTACGCAGCATGATACCAGCCGTGTCCATATCGCCTTCCACCAGCAGGCTGGCCGCGCCGTCCACAACAATGCGTCGGCCTTTTTCGCGCTCAAGCTCATGGGCCAGAAAACCGATAAGCGGCACCAGATCGACCATGCCCCCGCACAACGCCATGCCCGAGCCGATGCGTGAAAGCTGGAGCAGTTTCTCCACCGTCCGCCCCATGCGCCGGGCCTGCTCTACAATGATACCGGCACGCGGCGCGTACCGCGTCTCGCCCAGTTGCCGTTGTAAAAGCTGGGCCTGCGCCAGCAGCGCGGCGGCAGGGTTACGCAGTTCATGGGCAGCGTTGGCGGCAAAGGCGCGCTCCGTCGCAAGCGCCAGATTCAGCCGTTCAAGCAGCAGATTGACGGCGGCATGAATGCTCACAAGTTCATCGGGCAGGTCCAGCGGGGGCACAGGGGCAAGGTTAGCGCCACCCCGGCTCCTGATTTCATTCTGCAGACCGGTCAGAGGCCGCAGGGCGCGGCGTACACTCCAACGCACCATAAACCAGATGGCCGGAAAGAACGCCACAATCGGCAGAACCGAAATCAGCATGGCGTGGCGTACCGCCTCACGCCGATGAAAAGTCGGCTCCCCCACCAGAATGACATGCCGCCCGGATGCTGAGGGCGTCACATACACCCGAAAGGACGGCACAGTGTAGAACCCCGTTTTCATGTCAGGCACGAGCAGGGCCTGCGGTGCGTTCTGCGAGCGGATTTCGAGCTTTCCGTCCGGCGTGGCAATTTGATAAGCCAGCGTGCGCCGATCAGTCTCCGGCAGACGGGCCACCTGCCCGTCCCGCGCGCCGGGGCCTGCGTGATCCAGCGCGCTGAGCATGAACTCAAGGCGCTCCGCCACCTCCTGCAGGGAGTTATCGAGCCGCTCTGTCACCTCAAAGCGGGTAAAGCCCGCCACCAGCGCCCCCAGCAGAACCAGCGCGCCCAGCACTGCCACCAGCGTGCCCGACACAAGCCGCGAGGCCAGACTCCAGTGCCTGTGCGGCCGGGTCTCCTGCCGGGCTTCGGTCATGAAGCCTCGGCTCCGCCCAGCCGGTAGCCCCGGCCACGCATGGTCGTAACCAGCCCGGCTCCTGCTTTCTTGCGGATACGGCTGATGAAGACTTCAACAGCGTTGCTCTCCACATCCTCACTCAGACCGTACAGGACATCCTCGATCAGGTCACGGCTGCACACCGCGCCGGGCCTGCGGGCAAGCAATTCCACAATCGCCCATTCCCGCGCGGACAGATCCACCACCCGCCCCGCGCGGGAAAGCTGGCGGCGGGCGAGGTCGATCACCACGTCGCCCACAACCAGCGAATTATCGGGCAGGGCAGCGTAGCGCCGCGCCACGGCCTCTATGCGCGCCACGAGTTCATTCAGGTCGTAGGGTTTGACAAGGTAATCATCCGCCCCTTCGGAAAGCCCCGCTATCCGCTCGCTGATCTGGTCGCGGGCCGTGGTAATCAGCACCGCCACAGGGGAGCCCGCACGACGGATCTCGCGCAGAAAAGCCCGGCCATCGCCGTCCGGCAGGCCAAGGTCAAGCAGCACGAAATCATAAACCGAGGCCGCCATGGCCGCCCGCGCGTCCTCCAGCGTGGCGAACCAGTCCGCCACATGCCCTGCCTCGCGCACACGTTCGCGCACGGCAGATGCCAAAGCGGCTTCATCCTCCACGATCAGAATTTTCATGTCGCGCGCCTTTTCATCAACCGGGCGTAGAGTGCCGGCAACACCAGCAACGTCAGCATGGTGGAAGACACCAGCCCGCCAATAACAACCGTAGCCAACGGACGTTCCACCTCCGCCCCGGCTGAAGCGGAAAACGCCATGGGCAGAAAACCCAGACTAGCCACAAGAGCCGTCGCCATAACAGGGCGAAAACGTTCTTCCGCCGCCATGCGCGCACTACGGGCGGCATCCAGCCCGCTGCTCCTGAGCGCCTGAATGGCGCTGACCAGCACCACCCCGTTCAACACCGCCACGCCAAACAGGGCAATAAACCCGATCCCCGCTGAAACGCTAAACGGCAGGCCCCGCGCACTCAGGGCAAAAATGCCCCCTGTCGCGGCCACCGGCAGGTTCACGAACACCAGCCCTGCCAGCCGCACGGAACCAAATGCCGCCACCAGCAGCCCGAAAATGAGCGCAAGAGCCACCGGCACCACCATTTCCAGCCGCGCCATGGCGGATTTGAGGTTCTGGAACTGCCCGGCCCACACCATGCTGTAGCCGGGCGGCAGGGGCACACCCCGCGCCACCGCCGCCTGCGCGGCCGCCACGAAAGAACTGAGGTCACGCCCGCGCACGTTGGCCTGCACCACCAGTCGGCGGCGTATCCCGTCGCGGCTGATACGCGGCGGCCCGTTCTCCACCGTAATGCGCGCCACCTCGGACAGCAGCACGGCCCCGCGCCCATCGGCCCGGCGCACGCGCAGCCGCGCGATCTGCTCGCGCGTGCCGGCCTGCGCCGGATCAAAACGCACCTGTGTGCTGATCAGCGCATTATCCACCGTCACGGCACGGCCCACATGCCCGCCCACGGCTTCCACCACATTCAGCACCTCCTGCTGGGTCACGCCCAGACGGGCAGCCTGCGCACGGTCTATATCGACATGAATGAACGGCACCGTGCCTTCGCCCAGCACAGCCACATCCGCCGCCCCCGGCACCCCCTGCATAATGGAAACAATCCGCGCCCCCAGCCGGGCAAGGGTTTGCAGATCATCCCCGTAGACCGACAGGGCAATCTGTGTCCGCACGCCTGAAAGGAGATCATCCATGCGCATCTGCACCGGCTGGCTCCATGACTGCTGGACACCGGGAAAAGCTTCCTCCAGCGCGTGGCTCATGGCCGTAACCAGCCCTTCCTGCGTGGTGGCTGTTTTCCATTCCGAAGGGGGTTTGAGAAAAATGAAACTGTCGGTTTCATTCACACCCATCGGATCGGTTGGAATAGCCGATGTGCCGGTGCTGCTGACAATGCGCGTCACCTCGGGGAAACGGAGCAGGAGCCGTTCCTGCTGCGTCACTTCCCGCAGGGTTTCCGGCAGGGAGATGCTGGGCAGGCGGGTGGTGGTCAGCGTCAGCGTGCCTTCACCCAGCGAGGGAATGAACTCGCCCCCCAGATGCGCCGCCATCCAGACCGATACCGCGAACACCGCCGCCACGGCCCCCAGCACACCGGGCGTGTGCCGCCCGCTCCAGTCCAGCAGCCGGACATATGCCCGCCGCAGGGCCGCGATCAGCCGCGTATCCTCATGCCGCCCGTGCGCCTTCATGACGAGGGCTGCCAGAACCGGAATCCCCACAACGCAGTAAGCCAGCGAGGCCAGCAGCGCCATGATGACGGTCTGCGCCATGGGACGGAACATTTTGCCCTCGATCCCCTGCAACGTCAGGATGGGCAGATACACCATGATAATCACCACAATGCCGAAGCCTACCGGGCGTAGCACCTCCGCCGCCGAGGACACGGCCAGCCGTGCAAACGGTGTCTCCTCCCCGCTGGCCTGCGCGCGGGCACGGTGGGTCATGAGGTTTTCCACCACCACCAGCGTGCTGTCCACGATCATGCCGAAGTCAATCGCGCCCAGGCTGAGCAGGTTGGCCGAAATACCGAACCAGCGCATACCCATCATGGCGCAGACCAGCGCAAAGGGAATGACCGAGGCAATCACCACCGAGGCCCGCCAGTCGCCTGTCACCACAATCAGCACCGCAATAACCAGCATGGCTCCCAGCGCGAGGTTTTCGCGCACGGTGGCAATGGTGCTGTCCGTCAGGGTCGAGCGCAGGTAATACGGCTCCAGTGTCACCCCCTTGGGCAGGGACTGGATAATGCGCGGCATGGCTTCCCTGATGGCCGCAAGCGTCGCATTCGAACTTGCCCCCATGCGCATCATGACAACGCCTGTCACAATCTCGCCCTGCCCGTTGCTGGTCATGGCGCCCAGCCGGGTACGCATCCCCATGGAAACATGCCCCACGTCACGCAGGAAAATGGCGCTGCCGCCGGGGTTAAACCGCACGGGAATGGCCCCGAAATCCGCCAGCGAGCCAATCAGCCCGCGCGCGGAGACAATCTGCTGTTCGTCATGGTGCTCTATCCACCCGCCACCGGCTGCGGCATTGTTTTCCTCCACCGCGCGGTAGACATCACCGACCGAAACCCCGAGTGCGAGCAGGCGGGCCTGATCCAGCGCGACCTGAAAGGTCTGCTCACCGCCGCCGCTGACATTCACCTCGACCACGCCGGGCACCAGCTTGAGCGCCGGAGCCACACGCCATGTCATGATCCGGTTCAGATCCGTGAGCGAATAGCCCGCGCCATGGATCTGAAACTGCATGATCTCGCCCAGCCCCGTAGCCAGCGGGCCGATATTGACGCTGATGCCTGGCACCGTAATGAGCGCGCGCGCCTGCTGGATGCGCTCCTGCACACGGGTACGGTCGAGATTGATGTCCGACGCATCGTCAAACTGGACATAAACAACTGAAACCCCCGAGCGCGAGACCGACCGCAGGTCCGTCAAGTCGGGCAGGCCCGCCATGCTGGTCTCGATAGGGAAGGTGATCAGCCGCTCCACCTCCTCCGTCGCCAGTCCCGGCGCCACCACCGACACCAGAACCTGACGGGGCGAAATATCAGGCACGGCCTCCACCGGCAGGCCGCGCACCACGGCGCACCCCGCGACAAAGATCGCGCCCAGCACGCCCAGCACCAGCCAGCGCCGAGCCTGCAGGGCAGACAGAAACGCCTGCATCACGCTCAGTCGCCTCCCATGCTGGACTTCAGCATGACCGATTTCAGGGTAAAGGCGCCCTGTGTCACCACCATCTCACCCGCCGCCAGACCGGACACGATAACCGCCTTGCCATCCTGCTCCGCGCCGACATGCACCGACCGGGCCTGAAAGCGCTCCGGCCCCTTGGCCACAAATACCGTGCTGGCACCATCAATATCGACCACCGCGCTGGCAGGCACCACCACCCCCGACACCGGGTCCCGCGTGGGCAGGCGCGTTGTCAGGAACATGCCCGGATGCAGGCGACCGTCGGCATTGTCGGCCCGGCTGATGACACGCACCAGCCCGGTGGCCGGATCAGCCAGATAGCCAATGGCGGTAATGGTCGAGCGTACCACGGGGCGGCCCTGCCTTTCGGGCACCGTTACCTGCACGCCGCCTGGCTGAACACGCTGGGCATCCTGCGGCAGAATATCGGAAACGATCCACACCGTGGACAGATCCGCCAGCGTGACAAGTTCGGTATTCGGCCCGATGTCATCCGCCACCCCCACGCCGACTTTCTGCACCTCACCCGCTCTGGGCGCGATAATGCGGGACGTTTCATCTTCCCGATCGTTCGGGCTTACATCGCTTTCGGTCACAGAGTTATATTCGCGCTCAAGCTGGTGGCGGAGCGTGTCCAGATCAGCCTGACGGGCCTGCACGTCGTCTTCCGCCGCGCGGAGGGCCGCAAACCGGCGGCGCGTCTCCCCCACCGACACGGCCCCGCCTTCCAGCGCGCGCCCGCGTTCGTAGGTGGCGCGGGCATTCTGCAAGGCAGCCTGCGCTGTGGAAAGCGCCGCCTGCGCCTTGGTCATTTGCAGGCGCACGCCATGGAGCGCATTGTTCTGGTAGGTCAGCAGCACATCGCCCGCGTTCACCTGCTGCCCCGGCACCACAGACACCGTCAGAACCTTGCCCGCACCGGCAGGGTGTATGCGCACCAGATGGCCTGCCTCAGGCTGGATCATGGCCATGGCGTCAATCGTACCCGTGAGCGCACCCGCCTGTGCATGGCTTGTCTCAAGCCCCGCGTTCTGCTGCGCCGCGACAGTCAGGGTCACTTCGGGAGCTTGCGGCTGCGCCGATGGCGCGGCCTCCCCCGCAGGCACATCGCCCGCCCATGCCCCTGCAGGCAGACCGACACAGAACAGGCCGAGCGCAAGCGCCAAAGCGCTCCAGCCCTTTCTGTCGCGCCTCAGATACCCGCACTCCAGTTGCCCAGCCCAACGCGTATAAAGCGCTGACTGCGCTTGACTAATCGACATTCCCCGAACCCCAGACCGCCCGACAGGCCCAACCACACCGACTTGCCCGGCGCGCCTGTTTTCTAGCAAAGGAAGCTGACACAATCCTGAACACTGGCGCGCAATGTCCCGTCTTCTGCGGGTAAAGCGGGCACAACACGCGGACTATTGGGGCGCCGCTTCATCTTTTTTCATACGCGGCACAGCGGGCAGCGGCACCAAAGGCACGGCTCCATTCTGGCTCATCTGCACTTTCAGGCAGTTTTCGAGCGCGATGTAATCCTGCTTGCCGGTCGCGCGGGTACGTTCATCGCAATCATCCGCCAGAGCGGGAGGCAGAGCATCCCACATGCGGCGTAGTCTGTTGAGCGCGTTGCTCTGACTGGCCACGCAGCTTGTCACCGCTTCAGGGGCAAAACCATTCGTGGAATTGGCGTTGCGGAAGCACAACCCGTCAGTATCGTAACGGGGTGGCAGACCCTCCGCCCGGACCGCCTGCCCCCCTGTCAGCCCGGAAGCCCCGGCCAACGCCCCCGCGAACACCACAAACGCCAGTATGACAGGCTTCATGACCGGCCACCACCGCGTACAAGCCGCAGACGAACCAAAAAACCATGCCATACGGTCGCAAGCGGAAAGAGCCCCAGCAGGCGATGCGCCGCCCAGGCGGCCGCCGCCGCATTGAACGCAATCGCGAGCGACGTCGCGATAGCCGCCCCCGCGCTGCCGCCTGTCGGCACCAGAACCAGCAGCCCCACCAGCAGCACGCCCAGAGAGATAAAGTTGATCGTCCGCAAAGCCGCCAGATGCGCAGTCATACCCAGCAGGTCCGGCATACCGGCAAAGCAGGCGGCCACAAGTTGGCCGATCGCCAGAATACGCAAGGTCGTAGCCCCTGCGCTGTAACCCGACCCGAACGCTGCCAGCAGGCGTTCGGGGAAGAGCAGCATCAAGGCCGTAACGGGCAGCGCCAGACACAGCACCAGCCCGATCGCCTGCGCGGCGCTCCTGTTCAGGCCCTGCACGTCATGATGTGCGTACAGAGCCGCGAATTTGGGGGCCGCCATACCGGTAACCCCATTTATGAACAGCAGGTTGATAAGCGCAATGCGCCACGCCAGCGCGAAAAGCCCGGTCTGCTGGGGGGATGCGGCAATACCAAGCGCTATAGCGGGCACCGCTGCGATCATGAGCTGTGTCAGTTCCAGCGTAAAAAACGACAGGCCCCGCGCAAGAAAATGCGGCTTTTCGCGCCATACCTGCCCGCTATCGGGGTATGGGGCGAGAAAGCGGCGGAGCAGGACAAACCCCACCCCACACGCCGTCACAAAACTGACCACCATCAGCAGCAGAGCGTGGAGGACGGTAAACTGTTTCATGTACACGAGCGGCAGAGCCGCAATGCAGAAAATGGCAGGCCAGAGCCACGAGTACACCATCTGGCTGTACCCCACACGGTACAGCCCCGCCAGCCCGCCCGCTACCACCGTGCAGAGATTCTGTGGCAGAATAGCCAGCGCCCCGATGATCATTGGCAAAGCGAGGTCGGGCTTGTGCATCACAAAATCAGCCACGGGCGTCGCAAATCCCGCCAGCAGGGCCGTTGCCACCAGCGACATCAGTACCACTACCCGCGTGGCGCTGCGGGTGGCTGGTCGTAACCCGCCATCACGACCGGATGCCATGTCCACGGCCAGTTGGCGCGTCAGGGCGCGATCCACCCCTAGCCGCCCGAAGCCCGCAAGCGTGTTGACGACGCTGAAAACAATATAAAAACGCCCGCTCTCCATCACCCCCAGACTGGCCGCCACCAGCAGGTGCAAACCGTAGCGACTGGGCAGGTCGAGCAAACGCACCCCCAGACTGGCCAGCGCCCCGCGCAGAATAGAAGTATGAGCGCCGGAAGAAAGGTTACGGCTGCTCATGATCGCTTCACGTTGACCTTTTTCTCACGGGGCAGGACAAGAAGCAGAATGCTCTGCTGCGGCAGAGTCGCTGTGATTACACCTTCACTGTACCTGGTATCGGGCTCGTGGGTCAGGGCATTATCGGCCAGCCGCCACACCTGCACCTTGCCTTGATCCGGCAGGTTGGTCAGGCTGATTCTGACATGGGCCGGTGCGTCCAGACGCTTGTTAATAACCACCAGCGTGACTGCACCGTCTGCCTTTCGCCGCGCGGCAAAGGCGGAAACCTCATCCGGGTCGGGGGTATGAGCCACGAGGCTGATATCGCCAAAAGCACCGCCATGGTCATCATAGTTCCGGTACAGCTTGATAGCCTTGTACACGGTCATATCCGGGGCCAGGTCGCCCCAGCGCGTGGCGATATCCAGCCCTTCGCGTCCGAAAATACCGAGGATATCAGCCTGCGCCGTAGCGCCGTTCATATGGTGCTCACCGCCCCAGTTATACTCCGTCAGCGCAATGGGGGTGCCGGGGTAGTAATACTGGTTCACCCACTGGCGCATCATGGGAATAAGGGCCACCACGCTGTTGATCCATGTCGGGTCTTTATACGTGGGGTCCCACAGGTCACGGGTGGAGCGATTGCGCGCACGCTCGACTTCGGGCTTGTCAGAGTCCGAATATTCTCCCTCCTGCGGGTAAAAATGCAGGCTGAACACATCAATGGGATGCCCCGCCGCCTTCCACTGCGTGAGCAGCCAGGGCACGTAATCCATGCCCGCGGTTATACCTTCACGGTCGGGAGTATGATCCATCCCATGCGTAATGGCGTATTGCTGGTCAAACCCGCTGTAATGATAACCGTGCCACCCCCACTCCTCCGGTGCGACAACCTGCGTTTTAGGGCTGACAGCTTTGACGGCCTTGGAATAGGCAATGACCCTTGAAGCGATCTCATCGGCGTGCAGGCCGGTCGGGTTTACATCGCGGTGGATAAGCTGCCACAGGCTGGGCTCGTTATCGAGAATGACATAAGGCACGCCATTGGCCCCGAACTGCTTCACCAGATGGCGGAGCCTCTCCTGTTCGCTCTGCACGTCGCTGGGGGTCTGGGCGTCATGGGGGTCGTTATCAGTTATGGGCGTGCCATCAGGCTTGAAGCCGTTTCCCGCATCGAACATGCCCACCGCGTCGTTATCCTGCTGGGGGCCGTATTTGGTGATGGCGAACGACGCCAGCCGGGCGCGGTTGGGACCAAGCTTGGCCTGCCAGCCCAACATGGAAAGGCTGATCATGGGCTGTGCCTTGCCCTTGCGGGTCAGGCTTATAAAGCGCGGCCCGAACTGATCGTTAATCGCTTTGGGGTCGCAGGACAGGCTTTCGTAATACCAGTCCTTGCCCGCGTTACGCGCGTCAATCCGCCAGTTATAGGCAGAGGCGCTGTCACCCCCTGAGCGGTTGATGGGTATGCGCAGGTCCTTGAGGGTTTCCGTCGTGCCGAAATTCACCCCGTAAATCAGCGGGCTGATAGGATGACCGGGCGTTCCGTCCACCGTAATCTCGACCACGGACGCGGGCGAAGCGGGTGCGGGTGCGGGTGCGGGTGCGGGTGCGGGTGCGGGTGCGGGTGCGGGTGCGGGTGCGGGTGCGGGTGCGGGTGCGGGTTGGGCGTAACCCGCCGCATACGGCACCGCAAGGCCACACGCACACCCTCCTGCCAGACCCAGACGGATGGCGGACCTTTTCAAGATTTTCAGCACCATATTGCGCACTATCCTGCCTGAACCCTTTTCGCGTGAGCGTGACATTATCATGCCCCGACCCGGTTTCAGCCACACTTCTTTTACGACTGTAACAGAACTCTTTTGTTTTAACATGGTTATACGTTCTTGAGTGTGGCAAACCGCGCTGATACAACCGGATGAGGATGGAATATCCTTCCAAAGAACGGCACAACTCTGGCTTTCGTGGTGTCCGGGCTGCATCTGCACTCCAGGGGTCTAGAATCAGAAACAATGGTCATTTCCACCAGAGCACGGCCGCCCCGCAAGGAAGGCGTTGTCTATACCCACATTACAACACGCGATTATCTGAACACCCTGTTTTTCTACCGCAAGATTGCCTTGATGGTGTTCGTGTGGACAGTCGTGATCGGTCTCGTTATCGGGCTGTTGCAAAAACCCGCCTACCGGGCGGAAGCGCGGCTGCTGACGCTGCAGGCAGGTTACTACAACCAGTCCAGCGTGAACGATGGCACCCCAGCGCAACCCCTCGAGGGGCAGCTTGTCAGTATTGAAGCGCAGATTCTCAACAGTTCGGAGTTGCACCGGGCCGTCCTCAAGACGCTGCTTGGCCCCAATGCCAGCCGCAAGCAGATCAATGAGCAACTACGGGTCTTTGAGAAACACTTCCGTCTCGAACAGGATGATCTGGCCAGCACGATCAGCCTTTTCTACACCGATACCGACCCTAAACGCGCCGCTGAAATGCTCAGCCGGATTCTGACTGAGTATTTTGATGAACGCGCGGTCATTTTTACCTCCGGCCGGGTTTCCTCGCTAGCCGAGCGGCGCGATGTAATCCGCGCGGAGCTGGACAAACTCAATGCCAACATGGTCGCTTTCCAGACCAAATACGGCATTGTCAGCATTGATGACCAGATCGCCCATGCCGTGGCGCTTCAGGGCCTGATCCGCCAGCGCAAGCTCGAAAACAACGGCGCCTTGGCCCAGGATCGCAGCACGCTGGCCTCTCTCCTGACTTCGGCCAAGGATGTGCCCGCCACCATTCTGCTGTTCAGCGACAATGGCGAGGCCGCGCGCGCGCTCGACACCATGCAGCTCTCGCAGCTCCAGCTTGAAGCCCGCCGGGCCGATCTAGCCTCGCGCTACATGAAGTCCTCGCCGTTCGTCAAACAGATAGACCGCCAGATCAAGGCACTGCGCGTCTCCATCTCACAGCAGAAGGAAAAACTGGTCGGCGTCGAGCGGTACGGCCACAACGCCTATTACGATACGGTACAGGACCGGCTTTCGGTTGTCAGTTCCAACATCAAGGGCGAAATCGCACGACAGAAGGAACTGGAAGACCAGCTTAAAACGGCGAGTGCAGGCTTGCAGGCGCTGATTGGCGCCGCCAACGAACTCAGCCAGATGCAGACTGATCGCAATATCCTGACCGAAAGTCTGCGCAGCCTTTCGCGTCAGGTGGAAGTGGCGAGCATCGACCGCATTCAGGCCGATTCCGCCAGCAGCACCAATGTGCGTGTCATTCAGGCTCCTTTTCCGCCGGCGCAACCCAGCAACCCGCTAAGCATGTTCATTGCCGCAAGCATTGTCGCGGGCATTGTATTGCCCGCAGTCACCATTCTGGTTCTGGCCAGCCTGCGCGAGACATTCCTCAGCCCCGAACAGGTCGAGCGTGTCATGAGCCTGCCAGTGCTGAGCGCGCCTGTCATGCCTGCCAAGAAGGATATGCGTCGGTGGTTCGGGGGCGGCAAGGCGGCAGGGGATGGCACGCTGCTGCCCGCCTCTTACCCGCAGCGTATTCTATACGGGCGCACCATTACCGCCATCGACACCAGTTCGGACGCTCCGACCAAACTGGTGATGATGATCTCCTTCCACGACCATGAAGGCCTGCTGGAAATCGTGCAGGGGCTGGCCGCCGAGCTTGAACCCCGTTCCTCGCGCTCCATTCTCGTGCTGGACATGGCCTCAACCCCCGATAACCCGCTTTACGGCACGCCCAACGACAAGGGTGAACTGCCATGGCAATTCGGAAGTGGCGAAAACCGCTCTGATGCGCCACCTCCAGAAGAAAGCGTCCAGAAGCTGCTCGAGTTCCTGCCGGTGGCAGGGCACGACATCATCGTTGCCCGCCCGCGTGAAGGCACACTGACGCTCACCCCCCATGAAACAACAGCCCTGTTCGACTCCCTGCGCGCGCAGCATGATTACGTGGTGGTACATGCACCGCCCGTCAGCCGCTCCTTTGCTGGCGTGGCGAACACACGCCTTGCCGATGCGACAATTCTGGTCGTAAGGGCGGAGAGGACGCGCAAGCCTGTCGTGCTGGGACTGAAAGAGCAGATACAGGAAGCAGGCGGGTGGATTGTTGGCGTCATTCTGACACACCGCAAAAGCTATATTCCCGCCTTCATCTATCGCTTCCTGTAACACTGCGATGAAAGGCGGAAGACGCATGACCGCCCCCGGCACCATTCTGGCCAGACGCACTCCTTCCCCCCTGCGGACCTTATGGGCGGGGCTCGGTCTTGCCCTGCTGGCCCTGTGCATGAAACCGGGTGCCACGCAAGCGCAGGAGGCCATTACCCGGCAAAAGCTCGTTATCTATGGCGGGCCACAGTTCAGGGAGTTTCTGGGCTGCGTGAACTGCGATGCCTACGAGGCTGACTCGGTATGGAACATCTATTCCCCCCTTGGGTGGGAAAACAGCTATTCCGACTACAGTCACCTTCATATTTACCGTGAGCCGCATGGTGTTTATTCCGCCTGCGACCCGTTCGCCTCAAGCCCGCCACGGGTGCTGGACCCACAGAACAGACTTTACGGCTACCTGAACATTTCAAAGGTACGACCTGAAGGGATTTGCGCGCCGCATGGCAACGCAGCCATTTGCGACAAACTGACAGCGATGTGCGAAAAGAAAAACAACATAGACGGTTCACCAGACCGCCTCGATTGAGTCGGGGGAACCGTCACATTAGACTGAGCGTTCACTGAACTATGATACGGCAGATGTGAATGACAGCAGCCTTGGCAGTGTCCTCAGCACAGGATGGAAGAACAGCTCAGCGTCTGAAAATTCTGGTTTTGGCAGAATCCTGCAATCCCGAATGGTTCAGCGCTCCGCTGATCGGATGGTCTTATTACGAAGCCCTGTCCCAGGTGGCGGATGTGCATCTGGTTACGCGTGTACGCAACTGTCCCGCTCTTGAACGTCATGGTCTGAGGCAAGGGCGGGACTATACTGCAATCAACACGGAATTTCTGTTCAAGCCAATGGAACGCCTGGTCCGCCTGATCAGCGGCCCCAACAAGGGTTGGGCCATTCTGATGGGGCTCAGCGTTCCCTCCTACCTGCTGTTCGAATTCATCGCGTGGCGGCGGTTTGGCCCGCGCATACGACAGTTCGATCTGGTGCACCGGGTCACACCGGTCAGCCCGACCGTGCCCAGCCCCATTGCGCAGTGGTGCCACAAGCGGGGTGTTCCCTTCATCCTGGGGCCGCTCAACGGAGGCTTGCCGTGGCCGAAAGAGTTTCCCGATCTGCACAAACAGGAAGGGGAATGGTTCTCCTATTTCCGCTCGCTTTTCCGCTACGTACCGGGTTACAGGAGCACCCGCGAAGCGGCCTCGGCCATTATCGCGGGAGGCGAAAGCGCCTACCGCGAAATTCCTGAGCGATGGAAGAACAAGACCATCTACATTCCCGAAAACGCCATTGATCCACAGCGCTTTCCTGCATCTCCCAAGCGCACCGCTCAAGGTTACGCCAACCGGCCAATACGGGCCGTCTTTCTGGGGCGGCTTGTGCCCTACAAAGCCTGCGACATCCTGCTGGAAGCAGCGGCCGACCTACTGCGCGAAGGGCGTATGACCCTGACCATCATCGGTTCAGGCCCGGAAGAAAGCCGCCTGCGCGCACTGGTGACAGACCTTGGCGTCGGGCAGGCTGTCCACTTTACTGGTGAATTGCCGCATCCGCGTGTCGCCGAGTATCTGGTCAATGCGGATATCCTGACCTTCCCCTCCGTGCATGAATTCGGCGGTGCGGTCGTGCTTGAAGCCATGGTTATGGGCGTTGTGCCCGTCATTTCGGATTATGGCGGCCCGGCAGAACTGGCATCACCCCAATGCGCATTTCTTGTGCCTCTGAAAGAACGTGCGGCCTATATTGCCGCCTACAAGGCCACGCTGCACGCCATTGCAGCAGACCCGACCAGCTTACTGTCGCTGTCAGACCATGGACGCCAACGCGCCGAGCGGCTGTTTACATGGCCGCGAAAAGTCGAACAGATCGTTGCCGTCTATGAATGGGCCATGGGAAAAAAGGTCAAACGTCCAGACTGGGGAATGCCTTTCAGGGATGACCCGCACTCCTGAGGGCAACTGGCAGTCCCGATTGCCCGTCGCCTGTCCGGTTCAGGAAGGTCTGTGCATGTTATGATCATACGCCGCAGGCATCGGGGTCTCGAACCCTCCTGCCCGCCATGTATAGGCGAAAATCGCCAGAATGACCGCTGTCTCACCCGGAGCAAGCGTTGGCGGATAGAAAAACGAAATAACCAGAACGTAGCCGATGTAGTCGAACAGACTATCCAGAAAATCGTCCTGCACGTGCCGCCTGAGCCTGGAATAGAACAGCATCCCGCGCAGTTCGAACAGAATAAAAATCAGTGCGCCAACAAGACCATATTCAAAAACAATTCCGAGCCAGGTAATATCGGCCAGAAAGAAGAAGTGATGGAAGTAGGACACCAGCGTATCCTTGCTGGTGGGGCTGAGCGTGCCCACACCAAAAATCCAGCGCAGGGGCGAATCACCAAGAAAACTGGTAGCTTTTTGGGCGGTAATGTAACGGACGTCAAAGCCCGTATCCCGACTGGTATTAAAGGTAGTGGCAAGGTATCCAGTCGAGAACATGGCCATAAAGGCGAACGGCCCGCTTAGGAGCAGCCCCACCCGCATGAGCGGGCGCGCCCAGAAAATAGTGTTGATCATGGTGATGACGGTAATACCGATGATCATGGAGCGGGCTTTCACGATCAGCAGTGTCACTGCGAAAGTGACAGCCGCCCCAACCAGACAGGCCAGGTTTTTTTCAAAAAATGCCCTGCGGTACAGGTAGAATAACAGGATGATCGGAAAGAACATCTGCATACGGATGCGATGCCCACGATTATCGGCGCTGAAGAACGGTGCCGCGCCAAAAACATAGTGAGTATTGTACCAGCGATTGGGAACAATAGCCCAGAGCAGGATCAGCACGCCAACCGTCAACATGCCCAGAAACAGGAAACTGCGCCTGATTTCCTTCAAACTCGGCCGTAGAATGACAAGTAAGCCTAGAAAGGAAAAAAAATAGAGCATGGGCAGCAGTTTGACCTGCGCGGTAATCCCCGTGAAAAACCCTTCGTTAAAATAGAAGATCGCCGCGATACTGGGTGACAGCACCAGCCATGTGAAACACAGTACGATCTGCCGCGTCATGGGAAAACGCGCATAAGATGCCAGCGAGAGCACCAGCGGCAGCGACAGAACCGGAAACGCCTTGGAGAGCATCCATAACGGGCGCAGGTTGGCGATATAATGGAAGGTCTCGCCAAACAGGGGCAACACAGCCAGCAGACCGAACATGATTTTCAGTCGAACTGGCCCGGTAGAAAAAAAGCTGGCGGGCGAAAATACCTGTTTCGCTACGCCGAAATATGAGGATGGGGCGTCATGGTGAACAGTCATGACTAACGGAAGAAACCCCCTGAGCCGACATTGTAGTTGATGCTCTGGTTGAACGGCACGATACGGGTAATGTAGCGATCCACCCACTGATCAACCTCAACCACCGAGGACTGAGGTACGAAAATGGCATCGGAAGGCTGGAGCGCCACCGACTGCTGGGGATCTGCCCCGCGAATAAGGGCCTCCAGGTTGACCGACCGCACCATTGGCCTCCCGTCGGGACTGCGACGGACCACCACCACCTCTTTCGTACGGGCGGTATCCATCAGCCCACCTGCGGCGTTAATGGCCTGTAGAGCGTCCATGTCGGTCTGCATGGGAATAGCGCCGGGCTTCTTGACCTGCCCGCCCACGTAAATACGCCCGGCATAGGTACGGATACTAACCGAGGTATAAGCGTCATTGGTAATACCATTGCGCGCCAGCAGCCGGTTGATGCGCTGCCCGGCTTCATCCACCGTCAGCCCGCCGGCCTGCACGGTACCGACGAGCGGTATCGTCAAACCGCCCTTGGGGTCCACCACCGCCTCGTAATTCAGTTCAGGATTGAAAGGCATGACGACGGAAACATCATCACCCGGTTCGATCCTGTAGGGCCTTTTTGGAGTATCCACCCACGCGGCAATGGTACTGACCTTTGCGGCCTGGGGCTCTACCCAATGCTTGGTGCAGGCTGCGCACCACACAAGAACCAGCAACGGCAAGCGCAAGAGCAGACGGGATAATATTATTGAGGCGCGGTGCAAAACAGCGGTGCTCCCGAATCCATTACGAGCCGAAATTACACTGCCATGCGGCACGTCCCACCTGGGCAATGGAAAACCCGGAGAGAGGCTATATTATTCGCCTTTATGGGGTTATCAAGACAAACTCAAGGCCATATACAATAAGGCATCAAAAAAAACAGGGCTGCCGGGGCTTTTTCCTGCACCTGACCGGCCTTATGGTCATGCGTGCATGGATTTTCTGGGATCATTCATGAAGTTTATGACAGATTTCGGAGATGAAGCCGTTATCCTGCCGCTTCTCTTTGTCGTGACTGTCATGTTCTATGCCATGGGCTGGCAGCGCGGGGCGCGTGTCTGGTGCGCAGGTGTAGCCACAATGCTGGGCTGTCTTATCCTGGCCAAGCTGCTTGGCCTGTACTGGGGTGAGCTGTTCGGCTTTACGGGGCGCCCCTTCAGCATCAGCGGCCATGTTGTCGCAAGCACCACAGTCTACGGTAGCCTGTTCACCATCGCACTGCATTCCGGCCAACGTGAATGGCAGTGGGTCCGAGCCCTGCTGCCCCCCCTCATGATCGCGGGGATGATTGGTTATACGCGCCTGCAACTCCACGCCCACACGCAGGCGGAAATTCTCTGCGGCACCCTCATGGGCACCGCCGGGGCTCTGGCGGTGGCCAAGGCACTCCTGCCCGTGCCTATCATGACCATGCGTTACGTTCTGATTGTGCCGGTCTGTGTAGCACTGATTTTCCACGGCTACGTGCTGCCAGCCGAACCCATGCTACAGAGCCTGTTCCATAACTCCTACTACTGGGCCAGTCATACATTGGCCTGGTAACAGCATGGCCACAGCGTACGGATTAAATTTTTACGCACAGCAAAATTCTTGCCAGAGTAAATATCATTTTATTCAAGGATATGCCAAACGTGAAAAACGAGCACCCGGCAACGGACCCGATGAGAGCGATACATGCCCCAGCCCGCCGCTGAGCACAGCCCGGCCACGTTTCCGATGTTCGGACTGGACTTCTCTGTGCTGTCAGAGCAGGACATCGCCTCCATGGTGGCCACAACGCACCGCACCCCGGCACAGGGCGTGGGGCTTATCATTACCCCTAACATCCAGCATATCAGCCTGCTGCGTCAAAACCCCGCCCTGTTGCAGGCCTGCAAACATGCAGCTCTGCTGACCTGCGACGGCTTCCCACTTTATTACTACGCGAAATGGCGGGGCGAACCCGCACAGGGCCGGGTTACGGGCCGCGGTATCGTTGCAAAATTGATAGCCCAGCCAGCCCTGCTGGCGCACCACCGGCTGTTCATGGTGCTGGACAGCGACCAGACAGTGCGCATCGCCAGAGACTGGGCGGCACGGCACGGACTGGCCGACCGGCTTGACTGCGCCGTACCAGCGATGGGCTTTGATAAACGTCCGGCCGATATGGAGGCGCTCGCCCGCCAGATCGCTCGACACGGCACCACCCTCTTATTCATGGGAGTGGGAGCGCCCCGCAGCGAAATATTCGTGGATCAGTACCGCGCCATTCTCCCTCCGTGCTGGGCACTGTGCATCGGTCAGGGACTGCTGATAGCCTTTGGCTGCGTGCCCACGCCCCACCGGCTGGTGGAACACTTTAATCTGGAATGGCTATGGCGAATCGTACTAGAGCCCAAACGCATGTTCGGACGTTATGCCTGTTCGGCCCGTGGGTTCATATGCGCAGTTATCAGAGATTTAGTGCACCGTGACTGACATTCGGAACGCGAATCGACGGAAAGGACCTTCTGGTGCTGTTTAATCACAGAGCAAGATATGGCCACAGACGTAAGGTTCTCGTTCTGGGTGGAGCGCCTGACGGCGAGCTGGTAGCCAAAAAACTGCAGAAGATGCCCGACCGCTATGAAGTCATCGGCATTTTTGACGATCGCTGGCGGCGGCTGAAAAGCCAGAACATGCAGCATTGTGTTCCGGTTCTTGGTTCGGTGGATGACCTGATCACCCTCTGCCGCAAAGACCTGCCGGACATGATCGTGATCGCCATCTTCGATGCCCGCCGCGAAAGAATACGCGATATCCTGCACAAGGTTATCGTGCTGCCGGTTGATATCTATCTGGCAGCGGATATTTTCCCGCCCGGTTTTTGTAGTGGCATTCTTCAGGATGATGATACGGGCTTATGCCTGATCCCCATCAGCAAGGTGTTGCTCTCGGGTGGACGCTACTGGGTAAAATGGGCAGAAGACAAGATTCTGGCTGTGTTTTTCATTATAGCTCTGCTGCCGGTCTATATCCTGATCGCCATCCTGATCAAACTCGACAGCCGAGGGCCGGTCTTTTTCGTACAGAACCGCTATGGGTTCAACGATAAGGTTATCAAGGTGTTAAAATTCCGCACCATGTACGTGGAAAAAGGGGATGCGACCGGCGCCGACAGAACCGTGCGGAACGACCCGCGTGTAACACGTATCGGTCGTTACCTGCGCAGTTTCAGTCTGGATGAACTGCCTCAGTTCTTCAACGTCCTGCGCGGCGAGATGTCAGTAGTTGGCCCGCGCGCCCATGCGACCGCCATGCGTGTGGACGATGAACTGTATGAAAAAGCCGTGGACTGCTATTCCGCCCGCCACAGGGTGCGCCCAGGCATGACTGGGCTGGCCCAGATACGGGGCTACCGGGGAGAAGTCACCTCTCGCACGGCGGCGCAGAAGCGCGTCGATAACGACCTTTACTACATCAACCACTGGACGCTGGGACTGGACCTGAAGATCATCCTGAAAAGCATCTATATCGTGCTGTTCAACCGCGAGAACGCGTTCTGAGCAGGCACAGACCATGACCTCCGACAGGACATCAGAACCCAACAGTCCGGCGGAAGAAGACCCGGCGGCCTGGTTCACCATCATGGCCAAGATGGATGAGACCTGGAGCCAGCTTGTCGGCCAGCAGGTGGAACTGGAACAGAAAAACAGCGCACTGGAAGAAGCCCATGAACTGATCGCCAGTGTTTTCGATTCCATGTCGGATCTGCTGATTGCCTGCGATACCACACTGCGCATCGTCCGCTGCAACCGCGCCGCACAGGAAACCCTGTCGGAGGGCGTTCCCCTTGTCGGCCAGCCGCTCGCAATCCTGATCGCGCCGGACTCGCCCATCAGCATCGAAACGCTCTCGCGTAGGCTGACAGACCGGCAGCGCCTTGAAGATCAGGGCATCACCCTTAAAACTCCCAGTGGTGCACAGCCTTTTTCCGTCAACAGCGCCATCCTGCGTGACAGCCACCACCGCGTATCGGGTATGGTGCTGGCCGCCCGACCATTGGGAGAGCTACGCCGCGCGTACGATGAACTCGACCGCGCCCATAAAAGCTTGCAACAGGCCCAGACCCAACTGATCCATGCTGAAAAAATGGCCTCGCTGGGGCGGCTGGTTGCAGGTGTTGCGCATGAACTCAACAACCCGATTTCCTTTGTTTACGGCAACGCGTTAACCTTGCGCCGCTTTACCAGACGGATCGAAACCTACCTGTCCGCCCTCCACGCGGGCCACACGCCCGAGCAGCTTGCTGCCATCCGACGCGAACAGAACATAGATGCCGTGCTGGATGAGCTGGACGGCAGCCTTGCTGGCATTACCGAGGGAGCCGAGCGCGTACGCGACATTGTTGCAGACCTGCGGCGCTTTTCCTCGGAACGACGCGCGCATGATGCGATATTCGACCTCGGGCAGATCGCGCGCAAGGCGGTCAACTGGGTGCTCTCCACCTGCGGGCGCGAAATCGCGACCACGCTCGACATTGCCCCCGAGCTTAAGGTGGAAGGCCATTCAGGCCAGCTCCAGCAGGTTATCATGAATCTGGTCCAGAACGCGGTTGACGCGCTGGACACCACACCCGACCCCCATCTGCGCATTACCGCGCACCGGCAGGGCCAGCAGGCCATTCTAGAAGTGGCGGATAACGGCCCCGGCTTTACCGAGGACATAGCCCACCGGATTTTTGATCCGTTCTTCACGACCAAACCCGTGGGCAAGGGCACCGGGCTGGGGCTGGCCATCTGCTACCGCACCGTGCATGAACATGGGGGCACGCTACAGGCCTGGTCGCGCCCCGGACAGGGAACGTGCCTGACCGTAACCCTGCCTGTCCGCGTACGGGGAGAGGACGCGCCATGACATTTCAGATTCTCTGGCTCCAGTCCGGCGGATGCGGAGGCTGCACCATGTCTCTGCTCTGCGCCGAATCTCCGGGCCTGCTCAGCACGCTGCGGGGCGCTGGCATTTCCTTTCTGTGGCACCCGAGCCTGTCCGAACAGTCGGGAGACGATGTACAGGCCCTGCTGGACTCCATACTGGCAGGCAAGGTCGCGCTGGATGCCCTGTGCGTGGAAGGCGCGCTGCTGCGTGGCCCTGAAGGCACCGGGCGCTTTCATATCATGGGGGGCACGGGCCGACCCATGCTCACATGGGTGCAGGCACTCGCCCGCGTGGCGCGCCATGTTGTGGCGGTAGGCAGTTGCGCAGCCTATGGCGGGATCACGGCGGCGTCACCCAACATTCTGGACGCCTGCGGGCTGCACTACGACGGACGATACCCCGGCGGCGCGCTCGGCGCGGAGTTCCGCGATCATACCGGGCTGCCTGTCATCAACATCGCGGGGTGCCCCACCCATCCCGACTGGGTTACCGGCACGCTGGCCCTGCTTGCCCGCGGCCAGCTTGGCGCAACCGATCTGGACCCGCTGGGCCGCCCACGCTTCTACGCTGATACCCTTGTGCATCACGGCTGCACCCGCAACGAGTTTTACGAATACAAGGCCAGCGCGCGCCACCCCTCCGACCTCGGCTGCCTGATGGAAAACATGGGCTGCATCGGCACGCAGGCGCACGGAGACTGCAACACCAGACTGTGGAACGGCGGCGGTTCCTGCACACGAGGCGGGTACGCCTGCATCAACTGCACTGCCCCCGAATTCGAGGAACCCGGCCACCCGTTTGAAACCACCCCCAAGATCGCCGGTATTCCCGTAGGCCTGCCCACGGACATGCCCAAGGCATGGTACGTGGCACTGTCCTCACTGGCACGGGCGGCCACACCCGAACGGCTGGCGCGCAACGCAACAGAAGATCATATTGTCGTGCCACCCAGCAGCCGTCCGCTACGGCGTTAGGCCGCAAAACAGGAAAGACGATGTCCGATACCCCGCCCGTAAGGCGCATTGCCGGGCCATTCAACCGTATTGAAGGCGATCTTGAAATCCTGCTGGATATTGCGGGCGACCACGTGCAGGAGGCGCGCGTCAACGCAACGCTGTTCAGGGGCGTCGAGCGTATGCTCGAAGGACGCGCTCCCATGGACGCGCTGGTCATCGCGCCGCGTATCTGCGGCATCTGCTCGGTCTCGCAGTCACGCGCGGCGGCGGGGGCGCTGGCTGGGCTTTCTCAGGTGCAGGCCCCGGCCAATGGCCGCATTGCCGCCAACATCATTCTGGCCACGGAAAATCTGGCCGACCTTATCACCCATTTCTACCTGTTCTTCATGCCGGACTTTGCCCGCCCGGACTACGCGCACCACCGCTGGCACGGGGCCGCGCTACGACGGTTCGCGGCGGGGCGGGGCCAGGCCGTGGCAGCGGCCCTGCGCACACGCGCAGAACTGCTGCATGTCATGGGCATACTGGCGGGGCACTGGCCGCATACCCTTGCCATCCAACCCGGCGGCGTCTCGCGCGGGGTCGATGCCGAAGCCTGCCAGCGCCTGAGCGGCATACTGGCCAGTGTCCGCGCCGATCTTGAAAACAACCTGTTCGGCGTGGCGCTGGAAACGGTCGTGGAACTGGCCGACTGCGCAACACTACACACGTGGCGGCAGCATGGGAGCGCGAGCGATTTCGGGTTGTTTCTCGACATTGCTGAAACGCTTGAGCTCTCCGCCCTTGGCCGGGCCTATGACTGCTTCCTGACCTGCGGCTCCTGGCCCGGCGGGCGCGACCCGCACAACGCCGCCCCTCTCTGGCCCGCCGGGATCGTGGCCGATGGCGCGGTGCTGCCCTTTGCCCCGCAGGATATCGTGGAAGACCACGCCTTTGCCCATCTGCGCGATCATGAGCGGGTACACCCGCCCGCCGAAGGCACCACGGTGCCACACCTGCGCGACGGCACGGCCTACACATGGTGCAAGGCCCCCCGCCTGGCCGGGCGGCCGTTTGAAACCGGGGCCATAGCGCGGCAACTTGTCCGGGGCCAACCGCTGATCCGCGCCCTTGTGGCACGAGGGGGCGGCACTGTGTTTTCACGCGTGATGGCACGGCTGATCGAAATGGCCGCCCTGCCGCTGCTGATGGAGCAGTGGGTACACCAGCTTGAGCCCGGCGCTCCATGGTATGCGCCCCATGGCACGCTCGCCAACGGTCAGTCCGTCGGGTTTACCGAAGCCGCACGCGGTACGCTCGGGCACTGGCTGCGGGTGGAAAACGGACATATCGCGGGGTACCAGATCATTGCTCCGACAACATGGAACTTCTCCCCGCGTGATGCAGCGGGCGTGCCCGGTCCGCTGGAACGCGCGCTGGAAGGCGCTCCGGTCAGGCGCGGCGAGCATACACCCCTGTCCGTGCAGCACATCGTGCGCTCGTTCGACCCCTGCATGGCCTGCACGGTTCACTGATGCGCGCTACCGAACGGATCATCGTAACTGGCAGCGTGCAGGGAGTAGGCTTTCGCCCTTTTGTCTGGCGCAAAGCCCACTTGCTCGCTCTGGCGGGAGAAGTCCGCAACCGGGGCGACCATGTTGAAGTCCTTGCCACCGGCACTGAGGCGCAGCGTAACAGCCTGATCGAAGCGCTCCGGCAGGGGCCGCCCCATGCCCGGGTGGAAACCGTGACCCGCACGCCGGACATGCGGATTTTCACCGGGGCGTTCACCATCGCCACGAGCGAGGCAGGCGCGCTGCATAGTGGAATCGTGCCTGATCTGGCTCTCTGCCGCGCCTGCCGCACGGACATCAACACGCCCGGTTCACGACGCTGGCACTACGCCCTGACCTGCTGCACCGATTGCGGCCCGCGTTTCTCCATCGTCACCGACTTTCCGTATGACCGGGCCAACACGACGATGGCCCCTTTCACCCTGTGCGCCGCTTGCCGGGCCGAATACGAAAACCCGGCCGACCGCCGCTTTCATGCTGAGCCCGTGGCGTGCCCCGCCTGCGGGCCGCGCCTGTATTACACTGGCCCCGCACAACCAGAGGAAGACCCGCTGGACAGCGCGACCCGCCTCCTCAAGCAGGGCGGTATTCTCGCCATCAAGGGTACGGGGGGCTACCATCTGGCCTGTCTGGCAACGGACACAGCCGCCATCGCCACCCTGCGCGCGCGCAAGCACCGCCCCACAAAACCGCTGGCCGTTATGGTCGCCGACGCCGACGCCGCCAGTGCGTTCGCCGCTCCCAGCGCAGCGGAACTGCTACTTTTGCAGGATGCCTCAGCCCCAATTGTGACTGTACGCGCAACCAGCGTCCTGCCTGAAAGTCTGGCCCCCGGCCTGGATCGCATAGGGCTCATGCTGGCCTACACGCCCCTCCATACCCTGCTGCTGGCGCAGGTCGGCCAGCCGCTGGTCATGACCAGTGGCAACCGCAGCGGCGCACCGCAGGCGATAGACGACGAGACCGCCCTGCATGATCTCGCAGGCATAGCGGACGGCTGGCTGTACCACGACCGCCGCATCGCGCGGCGACTGGACGACAGCGTACGAGCCGTCGTCGCGGGCCAAGCCATGACACTCCGGCACGGACGGGGGCTGGCCCCCCGCCGCCTGCCGCTGCCCGCAGGCTTTGCCTCCCTCCCGCCCGTGCTGGCCATGGGCGGCGACCTGAAAGCCGCCTTCTGTCTGATGCAGGACGGACAGGCCCTGCTTTCGCACCATCTGGGCGACCTGCACGCAGAAGGCGTGGAAAACACCGCCCGGCAGGCGCTGGCAGATTACCGCAGCCTGTTTGGCCTGACACCGGCTTTCATCGCGGTGGACGCCCACCCCGATTACGTAAGCCACCGCCTTGGGGCCACACTCAGCCAGCAGAGGGCGCTGCCCCTGCACCCGATCTGGCATCACCATGCCCATATCGCAGCGTGCATGGCCGAACACGGTCTGGGGCCTGACACCCCGCCGGTGATCGGCCTGGCGCTTGACGGTACGGGCCTCGGCCCGGATGGCACGGCATGGGGGTGCGAAGCATTGGTGTGCGACTACCGCACAGCCCACCACGCTGGACGACTGGCGCACGTGCCCCTGCCCGGCGGCGACCGCGCAGCACGTGAACCATGGCGGATGCTGCTCGCACATCTGGATACCGCGCTCGGGCCGGACGCAACCACCCGCGCCGTGGCGCAGGGCCTGCTGCCCGCCCTGCACAACCGACCGCTAGACGCGCTGCGCGCCATGATCCGCACCGGACTGAACGCGCCACCGTGCAGCTCCGCCGGACGCCTGTTCGACGCCATGGCCGCCCTGCTGGATGTCGCGCCCGAGCGCCTGAGCCATGAAGGTGAGGCCGCCATGCGGCTGGAAACACTGGCTCGGCAGAACACGCACATGCGGCCGGATAGCCTCCTGCCGGACATGCGCTTTGCCCTTGCGCGCACGCCCGACGGCCTGTGGGAACTCAACCCCGCCCCCCTGTGGAAAGCGGCTCTGAGCGCCAAAGCGCAGGGCATTGCAGCCAGCACCGTCGCAGCAGGCTTTCATGCTGCACTGGCGGAAGGGTTGGCCGATCTGGTCGTGAAGCTGCTGCCGGAACCGGCGGATACGCAGGAGCCTCCCTCCGCCCTGCCCGGCTTCACACAGGCTGCGTTGCGTACCGTCGTGCTGGGCGGAGGCGTTATGGCCAACGATGTGCTGGTATCAGCGCTGGTGACGCGGCTGGAGGCAATGAGCCTGCGGGTACTGCGGCCTGCCTTTGCCCCGCCAGGCGACGGGGGACTTGCGCTCGGTCAGGCTGTCATCACAGCGGCCCGCGCCAGAATGGAAACGATCTGACCAGCCAGCCGGTCAGCCGCTTTCCCCTTGTCGGGACACGACAGGGACTTTCCTGCGCGTTTTGACCGACAACACGGGATGGCACGGTTTCTGCTTCTTCCTTAGGTCAGGATGCACCCTCTTGCGGTGCTCACCGATGACCCACGGGAGGATGCCTTTCACCGATGGCTGTTCTGGAAACTTTTTATGACGTCATGCGACGGCAGGGAATCACCCGCCGCTCTTTCGTCAAATACTGCTCCCTCACTGCGGCTGCACTGGGCCTTGGCCCCGAATTCGTGCCGCAGATCGCCCACGCGATGGAAACCAAGCCGCGCACGCCCGTGCTGTGGCTGCACGGGCTGGAGTGCACCTGCTGTTCGGAAAGCTTCATCCGTTCCGCACATCCGCTGGTCAAGGACGTGATCCTGTCCATGATCTCGCTGGATTATGACGACACGCTGATGGCCTCCGCCGGGCATCAGGCCGAGGCGATCCTTGACGAAGTCATGGAAAAATACCACGGCAACTATATTCTGGCCGTGGAAGGCAACCCGCCGCTCAATGAAGACGGCATGTACTGCATCATCGGCGGCAAGCCGTTTGTCGAGCAGCTCAAGCGGGTGGCCTCCGGAGCTAAAGCCATTATTTCGTGGGGTTCGTGCGCATCCTATGGCTGCGTGCAGGCTGCCCGCCCCAACCCCACGCAGGCCACCCCGGTTCACAAGGTCATTCTGGACAAGCCGGTTATCAAGGTGCCGGGCTGCCCGCCCATCGCCGAGGTCATGACCGGCGTCATCACCTATATGCAGACCTTCGACCGTATGCCCGAGCTTGACCGGCAGGGCCGTCCGAAGATGTTCTACTCCCAGCGCATTCACGACAAATGCTACCGCCGCCCGCATTTCGATGCCGGTCAGTATGTCGAAAGCTTCGACGATGAAGGCGCACGCAAGGGCTACTGCCTGTACAAGGTCGGCTGCAAAGGCCCCACCACCTATAACGCCTGCTCGACCGTCCGCTGGAATGACGGCGTGTCCTTCCCCATCCAGTCCGGGCATGGCTGCATTGGCTGCTCGGAAGACGGGTTCTGGGACAAGGGCTCCTGGTACGCGCGCCTGCAGGATGTCAGCGGCTTCGGAATCGAAGCCACCGCCGACAAGGTGGGCATGGTCGCCGCTGGAGCGGTTGGCGCGGGCCTTGCCGCCCATGCCGCCATAACCGCCCTCAGCCGGGCCCGCCACAAGGGAGATGACACACAATGACCAGCACCCAGACGCCTAACGGCTTTTCCCTCGATAATGGCGGGCGACGGATCGTAGTTGACCCGATCACGCGTATCGAAGGCCACATGCGCATTGAAGCGAATGTGGATGAGCACAACATCATCCGCAACGCGGTGTCCACCGGCACCATGTGGCGCGGTCTGGAGGTCATTCTCAAAGGTCGCGACCCGCGTGACGCATGGGCCTTTGTCGAACGCATCTGCGGCGTGTGCACGGGCTGCCACGCGCTCGCCTCCGTGCGCGCGGTGGAAGACGCTCTGGACATCCGCATCCCCACCAACGCGTTCCTGATCCGCCAGATCATGGAAAAGGTTCTGGCCTGGCACGACCATGTGGTGCATTTCTACCATCTGCACGCGCTGGACTGGGTGAACCCCGTCAACGCTCTCAAGGCTGACCCGCGCGCTACATCGGCACTCCAGCTGGCGGTTTCTCCCAACAATCCCAAGTCATCGCCCGGTTACTTCCGCGACGTACAGAACCGCCTGAAGAAGTTTGTGGAAAGCGGCCAGCTCGGCATTTTCCGCAACGGCTACTGGGATAGCAGCGCCTATCTGCTGCCGCCCGAAGCCGATCTGATGGCCGTGACCCACTACCTTGAGGCGCTCGACTTCCAGAAGGAAATCGTCAAGGTTCACACCATTCTGGGCGGCAAAAACCCGCACCCGAACTACATGGTGGGCGGCGTACCCTGCGCCATCAACATCGACGGCGACATGGCAGCGGGCGCGCCACTGAACATGGAGCGGCTGAACTTCATCAAGCTCAAGCTGCAGGAAGCTTTCGAATTCTCGCAGAACGTGTACGTGCCTGATGTGATCGCCATCGCCAGCTACTACAAGAACTGGCTGTACGGCGGCGGTCTGGCCGTCAAGAACCTGATGGATTACGGCGACTGCCCGACCGTACAGGGCGATCCTTCGACCGACCGTTTCCCCGGCGGCGTGATCCTGAATGGCAACTGGGATGAAATCCACCCCATCGACGCGCGTGATCCCGAACAGGTGCAGGAATTCGTCACCCATAGCTGGTACGAATACGGTGCAGGCCGTGAGGATATCGGCCTCCACCCGTGGGAGGGCGTGACCGACCCGCACTACGTGCTCGGGCCAAATACCAAAGGCACGCGCACCAATATCCAGGCCGTGGATGAAGAAGCGAAGTATTCGTGGATCAAGGCGCCGCGCTGGCGGGGCAATGCCTGCGAAGTCGGGCCGCTGGCACGTTACATTCTCGCCTACTCCAAGGGCGTGCCTTACGTGAAAGCACAGGTGGATGATGCGCTGGGCCGCTTTAACGCACTGGCGGGCACGAGCCTGACCCCGCGTGAAGCCCTGCCCACCACCATTGGCCGCACACTCGCCCGCGCGCTTGAGGCCCATTACTGCGCCCAGCAGCTGCTCGACGACTACGATGCGCTCATCGCCAATATCGTCAACGGCGATCTGGCAACGGCAAACGTGGCCAAGTGGGACCCCGCGACCTGGCCGAAAGAAGCCAAGGGCGTCGGCCTTGTCGCCGCACCGCGTGGCGGTCTGGGCCACTGGATCAAGATCCGCGATGGCCGGATCGAGAACTACCAGTGCGTGGTGCCGAGCACATGGAACGGCGGCCCGCGCGACGCCAAGGGCAATATCGGCGCATTCGAGGCGGCGCTTCTGGGCATGCCCATGAGCAACCCCGAACAGCCGGTGGAAATCCTGCGGACCCTGCACTCCTTCGACCCGTGCATGGCCTGCGCCACCCATGTCATGGCACCCGACGGAGACGAACTGGCCCGCGTCACCGTCCGCTAAGGGAGCAGAGCAATGAGCACACCGCAATCCGGCCCCCTGAGCGATAGCGACCTCAAGGGCACTAATCTGGACGGACAGGACGCCCGCGCCCTGCGCGCGCGCAGGGTTACACGGATCTATGTCTACGAAGCGCCGGTGCGGCTGTGGCACTGGCTGACGGCGGCCTCCATCGTGGTGCTGGCGATCACCGGCTATCTGATCGGCTCGCCACCTTCCACGCTGTCGGGAGAGGCCAGCAGCCACTACCAGATGGGGTGGATCCGCGCGCTGCATTTCATGGCAGCGTGGATTTTCACCATCGGCTTCGGGGGGCGAGTGATCTGGGGGCTGTTTTTCGGCAATGCCTGGTCGCGCGAGCTATTCTGGGTACCGTTCTGGAAAGCCGAATACTGGAAAGACCTGCTGGACGAACTGCTGGTTTACGCCTTCATCCGCAAGGAGGCCAAAACCACAATCGGCCATAACGCGCTGGCCCGCACGGCCCTGTTCTTCTTCTTTACCCTGACAGGGCTGTTCATGATCGTGAGCGGTTTCGCCCTTTATTCCGATGGCACAGGCATCGATAGCTGGGAAGGCCGCATGTTCGGGTGGGTTATGCCGTGGCTGGGGGGTAACCTTAGCACGCACTACCTGCACCACTGGGGCATGTGGATCATTATCCTGTTTATCATGATCCACGTCTACACCGTCACACGGGAAGACATTACGTCACGCCAGTCGCTGATTTCCAGCATGACCAACGGCTACCGCGTCTTCAGTGACGACAGACCCGACTAAAACTCGCGGCTTTAACAAAAACTGAAAGATATCCTTCCAATTCACAGCCAATATGGAAGGATACCATCCACAAAAACCCCACATCACAGTTCCGTGATGTGGGGTTTTCTGTCACAAGATGGTTCGATAGCTGACACTCTGTAACTTGGCACGGTTTCTGCTTACTAGTTTTTCGGGGTGTCCGTGCACCGGCGCAGGCCGCAAGCACAGCCCCCGAACCCGCCAGCCGGAAGACAGGGCAAAACATGACAGCCAACAAAACGGAACAGGCAGCCCACCCCCTCGGACGGGTGCTGATACTCGGCATTGGCAACATTCTGTGGGCCGACGAAGGATTTGGTGTCCGCGTGGTGGAATACCTCGCCGCACGCTATCACTTTCCCGCCCCCGCCGAACTGATGGACGGCGGCACGCAGGGCCTGTACCTGCTGCCCCAGCTTGAAGGACTGGACGGCCTGATTATTGTCGATGCCATCGACTTCGGCCTGCCACCGGGCACGATACATACGGTACGCGGCGCGGATGTGCCCGCGACTATTGGCGCACGCAAGATGAGCCTGCACCAGACGGGCTTTCAGGAAGTGCTGGCCCTGCTTGATCTGCGCGGTCATGCGCCCCGTCAGGTAGCCCTGATCGGCGTACAACCAGTGAACATGCAGGACTACGGCGGCGGACTAACGCCGCCCGTGGCGGCCCGTGTGCCGGAAGTGGCCGAAGCCGTTCTGACCATGCTGGCGAACGACTACGGTTTACGCCCCACACCGCACACGACCAACGCGGCAGAGGATGAAACCAGTCTCATAACCGCCGCCGTCACCCGCGACGCCTATGAAAGCGGCCGCCCGTCGGAAGAAGACGCCTGCCGCCACGGCGACCCGCGGGTACTGGCCCGCATGGGAGGCTAGACGATGTGCGTGGGCATCCCCATGACCGTGCAAAGCATGGAAGGCGCTTTCGCGCTCTGCGCCACCCGCCTGCCGGATGGCACGCTGGCCACCCCGGAGCGAGTTGATATGGCGCTTGTGCCCGAGGCGCGCCCCGGCGATGACGTGCTGGTGTTCATGGGCTTGGCGCGTGCGCCATTGAGCGCCGAAGAAGCCGCCCGTATCCGCGCCGCCCTTGAAACAGTCTCAGCCCTGTCCGTCGCAGAAGACGGAGCCCATGCTGAAATTATTACCCGGGGATTTGCCGATCTGTGCGACAATCCTCCCCGCCTGCCACCCCACCTTGAAGCCGCCCGCCTGGCCGGCCTGAAAGAAGCCTGATGCCAGACATCCTCCTCACCCCGCCGCTGCAAAGGCTGCAAACGCAGTTCGGTATGCCGGTGCTTGACGAAACCGCCGCCGCCGCACCCGGCCTGGTGCTGCTGTTCCTGCCCAGCCATGCCCGCGTTCACCTCGAAACGCCCGACATCGCTGCTGTGCTGCCAGACCTGGCGGCCCTGTGCGCCGCCCGCCTGAACGGAACCAGCGCCGCCGTGCCAGTTTCCGGTGCGATCGCAACCGCCACGCTGGAAGCCCGGCTGGTGCGCGAAACCGGAGACCTGTCTCTGCCTGCTCTTGTGTTGCTGAACCAGGGTGAGGTGCTCGGCAATATCGCGCGGATGCGCGACTGGGGCGATTACGCCACCCGGCTGGCCACCATGCTGGCCCCCCTTACCTCCCAGCCGGAGTCCGCTTCATGATCCCGTCTTTCGCAGTACCACCCAAGGGGTTCGGCCCCGGCTCCATGACGCAGGACAGCGAGGAAGACCTCCAGTACCTGGCCATGCCCTCAGGCGTGAGCGTCTATACGCCCCACCTGCCCGACCTGGACGACGTAAACGAAGCCCGTCCCGCCATCGCCTTTCTGGAAGCGCTGCGCGATACCATGGCGAACTGGCGCGAGGGCCAGTCCGTCATTGTCCGGCCAGACGGGCTCGATCCCGCCAACCGTCGCATTGTGGATGACGCACTGGGCGAGGGCGAAGTTTCCATCGTGCTGGAAGACGCCGCCGGGCGGATTGAGGTGCAGGAAACCGTTTTTGCCGGGCTATGGTCCATGCGAGCCTTCTCCCGCACTGCCGCTGCGGGGGAAGAACCACGTGGGCAGGTGGAGGTTGCCGCATTCCCGCGCGTTGTGCTCGCCCGGGCTTTTCCGCCCGTGCGCGCGGTGCCCGACCTTGCCACGGCTGCCGGCGAAGGCGTTGTGAATGCCCCGGCCATTCTGACGGAACTGCTGGACAAAAGTGCCGCATGGCAGGCCGGAACCCCGGCCCATGTGGTCAATCTGAGCCTGCTGCCCCACACGCCTGAAGACCTCGATATGATCGAGCGCGTGCTCGGGCAAGGCACTGTCACCATTCTCTCACGCGGGTATGGAAACTGCCGGATTTCCTCCACGGCCACGCCCCACGTGTGGCGGGTGCGCTACTTCAACTCGATGGACACGCTGATTCTCGATACAATCGAAGTCACAGGCGTGCCCGAAGTAGCCTGCGCCGCGCGCGAGGATGTGGCCGATTCCGCCGAACGTCTGGGCGAAATCTGCACTATCATTACAGAGCCCACACCATGACTTCGCAGCCATTCCACGGCTTCGAAGGGTCGTATATGGGCGATGCAACACGCCTGAACGCGGGAAGCGTGATGGAGTGCAAGATCTGCTGGTCGCTCTACGATCCCACGCAGGGCTGCGAAGCCTGGCAGGTTCCCCCTGGCACGCCCTTTACCGCCTTGCCGGAAAGCTGGCGCTGTCCGACCTGCGATGCCCCGAAAGAGCAGTTCATGGTCGTGCACGAGCTGAGCCCGCAGATCAGTACCGCGACAGCCGCTCCAACTCAGACCCCCCAGAGCGCAGCCACGTCACGCGAAGACGGCACCGCGCCTGACAGCGCCGCTGCTCCAGCTTCTGGACAGGATGCCCTGCCGCCTGCCGCGCTCTTTGCGCGCCAGCTTGAAACGACTTTCCGCGATATCCACGCCAACCAGATGCGCGGCGTGCCGATCGTCAACGCGGCTCTGAACGTAAAGGCCGTCGGGTTTCAGGAACGCGATGGCCATATTCTGGGCGTGCTGATTACACCGTGGTTTATGAATCTGGTTCAGGCGCCCTTACCGGAGGACGTCGGCGGCCCTACGCGGGTTTCGGGCGAGAAAGTGCTTCTGAGCTTTCCATCGGGCGACTACGAGTTTACCGCCGTAAACCGTGATCAGGCAGGCAGCCTACCACCCTATCTGGCCTGTTCGCTGTTTTCGCCCATGTTCGACTTCACCACCATGTTGCAGGCCATTGAGACCGCGCAGGCCGCTCTTGTCGGGCTGATGGACCCGACCCTGAATCCTGCATACCGCCCGGCCCCCGCTTCCGACACGACAGTACCCGCCCGCGCCGGCCGCCGGGCCCTGCTGACAGGCAGCCAGTCCGCACAGGATACCGCGCGCTGATGATGGGGAGGCTTGTCCTGGCCGTAGCGCGGGCTGACAGGCCCTGGCAGGCGCGCATACAGAACGGCCCGGACATGGCCCGCACCTGTGTGGGCCTTGCCCCTGAAGAGGCCCGCACCCGGCTGGCAAGCCTGTTCAGCCTGTGTGGGGCGGCCCATGCCGCTGCCGCCACGCAGGCGCTGGGCTTGCCTGAACAGGACAGGCCGGACACCTGCACGCGTGACATCCTGCGCGACCATGCGCTTGACCTGCTGCATACGTGGCCGCGTCATCTGGGCCTCACCCTCGACCGGGCATGGCTGGCTCGCACCCTTTCGGCCGGGAACGACCCGACCGGGAACGAGGGCAAGCAGATGGCCGCCGCCCTGACCGGGCTTGAAACACCGCTCTCCCTGCTGGCGCAGGCGGATTTCGACCTTTGGCTTGAATCCGGGCTTACGCAGCAAACAGCCGCGCCACTGGCCGCCGTACTGGCGCATCTGCGCGCCATCGTTCCGCCAGCACAAGGCGAGACCGACCTGCCCGCGCCCGACAGCGCCGACCTTCCGGCCATCACCACAGGCGCGCAGCCACCCGCGCGGGATGCCAGCATTCTGGCCGACCATCGTGATACTCCCCTCCTGCACGCGCTGATTGCCCGCGAGGGAGTCAGCCTTTTCGTGCGGGTTGTGGCGCGCGCGCTGGACCTTCTGGCCGCACTGTCAGACCCGGCACGGCTCTTCGTGCGTACCCGCGCACTTGCGGCAGACCTGAACGCAAAACCGGATGGAACAGTAGCCGGGCGACTGGGCGTAGCCCGTGCGGCACGCGGGTTGCTGGTGCACAATGCCACCGTACACGATGGCCGCGTCAGTGCTTATACTGTCCTTTCCCCCACCGGATGGCATATGGTGCCTGATGGCCTGCTAAGCCGCTGCCTGCACAGCCTGCCCCTGACGGACAGTCCGGCTCTGCTGCCCGCGCTGCTGATTTCGGCTATCAACCCCTGCGTGCCCACGCATGTGGAATACTAGACCATGCATGAACTCTCGTTATGTGAAAGCCTGCTTGATGTGATCGAGGACACCGCCCGCCGGGAAGGGTTCACGCAGGTACGCGTGGTGCGGCTGGAGGTCGGGCAGTTTGCCGGGGTGGAGCTTTCAGCGCTACGCTTCGGGTTCGAGGCCGTCAAACCCGGCACGATCGCTCAGAACGCCCGGCTTGAAATCGAGCACGCACCCGGCACGGCGTGGTGCTTCGACTGCGAAAAAACCGTAACCCTTGAGGATCGCCTCTCCCCCTGCCCCCTATGCGGCGGCGGGCGCGTGCAGCCCTCAGGGGGAACAGACATCAGAATCAGGGATCTGGAGGTACTCTAAATGTGCACGACATGCGGATGCAGCAGCGATGGCGCGGTGACCATGGACCCCGGTCACCATCATGACCACTCCCACGAACATGGGCACCATCACGGTCATGAACACGGCGAGCACGCCCACGACCATACCCATGAGCACCACCACGGACACGCGCCGCATGGCGCAAGCACTGCCGTGCACGCGGATAACGGCCCGGCCCACACACATGGCCCCGACCACCATGATTACGGCACCGGCCCCGCCCGCTCCCATGCGCCGGGACTTACGCAGGCGCGCATGGTGGAGATCGAGCGCAATATCCTGTCCAAAAACGATGCCTATGCCGACCAGAACCGCGAAACACTGTCGCGCCGCGGTGTGCTCGCCCTCAACCTTCTGGCAGGGCCCGGAGCCGGCAAGACCACCTTGCTGGTGGAAACCCTGAAGCTGCTGCACGGCACCATACCCGCCGCCGTGATCGAAGGAGACCAGCAGACCAGCAACGATGCCGAGCGCATCCGCGCAACCGGCGTACGAGCCGTGCAGATCAACACCGGCAAGGGGTGTCATCTCGATGCACATCAGGTCGGCCACGCACTCGAACATCTGCCGCTACCGCCGGGCGGCGTGCTGTTTGTGGAAAATGTCGGCAATCTTGTCTGCCCCGCCGCCTTCGATCTGGGCGAACAGTTGCGCGTCACGCTGCTATCCGTAACGGAAGGGGAAGACAAACCCCTTAAATACCCGGACATTTTCCAGAACGCCGATCTGGTAATCCTGACCAAGACTGACCTTGTACCCTATCTGGGCACGGATATGGCGCTGCTGGAGGCCAATGTCCGCCGTGTTGCCCCCAAGGCGCGTATCCTACACACGGGCGCACGCACCGGGGCAGGCATGGACACCTGGCTGGACTGGCTGAAAACCGAACGGAGCACCTGGCTTGCAGACCTCGCCGCTCAGGCCGAGGCCCGCGCCGCAACCCTGAGGGCCGCTGGCTGATGGCCGATGTGGACACACGCCCGTCCATTCTCGTGGTGGACGACGAGCCGCGCTCAGCGGAAGTGATGGCCCGCGTCCTGCGCGAGAGTTTTGATGTCCACATCGCCCATAACGCCGATACCGCGCGTGAATGTCTTGAAACCCACTGGATACAGGCCATCTTCTGCGATCAGCGGATGCCGGGCCTGACCGGCACACGCTTTCTGGCTGAAGTGCGGAACCGCTGGCCCGATATCGTACGGGTGATTGTAACCGGTTATACCGAATCCGAAGATATGATCGACGCGATCAACGAGGCCGGTATCTACCACTACATCACCAAGCCCTGGCACCCCGATCAGCTTATGCTGACCGCCCGCAACGCAACCCATCTGTTTGCCATGCAGCGCGACCATGAACGGCTCTCGCTTGAGCTGCGGCTGGCCTCGCCCATTGCAGAGGGGCGACTGTTGCGCCAGCGCGAGCGCGTGCGCGGACGCTACCAGTTTGATTCCATCATCCGCGCCACCACAAGCCCCCTGAACGATACCTGCAAGCAGGCAGCCAAGGTTGCGGTTTTTGATATCCCCGTTCTTATTCAGGGAGAAACTGGAACCGGCAAAGAGCTTATGGCCCGCGCCCTGCATTACGCGAGCCAACGTGACAGCGGCACGTTTGTTGCGGTGAACTGCGGCGCAATACCGGATGAGCTTCTGGAATCCGAACTGTTTGGCCACCGCAAAGGCGCTTTTACGGGCGCACATGCCAACCGGCGCGGTCTGGTAGAGGAAGCCGACGGCGGCACCCTGTTTCTGGACGAAATCGGCGACATATCTCCCGCTTTTCAGGTCAAGCTTCTGCGCTTCCTGCAGGAAGGCGAGTTCCGTCCGCTCGGCACCAATGAGACCATCCACGCCAATGTGCGCGTTCTGGCTGCGACCCACCGCGACCTGCAGGAGGAAGTCAGGGCCGGGCGTTTTCGTGAAGACCTTTACTATCGGCTTGCCGCCATGGCGCTGACCATTCCGCCGCTGCGTGAACGTCCTGAAGATATACGGGTACTGGCAACCCACCTGCTGGACGAGGCCTGCCAGCGCCATGGCCGCCGTGCGCGGGGATTCAGCCCCGATGTCATGGCTCTGTTTATGCGCCATGACTGGCCGGGCAACGTGCGTGAACTCCAGAACGAAATCCTGCGTATGCTGGTGCTGACCGAAAACGACACGCTGGGGCCAGACCTGCTCTCCCCCACGCTGCGCTTTCCCCGCCCCGCGGTGCCGCGCCTCACCCCGCATGGCGCCCCCATGGCCCCGACGCCGGAATCGCCCTCCGACACTGCGGACAACCTGCCCGAAGACGGTTCCATGCAGGAAAGGCTGGATATGGTGGAAGCCCGTATTCTGGCGCAGACCATCGCCCGCTGTGGCTGGAACAAGAGCCTGACCGCGCGTGAACTCGGCCTGTCGCGCGTGGGCCTGCGCGCCAAACTTGAACGCTACGGCATCGTGCCTGATGCCGCCAAACGCCCCCACCCGTAAGGATACCCCGCCATGTGCCTTGGAATTCCCGCCCGGATTACCGGCATTGCCGATGCCGCCGCCATGCTGGCGGATGTCGATGTGCACGGCGTGCGCCGTCAGGTTGATGTCCTGTGCGTAGCCCCGGCCGATGCACCGCTGGAAGATCTGGTAGGGGCATGGGTGCTGGTGCATGTCGGTTTCGCCATGAGCCGCATTTCAGAAACCGAAGCCCGCGCCACACTCGCCCTGCTGGCGGAAATGGGCGAACTGCATGAAGAACTCAGCGCCATGCAGAGCACTGGCGAAACAGGAGCCCCCCATGCGGTTCAGTGAAGAATTCCGCGACCCCGCTCTGGCCGAAAAGCTCTTTACGGAAATTGCCCGCACGGCTGAAGCCCTCGCCCGCACCCGGACAAGGCCCATCACGGTCATGGAAGTGTGCGGAGGCCACACGCACACGATTTTCCGTTACGGGCTTAAGGATCGGCTGCCAGATACGATCGAATTCGCGCACGGGCCGGGCTGCCCTGTGTGCGTGCTGCCCATGGGGCGGATTGACGATGCCATAACCCTCGCCCGGCGGCCCGAGGTCATGTTGACCACCTTTGGCGATGCGCTGCGTGTGCCGGGCGCCCAGGGATCGCTCCTGCAGGCGCGAGCGGCGGGAGCGGATATCCGCATGGTGTATTCCCCTCTGGATGCACTGGAACTGGCCCGGAAAAACCCTGATCGGGAAGTGGTGTTTTTCGCGCTCGGCTTTGAAACAACCGCGCCTTCAACCGCCCTGACCGTTCTGCGCGCGGCGCGCGAGGGAATCAAAAACTTCTCGCTCCTGTGCCAGCATATCCTGATCGTGCCGACGCTGCGCGCCCTGCTCGAACAGCCCGATTTCGCGGTGGACGGTTTTATTGGCCCAGGCCATGTGGCCATGGTGACAGGCACCCGGCCTTACGACTTCGTGGCCACCACGTACAACCGCCCGTTTGTGGTGGCCGGTTTTGAGCCGCTTGATATCCTTCAGTCATTACTGATGGTACTGCGTCAGCTTGAAAGCGGACAGGCCAAAGTGGAAAATCAGTATGCCCGCGTGGTACCGCCCAATGGCAACCCCGCGGCCCTTGCCGCCATGCGGCAGGTGTACGAGACCCGCGCGGACAATGCGTGGCGCGGGCTGGGCAACATCGCATCTTCCGGCCTGCAACTACGGGCCGCATGGAGCGCTTTCGACGCCGAACGCCGCTTTCCTCTTACACCGCACAATGTGCCTGACCCGGCCTCCGCCCGCTGTGGCGCTGTGCTGACAGGGCGCATCCGCCCTGCCGAATGCCCCGCTTTCGGACGGGAATGCACACCCGATGCGCCTCTGGGGGCGCTCATGGTATCGTCCGAGGGCGCGTGTGCCGCGTGTTACGATTATGAGGGAGCAAGGCAGGTCGCATGAACAGCATACCCGGCATCGGCACTGGCGGGCGGATCACCATGGCGCATGGCGGTGGTGGCACGGCCATGCGCGCGCTGATCGACACGCTTTTTCTTGAGGCTTTTTCAGCAACGCCCCATGCCCCGCAGGAGGATCAAGCCCGCCTGCCGCTGGAGGCCCTGGCAGCAGGGGGCGACCGACTGGCCTTCACCACCGATTCCTTTGTGGTGGAACCACTGGAGTTTCCGGGCGGGAATATCGGCACGCTCGCCGTCTGCGGCACGGTGAACGACCTGGCCGTGGGTGGCGCACGGCCCGTGGCCCTGTCCGCCGCGTTCATTCTGGCCGAAGGGCTGGAACTGGCCTGCCTGCGCCGCATCGTGGCCTCCATGGCGGAGTGCGCGCGCGAGGCGGGCGTGCGGATTGTAACCGGCGATACGAAAGTCGTGCCCAAAGGCGCGTGCGACGGGCTGTACGTCACCACCTCCGGGGTGGGCATCATTCCTGCGGGATGCAATATCAGCATTGCCGCCGCCCAACCGGGCGATGTGGTGCTGGTCAACGGCACGCTGGGCGACCACGGAGCGGCCATTCTATGCGCGCGCGGCGATCTGGCTCTGGATGTGGCCATTGCCAGCGACTGCGCGCCCCTTGGCGGGCTAGTGGAGACCCTGCTGGCAGCAGCGCCGGGCACCCGCAGCCTGCGCGACGCCACGCGCGGTGGTGTGGCAGGTGTGCTGAGCGAACTGGCCGAGGCCAGCGCCGTCAGCCTCACGCTGGACGAAACGGCCCTTCCCGTCCGCCCTGAAGTCGTGGGGGTGTGCGACATTCTGGGGCTGGAGCCACTTTTTCTGGCCAACGAGGGCAAGCTGGTGGCGGTTGTGCCGCAGACCGAAGCCGAGGCCGCGCTGGCCGCACTGCGCGCCCACCCGCTGGGCCGGCAGGCGGCCGCCATCGGCACCGTCGGGGAAGCTGGGCCGTATGGCCCCTCGGTGTTATTACGCAACGCATTCGGTGGGCGGCGCACCGTCACCATGCCATCGGGCGAGCAGTTGCCGAGGATCTGCTGAACATGGCGCGCGGGCGCTCATCGCTAGCGCTGATGACGGGCCTGTGCGGGCTGAACGCCGCCCTGTGGGCAGTGGCCGCCTGTATCGGCCTGAGCGCCCCAGGCCTGCTTGCTCCGGCTTTTGTGGCCTGGACATTCGGCCTGCGCCACGCGCTGGATGCTGACCATATTGCCGCAATCGACGTCGTAACACGCAGGCTGCTGGCGCGTGAGCATAAGCCCATTCTTGTGGGGCTGTTTTTCTCGCTCGGCCATTCCACCGTGGTCATTGTGGCCACGTACGCGCTGCTGCACCTGCCTGTGCGCTCCTGGCTGGAAGACTGGCACCTTGTCGGCGGTATGGTGGGGGGAAGCATTTCCATTGCCTTTCTTCTGGCCATGGCGCTGCTTAACGGCCTGGCCGCCAGAACCCAGTGGCTGAGCCTGAAAGCGGGCCACCCCGTCATCACCCGTCCTACAGGTATGCTGATACGCCTGCTGGCCCCCGTCACCGACATGATCAGCCATGAACGGCAGATGTATTATCTGGGTTTTCTGTTCGGTCTGGGCTTTGACACAGCAACGGAGATCGGCCTGCTGGGCCTTGCCACGTCCAGCCATGCCGCAGCTCCGTCCTGGACGCTCATGCTTCTGCCACTGCTGTTTACCGCCGCCATGGCGCTGATGGACAGCCTCGACACGGTTCTGATGATCCGCGCCTGGACATGGAGCGCGCATTCCGCCCTCCGCCGTGCGCGCTACACGGTTTCAGTCACAGCGCTTTCGGCCACCGCCGCGTTTGCCGTGGCCGTGCTTGAACTCGCGCAAATGCCGGGCATAATCGGGTGGGTGCCCCTCTGGGCCGCCACCGTGGCCGATATGGCAGAGGCGCATTTTCCACTCCTTGGCGCTGGTCTTGTTTTTCTGTTTCTGGGCCTGTGGGGCGTTACAGCCCTGCGTGCCGCGCGAGACGGCAGAAACGCGCGACACGCCCGCCCACGCAGTTAGGCACCCGCCATGGTGGTGGCTCTTGGGCATAAGGTCAGGCAGAACCAGCGCCTGTCGCTGACGCCGGGCATGAAGGAGTCGCTCCAGCTTCTGAAAATGCCGCTTCCAGCACTGCTGGATTTCATAGACCACAAAATTGCCGACAACCCCTTTCTGGACTGGAAGGACGGTATGCCTCCCTCTGCCCTGACCCGGCTGAGCGGTTTTGCGCAGGATGCCGCCGATACGCTCGAGGCTCGCCCTCCTTCCACCGCGTACAGCCTGCTGCACCAGCTTGCGGCGCAAAATGCTAGCCCGCTTGAACAACGATGCGCACTGGCCATTCTGGACGCATTGGACGAGCAGGGCCGTCTGGCCATTCCCCCGGCTGAACTGGCCCGACGCCAGCATCTGCCTCCCGGTCTGCTGGAACAGGTGCGCCAGCGACTGCTGCGCCTCGAACCCTGCGGGGTGGCGGCGCTCTCGCTTGAGGAATGCCTCCGTGTCCAGCTTGAGGAACAGGGAGAGGTCGATGCTGACATGCGCGCCCTGCTGACCCACCTGCCCCTGCTGGCCCGCCGGGGCATAGCGCCTCTGGCCAGTGCGGCCGGGCTGTCGGTACAGCGCACGACAGACCTGCTGGCGCGCCTACGTGGACTTGAACCCTTCCCATGGCGGCAGGCGGATGGGGCTCAGCCTGTTGGCCTGCGCCCCGAACTCGTGGCCCAAAAAACCAATACTGGCCAGTGGGCCATAACTCTGCCGGATACACCTGAAGACGCGATCTGCTTCGAAACTGCGCTCATCACACGCATACGCAGCCACCCGCCCTCCGACGACACTGCGGACATGACCACGCATTGGCTGGCGCAGGCGCGCTGGCTCATGCGCGCCCTGCCCCGCCGCAGCCGCAGCCTGCTGGCCGTGGCGCGGCATGTGCTGCATTATCAGGCCGCCTGTCTGGAGCACGGCCCGCAGGCCCTGCGCCCGCTGAGCATGACACAGGTTGCCCACGCCCTACGGCTGAACGACAGCACCATCAGCCGTATTGTCGCCAACAAATACGTGCAGACCCCACGCGGCACGCTGCCGTTACGAGCCTTTTTTTCAGCCGCGCTGAAACAGGGCGAGGACGCAACACAGGCAAGCGGGGCGGCTCGGGCCTGCCTTCTGCGCCTGCTGGAAAGCGAGACGCCCCACAGAGTTCGCTCCGATCAGGATTACGCCGAAGCCCTGCGCCAGCACGGCTTCAGCCTCTCACGCCGCACGGTGGTCAAATACCGCAAGATGCTCGGCATTCCGTCGTCGTTCGAGCGGATGCAGGCAGGGCAAGCCGGGCCAGCTCGCCCCGTATAGCGGCAAAATATGGAAATATTATCTTTCCATTGTTGTTGTTTATTCCCTCCACTCACCCCGGTATTCAAAGCGTTAGACGGAACGCCATCATGCCTTCCCGCTCGGGGCCAAAGGTCGGATGGCCGTTCCAGATGCGCTTAACCAACCGGAGTATCCCTCTCATGAAATTCAGCCTGTTTTCTGCATCCACCATGGCGCTCACCCTTGGCCTGCTGGCCGCCAACCCGGCCTCCGCGCAGGTTGTGACCAACGCAGCCCAGGCCGAATCCGGCACTTATGACGTGGAGCCAAGCCACACGCAGGTTGGCTTTTCCGTGCTGCATTTCGGCTTTACGAACTACACGGGCGTTTTCTCCAACGTGACCGGCACCCTGAAGCTGGATACGAAGAACCCCGCTGACTCCAAGCTGTCCGTGACCATTCCGGTGGACTCCGTGCAGACCACCAGCGCCAAGCTGGACGGCGAACTCAAGAGCGACCAGTGGTTCGACGCCGCCAAGTTCCCCAAGGCCACGTTTGACTCCACCTCCGTACGCCTGACGGGGCATAACGATGCCATCGTGACCGGCAACCTGACCCTGCACGGCGTGACCAAGCCCGAAACCCTGAAGGTTCACTTTATCGGTGCTGGCGTGAACCCGCTGGACAAGAAGTACACCAGCGGTTTTGAAGCCACGACCACCATCAAGCGCAGCGATTTCGGCGTGAAGATGTATGTGCCCTATGTTGGCGACGACGTGCACCTGCGCATTGCTGGCGCTTTCGAACGTCAGGGCTGACACCATGGCCACGCCCGCAGGCACAGCAAGCGGGACCCCGCGGTACACCACGGTTGCGATCATCCTTCACTGGATGATCGCACTGGGTATTCTGACGCTGATCGCCATGGGGCTGGTGATGGACCACCTCAACCTTGATCCGATGCGTGTATTCCAGCTTTACCAGCTCCACAAATCCATCGGTATCAGCGTCATGTTTCTCATTGTGTTGCGGATCGGCTGGCGGCTGACGCACGCCACGCCCCCCTTGCCCGCAGAAATGCCGCCGCTGGAGAAAAAGGGCGCGCATCTTGCCCATCTCGCCCTTTACGGCTTGCAGGTCCTGTTGCCGCTCAGCGGCTGGGCGATGGTTTCAGTTTCCGTGCTGGGCATTCCCACGGTGCTGTTTGGCACCCTGCCCTGGCCCGACCTGCCCGTGCTTTCAACCCTGCCTGACAAGGCTCCGGTCGAAGCAGTACTGAAGGGTGTTCACTACTGGGCCGCATGGGGCCTGCTGGGGCTGATTATCCTGCATGTGGCCGCCGCCCTGCGCCACCGCTTTATCCTGCATGACCACGTTCTGAGCCAGATGCTGCCCGTTTCAGACAGCGCAGCCCTGACACACCAGAAGGGAGAAACGCCATGAAGGCTCTGCACAAGTTTCTGCCGGTTGCGACAGTGGCCGGGCTGCTATTGTCATCCCCTGTTTTTGCCGCAGACTGGACACTGGCGCCGGGCAGCGGCACGCTGGGTTTTTCCGGCACCCAGACCGGCAAGGCGTTTGAAGGCCATTTCGAAAAATATGATGGCACGATCTCATTCGATCCGGCCCACCCTGAAGCCGGTCATGCGAAGATCACCATCGACATGGCCAGCGCCACAACCGGCGATGCCCAACGTGACGGCGCCCTGCCCGGACATGACTGGTTTGACGTCAAGACTTTTCCAACCGCCGTGTTTGAGGTGAAAGACTTCAAGGCCAAAGGCGGCAATACGTTCGATGCCGAAGGCACACTGACCATCAAGGGTATCAGCAAGCCCGTAACCCTACCGTTGAGCATCGAGATTGATGGCGCTGCCCTGCACGCCAAAGGGCACCTGCCGCTTATCCGCTCGACATTCAACGTCGGTGTAGGCCCATGGGCTACCGGGCAATGGGTTGCGCTTGAAGTCGGCGTGGATGTCGATGTTACAGCGCATGGTGGCTGATCATGCCGGGAGTCTTCTTCGCACGCACGCTCGGGCGCTGACAGCCGCCCTGTAGCGGCAAAGGTGGGGCATAAAGCCGCCGGTTTTGCGCTCCGCCACGGGATTACCGGAAGGCGAAGCCACCATATGGCCCGGCCGAATGGTAAAGAAATAGAAATCTTAGGTTTATACCATTTCTGTTATTTATCGTGACGATTCAGCGTAAACAAACAGACACAGGCAGTCTGGAACACAGACAGCCCTCCTTCTGAAAAAAAGAGACGCAGTCATGAATTCCATTCTTCCGCGCGATACGGTTCTGCTGGCGTCCCGCCTGCTGCTTGCTACATTGTTTGTTCTGATGGGCTGGAGCAAACTGACCGGCTTTTCCGGCACAATCAACTATATGGTCGCCACCGGTGCACCGTTGCCGACCCTTTCCGCCATCATCTCCGTTGCGGTCGAGCTTGGCCTTGGCGCACTGCTGGCTTTTGGGGCCCTGACTGGCCCCATCGCCATTCTCTTTGCGCTTTACACCATTGCAACCGCGTTTATCGGCCACCATTACTGGACGTTCGCGGGCATGGAACGGTACGATATGTGGATTCATTTCTACAAAAACTTCAGCATTGCAGGTGGTTTTCTCGCACTGGCCATAGCCGGCCCCGGACGATTTTCCATCGATGCGCTGCTGAACAGCACCACCCGGCCCGCACGTTCGTAATATCCTGAGATCAGATCATGTCGAAATCAGAAACAGAGGATTTCTGATTTTGGCGTATCCCTCTTTCATACAGGACTTATCGTTATGGGGTTTCTGAACACCTTGCGGAAACTGTTTTCAACACCAAAGGAAAAAACAAAAATGCCTAAAGTTCTCGTTCTCTACTACTCCTCCTACGGCCATATCGAGACCATGGCCAATGCCGTGGCAGAAGGCGTGCGCGCCGCAGGGCTGAGCGCCGACGTGAAGCGCGTGCCTGAACTGGTACCCGAAGATGTAGCCAAGGCGCACCACTTCAAAACGGAGCAGTCCGCCCCGCTGGCCACCCCGGCCGAACTGGCGGATTACGATGCCATCATTCTTGGCGCCCCCACGCGCTTTGGCCGCCTGCCCGCGCAGATGGCCAATTTCTGGGACCAGACTGGCGGCCTGTGGCTTCAGGGTGCCCTAATTGGCAAGGTTGGCGCGGTGTTTACCTCCACCGCATCGCAGCATGGCGGACAGGAAACCACGCTGTATTCGCTCATGTCGAACCTGATCCACCACGGTATGGTCATCAGCGGCCTGCCCTACAGCTTTCAAGGTCAGCTCAAGCTTGACGCCGTAACAGGCGGCTCACCCTACGGTGCCACAACCATCGCCGCAGGCGATGGCTCCCGCCAGCCTGACGCCAACGAACTCGAAGGCGCAAAATTCCTCGGCCAGCATGTAGCGGGCATTACCAAAAAGCTCGCCGCCTGAATCTAGATAGGCCTCGAGTGCCATGCTGCCTGTGGCATGGCACTTTTGAGAGCGACAACCGCCTGCACACTTCAGTTTCCCTTAAGCCGATAGGCGGCCTTGGGGAAGCCGAATATCTGCTGTTGGTATAAAGGCCAACACTAACTCCATGCATGTGACCGATGTTTGCCACCATATCGCCCTATTTAGCGGCTTTTTGTTAAAAATTCTTGTTTAAAAGAAGATTTTAGTTTAGGCTTTTTTATAAAATGAAGATGCTAATTTTCTGATTGAGTGGATTTTATTCAAATGAAACTAAATGTTGAAGAGGTATTCGTTACCGAAGGTGTTCCAGCTTATACTTTTGTTCGTCCTCCCAATTATAATCGTATCCTTGTGGACGTCCGCACACCGGGAAAACCTGTTATTCTTGAAGGCCAATCCGGCACGGGAAAAACCACGTGCATTCGGCAAATTGTGTCCGACCTAGCCGACTCCATTCCAACAGATTACCTATCGGCCCGCCAGCCTATTGATGTATCCCGGATCGAAGCCATTGCAAGGAAGAGGATACCGGGACGTTTTGTAATAGATGATTTCCATCGATTGGCCGCCGATTTACAGGCTACTTTAGCCGACATTGCCAAAGTTTCTGCTGAGGTTGATAATGCAAGCGACGTCACCAAACTGATCATTGTCGGAATCAATCAGGTCGGTTCGGCATTAATCCAACTTGTCCCTGATATTGCTAAGCGAATGGGGATTCATCGAATCCAACCAGGTGGAAGAATGGAAATTGACAGCCTTATCAATACAGGCTGTAGTAAGCTTAATATTTCCATTTTAAATTCCAACATTATTTATAGTGAGACCGGTGGAGACTATTGGCTGACACAACAACTGTGTCAATCAATTTGTCTTTCGGAAAATATTTTGTGTACTCAGGATCAACTACGGGAAGTAACTTTCACAGTAGAAAAGGTCAGGAGGGATGTCATTGATCAACTTAAATCTGCACATTATACTGCCGTCAAAGAATTTTGCCGAGGAAAGCGGTTTAGACCTAGTAACCAGCCGTATTTCAAGGTTCTACGTGCTATCGGGCAGCGTGGGCAAGCTAGTGTTGATCTTAACGAACTGGCGAATTCTGACCCACAGCTTAGAGGCAGTATCAATAATATCAAAGAATATCGCTTGTCCACTCTACTCGATTCCAAACCGATCGTAGCAAACTGTTTTCATTACAATAAGGAGACAAAGAATTTTTCCATAGACGATCCTGCTTTATTCTATTTTATACAACACCTAGATTGGGACCGTTTACAGGCTGATTGTGGATTTCGGAATGAAAATGTCAACTATGAATACGATGTCGCAATATCATTTGCTGGGGAAAATAGGCGTTTAGCTAAACATATAGCTAATCAACTTGAAAGCTTAGACATAACAGTATTTTTTGATGAAATGTTTGAAGCGAATTTTTTGGGTCATGCATGGACAAAAGTCTTTAAAGAAATTTTTTCAGAGAAAAGCCGCCTTGTTTTATGTCTCTTGGATTCATATCACGCACAGAAGATTTGGCCGACATTTGAACGCGAACACTTTATTCCACGAGTGGCGGATCAAAGCGTGATCCCAGTTTATCTAGACGACACTACATTTGTCGGAATACCAAACGACGTCATTGGTATAAGATTTCGGTATGATAAGGAGCAGACCGAAGGGTGGCAAGAGAACGCGGACCAGGAGATTGTCGAGAAGCTTGTCGATCGATTAACTTGATTGACTACTGACTGCCAATGAGAAAAAGCACGCTCATTACACGATTAGCGCAGATTAAATCTCGTGGAATTATATTTTTTTAAAGTTTTCTGACTTAATTTCAGTTGTTATAAATTGACGTTGTAATGAGTATTGTATCTAATTAATATTTCCCCCTTGACAGAAGGTATTACGAGAACCTAACGGGCCTATATGAGGGCTTTTTACGTCAGAAAGTCCCTCCCTTGGGGCTCAGCGCCTCGGTCGAAGCCGTTGTGGCCCGAGTAGCCGGGGCCGCCCAAGGTGAATGTTCGAAGGCCTTGACCAGATAGTCCAGCAGCGCTGTCACGCGTGTCGGGCGGACAGAACTGGCCGGGGTGACGAGATACAGGCTGATAAGCGGGCCTTCCCATTCGGGCAGGATACGTTCTAGCCGCCCGCTGCCCAGGCCTTCCCAGACCATGAATTCAGGAAACAGCCCGTAGCCCAGCCCGGCTTCGAGTGCGGGCAGAAAGGCCTCGGCATTGTCCGCCTTGAAACGGGCGGTCTGGCTCAGAACAAATTCCTTCCCCGATCCGTCCTTGCGTAAGCGGATCATGCCCGGCGCGCTGCCATTCGTGTACACGAAGCTTTTATAAGCCTCGAGTTCGCGCGGGTGGGTGGGCCTGCCCACGCGGTCCAGCCACGATGGCGCGCCAACCAGAAGCAGGCGCAGGTCGCACAGTTTTCGGGCCCGCAAAGAGGAATCCGCCAGGGAGGCAATCCGCAGTGCAACATCGTAGCCTGCCGCCACGAGGTCCACCACTGCATCACTGAAGTCTATGGTCAGGTCTATTTCCGGGTAGAGCTGTAAAAATTCCGGCAGAACCGGGGCCAGATGCCGGATGCCAAATGTCATGGGAGCCGCAATGCGGATACGCCCCGAAGGGCGGCGCATATCGCCTCGCGCCTCGGTTTCGGCGGCTTCGGCCTCCATCAGCAGGCGGTTGGCATGTCCCAGCAGGGCACGGCCGGTTTCCGTCAGCGACATATGGCGGGAATTGCGGTTGAACAACGCGATGCCGAGCGACTGCTCAAGACGGCTGACAGCCTTTGAAACCGTGGGCTTGGAAAGCTGGATTTCCTCCGCCGCACGCGCGAAGGAGCCAAATTCGGCCACTTTGGCAAAAATGGCCCATGCCTCAAAATCCGGCAGGCGCATGGTGTTTTCTCCCCCGTCAGTCAGCCGCGCCCGTTCTCTATACCGCCAAATCACTCAGCAACCAATAAACAGAAACAATGCCTTTCCATGATTGCCATATACTGCCCACCACCGCTCCGTTACCGTGCCCTCATGAAGCAATTCCCCTGCAGATCGGAGAAACGACAATGATTGAAGTCAGGCCCTTTGGTAAACTCGGCCATGCCAATCATGGCTGGCTTGATGCCCGGCATCATTTTTCCTTCGCCAATTACTACGACCCCACGCGGATGCACTGGGGCGCCCTGCGCGTCTGGAACGACGATGCGATCGCCCCCGGCACGGGCTTTGGCACCCACCCGCACGACAATATGGAAATCATTACCTATGTGCGCGAAGGGGCCATTACCCACGAAGACAGTATGGGCAACCGGGGGCGCACCAGCGCGGGTGATGTGCAGGTCATGTCAGCCGGCACAGGTGTCCGCCACAGCGAATACAATCTGGAAGATGTGACAACGCGCATATTCCAGATCTGGATTTTGCCTGACCGGACTGGCCACGCGCCCTCATGGGGCACGCGCGCTTTCCCCAAAGGGGACAGGGCGGGCCGGTTTGTGGTGCTGGCATCCGGCCGGCCGGATGCCGATGATGCCCTGCCCATCAACACCAATGCCCGCGTGCTGGGAGCAGCCCTGAAAAAGGGCGAAACCGCAAACTACGCCCTTGGTGCGGACAGGCTGGGCTATCTGGTAGTGGCCAAAGGATCTGTCGAAATCGAAGGCAAGACCGTAGGCGAGCGTGACGGCGCCGCCATTTCCAGAACGGATGTGCTGTCCGTTCTGGCCCTTGAAGACGCGGAAGTGGTGCTGGTCGATACCGTGCCGTAATCTACCCCCATGGGGCAGGGTCACACCTGCCCCATGGACGCGCCTAACAGCCCGGCGTGGCAGGTTCCCGATCCCGCGTGATGAACGATAATACGTTGTCCATAATCACGGCTTCTTCGTCCGTCGGCTCAACCCGCACGGTCACGGCACTGTCCGCCGCGCTGATAACGCTGGCATGGCGCGCATTGGCCTCGGCATCCAGCTTGACACCCAACCAGCCCAGCTTCGCGCAGACATTGGCGCGCAAAGCGCTCTCACGTTCTCCAATCCCTGCCGTGAACACCAGACCGTCCAGCCCTTCCATGACGGCAGCCAGCGCACCGATTTCCTCAATAAGCCGGTATTCAAAAAGCTCCAGAGCCTGAGAAATAGCTTTGACAATAGCAGAGTCTTTTTCATCAACCAGCTGCTCACGCAGCACCCGCATGTCTGACGAAATACCCGAAACGCCCAGCAGGCCTGACTGACGGTAGAGCGTGTCCACCAGCTCGGACCAGCCCGCCCCTTCCTCCCGTATCATATAGAGCAGCGCGCCGGGGTCGATCATCCCCGAGCGGGTGCTCATCATCAGACCATCGAGAGCGGTAAACCCCATGGTCGTTTCAAGGCTTTTCCCACTCTTTAGCGCACACAGGCTTGCCCCGCTGCCCAGATGGGCAATAATCGTACGGCCTGCGTACAAAGCTGGGTCGCATACCTTAAGCCTCTGGGCAATCCAGGTATAGGAAAGCCCGTGAAAACCGTAGCGCCGCACGCCCTTCTGCTCATACCGCCGGGGCAGCGGCAACAGCCGCGCCATTTCGGGTATGGTCTGATGGAACGCCGTATCAAAGCAGGCGATCTGGAGCAGGTCAGGCCGGTAGCCCGCAATAGCCCGCGCAGGCGCAAGTGTGACGGGCTGGTGCAGCGGAGCAAAAGGCGTAAGCGCCTCAAGCTGGTCAAGTACAGCCGGGGTGAGCCGCACAGGGGCAGAAAAATCCGGCCCGCCATGCACGATCCGATGGCCCACGCCCAGAAGGGTACGCCCCTGCGCGTGGGTAGAGAGCCAGTTGAGCAGATGATCGAGCGGGTGAGGATCGGCTGTGACAATCCGTTCATCCACGCAGCGCGCCCCCATACGGTCATTCACATAAAAGCTGAATCCATCGGCATGGTTTTCAATTTCACCATGCACAAGCCGGTCAGGAACGCCGCCTGTGGTACCATCCGCCACATTCTGGGGCGTAACATCAAACACCGTAAACTTGACGCTGGACGAACCCACATTAAAAACCAGGATTACACCAGCCATACTATCCATCTTTCAGAAAAAATAATCAGCACAAGCAATCATCATGCGCACGTATAAACAGGCTGCGCCCTGAGCGTACGCGCATACAAGGCCCCCACAGCCGCAGATGCCAGGCGCGCCTGCACGCTGTCCGCCCGGCTGGTGAGCAGGACAGGCACTTTCGCCCCCATGACAATACCGGCGGAGTCCGCACCGGCCATAAAAATAAGGTTCTTGGCCAGCATGTTCCCGGCCTCAAGGTCCGGCGTGACCAGAATCTGCGCGCGCCCTGCAACGGGGGAGACAATCCCCTTAATCCGCGCGGCCTCCCCATCCACAGCATTATCCATGCCCAGCGGCCCGTCCAGTATGCCGCCGGTAATCTGCCCCCGCTCAGCCATCTTGCACAGGCAGGCGGCGTCAAGCGTGCCCTGTATCCTGGGGTTGACCGTTTCCACCGCCGAGAGGATCGCCACACGCGGGGTTCCCAGCCCGAGGCCCAGATGCAGGTCTATGGCGTTCTGGACAATATCGCGCTTGGTCTCAAGGTCGGGAACAATGTTGATGGCGGCATCCGTCACAAACAGCAGCCCGTCATAGGCGGGTGCTGCGATCAGAAAGATATGGCTCATGCGACGCGCCGTCTGTAACCCGCTCTGGGAGCTACAGACCCCGTGCATGAGCGTATCCGTATGCAGGCTGCCTTTGATCAGCCCATGCGCCTCGCCCGCATGAACAAGGGCAATGGCCTGCTCCACGGCCGCCGCCGGCGTGCTGGCCTCGACCACTTTCAGCCCGCTGATATCCAGCCCGTTTTCCCGCGCGCAGGCGGCCATTGCCGCGCCATCACCCACCAGAACGGGAGCGAGTATGCCCTGCGCCGCCGCGTCCACCACGCCCTGCAAAGCGTGCTGCTCACACGGCCAGACCGCCGCATAGGGCACCGGTCCCAGTTTGGCGGCCTTGAGTACAAGATCGGCAAAAAGCGTATGCTGGCGCTGTTCTCTGGCGGAACCGATTTCCATAGCCTCGCTCACTGACGAGACATGCGGCACATCCACCCCTCCCATCCTGCTCCCTTTCTTATGCGTCCGTGACGCGCTCCACAGGCAGCGTCATGAGCCGGTAATATTCGCGCCGGACAAACGCCCGTGCTTCCTCCGGCGTACCACGCGCCGCACATCGCCCCTGAAAATCAGTAAGGCTCTCATGCCCCTGTGCGTGCATCCACGTCCGCAGGCCTGTTACCAGTGTGCCGATATGGCCCGGCCCCTTCTCCAGCAGGGCCGAGGCCGTTGTCACCACACTAGCCCCGGCCAGCAGGCAGCGCACCACATCAGCGGCACTCCATACACCACACCCCGCCGCGAAGCTGCCCTCCAGCCGGGCAGACAGCAGGGACAGCCACATCAGTGCCAGATTAAGTTCGCCCGGCGTACTCAGGCGCAGGCGCTCATCGGGCTCCAGCACCGCGATATCCAGCCCCGGCCCGTAAAACCGGCTGAACAAGACAACCCCCGCCGCCCCCTGATCCAGCAGCGAGCGTACCACATGGCCCGGCGCGGTAAAAGTCGCAGGCATCTTGACGGAAACCGGAATATCCACCCCCGCGCAGACCCGGCGCACCACATCGGCATACTCCGCCTCGACCGCCTGGGCGCTCTGGGTGATATCTGTCGGAATATGCGAGAAATTCAGCTCAATGGCGCTCGCCCCCGCCTGCTCCATCTGACGCGCGAAGTCCAGCCAGCCCTCATCCGTGCAGCCGTTCAGGCTGGCGATAACAGGCACGCCCGCCCGTTCCGCCGCCCTACGCAACGTATTGAGCCTGCCATCCAGCACGCGGGTCTGTGTCTGCGGGGTAAAATATGCTCCCATTTCGGCATGGCTATCCTGTCCGGCAGACCACAGGGCGGCCTCGGCCAGTTCCTGCGCAACAATCTGCTCCTCATACACCGAGGCCATGACCACCGCCGCTGCCCCGGCATCCGCCAGACGGAGAATGCCGTCCACTGAGGCACTGAGCGGAGAAGCCGCCGCGACAACCGGATGCCGCAACGCCAGACCCAGATAGGATGTTGCAAGGTTCATGTCCGCCTCCCCCTTCATGTTACATCCTCCCAGTGCGGCAGGAAGCGGCTTCCATCCCGCGCCGCCAGATCTTCATATATCCGGTAGCGCTCATTGGCGGCGGCCTGCGCCTGATGCATGAGGTGGGCGGCGTTTTCAGGGTTTGTGCGGGCCAGTGTCTTGTAGCGCAGTTCGCGGTAGGCATAGTCCTCCAGCGGAATGCGCGGGCGGGTGGAATCCAGCCGGAACGGGTTAAGTCCTTCGCGGCGCATGGTCGGGTCGAAACGGAACAGCGGCCAGTAGCCCGAAGCCACCGCGCGGGCAGCCTGCTTCATGCCGGTGCGCATGTCGATCCCATGCGCGATGCACTGCGAATACGCCAGCACAATGGAGGGGCCATCATAGGCCTCAGCCTCACGCAGGGCGATCAGCGCCTGCTCGGCATTGGCGCCTATCGCGATCTGCGCAACATAGACATAGCCATAGGCAATAGCCTGCAACGCCAGATCCTTGCGCGGCACCGTCTTACCCGCCGCCGCAAACTTGGCGGATGCCCCTATGGGCGTTGCCTTGGAAGACTGTCCGCCGGTGTTGGAATAGACTTCCGTATCCAGCACCAGAACATTGACATTACGCCCCTGCGCCAGAACATGATCCAGCCCGCCATAGTCAATATCATACGCCCAGCCATCGCCCCCTACGATCCAGACAGAACGCTTGACGAGGCAATCCACCACACTCAGCAGCATTTTCGCGTCAGGATCGGTAGCACCGGCCAGTTTCTCCTTGAGAGCCGCCACGCGGGCACGCTGGAGATCAAACTCGGATTCCGTGCGTTGCGGCGCGTCAAGAAGAGCAGAAACCAGATCCTGACCAATCCTGTCAGACAGTTTGCGTGAAAGCGCGCGCGCCATTTCGGTCTGTTGGTCTATGGCAAGGCGAAACCCCAGACCGAACTCGGCATTATCCTCAAACAGCGAATTCGACCACGCAACCCCGCGGCCCTGTGCATTGGCTTTCCATGGATGGGCGGGAGTATTGCCCGCGAAAATGGAAGAGCACCCGGTAGCATTGGCAATCTGCAGACGATCACCGAACAGTTGCGAAATCAGCTTGAGATAGGGGGCCTCACCACAGCCACCACAGGCCCCACTGAACTCGAACAGGGGTTCCAGAAACTGCACGCCCCGCACATTGGCCGCATTAACACGGCGGCGATCCATCTGGGGAATGGTTTCAAAAAAAGTTATGTTTTCGCGTTCTGTTTGCAGAATAGGTAGCTTCTCGCCCATATTGATGGCGCGGGTCTGGCCATCTGGCGTAATAGCCGGGCAGTTTTCGACACACACGCCACAGCCCGTGCAGTCCTCCACATAGAACTGCAAGGTAAACAGGGAATCCGGGTAGCCGCGCGCATTGACGGGTGCTGACTTGAATGAGCCGGGCGCATTTTCCAGCAATGCCGCATCATAGGTCTTGGCGCGGATAACGCTATGCGGGCAGACAATGCTGCATTGACCGCACTGGATGCAGGTCTCAGGGTCCCACAGCGGCACCTCCACCGCGATATTCCGTTTTTCATACTGCGTTGTGCCACCGGGGAAAGTTCCATCGGCAGGTATGCGGCTGACAGGAATAAGGTCACCCCGCCCGGCCATGATCTCGCCCGTGACTTCCCGCACGAAAGCGGGAGCATTGGCGGGCACAATGGGCGGCATGGCCACGGTGCCGGTCGCCTGCTCAGGCACCTTGACTGCATGGAGGGCATCCAGCGCCGCATCCACCGCCGCGTTGTTCAGATCGACAATACGCTGGCCCTTGTCACCATAGGATTTCTGGATGAACGCCTTGATCTGGCGGATGGCTTCATCCGCAGGCAGCACATTGGAGAGATGGAAAAAGCATGTCTGCAAAATGGTATTGACCCGCAGCCCAAGCCCCACGCGCTGGGCTACGGCGGACGCATCAATCACGTAAAACGCCAGCCTGCGGCTTATGATCTGCTCCTGCACCCGGCGCGGTAGACGGTCCCAGACCTCGTCGGGACCATAGGGACTGTTGAGCAGGAAAATACCGCCTTCCCTGGCAGCCGCCAGCACATCACGACGGAAGAGGAATTCAAACTTGTGGCAGGCCACAAAATCGGCATGGCGCACCAGATAGGGGGCGTGAATGGGCGTCGCGCCAAACCGCAGGTGCGAGGCCGTTTCCGCACCGGATTTGTGGGAGTCGTAGTCGAAATACGCCTGCGCGTAACGGCCGGGCAGGTTGCCCAGAATTTCCACGCTGTTCTTGTTAGCCCCTACCGTGCCATCCGCGCCCAAGCCGAAAAAGAGGCAGCGTGTGGTGCCCTCAGGTTCAATATCGAGCGTTTCGTCGTACTCAAGGCTGGAGTGAGACACATCATCCACCAGCCCCACGGTGAAATGGTTGCGCGGCTTGAACCGGGCCAGTTCATCGAACACCGCCCGCGCCATGCCGGGATGAAAATCACGCGAGGAGAGCCCGTAGCGCCCGCCGATCACCCGCGGCATCTGCTCAAGCCTGCCATCAGCTACGGCTTCAGCCAGCACGCTCAGCACATCGGCCAGCAGTGGTTCGGCCGGAGCACCCGGCTCCTTCGTACGATCAAGTACGGCTATCGCTTTGACGCCCGGAGGCAAGGCGGCCAGAAAATGCTCGGCTGAAAAAGGACGATACAGCAGCACCTGCAACGCCCCGACGCTGGGCTGTCCCGCCTTACCCCGCGCGTTCAGCCACAGAGCGGTTTCCCGCACCACCTCCGCCCCGGACCCCATGGATACCACCACGTGCTCGGCATCCTGCGGCCCATCGTAACGGAAAAGACTGTACTGCCGCCCCGTCAGGCTCGCAAAACGGTCCATGGCGGACTGCACGATGGCAGGCGTCTTGGCGTAATAGGGACTTACGGCCTCACGGGTCTGGAAATACGTATCGGGGTTCTGCCACGTGCCCCGGATAAACGGGTGGTCAGGGCTGAGAGCCCTGGCGCGGTGCGCGTAAACAAGATCATCGTCGATCATGGCGCGGATGGTCGCATCCGGCAGGATGGAAAGTGTATTGTATTCGTGCGATGTGCGAAAACCATCGGTAAAATGAATGAACGGCACACGGGCGCGCAGAGTGGCCGCCTGAGCGATCACCGCAAGGTCATGCCCCTCCTGCACGTTGGCGGCGCCAAGCAGGGCAAAGCCTGTCTGTCGCACCGCCATGATGTCCTGATGATCACCGAAAATGGAGGAAGCGCCCGCCGCCAGCGCGCGCGCCGCCACATGAAAGACGGTGGAGGTCAGTTCCCCCGCGATCTTGTACATGTTGGGGATCATAAGCATGAGCCCCTGCGATGCGGTAAAGGTGGTTGTCAGCGCCCCGCTCTGCACCGCGCCGTGCACGCAACCCGCAGCGCCGCCTTCGGCCTGCATTTCCTGCACGACCGGCACTGCTCCCCACAGATTGGTAACACCTTGCGACGCCCAGACATCCGCCAGTTCCGCCATGGGAGAAGACGGTGTGATAGGAAAAATCGCACAGACCTCGTTCAGCCTGTAAGCGACATGCGCCACCGCCGTATTGCCGTCGATGGTGGTGGTCGTGCCGTTGGCGGCCGTAGCAGCACCGTCAGTGGGAGAACTGGCTGCGGTACCCGTCGGGGCGTTACTGGCCTGCGTGGTCTCTGTACTCATCATCCCGCCTCCCCTCATGCCCTGACCCTGAAACGGGCGGGGGCAAGTGGCTCGCCCAGACTGCCCTCGACCGTAGGCTGGTTCTGCGGCTCGGCTACCATGTCGATAGCATGACACGGGCACTGCTCCGCACAGGCGGCGCACCCTGAACACAGATCAAGCGACACATCATAGCCACGCCCCGGCCCCCGCCGCGTAATCGCCTGTTCGGGACAGGCGGCAAAACAGTTGTCGCACTCATAACAGTTGCCACAGGACAGGCAGCGCCCGGCCTCACGCCGGGCCTGGGGTACGCTCAGTCCGGCTACGACCTCGCTGAAATCCGTCCGGGCCGCCACCGGCTGCTCGGGCTGGGCGGTACGGACGGCATCCATGTAATCGGGCAGGTGAAGCATGTCGAATGTCACCACCGGCGGCACCGGCGGATGTTCCCAGGCCTCGCCTTTGAGATACGCGTCAATTTCATGCGCGGCGCGTTTGCCGTGGCCTGTGGCGGCTGTCATGGTACGCGCACCGCCAATACAGTCTCCCCCGGCGAAAATACCAGCGTGACCAGTCATGAAATGCCCGTTGACCACCACCGTGTCGTCCTTGGCTATCGCCACATCAGGCAGGGAGGACAGCAGGGAAAGATCTGCATGTTGCCCCACCGCCATGACAACGGCATCGGCCGCCATCTGCTCGGTTACGCCCGTGCGGGTTACCGAGCCATCGGGATTCATAACGACTTTTTCAACCGTCAGCCCATCTGCCCCGAAATGGTCCGCCACACTGAGCCAGCGGATTTTCGTGCCTTCCACACAGGCCTCGGCGGCTTCGGTCGGCAGGGCCTCCATGTGGGCGTTGTCGTAGCGGAACACCAGCACCGTCTCGCGCGCACCCAGCCGCCGCGCCGTGCGCGCTGCATCCATCGCCACGTTGCCACCGCCGATCACCGCCACCGTGCGGCCCAGCAGGGGGCGCGCACCTTCACTGACATCATGCAGAAGATCAATAGCGTTCAGCAGCCTGCGCCCGTCCTCGACCGGCACATCCAGATGGTTGGCTACCGAGGCCCCCACAGCTACAAACGCCGCATCAAACCCGCCTTCCGTCATGGCCTGCGCCACATCACGCACATGGGTATTGGTGCGCAGTGTCACCCCCGGCATGGCCAGCACGCGGGAAAGCTCCGCCCGCAGGGCATCCCTTCCCAGCCGATAGGCGGGAATGCCATGGGCCATCATTCCGCCGGGTTCTTCCGACGCATCGCGGATTTCCACCGCATGACCCTTACGCGCCAGATGATAGGCGCAGGCGATACCCGCAGGCCCCGCCCCCACCACCAGCACCTTTTTGCCACTGGGCGGGGCACACGCCACCACCCAGCCTTTTTCCACCGCAAGATCACCCAGGAAACGCTCTACCGCGTGGACGGCCACAGGCGCATCCAGTTCCCCACGGTTGCAGGCGGCCTCGCACGGATGGTAGCACGCGCGCCCATGCGTGGCGGGCAGCGGGTTTTCCTGCGTCAGCAGCCGCCAGGCCGCCTCATACGCGCCGGACTGGGCCAGCGCCAGCCAGCCCTGAATATTCTCGCCCGCCGGGCAGGCATGGTTGCACGGCGGCATGAACGACACATAGGCGGGATACTGCCAGCGGCGGCTACCAACACCACGCCGTGTGGTCTCCTGCATGATCTGGCCAAGATCGTGAAGTTTCAACGACATATGCACTCCCCCGCCCCACCCTCGCATTGAGAGCGAATGACCCGCGCCGATTTCTCGACGCTTACGTCAAAAATATTTTCCACTCAATGATCTAAATCATGAGTAAAAAGGTACTCAATAAGGATATAAAAAATAGGAATAATTTAGCAGATACTATATTAACGTGCCTTAAATGTCTGTTATATATTTTTGACATGTGTATCACAAATATGCTAACCGCCCCCGCTGCCACAGAAGCTCAATACAGGGCGCATTACGCCAAGACCCTACGCTATTCCGCCTTCAAGACATCGGAAAGACGCAGAATGACCGCTCTCCCCCGCCAGACCTCTCTTTTTCTCTTGATCGGGGGCGTGTCGTGAAGAAGGGTGTCCGGATTGCTACCATAGGGGGACTACTGGCAGCCGCCGTTGCTGGGGGGCTGTTCTGGCGCCACCATATGGCATTGAACGCCCTGCCACCCGGCATTCTGCATGGCAATGGCCGACTTGAATTCACCCGGGTTGATGTGGCGGTCAAATATCCCGGCCGGGTCATACAGCTCACGGCTCACGAGGGCGATGACGTAACGGCTGGCCAGATCGTGGCCCAGCAGGACACCACGATCATGCAGGCGCAATACGCACAGGCCACGGCCCAGCGCGAGCGGGCATCCAGCGCGCGGGATCGGATGCAGGCAGAGCTTCAGGCCCGACAGGCTGCCCTCCAGCTCGATACGGACGAACTGCGCCATGCCCGGAACATGCAGGCGCGCAACCTGATTTCAGACATGGAGACTGAACGCCGTCGCATTGCGGTCAACGCAGCGCAGGCTGCCGTTACCGCCGCCACGCAGGCCGTGCAGGAAGCCGAGCACGCCACACAGGCCGCCACAGCGCAGGTCAATGAAGCGCGTGCCGCTCTGAACGATCTGACCATCACCGCGCCGGTTGCCGGGCGGGTGGAATACCGGGTGGTGGAACCGGGTAGCGTGCTGCCTGCGGGCGGCCGCGTTTACGCCCTGCTTGATCCGGTTGATCCATACATGACGGTCTTTTTCCCCACCGCGCAGGTGATGAAACTGAAAACCGGAGATCAGGCGCGCATTCTGTTCGACGGTCTTCCAACACCTATTGCTGCTGAAGTATCCTATATCGACAGCAGCGCCCAGTTCACGCCCAAATATGTAGAAACCGCAACCGAGCGCGAACAGCTTGTCTACCGCGTCAAGCTCCGCGTCACGCAAGCGGCACAGGCACACTATGGCAGGCTGCTCAAGGCGGGCATGACGGGCGAAGCCTATATCCAGTCCCGCCCCGATGCCCACTGGCCCGCTGTCGTAACTGCGGGCCGGTAAGCCACGATGAGCACACCCGCAGCCGGGATTGAAGTCTCCGGGGTTTCGCACCGGTATAGGGGCGAAACCGTTCTGCACGATCTCTCCCTCAGCCTTCCGGCAGGACAGACCATTGCCCTTGTTGGGCCTGACGGGGTAGGTAAATCCACGCTGCTGGGCCTGATCGCGGGGGTGCGCAAACTCCAGAGCGGACGCATCAGCACGCTAGGGGTTGATATCGCCAACCGCCGCGCGCGCGAGCAGTTTCTGCCACGTCTGGCCTTCATGCCGCAGGGGTTGGGCAAAAACCTCTATCCCACCCTTTCAGTCCGTGAAAACATTGATTTTTTCGGCCGCCTTTTCGCACTCGATGCCCGAACGCGCGAAACCCAGATTACCCACCTGCTGAACGCCACCGGCCTTGCCCCTTTTCCCGATCGCCCCGCCGGGCAGCTTTCGGGCGGTATGAAGCAGAAACTCAGCCTGTGCTGCGCGCTGGTGCATGAACCCGACCTGCTGATACTGGACGAGCCCACGACGGGTGTGGACCCACTCTCCCGCAGGCAGTTCTGGGCTCTGGTCGAGCAGATGAGGCACGAACGCCCCGGTATGACCATACTGGTGTCCACCGCCTATATGGAGGAAGCAGACCGTTTTTCCTGGCTGGTGGCCATGAATGACGGACATATTCTCGCCTGCGATGAAACCCGTACTGTATTGGAAAAAACCGGCACGACCAGTGTAGAGGCCGCCTATGTTTCGCTGCTCCCGGCCTCCGCACAGCAGGGCATCAGCACTTTTGAAATTCCACCCTACACGGATGACGGCACGCCCCCCGTTATCGAGGCGGAAAACCTGACGCGCCAGTTCGGCAGCTTTACGGCCGTGGATCATGTCAGTTTCCGTATCCATCGCGGAGAAATCTTCGGCTTTCTCGGATCGAATGGCTGTGGAAAATCCACCACCATGAAAATGCTGACAGGACTTCTGGACATTACCAGCGGCAGCGCAACCCTTTTCGGCCGCCCTATCAGCGCCGGAGACATGAACACCCGCATGAGGGTGGGCTACATGTCGCAGGCATTCTCGCTCTATGAGGAACTGAGCGTACGGCAGAACCTTGTCCTACAGGCCCGGCTGTTCCGCCTTCCGGCCGCACAGGCCACCGAGCGTGTCAACACCATGCTCAAGGATTTCGAACTCACCGACCATGCGGATGAACGTCCCACCGGTCTGCCTCTCGGCTATCGGCAACGGCTCCAGCTTGCGGCCGCCTGCATCAATAACCCAGACATCCTGATTCTTGACGAACCCACCTCCGGCGTGGACCCAGCCGCCCGCGACATGTTCTGGAAACACCTTGTCCGTCTCTCACGCAATGGAAAGGTAACGATTTTCGTTTCCACCCATTTCATGAACGAGGCCATGCGTTGTGACCGCATTTCCCTGATGGACAAGGGCCGTGTGCTGGCCAAGGATACCCCGCAGGCAATCATCCAGCAGGCGGGGGCCACGTCTTTGGAAGATGCGTTCATTATTTTTCTGGAAAAAGCCGGTAACACCGTGTCGGTTTCCAGAGCCGCCGCTTCTGCCGATACAGCACCGCAGGCCGCGAAGACCTCATCCGCCTTCATACGCTGGCTTTCACGGCTCTGGGCTTTTGCGCGCCGGGAAACGGTAGAACTGCTGCGCGACCGCCTGCGTCTTGCCTTTGCCATTCTCGGCCCGGTCAGCCTTTTACTGATTGCCGCCTATAGCGTGTCGTTCGATATCAATACCATCAACTATACGGTGGTTGATCACGATCAGTCCCAGATCAGCCGCACGATGATGGAGCAGTTCCGCGGATCGCGCTATTTCCGGCAGGCCACGCCCACTCCGGACCTGCGCACACTCCAGACCCGCCTGCGGCATGGTGAAGTCGCATTGGGCATTGATATTCCGGTCAACTTCGGACGCGACATGCTGGCAGGCAGAAACCCGGAGCTTGGTATCATCGTTGATGGGGCAATGCCCTTTATGGGCGCGAATATCCGCGCCTATGTCGAGGGTACACTGGCCCGTTACGGGCAGGAACTGGCCCACACCAACCCCGCCGCCGGGCGTACCACCCTACCCTTCAGCATCGCGCCCCGGTTTGCGTATAATCAGGAGTTTCGCAGTATCTACGCCATAACGCCTGGCGTGATCATGCTGGCCCTCATCCTTATCCCCACCATGCTCACCGCGCTGGGCGTGGTACGGGAAAAGGAAATAGGGTCCATCATGAACCTGTATGCCTCTCCTGCCAGTACGGGACAGTATCTTCTGGGCAAGCAGCTCCCTTATGTCGGACTGGCCATTCTGGCTTATCTGGCGCTGGTCTTTCTTTCGATCACCCTTTTAGGCGTACCGCTGAAAGGCTCTTTCACAGGGCTGAGCCTTGGGGCGCTGTTCTATATTCTGGCCAGCACCGGCTTTGGCCTGCTGATTTCAACCTTCGTACGCTCACAGGTAGCCGCCATTTTCGGCACCGCCATCATCTGCCTCATCCCTGCCGTCAATTTTTCCGGCCTGCTTTACCCGACATCCACCCTTACCGGCGTACCCTATTATTTTGGCGAGGCCTTTCCCGCCACATGGTTCCAGCTTATCAGCCTTGGGGCGTTCACCAAAGGGTTGGGCGTGCGGTTCTTTATCCCGATGTATGCGGTCCTTCTCGGCTTTGCCTGTCTGTATATCGGCAGCGCGTGCCTTCTCCTTCGCAAGCAGGATGTCTGAACATGCGCTGGCTGATCAATGTAGCACTGCTGAGCGGCAAGGAGTTCAGAAGCCTTTTCAGGGACTTCATCCTGTTCGGGCTTATTGTCTTCGCCTTTTCCTTCGCCGTCATCATTGTAGCCGATGGGGTGAAAGTTGATGTCTCCAACGCCACTGTTGCCTTTATTGATGAAGACCACTCCGCCCTTTCGCGCGAACTGAAAGCAGGCGTACTGCTGCCCTATTTCAAGCCGCCGGTCCTGACCAACCGCGCCGCCGCCGCATCTGGCATGGACCACGGCACCTACAATTTTGTCATAGACATTCCGCCGCGTTTCGAGGCTGATGTGCTGGCCGGGCGCGCACCAGCCATACAGGAACGGATTGACGCCACCGCCATGACACAGGCTGGGCTGGGCGATGGGTACCTACAGCACATATTCCTTTCCCAGGTCAGCAGCTTCCTGCACACGCCCTCAGCGGAGCAACAGCTTCCCTTCCGCACGCAAAGCCGCATCCGCTTCAATCCCAACAGTGAATCGTTCTGGTTTACCTCCGTCATGCAGGTGGTGACGGACGCTACGGTGCTTTCGATCATCCTTGTCGGGGCAGCGGTCATCCGTGAGCGCGAACACGGCACCATCGAGCACCTGCTGGTGCTCCCCGTTTCAGCCAGTGAAATCGCCATTGCCAAAATCCTTGCCAATGGGGCTGTCATTTTTGTCGCCAGCATGGCCTCGCTCTGGTTTGTCGTGCATTTGTGGCTGCGGGTACCCATTACCGGGTCTCTGACGCTGTTTGCCGCCTGCCTTGTCATCTATCTTTTTTCGGTCACGTCACTGGGCATGGTGCTGGCCATTTTCGCGCCTACCATGCCGCAGTTCGGCCTGCTGGCGGTGCCGGTTTATGCCATTGCCTACCTGCTGTCCGGTGCTGCCACCCCGATCGAGAGTATGCCCGACATCATGCAGATGGCCGTGCATGTTCTGCCCACCACGCAGTTTGTCAAAATCTCGCAGGCCATTCTTTACAGAGGGGCCGGGCCGGAAACCATCTGGCCTTCAGTGCTCTCCATTCTGTGCGCCTCCTCGCTGTTTCTCGCACTGGCGCTGCTGCGTTTCCGCTCCATGCTTGCCCGTCAGGACTGATCCGACATGTCTGCTCGCCCCTTCCCCTTCCACGCGGTCGTCCTTGCTCTGCCGGTTCTGCTCGGTGCCTGCTCGCCATTCCACACGGAAATCCCGCCCTCGCATGTCACGATCCCCGGTGGAAACGCAGCCGAGGCCAACACGGGCAGCGTTGACCTCACCCACTGGTGGACAGACTGGCATGACCCGCTCCTGACCCAGCTTGTGGAAGAGGCACTAGCCGCCAACCCTGAACTGCGGCAGGCCCGTGACCGGGTGGCGCAGGCGCGCGCCTACACGAAAATAGCGAAATCCACCCTGTATCCGACCATTGGCGCCACGGGAGATATCGCCGGTGGCGGTATGAACTGGCGGCAGGCCACGCCCGCGCTGGCCAACAGCGTAGACCCCAATCTGGGCGACCCCGCGACTGACGGGCATCTGGCAGGCGTGGGCATTGCCTGGGAGCCGGATGTTTTCGGCCGCAACGCCGCTACCCTCAAGGCCAGTCAGGCCATGGAACTGACCGCACAGGACATGCTGCACGGCGTGCACATGACTATAGCGGCCGATGTAGCCACCAGCTACCTGAGCGCGCTGGGCACCAGCCAGCGCATCGCCCTGCTGGACCGCTCCGAGCAGACGCTCGAAAGCCTGCTGGCCTACGCTACCGCCCGGTTTGAGGCGGGCCAGACCAATCAGGCCGACATTCAAAGCATCCGCGCCCAGATCGAAGCCCTGCGCGGCAACAGGCCGGTGCTTGTCGCGGCGTATGATACCTTCCGTCGCAGGCTGGCCATTCTGGCCGGCCGCACACCTGATAACGCCCCGAACCTTTCCGGCCATGACACGTTCACCACGCCCGCTCCGCCGCGAGCGATGCTGCCTGTCACGATCCTGAACAACAGACCCGATGTCCTGCTGCGTCGCCATCTGGTGGAGGCAGCGGCGCAACGTCTTGTCGGTGCCAAAACGGAACTTCTACCCCGCTTTGGGCTTGAATTTTTCGGGGGCGACGGCCGCCTGCGTTTTGATGGTATTCCCGGCCTGTCCGGTACGGGAGGACTTGTCGCACTGACATCCACCCTGCCCATTTTTACCGCCGGGCGCATTCATGCCCAGATTGCCCAGGCCGACAGCAGACTGGATGAGGCCGTAGCCGCCTACGATCAGACCCTGCTGAACGCTCTGGCCGAAATTGAGGATGCCAGCGAGCAGCGCGCCCGGCTGGATGCCAGCGCCGACGCGCTAACCACCCGTACACAAGCAGCCCGCAATGCCGCCGATATGAGCCATGGCCTGTTCGAAGGGGGGCAGTACACCTTGCAGGACGTTCTGACCGCCCGCCTGCGCCTGATCGACGCTCAGGATGAACTGGTCAAAACCCAGACTGCCCGCGCACTCTCGACTGTGCACCTCGCCCGTGCTCTCGGGGGCGGCTGGTCCCCCAGCACGCCATAAAACCAAGACCGACACCCCTTGCCGCGCAACGCAACACCGGTAATCAGGAATACGAAAGTGCCTTCACGCAACAGGGAAAAAATCGGCGAAGCCCGCCCTCCCACATCGTCGCGCACGAAATACCGCATTTCTGAAAAGCGTGAAGCCGCGCGCCGCATGAAAAAACAGGAATTCGAACGCGCCGCGTGGCAGGTATTTTCCACCGTGGGACTGGACACGGCCACGGTCAGAGACATTATCAACGCCAGCGGTCTCTCGCCTGGCAGTTTTTACAATTACTTCAAAACCAAGGAAGTCATTTTTGACGCCCTGCTCAATCTGGTGATCGCACGCGCCAAAGAGGCCATCCTGCTTGGTCACTCTGATGAAGATAATCTCGAGACCATGCTGCTCAAAGGCTACGCGGCCTCTTTCCGCGAACTGCTGAGCCTGCATGGTGCAGCCCGTTTCTTTGAACTGAACCAGCACCATATCCGCGCACGGCTGTTTGGCTCCACCGCGGTCCGGGACATGACGGAAGACCTGAAAACCCGCCTTCAGGCCAGAATCAGATCAAACGCCATTACACCAGACAAACTCGCCCTTGCGGTTTCGATCATTTTCATGGCCGGTCTGGAAGGGCTGCTGCACATCTCAAAAAACCCGTTTAGCGATATTGAAGAAACTGCTCGCTTTACCACGGCCCTTCTCACATCCGGTCTGCTCTGCGGCTTTTCCGAGCCCTGAGGGGTATACCGGCCCCATCCGTCTCAGTGCATGAAAACAGGAGGACGCACGTCCTTTTTCAGCGCAAGGCCGATGGCCTGCCCCGGCACCAGCCGCGCCTGTTCGCCCTCACGCGGAATATCAGCAAACAAAGCCTGTCCACCCGCCGCCTCCACCTGAACGCGCAATGAGCGGCCATGAAACGCCACGGATAAGACGGTGGTGTTCAGAACCTCATCCCCCTTCAAATCTGTCAGCACCAGATCTTCAGGGCGGATACCCAGTGTCACCGCCCTGTCCGGGGGAAGAAGCGTGGTGCCATCAAGCGCTATAACCGGCTGCCAGAGCGGCCCTATGGCAAAGCGTGTGCGTCCGTTCTGCTTCTGGCCGGGTAGCGCTCTCAGCAGGTTCATGGTGCCAATAAAGCTGGCGACAAACTGCGTGGCCGGACGATCATACAGCACATCCGGCGGCGCGATCTGTTCAATCCGCCCGGCATTCATGACCACGATCCGGTCAGAAATCGACAGAGCTTCCGTCTGGTCATGCGTGACCATGACAAAAGTAGTCCCCAGTTCTTTCTGTAGTCGCTTGAGTTCCGTCTGCATATGTTCACGCAGGCTGGCATCAAGGGCAGAGAGCGGCTCATCCAGCAGGAGCAGGCGAGGCTGGCAGACCAGCGCGCGCGCCAGTGCCACACGCTGTTTCTGCCCCCCCGACAGGCTGCCGATCCGCGCCTGCACCTTGTCCGGCAGGCCAACCAGTTCCAGAACTTCCTTAACCCTGCGTCTGATTTCTGCGCTACCCACCCTGCGCAGAGACAGACCAAAGGCAATATTCTGGCTGACATTCATATGCGGAAACAGTGCGTAGTCCTGAAAAACAGTATTGATAGGGCGATCACACGGACGCAACGCCGTCATGTCCTGCCCATCCAGCAGTACCCGCCCCTGCGTGGGACTTTCAAAGCCTGCGATAACCCGCAAAGTCGTGGTCTTGCCACAGCCTGATGGCCCGAGTAGGCTCAGAAACTCGCCCTGCGCAATATCCAGATCAATGGACTCCAGTCCAACATGCCCACCGGCAAAAACCTTACTGACATGATCGAGCCTGAGCAGTGCTTCAGCCATCGCGGCTTTCTCCCGGTTTGGTTGTATTGACCCACACGATCTGGGCGGGCTCCTGCCCCGGATTGGAAAAAGCGTGATCCAGCGTGCTGCGAAAAGCAAAGCTGTCGCCCGGCCCGCACTGATAGGAAACACCATCTATCGTCAGTTCAAGCTGGCCACTCAGCACGTAACCGAATTCATGCCCCGTATGAGTATAACTGCCCGCCGTGGTGCCGCCCGGCACAACACTGACCAAAATACCCGTCAAGGTAGCACCGGGGGGCGAAAGCAGCCATTTTTCAATCCCATCCGCATGTACGGGCAGACGCTTGCGCGTTCTGGAAGAAACGCAATACAAATCGCTCTGTGTCTGCCCCCCTTCACCCAACAGGGCACCGGGCTCGACATTGAGCGCCGCCGCCAGCGGCCACATGACCTTGATCTTGAGCGAGGAAATACCCCGCTCGATCTGACTGAGCGCGCTGACGGAAATACCAGCCCGACTGGCCAGCTCCATGAGCGACAGATCGCGCTCCAGCCGCAAGGCCCGCAGCCTGCGGCCGATCAGCACATCGGCATCCGGCGCCATTCAGCCGCCAGCCTTGATTTTTTCGAGCAGTTTCCCGAGTTCCTCGGCCTGCTTCATGGGGCCGGTGAAAACGGTCGTCTTGAGCATCACCTCCGGGTCGGCGGGCAGTTCAAGCTCCTTGAGCTTTTCAGCAGGAACGGCAGCAAAAGCCGTGCTGGTGGACGCGCCATAACCATTGTTCTCGATCAGGTGTCGCCCCGAAGACGGTGCAAGACGGCTGTTGATGAAATCATACGCCAGGTCCTTGTTCTTTGTGCCCTTGATCATCACGAAGCCGCAGCTCCATGTCAGCATACCTTCCTTTGGTTTCATGAAGGCAACCGGCACGCCCTGTTTGCGTAGCGCCACGGCGGACTCGTTCCATGTCATGGCCGCCACAAGCGCACCGCTGGCCAGAGACTGCTCGACCGATGTCATATCTGTCGTGTAGGAGGCCATGAGCGGCCGTTGCTCACGCATTTTGGTCGCCACTTTTTCCATATCGGCAGGGCTGAGATCAAACGGGTTAACCCCCGCAACCAGTGCTGCAACAACGGGCGTATCGTGCACGGCGTCAATGGTGGACATCCGCCCGGCGTATTTCCGATCCCACAGCAGAGTCCAGCTCTGCTCGACATCCTTGGGAAGCAGGTCGGTCCGATAGAGAATGGAAGTATTACCCCAGTCCCATGGCACCATCCACACCTTGCCCTCGCCGGCCTGAATGTCGGGCAAATTACGGAAAACAGGGAAAATCTGGCTCCAGTTAGCGATCCGGCTGGTGTCGATCGGCTCGATCAGCCCTGCTTTATTCCAACGCTGGATTTTGTCGTAGCATGGATGAGCGATATCAGGGCGAAAACCGGCCTTGAGTTTGGTAAAGGCGTCATCGTCATCACCAAAAACAGAAATATCAACCGCACCTGGATGGGCCTTCAGATACGCCTCATCATATTCAGGCTGTTCGTAACCTGACCAGGTAAGGTATGTGAGCCTACCATCCTCCGCCCGGGCCGGGACTATGGGAGCCAGGAAGGACGCCGTCATGGCGAGCGCCAGAACTTGTGTGGAAATCTTTTTGACGATGGAAGATTTTTCTTTACCTGTCATATCAGAACACTCCACGGTTGCGTCAGGACACGGCCTGCCGCTCTGTCAGTTTTCCCCGACGGCGCATCAGTTCCGAAGCCGCCGCGATAATGATACTGACCGCCAGAATCAGACTGCCCAGCGCCATTACCAGCGGCAGCGAGCGCGGAAAGCGCAACTGCCCCCAGATATAGACAGGCAATGTCGGCTCTGATCCAGTCAGAAAAAAAGCGATGATAAATTCATCAAAACTCGTCAAGAAGGCCAGCATAAAAGCCGAGCCGAGAGCAGGCAGAGCCAGCGGCAGGATAATGCGCGAAAACGTGGTCCATTCGCGCGCGCCAAGGTCTTCCGCCGCCTCTGGTATGGAGCGCGAAAGCCCCGCGAGCCGTCCGTACAGGATCATGAAAGCAGTCGGCAGCCCCACCAACATATGCCCACACACTAACGCTATGCGGGACGGCCCCACCCCGATGACATTGACAACAATCAGCATGGCGATGCCGACAATCACACCCGGGATCAGCAATGGCAACTGGCACAAGCCTGACAGAATCGTACTCAGACCTGAGCGCAGGAAAACCCGTGCATAGGCCAGCGTCAAACCGCATAGCGTTGCCAGAAAGGCTGAAGTGCCTCCCACCTCAAGGCTGGTTAGCAGAGCACGCCGCACACCGTCATTATGCAACAGCGCCCTGTACCAGCCCACGGTAAACCCTTTGAGGGGAAAGGCCGCCTGAATGGAGTCATTAAATGAGAAAAGTGGGATGAGGCATACAGGCAGATACAGAAAGAACAGATACAGCCCAACATAAACGCCCAGCCCCATACCCGGAGACAGCGGCCTTTTGTAAAAGGGCTGAGGCGTTCTCATGCCGTTTTCTCCATCTGCCGGTCCGTCTGCCGCAAAAGCCCGATAACGAGCGCAATCAGCGCCATAACCGCCACCGACAGCGCCGCCCCGAACGGCCAGTCATTAGCCCGACCAAACTGCACCTGAATAAGTGAGCCGATCATGATGCTATTCGGCCCGCCCACCAGTGCCGGGGTTACGTAGTCCCCCACGGTGGGAATGAACACGACCGTAGCCGCCGCCAGAACACCTTTAATGGAGTAAGGCAGCACAACGCGGCGAAAGGTTGCAAAAGGCCGCGCCCCCAGATCCGCCGCAGCCTCAAACAGCGAACGCGGCATATTTTCCAAAGCCGTGAAAATTGGCAGAATGGCAAAGGGCGCATACGCATGGGCCAGTGTCACGACCACAGCGGCGGGCGTATTCAGAAACGCCAGGGACGGTGATGCCAGCAGACCTGTACCCGTCAGAAAGGAATTGAGCACGCCATTATAGGCCAGCACGATTTTCCAGGCGAAGACGCGCAGCAGATAGCTCGTCCAGAATGGCAACGTGACCAGAAACAACAGGATGGCACGGTAGCGCCCGGCGTGAAAAGCCAGAAAATAGGCGACTGGATAAGCCGTAACGACTGTCGTCGCCGTAACAAGCCCCGCAATCAGAAGTGAACGCCCGGCCACACGCGCGTAAAGCGGGTCGTGCAGGAGTGTGGCAAAGTTATCGAACGTGAAACCATTACCCAGAAGCGAGCCATCGTTGTGCCTCAGGGACAAAAAAGCCAGAAGCCCGAGCGAAAACACAATCAGACCGCAGCCCAGCACGCCCCCCGGCACCAGCATGAGCACACGGAAGAGCAGTCCATTAAGACCTGTTTTCTGCGACGACGGTACGAAAGGCATGATGTGCTGCTTCCGAAACGTGAAATACGAGTCAGTTTTTTCACACTTGAATAATTTACGTCAACGGAATATTTTGAAGTGGCAATAAAAAGAACCCTCTCCACCTCCACCATCCAAAAATACGGTCCGGCAGCACACGAGCGGAACAGCGCACAAAACACTTGAAAATAAAAAAGGGTTTTGTGACGATACCAGAGTTTGAATAGGTCTGTTTTACAACTTTGTGCCGCGCACGCGGTTTGGGGCAGCCATGGATAAGGTGTCCCGCGGGGTTTCAATGGCTTTCAATGTTCAGGAACTGACATGACTGTTTCTTCACACGCACTCGAATTCTACATTAACGGGCAATGGTGCGCGCCATCAGGCAGCGAGCGGCTGGATGTCATCAACCCTGCAACGGAAACCCCCTGCGCCACCATCGCCATGGGCAATGAGGAGGATGTCAACCGCGCCGTAGCGGCAGCACGTGCGGCTTTTCCCGCATGGTCGGCCTCCAGCAAGGAAGAGCGTATCGCGCTGCTGGAAAAGGTCATTGCCATCTATCAGCGCCGTTCGGAAGAAATGGCGCAGGCTATCTCCCTTGAAATGGGCTCGCCCATTGCCCGCGCGCGCGACAGTCAGGCGTGGTCGGGCTACGGCCACATGCAGGAAACACTGGATGCCCTGCGCGCCTTCTCTTTCGATACCGTGCGTGACGACATGCTGCTAACGCATGAGGCCGCAGGCGTGGCCGGACTGATCACACCGTGGAACTGGCCCATGAACCAGATTGCCTGCAAGGTGGCCCCTGCCCTTGCCGCAGGCTGCACCATGGTGCTCAAACCCAGCGAGGTCGCCCCGCTCAGCGCCCTGCTCTTTGCCGAAATCATGGACGAGGCCGGGGTGCCGGCGGGCGTGTTCAACATGATCAACGGCAGCGGCCCCGATGTGGGTGAGGCGCTCGCCCGCCACCCGGATGTGGATGTCATGTCCATTACCGGCTCAACCCGCGCAGGCGCTGCGGTTGCACGGGCATCGGCCGACACCATCAAGCGCGTTCTTCAGGAACTCGGCGGAAAATCGGCCAATATCATTCTGCCCGATGCCGATTTTCAGGCTGCGGTCAGCGATGGCGTGCGCCGCTGCATGGGCAATTCGGGCCAGACATGCGACGCCCCTACCCGTATGCTGGTACCACAGGCCCGCATGGCCGAGGCAATGGAGGTAGCGCAGGCTGTGCTGTCCGAACTGCGTATGGGCAACCCTGCCGATGAGGAAACGGAATACGGCCCCGTTGTAAGCGCGCTGCAGTTCGACCGTATTCAGGCCCTGATTGCCAAGGGCATTGCGGAAGGGGCCACGCTTGTCGGGGGTGGGACGGGCAAACCGGCAGGGCTTGAGGTAGGCTACTATGTCAAACCCACCGTTTTCGGGCAGGTCAGTCCCGACATGACCATCGCGCGGGAAGAAATCTTCGGCCCGGTTCTCTCCATCATCGGCTATACGGATGAGGAAGACGCCATCCGCATCGCCAACGACACGGTTTACGGTCTGGCAGCCTATGTGCAATCCGGCGATCTGGCTCATGCAAGAGCCGTGGCCCGCAAGCTACGGGCAGGCAATGTCACGCTCAATCATGGCGCATGGACGGTCAAGGCCCCCTTTGGCGGCTACAAGCAATCCGGCAACGGGCGGGAATGCAGTGTTTTCGGCCTGATGGACTTTCTCGAACTCAAGGCCGTCATCGGCTACGGAGAGGCATAATGACAGGGCCTTCCGGCGCAGCCTGTGGCAGTCTTTACGAAGCGCAAACCCCCGCCGCGCCGGACTGGCCCATTCTGACTCAACGGGTCGAGACCGACGTTCTGGTCATTGGCGGGGGGCTTACAGGCCTTTCCACGGCCCTACATCTGGCCCGGCAGGGGGTCAGAGCGATTGTGCTGGAAGCCCATGGACCAGGCTGGGGAGCCTCGGGCCGCAATGGCGGGCAGGTCAACCCCGGCCTGAAACCCCCGCCCGATACGGTCGAAGCAGATTTCGGCCCCGAGCACGGCGCCCGTCTGGTGCAGATGGCCTGGCAGGAAGGGCCGGATCTGGTGTTCGACCTGATCGAACGCTACGGCATTGCGTGCGACGCCGCGCGTGGCGGCACGATACGGGCCGCCACCGCCGCGGGCCAGCTTGCTCCTCTGCGGGAGTTGGAGCGGCAATGCCGGGCACGGGGCTGGCCCGTGCACTGGCTGGACCGTACTGCCATAGCCACACGCACCGGCCATACCCTGTATTGCGGCGGCCTGCTGGATACACGCGGCGGGCAGGTCAACCCGCTGGCTTATACGCAGGGCATAGCCCGGGCTGCCCAACAGGAAGGTGCTACCCTGTTCTGCCACAGCCATGTGCTCTCACTAGAGCGGGTTGGCGGACGCTGGCTTGCCCAAACCCGCACGGGCTGTGTTGTAGCCGAGCGGGTCGTTCTGGCCACCAACGGCTATACGGACAGCCTGCGCGACACCCTGCGCCGCTCCGTTGTACCGGTCTATAGTGGCATCGTGGCCAGCGAGCCGCTGCCTCCTGCGCTGCGTCGGGCAATCCTGTCTGAACGCGAATCACTCTACGAACTCGGGCAGATCACCACCTATTACCGGGTGGACGGCGCTGGCAGGCTCCTGATGGGCGGACGCTCTTTTTCTCACCCGGCGCAAGGAGCGGTCGCCTTTCCCTATCTGGTGGCGCGGGCAAGAAAGGTCTGGCCCGCCCTGCGCGACATTGGCTGGACACAGGGCTGGAACGGTCAGCTTGCTGTAACGCTCGACCATTACCCCCACTGGCACGAGCCTGAACCCGGCCTGATGGCGGCGCTGGGCTATAATGGCCGCGGGGTAGCCATGGCGACCCTCACCGGGCGCGAACTGGCCGCGTATCTAGCGCAGGGAGCCTCTCCCCTGTTTCCGCTCACGCCAGTCCGGCCCGTTCTGCTCCATTCCTTCTGGCGAGTAGGAGTCGAGGGGCGTATTCTGTGGGGGCGGGTACAGGACGCTTTTGGCCTGTCATAACTAGTGGCGTGAGGCGCGGTCGTGAGCCTCGTTCCACGTGCCTTAAAACTCCTTCACGGCCTCTTGAACCTTTGTTCCAGAGCACAGTTTCCCTTGAAACCGAACGAGTTTTCCGAAGATATTTCTCTCAGCCAGAAAGAGCTATCGCAGGTCATTATGCCCGTTCATAGCGGTGCGATCGCATCGCCGCACACGTACTGACAAGGCGGCGGAATTAACTCTCGTTAAGACATAATTTGGTTTTCCAAACTGTCCGTGTCTTGCATGAACATCGTGTTAGGTGGCAATAACGCACAGTTTCATTTCCACATTGTGTTAATGATAAGGGAAATAAGTGAGCGCGGTCATTGCGGTAAAATTCTGATGCCAAAAATTTTGTATCTTATTTCCGAAGACTGGTTCTTCTGCTCGCATTTTCTTGCGCGCGCAAAAGCTGCTCAAAACGCCGGTTTTGAGGTTGTCGTCATGACGCATGTTGGCTCGCACGCCGACACCATCCGGAGCCACGGCCTGCGCGTGCTGCCATGGAACCTTGACCGCCGCAGCCTCAACCCGCTGGACGAACTGAAAAGCATATTCCAGGTCTGGCGCGTCTACCAGACAGAACGCCCATTTCTCGTGCATCATGTCGCGCTCAAGCCGCTCCTGCACGGATCACTCGCGGCACGGTTTTCTGGCATCCGGCATGTTATCAATGCGCCAGTAGGTATGGGCTATATTTTTTCTTCCAGCGACTGGCGCGCCCGCCTCCTGCGCATTCCCATCCGTCTGGCATTACGCCTGCTGCTTAATCCACGCGGCAGCCGGGTTATTTTTGAAAGCCCCGATGCCGAAAAAGACTTTATTGAAGAACACACAGTACGGCCTGAAGATGCGCGACTGATCCGCGGCGCCGGGGTTGATCTGGCTCTTTTTCAGCCCACCCCCGAGCCGGATGGCGTGCCGGCCGTTATTCTACCTGCTCGTATGCTGTGGGATAAAGGGGTAAAAGAATTTGTTACAGCCGCCCGCCAACTGAAGGCAGAGGGCGTGAAAGCCCGCTTCCTGCTGGCGGGCGCGCCCGATCCCGGCAACTTTGCCGCCATACCCGAAGAGACCCTCCACGCATGGGAAAAAGAAGGCGTGGTGGAATACCTTGGGTTCCGCTCTGATATTCCTGACCTGCTCCGGCAATGCGCCATTATCTGTCTTCCATCGGCCTACCGAGAAGGGTTACCGAAGGCCCTGCTGGAGGGATTGGCGGCCGCACGTCCTATCGTAACAACTGATGTCGAAGGCTGTCGCGAGACCGTTGTAGAAGGCGTCAACGGGCTGATGGTTCCCCCGCGTGATCCCACTCGCCTTGCCAACGCCCTGCGTTCACTTCTTGCTGACCGGCCCAAACGTATTCTCATGGGGCAGGCCAGCCGCAAACTGGCTGAAACGGAGTTCTCGCAGGAAAAAGTTATCTCTGAAACACTGGCGGTTTATGATGAGTTTTGGAACGCCGAATGACTACGCAACATCGTCACCATCAACGGTTTCAGGTGATTCCCCCTCTCTATATCATCTATTTTCTCTTTCTTGAAAAAGTTTAGGCGCTCACGTAACTGGACAAAATACAGAAAGGACCGCTTCGCCAAAAAACGGAAGGGAATTTTTTCTCGACGTGCTAACAAAAGATGGGGCGGCATCAGCAATGTCAATGCTAATGAGGGAACTATGAAGGAAGTTGTTATTCATATCGGCGGTGGCAAGTGTGGCAGCACGGCCTTGCAACAGTTTCTTACATATAATGATGAGTTGACGTCCAAGAACGGCAAAAAAAAATACATCTATTGCGTCATCCAAAGTGACGGCTCCATTATTCACGGTGCAACGCTCAATGATGCCGTGCAGCAATACGATCCGATCGGCTTCAGTTCTGTTCCCATACCTCTGGGCAAAGACGCTGCCATGCTGTTCAAGCAGGGGATTATGGATGTTCTCGAATTAGCAGACGATCAAACCGTACCCATTATTTCCTGTGAGGCATGGGGAGAATTTCATTCTCTCTTCAAGGAATACGGCATCTTTGACGGTATTAACGGTGTAAAATTCAAGGCTCTTCTGTTTGTCCGGCCGCAAGTGGCCTGGCTTAACTCCGCATGGTGGCAATGGGGCGCGTGGTCGCGCCTTTCCTTCGAGGAATGGATCAGAAAATATGGCCTGACAACATGTGACTGGAACAGCATGGCCTGCGGCTGGGAAGCGCTACATAAAGACATCGAGGTCACAGTTTGCGATACCGCTCGCTATGATGGCAGCAATAACCAGCAAGCACTCGTTGATTTTCTTGATGTTAAAGTGCCAGACAATGTAACAGTTAATTCCTTTGCGAACCAGGGTGCACCACGCGCGCTGATAGAGTTCTTTGCGCGCAATCGTGAATTCCGCCCCTCTGAGCATGATGCACTTATTGAGTTTACGCTAAAGCAATATGTGCAGTTTCAAGGGCAGCGCGCCCCTTTTGTTGTTAATCAGGCAACACAGAAATTCATATGCGAGACGTTCTGGGAGAAAAACAGAAGTCTCGCGCGGTTTTTCACGCCGGCTGATCGGGAAGTTTTTCTTGAAGATATCAAGTGGTTCCCGCGCGCCTATCTGGAAGATGCACCGCAGGGTGACACACCACAATCCGATGTGGATCGCCTGATTGCCGATCTGATTGGCGCGATCGTGACCCTATCAGGCGATTTGCAGAAAACACGCTACGAACTGTACAACAGCAAAGCGGAATAACGAGAAACCTGAACGTGTGGGCAGACCAAAATCTGCCCCACATCTTGGCTCATTTCCGAAAGATTTTTCTCAACCCTCAGAAATAAGCTTTTAAATGACTAACAGGTCAATTTCAGGAAAGCCCTTCCCCTGTGGCAATGTGCCTGAGAATACGGCCGAGTTCAGTTTTTCCAAGCTGGCTGGCACGCTCAAGCAATTGAGTTGCCCCAATAAAGCCCATACGGAAAGCGGCTTCCTCCGGGCAGCCAACCAGGCTACCCTGCCGATCCTGTAGAGTCTGCACAAAGGTGGAGGCTTGCAAAAGAGAATCTGGCGTGCCCGCATCCAGCCATGCTGTACCCCGGCCCAGGCGCTCTACATTCAGCATGTCAGCTTGTAGGTACATTGTGTTAAGATCAGTAATTTCCAGTTCACCGCGCGCAGAAGGACGAACTTTTCTGGCAAATTCAGTGACATTGTGATCGTAAAAATAAAGACCTGTCACAGCCCAGTTTGAAGCAGGATGGGAAGGTTTTTCCACAATATGGGTGGCTTTGCCATCACCATCAAATGAAACAACGCCATAACGCTCCGGGTCTCTGACCTGATAGGCAAATACGGTTGCCCCTTCTGAGCGAGCCCCGGCAATACGTAGCGTTGCAGAAAGGTGATCACCGTGAATGAGATTGTCACCCAGCACGAGCGCACAGGCCTGACCATCAATCCATTCTTCACCAATGAGAAAGGCCTGAGCCAGACCATCCGGGCTCGGCTGTTCAGCATAGGAAAGACTGATGCCAAGATGAGAGCCATCTCCAAATAGACGCTGGAACTGCGGCAAATCCCGTGGAGTGGAAATAATCAGAACATCCTGTATCCCTGCCAGCATGAGCGTGCACAGCGGATAATAAATCATCGGCTTATCGAAAACAGGCAATAACTGTTTGGAAACGGCCAATGTCGCAGGATGCAGACGTGTCCCTGACCCGCCCGCCAGAATAATACCTTTTTTTATCACGCGATGGACCCCAGACGTTGACCTGCATAAGTTTTGGAACGGATACGCTCCCACCACACGGTATTGTTTAAATACCAATCAATGGTTGCGGCGAGACCCCGCTCAAAATCATGCGCCGCTTTCCAGTGCAGAGCATTTTCAGAAAAAGAGGGATCGATTTCATACCGGTGATCATGCCCTGGACGGTCTTTAACGTAAGTAATCAACCGCTCACGCGCACCGTTGGCACTAGGAAGCTTCTGATCCAGAACAGCACAAATGGTTTTGACAACGTCCAGATTTTTGCGTGGCTGACGCGCGCCAATGCAATAAGTCTGCCCCGGAGTACCATGCGTGATGACTTTCAGGAGCGCCTCGGCGTGGTCGTCGACAAACAGCCAGTCCCGTGTATTGGCACCATTGCCGTAGACTGGCAGTGGCGCCTCATTGATTCCGTTAATGATCATCAGCGGAATCAGCTTCTCCGGGAACTGCCATTTGCCGTAGTTGTTGGTCGTATTGGAAACGATGACCGGCAGCCCGTACGTATGCATCCATGCACGGGCCAGATGGTCTGACGCCGCCTTGGAAGCGGAGTAAGGACTGCGCGGATCGTAAGGGGTACGCTCGTTAAAAGGTGGATCCTCATCCGCCAGCGCGCCGAAAACCTCGTCGGTCGAGATATGATGGAAGCGGAACTTCTCTCTTTTCTCGCCAGACAGGGTGGCAAAATATTCTCTTGCAGCTTCCAGCATGACAAACGTGCCGTTCACATTCGTCTGCACAAAAGTGCCGGGGCCATCAATGGAGCGGTCCACATGGCTTTCTGCAGCCAGATGCATGACCGCATCAGGCTGGTATTTGGCAAAGGCAGCACGAATACCCACACTGTCGCAGATATCCTGTCTCACAAGCGTATGATTGGGGTGCAGAAGGACATCTTCCAAGGCATCTTGCGATGCTGCGTAGGTCATCTTGTCAATGTTGATGACCTCATACCCTAGTTCTCTTACGGCAAACCGGACAACTGCTGAGCCGATAAAACCGCAACCACCAGTTAATAGGATGCGCAACATAAACCCCATTATCAGAAAATAGCTCTGGAGTTTATACAACCATTGATGGCTTTAGAAACCCACTTTTTAAGATAAAACGAGGATAAAATCAGACGCAGAAACATTCTGATTTCATATTACCCCCATACTGTCGCACCGCGGCGGCTGATTCGCATCAGATCACGGCTACCCGACCGGGATCATGCACGCCTTTTGTTCGCCAGCCAAATATACATAGCCGCCAAAATACCTCGCAATCACCATTCTGCGAATGATAATTGTTCTCCTAGGTGGAGCTTGCATCGGCATAAGACTAAAGCAAAATTGCGTATAACAAATATCATGTTCATAAATTATTAACTCATATAAAAATATAGTGGGGAGAGAATCCGAAGCATTTTAAACACACCTCCAACACATTAACCCAGACAGCAAACAAGTAGGGTATGATACGCCCGCTACCCCCTTGTCATCACTTGAACTCCAAGCCATAAAAATACGAAATTCTCCTTTTGAGTGATGACAACAAAGGGGTAAAGACGTCAGCAACATAGGAAGATTTTGTGAAGTCTGGTGTTCAAATGGAAAATGATATCCTTGAGTTAGAACGACCAGAGCTGTTTGGTCTCATAACCGTGCCAATCCGCGGAGATAACCGCGGCAAGCTGGTTGCCGTCGAGAATATGAATGGCATCCCGTTTGAGATGAAGCGAATCTTCATGATTTATGGCACTTCGTCCGACGCCGTTCGCGGTGCGCACGCCAACAGAGACTCCAGCTTTGCTTTTCTGACCATTGCCGGGTCTTGCCGTGTCCGCCTCAAGACACATAAGGGTACCATCGCCGACGAAGAACTCGCCTCCCCCGACAAGCTGCTCTGGATTGACAGAATGGTCTGGAAGGAAATGTACGATTTCAGCGATGATTGCATACTTGTTGTCATTTCTGACCACTTATATAATCCCAACGAATATATAAACGGCTTCGACGAATACAAGACAATTATGGCAGAATGGGTGGCGAATGGACGAAATTCTTAGTTCACATAATCTTCTTGCAAGTACCTCTTTAAAGCGGAGCGATCTGCTTGATCAGGCTGCTGCAGATGGACGGATTATAAGAATTAATGTTATTCGGAACCACTCCTTCGAGCTGATTGCGGCAACACTAGATGCCTTTCTGGCGCTGTCTGACCTACGCGCAGAGTTCAACTACAGCGATTATGATGACGCGTTTTCCCTGACCGCGTTAAGCGAGCCTGCGGATCTGCATCTGCTGTGGGTCGACCTTGACCGGTATGATGCGCAGGGACAGGCCTATATTATTGAACGCCTGAACACGTTGGGGAAAACCACAACCGCGCCGGTTATTTTCGCCGCGCTCGGCGGTGAGGTGCTGCCCGAGGACTCCTTATGCAGCGAGGCCATTCGTGATATTGCCACAAAAATAGGCGACGGGTTTTATGACCTGCGACTGGCATCCTTTACGGGTACGCGCTGCAGCCCAGCCGCCTGCCTGGAAATATCCCGTTTTCTGGGCCTACGCCTCATTCCATCACTGCTGGCACCGCATCTCAAGGCAGTTGTGGTCGATCTCGACAACACCCTGTATCAGGGCGTGCTGGGAGAAGACGGCATTGATGGCGTTGTGCTGCAAGAGGGACATATAGCCCTGCAGCAGAAGTTAGCCGACCTCGCCGCGCAAGGTATTTTTATCTGCATCGCCTCCAAGAACGAAGAGCAGGATGCGCTGGACCTATTTACCCAGCGGCAGGACTTTCCCTTGCGCCCCAACATGATCACAAAATTCATGGTGAATTGGGATAAAAAATCAAAAAACATCAGTGAAATTGAGTGCTTTCTGAATATCCACCATTCATCAATGTTGTTTGTTGATGATAACATGGGCGAGCTATTTGACGTGACTCAGCAATTGCCTGACATCAAGGTATTGTGGGCCTCGCCAGACAGCACCGCAAATGCCAGGGCTCTGGAAAATTTCCCGGGGCTATTGAAGAACTCCGTCTCGGCAGAAGATCTGATCCGCAGCAAAGACGTCCAGGCCAACGAGGAGCGCCGCCGCCTACAGGAGCAGATGGCACCGGAAGATTACCTGCGCTCACTGGAAGTTGTGCTGGAATTCAGAATCAACGACCCTGAGCAGATTAACCGCGTTGCGGAACTCTCCAACAAGACAAACCAGTTCATATTCAACTACAGACGATACTCCATTCAGGAAGTTACAAGACTTTCCTCAGGCGAGAAGTCATGCGTAGTGACAATTTCCATGCGGGACAAGCTTGTAAACAGCGGAATTATTGGCGCTGTTCTCGCCGAACTCAAAGACGGCGTAGTCTGCATAGACGATGTTTTTGTGAGCTGTCGTGCATTGGGGCGCGGCCTGAACGAAATCATCCTACTGGGGGCTCTCAAATGTGCCTGCGACAAGCTGGGCAGCCATACAGTGCAGGTAGGCTTCCAGCACGGCGAACGGAACCGGCCAGCGGCTGAATTTATAAGCTCCCATCTGAAGGAGCACGTTGAAGTTGCAGCAGAGTTTAATTATACCTTCCCCCAAGGAATTGTCGAAATCTTGGTGGAATCATAGGATTGTTGTCTGATGGCACATAATGCTGATGTCGTTGCGTTTGTACAGAAACATTCAAAGCTGTCTGATCAATTCGAAGCGCATTTTGAAGACCCCGATGTCTGGAGCTCCTTCGAGCGGATCGAAACGGCGTTGACCGCTGAAGAAACCTTCAACATCCAGTTTTCGCCAGAAGAACTCACAGCTTTAACAACGCCCAAAAGCTTTGTTGAAATGATTGAAAGCAAATTGCAGTAATCTGCTGAGGAAAAGTACATTGGCTCTGGCGAGTAAGGTAACCTCCTTAACGGGGTTGTCGTTTCAGTTGCGGTCTGTGGTGCCTGCTGATGCTGAGGTTGTGCTCAAGCTGCGGGGACAGGATGGGGACAGGCAAAAATACCTGAACCCCATCTCTGATGACGTCGAGGCGCAAAAAGCCTGGATTGCCAAACAGAATACGACGGAAAACGATTACTATTTCGTTATCGAGGATCGCTTTACCAAAGAGCCGGTGGGACTGATCGGTCTTTATAATATCGCTGGCAACCGCGCGGAATGGGGCCGCTGGATTGTAGACAGTTCCAGCCTGGCCGCCGTTGAGAGCGTGAACCTGCTGATGGCATTTGGTTTTAACGATCTTGGGCTTTCTGAAATTTACTGCCAGACTGTGGCCGACAATGCTGCCGTTGTAAAATTCCATGATGGCTATGCCACCAAGCAGCTGCTAGACCCTTCGCTGACTGTTAGCCTGCGTGGGGAAACATACCAACTGGTTGAACATATCCTGACACGGGCAAGCTACGAGACAACCGTTGCTGGAAAGTGGGATGCATTCTGCCAGCAAATCTTCAACCGTCGACTGGCGGGGGAACTAGGGTGCTTTGAATTCCATCATATTGGCATTGCCGTGCGATCTGTTAAGGACGCCGCATACGGCTATCGCTTGCTGGGGTATCAGGCAGAAAGTTCGTTTACAGACCCTGAACAGGGCGTGAATGGTCTGTTCATGACGGCAAAATCCCAGCCAAGGATTGAGCTGCTTGAAAATATGGAGGGATCGCACGTTCTGGATAGCTGGCATAAACAGAGCGTAACACCGTACCATTTTGCCTATTTTGTAACAGATATCCCTCATGCCTTAGAAGTCATGGGAAAACTGGGTATCCGCCAGATTACGCCAGTAAAACAATCCGTCTATTTTGGCGCGCCGATTGTTTTCCTGCTGCTACCAAATCGCTTTATGATAGAGCTTATGGAAAAGACTAAATAATGGCACTGCCTATACTTTTTTATTTCCCGTGGCGCGAAGCGTCTGGGGGGCCAGTTTATCTAACGACTATTGCGCGTGAGCTGTCCAAGACATATCCGGGAACAATATATTATACTGATTATGAAAATGGTCTTTCCGACTCCATGTTGGAAGGCACCAGTGTCAAGAAGTTAACCGTTCGTCAGGGAGACTTTTCGGTTAACGTCAAAGAGCCAGTTATTTTTGTTACTCCGCTTTACTGGGCGCACTGGATGCCCGTTATTCACCCGGAGAGCAAAATCCTTTTTATAGACTGGCACAACCTTTGCCTTCCCGTTTTGCGGGATAGCTGGAAAATCGACCCCGAACGTCTTAAAGCTTTCCTCCAGATTATTAGCAAATCCCGATCTGTGATGTTTTGCGATGCCGCACACAGAGAGGCGCTGAACTCCTATGGCGTCAATTTTGATCCCATATACGTGCCCATCGGTGTGGAAGCATCCACCACCGTCAAAACCGACTTCACAATAGACCAGAAGCACTTGAAAATTGCTATTCTAGGTCGACTGTCTATTGATAAAGTATTTGCTGTTACAAATCTTGCCAAGCACTTTGAGGAATTCAATTTTCCTGGCAAAAAAACACTCTATGTTATCGGCTCCGGCCCGGAGCAACACCGCATTATTGCCGAAAACTACCCTTCCGTTGAGGTGGTATTCACAGGGCCGCTATTTAATGAAAAGCTGAACGATTTTCTTGTAGAAAACGTAGATGTTATGTTTGCCATGGGCACATCAGCTCTGATGTCAGCCAGCCTGGGCATTCCCACTGTTGTCGTCTGTCATGAGATGCATGAATACCCGGACGATGCTTTTGTTTTCCTGGATCAGGTCAAAGGTTACTGTCTTGGTTGGCAGTGCGAACAAGTCAAAACACTTGATATGCCCGCATTGACCTTAAAAGAAGTGTTTGCCCAAATACTCGATCCCGCAACCAATCGGAAGATTGCACGACGCGGGATTCAATATGTTCATGAAAAACATAGCCCTGCATTTGCTGCAAAAAAATTTCTTGAAGCTACTAAAGCTACATCTCTCACCTGGGGCAAGGCAAACAGCACATTCCGAAGCTGGATTATGGTGCGCAGACGTCTACTGCCCTTCGGGAGCAAGCATACTCTGTGGTACACGCGCTCCAAAAACGATGTGCATGAATTTTATTATGGCAGCCGCCTCCTTATCCGTGGGCGCAACGAAGGTGTCTGGAAGCTCCTTTACCGCGCGTTCCTGAAAGCCAACAGGGTCCGGTGTCTCACCAAGCACAATATTGCACGCGCCAAGCTGTTCCTTAAAGCATTTTCGAGAGCGGATCGTCTTGTTCTGGAAAATCTCGCCCGTATTGCACAACAACAGCGTACGATTTCCGAACAACTGAACAATAAGATTCAGGCCCTGACAAATCAGGTCAACGAACAAAAAAGCCTCATACAGCATTTAACTCAGGCGAATACATCCTCAACCCGGGCTATCAATGCACGTTTAGACAAACAGTCAGACGATCTGCTGCTGTTGTCCTCTCAGTATGATGAACAGTTCAACGCGCCGCTACCATTGCATCAAAACGCCAGCGAGCAGTTAAAAGCACTGGAGCGACTGTCTGCCCCGTCGCACACTGTAAAGAAACAGAACGCCAGAAATACAATTACCGGAAAACCAGGCACACCGAACAATAGTCCTGAACAAGTAAATCCGCGGCACGAAACGCCGCTTGCGGAACAGACGGAAAAATTGTTCTCTAATGAGATAGAGAAGAAATATCTCGCCCTCGCCCAAAGCATGGATGCGGAAAGCCAGCTTGTGGTCACGCGGGTTCTGCAGCGGTTATGGCAGTATGCTGGCCAGCCGAAATACGACCTTCAGGTCACACACAAGGAAGAACAGAATTATAGAAAAATTCTGAACTTTCATCACAACAAGACTTTACAGTTAGATGATGGCTGGTTTTTGTATAGTGGTGAGTATTTTCTTCCGCCATCAGACATTCCATTCGAGGAATTTCACTACAAGTACTGCGTACCCGATCTGACACATCCGGAGCGGTTGCGGACCAAGGCCATTATTGATGTCGGCGCTTCAGTGGGCACCTCGGCTCTGGTGCTGCGTGAATTCACGAATGAAGACATCTGGGCGATTGAGCCAGACCAACATAATTTTGCGCTGCTGAAGCAAATGATTGCGCGCAACAACCTGAAAAATGTACGACCGCTCAATGTGGCTATCGGCGCAAAATCCCCGACCATGAAGGGGGAGAAGCATAATGATCAGACTTCTCCCAAAAACAGTCTGGGTGAGGTTTCATCGCCATCGAAAAGTGAGGCAATCTCTCTCCAGACGATTGATTCCTTGGTCCAGGAATGCAAGATCAACACCGGACTGATTAAAATCGATGTAGACGGCAGCGCCTTGCAGGTTCTCATTGGCGGCCGGAACACGATTGTCACGCAAAAACCCGCTTTGCTTATCAGTATGAATCATCATTTTGAACAGTTTTTCCAAGCAAAAAAATGGCTTGAAAGCTTGAATCTTGATTATACGTTTAAAGTACGCAAACCATGCAATCTATCCGCCACCATGGGTGTGTGTCTTATTTGCGAAGCCCGATAGCTCAACCTGACCTCTGAGAGAGCATGATGATTAAGTTTCTTAACCTCAAAGAAATAAACTTGCGGCACCGCGATGAGCTCATGCAGGCCATGGCTGATGTCCTGGATAGCGGTTTCTATGTACGTGGGCAGCAGTACAAAGCATTTTGTGAAGAATTTGCCGCTTACTGCGGCACAGACCATGCTGTAGGTGTAGCCAATGGCCTGGACGCGCTGGAAGTAGCAATCCAAGCGTTAGACCTACCGCCGGATAGCGAAATTATTGTACCGGCCAATACCTATATTGCGTCGGTTCTGGCAATTTCGAATTGTGGGTTTACACCCGTTCTGGTGGAACCAGACGAAAAAACCTATAATCTTGACCCTGAAAAACTGGCACAAGCCCTCACTCCAAAAACCAAGGCCATTCTGGTTGTGCATCTGTATGGCCGTGCAGCCGATATGGCTGCGATCAATGCCTTTGCCAAAAAGAATGATCTTTTTGTTATCGAGGACTGTGCACAAGCTCATGGTGCCGAAATTGACGGACGGCGCGTAGGTAACTGGAGCGATATTGCCGCTTTTTCGTTCTACCCTGGTAAAAATCTCGGGGCCCTCGGAGACGGTGGAGCTATTACGACCAATAATCCAGAATTCGCGCGCAAAATTTCTTCCTTGTCCAACTACGGTTCCTTTCAAAAATACGTCAATGAAGTGAAAGGACGCAATTCTCGCCTTGATGAGCTACAGGCAGCTATTTTGCGGGTGAAGCTAAAATATCTCGATGAGGACAACGAAAAGCGGCGTATTATTGCAGAAACCTATGCAAAGAAGATTTCTAATCCGCTGATCACCATCCCGCAATTACCAGACAATCGCCTTTCGGCTGTCTGGCATCTTTATGTTATTCGCACTCCAGAGCGCGAGGCTCTCCAATCCCACTTGGATCAGGCCGGGATACAGACGTTGTGCCATTATCCAATTCCGCCTCATCAACAGAAGGCTTACGCAGAGCTGCTGCACCTGTCATTGCCGCTGACAGAAAGTATTCATCAGGAAGTACTTTCCTTGCCCATGGATCCGACGATGACACATGAAGATGTAGAAAGCGTCGTAGACGCGGTTAATGCCTTCAAGATCTGACCTGTTTGCCCGGACTCTTGCCAACAGGGAAGAGTTCGAAAGACTTGTTACAGATGCGGGAACGCACAGGAACCTTAACAAGTCGGCCACCTCTGTTCTAAGGGCGGCCGATTTCGCTGTCAGCACTGGCACCGGGGTTTACCGGAGCCAGTATCTGGAACGACTTTTGTTGAATATGGCTGATCAGTTGGCCAGCAAAAAAACATCCACCCGCCGGGGTGTTTTACACGTGATGACGCAAGCTTATCAGTCTGGCGGACATACACGTGTTGTCGAACGCTGGATCAACCACGATAGCCATCATTGCCGCCACTCAGTATTTCTTACGGGACAAGGTAAACTGCCGATCCCGCAGAAAATACCAGCCCTGACCCAGGCATCTGGTGGACAGGTTTTCAGACCTTCCCGTTATACGTCTCTTGTAAGTAAAGCCCTAACCCTACAAAAAGTGGCGCAAGAATACGATTTCGTTGTTCTGCACACACATATGCAAGACCCAATTGCGACTCTGGCTCTTGGTGCACAGAACTTTGCAGCCTCTGTAATATATTACAACCACGCCGACCATCGCTTTTCTTTGGGTATGGGAGCGGCCTCTGTTGTCGCAGAAACAAGATCATGGGGGAAAAATATATCCTCCCTCAAGCGAGGCATTACAGAGAGCGTTGTGCTGGGTATTCCCCTACAAAAGGATGTGGCCGAACATTACAGAAAAAATTTTTCCACCCGAGCGAAGCTGAATATCCCCGCAGCCAGTAAAGTTATTTTTTCTGCTGCATCCGAGCATAAGTTCATTCCTTTTCAAGAATTCAATTTTTTACATGCGGCAGTAAAAATTTTATTGCAGCAACCGACAGCACACCTCATGCTTGTCGGAGTGGGAAAAGACTTCATCCAAAGGAACCTGATGGATATTGACGGAGGCGAAGCCGTTTGTGCCCGTATACATACTGCTTCCGCAGTTGGAGAAGAGCTGTTTATTGATTATCTCATGATGGCTGACCTGGTGATCGATTCTTTTCCAGAGAATGGTTCCACGACGTTGATGGACTGCGTATCATGCGGGTTGCCGGTGGTGTCTCTCATGGCACCAACAGGACAGATGGACTATCTGGTCAATACTCGTGAATATACACCTGACATAGAGGCTTTTATTCGTCAGGTTCTATGTTTGCTTGATGATGAGCAATGGTCGAGACGCGTCTGGCAGGAGCAGCACGAACGGCTTATGAATGACAGCTCTCCTGTCAATTTTTCCAAACGTTTGCATAGCCTGTATGCACAGGCAATGAGCAGCAAGCCCATAGGTCTGGGAAACCGGATACAAGCCGTCGGACTGGGCGATATTGATTTGCTACATACTGCGCGTGGTCACATCTAATACAAGAACAGTTCCAAATATACTTTCATTAATATTTGTATTACTATAAAAATATTTAAATAAATTTTTACTCCCGTCCTTCCCTCAAGAAGACATACTCTCAATACGTGACATTCATGATGGATATAGGTAATGGTTAGAGAGAGAGAGCGTGGAGAGCCTCTTGGTTTGACGTTTGACGTATGGTTTCATTGGTCGCATCTAGATGAACAGGGAGCAGGCGTGGAACAGGCAGAGTTCTTTGGTATGGGTGCGCGCTTGAGCGGATCGTCTGCTCGCATGTCTGCGACCGAGACACCCGGGCCATTTCTCACGCCTGCAGCGCAGGGCTGTGCGATCGCATCTCTGTCTAGCCAGCCCCATGTCATTTTTAACAGTTCTGACGCGCGAGCCCCCCGACATCCCAACAGGCAGTGGCGGGCAATCCATGCCCCGCGGCTAGCGCGTATTGGAAGCAAATTGCTACGCGAAGCGTCATGCCAATGGGCCGGCCTGAAGCAGTTCTTTGGCCCTTTTGTGTACATGTTTTTTCGTAATCGTTTGGCAGTCAGATTACCCCATGCGTAAAAATGCATATTTCCATTTGGCGCTGAAAGACATTTATCTTGGCTTCCGCCAATGGGGCCTTGCATATCTTCTCGGTATTGGAGACACGAAACAGCGTTACTCACGTTCAAAACTGGGGCAGTTTTGGATTACGCTCAGTATGCTTATTTTCATTATTGCAATCGGAGTTGTTTACAGCTTCCTATTCCATCAAACATTAAAGGTATTTCTCCCTTACGTTGCGTGCAATTATGTCATCTGGACGTGGATGTCTGCCAGTATTATTGATAGCACAACAACCTTTGTGCAGGCACAAGCATATATAAAACAAACAAGTATCCCAAGAACTGTTTTTGTTCTGCGGACATTGGTGAGAAATTTTATTAGCATGGGACATAATTTTATTATTATCCCTCTAGTTTATCTATGCACACAACATCCGGTTTCATGGACCATTATCCTTGCCTTACCCGGCTTTCTTTTTATTTTGGCGTGCAGTTTTTTTTCGTGCCTCTCAATCGGAGTTATTTGCACGCGTTTCCGCGATATCCCACAAATCGTGCAGGCAATGCTGCAGGTTTTTATGTTTGTCACTCCCATCATGTGGCCGGTTACTTCACTCAATGAAAGCGCACGAGTGATTGTGGAGTACAATCCGTTTGCAGCAATCCTGCATATGGTCACACAGCCCTTACAGGGTATTGTGCCAAGTCTATGGGAGTACTCTTTGGCATCGGGAACATTCTTAGTGTTGATGGTCTTGGGCCTATACACTTTCGCTCGATTCCGGGCGCGTATTGTTTACTGGTTGTGATGGTATTATGGTTGAAATCCTTCTCGAACACGCAAGTGTTGAATTTTCGATCTATAATGCCCGAAGCCGCTCGATCCGCAATGATCTGCTGAAGCGAGTTGGGGGGCATATTGGCCATGGCGTTAACAACGATCGCGTGGTTATCCATGCGTTAAGAGATATAAACCTCCATCTTACTGAGGGCACACGTCTGGCTCTTGTTGGTCATAATGGTGCAGGCAAATCGACCATGTTACGCCTGCTCAGCGGCGTGTACGAACCGTCGGCCGGCTCTGCGCTGATCGAAGGGCATGTCTCGTCCCTTCTGGATCTATCCATGGGGATGGACCCCGAGCAGACAGGACGGGAAAATATTATCCTGCGCGCAGTTTTTCTGGGTATGAGTGTCGCACAAGCGAAAGCTCTCGTACCTGAAATTGCGGAGTTTTCCGAGCTTGGCCCATATCTGGACCTGCCAATGCGAACCTATTCTGCCGGCATGGCCATGCGGCTGGGTTTTGGGGTTTCCACCGCCATCCACCCCGATATTATCCTGATGGATGAGATGATCTCTGTCGGAGATGCGCGTTTTGCCAGCAAGGCAAAGGCCAGGTTGCACAACATGATGGATAAAGCCGGCATTCTGGTTATCGCATCCCATAGCTCGGATACACTCAGACAGTATTGCGATCGCGCCATCTGGTTGGAAGAAGGCCGTATCATTATGGATGGCCCGCTAGAGGAAGTTCTGGCGCGGGCACATGGAACTGGCTGACGGCTGCAGTCCATGATGTTACCGTACAACTCAGGCGCTCTGCGCCCGTGAAGTCCAAACCATCACCGACATATCCATCACCGGCCCTAGCGCGCTCAAACAAGCCCTTTCCGGATGATCACATTTTTGGGAAGGCCACGATACCACAGTAGACCGGCACTTCCCGCACCATGGCGGAGGATTATCTGGCAGCCCCAGACCATGGCATTTGGTGAATGTCCAAGCCACCTTGTCAGCGCCTTAACCTCGGGCCATAAAGACAAAGAGAGTGCTCTCTTTAGAATAGAAACAAAAAAGGAACAGGCAGCCCCTCCTATAAATAACACTGTACTTGCAGATCGTCCCTGACTGATGTTCGCACTCAATGCTTCCACTCGGATTGTCTACCAATTTGGACATAGACATTACGTGCCCGGTGGAACATGCTATACATAATTCACGGAGCAAGTCGGTGCAAAATGGACAAAGCAGAGCTGAGAGAAACATTACTCGCGTAAAAAATAATCCGATGTCACCCCTCACCTTGTTGCACTCTATATGGCAGATTGTTACGGACCATGAGAATTGAACGCCTTGCCGTTGCAGATGCGCTGCTTATAACCCCCTCTCGCTTGACCGATTCACGCGGCTTTTTTTCCGAAACCTACAATGCCGAACGCTATGCGGAGGCGGGATTGGAACAGGTTTTTGTACAGGACAACCAGAGCGTGTCCTACCAGAAAGGCGTAGTCCGGGGTTTGCACTGCCAGCTTCCTCCCCACGCCCAGGGCAAGCTTGTTCGATGCGCACATGGCGCAATCTGGGATGTCATCGTAGATATTCGTCATGGCTCTCCCACTTACGGCCAATGGATTTCCACAGAACTGTCTGAAGAAAACTGGTCTCAGCTCTGGGTTCCCCCTGGTTTTCTACATGGTTTCTGCACCCTGACTGAGAATTCTGAAGTACATTACAAATGCACGGCCCCTTACGATAAAGCCGCCGAAAGAACTGTACGATGGAATAGTGCTGAACTGGGCATTACTTGGCCAATCAGCAAAAACGACATCATTCTTTCAGAAAAAGACAGCCAAGCACCTGAATTTTCACGATCAGAACTGTGGTTCCATGTCTAAAACCACAAGAGGAGACCTACTATCTCTTGAACCCAAGAGAGGTAATCTCCTTGTGGTTGGAAAAAACGGGCAGTTAGCGACATCTCTGGGCAAGCTTGGACCTGAAGGTCTACTCCGGATAGGCCGGCCAGATCTGGATCTTGATCAGCCAGATACATTGGAGAAAGCGTGTGACGCCGTGCAGCCTACCGCAATTATCAATGCTGCTGCATGGACCGCTGTAGACCTAGCTGAGAATGAGCCTGAAGCCGCAACAAGGGCCAACAGAGACAGTCCACAGAAACTGGCCGCCTTTTGTGCCAAGTCCAAAATTCCCTTTATTCATATCTCAACAGATTACGTATTTGACGGCAAAAAGGGCGCACCTTACGTAGAAAGTGACCCAGTGTCTCCCCTCACAGTCTATGGGCGGACAAAGGCTGAGGGTGAGCAGGCCGTCATGGCGGTCAACCCGTCCAGCATTATTCTGCGTACATCATGGGTTTACTCCGCACTGGGCAAAAATTTCGTGCGCACCATAGTACAGGCAGGAGCACGAACATCCTCCCTGCGAGTCGTTGAAGATCAAAAGGGCTGCCCGACCAGTTCTGATGATCTCGCTCGAACTATTCTAGATATATTAAAAACCCTTGAGAAAGCAGACAGAAAAGACGTATACGCCGGCATATACCATGCATGTGGGACTGGCGCAGCAACATGGTATGAACTGGCCACCCACGTGCTGCGGGAAGCTACGCTCTACGGCCTGCCCATGCCCGAAATAATCCCCATTACCACGCAGGACTGGCCGACCCCGGCTCTTCGCCCCGCGGATACCCGCCTCGACACACACAAACTCCAGCAGGTTTTTGGCATTACCCTGCCCCATTGGCACAAAAGTACAAGCACGGTCGTACATGAAATCTTCGATCAGGACACAGAGGGATTTCTACGGAAATCGGTTTGAAAAAATAAGCGATTTTCCTGCCTCAAGCCTGCACGCGCTTCCGCCTGAAGGGGACTGAAAGTCCGCATTGTCCATTCTGACGGCTATAATTCGGATTATAGTAGGGATCTTTAACAAAATCATCCCCCCATTTTTTACACATATACCTATAATTCTCCTGGGATTTTATATCATTTTTATAATGACTCTGCCGTGAAATTTCTCTGCGCTCCTGACAGGACATCAACGCGAACGGTGTCCATACAATTCGCAGGCCCAACTTGCGAATACTCAGGCAAAGATCAATATCCTGAAAAATAGTTTCAAGATCTTGTTCTTTCATTCCTCCAATCTGCTGCCATACAGTCTGTCGCAAGGCCAGACAAACGGTGCTGACAGCGCTCACACTCCGCATAAGTTTGAGCAAACCCGACGGGCCATTATCATTGTAATGTGCACCGGCAAGAAAAGATGCGTCGTTTTCTGGTCTTCCTAGAACCAGTCCGCCATGCAGCAATCTGGCTGTAGCATCAACCACGCGACACCCGACAGCCCCCACATCCGGCCGTACTGCCTGAGAGACCATTTCCCTCAGCCAGTTTTCATCAACCACGGAAACTCCTTGATCAAGCAAGAGAAGAATTTGTCCGCATGTCTTTTCCGCAGCTTCATTGATTCTCTCAGCCAATGTGGACGATGGCAGGCAATCAATCATACGCACACGTGGATCGGCCAGAAGAGTGGACAAAGCCCTGCTGGCGCCCAGGTCTGTACTGCCATGCCGTACCACCAGAACTTCCAACGCTGCATATTGTGTACGCCTGAGCAGTCCGTAAAGGCATGTATAAAGCTGTTGAGAATTTGTCCACCTCGGAATGATAACCGAAACCAGAGGCGCTGGATCAGGCAGTGCAAAAACAATGCGGTGGAAGTTTTTAGTCGCAGCCTGCAACTCTACCTCGTAACCACGAAGTTGCAGATGCTCTGTAATAGCGACACGAGCGGCGGCAACACAGCGTGCCATAGCGCCTTCAGAAAAACTTCTGCCCTCGGTTTCCTGCCGCCAATGATAAAGAATACGCGGGATATGCCGGACGGCTGCCGGCCCGCACTGCGCTGTTGCCCGCAAAATCAGGTCATAATCCTGCGACCCTTCAAACCCCTTCCGGAACCCACCCACGGCTACAATAAGGTCACGCCGATACGCCGCCAAATGATTGACTACATTCTGGCCAAGCAGCAGATCGGGATCAAAGTCAGGTTTGAAATACGGGCCATACCGGCGTCCCTTTCCATCAATCTTGTCTTCATCCGTATAAATGACCTGCACCTCGGGGTGGTCCATAATCTCGGCGGCCAGTTCATACAACGTATCGCGCGGGATCAGATCATCGTGGTCCATCAGAACCACCCATTCCCCCCGCGCCAGAGCAAGAGCAGAATTGGAAGCTGCAGAAATATGCCCACGTTCAGGCCGCATAAAGACCTTAATACGTGAGTCGGCCGCGGCGGCCTGCCTTAATATCCGGGCGACATGAGGGGCGGAAGAAGCATCATCTGCGATACAAAGCTCCCAATTATCGTAAATCTGCGCCTGTACAGATGCGATAGCCTCCAACAGGTAGCCTTCAGGGCTTTCATACGTTGCCATAACAATTGAGAACAACGGCCGATGCGTAAAGCGTGCTATATCCGCACGCATGGCCTGTTCACTCGCCTGAGTGATTTTTTCATCCTCAATGCACCATTTTTGATAATCCTGTTGTGTAAAGGAACGTAAACGCGCCTTTACCAGCACATATCGGATGTAAGGTAGAACAGGACGTAATGCAGTTTTGACAGCAGGGTATTTGTAAAAAAAACCTCTCCCTCCATCCGCAATGCGTTTAAAAGCATGACCTGCAGTTAAAGATATAAAAAACCACAGCTTTTTAGCAATTACGGACATGGATCAGTTTTCTCTACTCTTCCACCTAAAAAACAGAATGTTATTGTATTCCCAAACTGTTTCCCAGATTTTACGCGCCATTACCCGAAGGGATACCCTGCTTACCCCAGAATAAACCACAGACAGAAAATCTGCTGCTCGGCAAAGGTCGCCCGACGTAGCTGTCTCATCTGCCGCAACAACCTGTAACGCGCGACCCATCCCACCATACCCGGCGTAGCAAGTGCTTTTTGCAACGCAAGCAAACAGGTTCGATTCTGCTCCTGCAGGAGCTGTTGTTGCGCCAGAAGCCGCATAACATTACCCCGAAAAGCCCGCATGAACAAAGAGGGCCCCCGCCGAAAAGCGGCCAGCGCACGCCTGAACCAGTGTGTTGGCGCACCGACCGCATTGCTCTGATGCTGTCGATAGTACAGCGATGGTCTGTTATCCGCGACAACGACGCCACCCGCAGCACTGACCAGCAGATAGCTCCACCAGTCATGTAACGTATCTGGCGGTGGCGGCATGGCGGCGCGCACAAGCGTAACCGCCGCGGGAGAGAGCAGAACCGTGCATCCAGTGGCAATATTCTGTGTCAACGCCATAGGGAAAGTCGGATCATGCGGCAGCATGGGAGAAACACCGATCGGCTGTAGATCAGCGTCCGTTAGTGTTTGCCGTGAACAGTAAAGAGCTGGTACCTGCCCATTGCACCGCGCGGACATTGCCACAAGCCCACGCTCCAGCTTATCGGGAAACCACACATCATCCTGATCGCAAAAGGCAACTACGTATCCCTCAGGCACATGCTCAAGCAGCAGGCCAAAGGATTGCGCAACCCCAAGGCGCGCTTTCCCTTGGGTTATCTCCCGGCAACGCCCCGGCGCCAGAAGACTAGCAAAACGATGCAGGATTGCCCGGCCATCATCCCGCGATCCATCATCCCGCCAGAGAAGAATCCAGTCAGTATGAGTCTGCCTCGCCAGCGACTGCAACAAGGCCTCGAGATAGGTCGCTCCGTTATAGACCGAAAGCAGGATACAGACCGGCACACCACTGGACGACGCGCCATTCTCTGGACTGTTCATGCTGACCTATTCTCTTCCAATCAGGTTCTTCCTGTCTGGCAATTCAGAGCATCTAGCAAGCGGCGCGTCAAATACGGCGCCTTCTCCTCCCTCTCGCTTCGTCCGTTGGGTTCAGATGAACTAGCCCGGGTTCCCCACGAAGCCTTGTTTTGGACTGAACAGCAAACAGGGGCAGGCGCGGTTTTCCTGCCCCCGATGCAGCTTACAGTTCCCCGGTCAGAAACTGGGCGCGCCCCAGGCCGAAGCTCCAGTGTTCGTCAGCATTCTGGATGATGGACACCATCAGATCCGACGGCGCCAGACCGCAGGCCTGCTCCAGCTTTTCGGCCAGAAGGCGGTAGAACAACGCAATCTGCTCTTTGGAACGCGGGCGGGAGACGACCTGCAACAGCACGACCTTGTCCGTGCGCGGAATATCCAGCCCCGTATCCTCAATAATCATGTGCGCGGCATCATGCTCGGAAACAAGCTGGTAACGATCACGCTCGGGCACTTTAAAGGCTTCGAGCATGGCGGCATGGGCCGTATCCAGAAGCGTTTTGGTCTCAGCCGGTGTACGGCTCCCCTTGATCAGATGAAAATGCAGCAAAGGCATAAAATTTTTCCCTGTTTGTCAGACGTATAAAAAGGAGACTGACCTGATCAGGCGACGGCGCTGATCAGGTTGCGGACTGTGGCCACCATGTCACGCAGTTCCTGCGCAGTGGAGATGAACGGAGGCCCGAAGGAAATGGTGTCCGCCGTGCACCGCAGAAGCTGGCCCTGCTGCAACCCGGCCTCGAAAACCGCCAGCCCCCGTGCGCCGGGCTTGCCTTCCGCCGGTTTGAGGTCGATGGCCGCCGTCAATCCGATATTGCGGATATCCGCAACGACCGGCAGATCGGACAGAGTGTGGATGCTTTCTTCCAGCACAGGCTCCAGTGCGCGCACCTGAGCGAACAGGTCTTCGCGCTCCATGACGTCCAGCACCACATTGCCAACGGCCGCTGCCAGCGGATGGCCGGAATAGGTGTAACCATGGCAGAATTCTATCGCGTTTTCCGGCCCCGTCATGAACGTATTGTAAATCGCGTCGCTGACGATAACGCCACCCATGGGCACGATGCCGTTCGTAACAGCCTTGGCAAAGCAGATCATATCCGGGGTTACGCCAAAACGCTGGGCACCGAACGCAGCACCCATGCGGCCAAAGCCGGTAATGACCTCGTCAAAGATCAGCAGGATTCCGTGCCGTGTGCAGATTTCGCGCAGGCGCTGGAGGTAACCCACCGGCGGCACCAGAACCCCCGTGGACCCCTGCACCGGCTCAACAATAACAGCCGCAATGGTAGAGGCGTCATGCAGGGCCACAAGGCGCTCGAGATCATCCGCCAGATCAGCACCCCATGCAGGCTGCCCACGCGAGAACGCCATCTGTTCCGGCACGTAAGGATGCCGCAGGTGATCAACCCCCGGAATCATGCCCGCCGCGAACATTTTGCGATTGGAGACGATCCCCCCGACCGACATGCCGCCGAACCCGACCCCGTGATACCCACGCTCACGCCCGATCATGCGGAAACGGTTACCCTCGGCGCGCGTGCGGTGATAGCCCAGCGCCACTTTCAGCGCGGTATCCACGGCCTCGGAACCGGAATTGGCGAAAAACACATGGTTCATGCCGTCAGGCGCCATGGACGTGATCCGCTGGGCCAGTTGCAGCGCACCCGGATGCGTGAGCTGGAAGCTGGGCGCGAAATCGAGTGTTTCCACCTGCGTCTTGACCGCTTCCGCAATCAGCGGATGAGCGTGCCCCAGCGGGGTGCACCACAGGCCAGAAAGCGTATCAAACAGCCTGTTGCCTTCAATGGTTTTGTAATAAGCGCCCTCGGCTCCCACCATCGTGCGGGGAGCGGGATTGGCGCTCAGGCGGCGGCTGGCGGTAAAGGGCTGCCAGTATGTGCCCTCGCGAGCGGTGGCCATGGGGTCGAAATTGCCTGTAGCGTGCGACATGGTGAAAAATCCTGCCTTTGTGGACGTCCGATCAGGAAGCGGTTCATAACCGAACGTAACAATTTGCAGGACGACGGGATATGTACAGACACCCCCAAGCGTGGGTCATCTGTACATATCGGATCGGACAGGAACAGTCAGACGGAGACCAGCAGGTTTACCGGGCCGTCTGATCCGCCACTCCGGAAACCACCGCGGCCGTTGGGGTAGCGTTGTTTTTCAAACAAAACCCAAAAACCGTTACACAGAAAGGCAGGATGGCAAGCCCGGTGCTGACGAGCGCCGAAAGACCCGTAATAATCACAAAATTCACCAGAATAATGTACAGAACCGCCGCCAGCACCACGGAGGCTATCATCGGCAGCCACACCGTCCTGGCCGTCCGGCCGCGCGCCAGATCCGGCCTGGTCTGAAAAAACCTCACAACGGCAAGCGAGGTCATGATCATCAGCAGAATGATCCCCACAGTTGAAATACCAGCCATGGAACCAAAAACACTGATCATCGGATCGGCCCCGGACCATGCGGCCAGCCCCACCAGCACAATAGCCGTGCCCGTCTGCGACAGCGAAGCCGCATGGGGAGAGGCATGGTGGTCGTGGGTGCGCGCCAGAAAATCGGGCAGGATCGTCTCGCGCCCCAGAACCAGAAAATAGCGGGCGATAATGTTATGAAACGACAGAAGGCAGGCAAACAGGCTGGTCAGCAGCAGCACCTGCATGATTTCACGCACGGCCCCTCCGGCATACCGTCCAGCAGTTTCCAGCACCATATTGCCGCCGTTATCCAGATACGTATGCGCAACGGACGTAACCGCGCCCGGCCCCCAGGCCTCGATCACGCACCAGCAGGAAAACGCGTAGAAAAAGCCGATAATCAACACGGCCCCGTACGTGGCGCGGGGAATCGTTTTTTCTGGCTCGCGGGCTTCATCGCGGAAAATGGCCGTGGCCTCAAACCCCAGAAAGCCGGTGATTGCGAACAACAAAGCCACAGCAAAAGGACCGGATACCGCGCTCTCTGCTCCCGCTGGTACAGCGACAGGCATCGGATGCCACACAATGGCGGCATTCATGATCAGGACAACCCCGATTTCAAGAACAAGAGCCACCCCCAGCACGCGCGAGCTCAGCTCGATATGCCGGTAACCCAGAAAGCCCACCAGGGTAAGGGCGGCCAGCGCATAAACCCACCATGGCAGGGCAGGGCCGCCCCACTGGCGCACGGCATCGTCCATTGCCCAGCCAAAAAAGCCGTACACGCCAAGCTGAATGGCCGTATAGGTCAGCAGGGCCAGAAAGGCGCTTCCCCGTCCGGCCCTTGCCCCCAGCCCTTCGCGCACATAGGTAAAAAACGCCCCCGCCTGCGTGATATGCGGCGTCATGGTCACGAACCCGACAGAAAACAGCAAAAGCACGAACGAGGCCGCCGCAAAGCCAGTCCAGGCCAGCGCCCCGTTGCCCTGTGCGATGGCCAGCGGCACGTTGCCGCTTACCACCGTCAATGGAGCGGCCGCAGCCATCACCATAAAAATGATTTCAGCAACCCCCAGATTGCCAGAAAGACGCCCGTGTACCTGCCCTTCGGCGCGGAAGGCGGAAGAATGGTCTACGCTCATGGCGTGTCCTTTTCAAAAACGGCGACAAGACTCTGGTAGGAGGCAGGGCGCCTGTCCTGCAGATAGGGATTCGCGTGCTGGGCACGGGCAACGACCTGCGCCGAGACATCAGCCGTGATCAGCCCCGTGCCCTGTTCGATCCGCGCAAGAACCGAAGCATCGGGGGCAACAATCTGGCTGTTGCCGACGTACCGTGTCTGGCCTTCCTGCCCATCGTGGTTGATGTAGGCGATATAAATCTGGTTTTCCCAGGCGCGAGCGCGAATGACCTCGCGGGCGACGAAGGTGAACGGCTCCATCTGGGCAGTAGGCACCAGCAGCAGTTCACAGCCTGCCAGCGCGGTGGCGCGCACATATTCGGGAAACTCCACGTCGTAACAGATCATCGTGGCAAGGCGTATGCCCTGATAGGTAATGACCTCTGGCGGCGCCGAACCGGGTAGAAAAAATGCCCGGTCAAGCGCGCCGAACAGGTGCTGCTTACGGTAATGCAGCCGGGTATGGCCCTCCGCGTCTATCAGGGTTGCTGCGTTGTAAAGTCCATGCTCAGTGTGTTCGGCGTAGCCTACCAGAATGGCGACGCCATGCGCCGACGCCATGGCGCGGATGGCGGGCAGCGGGTCAAAACGGGCCAGATCGCGCAGACTTTCGCCAATATCGTACCCCGTCACGAACAGTTCCGGCGTTACAAGAAGCTGGACATTGTCCTGACGGGCGCGCACCACCGCCTGACCCAGCTCGGTCAGATTGGCATCCACCCTGCCTGGCGTGCCTGCGGTCTGGAGACCGGCTATGCGCATAAGCGTACCATCCCGTTTCTATATCAAAACAATTACGTCACTATAAGCATAGCGATGGGGAACTCAATGCCCTCGGATGATACGATCCACCGCCAGACAGAGAACAGGAACGCACCGTGCCATGGCGGGCGGAAAGCGATCCGTGATATGTACGGACACGCCACGATCTGAAAGAAGCTCTACAGGTGTCTTCCGCGCCGACTTTCGGGGATTTTTCCGCAGCCTCTTCCATTCATTTGGATGGAGCGCTGCCCACTCCACTGGTGGCGCAACTGGCCAGCCAACTAAGCACGCTGATCAAAAACGGAGATATTCCGGCCGGGGAGCGTATCCCTTCCATCCGGCACATGGCGCGGTTATGCAAAGTCAGCCCGCTGACCGTAGCCAATGCCTACACGCGGCTGGTGGAAGCCGGCGTGCTTGTCGCCCATGCGCGCGGCGGATATTTCGCGGCCCGCACGACCCCGCCCCCCCGCCCCGACCCCGGCGAAGGAGACCCGCTCTGGCTGCTCCAGCACGCATATGAGACAACCGCCCCGACCATAAAAGCCGGGTGCGGGTGGCTGTCCGAGCAGTATCGCTACTCCCTGTCTGTACGGCGCGCACTGGAACGGCTGGCGCGTTCAGACCTGCTCCCCACCTTTCTGGACTACGGAAACCCGGCTGGCCTTCCCACATTACGGCTGGCCATTCGCCAGCTTCTGGCCCGACGCAACATTGCCTGCCCGGAAAACGGCATTGTCCTGACCCACGGCGCCTCGCAGGGTCTGGAACTGGCCCTGCGCGCCTGCACCAGACCGGGCGATACGGTGCTGGTGGACGACCCCGGCTACTGTAACCTCTACCCTCTGCTGCATATGCTCGGCCTTCGCGTGCGCGGTGTGCCCCGCACGAAAGAAGGCGTCGATATCACAGCACTCGAACAGATACTGGCCCATGAGCGCGCCGCTGTCATGGTCACAACATCGGTGCTGCACAACCCGACCGGCGTCTGCGCCACAGCCTCCAACATAACGGCGCTATACGCGCTGGCCTGCCGGTTCAACCTGAATATCATTGAAGACAACATCTTTCTCGACCTCGCCCCCCAGACCCAACCCTGCCTTGCCCGCATGGATACCGAGGAACGGATCGTACATGTAGGCAGTTTTTCAAAAACCATTACGCCCGGCCTCCGGGTGGGTTATGTCCGCTGCGCACCCGCTCTGGCCCGGCAAATCATGGAATACAAAATGGCCATGGGGCTGACCTCCTCCTCGCTCAATGAGGCGCTGGTCTGCTCCATTCTGCAGGGCGGGTTCTACCAGTCGCATCTGGCCGACCTGCGTGAAGGGCTGTTCAAGGCCCAGAAAACTGCCTGCACAGCCCTGATCAAAGCCGGACTTACGCTCTACACGCAGCCTTCGGGCGGCATGTTCGTGTGGGCGCGCTTTCCGGGAGAAAAACAGGCCCGCGCCATCATGCGCCGCGCGGCACAAGCCGATATCCTGCTCGCCCCCGGCAGCCTGTTCCGCCCCGATGGGCAGGATACGCCCTGGTTCCGCTTTAATGTTACCCAGTGCGACAGCCCCGCCCTCCTGAGCTTCCTGCGCACTGAAGCCCGGAGCCGTTTCTGAGCGGGAGCCTCGCGCGCGCCCCGTGCGTTACACATGGACAAGGCCTGTCACGCTCCGGCCGGCATTAAGGAGACCCCCATGATCGAACAGACAATAGAACAGCGGCGGCGCAGTCTGGGCGGCGGGCTGGAGGTGGGCCGTGTCCTGCCTCATGCCGGCAGGCGTATGGTAGGCCCGTTCATTTTTTTTGATCATCTGGGGCCGCTGGATTTACCAAAAGGGATAGACCGTCATGTAGACGTGCGGCCGCACCCCCATATCGGCCTTTCAACCGTTACCTATCTTTTCTCAGGCGAGATCATGCACCGCGACAGCCTGGGGTCCGCGCAGGCCGTGCGGCCTGATGCCGTCAACTGGATGACAGCGGGGCGCGGTATCACGCATAGCGAGCGTTTTGAAAAAGCCCGCGCCATGGGAGACCACCTGCACGGTATTCAGGCCTGGGTTGCCCTCCCCCGCGAAGACGAGGAAACAGCCCCCTCCTTTGCACATCTGGAAGGAGACGCCCTGCCCCACTGGACGGAAGCCGGCCTCCACGGCCAGCTTATTGCCGGGAGCGCTTACGGGCTGACAGCCGCAGCACGCACGTATTCGCCCCTTTTCTACGTGCATCTTGAACTCGCAGCGGGCGCAAAGGCCGAACTGCCCGCCGCCTATCCCGAACGCGCACTCTACATTGCCAAAGGCCGCATCCGCGTTGATGGTCAGGACTACGAGGCCGGGAGGATGCTGATTGTCAGCCCCGGCAGTTCATGGTTTGAGGCCCTTGAACCCGCCACGGTCATGCTGCTTGGTGGTGAGCCGATAGGGGAGCGGTTTCTGCTGTGGAACTTTGTCAGTTCATCAAAGGAACGTCTGGCCCAAGCTGCCCTGGACTGGCAGGCGGGCCGGATGAAACTCCCGGATGCTGACCACGATGAATTTATTCCCCTGCCCGCTGGCACGCTTCCACCGCAGGCCCTGCCCTCTTCCTGACTGTGTAAATTTTCATGCTGATAGCGCAAGCGTGTTTACGCGTTGAGCGCCTGGCATTCTATCGTCCGCCCCAACCGGCGGATACCCGCCACGGCGCAATCGGCCACGAGGCATGACGATGAAACCAGCCACCCTGCTCTCCGCCCTGTTCACAGATCACGCTCTCGGGCGCAACGGGCTGTTATGGGCCAGCCTGCTTGCAAGCGCCGCCGCACTCTGCCTGGCTCCTGTCCACCCTTACGCGCTGTTCCTGCTTGTGCCCGCCCTGCCGGTTCTTGCCCTGTGCCTGATCGACCTGACACAGACCCGCCACAGCCTCAGGCGCAACTTTCCCGCTTCCGCCCGGTTCCGCTGGTTCTTTGAATGGCTCCGCCCGTTCCTGCGTTCCTATATCGTCGAGAGCGATCTCGAAGGCCGCCCGTACAGTCTGGATGCACGCGCGCTGGTCTATGCTCGCGCCACGGGGGCCACGGATGCCCATCCTTTCGGCACAGAACTGGATGTTTATGACGGCGAATATGAATGGCTGGCCCATTCCATGGTACCCAATACCAGTGCCGACAGTGCCATGCGCGTACAGGTTGGTTCCAGCCAGTGCAGCCAGCCCTATTCCGCATCCCGACTGAACATTTCGGCCATGTCATTCGGCGCATTGAGCGCCAACGCCATCGAAGCGCTCAATCTGGGCGCGAAAATCGGCGGCTTTTACCACGATACGGGTGAAGGCGGCCTGTCACCCTACCACCTGCGCCATGGAGGCGATATCGTCTGGGAGCTGGGTTCTGGCTATTTCGGCTGCCGCACACCAGACGGACAGTTCGATCCCGAACGCTTTCGGGATCACGCAACGGACCCGCGGGTAAAAATGACCGAAATCAAGCTCTCGCAAGGTGCCAAGCCGGGACACGGCGGCGTGTTGCCCGGCCCCAAGGTGTCGGAAGAAATCGCCCGTATCCGGGGCGTTGCTCCGGGGCAGGACTGTCTGTCCCCCGCAGCGCACAGCGCGTTTTCCACCCCGCGCGAACTGCTTGAATTCGCCGCCAGAATGCGCGAACTGTCTGGCGGCAAGCCAGTCGGAATCAAGCTGTGCGTAGGCTACCCGCATGAACTCTTTGCCGTGACAAAAGCCATGCTGGCGAGCGGTATCCTGCTTGATTTTATCGTGATCGACGGGGGGGAAGGGGGCACTGGGGCTGCCCCGCAGGAACTCTCGGACAGTCTGGGAACTCCGCTGCGCGAAGGGCTTATTCTCGCGCGCAACGCCCTTGTGGGGGCGGGCCTGCGCGGTCAGGTCAAACTGGCGGCCTCGGGCAAGGTGGCCTCGGCGGCGGGCATCGCCATGCACGCGGCCCTCGGCGCGGACTGGTGCAATGCCGCGCGCGCCTTCATGTTCTCCCTAGGCTGTATCCAGTCCATGCGCTGCCATACCGATACCTGCCCCACAGGCATTGCCACGCAGTCTCCCGCCCGGCAGCGTGGGCTTGTCGTGCCGGAAAAAGCCGAACGGGTGGCGCGGTTTCATAAATCGACCATCACCGCGCTGCATGAAATCGTGGTCGCGGCGGGTCTGAATTCACCAGATGATTTCAGGCCCTCGCATCTGCGCCACCGGATCAACGTGGCACAGGCATTGCAGATGGACGAGCTGTACCCATTCGTAGCCCCCGGCGAACTGGTCGCTGGCACGGACCACCCGAGGCTGCGCCGCTGGTGGGATGAAGCCGACCCAGACAGCTTCCGCCCACGCCTGCGGAACTGAACAGCAGATAATCAGTAAATTTCAGGAACGATCATAGAAACTGGTGTCGGCTGACGTTCGTAATCCGGGTGATGAACGCGCTCGGGCAATACGATTTCAGGATGCTGCACATCCTCGTACGGCACCAGCGTCAGCAGATGGGAAATGCAGTTCAGGCGCGCACGTTTTTTGTCCACACCTTGCACAACCCACCAGGGAGCCTCAGCAATACTGGAGCGTTCGAGCATGACTTCCTTGGCCCGGGTATAATCCTCCCACCGGCGGCGACTTTCCAGGTCCATGGGAGACAGCTTCCACTGTTTCAGGGGGTCTTCTATCCGGGCGCGAAAACGGGCCTCCTGCTCATCGTCCGTAATGGAGAACCAGTATTTTATGACCTGAATCCCACTGCGCACGAGCATACGTTCGAACTCCGGCACAGAACGGAAAAATTCCTCATATTGCTCGTCCGTGCAGAACCCCATGACCCGCTCCACACCTGCACGGTTGTACCAGCTCCGGTCAAACAGTACGATTTCACCCGCCGCAGGCAGATGCGCGATGTAACGCTGAAAATACCACTGCGTGCGCTCGCGATCATTCGGCGCGGGTAGGGCCGCCACCCGACAGATACGCGGGTTGAGCCTCTGGGCAATCCGCTTGATCGCTCCCCCTTTCCCTGCCGCATCGCGCCCTTCAAACAGCACGACAAGACGGTGCCCACTGGCCGTAACCCAGTCCTGCAACCTGACAAGTTCGCCCTGTAGCCTGACAAGCTCGCGAAAATACACCCGACGGAATGCTTTCTCTTCCGCGTCAAGGGTACTGCCGGCGGCTTCCTCTTCAAGGGAAAGCTCAAACTCTTCGTCCAGATCATCAATAATTTCACGCCGCATCTGCACGCGAATACGCTCTTCGGGGGACAAGCGCGCCAGATACTGGTCGTCAGCCATGGTTTTTGCCTTTCTTGCCAAGGATCACGCGTTCCATAGAGCGTGTGAAACACCATGACGCAAGAGGAGGAACAAGACGCGGGAAGCCGCTCAGTGAAACACGTTTTGTAGACAAGGTTCCGTCTTTCCTGGATTTTTCAGCAAGCGTGCGAGTTTTGACGCGAGCACAAAAAATAACCAGTTAAACTATTATGAAATATGCCTTTATATATTGGTATTATAAATACACAGCAGGATGCCTATTTTCAAATAACTATATTAAATATACAAATAGCCATAACAATTCAGCCGCACAATACTATAATCATCAATGCGTCCTTTCCATAAACCCGTTTCTACAGTGCAAAACAGGCGGCCCCATAATGGAGCCGCCTGTCCTCATACGCAGAAAAAGAACGGGAGAGACTGGCTCAGCGGCGTCTGGGCGCAATCAGCCACGCATCGGCATGTCGTGCGTTGCCCCGCAGGTGAGGCCGCCCGAGCGCCAGATAGGCAAGCGCCGTCACCACGACAAGGGCAAGGCCTATCCACATGCTGTAATTGATATACCACGGCGCATCCGGCATACGGGGCCACAGAATGTTGGCAATAGCCAGAACACCGTAGGCAAGAGCCGCAATGTTGATCGCAAAGCCCCAGCGCCCGAGGGTAAACGGCCCGCTCGGATGCCAGCCACGCAGACGCGCGTGCAGCGCACCAGCCACCACCATCTGAAACGCCACATAAATACCCACGACCGCAAAGCTGACGATGGTTGTCAGCGCGTCCTGCGCGAACAGGCCCAGCAGCACAATAGCGCCCGGCACCAGCCCGGAAAGATAAAGCGCATTGAACGGCACGTGCCGGGTCGAAACCCGCGAGAGTGAGGTAGCACCCGCAATCATGCCATCCCGCGCGAAGGAATAGATCAACCGGCTGACAGCCGCCTGCAGGCTCAGCACGCAGGACATGAAAGACACCATCACAATGGCCGCAACCCCCTTGGTGCCCATGGGGCCGAAGGCATTCATCAGCACATCACTCAGCGCATTGGGAGATTTGCCGGAAATAACCGCCGGAATATCCGGCACAGCCAGCAGCAGGGCCGCACAGGCGAAAATGGATGCCCCAACCCCGATATAGATCGTCATGCGCATGGCTTTGGGAATCTGGCGACCGGGATCGGGAATTTCCTCCGCCACATCGCCGCAGGCCTCAAACCCATAGCACGAGAACAGCCCCAGCAGCGACGCGGCCAGAAAAGCCGGCAAGTAGCTCCCATTGGTCGGTGCGGCATTCATCGGATCAAGTAGCGACCCCAGTGTATTCACACGATGGAATGCCAGCAGATATCCTCCGACAAACAGGGCGCCGACCAGTTCGCAGATAAACCCGAACATCGCCACGCGCGCGAGCAGCTTCGTGCCTGCGAGATTGCACAGCGTCGAGAGGGCAATCAGCGCAAGGGCGATGCCCGTGGTCAGTCCGGGCGCGCTGGAACCGCCCGTCAGCAGCGCCAGAAACGGGGCCGCTCCCGTCGCCACGGCGGCGATGGTGGTAAACAGCGCCCAGACATAAACCCAGGCCGTCACCCACGACCATTTACGCCCCACCAGCCTGCGCGCCCAAGGGTAAAGCCCCCCGGATATGGGAAACTGGGCCACCACCTCGCCAAAAACCAGCGCCACCAGAAACTGGCCGATACCCGCCAGCGCGTAAGACCAGATCATGGGGCCACCGCCTGCCTGCAGGCTGGTGTCAAACAGGGTGTACACGCCCACTACGGGCGACAGATAGGTAAAACCCAGTGCAAAATTCTCGATCATCGACATGGAGCGGTCGAAATCCGACCTGACCCCCAGCGCCGCCAGACTGGCAGCGTCATCCGTGGCGGGTGCCGGTGCGTGATCCATGGCAGATCCTCTTTCCAGTTGGGACAAAGCTCAATACGTGCAGATGCCCCAGCATAGAAAAATGTTTCGATATCGCACCAGTCTATAATCCCCTCACCCTCCTATCGCTCTATCCGATAGCTCCGACGCACAGGCCCCTTACCCTTCCCCCTCATACTGTTCCGCAAACAGGTCCGGCCTGCGGCGGGCCATCCACGCGAACAGACGTGCGCTCAGCCCGCGGAACAACGGAATGTCCTCGGCCAGCAGCACCACCCCAAGCGGGAGCATCCAGATACCCAGCAAGGGCAGGAACGAGAAAAAGCCCCCGAGCACGAACAGAAACCCGGCAATAATCCTGAGCGTGCGCCGTTCAGCCGCCAGAAGCCAGATCACCCAGCGGCCCAGACGCTCGGGCAGGCGCGCCACCAGCGCATCGCGCCGTTGCTGCCTCAGCCGTTCGGTTTCATCTTCAGGCATCATGACCAACACCATAAACTGTCAGAACCTCCGTACCACAGACATTCACCGCACCGCCTTAAAGGCTCTGGAGGGTGTACAATCGGCGGTATAAGCCGTTTTCCCTGTTGATCAGTGTATCATGCGGGCCGTCTTCCACCACGTGTCCATGTTCGAACACCACAATCCTGTCCAGCCCCCGCACGGTAGCCAGACGGTGCGCCACAACCAGCACCGTACGCCCCTGCATCAGTCGTTCCATGGCCTGCTGCACCAGAGCCTCGGACTCGGAATCCAGACTGGCCGTGGCCTCATCCAGCACAAGAATCGGCGCATCGGCCAGAAAAGCCCGCGCAATGGCCACGCGCTGGCGCTCTCCGCCTGATAGTTTGATGCCCCGCTCACCGACCAGAGTCTCATACCCATCGGGCAGGCGCTCTATGAAGCCGGCCGCATTGGCCAGCCGCGCCGCCTCCTCTATCTGCGCCCGTGTAGCGCCGGGGCGGCCATAGGCGATGTTTTCCGCCAGACTGCGATGGAACAGCGTGGGTTCCTGCGGCACCAGCGCTATCCGCGCCCGCAGGGCCGACTGGCGCACCGTGGAAATGTCGGTTCCATCCACCCGGATCACGCCCGCCTGCGGCGTGTAGAGGCGCTGGAGCAGCTTGGTAAACGTCGTCTTGCCCGCACCAGATGGCCCAACCAGCCCCACGCGGCTACCTGCCGCGATTGTCAGGGAAAAATCATCAAACAGTGGTCGTGTCTGCCCCGGATAGCAGAACCGCACATGCTCGAAGCGGATCTCGCCTTTACTGACATGGAAAGGCTGAGGATCTGCGGGATCCGCCACGGCGGCGGGGGTGCGCCACAGCAGCAACAGTTCCTCCATTTCATTGACCGAGCGCTGAACCACCGAAACCTGCTGGCCGATTTCGTGCAGGTAGCCCTGCACCAGAAAGGTCATGGTCAGCACATAGGCCACATCTCCAGGGCCAGCGCGCCCCACGAACCACAGCCAGATCGCCCCGCCCGCCAACGCCAGCCGCATGACCATAACCGCCGTGGCCTGAATATTGGCGCTGGCCGTACCGCGCAGCCACATGCGCGCCGTGGCCTTGCGCCACTGGCTGGCAATACGTGCCAGCCGGGCATCCTCCCGCTCTTCCGCGCCAAAAGCCTTGACCACGGCATTGCAGGTTATGGCATCGGCCAGAGCCGCACCCATGCGGCTATCGCCCTCATTCGCCGCCTCTGCGGACGGGGCTACATAAAGCAGGGTCAATGCGCAGGAGAGCGCGACAAACAGCACCGACAGCACGCCCAGCAGCGCCCCCATGGCGGGCCAATGCCAGCCCAGCACAAGGGTTGTCAGCACAAGCAGAGCCACTTCGGGCAGCAGTTGCAGCAAGAGCGTGTCATCCAGCATATCCACCGCCCACATGCCGCGCGTAAGCCGCCGCACGGTAGAACCCGCGAACGTGCTGGCGTGCCAGTCTGTTGACAGGCGCTGGACATGGGCGAACGCCTCTGTGCCGATTTTCTGCATGACCCCCGTGGTCAGTTGCGTAATGCCCTGGTAGGTCCACCGTTTGGCGAGCACACTGGCAAAGCCGCACCCAGCCATAGCGGCAAGCATCCACAGCGCATCGCGCCCGACCTCCGACGCCGAACGGGCGACATCCGTCACCAACCCGCCAGCGATAACGGGCATCAGCACATCCGCCACCGTGGCCAGCATGGTTCCGCCCAACGTAACAGCCAGAGGCACTGGAAAGCCCAGCCAGTGTCTCGCCACAAAGCGCAGCACATCAATAAACAGGTTTGTTTTCGGCGTGGCTGTCGCCACCCCGGCATCACAAACTGGCATACACATACCCCGGACAGGTCAGGAAAACAGATGGATCATTCTGGAACGCGCCTGCGCGCCCGCACAGGCTGTATCGCGAAAGAGGGTGGTTGCACAAATACCCCCCATCCCTGACAATACCACCCGGATCGACCAGCCGCAGGCTCTCCTTATGCCCCCCAAGCCCCGTTCTCCCAAGACCGCATCCGCTTCAACAGAGCCGGTAGCCGCCGCTGTTACGGCCCCTCCCTCGAAGGCCAAGCCCAAGCGCAAGATTGCCAAAACTCCTGCCGCACGGGCCAGGCGGGATATGAAGCCCGCCGAAGTCCGGGAGTTTCTGCTTGATCTGGCACGCGCCTGGCCCGATGCCCGGACCGAGCTGGTCTATACAACGCCTTTCAGCCTGCTGGTGGCCGTGGTTTTGTCCGCACAGGCGACTGATGCGTCCGTGAACCGCGTCACCCCCGCTCTGTTCGCGGCGGCCCCAACCCCCGCCGCCATGGTCGCGCTGGGGGAAGAAGCCGTGGCCCAGCTTATCCGCACCATAGGGCTGTGGCGCAGCAAGGCACATAACGTGGTGGAACTGTCACGCCAGCTTCTGACCGAGCATGACGGCACTGTACCCAGCACGCGCGAAGCACTGGAAAAACTGGCGGGCGTCGGCCGTAAGACCGCCAATGTGGTGCTGAGCGTGGCCTTCGAGCAGCCGACCGTGCCGGTGGATACGCATGTTTTCAGGCTGGCCAACCGCTCGGGGCTGGGGCGCGGACGCACGGTCGAGGCGGTGGAAAAGGCGCTGGAACGCCGCATCCCTGAAGACATGAAGCAGGAATCCCACCACTGGATGATCCTGCAAGGGCGCTACGTCTGCAAAGCGCGCAAGCCCGAGTGCTGGCGCTGCGCCGCACAGACGCCTTGCCTCTACCCGGACAAGACCCCCCTGCCCGCTCCCCCACGGCGGCCGTCCACCACGACCTGAACGCCCGCCTTATTACATAAGGTTCACAGCCAGCCGGACAGTTCCCTACGCGCCAGTGTTTCAAGCAGGTCGATACAGGCGGGGGACTCATTCAGGCAGGGGATCAGGGTAAAGGACTCTCCCCCCGCCTCCAGAAAGCGCTCGCGCACCTCGTTGCCGATTTCATCCAGCGTTTCCAGACAATCGGCCATGAAACCGGGCATGACCACGGCAATGCGCGTGATGCCCTGCGCGGGCAGGGCTGTAATATAAGGCTCTGTATAGGGTTCCAGCCAGCGTGTTGGCCCGAAGCGCGACTGGAAGGTCATGGGCAGGGTCTGTTCATCCCGTCCCAGCGCCACACGCAGGGCCGCCACCGTTTTCTGACAGTCCGCGTGGTAGGAATCGCCCTTTTTTACATAATCCACCGGCAGGCCGTGGAAAGACGCAACCACTTTCTGGAAAGGCTCACCCTCGCGGCCTTCAGCCGCCTGCACGCGCAAAACTTCATCCCGCGCGGTACGCACGGTCTGCGCCACGGCGGCAATGAAGGCGGGATCATCGGCGAAGGGCGGCAGGGTGCGGATGGCGGGCTGGTTCCGCAGACGCATCAGCGCCCGAAAAACCTGATCATTGGCCGTGGCGGTCGTGGTCGCACTGTATTGCGGATAAAGCGGCATACACAGAATCCGCTCGCATCCCTGCCGTAGCAGGTCATGCACCGCCTCCTTCAACGAAGGCGCGCCATACCGCATACCCCATGCCACGCGCACGTTGCTGGCCTCAAAACGCTGGGCCAGCTTTTCCGCCTGCTCGCGCGTTATGGTCCGCAAGGGGCTTTCGTTTCGCGCGGTGTTCCATATCCGCTCATAGGCACGCCCGCTTGCGCGGGGCCGGGTCGTCAGCACCACACCCTGCAAAAGCGGCTGCCAGAACAGTGGCGAGCCCTCGATTACCCGCCTGTCAGACAGGAACTCCGACAGATAGCGCCTGACCGCACGGTATCCGGTATCGTCCGGAGTGCCGAGGTTGATCAGCAGCACCCCGATCCGCCCGTGCGCTTCCTGTGCCGGCACATGATGGAAAACCATGGTTTCTTCCTTTCCAGCGCCGCCCTCCGGCCCTCAGCCGGACAGGCCCACCTCACTATCGGACAGCCCCTGCAGGCCCAGAGCGACACATTTGCGCATGACCGAAGGCAGCGCAGCGCCTTCCAGCCGTGTTACCGGCAACAGAAAGCCCTGACTGACCTCGGCATTGGCAAAACGCGCCACCCGCGCGGCCAGCACCGTGATTTCAAGCGAGAAATGTGTAAACACATGCCGCACGATACCCGCCCGGCACCACGCGGCCTCCACAGGCGCCGTGGCCAGTACAGCATCATCAGACCAGCGCCCGGTCTGCCAAGGCGTGCCGGGGATTTCCGTCATCGAAGCCAGAAGCCCGGTCTCCGGCCTGCGGCGCAGGAGCACCTGCTCGGCTGCATCCACCACAAAAAAATGTACCCCGTACCGCACCGGCCGGGCCACTTTGGGCAGTTTACGCGGCAGGCTGGCCGCTGTACCCGCCGCCTGCCCCGCGCAGGATGTCTGCCAGGGGCATAGTCCGCAGGCCGGAGCGCGCGGCACACACACGCCTGCCCCCAGATCAAACAGCGCCTGCGCGAAGTCGGACGGGCGCGCCTGCGCCTCGGCACCGGCATTCAGCCCCTGCGCCAGACCGGCCAGCACCTTGCGGGCACCGGGCAGAGGCGTGTGCTCATTAAACAGGCGCGCGGTAATCCGCTCCACATTACCGTCGACCGGCACCACCGGCACTCCGAAAGCAATGGCGGCGATGGCCGCCGCCGTATAAGCGCCAATACCGGGCAAGGTTCTGAGTTCGGCCACCTGCGCCGGGAAACCCCCGCGTGCCACAACAGCCTGCGCGCAGGCGTGCAGGTTACGCGCCCGAGCATAATAACCCAGACCCGCCCACGCCGCGAGAACCTGCTCCTGTGGGGCGGCAGCCAGTGCCTGCACGGTGGGAAACAGGTCGAGAAACTTCTGGTAGTAGGGAATAACCGCCGTAACCGTGGTCTGCTGAAGCATGATTTCACTCAGCCAGACGTGGTAAGGGTCAGGCGTGCGCCCGCCTTCCGCCCGCCATGGCAGGGTGCGGCGATGTCTGTCATACCAGTGCAGCAAAGCGTCGTCAGGTGGCGTAATCACGGAGGCAGTTATGGCGAAGGAACCCCGCTCCGGCAAGACGGAGCCAGCATCCCCCCTCACAGCCCGGCAGGCCCGTGTACCAGCAACGACAGCGGAAAAGCCTCCCCGTCGCGCCATGACGGCACGCAGCCTCGCCGCCCTGCTGCCCGGTGTCACGGCACCGGTCTTCCGCCGCCGTTCTCCCGCCGGGGCGCGGCTGCTCAGCGGCTGGCGTGACATTGTGGGGCCGGGCCATGCCGCCCAGACCACACCGCAGCGCCTGAGCGCTGGCACGCTCACCATTGCCTGTACCGGCCCCGTAGCGATGGAACTCCAGCACCATGCAGCCCTGCTGATTGAGCGCATCAACACCTGGAGCGGGGAAAAACTCGTGACCCGCCTGCGCTTCGTGCAAGACCCGACGGCTGGCCAACCTACGCGCAAAACCACCCCCAGCCGCGCGCCCCGGCAGGCTGTTTCCCTACCTACCCTGCCTGAAGGCCCGCTGCGTGAGGCGCTCGAGGCACTCGGAGCCAGCGTACGGCATGAACGAAGCGACAAAAAAAGCCAGGTCTGATCACAAGTAAGTGCAAGCAATATGACTGAAACGGAATTGCGCGAAAATTGACACAATCTGTCGCTGTATCCTGCCTCCGTCCGCATGGCGCCGTCCCAGTGCGGCCAACATGCACCCCCGACGGCTCTATGCAGGACCAGTGCCATGTCACGCAAACAGGCCACGCAGCAGGCTGCCAGTTCCACCCCTTCCGCCACGGCATCCCCCCGGCGGCGTCCCGCGAAGCGGGGAGGACACTCCGATGTCGCCTTCCTGCAATCCTGGGCTTCAGGCCTGAATTACAGCGCCGCGAGCGTTCTGCGCGCTGGCCAGATCCGCCGCACCAACCCCGAGCTGGTACGCCGCATCACGTCTGTACCACGCGACTGAGAAGCCGCGGTTCTCCACGCTGACGGCTTCTCCCTTCCACGCGCGTCACGGAGAGAAGACGCGCTAGAAGATTGCATCCCCCCGTCTGGAAGGGCACCATGCTCGCTATGCACGGGCGTGATACCTTTTCCTTTCCCGGTTCCTTTCTTATGGGACGCCACCGAATCACACCAACCTGCCGTCCACACGCGGCAGTCCGGCAGTGTGCTCAAATACTCGCCCTCGGCGCGCTGGCCGTGCTGGCGGCCTGCGCTGGCCCCCGCCGCAACTACGCGCCACCTGTCGCCAGCGACAATGCGCTGAACCAGTGGACTCCCTACGTACAGGAAGCCTCGCACCGCTTCACCATTCCACAGGCGTGGATTCGTGCCATCATGCGGCAGGAATCAGGCGGACATCAGTATCTTCACGGCCATCTGACCCGCTCCATACATGGCGCAGTGGGGCTGATGCAGATCAAACCCGATACCTATGCCGAACTGGCTGACCGCTACCATCTCGGCTCCGACCCTTACGATCCGCATGACAATATCATGGCGGGCAGCGGCTATATCCGCGAGTTGTACGACCGTTTCGGCTCGCCGGATTTCGCCGGAGCCTATAGCTGCGGCCCCCAGTGTATGAGCAACCACCGCACGCGCGGCGCACCGTTACCCTCTTTTGCCGTGGCGTATCTTGCCGCTGTATCGCCCCATCTGAACGACCCCGTGCCGGGAGACAACGCCCAGATCGCCCAGGCCGCCGCAGCAGCGGAAGCGGAAAACTGGAGCGATTCAGATCACCCGCAGAGCGACGCCTTGGCCGACATGCAGACAGACACGACCGCCTCCGCCCAGACCGAGGCGCAGACACGTCAGGTCAGCATTGCGCCCCTGCCCGGCCAGTCGAGCCGCGAAATCGCCCTGAGCGGGCCTGCAATCACGTGGCGACAGAACCGCCTTACCGGCAATGCGGTTATCCAGATCGGCGCTTTTTCAACGCGGGGGCGGGCCGCCGCCGCCCTGCGCACCGCCCACAGCGCAACACCCGCGCTCAGCCAGGCCCGCGACCGGATGGAGCAGATTCTGTCCGGCTCCGGTATAACCGTATGGCGCACACGGCTTGAAGGTCTGCCCGCCGCCCAGACCGAGGCCATCTGCCAGGCGTTGCGCCAGCAGGGACTGGCCTGCGTACCCGTCCGTTAGCCCCATGCACCCACGGCATGGGATTGCACAGCGTCGCCCACGCCAAGAATGCTTGGCGGGACAGACCTGAGAGGATATGAAGGCTGGCAGGAATATTGCAGCCGCCAGCCAGACCTGACTTCTGTCCTCCACGGCGGAGCGGGAAGGACAGACACCCCAGCGTCAAGGAGCCGTATCGCCATCATGCTTCGCCGTCTCATGCCCCGCTCTCCCTCATCGCGCCCGGCCGTTGCCCTTGTGGCTCTCTGCCTTCTGGCGTCGTGCTCCTCCGCCCCCAAAACGAGCCAGGGTCTGGCCGCGCCGGACGGTCGCCTCATGCACGAGGACCGTGGCGCCTCCGGCGGGGAAACCGGCCTCAAAGGCGGCGTGAACGCCTATCTGTGGCGGGCCACGCTGGATACGATTTCCTTCATGCCCGTGGCGACGGCCGACGCGGAAGGCGGTATCATCCTTACGGACTGGTACACCCCGCCCGCCGCCCATGATGAGCGTTTCAAGATCACCGCCTTCATTCTCGACCGCCGCCTGCGTTCTGACGCGCTGCGTCTGACCGTATTCCGTCAGGTGCGTGAAGGTGGCGCATGGGTGGATACGCCCCCCGCCCCCAACACCGCCTCCGACATCGCGGCGCGTATTCTCTCCCGCGCGCGCAAGCTGCGGGCCAATAACGGCAACCACGACTGATCCGCGGCCGCCGCCTCTCCCTGCCGCCCCCGTTTAACCGCCGCAAGGACAGGTGACGGGGGCAGGATTTTCATTCCAGCCTGACAGTACAGAACCTTCCATGTCCCAGCCTTCCAGCACGCCAGTTTCCACTACGCCCGCCCCCTATGACTTCCACACTGTCGAGCCCCGGTGGCAGGCTGCATGGGAAGAAGCCGGTATTTTCACCGTGCCCGACGTGCCGCCGGCAGGTCAGCCCAAATACTACGTGCTGGAAATGTTTCCCTACCCTTCGGGTCAGTTGCACATGGGCCATGTGCGCAATTACGCACTGGGCGATGTCATTGCCCGCTACAAGCGCGCGCGCGGCTACTGCGTGCTGCATCCGATGGGATGGGACGCCTTTGGCCTGCCGGCGGAAAACGCAGCGCGCGAACGCGGCGTCCACCCGCGCGAATGGACACTGGCCAACATCGCGGCCATGCGGACAACCCTGCAGCGCCTCGGCTTCTCCCTGAACTGGGACCGCGAGATTGCCACCTGCCTGCCCGATTACTACGGCAAGCAGCAGCAGTTGTTCCTCGACTTTCTGGGCGCAGGTCTGGTGGAACGGCGCGAAAGCTGGGTCAACTGGGACCCGGTGGATCAGACCGTGCTGGCCAACGAACAGGTGGTGGACGGCAAGGGCTGGCGCTCCGGCGCACCAATCGAGAAAAAGCAGCTCTCGCAGTGGTTCTTCAAAATCACCACCTTTGCCGAAGACCTGCTGGGCGGGCTGGACAGCCTTGATCGCTGGCCCGAGCGGGTACGCACCATGCAGGAACGCTGGATCGGCCGCTCCGAAGGGGCAAAGGTGATCTTCAGCCTGCACCAGCCCCCCGCCGGGCTGGACACGGACCTGAACGCGGTGGAGGTATTCACCACCCGCCCCGATACGCTCTTCGGCATGTCGTTTCTGGCCATTGCTCCTGACCACCCGCTGGCCGCGTGGGTTGCCGCCCGCAACCCCGAAGCCGCTGAGTTCGTGGCGGAATGCCGCAGGCTCGGCACATCGGTCGAAGCGGTTGAAACTGCGGAAAAGCGCGGTTTCGATACGGGGCTACGGGTCAACCACCCGTTCCTTGACCAGAGCTTCCCGATCTGGATCGCCAACTTTGTTCTGATGGATTACGGCACCGGCGCGCTGTTCGGCTGCCCCTCGGGCGACCAGCGCGACCTCGACTTCGCGCATAAATACACCCTGCCGGTGGTGCCGGTCGTGCTGCCGCCGGGCAAGGCCGAGGCGGACTTCACCATCACCACTTCCGCCTTCACGGGCGATGGCAGCATGATCAACTCCGGCTTTCTGGACGGGTTGTCCACGCAGGATGCCCGGCGCGAGGCCATTGCCCGCCTTGAGGCGATGGGCGTGGGCCAGGGTGTGGTCAACTGGCGCCTGCGTGACTGGGGCATTTCGCGCCAACGCTACTGGGGCTGCCCCATTCCGATCATTCACTGCACGGCGTGTGGCCCGCAGCCCGTGCCCGCAGACCAGCTTCCCGTGGAACTGCCCGAGGATGTCACCTTCGACAAACCCGGCAACCCGCTGGACCACCATCCGACGTGGAAACACACCACCTGCCCGTGCTGCGGCAAGCCCGCCACGCGCGAGACCGACACGTTCGACACGTTCGTGGACAGTTCGTGGTATTTTGCCCGCTTTACCGCACCGCACGCCTCCACCCCCACCGTGCGTGAAGCGGCGGATGGCTGGCTGGCGGTGGATCAGTATATCGGCGGGATTGAACACGCCATCCTGCACCTGCTCTATGCGCGCTTCTTTACCCGCGCCATGCGCAAGACCGGCAATCTGGATGTGAGCGAGCCTTTTGCCGGGCTGTTCACGCAGGGTATGGTCAGCCATGAAAGCTACAAGGACAGCGCGGGCAACTGGCTGTATCCTGAGGAAGTGGAGCACACGGCGCAGGGCGTGATCAAACGCGGCACCACCGAACCGGTAACGGTCGGACGCGTGGAAAAAATGTCCAAATCCAAGCGCAACACCGTGGCCCCCGTCGCGATCATCGAGCGCTTTGGGGCGGATACGGCACGGTGGTTCGTGCTGTCCGACAGCCCGCCCGAGCGTGACATGGAGTGGACTGAATCCGGTGTAGCCGGGGCCGCGCGCTTTGCGCAGCGCCTGTTCCGCGCTGTCTGCGCCATAGCCGAAACCACACCAGCCACGGCCACCGCTCCCACGCAGGACAGCCCGGCCAGCCCGCAGGCGGATACCCTGCGTCGTACCACGCACCGCACCATTGCCGCTGTCACCGAGGCGCTGGAAGGCTTTGCCATCAACGTGGCCGTGGCCCGCCTGCACGAGCTGACCTCTGCGCTGATTGATGCGGAAAAACATGCGGACACGGCAGGCATGGACTTTGCGCGGCGTGAATGTGCCCGCGCCCTGTGCCTGCTCTGCGCGCCGATGATGCCGCATCTGGCCGAGGAAATCTTCTCCCGTCTCAACCCGGCTGACGGGCTGGCGGCACAGCAGCCCTGGCCAGAGGCCGAACCGGATCTGCTGGCGGCCACCAGTGTCACCATTGCGGTGCAGATCATGGGCAAGCTGCGCGGCACCGTTGAGGCTGAACCGGATGAAGACGCCGCCGCCGTGCTGGCACGCGCCGAGAGCGAACCCAATGTGGCGCGGCTGCTCGAAGGCAAGCGCATCGTCAAGCGCGTGCATGTTCCGAACCGTATCGTTAACTTTGTCACGGCAGGCTGATGAACCATACCGCCTTTATGCTCCGTCTGGCACGCCCGCTTTCGGCCCTGCTGCTGCTCCTGCCCATGACCGTGGGCGGCTGCGGATTCAAACCCCTGTACGGCGAGCAGGATGGCCAGACGAACATCTCGGCAGAAATGAAAGAAATCTACGTCAATAACATTCCTGAACGTCTGGGCCAGCAGCTCCGTCTGGCGCTTCAGGAATCCATGTCGCAGGACGGCCCGGAAGACCCGCACAAATACCGGTTGCAGGTCTACCCTCAGGTCAGTGCTGAAGCGATCGACATCCATAACGACAACACGACCGGCCGCCAGCGGCTGGTCGGTCGTGCACACTGGGCCCTGTTCTCGGTAGAAGCCACGCCCCGCCTGCTCGCACAGGGCGATACCACCACGATGGACGGCTATACCTCGACCTACGAACAGTATTTCGCCCTGACGCTGAACTCGGAAACAGCTTATGGCCGCGTGGCCCAGACACTGGCCTCGCAGATCACACAGCAGGTTGCGACATGGCTGCGCACGGGCTCCAACCCCCTTACCCAGCAGCCGCAGGGACCAAAGACCTACTATCCCATTCCCACGGCCATACCCAACTCCAACAACGAAACCCCGATGGATGTTGGCGGGGATGACGCCATCCCTGCCATGGCCACCGGCCGCTCATCCGGCACCAATGACAGCGCGCCCTGATAGCGTTCTCCCTGCCCCTGCGGGCCATCCGGCAGACGTACGCCGTGTGGCCCCACATTCTTCCGCCCGCTCATGAAAATTGACGCCCGCACCCTGCCCCGCGTGCTGGCAGACCCCGGCGCATGGCGCGTCATCCTGCTGCATGGCGAGGATACGGGCCTGATCCGCGAACGCGCGCAGGAAGCCGCCCGCGCGATCATCGGCCCGGAAGAAGACCCTTTCCGCCTCGCCCTGCTCGACCGCGAAACTCATGACAGGCTGGAGGAAGAGGCCACGGCCCTCTCCCTCATGGGGGGACGGCGCGTGGTGCGTGTGCGCGATGCCTCCGACAGCCAGCTCAAGGCGGTAGAGCACATCCTGAACCAGACCACCGACACGCTGGTTATTCTCGAAGCACCGGGCCTGTCCTCACGTTCAAAGCTCCGCGCGCTTCTTGAACGCAGGCCGGACTGCGCATCCATCGGCTGTTACCCTGAGGAAGGGCGGACTCTCGAAAGCAGCATAACCAGAATGCTGGCCGCGCACCGCATCCGCATAGACAGTGATGCCCTTCACTGGCTCATGGACTGCCTGGGGGCCGACCGGGCGGCAACACGCGGCGAAGTGGAAAAACTGGCGCTATACGCGGGTGACGGCGGCACACTGTCGCTGGAGGATGTCCGCACCTGCATTGGCGATGCCGGAAGCGTTTCGCTGGAAGATGCCGCCTTTGCTGCCACGCAGGGCAACCGGGCGGAAGCCGATCTCGCGCTGGAGCGCGCTCTGGCGGAAGGCACCAGCCCTATCGCCATTATCCGCGCGTTCATGGCGCATCTGCACCGCTTACGCCGGGTGCGGGCCGCCATGGCGGCGGGCGAGAGCCGTACGGATGCGCTCAAGACCCTGCGCCCACCGGTTTTTTTCAAACGGACGGCCGGGTTCAGCCGCGCGCTGGAGCTCTGGACTCTCCCGGCCCTGACCCACGAACTGGCTCAATGGCAGGCGCTGGAACTGGCCTGCAAGCAGACCGGCGCGCCAGACCTGCTCCTGTGCCGCCGCCAGACCGCCATGCTGGCCGCACAGGCGGCGCGTCAGGCCCGTCGCTAACACCACCATACAGAGCCTTCTTGCGCGGCTTCCCCCTTGTCCACTCCGGCGGCTTTCAGTATAGACTTCGGGTGTGTGTCCGCGTAGCTCAGCAGGATAGAGCACAGGATTCCTATATAAATTGGGCACCATGTCAGGAAACGGCATGGTGAATCCGCTCAAAGTCGGGGAACGCTACGGCCATTCGGCCTTGCCAATCCCGAGCCAAGCCGCCCCCGGGCGGAAGGTGTAGAGACTGGACGGGCGGTGCCTAAAAACCTGCGTGCAGGTTTATGGCAAAGGGACAGTCCAGCCCACGAACGCTTTGTTCCTTGCCGGAGCAAAGGGGCGGTGAAAACCGTAGTGGGATGAATCCTGGGGCCGTGGGTTCGAATCCCGCCGCGGACACCACTAACTCTTGAAACCGGCAGAAAACTGCCGTTTCTTGAGGTCGTTTTACAGTGACGGTTTTACATTTTACAATTTTCTACCCATCATCTCGGGTCGCCTGCCGCCAGACGTCGCCACGGGCCGCCCGCCAGCGCTATAGGGCAGCGAGCAGAACGGTTCCCACAGTGGTGCCGATTCCACCGACGACCAATCCGAGCTCGAAATCAGGCGTCACACCCAGCAACACCATGAGACGACATGCCTTCAGTGCCCCTGTGACATCACGTGCGGGTAGAACTGGCGCACGACTTTTTCCATGGTCAGCCCCTGCACGATGATGGTGAACACCACAACGCCGTAGCAGACAGGCAGCAGCAGATCGCGCAGGGGGCCGGGTGGCAGGCCAAGAACCAGCGAAACCGATATGCCCCCGCGCAGCCCGCCCCATGTCAGCACAGCCAGCGCGCGCCCCTTCTCCCACTGGCGTAGATGCACCGGCAGAATGGACAGCAGCACGCTCAGTGCCCTTACCCCGATCGACAGGGGAATGACGCACAGCATGGCCAGCACGGCAAACAGGCTGGGCTTTATCTCAAGAACTTCAAACCCGATGAGCAGGAACAGCAGAACGTTCAGGACTTCATCAATCAGGGTCCATGCGCCATCCAGTGCCGCGCGCGAGGCCTCATCAACGCGCGCCCGTCCCACGCGGGCAAAACCGGCTCCGAAGTACAGGCCCGCCACCACCACAGCAATCGCGCCGGACATGCCAAGGTGGCTGGCGATGCTGAATGTCATGGTCGCCAGCGCCAGCGAAATCAGCAGGTCAATATGCACATCCCGCTGCCAGGCCAGCACACGCAGGGCAATCCAGCCGGTCACGGCCCCCAGCAAGCCCCCGCCCACGGCCTCGCGACAGAAATCCAGCACGATGCCGGAAGTCGACACAGCTTCGCCGCTCCCTGTCGCCAGCCCCAGCGTGACGCCAAAAATAACGACGCCCACCCCGTCATTGAACAGGCTCTCCCCCGCAAAGACGGCCTGAATCTGGCCCGGCAGGCCAAGGCGCCTGAGCATACCCACCACCGAAACCGGGTCGGTAGGTGCCAGAATGGCCCCCAGCACGATACACCATGAAAAAGGCACCGCATGACCCAGCAACGGAAAGACGTACCATGCCGCCCCGGCCAGAAAAACCACCGCCAGAACCGTACCCAGAATGGACAAGGCCGTAACCGAAGCCAGACCTGAGCGCAGGTGGCCCACATCCACCTGCATGGCTCCGGCAAAAAGCAGCAGACACAACACGCCGTTCAATAATGACTCAGGCAGGTTGACGGCCCCCAGAACGGAGCGCGGAAAAGCCAGCAGGTCATACGCCGGGATCAACGGATCAACCACCATGAGCGCGAGTGAGACCAGCAGGGAAAATACCAGCACGCCAATGGTGACAGGTACACGCAGCAGGTGGTGATTGAGGATGCTGAAACCGGCGCCGCAGGTCAGCAACAGAGCGACAAGACTGATGGTATCCATGCCTGCAAGGGCTGACCGTTTTGGGACAGGCCGTCAAGCAAAACCGACACCCTCGAAGCGCGATCCGTATATCCGCGACAGCGCGAAGGCCACGCGCACAGGTTCAGGCCTCCACCGGCAGGGTCCCGGCGGCGGGCACCTGCGCTGGCCAGTCACGGCAGTTCCGCACGGCTCCATTTTCACGCACGGCGTCCAGCGTTTCGGGATTGAGCGTGACAAACACCCATCCGCCCTGATCCAGCCTGCCCTCCGCCATGATACCATCCGCCGGAAAACCACGATCCACCGGGCCATACACTCCGGCGCAACCATGATTTTCATCCAGCGTGGCCAGCCACGGCGCATCGCCCACCGTCGGGGCCACCGCCACGAAACACTGATTTTCCAGCGCACGGGCCTGCGCCGAAATCCGCACCCGATTGAAACCGTGCAGGGAGTCCGTGCAGGTTGGCACCAGTATCAGCCATGCGCCCGCCTCGATCTGCCTGCGGGTGAGCATGGGAAACTCGGAATCATAACAGACAGCCGTGCCGATCAGCCCCCAGGGCGTTTCAAACACACCGGGCGGATTGCCTGCCCGCACACCCCAGGACTCGTTTTCGAAACGGGTCATGACGTGCTTGTCCTGAAACATGATCCGCCCGTCAGGAGCAATCAGCGGTGCACGATTGCGCACCCCTTCAGCCTCGGGCCTGGGCAGCGTGCCGGGCATCAGCCACACACCATGGCGCATGGCCGCGCCCCGCATGATTTCCAGCAAGACGTCGCTCTGCGCACACACGGCCTCAAGCTCGGCCGACGGATCTGGCACGTCAACCAGAGCGGAAGCCACCTCCATGCAGGCATATTCGGGCATCAGCAGCAGATCGGCATCGGCGGCACCCTGCGCCACCAGCGTATCCAGATGGGCCGCGTAGTCCTCGATCGTGCCGATACGCGCGACCTCCCATGCCAGAACGCCCAGACGCAAGGGTTGTGTCATAACTGTTTCTCCGGCTGTAGCAGAACCTGCGGCACCGGGGCCGCCCGCAGTGGTTTAATGAAAAAATCGAGCCAGTGCAGGGTCTCTTCGGTCTGCCCCGGTTCTTTCCACGTCATGGTGCAGGCAACGCCCGGCAGGGGCGCAAAGCCTCTTTTGGCCCAGAAGGCGTGCAGAGTACCTGCCCCAGCGGGACGTAAAGGATGGTCCGCTGGCCGCCGCACGGAGCAGAACACCGCGAACTCGGCCCGGCTATCGGTCAGGGCGTACCGCTCGCGTTCCTCGAAAAACCGTACACCCAGCCCCTGTCCCCGGTAGGCAGGCAGAAGAACAGATTCGCCAAAATAAAAGAACTGGTCAGGAGAAAGACCGCGCGCCTCGAAAGGTGCGCGCACATCCGGCGTTTCATCCCGCAACGGCAGGCAGGATGATGCCCCCACCACCTGCGCGCCGTCGCGTGCGATCACGACGGCCGCACCGGGGCTTTGGACATAAAATTCCAGATATTTCTTTTCGTATTCGGCATCGCCCTCGTACAGATAGGGCCATTCACGAAAGACCGTAATCCGCAGGCGGGCCAGATCCGCCATGATGGGCCTGAGGTCTTCTCCCGAGAGGGTTTCAAGCGTGATACTCACTTCACGGTCCGTTTCCAGCCTTGCCGCCAACACGCTTGCGCGCCCTTCCACCGGGGGTCAAGGCCCGGCAGAAGGACGCTATAAAAAACCGGCTGGCCTCAGTCTGCTTTCGTGAACACGCCATGAAGATTCATTTTTACCGAACCGGAAACCCTGTCCGCCCCATCTTACCGGAACGCCTCAGGCAACCGAAGCCAGCACACTTTCAGGCTGGTCGGCATCAGGCTGGATACCACTGGAGAGGGGAGCGCCATCATCATACGGGGCCAGAAAATCCACCACGGTCTGTCGGTACAGATCCAACCCCTTATAGCTGGACAGGGCGGGGTCCAGATCCCGCAGCACCCGGTGCAACCGCCTGCGCCACTTGCTCACACGCATGATGTCACGCACCGGCATGAGATAACAGCGGATGGAGAACAGAATGGCATTGGAGCGGGGCATACGGTAAAGGGTCTGCAATTCCACGCGCAGATGCACCTTGTCGGCCACGTTTTCAGGCGTGACAGAAGCACGGTCAGGCCCCCAGACCATAAAGTTCTCGGGCGAGGTATCCAGCCGTGGGTTGATGGTCATTGTCCAGTTCAGCCGCCGCACCGGCTTTCCCGGCTGCAACATGAGCAGGAAGCGCAGGCCACGGTCAAACACTCCCATTTCCGCTGCCTTGGGCACCGGCGCGTGCCACTGCCGGAAGGACATGCCCAGATCGAACTTGAGCGACCAGTCCGCCTGCGATGTCACCATGCCGCCATCCATCCACAGGTCGTCCTCGCGCTGGTCATGCAGCGTGAAATCTCCCTGCATCTGCCGGGCCATGTACTCGAACGGCGGCAGCGGCAGGGTTGCGGCATCACCAAACACGAAGCTCTGTTCATACCCCAGCAGCCGGTTGACCCAATGCCAGTCCTGCCCTTCGCGCCGCAGGGAGAAATGCTGCGGATACTGCTCGGAAAGGCAGGTCATGGCGAATTCAACAAAATCCCATTCTGCCTCGCGCATATGGGGCAGAACGATACAGCGTTTGGGGTCTTGCTCTAGAATACGGGCCTTTTCCGCACACTCGGCCACGTAATGCTCATCAATGTCGAATGTGTGGTGCATGGCGGCAACCGGGCCACTGCGGACATGAGGCTCCACATTCATGGAGTACATGTAGGTGTCTTCCGGGAAAGGGAACGGAAACCGCATGATGGTTTCTGCACTGTTCGTTACCTGATAAGGCGGGTGATAACTTTCCCGCGCGCTGGTCTGAACGGTCATGCCCGCCTCCTCGTTACAGGTTGAGTGTCAGCGTATCCGTTCTGGCACGGGATACGCAGGTCAGAATTGTACGGCCCTCGGCTTTTTCCTGCTCGCTCAGCACATGGTCCCGATGCTCGGGCACACCGTCCAGCACTTCCAGCGCACAGGCCCCACATGCGCCACCACGGCACATGCACGGCGCATCCACCCCGGAACGCTCCAGAGCTTCCAGCAGGGTTTCATCACCGGCCACTTCTATCCGCTCTCCGCTGCGCGCCAGCACAGCCGTGAACGGCCGCCCCCCTTCGGGCACAAAAAAATGTTCCGAATGGACCTTGGCCGCCACAAAACCAAGCGCATCCGCTGCCTGCTCTACCCACCGCATGAAACCTTCCGGCCCACAGAAATACAGATGGGTTGCAATCCCTTCCGCCGCCATACGTTCTTTCATGCCCGCATCTTCAGGTGGACGGTCATGAATAAAAATCCGGCCGGGCGGCAGGGTGGCCAGCAGGGCTTCGAAGGCCGGTTTCTCCTCCGGGCGGCAGAAATGGTGCAGGGTATAATCGGCTCCCTCCGCCTCAAGCGCGCGGGCATGGGCCAGAAAAGGCGTGATCCCGACCCCTGCGGAAAGCATAAGGTGCCTTCTGGCTGTTTTAACCACAGGAAACAGGTTTGCACTACTCAGAACCGTCACGGGCGTGCCGTCCTGCGCCTGATCGTGCAGGAAAACAGACCCCCCACGCGACTGCGGCGCACGCCGCACAATCACGCTCAGTTCGCGCCCGTCAGGCGTTGCGGACACAACCGAATAGGCATTCTTGTAGCGCCGCGACGCATCCCCAAACCCGAGCACCACATGACTGCCTGCGGACACGGCGGGAAAACGCGTCCCCTGCGCCGCGATCACGAATTTCCGCAGGGTTGGTGTCAGCACTTCAACCTCGGCAATCACTGCCGGATAACCAGAACGTTCAACCATGACGGGCCGCAGCCTCCATTGCCTGCAACAGGATTTCGGGCTCACCCACCCCCATATAAGCTCCCAGCCCACGCGAATAATGATCACGCACGAACAGGGTGGTGCCACAGCCCAGGCAGCGCACGGTATCGCCCTCCACCGCTTCGTTAACCGTATCGCAATGGACGCAAAGCACGCGCCGGGCCGCATCGCGCGGGGGCGCCAGGAGCACCTCCCCCACAGCCAGCCCGGCTGCATCCGCGACAATCGCCACGCGGGACAGGAACGAGGCTCCACCCGCCGCATACAGGCGCAGCCCCACGCGCTCACGCGCCAGCCGCCCGGCCAGACGTTCCAGCAGCGCGGTTGCGGAACGCAGGAAGATTTCTCCTTCTCCCATATCCGCCATGGCCGTGGCATCAGACACAACGGTCCAGACTTCCGGCATGACGGCGCCACAGCCCTCAGGCAGGGGACAGGCCGCCGCATCCCGGACATACAGGTGCCGAACACCCGAGCGGTCCAGAGCCAGTGGGGCAAAAGGCAGTTGACTACTGACAATCACGCTGTTTTCTCCTCCCGCACGGCCTACAGGCAGGCGGCGCGGCAACCCTGTTTTCAGCCTTTGACGGTACGTTTCTTCTTTTCGGGGTCGTCAAACGGCAACTGATGCGTAACGCCGGGCAGGCTCTCGCCGCCTGAACGCACGACAATGGCGCGCCCCGGCACGGCGTAAGGCACATCCATACGCGCCAGCGCCATCGAACGGCCTGTCAGCGTGGACACCATGCCGCAGGTTACAGTGCCCACGCGCTGTTCGCCATCGTACACGCCCGCGCCAGCTTCGGCGGCGGTCATGCCTTCAAGCAGCAGCCCGAAAATCCTGAACCGCTCGCGCCCCTTGAGCGCATAATGCGCAGGCGCGCCACGGAAATGCGTCTTGCCGGGACTGACCGTGAAATCCAGGCCCAGTTCCCACAATGTATCCCCAGCCAGATCCTGCGCGAACGGATACATTTCGGAATTGTCATAGGGATAGAACAGCAGATAACTTTCCACCCGCAGAAGATCGAGCGCGGTAAAGCAGACCGGCACAATGCCATCCGCCTTGCCGTCTGCCAGGATCGTATCCCAGATCAGCGGCGCATCAGCACCTTTGCAGAAAATTTCGTATCCACGCTCGCCCGTATAACCCGTGCGCGAAATCATGACCGGCGCACCGAACAGCGTGGTCTGCATATGGCTGAAATAGTTGAGCTGCCGAATACCCGGCACATGGCGGGCCAGAAAATCAACCGCCACCGGCCCCTGAAGCGACAGGTCATGCAGGTCATCATCGAACAGCATGGCTGCATTACGCCCCACTACGGCCTGTGCGAGCATCTCATGCAGGGTTCCCGCCCCATGCACTACCATCCAGCTATTAGGGCCAGTCCGGTACAGCACGCAGTCATCAATAAACTTACCCGCGTCGTTGAGCGCCGTGGCATAGACAGAGCGCCCCGGCTGCACCTTGTTGACATTCCTGCTGGTGGCATAATCCAGAATGGCCGTGGCATGTGGGCCGACAAGATGCACTTTTTTCAGCCCCGAGACATCCATAAGCCCGGCACGCGTGCGCACCGCCACATGGTGATCCTGCAAGCTGGAATCGTAGCTCCAGGCCGTGCCCATACCGTTCCAGTTTTCAAGGGCGGAGCCAAGGGCACGGTGGCGATCGGCCAGAGTGCTTGAGCGCCAGCTAGTCGTCATGTTTTTCAGTCCTCACTACGCCTGACGCACCGCCGTGGCGGAACAGACCACCACAGCGGACGCCATTTTATTCCAGTCCATTACGAATGTGAAAAGATCATGCGTTATAGACTGCATAAGTTTTTCTTATTCAAAGAGAACTCTTTTATAAAATGGGGATTTTTAAAGAATCCCCTCAGCCTGAGGCCCTGACGCGCGGCTGCTCAACCGGTGCCAGAAACGCCTCAAGCGAGTCATCCAGCGCTTCCATCCAGCGCGTATGGTGCGGAGGCGCCATGGTGCCGGTCAGCACCGAGCGGTAACTACGATCGCGGAAGGTCATGATGCCTTCTTCCTTGTCGTGCTTCCATTCCTTGAACAGGGCCGCGACTTTGTCGAGATCAAAGGGCGGGTAGTCTGTGTAGGTCATCAGATCGCGCACATAGTCTGTCTGGAAATCGATTTCCTGCGAGGCGTTTTCCAACGCCTGATCCCGCGCGACCCACACCTTGCTGTCCGCCAGCATGTCGGCCCGACCGGGCAGGTCAAGCCGTTCCATGATCACATCACGCGCGAACCATGCCTGTGCGTCGAACATGTTGAACGTGTAGTACTGATCCTGCATACCAAGATAGAGCAGCTTGGGATTATCAATCCAGCATACGCCCTTGTACAGGCTGGCTGGATACAGGCAGTTATGCGTCTTCAGGCGCAGGTAGTCTGGCAGGAACGGGAAATAGTGCTTGTAGCCGGTGCACAGAATGATTGCGTCCACCTTTTTGGTTACGCCATCCTGAAAATGAGCGATATCACCATCAACCTTGAGCAGCAGCGGATGCTCCTCAAACCCTTCTGGCCACTTGAAGCCGAGCGGCTGAGAGCGGTAGGAAAATGTTATGGATTTCGCGCCGTATTTATAACACTGGGTGCCGATATCCTCCGCCGAATACGAACTGCCGATCAGCAACACATCCTTGCCCGCGAACTCGTTGGCATCCCGGAAGTCGTGCGCATGAAGGACACGGCCGGGGAAAAGATCAAAACCTGGGAATGCCGGAACATTGGGTGTTGAAAAATGCCCTGATGCAACAATCACATAGTCAAAGCGCTCTGAATAGACATGCGCGCAGGTGAGGTCTTCCACCGTCACCAGAAAATTGTCGGCCTCGGCATCCCACTGGACTTCGCGCACGGACGTGCTGAAGCGCATATCCCCTTCCAGGTTATCGCGCTTAATACGCCCGACAATATAGTCCAGCAGCACTTCGCGCGGCGGATAGGAGGGGATAGGCCGGCCGAAGTGCTCTTCAAAGGAATAATCAGAAAATTCAAGACCTTCCTTGGGGCCATTCGACCACAGGAAGCGGTACATGCTGGCGTGCACAGGTTCGCCGTATTCATCCAGCCCGGTGCGCCATGTATAGTTCCACATGCCCCCCAGTGTCGCCTGTCTTTCAAAACAGACCAGTTCAGGCACCGTCTCGCCCGCCTTGCGGGCCGCGCCAAAAGCCCTCAATGCCGCCAGTCCGCTCGGACCCGCGCCAATAATCGCCACTCTTTTTGCTGTCATGCTCGTACGCGCTCCCTGTTAACGGCCGGGCCTTCAGCCCGCCGCATTATCTGTCACTGCAGGAACATTCAGGATCTCACCCGGCTCTTATCCGGGTCATAGGCTGGAAAAGACGTGACCTTTACAGGAATTCTCTTTTGCTGCCCGTCAAGCTGGCCAATTTCAAGCATACGCCCAGGCTCGGCCACAGCCGTATCGACCCGTGCCAGCGCTATGCTTTTTCCCAGCACGGGCGAAAGGCACGCGCTGGTAATGCTCCCCACCCTGGCGCGCCCGTCGTAAACGGCATCGCCATGGGAAAGGTGTTCGTTGGACAGGCTCTCCAGCCCCACCAGCTTACGCTGCGGCGCAAGCCTGCGCTGCGCCAGAGCCTGAGAGCCTATGAACTCGTCCGTTTTTGAGGCCGGAACCGCAAAGCCGATCCCCGCCTCGAACGGGTCTGTTTCCGAGCAGAACTCGTAAGCGGCAAACGCCAGTCCTGCCTCGATCCGTAGCCAGTCAAGGGCATCTAGCCCCAGCGGCACCAGCCCTTCAGGCTGCCCCGCCGCCCAGACCGCCTCCCAGACGGCGTGGGCATGGCGTGGATGGCACCAGATTTCATAGCCCAGCTCCCCGGTGTAACCGGTGCGTGACACCAGAACCGGCACACCCGACGGCCCGCCCACACGCCCGATGGTAAAGCGGAACCATTTGAGCGCGGCGATGTCAGGCTGTGTGGGCGGCGTCCAGAGCAGCGGCTGCAATATGGCGCGGCTTTGCGGCCCCTGCACAGACACGTTATGCAACTGGTCGGTAGACGGACGCACAAAGGCATGAAGCCCGTGCTCCGCCGCGACCGCACGCAGCCACTGCCCACAATACTCATCGCCGCAGACCAGACGGAACGCCTGCGGCGCAAGACGAAAAACGGTCGCATCGTCAAGCATACCGCCGTGCGGGTAACAGAGCGCCGTATAGACCACCTGCCCCACCGCCAGCTTGCGTATATCGCGCGTGGCGGCCAGTTGCAGCAGGGCCAGTGCATCGGGCCCGGTTATTTCGAACTTGCGCAGGGCAGACAGGTCCATGACACAGGCCCGCGTGCGGCAGGCCCAGTATTCCGCCACCGCGCCGTAGCCTTCGAACCGCGCTGGCAGCCAGAAACCCTTGTATTCAACATACTGCGCGCCCTGCGCCGCAAGATCAGAATGAAAGCCGCTCTGCCGCGTCATGATCGCGGGTGCTTCAGGTGTCATACGATGGGCAACCCCGCTGGAAATGGCACTGTCACGGTCATAAACCCGCACATGGATATCGGTCGGCTGCCAGCCATTGGCTTCTGTCACGTCATCCGCACAGGAGGAGGATGCACAGACAAGATCCGTCAGAGCGCGCAGCAACACGTAATCCCCTGCGCGGGACCAGGGCTCGGCGCTGGTAATGGCGCCGCAGTCCTGCACCTGTGTGTTGAAAAAGAAGTTGATGGCGGGCCAGCCACTCCGCGGGGCCAGACCTTCTTCCACCAGAATCGCGTTGAAATTGTCGCTGCAGTTGGCGTGACCGGGATAACCGGTCTCGTCATAATATTTCGCGGTGCAGGCCAGCAGAAAGGCATCGTGCCGGCCCACCGTATCCTGCACAACCTCAACCAGCGGCTGCAGGCGACTATCAAGAAAACGTCCGTGCAGGCCCGGCACCGGCAAGGCATGGCCCTGCACCGTACGCGTGGCCGTGGCGTCCAGCCCGTATTCCTGCCCACGGCTCAGTGCCTCCGCGTCAAACGCCAGAAAATCGGAGCACTGACGGCCATCGACATCAATAATCTGGATGTATTCGCCCTTGCGAACCCGGTAGCAGACGGCTGTCGCCGCAGGCACGCGCACATCCTGCGCAATCGGGCCCAGAGGCTCCGGCAGGCGGCCGCACCCACGGGGTGAGGGCGTAAAATGCAGATCATACGCCCCCGGCGCGTTGGACTGATCGGGCATCATGTCCTCGGCCGGGAGGTCGAGCACGATTTCACCGTCCGCCAACACGTCAAAACGGTAACCTGCCCCCGCCTGCTCATCTGCTGTGAACAGAGTATAGAGCGCCTCGCCCTCCCCTTCCTGCGGGGCTGGTTGATCGGGTGCTATCGCCCGCAAAACCCCCGCTGGAGCGGCCAGCACGCCTGCCTGCCCGCCATCCACGGTAATGACTTCAAGGCCTTCACCAGCCCGGACCGTAAACCGCCGGGGGCCACTGCCCCCCGCCACCCGGACAGGAGCTGCTTTGTGCTGCGGTGCAGACAAGAGTGTCATGGCGATGGGCCACTCCCAATCCGTTTCTATTGCGGAACAAGACTAGGGAAGAAACATCCGCTTTCTCAATGGTGCCTTTTGGTACCATTCCCCCTCGCACACGCCTGTCCCTGCACCACAAGAACCTTGACAGAACCGACTCTTAAACGAAACAATCAGAAACGATACGGACTCGATACGGCAGAGCCCGGCAAATGCCAGCCCTTCCGGCACCCGGCTTCTCCAGTGCGGGAGAAAGAGGACAATGGGATCATGACCGGCATCAGACCGCCGGACGGCCGCACACCCCCTTTTATGGAACAATGGCTGGCCGAACTGGGGCATGTCGCGGGCCATATTGGCCGTGCGGATTTTCACACCCGCCTCCTGTCCGTGTTTTCACGCCTTATCGCGCACCAATCCTCATGGATCATTGCCTATGCGCCGGGCGTCCTGCCGCATGTGCTGCATACCGAGGATGTCGAATCCGCCGCCTTCAGCGATTACAGCAACCATTTCCGCACATTCGACCCGTTCTGGCATCTGTGGCGCAGTCAGGCCCGCCAGCCCGTAGCGTCGCTCTCGACACTGGACAAGACCGTAAAGCCTTACGAATACACATCTATTTTCCAGAAGAACTGCGGCTTTTCCGATGAGCTGGCTATTATCCTGCCCATCCTGTCCAATACCTGCATCATGCTGTTCCTGCAGCGAACAGACAAACCCTTCACCCAGAAGGAAATCAACCGCGCCAGACTGGTACAGCCTGTTTTTTATGGTCTGCACCAGAGCCATATCAACCAGACCTTTCAGGCCTGGAGCCGCACCGCCCCCCATGCCAGAACACAGGCGGCCAGACGGGCCGAGGGCGAAGGCGCGCTGGTTCTGGACCGCCACCGCAACCACCTGCACAGCAACGCCCCATGGCGCGCGGCAGAAGCGCAACACGGCGCCCCGTTCCGTCGCGCCCTGCACCGGCTGCTCAGAGGCGCGGAAAGCCTGATACCGGGGCATACTCCCACAGTAATGGAAGAGAGTGGCTTTACCCTGAGCCTGACAGCTCTGCCGGAAGACTGCCCGCTGGCACCCGGCGGCTATCTCCTGACCCTCGCGCCGGGCACCACACAGGCTCCGCTTTCGGCCCTGCCGGGCCTGCATGTGACCCGGCGCGAGCAGGACCTGCTGGAGCTGCTGCTACAGGGCCGCAACACAGGTGAAATCGCCCAGACACTGGGGATCAGCAAAGGAACGGTCAAAAACCACCGCCAACGCCTGTACCGCAAGGTTGGCGTTACAACGGAAAGGGGCCTGCTCAGTCGCCTGCAGGCCCTGCGGCAGCAGTAGTCAGCCTGCCAGCCCCTGTGCCGCCCGCAGGGTATTCTGAAGCAGGCAGGCAATGGTCATCGGGCCGACCCCACCGGGCACCGGCGTAATCGCGGCAGCATGGGGGGCCACCTCGTCAAACGCCACATCGCCCACAATACGCGCGCCCTGCGGCGTTTCCGCACGGTTGATGCCAACATCAATCACAACCGCGCCGGGCTTGATCCAGTCACCCCGCACCAGGCCGGGATGCCCGGCCGCCACCACCACAATATCTGCCCGGCGGGTCTCCGCTGCGACATCACGCGTCTGCAGATGCGTGACCGTAACCGTGCAGCCCGCCTGCTGCAAAAGCCGCGCCATGGGACGCCCGACAATGTTCGAACACCCCACCACCACCGCGTGCAAACCCGCCAGTTCCGGCAGCACCGAGTGCAGCAGCATCATGCAACCCATGGGCGTGCAGGGAATGAAGCCATCATGCCGCCCCACAGCCAGAAGCCCGGCATTGACGATATGGAAACCATCCACGTCCTTGGCGGGAGAAATCGCATCCAGCACCGCATCGCGGTCGATCTGCGCGGGCAGGGGCAACTGCACCAGAATGCCGTGCACGGTTTCATCCGCATTCAGCGTCGCAATCAGATCGAGCAGCTCAGCTTCCGATGTACTGGCAGGCAGATGATGCGAAACCGAACGCATACCTGCCTGCTCTGTCGCACGGATCTTGTTGCGTACATAGACGGCGCTGGCGGGGTCATTCCCCACCATCACCACCGCAAGTGTTGGAAGAATACCATGAACGGCATGGAGGTTTTCAGCCTCCTGCCTTATTTCGCTTCTGAGCTGGCGGGCAAAGGCCACGCCGTTGATCAGCTTTCCGGCTGCCTCCATAACACAGTCTCCTCCGTCCGTTCAGGAAACGAAAACAATCGTCTTGTTTCCGTTCATGATGGTGCGCATTTCAATGTGGTAGCGTACCGCACGCGCCAGAACGCGCCGTTCGATGTCACGGCCCTTGCGGATCAGGTCATCGGGGCTGTCCGCATGGGAAATCCGCTCCACGTCCTGCTCGATAATCGGGCCTTCGTCCAGATCGCGTGTGACATAATGCGCTGTGGCGCCAATCAGTTTCACACCGCGCTCATACGCCTGATGATAGGGACGCGCCCCCTTGAAACCGGGAAGGAACGAGTGATGGATGTTGATGCACCGCCCTGAAAGGGCTGCCGCCATATCGTTGGAGAGAATCTGCATATACCGCGCCAGAACAACAAGATCCGCGCCGCTCTGGTCCACCACCGAGAGAATACGGGCTTCCTGCTCGACTTTTGTCTCTTTCGTGATCGGCAGATGATGGAACGGGATACCGTAAAAATCGATATCCTTATAGGTTTCTTCAGGATGGTTTGCGATAATCCCCACAGGGTCGATCGGCAGTTCCCCGATACGCCAGCGGTAGAGCAGGTCCACAAGGCAGTGATCGAACTTGGAAACCATGATCACAACCTTGGGCCGGTAAGACTGGCAGTTCAGCCGGTAATCCATGCCAAACTGCCCGGCCATGGCATCCACCAGCACGCGCACCTCGGCCTCGGTCGTCTTGCCCTTGACGATATCAAACATGATCCGCATGAAAAAACTGCCGCTGCCCACATCATCATACTGCTGGGCTTCGGTAATATTGGCACCGGCTTCATACAACGTCTGGCTGATAGCTGCGACAATACCCGGCCGGTTCGGGCAGCTCAGGGTCAGAATATAGCCTTTGGCATTGGGAGACAGTGTCGACATACGTCTTGGATCCATTTCCTATGAAAGCGCGCCGTTCATGGCGACATGAAGATCATGGAACAGGCTTTCCGCAAAGCTGCGGAAAACAAGAAACTCGTACGTAACCGGGTTTCGTGCAACCTGCCTGAGAATAACTGGAATATGGCCTGCCAGCGTCAGCGCCACATGGCCGGGCCCGAACACCGCGTCATGCAGGTCAACAGGCACAAGGCGGCCTGCCACCTCACGCGCCTGCGGGCCGAACAGACGTAGTGTGGTACGGCTGTCGCTCTGGCTGGTCAGGGCGCAGAGATCGCCGCAGGCGGCACGCAGGCGCGCCATCAGCCCGCCCTCCACCGCGTCACCCGCTGCAAGCGCCAGCCACTGGGTGGGGCCGCACCACACGAACACCACCTGCCCGTCCGCCGAGGGCACGGCACGCGGCTGTTCGGGCAGATCAACCCCGAAGGTCTCACGCACCCGCGCCACAAGCGCAGCCCGTCCGGCCCCGGCAAACGCCCCGAGGCTGACAGCCTCCCCCATCGGGGCAAGAACCAGCACCGTATCGCCTGCCCGCACGGGCGCGGCACTCACGGGGGGCTGGGCAAACAGAGACTCAACCATGCACACGCGCTCCCTCGGGGTCGACAAAGACAGGCGAAACAACCCGGGCACGAACCACCGTGCCCGCCAGCGGATTATGCAGGGCTACGATCTCGCCATGCCGGGCCGGGCCGTTAGACAGCAGGCCAAGGCCGATCCACGATCCCAACGTAGGAGAAAACGCCGCCGAAGACACCCAGCCCTGATCCGACGCCGCCGTTGCGGCCGCTCCATCAGGCAGCAGATGCGCCCCCGCCACAACCTGATCCGCCGGATTGAGCGGCTGCAGGCCCACAAGGGTTGGCCGTGCCGGGTCTGTCAGAGCTTCGCGCTGCGCCATATGCCGCCCGATAAAGTCCTTGCGGGTAGACAGCATCCTGCCCATGCCCAGATCATGGGCCGTCGTCTGGCCATTCAGTTCCGGCCCGGCCGGATGGCCTTTTTCGATACGCATGACGCCCAGCGCCTCGGTGCCGTAGGGCGCGATGCCGTAAGGCGCGCCCACTTCCATCAATTTACGGGCCAGCGCCTCGCCGTAGCGGGCGGGCACCGCCAGTTCGTAGGCCAGCTCCCCGGAGAAGGACAGACGGAACAGCCGCGCCTGAACGCCGCCGCACACCGTCACCTCTCCCGCCGCCATATAGGGGAAGGCCTCGTTGGAAAGATCAAACGCGGGGTCCACCACATGGCGCAGCACGTTGCGCGCCTGCGGCCCGGCCACGGCGATCTGTGCCCACTCATCCGTCACGGAAATGAACTGCACATCCAGTTCCGGCCACAACCACTGGTGGCAGAATTCCAGATGCGCCATCACACCGCCCGCGTTAGCGGTGGTCGTGGTCATGACGTAATGCGTCTCGCCCAACCGCGCGGTGGTGCCATCATCATACGCAAAGCCATCCTCGCGCAGCATCAGGCCGTAGCGGGCGCGCCCGACAGGCAGCTTCTTCCATGCGTTGACGTAAACACGCTCAAGAAACTCCGCGGCATCAGGCCCCTGGATGTCGATCTTGCCCAGGGTTGTCACATCGCAGAACCCTACCGCCTGGCGCACGGTACGCACCTCGCGGTTGACCGTCTGCAACCAGTCCGTCTCACCGGGGCGGGGGTACCACTGCGCACGCTGCCACAGTCCGTTGGCCGTAAACACGGCCCCCTGGCTTTCGGCCCACTGGTGCGTAGGGGTCAGGCGCGCGGGCTTGAAATGCCGCCCGCGATGCGCCCCGGCCAGTGCGCCAATAGCCACCGGCTGCGTGGGCGGGCGGATCAGTGTGGTGCCGGTCTGCCCGATGGGGCGCTGCGTAATTTCAGCCAGCAGAGCGATGGCATTGACGTTGGACGTCTTGCCCTGATCCGTTGCCATGCCCAGCGTGGTGTAGCGCTTGAGATGCTCGACTGAGACAAACCCTTCCCGCGCGGCCAGAGCAACGTCCTTGGCTGTGACATCGTTCTGGAAATCCACAAAGGCCTTGGCCCACCGGGCGGAAGGCACATCTACCAGCGCGTGAAACAGCGGGGCAATAGCGCAGGATTCGGGCTCGGCCTCGGGCAATGCCGGTTGCTCGGCCGCAAAGCCACACGCCTGCGCCGCACGCGCACCAGCCTGCGCCCCGTCCCGCAGCGCCTCGGCCGTGGTGAACACACCGGCCGCCGCACCAGCCACCACCATGCCGGGCGGCAAAGCAGCGGGCAGGAAGGCACACAGTGTTTCATCATAAACCGGGCGCATACCCTGATGCGTGGTCAGCGCGATATTGGGCGACCATCCGCCCGACATGGCCAGCAGATCGCACGCAATGCGCTGCTCCCGGCCCTGTGCATCGCGCACGCTCACACTACTGACCGCCATGCGGCCCTGCACAGCGGTTACAGCGCCGCCGGACACGAACGGCACACCGCAGGCCTGTGCCACCTGCGCGCCCTGCCCTTCACCCTCGAGCCGTGAATCAACAATGGCCACGACAGCCACACCCGCCCGCGCCAGATCAAGCGCCGTGCGCAGGCCATCATCATTACAGGTATAGACAACCGCCTTACGCCCCGGCGCCACGCCAAAGCGGTTCAGGTAGGTACGCACCGCCCCCGCCAGCATGACGCCCGGCGTATCGTTACCGGGAAACACGATGGGGCGCTCAAGCGCACCAGCCGCCACCACACACTGCCGCGCCACAATGCGCCACAGACGCTGGCGGGGCTGACCCTTTGCGGGCTGGGACTGGTGGTCAGCCACCCGTTCCAGCGCCCCATAGGTACCCCCATCATAGGTGCCGAACACGCAGGTCCGTTCCATGATCCGTACTTCGGGCAGCGTCTCCAGCGCCTTGCGCGCCTGCTCGGCCCAGCGCCATGCGGGCTCACCATCGAGCTGCCTGTGTTCAGCGCGCAGGCGGCCACCCGTCAGGCTGTCTTCCTCGCACAGGATCACCCGTGCGCCCGACCGACCGGCGGCCAGAGCGGCGGCGAGCCCCGCCGGGCCACTGCCCACGACCAGCACATCGCAGAACGCCGTGGCTTTTTCATACTGGTCGGGATCGGCCTCATCCGCTGCGCGACCCAGACCCGCCGCACGGCGGATCATGGGCTCGTACAGCTTCTCCCAGAAAGCGGCGGGCCACATGAAGGTCTTGTAATAAAACCCTGCGCCCAGCACGGAGGAAAACAGACTGTTCAGCCCCAGCGCATCAAAGGCAAGACTGGGCCAGCGATTCTGGCTGGCCGCGGACAGGCCGTCGTACAGCTCCGCTACTGTAGCCCGCGTGTTGGGCTCGCGCCGGGGGCCGGTGCGCAGTTCCACCAGTGCGTTCGGCTCTTCCGGCCCTGCGGACAGGATGCCGCGTGGACGATGATACTTGAACGACCGGCCCGCCAGCCGCACGCCATGCGCAAGCAGGGCGGAAGCCAGCGTATCGCCCGGATGGCCAGTATACTGCCGCCCATCAAACGTGAAGCGGATTGTCCGCCCGGCATCAATGCCATTGCCGCCCGCCACACGGCGCGGCTGGGCACCCGCATCGGGCGCAGAAGTCATACGGGCGTCCATCATACCGCGCCCTCCTCGCGTTCGGCCTGCGCCACCGCACGGGCAGCGCGCACATCGGAAATCAGGTGGGTGCGCGTATCACGCGTTACCACCAGCCATGAGCGGCACCCCGCACCATGGTACCAGAGCTCCTGATGGGGCCCGGCAGGGTTGTCGCGCAGATAGACATAATCCACCCATGCAGCGGCACCGGCATCCCCAGCCGGACGGCGCACCGTGGCATCGCCCCGGTAGGTGAATTCCTCAACTCCGCGCGAACCGCAGAAAGGACAGGTCAGACGCATGGAAACCTCAATGCAGGTTGGGCTGTGCGCCCATGCCTTTTTCGTCAATCACGGCGCCGCGCGCGAAACGATCCAGCCGGTAGGCCGTCGCTACGGGGTGCGGCTCATCACGCGCCAGCAGATGCGCGAAACACAGACCCGATGCCGGCGTGGCCTTGAACCCGCCGTAGCACCAGCCCGCGTTCAGGTAGAGGCCCTGCACCGGCGTATGATCAATAATGGGGCTGCCATCCATAGACATATCCATGATCCCGCCCCAGTGGCGCAGCAGACGCACACGCCCGATCCGCGGCATGAGCGCCATGCCGCCTTCGCACACGTCCTCGATCACGGGCAGGTTGCCCCGCTGCGCGTAGGAATTGTAGCCGTCGATATCACCCCCAAAGACCAGCCCGCCCTTGTCGGACTGGCTGATGTAGAAATGCCCGGCTCCGAATGTCACCACACAGTCGATAAACGGCTTGATACCTTCGCTGACAAAAGCCTGGAGCACATGGCTTTCAATCGGCAGGCGCAGGCCAGCCATGGCCGCCACCCGTGAGGAATTGCCCGCGCAGGCCAGCCCCAGCTTGCCCGCACCAATAAGGCCGCGCGTGGTCTCCACGCCCATGGCCCGCCCGCCTTCAATGCGGATGCCTGTCACCTCGCAGTTTTCGATGATGTCCACGCCCAGCCTGTCGGCCGCACGGGCGTACCCCCAGGCCACGGCATCGTGACGCACGGTGCCCCCGCGCCGCTGCAGCAACCCGCCACGAATGGGAAAGCGCGCATCGTCAAAATTCAGGAACGGCACTTTTTCACGCACCGCCTGCGCATCAAGCAGTTCAGCATCCACGCCATGCAGGCGCATGGCGTTGCCCCGGCGGATATAAGCCCCGCGCTGGGCATCGTTATGGAACAGGTTCAGCACGCCACGCTGGCTGACCATCGCGTTGTAATTGATGTCCTGCTCAAGCCCTTCCCACAGCTTCATGGCGCATTCATAAAACGGCTCGTTACCGGGCAGGAGATAGTTCGAACGCACGATGGTGGTGTTGCGCCCGACATTGCCGCCGCCGATCCAGCCTTTTTCCACCACGGCAATACGCTGCCCGCCATAGCGTCGGGCCAGATAATAGGCCGTAGCCAGCCCGTGCCCGCCACCACCCACGATTACGTAATCGTAGGCTGGGGCCGGAGCCGCCTTGCGCCAGGCTGGTTTCCAGCCCGTATTGCCGCGCATGGCCTCACGCAGCAGCGCAAACAGGGAATAACGATCAGTTTGCATGGTAAATCCGCTTTTTGCTCTGTTTTCAGCCTTACGGAACGTTCGCGCTTGAGACAGTATAAATTTTTCTTATAATACGGCCATGGCCATCGCAGATCTTCCTTTTGACCTGTCCTCCCTGACCGTGTTTCTGGCCGTGTGCGACAACGGCAGCATGGCCGCGGCCGCGCGGGCGCTGAAAGTCACCCAACCCGCCATTTCACAGACCATCGCTGATCTTGAAAATCGCCTTGGTACAACACTGTTTGACCGGAATGTTCGCCCTCTGGCGCTCACCCCTTCGGGCACGGTGCTGCGCCAGTACGCGCAAGGTATGCTGGCTGAAGTCCGGCTGGTCGCTACGGGCATACAGAAAATGCGCCTCGGCCGGGTGCCACAATTGCGCATGGGCGTGGTGGATTCGCTGGCCCGCGCGCTGTCTACTTCCATTTCTGACTTCATGTACGAACGGGTCGGGCGGCTGATTGTTCATGCGGGCCTGACGGAAACACACGCCACAGCCCTGCTGACACGCCAGATCGACTGCGTAATCGGGGTGGATGAAATGGAGGATGTCTCCGGCCTGGAACGTTGGCCGCTCTTTGAAGAACCCTACCTGCTGCTGTACCCCGAGCAGGAAACCCCGCCGCGCGACACGCAGGAACTCAGGGATTTTCTTGGCCGCCAGCCGTTCATCCGTTTTTCACAACGTTCACGCACGGGGGCGGAAATCGAACGCTTTCTGCGCCGCCTGCGGATTGATGTGCCTTTCCAGCAGGAATTCGACCTGCCCTACGGCGTTTATGCCACCTGCCGCAACAGGGGTGTTGCCATTACCACCCCGCTTTGCCTGTACGAAGCGGGCTATACGCAGGACTGCGGCCTGTTATGCCACCCCCTGCCTGCCCCGGCGTTTCACCGGCGGCTGACTCTTGTGGTTCGCCGGCGTGAATTCGGCCGCTTCCCGCTGGATCTGGCGTTATTCCTGCGCGAGCAGCTCAAACAGGAAGTCATGCCGGCACTTGGCACGCTATTCCCCGCCTTTGTGCAGCAGATGCGCGTATTGAACTAACTGGCCCGACTAACTGGCAAGCGAGGAGTAAGTAGTCGGTATAGCCTGCATGGACTCAACGATTTCAGGAAGTTTGTCGGCACAGATTGTCGCAAGATGCGGATCAAAGCTCTGGCCACTCTCTTCACGCAGATACTCCTGAAGCCGGGGAGTAGACCACGGTGCCTTGTAGCGCCTACGGGACGCACAGGCGTCAATCGTGTCAGCCAATGAGACAATACGAACCAGTTGGGGAATGTTCTCACCCTTCAGCCCCAACGGATAGCCAGTGCCGCACCAGTGTTCGTGATGCATCAGGATCGTGTCCAATATGTCCTGCGTAAACACATGGCTATACCACTGGGTTACAGCAAGACCGAGCAAAGGATGGCGCTGTACCGTCGTTTTTTCGTTATCTGTCAGAGATCTGGGAGCCTGGAGAATTTCCTCCGGAATTAACAGCTTACCAGTATCGTGGAGTTCACCAGCCAATTTCAGGGTAACGCGATCAATATGATCTATCTTGGCCAGATCAGCGATAACCTGCGCGACATGGCCGACTCTGAGGCCATGCCCTTCGTCCATATTCGCCACATGGCAAACAAAGTCCGGCAATGGCAGTTTCTTGGGAGGCAACGCGTGTTCCGTCCACGCCCCGGTCGCTTGATTACCTGACATCGCTGACTGTCCTTGAATATCGCCCTCTTTCGGCTGTCTGTGAAAGATGTCCCCCTGCGGGAGACCTAAGCAAACTACAATCTGAAATTCTTACAATATATCATTCACTTCGGATGAAGTCGGACTTCTATTCTGCCACTACATGATATGTCAAGCAACCATACAAGGCATAGCGGCCCCTCACCCCACGCAGACGTTACGGCATATCAGGCGTGTGCGCCACAACAACACGATTGCGCCCGTTTGCCTTGGCGGTATAGAGCGCCTGATCAGCCCGGTTGATCAAGGTACGAACGTTAGTCTGTCCATGCAGGGTTGTCACACCACCTGACACACTCACCCGCACCTGCTGTTCGGACCGTAAGGTTACGGGTATGTGGCAGATAGCAAGACGAATCCGCTCGGCGCATTTGTGAGCCGCCTCGACATCGGTTTCTGTCAGGACGATCAGGAACTCCTCGCCGCCGTAACGAAAGACATAATCATTCACCCGCAGGGATGAGGTAATCGTATTGGCGACAAAGCACAGGATTTCATCTCCTGCCAGATGTCCGAAAGTATCATTGATCGACTTGAAATTATCTATATCAAACAACGCAATGCTGAAGTGTTTGTTCTTGGCCAGTGCGAAGGAGATTTCGTTCTGCACCACCACATCGAGAAACCGGCGATTGAGCACCTTTGTCAGCGGATCGCGGCCGGTTTCTATCTGCTCAATATTATGGAAAATACTATCCATAAGGAAGACGATTTTCCGAATACTCCTGTGCAAGGAAGCTACAAACCGATCAGGCAGAACGCCTTCCTGCCTGATGGTCTGAAGCTGCGTATCAATCGTTTCAATCTCACGCTGAATCTGCACGAACTCGGAACGACCATTGAACAGGTTGCGTCCCTTGTGAGTGAACCACAGACCAAAATCTGAATCTTCGAGATTCTCAAGATCAAAAAATCTTTTTTCACATACGGCGCGCATGGTTTCCATAGACCATGTGAAAAATGTCCGTGCCTGCGTTTCTTTTTCAAAACTCAAGTCTTGACCGATGGAAACAAGGCGCAGGGCCTCGTTATCCTCGACCATTTTGCGAAAACTTTTTTCGTAAGAACGCATCATGAACTTAAATGCAAAGTCCATCATGCTCCCCGCGTACAGGATCAGATCCGAACGGTCAAAACCACCTGCATCGTCATGGGTGAACAGACCGAGTATCTGCTTTTTCAGGATATAGAAGCCATACGCCACAATGTGGGTCGGGATTTCCAGCCGAGCATAACTTGCGCCCAATCGCATCTGTATCTTGCACAAACGGGCCACATGCTCAGGCGAGGCGGAAAACAGCGAAACCAGATAGTAATACAGGCTTCGCTTGAGCGATTTCTGGATACTTTCCTTTTCGAGAAAATCGGCCACATCGGCGTGCTGGAGCAGGGCCTCACAAAAGAACGCCACGCAAGCCTGGCCCTCCGCCTCAACCTGCAGCCTGACATATTCACGTTCTTCCTGAGGCGTCTGCAAGATAATGTCACGCCACTGTTCCTGAGGCGTGAGGTAAATGAAACTCTTATCCATATCTCTGGTACGCCTCGCAAAGCCCCACGTCGCAGCTCAAGTGAAAGCACTTTCGCATCGCGAAGACAGATACCCGTGGAACCGCCAAAATTTTCTCTTATTTGCGTATGAAATGTCTTTCCCACAGAGTCATACGACGGCTGAACACCACAGCCTTCGCGTCTGATATTAGCACACAGGCATCGACTCGCAACGGGAATCCCCAAGGGAAATGCCATCCCATACTCCGGGGCGATCGCGTGTAACGTGGCTGATGGGCAACAGTTCCCGACAATATGACCTTCTGGCGGCCTTTTCCCGGCCACTCGTTATTGCGAATCATTCCTAGTGCCTTTATCGCGTCACTGAGAATGATTATCAGATTTGAATGGAGCCGCTCATTATGGCTGTCTCGCGACTGAATACCCATCTGCATAAAACTCCGCTGGCCGTCGGTCTGGCGCTTGGGTGTCACGCATGGTCAGCCTTCGCCGATGAACAGCCCGCCGCCACAAAAAAGAACACCGCTGCCGATACAAGCAGTCAGGCCAGCGCCAATCTGGCCAATGCCGGGGGCCACGGCCCCAAAACCACCACCCGCAAAGACGGCTCGCATGTAGAAGAATGGGTCGTAACCGCCTCGCCCATGAACACGCTGCACACGCCTATCGGGCTAAGCCGTATGCCCGATGACGTGCTGCACACACCACAGACCATCGACGTGGTGCCTCAGATCGTGATGCAACAGCAGAACGTGAAATCGCTTGATGAGGCGCTGAAGAACGTGCCCGGCATTACCGCCTCGGTCGGTGAGGGCGAAGGCGGCATGGCGGGCGACCAGTTTCTGATCCGTGGTTTTGCCGCCCAGAACGATATTTACGAAAACGGCCTGCGTGACTTTGGCGTTTATACCCGCGACAGCTTCGACTACGAGCGCGTGGTTGTCATCAAGGGCCCATCCTCACAGGTTTTCGGCAACGGCACCACAGGCGGGGCAATCAATATCGTCACCAAGACGCCCACTGCCAAGGATCATTACCGCGCCTCGTTCTCGGGCGGGAGCGGACAATATTATCGCGGCACGCTCGACATCAACCACAAGATTACCGACACTATCGCCTTCCGTCTGACCGGCATGGGTAACGAGAACGACACGGTCGGCCGCAACTATGTCTATTCACACCGCTGGGGCATTGCGCCATCTATTATTTTTGGACTTGGGAAAAAGCTTAATTATACGGTTGAGTATTTTCACCAGAGCGACAACCGTATTCCTGATTATGGGGTGCCCATTCTCAAAGACCCCAAGGCCGCCTACGGCAAACCGGCTACGGAATATGGTGTAAACCGCAACAACTGGTACGGCACCACACTGGATGCAGACAATTCCAGCGTGGATATGCTGACCGGCCGCCTGCAATGGGAGGCCAACCGCTTCATCACCGTCTCCAACGACACGCGGGGCGGCCTGTACAGCCGGTACTTCTCGGCTTCGCAGGAAGGGTGCAGCAGCCAGCAACTGGTGGACACAGACGGCCAGCTTAGCAATGGGGCCTCTTACAACTGTAATACCGACTTTTTCGGCGGCAATGCGGCAGCCGCCAAACTCTCCCGCACGGGCGGCGTATTCGGCCCGAACCCGTACCAGCAGGATGACTGGTCGGTACAGAATGTGCTGTCCGCCATTGCCAAGTTCAACACCGGGCGTATCCGCCATCAGATGCTGGGGGGCCTGGACATCATGCACGTCTATGACCAGCGGAAAAACTATGCCTACAACAACCCCGTGGCCCGGCAATACGTCAATCTGCTGAACCCCTCGCCTTATGTGCCGGGTCTTTCCGTGATTGACGGGGCCACAGACCCCGGCCATCTGGTCAACACCTCTACATCTGGCCAGAAGCTCTGGAAAAAGGGGGATGCCACCGATGTCGGGCTGTTCCTGTCCGAGCAGGCCTGGGTAACGCCGTGGTTTTCTGTGCGCGCCGGCTTTCGCTGGGATCACTGGATCAGTCATTACAGCATGACAGGAGGCAAAGGTGCCGACACGTACATGGGTCAGACGCAGGACACCATAAACCCCAATGTCAGCCTGATGTACACCCCCAACGACCACGCCATGGTGTATTTCACGTGGTCTGAATCCACCACGCCACTGGGGCTGTACGTCACCAACAGTTCCGAACCCCTGACAACCAACAACCAGAAACTACAGCCAGAACGCAGCAGGCTCTACGAACTGGGTGCGAAATACTCGGCTTTTCATGATCGCATCGGGTTCACAGCCTCGGTATTCCGTCTGGAAAAAAGCAATGCCGTCATGCAGGACACCAATGTCAGCGGCGGAATTATCTCCTCAGGTGACTCCCAGCGCAATCAGGGGCTGGAGCTGAGCGTTTCGGGGCAGATCCTGCGGAACTGGAACATGATTGCCACCTATGCCCGCTATGACAGCATCACCACAGGAGGCACGGCGGCGGATATTGGCAAGCAGCTCCAGTACGTGCCGCGCAATCAGGCCACGGTGTGGACAACCTACGAAATAGCGCCCTCCACCCGGTACAATCTGCTCGTAGGCGGCGGCATGACATGGCGTGAGGGCGTGTTCGTAGACCCGGCCAACACCGCGCGCGTGCCTGCCAATGTGGAGTTTGACGCCGTGATCTCGCACCGCTTCGACAGGCACTGGAAAGTCAGCATGAATGGCTACAACCTGGCCAATCGCCTGAACTACGGCAACCTGTTCAGCAACCGTGTCACGCCGTCCATCGGTCGGGCGTTCCTGTTCAACCTGTCGGCCGATTACTGAGCCGCAGGCCCACGATGACGGATCCAGCCCCCATCTGGCGGGTTCCGCCAGTCGGAAATGCCAGAATGCCCCGCTCCTTTTTCTCCCACCTGTTTGCACGCAAGCGCCGCAAAACCACGCCACCGCCCCTCGTCCTGCCTGAAACCATGCTGGCCATTTACGAGCGGGCCCGCCGGGGCCACCATCTCGATCAGGTTCTCTGGGGCAAAGCGTTGCTCAAGAGCACCTTTTTGCCTCCCGACCATGAGCAGGCAATCATCTGGTTCACCATGGCGTCCAATGCCGGGTATGGCCCGGCTTCCAATATGCTGGGGCGGTGCCACCATTTTGGCTGGGGCGTGCCCAGGAGTTTCGAACAGGCCGCCATTCACTACACCCGCGCCGCCGAACAGAACGATGAGTGGGGCCGCTACAACCTTGGTATCCTGACCCTGCGCGGTCTGGGTATGCCACAGAACCTGCCGCGCGCCTTCTCGCTGTTCGCCAGGGCAGCAGAGAACGGCCACGCCAAATCCATGAACATTCTCGCGCGCTTTTATGAGGAAGGCTGGACAATCCCGCCCGATCCCGAGCGCGCTCGCGCCCTGTACCGCGCCTCGGCCGAAGGGGGGGATTACCGGGGCTGCCATAACCACGCCACCGTACTGACCCAGCAAGGCGCATGGCAGGAAGCTCTGCACTGGTGGACGCAGGCTCAACCCCACGCCACATCCGATATCCTGCTGGCCATGGAACGCAGCCTGAGCGCGCTGATTGCCCTGCCACCGCGCAGCACCATGCCCCCCGAACACGCAGCACATCCCTCACCCGAGGAGCAGGAGACCGCCCGCGCCCTGCTTGAAAAGGTACGCGCCCGGATAGCCCTCGTTGTCCCTGAACCGCCTGCCTCCTCCCTTCCTGACCTCTCCCCAGCCGGAAAAGCAGGCTAAGCCCTGCCTTCTTTCAGGCTTTCCGCTTGAGCCGCCGCCGCCATCCCCCTAAGATGGATGGCTTCGCGGCGCTTTTGCCGCACTGGTCAGGTCATCAATGGTCGAAAAGGTACAGGGAATGGAGTGGACCGACGAAATAATCGCCCAGCTCAAAGAGCTATGGGGGGAAGGTCTTTCGACGGCGGAAATAGGTCGCCGCCTCTCCATTACGAAAAACGCCGTTGTTGGCAAGGCACACAGGCTGGGGCTGCCCCCACGCCCTTCGCCTATCCGACGCGACGGCAAGCCCAAAGCCGCCAGCCCGGAAAAAGCTGAAAAACCAGCTGCTCCTGCCATCGAAACCACACCGCAGCCGCCTGCCTCCAGCACCCGTGAGGCCGCACCAGCGCCCTTGGTAGCGCAGCCTGCGACTGCCCCCGTACCACCGACCACCGCCCGCACCAGCCCGGTCGCAGCAACGCCTGCTCCAGAAGAAATCATCGAGCGCAAGGAAAAGGCCGCCGCACCCAAGCCGGCCGCCAAGCCCAAGCCCACATTCCGCAGCGTTTCTGACCCCGAGCCGCAAAAGCGCCGTGGCCCCTCATGCTGCTGGCCGATCGGCGACCCCGGCACACCGGGTTTTCATTTTTGTGGAGCAACACCGTTGCCGGGCAAGCCTTACTGCGAGGAACATGCCCAGATCGCGTATGTCAGGCTACGTGACCGCCGCGACACCATGGCCTGATACGAACAGGCCCTGTGGCATAACCAGAAAGGCTGGCCCGGCAATCCGCCGCAGGCCAGCCTTTTTGCATTTTCAAGCCTGAGATGAGGCCTCAGAAGCGACCGAAGCCGGCGCGATCGTCGTCGTGGACGTGGATGAGGACGTGGCTGAACCACTGTTTTCAGGCAGCATTTCAAGCTGGCCACTGATCTGGCCACCATCTTCCACCTTCAGACGGCAGCAGGAAGCCTTACCCAGCAAACGGCCGGTGCCACGCACCGTCAGGCTGCCACGGACAACCAATGAACCATCCACAGTGCCGGAAATTTCGGCACTTTCCACTTCCACACCACCACGGAACAGCCCGCCGGGCATCACCACCAGTTCGGTAGCGTTGATCATGCTTGATTCCACGGTGCCTTCTACAACAAGGCGTTCGGCATCCTGCACAGAGCCCTGCACGCTGATGCCACGCCCGACAACGAGCGTACGCTGATCGACCACGTCCTTGCGCCCGGCAAGCTGCGACGGCAGGCCGCCCCGCAGACCTCCGCCGGGGATCGGCGGAATACCCGCCCCTGCGGGCAGAGGAGAACCGGGAGGAAGTGGCGCACGACCCATGGGAGGGGCCTCCTTTGTGTTATCATGATTGGAGCCGGGAATACCCGCCTGAGAAGGGGAGGGCTGCCCTGGAATGGAAGAAAACGGAGCCCCCGCCGCCTCGCGCGGCGCCTGAGCGCCGGTCTGTGCGGGCTTTTCCGGTGGTTTGCTTTCTTCAGCCTTGCGTCGTCTGAACAAGAATGTCCCCCTCCCGTTAAAGCCACCCGCGATGCCGGGCGGCGTTCGTCCGCACATACATTGCCCGCCTGGGGCGGCCGTGAGTCTATACGACCCGCCAAGCGTTGGGCAAACTTTGCGTAGCCGCAACTGTTGCCCTTTTTATGGCGGCAGGCTAGCCAAACAGCCAGAGTTCTCCATTTTTGAAGAAAAGTTTTAATGAAATGACCGATCCTGACATCCGTTACGACATTCTGGGTATTGGTAACGCCATTACAGACATTCTCGCACGGGTCGATTTCGCTTTCCTTGAAAAACAGGGCCTGACACCGGGCAGCATGACGCTCATCGACGCTGAACGGGCCAACGCGCTACAGGTTGCACTGGCACCCGAGCAGATCATGGGCGGTGGCTCGGTGGCCAATACCTGCGTGGTGGCGGCCCAATTCGGTGCGCGCGTGGCCTATCTGGGCAAGGTGGCGCGCGACGAAGCCGGAATTAAGTTCGGTCAGGACCTGCAAAGCAACGGCGTGACGTTTCCATCCGAACCGTTGAACACACAGCTTTTCGACAACCTGCCCACGGCACGGTGCATTGTCATGATCACCCCTGACGGGCAGCGCACCATGGCCACGTATCTGGGCGCGTGCACCTGCTTCACCCCTGATGACGTGCTGTCCGATGTGATTGCCGCCTCGTCCATTGTCTACCTTGAGGGCTATCTGTTCGACCCCCCGCACGCGCAGGAAGCCTTCCGCCGGGCCGCCTCCATTGCCCATAAAAGCGGACGGCAGGTCGCACTTTCGCTGTCAGACCCGTTCTGTGTCGGCCGCCATCGTGCCGCCTTCCTTGATCTGGTCAGAGGCCATGTCGATATCCTCTTCGCCAATGAAGACGAAATCTGCGCCCTGTACGAAACGGAAAGTTTTGACACCGCCGCCCGACACACCGCGCAGGACACCACCTTCGCCGCACTGACCCGTTCAGGCCTTGGCAGTGTTGTTGTACATGACGGCAGCTTTACGAAAGTGGAACCCGTGCCGACACAGGTAGTCGATACCACCGGCGCGGGCGATGCCTATGCAGCCGGCTTCATGGCAGGGCTGACGGCTGGCCGTACCCTGCCTGAATGCGGCAGGCTGGCTTCAGTCGCGGCGTCGGAAATTATTTCCCATTACGGGGCGCGCCCGCTTTCCAACCTCTGGGCCGAAATGGGGTTCTGAGCGCCCCAGCGCTTCGTCCTTGCGCCGGGCCCGCCCTTAGCTGAGCGCGGGTTCGGACAGGGCGTTGTCCTCACACGGCACGGTAATCACCCGCCCGTCCTGCACGCGCAGGGCCAGACGGCCTTCACACAGGGCGCGGGCGGCATCGCCAAACACGCGGCCGCGCCAGCCACCGAGCAGGGTCGGGGCCTGAGCGGGATCAAGAGCCAGCGCCTCAAGCTCCTCCTGCGAGGCCACGAGCTTAGGTGCCACGTCATGCGCTTCGCAGCAGGCATTCAGCAGCACTTTCAGTAATGCCACCAGCGAGGCCGGAGGCCGCGCGGCATCGCGGCCGCGCCCCTTGGGCAGGCGTGGCAATTCCGCATCCGGCAGGGCCTGCGCCTGACGAATGGCTTCCAGCAGGGCCTGGCCAGTCCGCCCTTCCGCTAACCCCCGCGCCACACCCCGCACGCGGGCTAGAGCCTCGGTGCTGTCCGGCGTGGTCGCCGCGATTTCGAGCAGGCTTTCGTCCTTGATCAGACGCTGGCGCGGCACATTCACCCTCTGCGCTTCACGCTCGCGCAGGGCGGCCACGGCACGCAGTACAGCCAGCATCCGGCGGTTACTGGTGCGCGCACGCAGGCGTTCCCACTGTTTTTCAGGGTCTGGCTGGAAAGTCGCCGGCTCTTCCAGTTCGGCCATTTCCGCCGCAACCCAGGCCAGACGCTGCTCCTGCTCAAGCTTGCGGTGCAGACGCTCATACACAACCCGCAGCCAGGTCACGTCACCCGCCGCGTAGGTAAGCTGGGCAGCGGACAGAGGCCGGGCCGACCAGTCCGTAAACCTGTGGCTCTTGTCGATGGAGTGGCCTGTCAGGGAACCCACCAGACTGTCATACCCCACCTGATCGCCATGCCCGGCCACCATGGCGGCCACCTGCGTATCAAACACCGGTAAGGGCAGGGCTCCGAACAGATGCAGGAAAATTTCCAGATCCTGCCGCGCGGCATGAAAAACCTTGATAACGGCCGCGTCCGCCATGAGTGCCGCCAGAGGCGCGAGATCAAGCCCTTCGGCCAGCGCATCAATCAGAATGACATCATTGGCGCCGCCAATCTGCACCAGACACAGTTCCGGCCAGTACGTCTTCTCACGCATGAATTCGGTATCGACGGTCACATACCGCTCACCATGGAGCGGCTTGAGCGCCTCTTCCAGAGCCTGTGTGGAGGAAACCAGTCGTGGTTGCGGAAAAATGGGAGATGCTGTTCTGGCCATGCCTTCTCATACACCAGCCCCAATGAAAACGACAGCCGCAACCCTCATACAACAGGCGTGAAAACTTGACTTGGCCCGCAAGTGCCCCGACATCAGGCAATATCATCCGAGGAGAAAACCATGAGCAGACCAGACGACGGCAGCACCGCACTGACCCAGCTTGGCCGGGCGGTATCGGCCCCTGCCAGCCCTGAAAACGCCGTGCTGGAACGCGTACCCGCCCCCTATCGCGACAGGCGTTACATGGTGCGCTTTACCGCACCCGAATTTACCTCGCTCTGTCCGATCACCGCCCAGCCGGACTTTGCCCATATCGTCATTGATTATGTGCCGGATCAATGGATTGTGGAAAGCAAATCCCTCAAGCTTTTCCTGACCAGCTTCCGCAACCATGGTGCGTTCCACGAAGCCTGCTCGATCCAGATCGCCAGCACGCTGGTTGACCTTCTCGATCCGGTCTGGTTGCGCATCGGAGCTTACTGGTACCCGCGCGGCGGCATCCCCATCGATATCTTCTGGCAGACGGGCGAAGCCCCGAAAGATGTGTGGATTCCCCCGCAGGATGTGCCCAACTACCGGGGCCGCGGCTGAAATCCGAGTTAAGCCGGAAGCAAAGACCCGATACAAAAAAAGCCACCTTATCGGGTGGCTTTTTTTAAAGCATGTTATGGGGTCTCAGACGTGACCGGCACCGGCGGCAATTTCCGCCCGCACGGCCAGAATCTGATCCTGCAACGCACTCAGGCGGGTCATATCCGTCTTGTCGGTCTTGTCCCAGATCTCGGACAGAGCCTCAAGCTGGGCTGTGGCATTGTCGATCGAAATCTCACTGACCGGCACAGCCTTGTCCGCAAGAACCGTACAACGTGTACCCGTGATATCGGCAAATCCGCCCGCGACAAAAAAGCGATCTGTAACCACATCGCCTTCGTGCAGGGCAACAACACCGCCACGCAGCAGGAGCATCATGGGCGCATGTTCGGGCATGGCGGCGATATCGCCATCCATGCCGGGCAGAACGGCCATATCTACCTCACGCGACACCAGCACTTTTTCAGGGCTGATGATCTCAATTAGGACCGGCATGAACGATGCTCCTCCCAGAAATCGGCCGTTAGACCGCTTCCCTCAGTTTTTCCGCCTTCGCGATGGCTTCTTCGATGCTGCCAACCATGTAGAAGGCGGCTTCCGGCAGGTCATCATACTCACCCGCGCAGATGGCCTTGAAGGAACGAACCGTATCCGCAACCGACACCAGCTTGCCCGGCGCACCCGTGAACACTTCGGCCACGTGGAATGGCTGGGACAGGAAGCGCTGGATGCGGCGTGCACGCGCCACGATCAGCTTGTCGTCTTCGGACAGTTCGTCCATGCCCAGAATGGCAATGATGTCCTGCAGGGACTTGTAGGTCTGCAGGATACGCTGCACTTCCATGGCCACCTGGTAGTGCTCTTCACCCACGATCTGGGGGTCAAGCGCGCGGGAGGTGGAGTCCAGCGGATCAACGGCCGGGTAGATGCCCATTTCAGCAATGGAGCGGTTCAGAACGGTCGTGGCATCCAGATGCGCGAAGGTCGCGGCCGGGGCCGGGTCGGTCAGGTCGTCAGCAGGCACGTAAACGGCCTGCACGGACGTGATGGAGCCCTTCTTGGTGGAGGTGATGCGTTCCTGCAGGGCGCCCATTTCCGTCGCCAGCGTGGGCTGATACCCCACCGCCGAAGGAATACGGCCCAGCAGAGCGGACACTTCCGAACCCGCCTGCGTGAAGCGGAAGATGTTGTCCACAAAGAAGAGAACGTCCTGGTTTTCTTCATCGCGGAAATATTCAGCCATGGTCAGGCCGGTCAGGGCGACACGCGCACGCGCACCCGGCGGCTCGTTCATCTGGCCGAACACCAGCGCCACCTTGGAACCATCGGTCGCGCCGTCTTCAGCCAGCTTGATCACGCCTGCGTCCTGCATTTCGTAATACAGGTCGTTACCTTCACGGGTACGTTCACCAACACCCGCGAACACGGACACGCCGCCGTGGGCCTTGGCGATGTTGTTGATCAGTTCCTGAATGATAACGGTCTTGCCGACGCCCGCACCGCCGAACAGGCCGATCTTGCCGCCCTTGAGGTAGGGGCAGAGCAGATCGACAACCTTGATGCCGGTCATGAGGATTTCAGAAGCGGCAGCCTGATCTTCGAACGCCGGGGCATCGCGATGGATGGACGCGCGGCGGCTGGTGCGCACCGGGCCCTTTTCGTCGATCGGCTCGCCGATCACGTTCAGGATGCGGCCCAGGGTTTCCGGCCCGACAGGAACGGAAATCTGCGTGCCGGTATCGGTCACTTCCGCACCGCGGGTCAGGCCGTCGGTGGAATCCATGGCGATGCAGCGTACTTCGTGCTCACCAATTTCCTGCGCCACTTCCAGAACCAGAACCTGGTCGTTCAGCTTGACGTGCAGGGCGTTGAGGATGTTCGGCAGTTCACCTTCGAACTGCACGTCAACGACCGGGCCCTTGATCTCGGTAATGCGGCCAACGGCATTGGACTTCGTGGCCGCAGGGGCCTGGGTCTGGGTTGTGGTATCCGACATGGGTCAGCTCCTGCGGGGCATGCGAGCGGGCTCAGACAGCCTGTGCGCCCGAAATGATTTCGATCAGTTCGTTGGTGATATTGGTCTGGCGGGTCCGGTTATAGACCTGGGTCAGACTGTCAATGGATCGGCCCGCATTGCGGGTTGCGTTATCCATCGCCGTCATACGGGCGCCATTCTCGCCGGCTGCCGTTTCCAGCAGGGCAGCGTAGATCTGCACCTGAAGATTGCGCGGCAGCAACATGGCCAGAATTGTTGCCTCATCAGGCTCGAATTCGTACTGGGCCACATTATCAGCCGGGACATCGCCCGCCCCCCGCTCTTCCATGAGCATGGGAACAAGCTGCTGGCTTGTCGGCACCTGCGTCATCGCGTTGTGGAACTTGTTGAACACAAGCGCACACACATCGATTTCGCCGGTTTCGACCAGGGCGTTGATTTTCTCACCCAGATCGGACGCCACAGAAAAGGGGATTTCCTTGCCGCTGACGCCGCTGACATGATCAACGATCAGGTCAGCGTAATCGCGCGAGAAGAAATTGAGTGCCCGGCGACCAACCGGCAGCAGACGGACAGTCTTGCCTTCGGACTGGAGGCGACGGATCGTCTGGACGGTCAGGCGGTGCACGTTGGAGTTAAAGCCACCACACAGCCCACGATCACTGGTCAGGGGCACCAGAAGGTGCACCTTATCCTGCCCCGTGCCGGACAGCAGACGGGGAACCCCGCCTTCGCCCTGCACCGCAGCAGCCAGTTCGCCCAGCATACGGCGCATGGCCGCAGCATATGGGCGCGCGGCTTCCGCACTGGCCTGAGCGCGCCGCAGCTTGGCTGCGGCCACCATTTTCATGGCGCTCGTGATCTTCCGTGTCGACTTGATACTTCCGATCCGGGCGCGGAGTTCCTTAAGGGAAGCCATGGACGCTTCTGCCCTCTCAGCCCGCGAAGTGGCGGTTGAAGGTGGTCAGGTATTCCGTCAGGCGTGCTTCGAGATCCTTGGACAGAGCCTGCTCCTTGAAGAGTGTGTCCAGAATATCCTTGCCCGCGCTACGCACGTCAGCCAGCAGAGCCTTTTCCCAGGCCACAACCTTGTTGACGGCGATACCGTCCACAAAGCCACGCGTGCCAGCGAACAGCAGGACAACCTGTTCTTCAACCGACAGCGGAGAAGCCTGCGGCTGCTTGAGCAGTTCAACCAGACGCGCGCCACGGGCGAGCATCTTCTGCGTCGCAGGGTCGAGGTCGGAAGCGAACTGCGAGAAGGCAGCCATTTCACGGTACTGGGCGAGTTCCAGCTTGATCTTGCCCGCAACCTGCTTCATCGCCTTGATCTGGGCGGCGGAGCCAACGCGGGACACCGAACCGCCGACGTTCACAGCCGGGCGGATGCCCTTATAGAACAGGTCGGTTTCAAGGAAGATCTGACCATCGGTGATGGAGATCACGTTGGTCGGGATGTAGGCCGCAACGTCACCCGCCTGGGTTTCGATCACCGGCAGGGCCGTCAGCGAGCCAGCGCCGTGGGCGTCGGACATCTTGGCGGCGCGCTCGAGCAGGCGCGAATGCAGGAAGAACACGTCACCCGGATAGGCTTCACGGCCCGGCGGACGACGCAGCAGCAGGGACATCTGGCGGTAGGCCACAGCCTGCTTGGACAGATCGTCGTAGCAGATCAGGGCGTGCATACCGTTGTCACGGAAGTATTCGCCCATGGCGCAGGCGGCATACGGTGCCAGATACTGCAGCGGAGCCGGATCGGATGCGGTAGCGGCAACGACGATGGAGTACTTCATCGCGCCTTTTTCTTCCAGCAGGCGTACGAGCTGTGCAACCGTGGAACGCTTCTGCCCGACCGCAACATAGATGCAGTAGAGGGATTTCTTGTCGTCGCCCGCATCATTCACGCTCTTCTGGGCGAGAATGGTGTCGGTCAGGATGGTGGTCTTGCCGGTCTGGCGGTCACCAATGACCAGTTCGCGCTGGCCGCGGCCAATCGGCACCAGAGCGTCGATGGCCTTGATGCCGGTCTGCATGGGCTCATGCACGGACTGGCGGGGCATAATGCCGGGCGCCTTGACTTCCGCACGACGCATTTCAACGTCAACCAGCGGACCCTTGCCGTCGATCGGGTTACCCAGACCGTCAACCACGCGACCCAGCAGGCCCTTGCCAACCGGCACGCTGACAACGGTGCCGGAACGGGCAACGGTGTCGCCTTCGCGGATGTTGGTGTCATCACCGAAAATGACGATACCGACATTGTCGCTTTCGAGGTTCAGGGCCATGCCCTTCTGCCCGACGGACGGGAAATCGACCAGTTCGCCCGCCATGACGTTCTGCAGGCCGAACACACGGGCAATACCATCCCCTACGGACAGGACAGTGCCGGTTTCGACAACATCAGATTCCTTGTCGAACGAGGCAATCTGCTGCTTGAGGATATCCGAAATCTCTGCGGGACGGATTTCCATCACGCGGCTCCCTTCATGGCGTAATGCAAACGGAACAGGCGGGTTTTGAGGCTTGCGTCATAAAGCTTTGCCCCCACGCGCACGACAAGACCGCCGAGCAGTGAGGAATCGACGCGCTCACGAATGGTAATACGGGAATAGCCGGCCTCGGCCAGGCGAACCTGAAGCTGGGCGCGCTGCTCGGATGTAAGGGGATCGACGCTCACGACCTCGGCCACCACTTCACCCCTGCGGGCAATGGCGAGCGCATCAAGGGCGGACAGAACCCGACGCAGCACGGGCAGGCGACGGTTTTCCGCCACAACCCCTACGAAATTGCGCAGAAGCTGCCCGAATCCCTGCGCCTCAAGCACGGCGAGAACAGCCGCGCTGGACACCTTGATGTCGAGCCGCCTGTCCGCGAGAACCGTACGCAGGGGCGCACTTTCATCTATCAGCCGCGCGAGGGCGGCCCCTTCATCAAGCACGGTATCCAGCTGCCGCTGTTCGGCTGCCAGATCATAAAGCGCAGTTGCGTACCGGCCTTCGAGGCCATTGGCAGCAAAAGCGACCGGTTGTGCTGTCGTTACGCCCGAAGCCACCACTCTTTCGGTTCTTTCCTTCTGTGCGCGCCGGCATTCCACACGAAAGGGCGCCGCGCCATTGATCCAGAAAATGAATCCGGTTTTAAGGCACCCATCGGCGGGGCGTCTAGCATGACCGTAACTACCGCGCAACCGGCAGAACGGTGCAATCGCATTTCAAAGGAAAAAGCTCCCCGCCCTGACAGCGCAACGGCATGCCGGACGCCCGGTACAGCCACACCTCAAACCGCCAGCGCAACGGCCCGCAACCAACATCAGACAGGGAAAGACTCCACCACGCAGACACATGCCCGACGGTGGCACAACACGATTTGATGAGATGGGGCTGGAAGGGTCAAAACTGGAGCGGACAGAGGGAATCGAACCCTCCTCGGTAGCTTGGAAGGCTACTGCATTACCACTATGCTATGCCCGCGCTCCGTTTGTGGGGCTTACATAACGCCAAAATTGCCCTACGCGCAAGACCCGCCTGAACAGGCACGCCAAGGGGCAGCATAGGGGCGGCGCAATCCGGCAACCCCATGCCAGTTCACGCAAATATGCCGTAGCCTCTTGACTTTAGGCTCACAACATACTTTCTTCCGCCTCCTGCGCTACGTCGCTTTTAAGTGGCTGGTCAGACCAACGGCTTTCCGTTATAGGTCTTTCCCAGCCGTGACGGACGCGCTGCAGGGGTGTAGCTCAATTGGCTAGAGTGCCGGTCTCCAAAACCGGAGGTTGTGGGTTCGAGACCCTCCACCCCTGCCAGATTCTCTGGCTCTGTACGGGAAAATTCCGCTTTAATCTTCTGACAATGCGGTGTTTCGTGTAGGGCTGAACAGGTTCAGGCCGCCCGCTCAGGGTGCCATGAACGCAAGATGTGGAAGAGGGTGGGTTCGTGTCGTTCAGTCCCGGTAAGTTCCTGCATGACGTGCGCGCCGAGGCCGAACGGGTCACCTGGCCCTCCCGGCGGGCAACGCTTGTGACCACGGGTGCCGTTCTGGCCATGGCTGGCATGGCGTCCGTCTTTTTCTTTGTGGTTGACCAGCTGATCGGTCTCGGCCTGCGTCAACTCTTCGGGCTGGGAGGCTGAGGAAGCGACATGGCCAAGCGTTGGTACGTGGTTCACGTCTATTCGGGCTTCGAAAAGAAAATCGCCCAGTACATCCGCGAAGAAGCGGAGCAGAAAGGCCTGAGCGACCATATTGACGAGATTCTCGTCCCCTCCGAGGAGGTGATTGAGGTGCGTCGTGGCCAGAAGGTCAACACGGAACGTAAGTTCTTCCCCGGTTATGTCCTCATCAAGATGGAAATGACCGACGAGAGCTGGCACCTTGTCAAGGATTCGCCCAAAGTCACCGGCTTTCTGGGCACCCGTAACCGCCCAACCCCTATTTCGGCGGCGGAAGCGGAACGGATTATCCGCCAGACCGAGGAAGGTGTGCAGCATCCCCGCTCCGCCATTACTTTCGAGGTGGGCGAGCAGATTCGCGTGTCGGATGGTCCCTTCACGTCCTTCAATGGCGTCATTGAAGAAGTGGACGAAGACAAGAGCCGCCTGAAGGTAAGCGTTTCGATTTTCGGGCGTTCCACGCCGGTCGATCTGGAGTTCAATCAGGTCGAAAAGCTCTAGGTGGCTCTTTCCACCTGACAATGGAAAAAGCGGCCACTGGCCGCTTTTTTTATGCCTGCTTTACGCGCCGGCCTCGGCAGGCTCAAAGCCGAACAGCCGCCCGTAAAAAGCCAGCTCCTCCACAAAGGCCGTGCGGATGGTGCTCTCCTGCCGAAAACCATGCCCCTCCCCCGGAAACTCCCGCAGGATACAGGGTGTACCCGCCTCCTGCAGCGCCTCGGCCATGGCCCGCGCCTGTGAAAGAGGCACCACCCTGTCCTCCTGCCCCTGAAACAGTAGAACGGGAGCACGAATCCGCACCGCTTTCTGCAAAGGCGAACGAGCCAGATAAAGCGCCTCGGATTCGGGCCAGGGGCCGATCAGACCATCAAGGTAGCGCGACTCGAATTTGTGCGTTTCCACAGCCAGAGCACGCAGGTCCGTAACCCCGTAAAGGCTGACCCCCGCCGCAAACAGGCTGGATTCGGCCAGCGCCACCAGCACTGTCATACCCCCAGCGCTTGAACCACGGATGGCGATGCGCCGCGGGTCAACCCAGCCCTCACACACGACATGCGCGCAGGCGGCGATACAGTCGGCCACGTCCACAACACCCCACTGACCACGCAGGCGCTCGCGCCAGGCCCGCCCGAATCCACTTGAACCGCCGTAATTGACATCGAGCACCGCGAAGCCGCGCGATGTCCACCACTGCACCTTGAACGAAAAACTGTCCTGGGCGCGCGCGGTCGGGCCGCCATGCACCTGCACGATCAGCGGCGGGCGCTCACCGTCAGGCACGCAGGCCGTGCTGCTGGTAGGCGGATAAAAAAACGCGTGCCCGGATGGCGTTTCCTCATCCCCAACACGAAAACGCAGCGAAACCGGGCTGGCAATATCCTGCGCCTGCAACACCGCAGGGGCCGCGTGATAGAGAATCCGCTCCTGCGGCGGCACCGCCGCCATATCCGCCACCATGATACGGGGCAGAGCATCTGGCGGGGCATCCAGCCAGACCAGACGCCCATCCGCCAGCGGCACAGGACACTGCTCAGGCCGGCCGGGCACAGGCAGAAATGTGCCATCCGCGCGGCGCAGTACGGTTTGGCTTTCTCCCTCTCGCACACTCAGGAACAGACACGCTCCCCCCGGCAACGGCTGGTAACTGCGCTGGCCAAACACCCATGCCGGTTGCCCGATCTCACCTTGCGGCACCGCGCAGGGTGTCAGCACCGCACCTGCCTCGCCGCGCCCGGCCTGCCACACGCTCCATTGGCCCGAACGGTCTGAAATCACCAGCAGGCGGCCATCTTCCGTCCAGCGGGGTTCGAGCAGCGATTCCTGCCCGCCCGCACCAGCCAGCACGCATGGCGCGCCGAGCCCCATAATGGCGCCGCTGGCCGCGCGCTCAAGCCGGGCCACGCACAGGCGCGTGGCCTCCCACGGCATGAACGGGTGCGACCACTCGACCCACGCCAGCAAACTGCCATCTGGCGAAACGGCCGGGGCCGCATAAAAATCCGCCCCGCTGGCCAGAACGACGCCCCCGGCTGCCTCCTGCCCCGCCGATTCAGACAGCGCGGCATGGTTCAGAACAACCAGTGCGGCCTGTGGCTCGGCGTGATCGTGCCGGTAGTCCTCCCGCACGGCCAGCAGGCCGCCACCCATGGAGTCGAATCGCAGATCAGCAAAGCGCAAGCCAGCCTCCCCCGCAATCTGGCGGGCCTCCTTTTCCTTGCCGGTGCCGGCAGCGGCGGTGTGCGATGCCAGCCACACCGCACCGCTCTTGCGGTCGGAATAAGCAATGCCCTGTGCGCCAACTGCATAGGCCCCACCGCCATATTCATGCACACGGGTACCGATATCGGTCTGCGGGGGCAGGACTTCGACAATACCTGCCGTCTCGCTCCAACTCATAAGGGCCGTACGCCCGCCCTCCGCCGGGCGACGTTCCAGCCAGTAGACCGTCTGGCCCCAAGCCGTCACTTCAGACAGGGTCAGGGTTTTTCCGGCCACCAGGGCCGCCGTCACGGGAGAAGGCCACGCGCCGCAGGGAACGGGCCTGCGTGATTCGGAAGGGAGAGAGGGTCGGTCTGTCATGGTCGTACCCTAGCACCGCCGGGCCTGCCTGTTCAAAAACCCCGGCCTGTAGACACCACGCCACCATCCGCCTTTACGGAACGTTCAGACTTGACAGAGAGGGAGCACTCACGGTTCCTCCCCATTGCGGCGCGCCTCCTGCCTGCGCGCCTCCTGTCAGAACTGGATACTCCGCCCTGCTGCATACTCTGCACTCCGCCTTTTCTCTCGACTTTCTCACCAGCCTGTTCAGCCATTACGGCTATGGGGTGATTTGCGTCGTGGTGATGCTCGAAAGCATGGGACTGCCCCTGCCAGCGGAAAGCCTGTTGATTACCAGCGCGCTGTTCTGCGCCACCACGCACAAACTCCAGATAGAAGGTGTGATAATCGCGGGAGTGACGGGCGCGATCATGGGCGACAATTTCGGCTATCTGATTGGCCACGAACTGGGCCTGCACATGCTGGGCAAGCACGGTAACAAGGTCGGGCTGACGTCCAAACGCCTGCTGCTAGGGCGCTATATCTTTTTGCGCCATGGCGGGTCTGTCGTGTTTTTTGGTCGGTTTATTGCCATTCTGCGCATGTTTGTGGCCCTGTTGGCAGGGGCTATCCGTATGCCCTGGCACACGTTCCTGTTCTACAATGCGCTAGGAGGCGTATTCTGGGCTGGCGGGTACACCCTGTGCGCCTATATGCTGGGAAACGAGATTCTGCGGCTTTCAGGCTGGATTGCTATCGGTTTCGGCGTTGTCGCCTGCACCGTAATTCTCGCCCTGCTGATTTTTTTCAAACGCAATGAAAAACGTCTGACGGCAGAAGCCATGCAGGCCGCCCAACAGGATGAACAGCTCAAGGCCCTTCTGCCATGACCGTACAACAGCCTGCCGGACTTCTGCACAAACTGGGCACCATCCTGCCCGGCCGCTCCGATACATGGCGCGTGACGGACACAAAGCCAGACCTGCAAGGTCGTACGGCACTGGTCACAGGGGGCAACAGCGGGTTAGGCCTTGAAGTGGCGCGCGGTCTTGCCCGCCGGGGTGCGCGCCTGCTGCTGCCAGTCAGGGATACCGCGCGGGGCCAGCAGGCCGTGGCGGATCTGACCGCCACCTGCCCGCAGGCCCGGATCAGCCTGCTTGCGCTTGATCTGGCCTCTCTGGACTCCGTCAGCGCCTGCGCTCAGGCGGTAGCGGAACAGACCGACACGCTGGATTTCCTGATCAATAATGCCGGTATCATGGCGCCCGTTCACCGCCTTGAGACACAGGATGGATTCGAGCTACAGTTCGGCGTCAACCATCTGGGCCATTTCGCCCTGACCGCCGGCCTGCGCCCCCTGCTGGAAGCCGCCAGTGAAGGCGGCACGGTCGTTACCGTGGCCAGCCTCGCGGCGGGGCGCAATACCCTGCATTTTGACGACCTGCAAAGCCGCCACCGCTACAACCCATTCGGGGCCTACCAGCAGAGCAAGCTGGCCAATCTGCTTTTTTCCATGGAACTGGCGCGCCGGGCCGCCGAAAACGGCTGGAACCTGCACGCCCGCGCCGCTCACCCCGGCTGGGCCTGCACCGCCATCGTGGCCAATGGACAGGGGGCAACGCTCCCTGCGCCCTTAGGGCGAATCGAGCAGACACTCGGGGGCATGGTGCTCCGCGTCATGGGGCAGTCCGCCGCGCGCGGGGCGGAGCCACTACTTTACGCCGCCCTGTCCCCCGATGCGCGCGATGGCGAATATTACGGACCGCAGGGGCCGGGAGAACGGCACGGGCCCCCCGGCCTCGCCCACATTCCCGCCACTGCGCGCAAGCCGAGTCTGGCTGCGCGCCTGTGGGATGTTTCGGAACGGCTGACCAACACGTCCATGGGCTGAACGCCCCGCTTTCAGAACTTCTGGGTCTGGCGCGCACGGCTCTGCTGGCGCAGAACGCTTTCAATCCAGTCGTTCAGGCGGCGGGTCGTATCCTCGGCCTCTTCGCGGTCGGGGTAGAATTCAGGAAAGCGCAACGCCAGCCACCGCCACGCCACAAGCCGCTTGTGGCGCTTTTCCGCCCGCTCCAGCTCCTCTCGCCCGGCGCGCTCAGCCGGAGGCAGCCGCCCCGTGCCAGGGGGGAGCACCCGCCGCCCGGCCGCATGATCCGCCGCCCAGCCAACCAGACGCCGTATACCGTTGTCACGGTCATCGACCGGACACATGGCGTAAGCCCAGCGTGTAGGCAGATCGAGCGTATCCACGCCTTCCAGCGCCGAGGCGATGGCAAAGGCCTGCTCCATATCCGCCAGCCGGTAGTTGGGGTCGTCCTTACGCAGCACGGCGCGGTGGATGCGCGACAGCACGCCATACAGGCTTTGCGAACCGATTTCCGTGGCCACCGCCTTCACGATATCCACATCCGGCTGCACGAACGGGCGCAGATCTTCCGGCTGTTCGGGATCGGCCTCAAGTTGTCGCCGCACGAAACTGGGGCTGCCCGCCCCCGCCAGCACGGCCACCACGCCCGTTTCATGCTTGCCAAAGCGCCCGGCCCGCCCGCCGATCTGCTTGACTTCCTGCACGCTCAGGTCACGCGTCTGGCGGCCGTCATATTTCTTGAGCGAGGCGAACACCACCCGCTTGATGGACAGGTTCAGCCCCATGCCGATGGCATCGGTTGCCACCAGAATCTCGGCCTGACCGGAATTGAAGCGTTGCGCCTCGGCCCGCCGGACCTCGGGGCTCAGCGCGCCGTACACCACCGCCACCCGCTTGCCGTGCTGCATAAGCGCCGCACGCAGGTCCAGCACCTCCCGGCGAGAAAAGGCAATCAGCGCATCGCCCGCGCCCAGATCCGCCAGCCTGACCGGCTGAGAGGCCGCACGCAGCGGACTTTTGCGCTCCAGCGAGATTTCATCCAGCGGGTCGCCGCACAGTTCGGCAATCCGCCGCACCATGGGAATACAGTCCGGCGCGCCCAATACATAAAGGTGCCGCGCAGGCGCCCCCATAATGGCCGCTGTCCAGGCGGCGCCGCGGTCGGTATCGAACAGCATCTGCGCCTCGTCGATCACCGCCACATCAACCGGGCTGTAAAAGGGGCACATTTCGACCGTGGCGGCCAGATGCCGACTGCCAGGTACGATCAGACGCTCCTCGCCAGTGGAAAGCGACGCCTCCACCCCGCGTGAGGCCAGCGCCTCGCGGAATTCATGTGCCAGAAGCCGCAGGGGAGCGAGCGCGAGCCCGCTTTCCGCCTGCGCCAGCGCGTTGAGCGCTGTGTAGGATTTGCCGCTGTTGGTGGGGCCTGTCACCAGTGTAATGCGGCGCTGCAACGCGCGGGCGGTGCGAAAATGCGCGGCATAGCGATCCAGCGCCGCCACGCGGGCAATCACGGCGTTGGCCACCTTGCGCCCCATATCCGGTGCAGGCTGGCCTGCGGAGCCACGCCCAGGCGCATCGCCTTCCGCCGGGCGGCCGCCCCGGCGCCACTCGTTCAGCTTGCCGCGCAGGGCTACAAGGGTCTGGGGGTCGAATTCCCAACGCTCGCGCCCACCCGGTTCGCTAACCTTGCGGGCAACGGGCAGCCGATTCTCCGCAATCCAGCGCAGGGCCTCACGCCCGGAGCAATGCAGCAGGCGCGGCACCTCGCTGAACGGTACCAGACTTTCTTCCCAGGCGCGGAGCTGTTCTTCCTCCTGAGCGCGCAGGCGGCGGCCCGCTGTCTCGATCTTGCTGGCGGCATCCTGCCTGCGGCTTTCTTCCTGCCGGGTAAAAGTCAGGAACGGGTCATCCGCCGACAGGCCAAACGCCACGGCCACCGCCATAAGCAGCAGGTCTGTCTGGGCGGGTGAAGGCACGCGCCCGGTATCGACCAGATCGGCCTGCACGGATTCGAAGGCCGCGCGCGGCGAGGCCCCGTAGCTGCGCAGGCGGGCCTGCGCCACGGGGTCCAGCGCGCGTTCGAGGGCCTGATCGTCAGCCTGCGGGTCTTCCACCGTGGCGCAGGCGTCTTCTATTTCCTCGCGGGTAATCCATATCCGCCCGCTGCGGCGGGTCTTGTCCAGGAGGCGCGAAACCCACTTCTTGCGGCGCACCAGACACAGCACGTGGCGGTAGGTTGCGTCGTCCACACTGCGCTGGCCCGGCTCCAGCGCCCGGGCAAGGCGGCGCAGGACTTCTGTTTCCTCTCTGGGCTCGGGTGAGAGGCCGGTGCGCGCCACAGCAGTGGCGAGAGCGTCGCGGGCGGGAGAGGCGGAATGATCTGATACCATGCCTTACCTTGTGCGGCATCAGGCCCGCGCCGACAATGTACTACGCCCGACCGACACAAAAAATTACAGATCAGCGAGCGTTCTGCCGGGTGCGAACACGTCTGATGATGATTTTGCACTGGCATTGCCCGGCCCCGCCCCTTAAAAACGCCTCCACTGTATCCAGATACCCCGCGCGGGCCTGACCGGGGCACAGCCCCCAACAACGGCCCCGCGCCCGGTGTCCATACCCGGAACCGACCTGCTGCAAGCGGAGTACAACGCGGCCCATGTCTGAAACCATTCTTGAAACCGGCATTCTTCCCCTCATGTCCGCCTCTGACGTGCCCAGCAGCCTGCTGCCGGTCGAAGGTCAGGAAGGCGTATGGCACCTGGCCCCGCCCACGAAGGAATACGGCCACCTGTACCCGGCCACCGTGCTGACCGTGCATCACTGGACGGACCGCCTGTTCAGCTTCACCACCACCCGTGATCCGGGCCTGCGCTTCGAGAACGGCCAGTTCGCCATGATCGGCATCGAAGTGGACGGCAAGCCGCTGCTGCGCGCCTATTCCATCGCCTCGCCCAACTATGCGGATGAAATGGAGTTCCTCTCCATCGCCGTGCCCGATGGCCCGCTGACCTCGCGCCTGCGCCACGTCAAGGTGGGTGACACGGTGCTGATCGGCCGCAAGCCGACCGGCACGCTGCTGCTGGACAACCTGCGCCCCGGCCGGAACCTGTATTTCCTGTCCACCGGCACAGGGCTTGCACCGTTCATGAGCCTGATCAAAGACCCGGAATGCTACGAGCGTTACGAGCATGTGATCCTGAGCCATACCGTGCGTATTTCGGGCGAACTGGCCTATGCCAACCACATCCGCCACGAACTGCCCGAGCACGAATTCCTGGGCGAAGACGTGTCAGGCAAGCTGCTGTACTACCCGGCCGTCACGCGTGAGAGCTTTGCCGTGACCGACCGCATCACCAAGCTGATCGAAAGCGGCAAGATCTTCGAGGATCTGGGCATTCCCGCTCTCGACCCCGAACATGACCGCGTGATGATCTGCGGCTCGCCGGAAATGCTGGCCGACACCGAAGCCCTGCTGCGCGCACGCGGCTTCGATGAAGGCAATATGTCCACGCCCGGCGCGTATGTGGTGGAAAAGGCTTTCGCTGAGCGCTAAAAAACCTCCCACCAGACCAGAACCCCGCACAGGAGCACACCTATGACCCATGACTTTGATCTTCTTGTCATAGGGGCTGGCTCCGGCGGGGTTCGCTGCGCGCGAATCGCGGCCAGCCACGGCGCGCGTGTGGCGGTGGTGGAAAGCCGCCACTGGGGCGGCACCTGCGTCAATCTGGGCTGCGTGCCCAAAAAGCTGATGGTGCAGGCCAGCGAGTTCGGTGACATGGTGGATGACAGCCACGGGTTTGGCTGGAACACCCAGCGCGGCACCCATGACTGGGCCACCCTCATGGCCGCGAAGGACCGTGAAATCACGCGCCTGAACGGCATTTATGTTTCCATGCTGGAAAAAGCTGGTGTCACGCTGTTTACCGGCCATGCCAGCCTGACCGGCCCGCGCAGTGTGCGCATTACCCCCACCGCTCTCGCCCCCGATGCTCCTACGCGCGAAATTACGGCGGAACGCATTGTCATTGCCACCGGCTCCACGCCTACGCGGCCCTCTTTCCCCGGTGCGGAACTGGCCATTACCTCGGACGAGGCCTTCGCCCTGCCCCAGTGCCCCAGGCGGGTTGCCCTGATCGGGGCGGGATATATCGGCATTGAATTCGCGGGCATTTTCGCGGGGCTGGGCGCGGAGGCCGCGCTGATCTACCGCCATGACCTGCCCCTGCGCGGTTTTGATGAAGACATGCGCATCGGCCTGTCCGAAGCCATTACGGTACGCGGCATTACCCAGCACCGCAATGCCAGCCCCGAAAGCCTGACGCGCGACGGCACAGACCTGCTCCTGCGGCTGAGCACGGGCGAAACCCTGCGGGTGGACTGCGTGTTTCTGGCCACCGGCCGCCACCCCAAGACAGCCGCGCTCGGGCTGGAACAGGCGGGTATCAAAACGGCGCAGAACGGACGGATTGTGGTGGACGGGCTGGGCGAGACCTCCTGCCCCGGCATTTACGCCATTGGTGATGTCACGGACCGGATCAACCTCACCCCGGTCGCCATTGCCGAGGGCCATACCCTGGCCGACCAGCTTTTCGGCACAGCGCCGCCCCGGCAGTGGGACTTCGCCACCACGCCCAAGGCCGTTTTCTTTTCCCCACCGCTGGCCTGCACGGGCCTGACGGAAGAAGAAGCCGCCCGTTCAGGTGCGGTGGACATCTACCTGACACGCTTCACCCCCATGCGGCATACGCTGGGCGGGCGGCGCGAACGTAAGACATTGATGAAACTGGTGGTCGATCAGGCCAGTCAGATCGTGGTGGGCGCGCATATTCTGGGCGATGACGCGCCGGAAATGCTCCAGGCAGTGGCCATTGCCGTAACCGCGAAGCTGACGAAAGCCGATTTCGACCGCACCATCGGCATTCATCCTACCTCGGCCGAGGAACTGGTGACTATGCGCACCCGCACACGCGAGACACCGCATACGCCCTGACCCGGCCTGTATGCGCAGGGAAGACGCTCCTTGCGCCCGCGCCCTTTCAAACACCCTTTCTTTCATTTCCAGCCTTCTCCCGCCTGCGCCCACGCGACTGCGAAAGGACAAGCCCCATGCCCTTCACGCCTTCCTCTTCCGGCCCTCATGATCTGGCGCTCAGAAACGGTTCCGTCGTTCTGCCCGATGGCACGGTCAACGTCACACTCTATGTGCGCGACGGGCTGATCAGCGCGATCGGGGGAGAAGCCCCGGCCGAACGCACCATCGACTGCACGGGCCTGACCATTCTGCCCGGCGTGATCGACACGCAGGTACATTTCCGCGAACCGGGGGCCGAGGAAAACGAAGACCTTGCCACCGGCAGCCGCGCCGCCGTGCTGGGCGGGGTGACGGGCGTGTTTGAAATGCCCAACACCAAGCCCACAACCTCCACGCCCGAGGCCGTGGCTGACAAGCTGGCCCGCGCGCAGGGGCGGATGTGGTGCGAACACGCCTTTTACGTAGGCGCGACCTCCGATAACGCCGATGAATGCGGGGCGCTGGAACAACTGCCCGGCACGGCAGGCATCAAGGTATTCATGGGCTCCTCCACTGGCAGCCTGCTGGTGTCCGAGGATGCAATGCTGGAGCGTGTTCTGCGCTCGGGGCAGCGGCGTGTTGCCATCCATGCGGAAGACGAAGCCCGGCTTAAGGAGCGTCTGGGCGAACGGGTAGAAGGCGATGCCCGCTCGCACCCTGTCTGGCGTGATGATGAAACCGCCCTGCGCGCCACCCGTCGCGTTCTGGCGCTGGCCCGCAAGACCGGACGGCGTGTGCATATCCTGCATGTCACCACCCCGGCGGAACTGGAACTGATTGCCGCGAACCGCGATATCGCCAGCTGTGAGCTGACCCCCCAGCACCTGACCATGGATGCCGAGGACGCCTACCCCCGCCTCGGCACGCTGGCGCAGATGAACCCGCCCATCCGCTCCGCCGCACACCGTGCGGGACTGTGGCACTGGGTGCATCAGGGCCTGCCCGATGTTATCGGCTCGGACCATGCTCCCCACAGCCTTGAAGCCAAAAGCCGCCCCTATCCGGCCTCACCCTCCGGTATGCCGGGCGTACAGACACTGCTGCCCCTGATGCTCAACCACGTCGCCCACCACCGGCTGAGCCTGCGCCGTCTAGTGGACCTGACCTCAGCCGGGCCGCAAAGGCTGTTCGGGCTGGTGCGCAAGGGACGCATTGCCGTGGGGTACGATGCGGATTTCACGATCGTGGACCTGAAGGCCCGCTGGACGATCGAGGAAGACTGGCTGGCCTCGCGCTGCGGCTGGTCCCCCTTCACGGGGGAAGAAATCACGGGGCGGCCCATCGGCACGGTCATCCGTGGCCAGCAGGTCATGTGGGAAGGCAGTCTGGCCGACACGCCTGCGGGGCAGCCGTTCCGCTTCGATGCAACGGACCGCCCTGCCCCCGGCCTCTAAAACCTCAGGGGTAACCTGAGTGCTGGTAGGCGAAACCGTCCACCAGCAGACGCAGGGGCGCGAACGCCTGAGTGGAAAAGCTCTCGCTGCGCACCATGCTGCCGTCAGGCGATTCCATGAACACGGTGTTATTCCAGTCGGCGGCGCTGATGCCTGTCCACAGGGTGAGCACCAGCACTTCCTTGTTCTGGGCATCGCGCAGGTGCAGATGAGCATCCCCGGAAGACGGCGGCGTGCGGTACAGCGGCCCCCAGCCGCTGGAATGTGCATGGGTCCAGTTATTCAGGTCCGCCACCTCCTGTGTGGTGAGGGCGCGCGTATGGTGCATAGGCCCGACATCCAGCGTGCCGCTGGCGATTTGTGGAAACGAAACCGGCTTGAAGTTGGGCAATGCAACGCCCCAGATCAGCGCCGCCGTGCTGACCGTGAACGCCACAAACCCGATAATGAAGGCCGTTTCCTTACGCATTCCCATGTCCTTTTCCCATGCGTCATCATGACGCCCCAGCATACCCTTAAGCGGTCTCGAACCCGCCCGATACACGCAGGCTTTTCAACGCTCTTTTCACGCTAGATTCAACCCGCGGGGCCAATGCGAGCACGGGCCGGGCGAGCCATAAGGCCCTGCACACCAGCTGGCTGCTCCGGCGTGTCGTCCCGTCCGTTAATTCTGGCATCGCCATCGGGGTTATGATCGAACTCGGGCACCAGCAACGCAAGAATACGCAGGGCAGCCTCTACATCATTGTTCTGTGCATAGCGGGTAATGTCATCCACCGCGCGGGTGACGGCTTCACGATCCACCACACGCGGCGTGGCCATCAGCAGACCCGACGCATCCGTAGGCACCGGAGCCTCGCGTCCGTGGAACAGTTCCTCGCATAGTTTTTCACCCGGTCGCAAGCCGGTGAAATGAATGGCCACATCCTCGTCAGGCCGCAGACCGGCAAGGTGAATCATCTGCCGCGCCAGATCGACAATGCGCACCGGCTCGCCCATATCCAGCACGAAGATGCCACCATTATCGAGCAGCCTATCCGTTCCTGACGCGGCTCTGTTCCCGCTGTCCCACTCGGCCAACCCCTGCGTGCCGCGCACGGCGGCCTGAAGCACAAGCCCCACAGCTTCGGACACGGTCATGAAATAGCGACACATATCCGGGTGGGTTATGGTCAGAGGGCCGCCGCGTTCGAGCTGCTGGCGGAACAGCGGCACGACAGACCCCGTAGAACCCAGCACATTGCCAAACCGTACGGTAATGCAGCGCATGGCCCTGGGGTCGCCCGAGGCCCGGGCGTGGATATCCAGCGCCTGACAGTACATTTCCGCCGCGCGCTTGGACGCGCCCATCAGGCTGGAAGGATTAACCGCCTTGTCGGTTGAAATCACCACCATGGCCCGCACGCCATGTCGGGCGGCGGTATCCGCCACGACACGGGTGCCATGGATATTGGTCAGCAGCCCTTCCGTCGGGTTGTGCTCGACAATCGGCACATGCTTGAGGGCTGCGGCATGGAACACCAGATCGGGCCGGCAATCCGCCATGACCGTATCCAGCCGGGCCTCGTCACGCACATCCGCCACGATACCTTCACGCGCAATATCCGGGGCTGTCTGCGACAGTTCCGTACTGATCTGCCAGAGCGCAAACTCCCCATGCTCAAGCAGCACCAGCTTGCGTGGCCCCAGCCGCGCAATCTGCCGCGCCAGTTCGGAGCCAATGGTACCCCCCGCCCCCGTGACCAGCACCACCCGCCCCGCGACCATGCCTTCCATGCCTACGCGGTCAAGCTCGACCTGGGGCCGGTTCAACAGATCCTCAAGGGGAATAGGGCGCAGGCACACCTGTTCGGCGGGGGCAAGATCCGTCAGGGCTGGCGCACGCAACACCGCGATACCCCTGGTGCTGGCAGCATCCAGCACATCAGTCAGTTGCGAGCCGCGAAAGGCCGGGTCGGTCACCACCAGCGAATCAGGGCGGTGCCTTCCTCTGACCAGCCGGTCAAGAATGGACTCAATCTCCGTGACATTGCCAAGAATGGGCACGTTATGGATACGCTGACCCGACCGGTGCGCACCCACGGCCACAATACCCGCCACGCGCGTACCAGCGCGCAGATTGCGCTCAAAGACCCGCATATACAGATCGACGACCGAATCATCTCCGATCAACACGATCCGCTGACGGGCCGCCCAGTAAGGCACGCGACCGTACAGCACGCGGTAAGTAACACGCGCTCCGCCCAGCATCACCAGCAGCACCAAGGCGTAAATGATGCCGAAAGTGGAACTGGGCGGCGAAACATCGAACAACCACAACGCTACGGAAAACACCACGGCGCTGGCGACCGAAGCCCCGATAATGCCCATCAGGTCTGAAATGCCGGAAAAACGCCAGTACTGCTGCGGCACACGAAACGGCAGGCCGCTAATGACAAGCGAAACCCCGGCCCCCGCCAGAAACCACAGCGGATGTAAAAGCCCTGCCTGCGGCGCCGCCAGCCAGTGCGCGACAGGCGCTGCGACAGCCGCCAAGGCACCGTCTATCATGACGTTTACAGCAACCCCGTTCAGCGCCCACAGCCGTGAGCGACCAAACCAGTATCTTCCGCTCTGGGTCCGAGGATGTTGCGATACCATTCTCTTACTCTTATAGCTCAAGGACTATCATCCTTGAAAGCTACCCTATCCGGGATAATAAACGCTTCATGGTTTTTTCTCGCCCATTCCCAGCGCAGACCATGGTGCCTTTCCTGTCGGCACTGACAATTCTGGCCGGTGCCGCGCTGCTTTCGACCTATGGCGTCAGGCGCATGATCCGGCTGGCCATTCTTGACCATCCAGGCCACCGTAGTTCCCACAGCCGTGCCACTCCCAAAGGAGGCGGCATTGGAATCATGGGCGCTTTTCTGGTGTGCTGGCCCCTGATGCACTGGGTTACGGGAGGAACAGGACCGCACGGCCTTGGCATAATGACCGGAGCAGCAACGATGCTGCTCTGCGTTGTATCCTGGCTGGACGATTTGCACCAATGGCCACCCTCCGCCAAGCTGGCCACACAATGCGCCGCAGCCAGTATGATCGCGGGCGGATTTGCCCTGAGCTGTGGCCTGCCCGCACTGACGCCGGAGAGTCTGGCGCAGCAAGGCGCGGTGCAGGACGGGTTTTCCTGGCCTGTACCGCAATGGCCCGCTCTCATCCACGCACTGCACGGCTGGCTGGTGCCTGTGGCGGGCTTTGTCACCTCTGTCCTGTGGCTGGTGTTTGTCACCAACGCCGTCAACTTCATGGATGGTCTGAACGGTCTGGTTTCGGGCTGCCTGCTGGTCGCGGCCCTTGTACTGGCCGCCTTTGCCCCCGCACTGGGCGCTGCCGAACTGGTCTGGCCCGCATTGCTGCTGGCCTGCTGCCTGGCGGGCTTTCTGCCCTATAATTTTCCTCATGCGCGGATTTTCATGGGAGATGTCGGCAGCCAGGGCTGCGGACTGCTGGCTGGCACCGCCAGCCTGTACCTGATGCTGCATACGCCCAGCCGCGTTGATGGCGGCTGGCTGTTCGGCCCGGCGGTGCTCGCGCCCCTGCTGTATGATGTGTTGTTTACGCTGGTGCGCCGCCAGCGGGCGGGCCTGCCGCTCGCGCAGGCGCATCGGGGCCATCTCTATCAGGTACTGCACCGCAGCGGCCTTGCCACACCATCCATCAGCTTTGCGGAATGGGGCATGACTCTGTGGGGCGGTGCAGCCATAGCGGCCATGATCTGCCTTATGCCTGTCGTGGGCGACCTTTATGCCACGCTGGCTTGCGGGGTTCTGATAATAGTGCCTCAAGTGCTATGGACCGGCTTTACGCTACGCCGCACAAAAGCACACCCGGTCGGGGCATGGTCGTAGCCTCGTACCGGGCGGGTTGTGCATCTTACTTGAGTTTGAGGGTTAAACCCTGCGCCGAACCGGCCAGACGGGCCCCTTCGGAAATTGTCTCGATCTTGATCCGCACGCCGTTCTTGTTTTCAAGCACGGCACCGCCAAGACCCATGCCCAGTGTGGCCTCACCATGGGCGGCAATATAGGTGCCGTTGAAGTCCTTGAGCGCGTGCAGGTTATAGACGGTTCCCGTCCCCTTGATGGTGGAGAACCCGACAGCAGCAATCGTGCCGCCCGAAATTTTGAAGGAGTGGGTATGGTTCTTATACGTCAGCTTGCCGCCGCCCCACGTGTAACCCAGCCCCAGGTCAGCCGATTTGACCGTAATCGTGATCTTACCTGTGGCATCGCCCAACGCGTCGTCCGCACGGGCGGGAGACAATACACCAGCGGCCACAACAAGACCGGACACCGCCACAAAGGATGCTAGCCGCATAAGGACATTCCTTTTCAAAAACACTTACAATCACGCCCCCGTCCGACAAACAGGCCAGACGGGCCATGAAACTGTCTTACGAAAAAAACGCCCACCAGCCCACGAAGTTCCGCAGCGCCCTCGCCTGTCCACCACGGACAGCTATGCCGTCAGACCTGAGCCGACGGCATAACTGCCCTCAGATCAGGCAGCCGCAACGCGACGCAGACGACGCACAGTTGCGGTTTTTTCTTCCACCCGGCTCCGGCGCACGCCATCCGGCCCCGCTTCGGACATAACCGTGCGGATTTCCTTCAGGTACGCGGCGCCCTTGGGGGTACGCTGCACCAGAACCGAACGGCGATCCAGCGGGTCCACCTTGCGGCGGGCCAGATCCAGTTCGCCCAGACGGTCCAGCGCGCGGGTAATGGCAGGCTTGGAAACGTTCAGCGCGGCGGCAAGACCACGCACCGTCTGTCCGCTCTCGTCCAGATAGCAGGTCAGAAACACCGCAAGCTGACGGGCGGACAGATCAGGGCCCGCGCCACGCACGAGAGAAACGATGGTATCACGCAGGGTCTTGACCAGATCCTCTGACTTTTCGGCACTATGCGCCATAACCTCTATCCTTACTTTCCTGCCGCCTGTTTACGGCGGCCCTCTGTTGCCGACCATCAGGGCCGGCACGAATTCTTCTGCGGTTTATATAGGAACCGGAACGACAGTGTTAAGTGTCTGCACGCGTAATAGTTTCACTTCTTTTATGACTTCTTCATGGCAGCCGTATTGCCGGAGAGGGCATCAAACCCGAGAACAGCCCCGATCGCCGCGAAAAAACCCCTGATTCCCGGCGAATCTCCGCCTTCCGGGCGGCCGGGGCGGGTCGAATCATTCCATGCGTAACTATCGATATGCACCCAACGCTGGTCAGGCTTTACAAAACGCTCAAGAAACAATCCTGCCGTAATAGCCCCTGCCATGGGCCGCGAGGAGACATTGCTGAGGTCGGCCACCGTGCTGCGCATCCAGTCCGCATAGCCCGGCCACAGGGGCAGGCGCCACAGCGGGTCGGCCTGCTGGCGGCCCGCCTGCTCGAACAGGGCGGCAGTGGCATCGTCATTACAGAACAGGGCTGGCAGGTCTGGCCCCAACGCCACGCGCGCGGCGCCTGTCAGGGTTGCCACATCCAGCAACAGGTCGGGACTGGCCTCGCCCGCCTCATGCAGCAGGTCGCACAGCACCAGCCGGCCTTCGGCATCGGTATTGCCAATTTCCACCGTCAGCCCGGCGCGGCTTGTCACCACATCCAGCGGGCGCATGGCACGGCCTGACACGCTGTTTTCCACGCAGCCCAACCGCACTTCCAGCCGGACAGGCAGGTTGCGCGCCATGACAAGGCGGGCCAGCGCCAGCACCGACGCCGCCCCACCCATATCTTTTTTCATGCGCAGCATGGCCGAAGAGGGCTTGAGGTCATATCCACCGCTGTCAAAGCACACGCCCTTACCAACAAGGGACAGCAGCGGCGCATCCCGGCCAGCACCCGAACCCTGCCAGCGCGCCACCACCACGCGCGGCCCGCGCTCCGAGCCCATACCCACATGGGCAATCAGCGGATAGGCCTTTTCCAGCGCCGCTCCCTTGATGGTTTCCACCTGCGCGCCCAGCGGCTCCAGAACCGCGCGTGCGGCACGTGCGAGTTCGGCTGGCCCCATGAGATTGGCCGGAGTGTTGATAAGATCGCGCGCAAGCCAGATCGAACGTGCCATGTCTGCCGCCAGCCCCTCGCGCTCGGCGCGGGTCACGACAAGGCGGGGCCTGTTTTTACTGACCTCGGCGCCGTCCGCGCCTTCCTTGAGGCTGTAACGGTACGCTCCGAGGCAGAACCCAAGAACGATGTCATCACGGGTAATGTCGTCTGGCGCTTCCACCTTCCAGTTCCCGGCAGGCAGGTCACGCGCGAGCAGGCCGAACCCGAAAGGATCGCGTGCGGTCTGCCCGTCGGCCGCCTTTTCAGCAACGCCAAGCAGGGCTGTCGGCGCTTCCATCTCACCGGGCACCAGCACAAGCTGGCCGGGACGGGCAGTAAAACCGCATTGCTGTGCGAAAGTCGCCGCTTTTTCTCCCACCCGCGCCGCCAGCGTCGCCAGTTCGGACGCCCGCACAACATGGACAGTCCAGACCGTCTTGCGACTTGTCGATACACTCAGACATTCCAGCTCACGAATGGGCATATTTCTTCTCTCCTCTTCTTTACCGAGACTGCGCCAGGCCGGAAGCAGATGCAACGGCCGGGAAAATTCCACGCCGGCGCTTGATTTTATGACCGCGCCGACCGAGCATGACGGCATGAAGGTTTCCGCGCGCCTGCCCGCCGCCCCGCCAGAGCCAAGCCCCGCCAGACCTGCGCCGGAAGGCGCGTGTGTGCGGGCCATTCTCGGCCCCACCAATACAGGCAAGACCCATCTCGCGCTTGAACGTATGCTCGCGCACGAGTCCGGTATTATCGGCTTCCCGCTCCGGCTGCTGGCGCGGGAAAATTACGAGCGCATGGTACAGGCCAAGGGCGTACGATCTGTCGCCCTCATCACGGGGGAAGAAAAAATCATTCCCCCCCATGCGCGCTGGTTTTCCTGCACGGTCGAGGCCATGCCCGCCTCTCCCCTGCCGAGTGGACAGCCAGTGGATTTTGTGGCCGTGGATGAAATCCAGCTCTGCGCCGACCCCGAGCGTGGCCATATCTTTACCGACCGCCTGCTGAATGCACGCGGTGCAGCGGAAACGCTGTTTCTGGGCGCGGATACCATCGCGCCGCTGCTGAAAACGCTTATCCCGCAGATTGAAATAGACACCCGCCCGCGCCTGTCGGCCCTGTCCGGTGTCGGGCACAACCGGCTTTCGCGCCTGCCGCCACGCTCGGCCATCGTCGCGTTTTCCGTGGCCGAGGTCTATGCCATCGCCGAGCTTATCCGGCGCAAGCGCGGCGGCTGCGCCGTGGTAATGGGCCAGCTTTCACCCCGCACGCGCAATGCGCAGGTTGCCCTCTACCAGAACCGCGAGGTGGACTATCTGGTCGCCACCGATGCCATCGGCATGGGGCTGAACATGGATATCCACCATGTTGCCTTTGCGGGGTTGTCCAAGTTCGACGGGCAGCGACACCGCCTGCTGAGCGCCGCCGAGGTGGCCCAGATTGCAGGGCGCGCCGGACGCGGCGCACGGGACGGCACCTTTGGCACGACCGGCACATGCCCGCCCCTGAACGAAGCCATGGTGGAAGCGGTGGAGGAACACCGCTTCGAACCACTCCACAGCCTATGGTGGCGCAACAGCGCACTGGATTTCGCCTCCCTGCCAGCCCTGCACGCCAGCCTGTGCCGCAAGCCGCCCATGCGCTGCCTCCGTCCGGCGGAACCTGCGGCGGATATGTTGTGCCTGCACGCCTTCATGCAGGACGCTAGCATCAAAGATCTGGCCTGCACGCCCGAACGGGTACGGCTGTTATGGGAGGTTTGCCAGATCCCCGATTTCCGCAAACTGGGGGAAGATAGCCATATCCGCCAGTGTGCCCAGATTTTCACGCTGCTCGCGCGCAGGGGGCGCCTGCCGTCCGACTGGCTGGGGGCGCGCCTGCACGGCATGGACAGCACCGATGGCGATCTTGACTCCCTCATGCAACGGCTGATGGGTATCCGGATCTGGTCCTATGTTTCCGCCCGGAGCGACTGGGTTGAAAACGCCGCCCACTGGCAGCGTCATACCCGGCAACTGGAAGACACCCTGTCCGATGCCCTGCACGAACGCCTGACCGCCCGCTTTGTGGATCGCCGGGCCGCCAGTCTGGCCCGGAGGCTGGAAGAGGCCGATGGCAAGCCGCTGCTTTCGGCCATGAGCCGTTCAGGCGAGATCATCGTGGAAGGCCATGCCGTGGGCCACATGCGCGGCTTTGCCTTCGCCCCTGATGCCGAGACCGCCCGCATGGATCAGCCGCTGATCCTGCGCGCGGCACGCCGGGCAGCCCGCACGGAAATGCCCCACCTTATCGCGCGCTTCATGCAGGCGGAGGACACCGAACTGGCGCTGGATACCGAAACCGGCACACTGAGCTGGCAGGGCGAGAACATTGCCCGGCTGCGCGCCGGCCTGTCGGTTCTGTTGCCGGATATTCTGGTGAAAGACGCGGAGTTTCTCGACGCAGGGCAGAAAGAGAAAATCCGCGCACGGCTGACCCGCTTCGTCACCGCCCTGATCCGCCACGAACTGGCGCCTCTTTTCCAAGCCGAAGCCGCCGTGCAGACGCATCCCCTCCCGCGCGGCCTCGTGCATGGCCTGATGGAACACGGCGGCGTAGCGCCCTGCCCCCTGCTGCCACCCCTGTCGGGTGCCGAAAAGAAACTGCTGGCCCGGCTCCATATCCTGCACACGCACGACATGCTGTTCTGCACCCGCCTGCTGCGCCCCGGCGCCATGGCGCTCCGTCGCCTGCTGCTGGGCATCAACCGGCAAACTGCCCTGCCCCCGCTCCCTCCAGCCGGCGCGGTTTCCATCCCCTGCCCCGCGCCACCCAGCGCGGCTGACAGGGCCGCGTATCTGAGCCTTGGCTGGCTCTATGCCGCCCAGACCCTGGTACGACTCGATCGTGTCGCGGCTATCCGCATGGATATGGAGTCGCTTGCGCGGCAGGGTGCCAAACCGGCTCCCGCCAATCTGGCGTCACGACTGGGAGTTACAAAAAAAAACCTGCCGACGCTGCTCCGAGCACTGGGCATACGTCTGTATCCGGCAACGCCCCTGCCAGACGGACAGCCCGGCCCCCCGGCTCCGCTGCTGATACTCCCTCCTGCAAACGCAAAAAAACCCGGTGGAAAACCCGCCCGTTCGCAAAAAAACGCTCCCCTTTCCCCCCGCATGGCAAGCGGGCCATTTGCCGCTCTTGCAAGACTGCGAGAGCGGCTGTAAGCCTGCCCTGCTTTCGGGGTAGGGACAGGCATACCGCTCACGGGTTGCCATCAGACAAAAACCCCCCCATATCTGCGCCTTCCTTGGTGACGCGGTCTGTATGCCGGTCATCTGATCCCAACCGGCGTGCATGGCACGACCGCCAGATATATTCGGAGATGGCAATGACCTACGTGGTCACTGAAAACTGCATCCGCTGCAAATTCATGGACTGTGTGGAAGTCTGCCCCGTTGACTGCTTCTACGCCGGTGAGAACTTCCTGGTCATCAACCCGGATGAGTGCATCGACTGCGGCGTGTGCGAACCGGAATGCCCCGCGGAAGCCATCTTCCCCGACAGCGACGACCGCTCGGCCGCGTGGGCCGAAATCAACACCAAATATGCCGCCCTGTGGCCCAACATTACCCGCAAGGGCACACCGCCCGCCGATGCGGAAGAATGGAAGGACAAGCCCAACAAGGCCGACCTTCTCTCTCCCGAACCGCAGAAAGACTAAGCACCCGGCCCATGCCGTCCCGCCAGCCGGGCGCATGAGCAACGGAGTGCCGCTGGTGCATCAGGCACCGCCAAAGCTCCAGCAGACACTGAAAAATGGCGCCGGTCTCCCCGGCGCCATTTTTTTGTCTGCGGCATCCATCCGGCCCCACCGCAACGCTTGCGCCAGCACAGGCCGAACACGGCTGGCAAAAAAGCATCCGCCACGATAGCCGAGCCACAGCCAAAGACCTGTCCCATACGCAAAAACCCCCGGAGCCATAAAGCCCCGGGGGTTTCGCCATGTTCACAGCACCCTTCGCAAAGGGTGATCAGGCATTCAGCCTGATCAGCGTGACATCATGTTCATGGTGGTGTTCGTCATGATGAACACCGTGCCCACGATCAGGATGGTCACGAAAGCGACGGTAAACACGAAGCAGATGTTGTTCCAGCGCTGCTCGGACGAGCCGCCCATGTGCAGGAAGTAGTGCAGATGCACCAGGACCTGAACCAGAGCCAGCATGGACAGAGCGGCCAGCGTGCCCATGGGGGACAGGCTGTGCGTCGAAACCACAAGGAACGACAGAACCGTAAGAACAACAGCGAGGACGAAACCGACCAGGTACGATGACACGCTGCCGTGGCTTTCGCCGGAGGAGTTTGTTTGTGTGCTCATCAGATCATGCTCGCCAGATAGACATAGGAGAAAACGCAGATCCAGACGATATCCAGGAAGTGCCAGAACAGGCTCAGGCAGGTGAGCTTGTTCATCATGCGTTCCGGGATTTCGGTGGTGCCCATCAGCTGAACCATCAGCGTCAGGATCCAGATCAGGCCGCATGAAACATGCAGACCGTGCGTGGAGACCAGCGTGAAGAAGGCAGACAGGAACGCACTGCGATCCGGGCCAGCCCCTTCGGCAATCAGGTGTGCGAATTCACGCACTTCCAGACCCACAAAGCCCAGACCCAGCAGGAACGTGACGCCAAGCCACATGATAACCTGGCTGATCTGGTTTTTATGGGCGGCGATCATGCCAAACCCATAGGTGATGGAAGAGATGAGGAGCAGGGCTGTTTCCAGCCCAAGCCCGCCGAATTCGAACAGTTCATGCCCGGTCGGGCCGCCGTTGAACTGGTTTCTCAGAACCGCAAAGACGGCAAACAGCGAGCCGAAAATGATGCAGTCCGTCATCAGATAGACCCAGAACCCGAACACCACCGGAGATTCGTGATGGTGTTCGTCGTGGCCCGCGGTCTGAACAGTTGTATCGTGTGCCATTATTCAGCTGCCTGTGCCATCAGTTTACGGGTGTGCTCGTTTTCGATCCGGGCAACCTCTTCGGCGGGAATGTAGAAATCCACATCCTTGTTCGCGCTGCGGGCAATCACGGTGGCAATCACGCCAACCAGACCAACCACCGCGAGCCACCATATGTACCACACCGCGGCAAAGCCGAAGATCAGGGCGAACAGACCCGCCGCAATACCGGCCACCGTGTTCTTGGGCATATGGATCGCCTGGTACTGAGCACCGGCCTGACGCGTATCAATGCCGTTTTCCTTGTCGTGCATGAACGCATCGATCGAATGCACATGAGGAACAATGGCGAAGTTATACACAGGCGGCGGAGAAGACGTGGACCATTCCAGCGTACGGCCATTCCAGGGATCGCCCGAAACGTCACGGTTTTCCGGCAGGTTGCAGTCACGAATGGAGACGTAAAGCTGCGTCAACTGGCAGGCGATGCCCAGCAGGATCAGAACCGCACCCACTTCAGCAACCAGCATCCAGGGATACCAGGCCGGGTTGTCGTAGTGGTTCATACGACGGGTCATGCCTTCGAAACCGAGGACATAGAGCGGCATGAACGCAAAGTAGAAGCCAACCAGCCAGAACCAGAACGCCCGCTTGCCCCATGCCTCATTCAGCTTGAAGCCCAGAACCTTGGGAGCCCAGAAGTTCATGCCACAGACGTAACCGAAATACACACCGCCGATAATCACGTTATGGAAGTGGGCAATCAGGAACAGGCTGTTGTGCAGCACGAAGTCGGAACCCGGAATGGCCATCATAACACCGGTCATACCACCGATGGTGAAGGTGACCATGAAGCCAACCGCCCAGTACATGCAGGCATGGAAGCGGATACGGCCCTTGTACATGGTGAACAGCCAGTTGAAGAGCTTAACACCAGTCGGGATCGAAATGACCATGGTCGCAATACCGAAGAAGGCATTGACGTCCGGGCCAGCACCCATCGTGAAGAAGTGATGCGCCCACACAAGGAAGGACAGCACCATGATGGAGCAGGTTGCATAAACCATGGTGTTGTAGCCGAACAGGGGCTTGCCAGAGAAGGCAGGCACAACTTCGGAGAAGACACCAAAGGCGGGAATGACAAGAATATAAACTTCAGGATGGCCCCAAGCCCAGATCAGGTTCAGGTACATCATCTGGTTGCCGCCACCATCATTGGTGAAGAAGTGCATACCGAAGTAACGGTCAAGACCCAGCAGGGCCACCGCAACGGTCAGCACGGGGAACGACACCATGATCAGGATGGAGGAGCAGAAAGCGGTCCAGGTGAACACCGGCATTTTCATCCAGCTCATGCCCGGAGCGCGCATCTTCACGATCGTGACGAAGAAGTTCACGCCCGTCAGCAGCGTGCCGACACCAGAAATCTGGATCGCCCAGATATAGTAATCGACGCCAACACCGGGGCTGAACTGCGTCTCAGACAGCGGCGGATACGCCAGCCAGCCGCACTGCGAGAATTCACCGACGAACAGGGAGATGTTCACCAGGATAAACGCGGCAGCCGTCATCCAGAAGCTCAGGTTGTTCAGGAACGGAAAGGCCACGTCACGTGCGCCGATCTGCAGCGGCACAATGAAGTTGAACAGACCGGTCATGAACGCCATGGCCAGGAAGAAGATCATGATCGTGCCATGGGCCGAAAAGATCTGGTCGTAGTGATGCGGCGGCAGATAGCCGGGGTTGCCGGCATAGGCCAGCGCAAGCTGGGTACGCATCATGATGGCATCCGCGAAACCGCGGGCCAGAGCAACCAGCGCCAGCACAATGTACATGACGGCCAGACGCTTGTGGTCAACAGTGGTAAACCACTCTTTCCACAGATAACCCCACTTGCCGTAATAGGTAATCAGCCCCAGCACCGCAATACCGATGATGCAGACGCCAATAAATGTTCCAACAACGATTGGCACATCCAGCGGAAGCGCCGATAAAGAAAGTCTCCCGAGCATAGTCCTATTCCTTCATGTTCATGTCGGACATCGCGGACTGCTGCACCTGGATCATCTTACCTGTGCTTTTGTCCATGATCATGCCGTTGTTGTATTTAGCAACAATAGTGTTGAACATGCCGGGTTCAACGTGCGCGAAATATTCGACGGGGTTCGCCTCGCTGGGCGCGGCCAGCTTCGGATAGGTCTGTCCATCCAGCTCTTCAGAGGAAGAACGAACCTTCTCGACCCAGGCGTTGAACTCATCATTGCTCATCGCCAGAGCGTGGAACCGCATGTCGGAAAAACCGCGACCGCTGTAATTGGCTGATTCACCCGCGAAATCACCCGGCTCGCTGGCCATCAGGTGAAGCTGGGTCTGCATACCCGCCATCGCGTAAATCATGGAGCCAAGGCGCGGGATGAAGAAAGCGTTCATGACGGAGTCAGAGGTGATATCAAAATCAACCGGGGTATTAAGCGGCATGGCCATCTGGTTGACCACGGCAATCCCTTGCTCCGGGTAGATAAACAGCCATTTCCAGTCCAGTGCCACCACCTGCACATGCAGAGGCTTGGTGTTGGCTTCAGCCGCAAGCGGCTTATAGGGATCAAGGGAATGACAGGTCTGATAGGTGATCACCGCCAGAAACAGAATAATCAGGGACGGGACGCCCCAGATCACCACTTCAATCTTGTTGGAGTGGCTCCATTTCGGCAGATATTCCGCGCTGGTGTTGGACTGACGGTAGTGCCAGGCAAACACCAGCGTCAGAATGATTGTCGGTACCACAACGATCAGCATCGCAATCACGGAGGTGGTGATCAGGGATTTGACGCCCTCACCCACCGGGCCTCTCGGGTCGAGAACATCTAGTTCACACCCCGCAAGCAGCAACGCTGACGATAGGCCGCCTAATCGCGCCAATCTCGCCAGTAACTTGTTTTTCATCACATGCCTCTTGGTTCTGACATCAACATAGCCTCATAAGCTCCTGCCCTGCTGCCATAGAACGCCTGACAGCGGCAAGAGAAACCACGCCATGGACATATTCCGCCCTTCCTCGCGCCACAAACCCGCCTGGGCATCCAGAAAGACAGACACCAAGGCGCGCAACATGGCAGCGCGAAGCATGACAACAACGCAGTGGACTGCACCTTATTCCCTGCAGGCTGATTCTCAAACTTCAGAAACGTTCCATCTGCCTTTCGTCACAAGGCATTACTGCTCATTCCGTCAGGCCGGGAATTTGGCACAGGCTTTACCCTTCCTGCGGCCGCGTCTTCAGAAAGGCGGGATGGAAATCAGATAATGGCAAAATTTAGCTCCGTTTTTCTGATCGCCGGATGCGCTCCCGTGCTCTCTTTTTCGTTACAACGATCACGCCTTCCATCAGGACCGCTTCACTCCTCATTCTGACTGGACATACCGGTATTCATTTCCGGCATACCTGAGCGCACAAAAAAACCCGGCCTCGAAAGGCCGGGTTATCTGCGTTCCTCCCGCGGGGGAGGCGTGTCGCCGAAAGCGAGGTTAATCGCCTGAATTCCGCACACCCATGAACTGGAGCAGGAACTGGAAAAGATTGATGAAATTCAGATAGAGGTTAAGCGCATCATATACGCTCCTCTTGCCCATCATCTCCGGGCTTTCGTAGGCCGCGACCTGCATGTAGGTCATCCGGATACGCTGGGCGTCAAACGCGCAGAACGCCGTGAAAATCAGCACGCCAGCGCAGCTATAGAGATAATAGACTGTCGGGCTATGCAGGAACATGTTCACCAGCCCGGTGATAAGCAACCCGAACAGGCCCATCATCATGAACGAGCTGAACCGCACCAGATTAGCCTTGGTCGTGTAGCCCCACAGCGATGTGGCGGCGAACATGCATGACGTCACCAGAAAAACGCGCATGATCGACGTGCCGGTATAGATGGCAAAGATGCTCGCCAGACTGGCTCCCATGGCTGCCGAGAACGCCCAGAACAGTGTCTGCGCACCCTGAAGCGAAAGCCGGTTGATGCCAAACGACAGCACCAGTACGAATGCCAGCGGTGACAACATGGCCAGATCACCCAGCAGCGTCGGCCGCAGCATCAGCCCGCCCGACGGCGTCATCACCTGCTGGAAAAACAGCGCGCTCAAGGTCGTGTTGGCTATGACATAGGCCACGATACCGGTCAGCAGCAGACCGGACGCCATCCAGTTATAGACACGTAGCATATAGGATCGCAGTCCGGCATCCACGCTGGCCTGCGCGTTCCATCCCGATGCTGAAGCAGGGGAACGGTAGTCCCGACTAAACGACATTTTACACTCTCCTTGTCCGGAACTGGCCGGGTTCAGTTTATAATTGTGGTTGCTCACCTTCTACGTCAAGGGTGGGAAGCATGTATGGCATAACATTAAGGCAGGAGTGAGCGCGCCTTCGGCGTGGTCATATATCCCGCAAGTCCTTTTCAGCCCCACGGTGTTGCCATGTTCCTGATCGCCGGCCTTGCCGTTCCCCCCGAAATGACCCGGTTTTTCCGCGCGTTACAGGGCTTCTTTCCATCCGAGCATTGGCTTCCGGCCCCTGTGCTGGCGCTGCCCTTGATAATGTTGGGGGAAGCGACCACCCTCACAGCCATGGAAGAGCTGGATCACGGTCTGATGACACTGCGTCTGAAGCAGTCGATCGCGCTGAGTCATACCGGCTTCACTCTTGTAGAAAGACAGCGCCGAATCTTGCTGGCGGCCCTCGTACAGGGGTCTGAAACAGATCACCTTTCCGTGAAAATCCGTTCCGCCGCACGCCGGGCCGGGCTCGCGCCAGCCCCCCCTTACACCCCCCTGGCAGTGCCTCTGGCAGACGTTACGGCGGCCCCCGTAGAAGAGGTTAACCACTGGCTGTCCATCCATTATGCCACCACTCCTGATCAGGAGGAACTCTACGAATTCACTGTGTTCAGTTCAGGGAAAAACCGTGATCCACTGTCCCTTGAAAAGGAGGCTGACTATCCCTTCACGAACTGTTTCAGACCTGATCCAGATTTGTTGTAACAACAATGGCGGCAGGTCGGCTATCCTCATGACACGGCGTTACCGTGTCTCTACCGCCCTGTAAGACCTGCAAATTATCCACGCCAGAAAGGGCAGCTATTCGCGGCACGTGATTGACATCGCGCTCGCGGCTTGGCTGATGTGTCAGAAACCGGACCACCGGCTATTATTTTTTCCTCACCTTTACACCAGTCGAGGACATGAACGCATGACCCGCCCCGCCTCCGCCAAGAGACGTTCGCTGCAAGGAATTCTCGCGGCAGGAACACTCTGCGCCGCTGCCTTGCCCTGCGTGGCCTTCCCTGCCCACGCCGATACCCTGGGCGACACGGGGGAAGCCATCATTCACGCGGATGAGCATCCCGAAAACTGGCTGACTTACGGCCGCACCTATACCGAACAGCGCTACAGCCCGCTGGATCAGATCAACCGCGCCAATGTCGGCAACCTGAAACTGGCCTGGTATTACAATTTCGATACCAACCGCGGCCAGGAAGGCACGCCTCTGGTCGTGGACGGCATCATGTATGCCACCACCAACTGGTCCAAGATGAAGGCTCTGGACGCAGCAACCGGCAAACTGCTGTGGGAATACGACCCGCAGGTGCCCGGCAACATCGCCGACAGGGGCTGCTGTGACACCGTGAACCGCGGTGCCGGCTACTGGAACGGCAAGGTGTTCTTCGGCACGTTCGACGGCCGCATGATCGCTCTGGACGCCAAGACCGGCAAGAAGGTCTGGGAAGTCAACACCATCCCGCCTGAAGCCTCTCTGGGCAAGCAGCGCTCCTACACCGTTGACGGCGCCGTGCGCGTGGTCAAGGGTCTGGTGCTGATTGGTAACGGCGGCGCGGAATTCGGCGCCCGCGGCTTTGTCTCGGCTTTCGATGCCGAAACCGGCAAGCTCAAGTGGCGCTTCTACACCGTTCCCAACAACAAGAACCAGCCTGACCATGCAGTGTCCGACAAGGTGCTGATGGAAAAGGCCTACAAGACCTGGGGCCCCAACGGCGCATGGGTCCAGCAGGGCGGTGGCGGCACCGTTTGGGACTCCATCATGTACGATCCGGTGACCGATCTGGTCTATCTGGGCGTGGGCAATGGTTCTCCCTGGAACTACAAGTACCGCTCCAGCGGCATCGGCAGCAACCTGTTCCTGGGCAGCATTGTCGCGGTCAAGCCTGAAACCGGCGAATACGTCTGGCACTTCCAGGAAACGCCGATGGATCAGTGGGACTACACCTCTGTCCAGCAGATCATGACCATCGACATGCCCATCAACGGCGAAACCCGCCGCGTGATCGTCCATGCTCCGAAGAATGGCTTCCTGTACATCATCGACGCCAAGACGGGTGAATTCCTGGCCGGGCGCAACTACACCTACGAGAACTGGGCCAGCGGCCTCGACCCGCTGACGGGCCGTCCGATCTACCGCCCCGAGGGTCTGTGGACGCTCAACGGCAACTTCTGGTACGGTATCCCCGGCCCGCTGGGTGCGCATAACTTCATGGCGATGGCCTACAGCCCCCGCACGCACCTGATCTACCTGCCCGCGCACCAGATTCCGTTCGGCTACAAGAACCAGACCGGTGGCTTCAAGGCTCACCCGGATTCCTGGAACCTCGGTCTGGACATGACCAAGACCGGCCTGCCCGACAGCGCGGAAGCACGCACGGCCTACATGAAGGACCTGCACGGCGAAGTGCTGGCCTGGGATCCGGTGAAGATGCAGACCGTGTGGCAGATCGACCACAAGGGTCCGTGGAACGGCGGCGTTCTGGCCACCGGCGGCGACCTGCTCTTCCAGGGTCTGGCCAACGGCGAATTCCACGCCTACGACGCCACCAACGGTTCCGACCTGTTCAAGTTCAACGCACAGAGCGGTATCATCGCCTCGCCCATCACCTACAGCGTGAATGGCAAGCAGTATGTCGCGGTTGAAGTGGGCTGGGGTGGCATCTACCCGATTTCCATGGGTGGCATGGGCCGCACCTCGGGCTGGACAGTCAACCACTCCTTCATGGCTGTGTTCTCGCTCGACGGTAAGGCTTCCCTGCCTGAAATGAACAGCCTGGGCTTCCTGCCCGTGAAGCCGCCGGCCGAATACGACAGCAAGGTCGTGGACAAGGGGTACTTCCAGTACCAGACCTACTGCCAGACCTGCCATGGCGATAACGGCGAAGGCGCCGGTATGCTGCCCGATCTGCGCTGGTCGGGGTCCATCCGTCACAAGGATGGGTTCTACAATGTTGTGGGTCGCGGTGCACTGACCGCCTATGGCATGGATCGCTTCGATACCAGCATGACACCTGATGAGATTGAATCGATCCGTCAGTACCTGATCAAGCGGGCGAACGACACGTACCAGCGCGAAGTTGACGCTCGCAAGAACGCCAGCGGAACGCCCCAAGGCCCGGCCATGGGCATTACGCCCCAATAACCCGGCAGTCATGACGTCATTCGGCACACAAGCAATACAGTGGTAAAAATGATGATGAACAGACTAAAAGCCGCTCTCGGAGCGGTCACTGTCGGGCTTCTGGCAGGCACGTCCCTGGCTCATGCTCAGGATGCGGATGCGGATCTGATCAAGCAGGGTGAGTATGTCGCCCGTCTTGGCGACTGCGTGGCCTGCCACACGGCCCTGAACGGTCAGAAGTTTGCAGGCGGGCTGTCAATCAAGACGCCCGTCGGCACGATCTACTCGACCAACATCACCCCCGATCCCACCTACGGGATCGGCACCTATACGCTTCAGGAATTCGATGAAGCGGTGCGTCATGGCATACGCAAGGATGGCAGCACGCTGTATCCGGCCATGCCGTACCCCGCCTTCTCGCGCATGACGCCGGAAGACATCAAAGCCCTGTACGCGTATTTCATGCACGGTGTGGAACCGGTCGCGCAGAAGAACCAGGCTGAGGACATCACCTGGCCGCTGTCCATGCGCTGGCCGCTGAGCATCTGGCGCACCATGTTCGCTCCGGCGCCCAAGGCCTTTACCCCGGCCCCCGGCACGGACCCGGAAATCGCCCGTGGCGAATATCTGGTGACGGGTGCAGGCCATTGCGGTGCGTGCCATACGCCGCGCGGCTTTGCCATGCAGGAAAAAGCGTTTGACGCCGCAGGCGGCCCGGACTTCCTGGGTGGCGGTGGTGTCATCGACAACTGGATCGCTCCCAGCCTGCGTAACGACCCCGTGGTGGGCCTCGGCCGCTGGTCGGAAGATGATCTGTATCAGTTCCTGAAGTCCGGCCGTACGGATCATTCCGCCGTGTTCGGTGGCATGGCCGACGTGGTGAGCTGGAGCACCCAGTACTTCACGGATGCCGATCTGCACGCCATGGCCAAATACCTGAAGTCCCTGCCGCCGGTACCCCCGGCACGTGGCGACTACACGTATGACGCCTCCACCGCTCAGGCGCTGGATTCCGGCAGCGTGACCGACAACGCTGGTGCCAAGATCTATCTGGAACAGTGCTCGGCCTGTCACCGTAACGATGGTGGTGGTGTCGCCCGCATGTTCCCGCCGCTGGCTGGCAACTCCGTTGTCGTTACCGACAACCCGACATCGGTTGCCCATATTGTGGTGGCTGGTGGCGTGCTGCCGCCTACCAACTGGGCGCCTTCGGCTGTGGCCATGCCGGGCTACAAGACCATCCTCTCCGATCAGCAGATCGCCGATGTGGTCAACTTCATCCGCTCCGCCTGGGGCAACAAGGCTCCTGCCAACGTGACGGCGGCCGACATCCAGCACCTGCGGATGGACAACGCGCCGATCCCGACCGAAGGCTGGGCCAACGCCACGGCGGCTACGGCAACCTGGGGCCTGTTCATGCCGCAGCCTTATGGTGCAGGCTGGACCTTTGCTCCGCAGACCCACGCGGGTGTGGACGCTGCCCAGTAAGGCACGTTCTCTCCCCGCTCCCGGCCATGGGGTTTCCCATGACCGGGCCGGTTCTGAAAAACACCGCAGCGGCAACGTTGCGGTGTTTTTTTATGCCCGGTTTCCAAGGCTCACCCATTGCATGGGCCGGGCAGCCCGCACATATCCACCCCATCATGAGAGTTCAGCCTGAAACCGGCCAGCAGACAGCGACAGAAGCGAACACCGAAGCAGAAACGAAAACGGGTATTGGAACGAAGCCTGACCAACTGGCCGGGCTTCTGACATCCATCCGTGCCTGCTCGGCCTGTGCGGACATCCTGCCTTTTGTGCCTCGGCCCGTCGTCCATGCAGACACACGCGCCCGGCTGCTGATCGCCAGTCAGGCACCGGGTACGCGGGTGCATGAGACCGGCATTTCCTTCAACGACGCCTCGGGAGATCGCCTGCGTGAATGGCTGGGGATGGAACGGGACGTTTTTTACGACCCAAGCCGCGTCGCGCTCGTGCCCATGGCCTTCTGCTACCCTGGCGTGCAACCAAAAGGCGGCGACAAACCGCCACCGCCCGCCTGCGCCGCCCTATGGCGCGCACGCCTGCTGGCGCTTCTGCCCAACATCCGCCTGACATTACTTGTCGGTAGTTTTGCCCAGAACCATGTACTAGGCAAAGGCAGCGTCTTTGAACGCACACTGAATTTCGAACGCTTCCTGCCCCGTTTCTTTCCCCTGCCGCATCCATCCTGGCGGACGGGTCAATGGGAACGGCACACCCCGGCTTTTCGCGCGCAGGTTATTCCGGCCTTGCGGCAGGCGGTACGCACAGCACTGGAGTAACGCTGCCACCAGATGCCCGAGCCCGGCAACAACCCGGTGGGCGTAACACTTCAGGCCGCTACGCAGGCAAACCATTCAGCCGCCCCGTAGAGAAACACCCCCGTGTGTTCAGGAAAAAGCGCCATCCAGATACGGGTTGGAGGCGTCGAAGAAAGCTTCGTTCTCACGTAGCTCGGCCTCAATCACCCGCAGGCTGGCCAATGCGCTGAGCATTTCAACCCGCACCGACAGATTGGCTTCCGCACGCTCCAACATAACCAGATGAGTGACTGCCTCGCCAGCCGCCCTGGCCGTACGGCCATACTGCCCCCCATAACGACCAGAAAAACGGTGCATCCGCGCCATCATCAACCGGATCGGACGGTTGGCGTCGTCAGGCAACGCGCCTCGTTCCAGAATATTCCGCAGGCGGAGCAGGTTGAGTTCGATGGTCATGCTAGACAGCACCCCGCCCAGATAGCGCTCCAACACAAAGGTGTTCTCCGCCCCCATACTGGACAACCGGACAAAACCTTCGACATTGCGCCCGATCACCTCGGGCGGAGACATAGGACGACTGGAACCGGCCTGCCTGCGCAGGCGGCGCAGAATATCCACGCGCATATCCCATCGCAGGCCATTGGGACTAACCGGCAGGAAAATCCGGTACATCCACATGCAAAACACCATGGACAGCAACAGGGGCAGGGCCGTGTTGAAATACATGATTTCATCCAGCCGCCCGTCATTCATCGGGCTGATCAGAATGGGCAGGAACAGATTATACGCCACGGCGGCAAGAGCCAGCGGCGCCCACGCAAACGCCAAGCCCCCCACCAGCATCGGCACAGCCAGCACCACCACCAGTGCTTCATACACCGTGGGCCGCGCCATCACCCACAGGTCCAGAATACAGCACATTCCCATCACGCAGATCGTGCCATGCAGAAAAGACTGCGTGACCAGAGCCGGTTTCTCCAGGGTTGAGAACAACGCACAGACAATGGCCACAAACATCACGAAAAGCAGGCCATCGGGCCAGCCCGAGGCAATCCAGAGCACGCCTGAGCAGAAAATCGTCACGCTGGCACGCAGGCTATTGTAAAATGCCATGCGCCAGTCACGATAGGATCGCATGGGGTAATGGAACTGGTCATGCGGCTGGGGGCTGCGGCTCATTTCGAACTGTTCAATAGCAAGCGACAGTTCATCCAGCAGGGCCGCCAGCTTATGCAGCACCTGTCCCTGCCGTGACTGCTCGATCTCCAGATCAAGATCGACAGGCGGGTGCGTTGCGGCCACCATTTCACGCTCAAGACAGGCGGTGGCCAGTTGCCGGCTATCGGCCCGCAGATGCGCCAGATCGGCCAGCACCGGGCTGATCGGCTGTTCCCCTTCCAGCCGTGCTGGCAGGTCGTTGAGAAAGCTGGCCGTGCGGGCGGCGAGTTGCTGGTAGTCCGGCCCATCGCTATGCGGCACGTTGATGAGCGTGCCAAGCTCCAGCCCGCGTGACATCAGCACCGTAATGGCCGCCAGCGCCGCGCGCGCGTGGTCGCCCTCATGCTGGCGGGCGCCCATTTCGATTTCCGCGAATTCCACCTGATCGCTCATGGTGGCGATGGTGGAAAAGACCCCCGGCGAGGACAGTACCGCCCGACGGTCCCCCGCGAGCAGGCTGCGCAGGGTCGGCACTGCCCCCCGAAGCGCCTGCACAAAGTTCATGGCCAGCCGGTTTTTGGCACGGGCACCAAGCTGATACTGGAACAGCGAGGAAATGGTGGTCTCCACCACAATACCCAGAGTGATATACGTCGCGCGCGCCATGGCGATCTGGAAGATCTGGTCCGGGGCGGCCGCGCCATCCAGCGCGATAATGGCATAGGTAAAACCCGAGGCCCGCATACCATGAATGCGATAATTGGTCATGGTGGGCGGGCCGGGCAGCAGGGTACCGACAAAACAGAAGACCCCGATCCCCACCGCCACCCAAAAGATGTAGAGCAGCGGCGACTGCGGCATACTGCCCACCAGCACGAAGGCGCAGAGAATCCCCACCACCATGCCGAACATATGCCAGCGCGCCTTGGCAATGGATTTGCCGCGCGTCCCCTGTGCGACCATCCATACCGTAAGCGCCGCCCATTGCGGGCTGCCCAGTTCCCACCATAAGGCAATGGCAAGAGCGATCAGCGAGGAAATGGTGGTGCGGAGCGCATACCCGAAGGCCAACGCATCAGGGGCGTACAGCCAGCGCAGGCCATCGAGTCTGCGTGGCGCGCCGCCACCTGTCAGGGCCTGACGCACAATCAGCGCAACCGCCTGAAAGAACCCGCCTACTGAGCGAGGAAACCCGGTTCCCTGGGGGCCCGCCGGACCGGTCGGGGTGGAAGATGCCATGCTGGTCTTTTACCTCAGAGCGGGGCAAAAGCGTATGCACGGCAGGTATGCTCCGCAAGGAGCATTTCTGAACCGTTCTGAATAAACCCTTCGGGCAGACCGGCACCCCAACCTGCCTGCCCCTGTCTGGATCAGTCCTCGTAAGACATCAGGGTTGTGACCGGCACACCGTCCATGCGGGCACGGCCGCCAAGGCCGGTCAGCTCCATCAGCACCGATGCACCCACCACATTGGCCCCTGCCTTGCGCAGCAGCGTGGCTGACGCCGCAAGCGTGCCACCGGTTGCCAGCAGGTCATCCATGATGACCACGCGCTGGCCGGGCAGCACCGCGTCTTCCTGAATTTCCAGCGTGTCGGAACCGTATTCCAGGTCATAGGTATGGGAGACCGTTCTGCCGGGCAGCTTGCCGCGCTTGCGCAGCATCAACATGCCACAGCCCAGCCGGTCGGCCAGAGGAGCCGCCGTCAGGAACCCGCGCGATTCAACCGCAGCCAGCACGTCGGGGCGCAGGGGGGCGATCTGCCGGGCCAGACGGCCCATGGCCATCTGCCAGGCATCGGGGTTACGCATAAGGGTCGAAATATCGTAAAAGAGAATACCCGGCTTCGGAAAATCCGGAATATGCCGGATAAAACTCTTAAGATCGATCTCTTCGCGTACCGTCATGGTCTCTCGCAACCCTTCATCCCTGCGGCCCACAAGAGGGCATCATGTTCATTCCTGCCCGCCACCGGCAGGGCCGCAACGCTGTATCCCGCACGGGGGTATTTCGCAAGGGTGCTACGCGGCGCTCAGCACCGCGCACGCGCTTCCAGCGCGATGTTGACAGCTTCCATCAGCCCATCACGCCGGAAAGGTTTGGCCAGCAGGCAGGCGTTTTCAACCCCTCCGCGTGGCGGGGGAGAATCTGCCGTGAGCTCGCCGGACATATAGACAACCGCCAGCCCGGCGTAACGCTCGACCAGCACGCGCGAGAGCGTCACGCCATCCAGCGGGCCGGGCAGCTGGATATCCGTCACCAGCAGATCCAGTCCTCCTTCAACACTGGCGGCCACATCAAAAGCCTGCTCACCATCGCCGGCCTCAAACACGCGGTGCCCGGCCATGCCAAGAATTGTCACCACAATGTCGCGGATAACGGCATCGTCCTCCACCACCAGCACCTGAAGACTGCGAGCAGGTTCAGGGCGCGGAGCAGCCTGCACAACGGCACCACGTTCAGACAGAGCGGACTCGCCCTGCGGCGGCAGAGCCAGCACACCTTCTCCCGCGCGGGAAGCTTCCTCCTGCGCGGCGCGAGCCAGTTTGGCCCGAGCCAGCGTCCCACGCGTTTCCCCCGTGGGAACCGCCACCTCGGTCCGTGCTGTCTCCGCAGCGCCGGGCTGGCCGCGCGGCAGCCAGAGCGAAACTTCCGTACCGATACCCCGCCCCGTAGCCACCATGACACGGCCCCGCGCCTGCTGCGAAAATGCCAGCACCATGGCCAGCCCCAGCCCGGTTCCTGCACCCTCGCGCTTGGTGGTGAAGAAAGGTTCGAACAGACGGTCCATGACATCGCGCGTCATGCCCGAACCGCTATCAATCACATCCAGCCGCACCCAGTCGCCCGCAGGCAGGGGGGTGGGCTCCGATACGACCCGCATGGCCCGGCCTTCCTCAACCGGCAGGCTCATCAGGTCCGCATTGACCGAAAACGTAACATTGCGCGCAATAATCCGCAGGCTACCGCCCGAGGGCATGGCGTCACGCGCATTGATGGCCAGATTGAGAATGGCGCTTTCAAGCTGCGCCGCATCCACACAGACCGGCCAGACATCCATCACATGGTCGCATTCGACTACAATACGCGGCCCAATGACACGCCCCAGCAGCCCCCCCAGAACCGCGAACAGGCTGCCCAGATGCAGGCAGCCCGGCGAACCGGACTGCCGGCGCATAAACGACAGAAGCTGGCCCGTCAGCGCTTCCGACCGATGCCCCGCATGAGTTGCCGCGGACAGGTACTCCTGCCGCTGCTCCGCCTGATCGGGCTGATCGTATTCGGCGGCCAGTTCCAGATTACCCAGAATAACGGTCAGCAGGTTCTTGAAGTCGTGCGCGATCCCCGCCGTAAGCTGCCCCAGCGCACGCAGTTTCTGTGCCTCGCCTAAAGCGCGCTCGCTACGCAGGCGCATGGTGATATCAGCCGCCGTGAGCACAAAGCCACGCTGCTCCACTGCGTTGTCGGGTGCGAAAAACACAGTCCGGCAGAGTTCCAGATCTGCGCCGTTCGTGCCCTGACACTCCACCACCACCGGCGGATCGGGCTCAGAACGGCCCAGACTGGCCTCAATGTGCTCGATAGGTTCGAGCAAAGGCACACCATCCACCACCAGCACGGCACTGAGCGTATTATAAGGCAGGCCGGTGCGCAGGAAATCCTTTTCCAGCCCGAGCACCACCGCAAGCTGCTCGTTCCAGTGCCACAGGCGACCATCCGCCCCGAACACCGCAACGCCAATGCTTAGACTGTCCAGTGTGGCGCGTAACCGAAGAGCGAGATCGCGCGAGGAGGCTTCAGCCCGTGCCGCGGCAAGGGATGAACGGTCCAGCACCCAGCCTGCCGAAATCAGGCTGAAAACACCCGTCAGGATACCCAGCAGCGCCAGCCTGCGCTGCCAGCTTGTATTGCGGAGCATGTCGGCCACACGATCCGCCTGATCAAGCGTGCTCGCGCGGCTCAGCACCGCCAGATTCTGATCCAGATCAGCCAGCGCCTGCTCGCCCCCGACAGGCATACGCTCGGCGGCGCGCGCCCACGTGGCGATATCCGAAAGCCGGGTCTGCACGGCATCAAGTGGCTCGTTACGTCCGGCCTGCTCGCGCTGCTGCACGGCGCGAAATGCGGCGAATCCACTCAGGCTGTCCGTCAGTTGCCCGATAGCCTGCGCATAACAGGCGGCGTCCTCGGGCCGATGGCGTGCTTCCCACGCGTAATGACAGATCCGCGCATCGCTCGTGGCGTGGTGCAAGCCGCGCAGGTAGCTACCCGCCGCCGTGCTTTCACGATCCAGCGCGCCATGCCGGGCCATTTCATTACCGAGCTCAATACCCATCGCGCCAAAGGTCACGATCAGCAATCCGGCACCAATCAGCGCCAGCGCGTGAGCCCGTCTTGCTGGATGCCTTGGCATGTCAGACATGCTCCCTATTATCCTTAATACCGACTTCGCGCCGGTGCGTCGTTCCGTCAAGCCCCGCAAACGCATAGGCGTCTTTCCCCCAGCCCGGAGCAGCGTGGCGGATCAGGTCAAACCGCGTTCAGAGCGTCGCCACACGGCTGTGCCGCCAAAGCCATACCCCCAGCATCCCGGACAGTACGAACAGGGCAACTGCCGCGGCATATTGCCACGCGGTTCCTACCCCCGCCCCAGCCCCCAGCAGGGCTGCCATGGCATTCTGCGGCAGGGCGCCCAGCAGCGTGGCCAGCACAAACGGCCCCACCGCCATGCCTGAAAGGCCGCACAGCAGGTTAAGCAACAGTGCCGACCCCACAGGCAGCAGGCGCAGGGTCAGCACACTCAGGAAGGGCCGTCCGGTCAGAATGCCATCAAGCCGCACCAGAGACTCCGCCAGCCGCCCCGAACCCGCGTGGAGCGCCCAGCCCTGTCCGGCCCAGCGCGCCCAGTAAAAGCCGCCCACGCTCCCCAGAACCGAGGCCACCGTTACAAGGGTCAGTCCTTCCAGAGCGCCGTACGCCAACCCTGCCGCAAAAGCCGCCACCTGCCGGGGCAGACCAAACGCGCACCACACCCCTGCCCCTGCCACAAAGACCAGCCGCCCGCGCGCGCCCTCACGGATCAGACCCGCACCGTGCAGCATCTGGTCAAGCCAGGGTGCATGGCGCAGCCACACCGCGCCTGCCACCAGCACGGCCAGCATCAGCACAGGACGCACAAATGGCCGAACCAGCGGCCACAGAGCGCCTGCCACGGGCGGGATGGATCGGGGCGGGATATCTTCCATACTTCCGTGCCGCTACCATCTTCTTGCAGCCCGCCGCAAGCAGGCTGTAAACCCGGCACAGCAACAAGGCAGACCCTGCCCCAGCCACGGAACCAGACACCATGCCCGCACAGCAGCCCCCGCCCGCGAACACCGCCAGAACCGCCCCGCGCGGGGTCATGACCGAGGCCAGCCGCCGTCTGGTCTCAGGCTGGCTGTTCGCGCTGTGCTTCATGCTGCTGGGCATGATCGCCATTGGCGGTGTCACGCGGCTGACAGGCTCGGGGCTGTCCATCATGGACTGGCAGCCTGTCAGCGGCATCATCCCGCCGCTGTCCCATGCCGAATGGGAAAGACTGTTCGCGCTGTATCAGACCATCCCGCAATACCATCTCCAGCATGAGGGCTTCGGACTCGAAGGGTTTCAGAAAATTTTCTGGGCCGAGTGGATTCACCGTTTCTGGGGCCGTCTGATGGGGCTGACCCTGCTGCTGCCGCTGCTGTGGTTCACGCTGCGCGGCATGATCACGCGCGCACTGGCCATACGCCTGTTCGTGTTCTTCATTCTTGGCGGGCTACAGGGGGCAATCGGCTGGTTCATGGTGGCATCGGGCTTTCGCCCCGACAGCACGGCGGTTGAGCCTGTCCGGCTGGTACTGCACCTGAGCGCAGCCCTGATCCTGTATGCCGCCATCCTGTGGACAGCCTTTTCCATCCGCTGGCCCACGCCCGAAACCACGCCCCAGCCCCCCCACATCCGCGCCGTGCGTGGGCTGGCCTACTGCGCCACGGGCCTTCTGTGCCTCACCATTCTTGCCGGGGGCTTTACCGCTGGCACACATGCAGGCTTTCTGTTCAACAGCTTTCCGCTGATGGACGGCCATCTGATCCCCACCGACTACGCACAGCTTTCTCCCTTCTGGCTCAACTGGTTCGTCAACAAGGCGGCAGTGCAGTTCGACCACCGGCTGCTGGCCACCCTGACAGCCCTGACCATCGGTGCCGTGCTGCTGGTAGGGTTGCGCACCCGTGGGCTGGGCATTCGGGCACAGAACAGCCTGATCCTGCTGGGCTGGGCGGTGCTGATCCAGTACGCGCTGGGGGTCACGACCCTGCTGCTGGTGGTGCCTGTGTGGGCCGGTGCGGTGCATCAGACCTTCGCCGCCGTGCTACTGGGGGTGATGCTGCTGGTGCTGCACAGCCTGCGCCGCGCCTGACACATCAGCCCGGCACCCTGCCCGCGCCCGGCCGGGGCAGAATGTAGGCGGCGATGCAGGCCACGGCGCGGAACACGGCGTTTTATGGTTGCGTTTGCACGGCGGCCCTGTATTGTGGCGACCATGATTTGCCACCGCTCCTTCTCCAAAGTCTGGAATGACCGCGCCTGCGCGGGCAGGAGCCGTGTGCCCTTCCGTCTGGATCTGCTCCTTCGACTTACCGGCCCCTGAGCGATCCGGGTGGCCGCGCGCCGCCGCGCCCAGGGGTAAAACCGTATAAGCGCCCGTACGCGGGCCGAGCAGCACAGGAACCTCAGAACCCTGTGCGCCAGAGACGATAAATCAGGAACACATCATGTCTGCTGATCAGACCAGCTTCACGCACCCCTCCTTCGGTCGCATGGCCGCCAACCGTGTCATTATCTTTGACACCACCCTGCGCGATGGCGAGCAGTCCCCCGGCTTTTCCATGAATCTGGCGGAAAAGCTCCGCATGGCGGAAGCCCTGGCCAATCTGGGCGTGGATGTGATCGAGGCGGGTTTTCCCGTGGCGTCGAAGGGGGATTTCGAGTCCGTCAACGAAATCGCGCGGCACACGAAAGGCGCTGTTATCTGTGCGCTGGCCCGCAGCGGCGGCGCGCGTGACATCGCAGCGGCAGGCGAGGCACTGGCTCCGGCGGAGCGCAAGCGCATTCACAACTTCATCTCCACCTCGCCGCTGCATATGAAATACAAGCTGCGGATGGAGCCTGAAACGGTTCTGGAGCTGATTACCTCGGGCAACCGCGCCGCGCGTAACCTGACCGACGATGTGGAATGGTCAGCCGAAGATGGCTCGCGCACCGAGCCGGACTTCCTGTGCCGCTGCGTGGAAGCCGCCATCAAGGCCGGGGCCACCACCATCAACATCCCCGATACCGTGGGCTACGCCACGCCCGAAGACATGGAAGCAATCTTTTCCATGCTGCGCGCGCGCGTACCCGGCGCGCACGAGGTGATCTTCTCGGCCCATAACCACAACGATCTGGGACTGGGCGTGGCCAACACGCTGGCCTCGATCCGCGGTGGCGCGCGGCAGGTGGAATGCACCATCAACGGTATTGGCGAGCGGGCTGGCAACGCGGCGCTGGAAGAAATCGTCATGGCGCTGCGCACGCGCAATGACCAGTACCCCTTCACCACCGGTATCAACACGACCGGGCTGCTGAAGGTCTCGCGGATGCTGGCCACCATCACCAGCTTTGACGTGCAGCCCAACAAGGCCATCGTCGGGCGCAACGCCTTTGCGCATGAAAGCGGCATCCATCAGGACGGCGTGCTGAAAAACGCCGCCACCTACGAAATCATGACCCCGGAAAGCGTAGGCTGGACCCGCTCGGCACTGGTTATGGGCAAGCATTCGGGCCGGGCTGCCTTCCGCGACAAGCTGCGCGCGCTGGGCTACGACAACATGGATGAAGAGCGCCTGAACGACGCCTTTACCCGTTTCAAGGATCTGGCCGACCGCAAGAAGGTTGTCTACGACGACGACATCGTCGCACTGGTGGATGACGAAGCGCGCGACCATGATCATATCCGCTTTGTCAGCCTGAGCCTGCGCTCCGTTTCCGGTCAGCCTTCCGAAGTGGAACTGGACCTGACGGTGGACGGCAAGCCCGCCCATGCCAGCGCCACGGGCAACGGCCCGGTGGATGCCGCCTTCAACGCCCTGCGCGCCGCCTTCGCCCATGATGCACGGCTGGCGCTGTTCTCCGTCGCCGCCGTCACGGAAGGCACGGATGCGCAGGCCCGCACCACCGTACGGCTGGAAGAAGCGGGCAAGCTGGTGGACGGTCAGGGCGCGGACGCCGATACGGTTGTTTCAGCCGTTCGGGCCTATGTGCACGCCCTCAACAAGCTGCTGGTCAAGCGCGCGCGCACAGCCCCCGAAGCCCTGAGCGTCTGACCGGGGCGAACGCCTGTTCTCTCTAGCCGCCTGCCCCTTCAGGAACCTGACCCCTCGGCCCTGAAGCCCTCGCAGGAAGGGCTGGAGCCGCAGTTCGTGTCAAAAAACCGGCACAGGCCACGCGCCGTGCCGGTTTTTTTCGCGTACGCCCTGCCCTGCGGCCTTGTGTGCGCCGCCGTGCACCGGTAATCGGAACAGGAATGTTCCCGCGTGACCGTCACCAGCCCTAGAGGCTTATGGCCGCGCCCCACACCCTGCGCCCGAACCTGGAGTCCTGGATGTTTTCTCGTCTGCTCGGTCTTATGTCCGCCGACATGGCTATTGATCTGGGTACCGCTAACACCCTTGTTTACGTCAAGGGCCGCGGCATTGTCCTGAACGAACCCTCCGTCGTGGCCATTGCCGAGTCCCGTGGCAAGAAACAGCTTCTGGCCGTAGGTGAAGAAGCCAAGCTGATGGTGGGACGCACGCCGGGCAACATTTCCGCCATCCGCCCCATGCGTGATGGCGTGATCGCGGATTTTGACGTTGCGGGCGAGATGATCAAGCACTTCATCCGCAAGGTGCATAACCGCCGGGCCTTCGCCAGCCCGCAGATCATTGTGTGCGTGCCTTCCGGCTCTACCGCCGTGGAACGCCGCGCCATTCAGGAAAGTGCGGAAAGCGCGGGGGCTCGCCGCGTCTTCCTGATTGAGGAACCCATGGCCGCCGCCATTGGCGCGGGCCTGCCGGTAACTGAGCCTTCGGGCAGCATGATTGTCGATATTGGCGGTGGCACGACGGAAGTGGCCGTGATCTCGCTGGGCGGGATCGTGTATGCGCGCTCGGTGCGCGTGGGCGGCGACAAGATGGATGAAGCCATCATTTCCTATATCCGCCGTGCGCATAACCTGCTGATTGGCGAAAGCTCTGCCGAGCGGATCAAGATCAGCATCGGCTCGGCCATGATGCCCGACGAAAGCGAAGGTCAGGGCCCGTGGCAGGATGTCAAAGGCCGCGACCTGGTCAACGGCGTACCGCGTGAAGTGCCGGTCTCACAGGCGCAGATCGCGGAAAGCCTGATGGAGCCTATCAGCCAGATCATCGACGCGGTGACGGTCACGCTGGAAAACACCCCGCCCGAACTCGCTGCCGATATTGTGGACAAGGGCATTGTTCTGACCGGCGGCGGCGCACTATTGTACCGCTTGGCCGATGTGCTGCGCCTGACCACCGGCCTGCCCGTAACCGTGGCCGAAGACGCGCTGTCCTGTGTTGCCATGGGCACCGGGCGCGCTCTTGAGGAAATGAAGCGCCTGCGTGACGTGCTGACCACCATGTACTGACCCCACCCGGCACGCAACGCGGCAGGGTCACTGCCGCGTCAGGGTGAAAGGCCACAGCCACAAGACAGGGACCCCCGTTTCCATGCTCCCGGTTTCCATTCAGGTCAGACAGGCTCTGGGCAAGCTGGTATTACCAGCGTTGCTGCTTCTGTCTGTGGGGGTCATGATCGCGGGGCAGGTGGAAAAACGCGCAACAGAGAAGGCCCGCATGGCCGTGGCTGGTGCGCTCGCCCCGTTATGGAGCATGATATCCCAGGCCCGCGCAGGTGTGGCCGATGTCAGTAACGGAATCCGTCAGGCACGCCATCTGAGCGAGGAAAACAGCCGGCTTGAGGCGGAAAACGCCACGCTGCGCCGTTGGTATGACGTTGCGGTGTCCCTCGCCCGCGAAAACGACGCCCTGAAAACCGAACTCCACTGGGTGCCCGAACCCTCTCCCTCCTTTGTCACGGGACGGGTGGTGGCCGATAGCGGGGGTATTTACGCCCGGGCGGTGCTGCTGGTGGCAGGTATGCAGAGCGGTATCCAGACCGGAAACGTGGCACTGGCCGCCAACGGCCTTGCTGGCCGGGTGACGGAAGTTGGCCCCCATGCGGCGCGCGTGCTGCTGATTACCGATATTTCCAGCAGGCTGCCCGTCATGCTCGAATCCAGCCACGCCCCTGCCATCATGGCGGGCGACAACAGCGATACGCCCCGCCTGCTCTACTACCCGCAGGATACCCGCCCGCTTGAGGGCGAGCGGGTGGTGACGGGCGATCAGGCCGGGGCCTTCCCCGCCGGGATTCCCGTCGGCACCGTGCATTACACCCATCCCGGCACGCCGGTCGTGCAGCCCTTCGCCCGGCTGAACCAGCTCACCATGCTGCGCGTGTTCGACTTCCGTCAGGCGGAAATAGAGCCGCCAGAGGCACCGGGGCATGTGCCGCTCTCCCATCCTGCGCACCGGCCGCTGGCGCTGCCATTCAAAACCCTCCTGTCGCCCGGTCAGGAAGGATAAGCGCCATGTCCCCCATGCAATGGGAGCCCCCATCCGAACCGCAGGACACGCTCGGGCAGCGACTCGACGCCGCCGCCCGGCACCTTCTGCCCAGCTTCATCGCCCTGTTGGCCATTATCGTGCTGTCGGCCCCGCTGGGCCTGCCGGGCGCGGCCGAGCTTCTGCCGCCTATCATGCTCGGGTCGGTTTTTTTCTGGTCGCTGTGGCGCCCGTCAGACATGCCGCCGCTCAATGTCTTTTTTCTGGGCGTTTTCATGGATCTGATCGGCTTCACGCCGCTGGGGGTCAGCGCCTTCATCCTGCTTTTGGTGCATGGCTTGGCCAGCTACACCCGCTTCGGTCTCATGCGTCTTAATTTTTTATTGGTATGGGGTGTATTCGGGCTGATAGGAGCAGCGGCATCTGTATTACAATGGGCGTTGGCCTGCCTGTTCAGGCTGCACGTCCTTGATCCCGCGCCCGCCTTTTTTGAAGCTTTGCTGTGCATAGGAATCTATCCGTTGCTGTCCGCCGTGAGTTCATGGTTTCTCCATATTCTGGACGGAAAGCCCACATCCTGATGGACGGGGGGGCGGGGCCATGCGTCTGACGCGGCGCAAGCGCGAGAATCCCAGGCTCATGCCCTTGCGTGCGCAAAAGGACCCCGGCCGTGGTGTCTTTACCCGCCGCGCCCTTCTGTTCATGGCCGTGCAGGTTGGCGCAATAGGCGAGCTGGCGCACCGGCTCTATGGCCTGCAAATCAACGATGGCGACCATTACGCTCGCATGGCGGCCAGCAACCGGATCAGCAAACGACTGCTGGCCCCGCCGCGCGGACGCATTGTGGATCGGTTCGGCCTGCCGCTGGCCAGCAACAAGGAAAACTGGCGCGCCCTGCTCATGCCCGAGGAAACGACGGATGTAGCCGGCACCATAGAGCGTTTTTCCGCCATTATTCCGCTTGATGAGCGCGACCGGAGCCGGATTGCGCGCGAAATGCGCCATCAACGGCGTTTCGTGCCGGTAATGCTCCGCGACTTCCTGTCGTGGGATGAAATGGCGCGCATTGAACTCAACGCCCCGTCCCTGCCCGGCGTGCTGATTGATGTCGGCACGCGGCGCGTTTACCCGGACGGGGAACTGATGGCCCATATCGTCGGGTATGTGGCTCCCCCGAACGAACAGGACGTAGCCCATTCCACCCTGCTGTCCCTGCCGGGGATGCGGGTTGGGCGCGCGGGCATAGAGCAGAATCAGGACGAACAGCTACGCGGCACCGCCGGATCGGTGGAGATGGAGGTCAACGCCGTAGGGCGCGTGATGTCCGAACTCAACCGCGTGGAAGGGATGCCGGGAGATGAGGTCAGCCTGACGCTGGACCGCGGGCTGCAACAGAAGGTGCTCAACCATATCGGGGATCAGACGGCCTCGGCCGTGGTGCTGGACTGCCATAATGGCGAGGTTCTGGCCATGGTCAGCACGCCTTCCTTTGATCCGTCGCTGTTCGACAGCGGTGTCAGCCACGCACAATGGATCGAGTGGACGAACAACCAGCACACCCCTCTGATCAACAAGGCCGTGGCGGGCGTGTATCCGCCCGGCTCCACCTTCAAGCCGGCTGTGGCCATGGCGGCGCTGCAGGCGCGCTCTGTCTCGCCCACGGACCGGGTGTTCTGCCCCGGCTACCTGGATGTGGGGGGCACGCGCTTCCACTGCTGGTCGCGCTGGGGGCATGGCTCGGTGGACATGCACGATGCGCTCAAATACTCGTGCGACGTCTATTTCTATGAAATCGCCCGGCGGGTGGGCATGGACCGTATCGCCCAGACCGCCAACCAGTTCGGGCTGGGTGTACCGCTGGATATTGAACTGCCCCACACGCGCGACGGGCTGATTCCCACCCCTGCCTGGCGCAAGGCCCACCATCACCACTGGAACGGGGGCGATACCATCGTCAGTGGGATCGGACAGGGGTTCGTACAGGTCACGCCGCTCCAGCTTGCCACCTATACGGCACGCATCGCCACGGGCCGCGCTGTCTCCCCGCACCTGATCCGCGCCGTCAACGGTACGGTTGGCGAAAAGGCCAGCCCCGACCACTGGCCCGCACTGGATATACCGGACCCCCACCTCAAGGTGATCCGCGACGGCATGTTCGCCGTGGTGAATGAACCGCACGGTACGGCCCCCAAGGCGCGGCTTGACCTGCCAGATATGCTAATGGCGGGCAAAACCGGCTCGGCACAGGTGCGCCATGTCTCACGCGCGCTCCGTGAGAGCGGGCATTTCAACTCCGCTTCCCTGCCCTGGGAATATCGGCCGCACGCGCTGTTCATCTGTTTCGCCCCGTATGACGCGCCGCGCTACGCTGCCGCAGTGGTGATAGAGCACGGCAATACCGGGGCGGAGGCCGCCGCGCCGCTGGCGCGCGACATCATGCGCGATACCCTGCTGCGCGACCCCTCCAACCGCACCACGCCGCCGCCCGAAAGCGTGGCCGACGCTGGCCCGACCATTGAATAGACGCACGCGCTTCCATAAACGCCTGCTCCGGGCGGAGCCCAGCTTTCGGATTCTGGCCAAGCTGTGGCGGATAAGCTGGCTTTATGTGCTGCTGATCGGCGCACTGGCAGGTGTGGGTTATATCACCCTCTATTCCGCTGGCGGAGGGATGCCCTATCCCTTTGCCATGCCGCAGGCCATCCGCTTCGCCATTGGTTTAGTACTCATGATCTGCGTGGCGTTGCTGCCACCCCGTATCCTCGCCATGGCGGCGGCACCTGTTTACGGGCTGTCGCTGGTGCTGCTGGTGGCGGTTCTGCACATGGGCCATGTGGGCAAGGGCGCCGAACGCTGGCTGATGATTGGCGGCATACAGGTGCAGCCTTCCGAGTTCGCTAAAATCGCGCTGGTGCTCGCGCTGGCGGCATGGTTTTCACGCATCAGCTACGCGCGCATGGCCAACCCGCTGTGGCTGGTGCCGCCCGCCCTGATGGTTCTGGTGCCTGTCGCCCTGGTGCTGAAAGAGCCCAATCTGGGCACGGCGGTCATTATCGGCGGTGTGGGGGCCAGTCTCTTTTTTGCCGCCGGGATGCGGCTCTGGCTGATCGGCCTGCTGGCGCTGCCGGTGCCCTACGCTCTCAAACTGGCCTACAGTCACCTGCATGATTACCAGCGCGCGCGCATCACCACCTTCATGAATCCCGAAAGCGATCCGCTGGGGGCGGGTTACAACATCATCCAGTCCAAGATCGCGCTGGGCTCGGGCGGTATGTGGGGACAGGGCTACCTGCACGGCTCTCAGGGGCAGCTCAACTTCCTGCCCGAAAAACAGACTGACTTCATCTTCACCATGATCGCGGAAGAATGGGGTTTTGTGGGAGCGGCGGTCGTTCTGGCCCTGCTGCTGCTGCTGATTCTGGGTGGTATGACCATGGCCATTTGCAGCCGCAACCGCTTCGGGCGGCTGGTGGCGCTGGGCATCAGTATGAATTTCTTCTTCTACTGTCTGGTCAACCTGTCCATGGTCATGGGCGCCATTCCGGTTGGCGGCGTGCCGCTGCCGCTGGTCTCCTATGGCGGATCGGCCATGCTTAACGTCATGCTGGGCTTCGGTCTGCTGCTTTCGACATGGGTGCACCGCAACAGCCATTTTGGCGAAAACCTGACCCGCCCCGACGCCTGACCCGGCAGGCTTGCGACCAAAAACACCAGAGTCGGGCTACATAGCTTTAACTTGACAGGGGTAAGGGTGACTTTTACGTTGCCCTCTAAAGGTAATCTTTAGTACCATTTTCCTTATTAAGGTTCTTTCCGCCTCCACCTGGCCTGTTCCCTGGCGCAAGCCGGTTTTTCCGTTCACGGAATCAGGTCACGAGAGCGCATGAAGAACTACTCTGACAAAACAAAGCCCAGCCCGGTCAGGCTACCCTGAGCGGGTCGGGCCTCTATCGTATGAACAATAACCCGGCACAGAATGCGCAAGGGCCTACCCCTCCGCCGAGCGCCGGAAACACAGGGCCATAACCACGGTGATTACCCGCACTCTTCCGATCCGCCCGACCCTGCTTGCGGCCACCGCCCTGCTGGCGCTGAGCGCCTGCAAACGCAACGCTCCGAAGGCGGGCCAGATGCCACCGCAAGGCGTGGGGGTGGTTACGCTGCACCCCAGCGCCGTTGATATCCGCACCAGCCTACCCGGCCGCACCAACGCCTTTGAAATCGCCGAGGTGCGCCCACAGGTAACCGGCGTGATTGAAAAACGCCTGTTCGTGGAAGGGTCGGACGTCATCGTAGGGCAGCAGCTCTATCAGATTGACGCCTCACGCTACAAAGCGACGTTCGACAGCGCGCAGGGCCAGCTTGATCAGGCGCGGGCCCGCGCCGTCACGGCTTCGGCTCAAGCGCGCCGCTACCGCGAGCTGGTACGCACGCACGCCGTCAGCAATCAGGATTATGACAACGCCGTTGCCGCCGAAAAGGAAGCCTTGGGCCAGGTGATGACCGCGCGCGGTCAGGTGGAAAGTGCGCAGGTCGATCTGGCCTACACCAAGATGTACGCTCCCATCACCGGGCGGATCAGCCGGACGATTACCACCGTGGGTGCGCTGGTTACGGCCAACCAGACCCAGAACCTGGCGATCATTACCCGCCTCGACCCCATTTATGTTGACGTAAACCTGCCCGCCATCACCCTGCTGCGCCTGCGCCGTGAACTGGCTGACGGGCGCATCAAACCCCAGCCTGATGGCAAGGTGCCGGTGACGGTCACCATGGAAGACGGCACGACTTTCGGCCAGATCGGCCGCATGGCGCTGGCGGAAGTCAATGTCGATACCTCGACTTCCACCGTGGTCGTGCGCGCCATCATGCCCAACCCCGACAAGCTCCTGCTACCGGGCATGTATGTGCACGCCCAGCTTGATGAAGGCACAGACCCCAACGCCCTGCTGGTGCCGCAGGAAGCGGTCAGCCGCAACACCCACGGCGATCCGCAGGTCTGGATCGTGGGCGCGGACAATACCGTATCGCTGCGTCAGGTTACACTGGGGCAGACTATGGGGAGTTCCTGGGTCGTGCTGTCAGGTCTTGCCAACGGCGACCGGGTGGTTGTCAGCGGTGTGCAGAAAATTCGCGCTGGCATGAAGGTGGCCCCCCAAGAGACCCCGGCGCCTTCTGATCAGACCGGCGCCAGCACCGCGCCCGCCTCCCCCGCTGCGGATAAGAACGGGCAATAAAACCCATGTCTCTCTCAAGATTTTTCATCAACAGGCCCATTTTTGCATGGGTTGTCAGTCTCATCATCATGCTGGTGGGCGGACTGTCCATTTTCAAGCTGCCGGTGGCGCAGTACCCCTCCATCGCGCCGCCCCAGATCGCCATTACCGTCACCTATCCCGGCGCTTCAGCCGATACGGTGAACGATACCGTCGTGCGCCCGATCCTTCAGCAGATGTTCGGGCTTGACCATCTGGAATACATTTCCTCGCAGTCCTACGCCTCGGGAGAAATGGAAATCGACCTGACCTTCGCGCAGGGAACAGACCCCGACATTGCGCAGGTGCAGGTGCAGAACAAGCTGCAGCTGGCCCAACCCAAGCTTCCGCAGGAAGTCACGGCGCAGGGGCTGAGTATTACCAAGGCGGTCAAGAACTTCATGGTGGTGGTGGGCTTCATTTCCACCGATGGCAGCATGACGGGCGATGATATTGCCGATTACGTGGCTTCGAACATTTCCGACCCCCTCAGCCGTGTGACCGGCGTGGGCGACCATACGCTGTTCGGCTCCGAATATGCGATGCGCATCTGGCTCGACCCGGACAAGATGTTCAACTACGGCCTGACCATGCCCGACATCGTCTCGGCCATCCAGACACAGAACATCCAGGTCTCCTCGGGTGAACTGGGCGGCCTGCCCGCCAAGAAGAACGTCCATCTCGACGCCACCATCATCGGCCCGACCCGTCTGACCAAGCCTGAGGAATTCGCGAAAATCCTGCTCAAGGTGCAGCCGGATGGCTCTCAGGTGCGGATCAGCGATATCGCTCGGGTGGAGCTGGGGCCGCAGACCTACAACATCTCCTCATTCTATAACAACAAGCCCGCCACGGCCATGGCGCTCAAGCTTGCGCCGGGGGCCAACCAGCTTTCGACCGAAGCCGCCGTGCGCGCCCAGATCCATGAGCTGGAAAAATTCTTTCCGCCGGGCCTGAAAACCGTTTACCCGCTGGATACGGAACCCTTCATCACCCTGTCCATCGAAGACGTGGTCATCACCCTGCTTGAAGCCATCGGCCTCGTGTTTCTGGTCATGCTGGTCTTCCTGCAGAACTTCCGCGCCACGCTTATCCCCACCATCGCGGTGCCGGTGGTGCTGCTGGGCACGTTCGGCCTGCTGGAAATCATGGGCTACTCCATCAACACGCTGACCATGCTGGCCATGGTGCTGGCGGTGGGGCTGCTGGTGGATGACGCCATCGTGGTGGTGGAAAACGTCGAACGCATCATGACCACGCAGAAACTCTCCCCCGCGGAGGCCGCCCGTGTCTCCATGGACGAGATTTCCGGCGCGCTGGTCGGCATTGTGCTGGTGCTGTCCGCCGTGTTCCTGCCCATGGCCGCATTTGCCGGGTCTGTCGGGGTTATCTACCGCCAGTTCTCCGTCACCATCGTCGCAGCCATGTGGCTGTCTGTTCTGGTAGCCATGGTGCTGACACCCGCGCTGTGCGCGACCATGCTCAAACCCGGCTCCCATGAAAAAACCACGGGCCTGCCCGGCTGGTTCAACCGCACCTTCGAACGCATGACGCAGAGCTACCTGCATGGCGTGCGTTTCATGATCCGGCGTGAACTGCTGTCGCTTCTGGCCTTCGCCCTGATTTCGGCCGGGGCTGTCTATCTTTTCTCGCGTCTGCCCAGCGGGTTCCTTCCCGACGAGGATCAGGGCCTGATCTTCGGTCAGGTCACGATGCCGCCCAACACGCCGCGCAATGAAACCGAAAAGCTGAACCGTGAGATCACGGACTACATCCTCAAGACCGAAGGGAATCTGGTCGAGTCCGTGCTGGCCGTGGATGGCTTCAACTTCGCGGGGCAGGGCCAGAGTGCGGGCGCATTCTTCATCCGCCTCAAGGACTGGAAGGAACGCCCGAAGGCCTCACAGACTTCAGCGGCCATCGCCATGCGGATCATGATGCACTTCTGGTTCGACCCGCGTGCGCAGATCTTCGCCGTCAACCCGCCCGCCGTGCTGGAACTGGGTAACGCCACCGGCTTTGACCTTGAACTGGAAGACCGCGGCCATCTGGGCCACCAGAAACTGCTTGAAGCCCGCAACATGGTGCTGGGCCTTGCCAGCCAGGACCCGCGCCTGATGGCGGTACGCCCTAACGGCATGGAAGATGCCGGCCAGTACACACTTGATATCGACCGTGAAAAGGCCAATGCGCTGGGCATTACCATCAGCGACATCAACACCACGATCGAAGGCGCGCTGGGCTCAATCTACATCAACCAGTTCACCCGCAACGACCGCGTCAAGCAGGTGTATATTCAGGGCACGGCAGACGCCCGTATGCTGCCGCAGGACCTGAACAAATGGTACATCCGCACCAACACCAACACCATGGCGCCGCTGAACACCTTTATCAGCGGCCATTGGATCAGCGGCCCGCAGAAGGTGGAAAACTATAACGGCTACAACGCCTATGAAATCCTGGGGCAGCCTGCGGCAGGCTACAGTTCGGGTGATGCCATGGCGGCCATCAAGGACATTCTGGCCAAACTGCCTACTGGCATTGGCTTTGAGTGGACCGGCCTTTCGTTTGAAGAAGTCGCGTCTGGCTCCTCCACCGGTTCGCTTTACGCTCTGGCTGGCGTTGTTATCCTGCTGTGCCTTGCCGCGCTGTATGAAAGCTGGGCCATTCCGCTTTCAGTCATGATGGTGATCCCGCTTGGGGTTCTGGGGGCGATTGCCGCCACCCTCGGACGCTCCATGAACAATGACGTGTATTTTCAGGTCGGACTGCTCACAACCGTGGGGCTGGCCGTCAAGAACGCCATTCTGATCGTGGAATTTGCCAAGGCGGGCTTTGAAAAAGGCAACTCGCTGGAAGACAGCGTGCTGACCGCCGCGCAGGAACGCCTGCGTCCGATCCTTATGACCTCCATCGCCTTTGTGGTGGGCGTGTTCCCGCTGGCCATCGCCAGTGGAGCCGGTTCCGCCTCACGTCAGGCCATCGGCACGGCGGTCGTGGGCGGTATGGCCACGGCAACTCTTCTGGCTGTCTATTTCGTGCCCGTGTTCTTCGTGACCATCCTGCGCCTGTTCAGGGTCAGGCGCACGAGCGAACACACCGACACCACACCGCCCGCAACCGGACATGACTAAAACCATGGCATTTTTTGCATCTTTCCGTCGTTCTGCCCGGCTGCGTTCCGTATTGCTGGGCATGGCCGCAACCCAGGCTCTGATGGCCTGCACCATGATCCCGAACTACAAGCGGCCCCAGCCGCCGCTTGCCAAGACATGGCCTGCCTATCAGAGCACAGGGGGGAGCCAGCTCGAACAGACCGCGGCCGATATTGGCTGGCGCGACTTCTTTACCGATCCGCGCCTTCAGGCGCTGATCGCCATCGCCCTGCGCGAAAACCGTGACCTGCGTTCGGCGGCTGCCAGCATTACCGAAGCGCAGGGACAGTACGACGTGCAGCACGCCGGGCTGTTTCCCAGCATTTCCGCGTCGGGCGGGCCGATGTATCAGGCACCGTCCAGTGCGGCGGGCCTGAGCTTCGCACCGGGTCTTTTTCAGGGAAAAGGCGGCCAGGCTTACGGTGGCGGGCACGTTTTCAAATACTATCAGGGCGGTATCGGCTTTTCCGCCTATGAAATCGACCTGTTCGGTCGTATCCGCTCTCTCTCGCGCGAGGCGGCGGAACATGCGCTCTATGAACAGGAAAACCTGCGCGCCATGCTCATCAGCATCGTCGCACAGGTAGCCACCGCCTATATCAACTGGCTGGGCGACCACGACACGCTGGCCCTGTCCGAGCAGACACTGTCCACCCAGCAACAGACTCTGGCGCTGATCCAGGCCAAGTATCAGCATGGCGAGGCCGACCTGCTGACGGTTCGCCAGGCTGAAACGCAGGTGGAACAGAGCGCCAGCATGAGGGCGGACGCCCAACGGCGGCTCGAGCAAGATGAAAACCTGCTGACCCTGCTGATCGGCGCGCCCATTCCCGCCGACCTGCCGCCGCCCCGCCCTCTGGGACAGCAGACCCTGATGGCGGACATTCCCGCGGGCCTGCCGTCCGACCTTGTGGCCCGCAGGCCTGATGTTGTCGGGGCTGAACATGACCTGCTGTCTGCACAGGCCGATATCGGCGCGGCCCGCGCGGCCTTTTTCCCGCGCCTGACCCTGACAGCCACGGACGGGGTTTCCAGCCTGCAGTTCCACCAGTTGTTTACGAAAGGGGCCACAACCTGGGGACTGAACCCCTCGTTGCAGATCCCGCTTTGGACCTGGGGGCAGAACAGCGGCAACCTGAAGCAGGCCAAATCACGGCGCGACCAGAAGATCGCCGCTTACGAGAAAACCGTACAGAGCGCCTTCCGCGAAGTGGCGGATGCTCTGGCCGCACGCAAGGCCTATCTGGATGAAGTCGAACAGGCCGATGCGCTGGTAGCCTCCACGGGCGATGCCTTCCGTCTGGCAAAGATGCGTTTTGACGCAGGCACCGATTCCTACCTGACCACGCTGGACTCGCAGCGCTCCTACCTGCAGGCCCAGAGTTCGCAGATCACGGTGGCGGTTTCAAAATACCAGAACCTTGTCACCATCTACCGTTCTCTGGGTGGCGGCTGGCGTGAACAGTCCGCCCCCAAGCCCGGCCTGCAGCAGGCAACGCAGGCAACGCAGGCAACGCAGGCAACGCAGGCAACGCAGGCAACGGCATCCGCCACACGCTGAGTCGCAGAGCAAGCCCTTCGCACGAAAAAAGGCCGCTGAAAATTCAGCGGCCTTTTTCATACCTGATCCCTAGGGTCTCTTCAGCCCGGCGCCTACCCCTGCGCCAGCCGCAACAGCCAGAGCTGGGCAATATCACGCACCGGCCCCTTGCCGGTAATGCGCTCAAACGTGGCAGCGGCTTCCTTGGGCTGATTGGCCTGCAACTGCGCAAGCCCCAGATGCAGGGTGGCCACCGCCGGATCGGTCACACCTTTGGCAAGGGCCTGCCGCATTAGCGCCAGACCATGCTGTGCCTGACCGGACAGAACGTCATTATACCCAACAAGGAAAAGCGCATCGCCCCCGCTCTGGGCCAGGGCCGCCTGTTCATCAGCAGCATTGGCCGCCTTACGATCCGCCGCCGCTTTTTCCACCATGGCCCGCAGCCGCGCCTGACGCGGCGCTTCGGCCCCGGTTCCCAGCGCGCCCACCCGATAGCCGTGCGCCATCAGGTCGCTGGCCAGTTGCGGCAGGTGCTGTTGCAGAGCGATTTCGGCCATATCCATGTAGTCGCGGGCGTGCAGGCTATCCCCGGCCGCCATACGAATTCGGTAGACATCGAGCTGCAGGCTCTCCGGTATGGCGGTTCGCGTTACCAGTTCGTGCAGCAACAGCGCCCAGTATTCCTTCTTGCTGTAATACCGGGCCAGCATGGCATAGGCCTGCGAAGCCGTATCGGCATCCTTCAGGGCCACGGCGCTGGCGGCCTGCATCTGCAACATGGACTCGCCCGGCCTGCGCCCTGCGGCTACATCCGCACTCACCATCGGCCCTGCAACCCGCAGCACCCCTGCGTAATCGCGTTGCAGATACAGGGACTGCACGAGCAGAAGCTGCATCTGTGGGTTAGGCCCGGCTACCTTGAGATAGCGTTCGATCGCACCACTGGCCGCCGCGTAATTCTTGGCCGTATAGGCCATGGTGGCCTCGGACATCAGCATCTGATTACGGGCAGAGACCGGGGTGCGGGACGAGGCCATGAGCTTTTCGTAAGCGGCAGTCGCCGTAGCCGTGTCACCCGCCTGCGTCGCCACGGCGGCGCGCATCTGCGTTATGACATACTCATCATAGGCGCTCAGGCCTTTGACGGCGGCAGCCTGATCCACCGCCTGCCTGGCCCTGTCATACGCATGGGACGCGAGCGCGGTCTGAGCATCATGCAGGGCCTTGGCCACTGCGGGTGTCAGCGTATCCGCCGCCTGTACCGAGGGAACGGATGCCAGAGTGACAACACTCGCGGAAACAACCCCGGCCGGGACTGCCAGAACCAGAGCCGCCCTTGCGAGCAGGCCACAACGTGCAAAACGGAAAGCCATGAGTCCTACCCGGCCTTTCAAGGTGCTAGAAACTGTTCATGTCCGAG